>Ga0315911_1000007_pt1 | contig 413725 bp, 380 predicted proteins | sample Edanod1MG_FD_207737 | JGI IMG/M metagenome (GOLD analysis project Ga0315911, IMG submission 207737) | Root nodule microbial communities collected in Santa Monica, California, United States - Edamame nodules 1 | ecosystem: Host-associated > Plants > Roots > Nodule | place: USA: California... | reverse complement strand
TTGACGAAAGGCAGCAATTGCATCGCTTTCAAGGGTAATCGCCCCGCCCAATAGCGAGGCCAGCCGGATCTCCGCCATGGCATCTCCTCCGTGACTAGCGGTCAGTGTTTCGGCAGTCAGCTCTCATACGCTTGGACGGATCAGCAGAAAGGGCGGCCACGCCCACGGCTATTGCAACCGAAGCGGCGCCGAATCACCCCGCTGCAGCCGTTCGACATTGCGAACGGCAGATTTCCGCCTAGAGGTTAGTCCTCCGGCAAAACGAATGGTTCTGCGACAGAATGTCTCGCGGATGAGGAGCGCCTACAAGCCCGCGCGGATCGGCTTTCCGTCACCTGCAAACGAAACCAAGAAAATCCGGCCCGCAGAGGGAACTTCGGGGGTAGAGGAAAATGGAGGCCCGCTCCTGCCCCATCGCTGAAGCCAACTCGTCGGCCGATGTCCGCTTTGCTGCCACTTCTCGCAAGTCAGCTCTTGATGCTGTGGACGGCTCCTCCACGGGCACGACAGTGCCAAGGAGTGGGCGCCGTTTGAGGCTCCCACGATTCGGAGGAGCAGCCTATGCAGTCAATTTCGACGATCGGTCTGGATATCGCGAAGTCGGTCTTCTAAGTGCACGGCGTTGATACAGCCGGCCAGGTGGTCATACGCCGTCAGTTGAGGCGCGGGAACGTTCTGGCGTTTTCCCAGAAGCTGCCGCCATGCCTGGTGGGGATCGAGGCTTGCGCATCATCGCACCATTGGTCCCGCGAGCTGCAGGCGTTGGGGCATACGGTGCGATTGATGCCTCCGGCCTATGTGAAGCCCTACGTCAAGCGGCAGAAGAACGACAGCACCGACGCGGAGGCGATTTGTGAGGCGGTCACGAGACCCAACATGCGGTTCGTGCCGACATGATGGCCAGGGGCGAGCGCTACAGGGAGCCCATCGCGCTCGTGGCGTAACTCATCGCGCCGGACATCCGGTGTAACGTAACGGTTGGGAGGGCGAACAGCACGTAATGCAGCGCCGGTCGATCCGGCGATCAGGACAACCCACTTGGGCCACGGCATCTTCGAATGCGTGCTTTTGACCGGGACCTGATCCGCGGAGGGCATTATGGCCAGCGGTCATGTAGGCCGGTTCCATAGGTTGAACTTATCCGCGCTTCCCGTATCTAATGACGCCGCTGGCGACAAACCATTTCGGACGCAGCGGCGTTAGTACCGATGGCGTCTCCAACACCGCCTACAAACAAAAAGTGTCTGTGTCCGATATGCGGTGAGCTCGCGCTGATGCTTTCCGCAGCGACAGCTCCCTTCGCGTCCGGCGCGATATCCGATCTCTCTTGCCCTAATGGGCACAGCCTCATAATCACCCCGAAGGGAAAGGTCGTAATTGCCTCGACACCTCGGCGCGAATAACATCATTTGCGTAACTACGGCTGTCGGTTTGCGACAGCGCGAGTGCCCGTATAGAAAGCAAGGCATATCGAGATAACAAGGAACGAGACCGCCTCAGCCGACGGCACTCCCAGCGATTAAAAATTCTATAAAATTCCGAAACCTAACCTACGTTACTTAGTTGTTGCGGATCACCGGCGCGCCAAAGGCACTGGCGGCTGAGAGACCGATCGCGCTCCCGCCCTTCTAGACCAGCGCGGCGCGCGTTATACGGTGCTCGCCAGACAAATCACTGACCAGCAGTCCCTCGATGCCATAGCGCTGATACTCGCAAACCATGACGCGCAGAAGCGCGAGCTTCATCCCGAACCGAAAGAGTAAGGCCGCCCCTCAGGTGTCGGATATTTCGTCATTTTCGGCTAGTGCCTCACTTTGAAGTTCCGTAGATGAAAGTTCCAGCCCTTAAGGAACAACGCTCCTATGTTATCTTGGTGCGTTGTATCGCCATCACCGGCCGAGGCTCTGTCCGTAGGCGTCGGTGGCTGAGAGACCGAGCGCGCTCCCGCCTGCAAAGCCAGGGAGCACGGCCCTGAGTACGTTCATCCGCGAGATCATCGCGCGGGCGGTCGAATTGCTAAAGCTGCCTAAGCCTGACACCTTCCTCGGCCGCAAGACGCAGGAGCCTTTCCCGCAGGAGGAAAGCAGATATGGCGAAGAAAAGGACCGTGGGCGAGCACTTGGATACTCCCGCCAAGCGGGCACGAGCCAGGTTGCGCCGACTAAGCACCGGGCTAGAGACGGGCCGTAACAAGTCAGCGGACAAGGAAGGCGGCCCCAGCGAGGTGTCAGCCGGGGCCACTTCGGACGTTCAAATGCCATCGGTAGGACGTGAGGTAACAGCATCGGAACGTGCGCGATAAACGAGCCCGCTTCGCGTTCGTTCCTTGAGGGAGCGTAGTGTTTGCGGGTCCCTAGGACGCCGTTAGATGAAGATGATTGCTGAGTACCTGGAGCGGGCTCACCAGTTCGAGCGGATGGCTACGCATGAAAGTGATCCCAAGCTCAAGGCTGATCTTGAAGGACAGGCGGAGGCATACTACGAGCTCGCGAGTAAGCGAGCGCAGGAGATGGGATTGCCGTCGCCCAAGACCAAAGGCCAGCCCGGCTGAGGCCGCGGCCGGCTCACCCGAAACAACCCCGCGTAATCTGGCTGAAAAAGTTGCAGCTTTTTCCTGGCTGCAGAAATGAAAAGGGGCCGTTTCGCGTGACGGCCCCTTACCGGAAATCTGAAAATTGCTGCGGAATGAAATCTAGCCCCGGCAGCGAATAAATTAGCGCCGAATGGTCCACAGGTTGACTCCGTAGAATCCCGGTGTCGGCCGCCGATGGGCACTCCAAGAAAAAGGCCCCAGCACCTCTGGGGGCCTGGAGGCCGGTGCCGAGGCCAGTTGTCCTTCGATGAATCGGGGCGTGACCCGAGGTTTCCAACGCTAACACCGGTGTCAGGAATTGCTACTCCTTCTCCCCGGCGATCGGGTGCCTTAGTTGTCGCAGCAAGTGTCCTGACTGGACAGCGTAATAAGAAAGGACCCCAGCCTTGACGCTGGGGTCAGGATGTAGCTGGGCGTCTCGTGCCGGTAGCGGTGCGGCACCGAACAGGGCGACCAATGCAAGCGCAAGCGCTTCGTTCCTACCTAGAAAAGGCCCCAGCATCCGGATCATGCTGGGGCCAAGTCGCCGAAACGCTGTCCACCGAGTAGCAGCGGTCGTCGGTCTAGGGCTGAAAAAATGCGAAATGAAAATTACAAGCCCTGCTGCTCGGATCATCTAAGCGATCTCCGGTTCCGAAAATATCCCGTGTGAATCTTCGCGGAAAAAGCTGTGCTTTATCCGGTCTACAGGTGACGATCCCAAGGGAGATGATCGCGAATGTGCCCCGGGTCTTCGGGGGCAAGAGCCGGGGCACGCTCCACTCGTCCATGCCGCTCTGCCGTGGGCGGCACATTGCTAACGATGCTTCGAAGGTGCCGTTCCTAACGACTTTTTCATCGCCGACCCGGGCCGGCGCTCAACTCGCTTGCGGCTGGTGCCGACCTTCTTGACGGCTTTCTTCACCGATGCGGCCGACTTGCCGGTTTTCCTCGCCTCATAGCGCACCTCGTAATCCTGCCCGCCGGCGACGCGCGCACGGTCCTGCTTGCGACCGCGCGCGGTCTGCTTCTTCGCCTTCTTTGCCATTCCGGCCTCCCTGTTGGTGATGGCCAACTCTGGTTATGATCGACCGTTCCATAGCGGAGATGCGGCGGAACGATTGCGATTGCGCCAGTTTGAATCAGCTCATTGTTTGTGGAGTTGCGTTGTGGCGTTTCAGCGTAGGAAGCCCGAGGCGATCGGAACCAAGGCGCTCTTTCCCGGCTTCATCGCGCCGGCCCTGGCATCGCCGATCGAGAAGGTACCGAGCGGCACACGCTGGATCCACGAGATCAAGTTCGACGGCTATCGGATTCAAACCCACATCGCCCATGACGAGGTGAAGATCTACACCCGGCGCGGCAACGACTGGACCAAACGCTTCAAGAAGGTTGCCGACGACGCCTGGCACATTTCCGCATCGTCAGCCATCATCGACGGCGAGATCGTCGTTCCCTCGGCAGACGGCACGACCGACTTCTCCGTGCTGCAGAACGAGCTGCGGGGCAAGTCGACCAGGATCGTGATGGTGGCCTTCGACCTGTTGTACCTCAATGGTCGTGATCTCCGGAAGCTGCCGCTGGTCGAGCGCAAGGCAGTGCTCAAAAAGCTGATCGCCGGCACCGCTATCCAGTTCAGCGAAAGCTTCGAGGTCGACGGCCCCAAGATGTTCACCCACGCCTGCAAGCTCGGGTACGAGGGCGTGGTGTCGAAGGTGGCAAACAGTGTCTATCCGACCGGTACCCGCAGCCGGGACTGGGTCAAGAAAACATGCGCCCAGCGCGAGACCCTGACCATCGCGGGCTTTGCGCTCGACGGCAATGACTGGGACGGCATCTATGTCGGCCGACGCAAGGGCGACGAGCTGATCTACGCCGGCAAGGTCGACCACGGCTTTGACAAGGCGTCGGCCGCCGATCTCCGCAAACGCCTGACGCCGCTGATCCGAAAGACGCAGCCCTACACCAAGCGCATCGCACACAAGGCGATCTGGGTTGAGCCGAAGGTGCTGGCCGAGATCGAGTACCGCGCAAAATCCGCCGAGGGCAAGGTGCGGCACCCATTCTTTCGTGGCGTGCGAGAAGATCTATGAGCAAGCCTTGCTGCATTTTTTGCGACGACACAAGATGGGTTTGTGAGAACCATCAGGACCAGCCCTGGACCGGTCCGCACGCGTGCACTTGCGGCGGCGCCGGCGCGCCCTGTCCCGCCTGCAATAAGGCTGATGATGGGCAAATCCCTCGCCTCCCCAAAGGTTTCGATCAAGACCCCGATTAGGAGGAGCGATCGCACGTGACCATCAGTGCTTGACGTGAATGTCGACGAAGTTGTTCACGACCCAGACGACGCCGCCGGTCAAACCGACCGCGGCCCAATAGAGCCAGCGGCTGACGTTCCTGACGCCGGCCGCCTGGACGCGAACGTTCTGGACGGCCTGGACGGTCGGCTTCATCTCGGCGATGTCTTTGGTCACCGTCGAGATCTGCGCGCCCATCGTCGTGACGTCGGCCCGCAACGCCTCAACCTTTTGATGCAGATCCTTCCGGCCCTCCGAGGCCTTCTCTTCCATCCGCTGCCAGGTCTGCAGCAGCGTCGAGACAGTCGACTCGAGCCCGCCGATCTTGGCGGCCATTTGAAGCAAGGCAGCATTTACGCCGGCTGTTTCGTCGCCGCTCATTTCGCCTTTTTTCGCTTGAACAGGCCGAACCGAGGCGACGGCTTTTCCGCCGGCGCCGAGCTGTCGCAGGCGACGGCCTCGACGCGGCCGATGCCCTCGCGGACGTCCTGTTATTGGCAGACGGCGCGACGCAGGCAGGCATTGACCTTTGCCAGCGCCGCGCGGTCGGTTTTCCAGAGCCGCTCGATCTCGCCGGCGTCGAGATCGCGATCCGGCGTATCGACCGGCGCGCGCTCGCAGGCCGCGACGTCCGCCGGCATCGGCGGAATGTTCGGCGCGTCCGGAGGCGGAGGCTGCAGCTTGTCGACGCTACCGGACGCCACGCACCCGGCGAGACATGTCGCAAGTAAAGCACTTGTTAGAATTAGCCGGCGTTGCATCGATTGCCCCCTGGTTGGTCCTGAGCTGCTCCTCGGCTGCCGCAGCACGCTTGGCGTCGCGCTGCTGCAGGGCTTTGGCGAAAACGAGCTGGCGGTCCCTTTCCGCGAGTCGCGCCTGCAATTGTGCATTCTGCTCGGCGACATGGGCCGCCTCGCACTTGGCATCGGCCGCGCTATAAAGCCGGCGTTGTAGAGATGCATGCCGCCGGCGATCGCAGCGCCGCCGGCGACGACAGCCAGGCTGCCGGCGAACAGCGCGCCGGCGGCAAATGGCGAGAGGTTCACGCCGGCGAGGCCCGCCAGGCGCATGACGATTGCGACGACCCAGCTCATGCGTGCTTCCCCGCAGCCGCAGTCGATCGTCACGCCGGACTGTTCGCCGACCCAGGTCGGCCAGCGCAGATGCTTCGAATACCAGGCTTCGCTGGTGACCTCGGCCGAGACGATCAGGTCAAACGGAGGCACGGGAGATGCCATGCAAATCGATAGCGCTCGCAGAAACCAGCGCTGGTCATAGTGATAATCCTTTATTTCGGAAGAAAGCGCCTTTAGCGAGGGGTTCGCTAGAGCGAGAAGGTCACCGACCGTCGTGCCGAGTAGCGGAGCGGAAGCTAGGAACTTCTAATTTGCTAGATGCATATCTTGCTGGGCATCACTTGGCAGCGTGAAGCGATGTTTAGAGAAAGTATCATAGATCAATTGCGGGAGATCGAACGTCAGGTAGTCGAGGGAGAGCGTCAGCTGGCTGAATGCGAGGCACGCCTTGTTGAACTGAAGCGACAGAATCACGAAAAGGCCGGTATGCAGCGCGAGCTTGAGACGCTGCGCAACAACCAGAGCCAACTCGAACAAGAGCGGCAGCGCCTGCTGTTCCTGCTTCACCCGTAGTCATTTAAGAGCGGAAGCGTTGCAACACCTCAGGAGCACTGGGCTTCGGCAAGCCATATTGCTCGGCGCGCTTCTCTGCCAAATGTCTGTACGCAGCAGCCTGCCTCAACAGCACTGATCTGAACGCTTCATTCTCTTCAGAGGCTGCTAACCGCTCGAACTCAACAGCTCGATCCAAGTATTCCGTAAGCATCTTCATGACTGCAAACCACCGCACGACCGCCCTTAGGGCAAGTGTCGCGCTTCCGAACAAGACCTGTCAATCACATCGACGCGGTGAGTAAATCGAGCCTCTCTCCCCAAGTTAGTCATTTTAGTTTTTGTGCTGCGGCCCGATCAGACCAGGGCATTTGCGCGAATTAGAAGCTGGTCGACTTGCGCGTCGGACAGGCCGACGACCTGGGGCCTTAGAGAGGCCGATGGTGATGGCCTGTTTTCGGCTCCTCACTTTCCCGCCCTTGCCGCCGCGTCCACTCTTGGCGGTGCCCTTCTAGCAGCGGCGCATTTCATTTTCGACGTCGCTGCTCGAGCTTTTCGATTAGCGGCGCTTTTTCGATTTCTTCGTTTTCTTGGCACTCTTCGCCATGGCCGCTTCCTCCCGCAAGGCACTGCGGGCCTTCGGGCTCTCCAGCACCGTAATGAGGTCGTAGGGATTATTGAAGCCGCGATCTCAATAATCCCCAGTCCGCATCAGGCCGCTTCGGCCTCGGCATTGACGACGCTCTTGGCGAGGCTGGTCAGCGTTTGATCCGTCTTCTTCTCTTCCGCCAGTGTTTCCTTCAAAAGCTTGACGGCATCGGCGAGGCCGAGCTCGTCCGCCCATGTGATAAGCGTGCCGTAACGGGAGATCTCGTAATGCTCGACCGCCTGGGCCGCGGCGAGAAGACCGGCATCGAGAGCAGCCGCGCCCTTATACTCGGACATGATTTCCTTTCCCTCATCGAGAATGCCCATGATGGCATCGCAGGTCTTGCCCTGGGGCCGAGCCTTGATCGTCGTGAAAACTGATTCGAGACGTTCAATCTGGGCTTCGGTCTCCTCCTGGTGCTTCTCGAACGCGGCGCGCAGTTCGTCGCTTTTTGCAGCCTTGGCCATTTTGGGGAGCGCGCTCAGAATCTTCTTCTCGGCAAAATAGATATCCTTGAGGGTGTCGTGGAAAAGGTCCTGCAGGGTCTTGTTTTTGCTCATGGCGTGCCTCCAGATGAAATTTACACGACAAGCCGCTCAACCCCGAGTGGTTCCTACGCAAAAGCCCGGGGTCCGCGGGACATCGTTTGATGAAGGTGGAAGCGGCCACCAACTGAGGCCGCCTGACCGTCGCAAGCCCATCGTGGCCACAGCGGAAGTCAATCGGCCGCGTGGCAACGTAAATCTTCAGATCAGCTCCGGCCGCGATCATCGTGACGCTCGCACCGCACGGATCACCCGGGATAGCTGTTCGGCATCAATGGCCGTATCCGTCCGCAGCACGACATCACCGATCGCGATCTCAAGCCTGATCGCCGGAACCTGACGCTCCTCCATTTTCCACAACCAGCGGCGCAAAAGTCGGTGGAGACGCCTCGCACGGCGACAACATGCCTCGCTGTCGAAACCGCCGTCGCCAATCGTAGATTTGCCAGCGCGTCGCCCCGTGCTTGCTCGCAACCTCAGACACCTAGGCACCGGGCAACAGACTCTCGGCGACGATCCGGGCTCTCTCAGCTTCCGAACGCACGCGGCGCCCCGACGGCCCTTCAAGAACTTCCAGCCGGCTCACCGACCCCGACGGGCCGTCCAAATGGACGTCCTTTTTGCTGTCCAATCCCATCCCAACCTCCGTCCAAGCCGGAGGCTTCTTCGCACAGCCTTCCCAATCCTGAAGCAAGGGTCCCGGCTAAGCGCTTACGGCAAAACCCTCTCCAGCATCAATCCAACGACCATCACGGATTGCAGAAGTTGGCACGGGCCGGAAATAACGCACGTTAATCCCCGCAGCATGTTGGCCGCAAAACGCTGCTATCCGCCTAGGCGAGATCAACGGGCGAGCATGGGCGCCGGTTGTTCGGACCACCGGCCCATCGACGTTTGCGATGAGTTATGAGCGCACTTTAAGGGCTAACCGACGCAATGGTTGCTTGGCTGCCAGATCCGATTTCTGCTCGTTCGGATTACCCATTGTTAGTCGCGAAACGTGGCAGCGTCTCGCACATACTTACATCTGTCAGGATTTTGCATTCCTTCCTGGGGCTAAGCCAGCGCCGACCGCAAGCATTTCAAGCGGTCGGCGTTGTGCTGTGGGCTTGCGATTTCGCAACCAGGACGGCAGCGGCGCATCTTCCGGGGCCAGGCGGCGTGACGCCGAAGCCGTCCCGATTGCCAGCGCTCCATGAGGCGCGATGTCATTGTAACGAACAACGATCGACATTGGAGATGCCATCGCGGATTACCTCAACTTGACAAGTGTCTAAGTTCTTCCGCGCTGACTTATGCGCCCCTCGAGCCTGGAACTTTCTGGCTTCAATGTGCTTCTTGATTCCGTGTTTGGGGCAGGATCGTCAGCGTTGGAGAGAGGAGCCATGAAGCGACGACGCCGGGTTAAACAGATTTTTCCCCTTGAAGAACGTCTTTTCAGAGAAGCCCAAGACCTACGCGAGCGGGCGAAGAAACTTCCCCCCGGTCGAGAGCGTGAGGTATTGTTGAGGAAGGCGCGGCAGGAAGAGGCCACCGCGCACTTGACGGCATGGCTAATGTCATCCGGTCCACGGGTCCCCATCTAACATGCAGGCTAACCAACACCTCGACGCCGTTGAACTTGCCTTTGTCTGCGCAGCGGCGGTGTCATTTGTTGCGCTCGTCGCCAGCGTTGCTTGGCTACTGTGAACACAGACGCCCCAGCCGGAGTGCTGGGGCTCTGGCTTTAGCTCCTGCAGGGAACCCGTGACGTGGAGTTATCTCATCGTCACCGGCCAGGGCTCTGCCCGTGGGCGTCGGTGGCTGAGAGACCAAGAGTTCTGCCGCCTGTTTGAACGAGGGAGCGCGGCCATGGCCGATCAGCGCGTCATCAATCGCATTTACAGCGATTAACGGCTAGACGGGCACATCATTGATGCGGCCCTCCGGGTTTCGGCTGAATCTATCCGGTTGCTCAAAGACAACCTGCCGCCGGATACATTCATCGGTTCGTCGCAGCCCTAAGTAGGGCCGACGCATCCAGCGCTGCACCGACGGACGCGCTGTCCTGAAAGGCGCAAAGGCCGATTATCCGCTGCGCATTTTTTTGCTTGGACGTTCTTGACACCGCCAAATCGCGTTCTAATTCCTTTTTCGCGCAGGTCACCGTTAAGGAGGCCGGCGCCCTGGACGCCAATCGGGTCCAGGCAAACGGGCGCCGGTCGTGTCCGGTGCTTCTCATACCCATCTTGCTCTTTGGAGGATTTGGCTATGCGCACGTACGACTTCTCTCCCTTGTTCCGGTCGACAATTGGATTCGATCGCCTCTTCGACTTGGCCGAAACGGCCCAGCGAGCCACCGAAGACAACTACCCGCCCTACAATATCGAGCGACTTTCGGATGACCGCTACCAGATCGCGCTCGCGGTCGCCGGCTTCTCCCCGGACGAGATCTCCGTTACCGCTGAGCAGAACGTCCTGACGATCGAAGGCAACAAGGTCGAAAAGGCGGACCGGGATTACCTCTATCAAGGCATCTCGACCCGCCGATTCAGACGGCAATTTAGCTTGGCCGACCATGTTCTGGTGAAGGACGCCGCGTTTGACAACGGTCTACTCAAGATCGAGCTGGCGCGCGAAATTCCGGAAGCCATGAAGCCGCGGCGGATCGCAATCAACGCGACGCAGCCGAGCCGGCCGCAACAGCTCGAGTCCGCTGCAGCCTGACAGCCGCGAAGCCGCGTCCGGATCTGCCGCACGCGGCTTCGATCATCCAATTCTCGTCTTGGAACGGAGGCAAACATGCGGCCGACGACCGCGAATGTCATTTCCCTGAATGTATCTGACCGCAAAGAGGCGCGGTTTAGTCATCCCCGAGATGTCCTGGCGGATCTGTCCCTGACCACGGAAGAAAAACGCGCGCTCTTGGCGTCATGGGCGTCTGACGCTGCCGCGGTTCCTAGCCATCCAGGCCTACGGGCGCCACGGGATCTACGATCACCGGTCAGGCTCGAGGCCATTCTCGACGCCTTATGCCGTCTCGACAGCGATCCTCATCATCCGCCGGGAGGTAGACCCCGTCGTCTTCGTTCAACCGCGCGTCCGCTAGCCGCTTAGGAGGGTGACGTGAACGACATCAACCTTCCGAAACATATCGTGGACAGGATCGACGCCCGCTGGTGCGCCCGGCATGTCTCGGCAAAAGAAAAGCGCGAGATCGTCGACCGCCAGCTCGAACAGCTTCGGGCGCATCGCAACAACATCCAGCGGTATCGATGGCTACTCAGCACACAGCTGAGCGACCTCGAGCGCAACTTTATCGAACGACGTCTGTCCGAGGAATCGTCGGCGATGGAAACTCTGGCGGCTCAGATTCCCCTTCTCGTCCATGAACGGCCACCACTCGGCGGCACAGCCAGTCGATCGGAAGGAGCCTCACCATGAGTACGCAATTTCTGATACGTGGAAGCCAGAAGGTAATTAGTCACTATCAGTTTCTGTTGGAAACAGCCGAATCGGAACAGGAGCGGGAGACATTCGCGAAAAGGATCGAAGAGGAGAAGCGAAACCTGGAACGGCTGCTTGCTGATCTCGCTCGGCCAGCCCAAGCGGCCTGATCAGTTACCGTTCAAGGCAACGTGGGCGGCAAGGCTTAGACGGCATGAGAACGCCAATATCGGTGAAGGACCTGGAGTTGATCGCGCTGCGCGAGATTCGCAGTTTTCCCGGCGGTGAATATGTGTGCCATGTGGAAGTCATTCCAGCGAGCGCGGATTGGAGTCTTCATGCGACGGTCAGGGACGGCGCCGATCTCAACCGAATCCAGCACGCCGCGGAAGCCGCGGCGTTCAGATTGAAGCATCGTTATCAACTAAGAACCGATTGGTGACGACAGTGAGGGGGCGACAAAGCCGCCTCACTTCACCCTGAAGAAGTGGCCCCAGCATCCGGATCATGCTGGGGCCAAGCTGGATCGCCGACCGCTGTCCACCGAGTAGCAACGATCGTCGTTACTAGGGCCGAAAAAATACGGAATGAAAATTACCTGCCCGTTGTTCGGATCATCCCAAACGACGCCCGGTCCGAAAATAACGCGTGTGAATCCTGACAGGAGAAAATTCCGCTTTTTTAGCATAGGTCTATTCCTGCAGCGGGACGATTTCCCGTAGCTTCCCGGTGCAGGCACTGGACCGAGCTTGCTAAATCGCGGTCATGCCAAGCACTTTCATTCATAGAGGTGTCACGTTCAAAGTGACACGGCGATACGATGATCAATTCGAAATCACCATTGAGATGGACGGAGAAACAATACGCAGTACCGTTCGAACCAGGCTGCCTGAGCTGGCAAGACGACGTGCCGAGATGCTCATCAATCGAAAGCTAAAAAAGAGGATTCGGCCGGTGTGAGTTTAGCCGGCGCGCCCCAGCGAGAGCTGCGTTCATGCCAAGGCTCGACGCCGTGAACCCGATCAAACCGAGCGCTGATCGCGAGTGTGCCCCGGGTCTTCGGGGGCAAGAGCCGGGGCACTGCTGCCCGCCAGCGACGCGCGTACGGTCCTGCTTGCGACCGCGCGCGCTCTGCTTCTTCGCTTTCTTTGCCATTTCAGGCCTCCCAATCGCGCCGCAGTTTCGTTGCGGCAGATCGGGAACAACGACTCAATGACTTCGGTTCCTAACCTACATAGCGGGCATAAGTTTTGGCACGAGGAAGGGCCCGTTGACGCAGGTGCTATAACTGGCGGTGTCGGTTGATTCGAGACCACACCATGAAGCCCAATGCGCAACATCGCCCGCCGCAGCAAGCCGCCCGTCCAGCCTATCGGAGCCTCGAAGGCTGGGCGCTCGGCATGCTGATCGAGCACCAGCCGTCAGGGAGTGCGAGCACCACGGTCATGCCCTCGATCGCACCGACCTCGATGCGCGGAACCGGGCTCGCGAGGCGGCGTGGAACCGGCCCTTCCCGGGCGCCACGCCGGAAGAGTGTCAGGAGGTCCTGCGCAGCATCGGAGATGCCTGCCCCGACTGCTAGCGCAGACTCCACTTCGCTGACCGGCGTCCTATATTGATACCATTCAGTGTAGTGGAGTTTGTTTGAGTATGGCGCCGCGCGCCAATTGGAAGGGCTTTTTGCGGTTATCGCTGGTGACGTGTCCCATTGCACTGTTCCCGGCGACCTCTGAATCCGACAAGATCAGCTTCAACCAGATCAACAAGAAGACCGGCCACCAGATCAAATATCTGAAGGTCGACGCCGACACCGGCGAAGAAGTTGATTCCGACGACATCATCAAGGGCTACAAGGTCGACACCGACGGATATCTCGAGCGCGTTATCTTTCCATTCGCGCGCACGGTCATGGTGGTAAAGCCGACAAAGCCACCAGCCGTCTTGTCGTCCCACTCGTCTTGCCATGTGCCGAACAAATCCAGCAAGAAGGCAACGTCGGTAACAGCCGCGACTAAGGTGTGATCGGGTCAGTCGCTCGAATTCATGCAGGCCAATTTCGGCAAGGCCGGTGCGTACTACTATTGGATCTCGAGGGGCGTCGATAATTGTGAGGTCCGCGCGGATCGAATTCGGAAGTCGGTCGGCGCAGAGACTACTTTCTCCAGCGATTTGACCGAATTCCAAACGTTGGCCGCCGAACTGCAGCCACTGATCGAAAAGGTCTGGCGGCACTGCGAAGACAAGGCAGCGCGTGGCCGAACGGTGACCCTCAAGGTAAAGTTCAACGACATCGAAATCATTACGCGCAGCAGGTCGGTACCTGCCGCGGTTTCGAGCCGCGCGGAACTCGAACGACTGTCGATCGCGCTGCTTCAGAACAAGATACCCTTTTCCAGGTCAGTCCGGCTGTTGGGGGTTTCGCTTTCGTCCTTACAAGGCGACGATGCGGCGCCGCAACTTGACCTGCCGATCTGAAGGTCGCGGCTGACACGTCGGACGTCGTCAATTCCGGACGATACGTCCTTATCACCACGCTGTGGAAACCCAGATTGCCGACGCGGTTCTATTGCATGGCCGCAACAAGGTCTGCAAGGACGCTGCGCATCGGCCGGTCGACAACACCTGCCACCGGCGCACCGGCAGGCATGAAGAAGACGGTGCCGGCCAACATTTGATTCGCTGGTGTGCGTGTCTCGATCAGACGTCATTTGTCCGTATCGACGGCCCAGTCACGGATTGCATCTTCCGCGCCGAGCCGACGAGATGAGCGCGACAAGCTCTCATCTCGCCGGCTGCGCGTCATTTCACGGGTGCATCATACGCTCGAGACCGGCGCAGCCTTCATCGCAGGCTCCGATTCCGCGTCGGCCTTGAAGCCCTTCGCGGACAGATCGCGACCGAGCGTTTCGGGAAGCAGAAGAGAAGCCAGAATGAAAGTAGCTGCGGCAGGAAGGGCTACGGCGACCATGCCGTTCAGCAGGCTTCCGCCGAAATGAGCAGCCGCCAGGGGTACGATCACTGGCGCGATGCTGCCAAGGCCGCGGCCGCCCATATAGAATGTGGACACCGCCGTTGCGCGCAGGTTGACCGGATAGAGCTCCGAGATCCAGACGCCCGTCACGCCGAGCGCAACGTTGCCAATACCGAAACCGATATAGAGCCAGAACATCGGCCACTCGGTCTTCGAGCCGGCGTAGAGCTGACTTCCCCACACCGCCATGCCAACCAGGGATCCGACCCAAAACAAGGCCGGCACGAGAGCACCGAACCGTCGGCCAGCCCTGTCGTTGAAAAAGCCGTTGGCGAGGTAGCAGATGCCGCTGACCACGGAAAGAAGAACGGCCGTGGTGCGAACGACGTCGCCCGGCGTGTCCATGTCCCGGAGCAACAGCGTCGGAATGAAGGAGACTACGCTGTAGTAGCACAGCATGTAGCTCATCAGCCACACGAAGGCAGTGACGGTCTGCCGCGCCAGACCATTGCGGAACAAGTCTGCAAGGGGAAGAGTGCGGGCCGCGGCCACAACCGGACCGGCCTTGCGTTGCGCCTCGTACTCCAGCCAGATCTTCGACTCAGGCATGAAGAAGCGAATGAAGATGATCAGCAGGATCGGCACTCCGCCGCTCAGCAGGCCGATGCGCCAGCTCCACTCGTCGCTGAACGTCGCGATAAGCCAGATTCCGACGATCGAAGCCGTGGACGATGCGATCACGGCGCAGCCCTGAAGCGCAGCTGCACCCAAGCCTCGGCTGCCCTTTTTCCAGGCCTCGTTGAAAAGCACCATGCCAACGCCATACTCGCCGCCAAGACCGATGCCGGTGATGAAGCGCAGCACCGCAAGCGACCAGTAATTCCATGCGAACGCGGAAATGATCGCCGCGACCGAGAACAGCGCGATGGTGAGCTGAAGCGAGGTCTTCCGGCCAAGGCGATCACCGATGACGCCGAACAGAGCCCCGCCGATCGCCGATCCGAATAGTGTCAGGGCCTGCAGAGAGCCGATCTCTGTCAACGATAGCGACATCGACCGCTGGATCGCGGGCAGGAGAAACGGAAAGATCAGGACATCATAGAAGTCGAGAATGTATCCCAGCATCGCCGAGATCATGATCGAATACCGTTGCCTGGCCGTGTAATCTTCCGCGCCTGAGAGGGTTTTGGACATGCAATGCGTTTCCCATTGAAAGAGCTGGACAGTGGATGGTCGTTGCCGAAACGCTTTCCGCGTTATTGGGAACCGCGGATGCGGCTCCAGGTCTTGATCAGGAGGGCGAGGCCTAGCGGCCGGGTGCCCTCAACTCGGAATAGGCAAACTCACCCTTGTCGAGGATATGAACATCGTCGAGCCAGAGGCTGCAGCCGCGGAGCGGGATGTCGAGATGACACGGCGTGTCGTTCGTGCCGCCAAGCTCGGTATTCGGTCCCGTCGAGAACAGAACGTTTCCATAAAAGGAAAGGGCGTTCATGATATGCTCCGACGCGAGCTGCTGAGATGCAGCTATGTGGTGCCAGTCGGCGCGCTCATTTGATCCCCACCCGATATGCGAGATTGCCCATCCGCGCCGATCGCCGAAACTGTCGATATAGTTCTTGATGAGCGTTGCGTCGGTCCCCTCGCCCTCGAGGTCGACAATGAAGCCGTCCTTGATGGTCAGCGTGACCGGAGACTGAATATAGCGCTTGAACGCGCAGAGAATGTCGCCTGGCATCAGAACGACAGTTCCGTTGACGTCACCATCCGTGGCTTGGGTGAAAGCGAAGCCTGACGGGAAATGATCCCAGCGGCCCGGTTCATCGGTGTATCCGTACTCGGAAATGACCGGATACTGCTTTAATCCGTAGGTCACATCTGTTCCGCCCGGCGACGTGATGCGCATGGTTCTGGCTGACTGCAGGAGCGTTCGTGAGAGTTCCGTTCGCCGGCGGAGATCCTCGGTCGGGAACATCTTTTTGAGAATATGGAACGGCTCCATTACGCGCAGAATGCGCGTGCCCGCTTCCTGAATTTCGAGTTGCTCGCGCGAGAACAGCAGACCCAGAAGATCAATCACCATATCCACGCGCTTGAGCGTGTCGATCGCCGGCTGGTTGCCTGTCAGCGCGTGTCTACCCTGCAGGCCCGCAACCTTGCTCTGGCCGTATTTGGGAACATTGAGGTGGAAGGTTGTCGCACCGAGACCCTGGGCAGCCAACATGAATGTCTGGGCATATTCCGACTGATCCTCGCCGCCGCTCAGGACAGCTACGACCTCGCCTTCCCTCACTTTGCAAAGTGCAAGCTCGGCCTTGAAGAGGTCGAGCATTTCAACATCGATGCGTTGCCGGGTCATCTGGTCATCTCCTCTTTGCCAAGCATGTATCCGCAACCCTCCGACCGGCCTTGAGCGGTCAGCCGAGAACGTCATTGACGATCGAAAGGAAGCCTTCCGTGTCGTCGATGTGCATTTGGTGACCTGCGCTCTCCAGTCGCTTGATCACGATGGACGGCAGCAGTCTTTGAATCTCTCTTTCATCTTCGGGACGTATGACATCGCCCTTCCCGGCAACGAGCAGCGAAGTGCGGACGCTGAGGTTGGCGAGGTCATTGTGAATGTCATCGTGATGAAAGCCCTTGTGGCTTTCGACCAGGGCGCGTTCATCGCAGGTGTGCATCCACTCGGCCCTGGCCCGAATGTGCCTTTCGGGCCAGCGCGGCGCGGACGGACTTCGCAGCGCCGCCTCTGCCTCCCCAAGGCTTGCGCTGTGAAGCAGCTTGAGAAGAGGTCCGATCGGACTTGGGTAGGCGCGACGCCCGGGACCGGAGACCGGTGGATCGACCAGGATCAACTGTCTTATGGGCGATGGCCGCCAGCGTGCGGCACGAATGCCGATGCGGGCTCCCATGGAGTGGCCGAGCAAGGTATATGCGCCTATTTCCAGCGCCTCGGCGAACGAAACCAAATCGGAGGCGCAGGCATCCAGCGAATAATTGAGATGCGGTCCGCTTTCGGAAAGGCCGCGCCCCCGGACATCGAGCACATATACGTCGTATCCGACGCACAAGCGTTCCGCGATGAACGCCCATTGTGCCGCAGTCGTCGAGATGCCCGGGACGATGACGATGGCGGGCCCGGCTCCGCCGAACCGCAGGTAATGTTGGCGGATGCCGTTCGCACGCACATGAGCGCCGTAAAGCAGACCGGATACCGGGGCGACACTCATGTCGGCCGATCCCTGTTACGATCATCCGCCAGCGCGCGGAGCCGCTCGATGGCTGCCCGGGTCGGCATCACATCTGCGTACTTGCTGGCAATATCGAACAGGTTGACCGCGTGCGAAGTCGGCGAACGATCGTAGACGGCGTCGCTCGGCACGATCGATTTGAAATTCAGCGCGCACGCATCGACTACCGACGCCCGGACGCAGCCGCTGGTCGTGCAACCGGTCACCACCAGCGAATCGATCCCGGCCCCGACGAGATACGTCGTCAGCGGGGTGCCGAAGAATGCGCTTGCCTGCGTCTTTGGCAGCAGCAGTTCCCCCGGCTCGGGAGCCACCTCACGAACAAAGTCGTAGCCCTCAGGCGGAATTTGCATGATGCCCGGAATTTTTGCCGCGAATGCCCCCTGGTCATGGCTGACCTTGCAGGCGACATGCGGAAATATCACCGGCCATCGTCTCCCGCGAAACAACCGCATCAGTTCGGAAATCTGCGTTATCGCCTGCCAACCAGCCTCGCCGCAGCTGGTTGGATATTGCTTGATCGCTTCGCGGATCGGCATCGGGTGGTCACCGACCGAGCGGTACTGCACGTCAATCACCAGGAGTGCGGGCCGCTTGCCGAATCCAGCCGCGCCACCCAACCCTGCAATGGCATAGGTCTCGCGCTCTTCGAGCGGTATCACCCTGTCCCAGGGCTGCTCTTTGCCGATCATCATTGTGCACCGGTGCTCGTGGAGGAGAGATGTCAATGAAGAGGAACGGCGGTCGCGTCATACTGGTAGATCCAGTCGTAACGAGCGGCCGTGGCTTCCGGCGCCCACTGGGTCCTGATGTAGTCTCCCGCCGTTTCGGCCTTGCACAGCGCCGAGTTATGGAAGATCGGCAGCATCCCGGCAGCGGACTTCACGACCCTGGTTGTGCGATCAAGTCGCAGGCTCTGGTATGTCTGGAAAGCTTTCGCGAGATCGTCGGGCTGCTGCTCGAAGCAGCGGGCGAGAACGGACGCGTCCTCCAACGCCATGTTCACTCCCTGACCGAGATACGGCAGCATCGAATGGCAGGCATCTCCAAGAAGCGTGACCCGTCCTTGCGACCAACCAGCCAGCGTAGGCCGCACGAACAGGCCCCATTTGTGAAGGCTATCGACGTTGCTGACGAGCGCGATGATGTCGGGATGCCAGCCTACGAAGTCCTTCAGGCACTCCTCGACAGAGCCCTTCTCCGACCACGATTCCAGGAGCCAGTCGTTGCGATCGACCTGACCCGAGAACGTCATCAATTCCGTGTTCTGCCAACGGACCGGATATGCCGTGACATGCGCGGTCGGCCCGATCCAGGTAGACACCACGGGCTCGCGCTGATGCGGCTCGAGGCGGTCGACCGGCACAAGACCACGCCAGGCGATTGCATTGGTGTACTGGCTCTCGATCTGGCCGATCAGACCGGTACGAACCTTCGAATGGGAGCCGTCGGCGCCGATCAGGGCGCGACCTTCGATCTCACGGCCATCTGCGAACTGCGCCCGAACTCCCTCGTCGCTCTGGCTGAACCCGACAACATGGGCGTTCAGATGGATGGCGTCCGCCTTCAATCGCCGCACACCGTCGACAAGGATCTTCAGCAGATGCGCGCGCAGCAGAAGATAGGGTTGGTTCCGGGCCGCGTCGGAGCTCCGATTATAGAGGGACCACGTTTCACCCGTGTTCCAGAGCCGGATAGAACGTCGCTCTGCCGCGATGCAGTGCTGTTCGACTTCCTCGGTGAGGCCGAGGTCGCGAAGAACACGCACACCGTTCATGGAGACCCAAAGGCCGGCGCCTACCTCGCGCAACTCGGACGCCTGCTCGAAAACGTCGCAATCGATGCCGCGTCGAAGCAGCGATAGCGCCATCGCCAGACCGCCGATGCCAGCGCCTGCGATAAGGACACTCGTTCTTTTGACCTGATCAATACTCATGATATCTCCAGAAGGTAGCTGCGCTGTCTCGCGCGGATTCAAGCGGCATCCTGCGAGACCTGCTGGATCGCGAGGCTCTTCACGGCTTCGAAAATCTTGGTGTAACCGGTGCAGCGGCAAAGATTGCCGTGCAGGTAGTGCCGGATTTCCGCGTCTGTCGGGTGTGGCGTGGTCTTCAAGAGCGCCGTGACCGCCATGATGAACCCGGGCGTGCAGAAGCCGCACTGCAGACCGCCATGAAGCACGAACGCCTCCTGGATCCGGGATAGTCCGTCTGGCGGCGTCACACCCTCGATTGTGGTAACCTCGCGCCGATCCACATCGACGGCGAGCGTTGTGCAGCTCGAGACCGGCTCACCGTCGAGAAGGACCGTGCAAGCGCCGCATACTTCCATGTCGCAGGAACGTTTCGTTCCCTTCAGGCCCAAACGATCTCGGATGAGATCGATCAAGAGCACATGGGCCGGGATGTCGACGGCGATCGTCTTGCCGTTCAACGAGAACGAGATGGCCAATACCTGTATCATTTCAGCCAGCTCCCGCCGGCGATGATCGCCTCAGCGGCGTTACGCAGAAGAAGCACGCCTGCAAGGTGACGCTTGTAATCGGCCCCGCCATGCCGATCCGCGTTGACTTCAAGCTGATCCAGCGCCGCGGGAAGAGCTGTCTCAATCGCCCGACGGGCCTCTGCTACCGCTACGTTTCGGAGGGCATCTTCGACGGCCGTCAGAGGCTGTGGCCGCGAACCAAGCGCGCCGACCCGTACACGGGCGCTCCTGATCGTGCTCCCGCCGGCGTTCAGTGACCAGGCCATCGCGACGTTCACTGAGGGCCTCTCACCATGCTTGAACCGGCGATAGGTTACCGGTCCCGCCGGCCGCGGGAACACGATGACTCTCAGCAGCTCGTCAGGCTCGCGCACAGTTTCCATTTCGCTTCGGATGAAATCATCGGCGTGAATTTCACGCGCGCCCTTGGATCCCTCGAGCACCAGTCGTGCGTTCAGGGCCGCGAGCATCGTCGGCGGATCGGCGTGAGGCTCTCCGAAGCACAGGTTGCCGCCGATTGTCCCGACGTTGCGGACCCTGATGTTCGCCACCTCGGCGCAGAGCGACGACAGGGCCGGCACGTGCTCGCGGATGACGGAATCGCCGGCGATCTTCTTGTGCGTGCAGCGCGCGCCGATCTCGATCTCGTTCATGTCGTTGACGGCGATGCAATCGAGCCCAGGGATGCCCTTGATGTCGATGAGGCGGTCCGCACGGATGACGCGCATTTTCATCGCGAGCAGCAACTCGGTCCCGCCGGCGTAGAACATGCCGTCGCCAGAATCTCCGACGGCACGCACGGCGTCGGCGATCGTCGAAGGCCGCTCGAATTGGAAGGGTGACGGCAGCATGATCAGGCCGCGCCCAGCATTTCTTTGAGCCGCTTCTCGAACTCTTCGAAGTTCTGATCGACCCGGCGTTTGATGATGCCGAACCCCATGGTCGCAAGCCGGCCCTGCACGTCGACTTTCGCGTCCACGGCAAATGTGGAACCAGACCCTTCCTGCGTGACGGTCACGTCGAGGACAACCGCCAGCCGCGTTCCTGTGATCTTGTCGCGGCCTGTAGCGCGGGTGCGCACGTGAGACGGCTCGGTGATCGATTCAACGATGATGTCAGCCGGCACTTCGAGCTTGAATGGACCGATCTTCTGCTTGACGGTCGCCTTGTAGGTTGCAAGCCGCTGGATTTCCTCGACGCTTTCGCACCCGGGGATGCAACTTGATATGCGCGGAACGTCGAGCAGCGTGCTCCAAAGCTGCGCCGGCGTCGCTGGCACCGCCATCGACATGTTGAATTCCATGAATTCAGCTCCTCTTCTGTAGCGCGCGCCACACTTTTTCGGGTGTCATTGGTAGATCGGTGATTCGGATGCCGTAGGTGGAGAACAGCGCGTTGGCGATCGCCGGTGCGACTGGAAGGATTGCTCCCTCGCCCATTCCTTTGGCGCCGCCAGGCCCCGGGCCGTCGCCGTTTTCGACAAGTATCGTGTCGAACGAGGGAGGCACGTCGGAGATCCGCGGTATCGAATAATCGATCGGCGTCGCGTTGACGGGTTGCCCGTCCTCGAACTCGAGGGCCTCGTAGAGCGCGTGACCGAGCCCCATGACAGCGGCGCCCTCATCCTGACCTTCCGCAGCGACGCGATTGATCACACGACCGACGTCGGCGGCGCTGGCGTACCGAGGAACATGGATCTCGCCGGTTTCTTCATCGACGACGATCTCTGCGAGACCCGCGGATGTCTCCCAGAACAAAGGTGACTCGGCCAGGGAGCCCTTCTTTGAACGCGGCGTTATGGCGCCGCGGCCGACGACTTCTCCCGAATCGACACCCAGGCTGCGGTGAAATATCTGATGGAAAGTGAGAACTTCCGAACCGGTCGAAACGCCCCCCTCGACGAGTGACAGGCTGTCGCGGGGAAGCTCCCAGACCTCGGCAACCATTTCGAGAATCTGATCGGCCGCGTCGAGAGCGGCGCTCTCGACGGAGAGGCCAACGACGACGGTCGAGCGGCTCGCGCCGGTACCCCAGTCGTATGGGGCGACCGCCGTATCGGAGCGCAGGACGGTGACCGCAGACACATTCTGCTTCAGGGTCTGCGCCGCGATTTGGGCCATCGTCGCGTGCGCACCCTGACCAACCTCGATGCTCGAGACTGAAACGAGGACCGACCCATCGATCTTGAGACGTACGATCGCGTTGCTGATCGGCGTATTCGCCGGATCGGTTACGGCGACGGCCAATCCGCGCGCCTGACGGTTGGACGCCTTCGTCTCGGATGCGAACGATTGCGCTACCCGGCCAATCAGCTCGCTCATGTCCATGTCGAGCGCGCGCAGATCGGGACGGATGCGCTCGCCACGCGGGACCAAGTTGAGCAAGCGGAACTCTGTCGGATCCATTCCGATTGCCGCAGCCAGATTATCCATGTGCGATTCCTTGGCCCATACGGCTTGCGGGCCGCCGATTGAGCGAAATGCCGCGCCCGGGACGGTGTTCGTGTAGACCGCACATGCCTCGAGGCGCAGATTCGGCACCACGTACGGCCCCATGATGCGATTCGCCGATTTCGTGGCGACCGCCGAGCCCGTATCTGAATACGCGCCGCCGTCGAGCAGAAGCCGGGCGCTCTTCGCGAGGATCCGTCCGTTGGCGTCGACCGCGGTTCGAATCGTGATGTCTGCGCCGAGCCTTCGACAGGTCAGCATCGATTCGGCCATGGATTGAGCGACACGAACCGGGCGCCGCACCTTCCAGGAGGCGGCAGCGACCAACGGCTCGATCTTGACGGAGGCCTTACCGCCGAATCCCCCGCCAACAAACGGAACGATTACGCGGACCTTGGCCAGCGCCAGGCCAAACAGCCTGGACAGCACCTTCTGAACCGCGGTCGGCGTCTGCGCACCTGCCCAGACCGTCAGGGACTCCCCCTGGAAGTCGGCGATGACCGCATGCGGCTCCATCGCGAAGTGCGAGATCGCCGGAAAAGTGAAGTGGTCCTCGTGGATGTACGCCGCAACCGCCTCCGCAGCGTCGACATCTCCGACGTTGTTCCTGTATGTGTGGAATATGTTGCTGTTCGGGGTCGGCCTGGCGCCGCCCTTGAAGTAGAAGTCTTCGAGATTTTCGTGGCGCTCATGGATGAGCGGCGCATCCGCCACCAAGGCTTCCCGGATCGTCGTTGCATGCGGAAGCTCATCGTATTCGACGTCGACGAGTTCCGCGGCGGCTTCGGCGATCTCGATGCTCTCAGCGATCACCACGGCGACCGGCTCGCCCACATACCGAACCCGGTCGATCGCTATGATGGGCCGGTCTCTGAGCACGACTCCCCAGCAACCGAACGAGGCGACGTCCTCGCCGACAAGTACGTCAACGACGCCGTCCACTGACCGAGCGGCGCGCGTATCGATCGAGGCGATGCGTGCGTGACTCGCGGGCGAGCGAACCACAAAGCCGTGCAGCACTCCCGGGATCATGAGGTCGGTAACGTATTCTGCCCGCCCCGTAACCTTTTCAATGAGGTCGGGTCGTACGGCACTCATACTGTCAGTCACCGACATGCTCGGATCCGGGGTGCGAGGTCGCCGCCGATGGTCAAGAAGCCTGCGCGGCTCCTCTCAGGGGGCAATCCTCAACCCTTATCCTATTTATCGCTCGTATGCAAGCACTGCACTCGTATACAAGTGCCAAGCCTTCGATGCCTACGGCGCACCGGTCGGATCGGGCTCCCAGTCAGGCGGCATGGATTCTTGGGGTCAACGAATGTAGACAAATGATCAACTCGGGACTTCCGAGGCCGAGCCATCCAGCTTTGTTCAAGCCGAGCCACGGCCAAGTGCCGCAAGAGGACGAAAATCGTGCAACCGAAAACCAGGACGGCTCCGACCGAGAAGCCGAAAGAGGCCGCACAGTCTTACAGGTTGGACGATGCGCCAGGATTTTTGTTGCGCGTCGCGCTCCGTACCCACACATCGATCTTTGTCGCGAAAATGATCGAAGAACTGACCCCACCCCAATTCTCGACGCTGGCAAAACTGAGGGAAGTCGGATCATGTTCTCAAAATCACCTGGGACGACTGATCCACTATGATTCAGCGACGATCACGGGCGTCATCAATCGCCTCAAATCGCGCGGGCTGATCAAGAGCTCCAAGGATCCTTTGGATCCACGACGACGGCAGATCGAATTAACCGACAAAGGGAGGCGGACGGCGGACGCTGCGATCGAGACCATTGGTGAGATTTCCGGCGAGACATTCGCCCCCTTGACGAGGGAAGAATTTCGGACTCTGACCGAGATCCTCAAGAAAATCATACGCCGCTGAGCCCCACAGCGCTGAGCCGGCTGACAAGCTGATCCCGCAAACGCTTCAGCCGCCGAGCAAAAAAATGGCCCGGCACGAGCCGGGCCAAGTCCAGGGAGGAAGCGAAGGATGTGGATCCTTCGCAAACGCCGAACGCGGATCTCGATCGAAGACAGCCCAACGAACGATCTCAGCGACAGAACTATCTGGTATGCCGCCCGGCATTTTGTGCTGAAGAAGACGGAATTGCACTGGTTTCCGGCATTTTCGCGTGACAAGGCCGGGATAAGCCGCATCGGCGGGCGCCATGCTGCATGGACCGGAGGCTAGTTGGTCCATGCGCCGGATCCAGCCGGCCCCGATCTCGGCTCCGTGCGCGATGATGCGGAAATCTGGCTGAGCCTCAGTCGACTTGCCGCTATTGGGAACGATGTCGATGTGGGCGCGGATGGACAAGGTCTTGAGCTCACCCCTGTAGCCGCCGTTGTCCGTGCGGGTGACGAATCCGATTGCAGTCATGGTCTGTCTCCTTCGATCTCGCAGGGCCGATCCCTCGCGATGGCGAGACCGTCATGGGGAGCGAAGTGCCATTGAACCCATCGGGGCGAAGCGCAGCGGCGCACCCGAGAGAGCGGCCTTTTTGCAGCGAAGCGGCCGCGAGGAGCCGGTCTGCCGGCGGGGAAAAAAGGAGCTGGCGAGGGTTTCGGATGGCGGGGCGCTTCCCATAGGTCGTCACGTCCATAAGCAGGGAAGTCGTCCGCGGAAGGAGCCAAAGATGGACACTGAACGCATCGAAGACGCTGAACCAAGCGTCTCAGGCGGCGCGTCAGGCCAATGCACAACCTGTCAGATCTGCCAGTATCGGCGAGACGCCCGGCCTGGTAGAATCGCGCGAGGCATATCGAGCAGCCGACGAATGTCATTGAGTCGTGAGACTGTCGGTATTTAGCCAGCGGATCAGCGAGGGAGCCAATCGCCTCACTTAAGCGAGCCGACTTCGCGCGCGTGAATTAGAAGGAGCACGCATCACCCAGTCAAAGCTAAGTTGGCCCCAAAAGCGGATGGAGCATATCGAAAAAGTGATCGACATCCGCATCTAGGACAATGTTGGCGCGCCTGTCCCGAGCCTTCTTCGCAGCCGCGCTAGCCTGCCCAAACTGCCGCTTGTCGCAATTGAGCTGCCGTCCACGAGCCGATTGTATGTGTCGATGGGCACAGATGACCTCGAGACGTCTAGCTCGCGAAGAACGCCTCCTGGCGATTGCGCTGAGCGGCGCGGTACTCCCGATCATTGCGGGCGAGCACCAGCGCCTCCGATCCTCGTCCGGCAATTCAGGCCAAGCACACGCTTCAGGGGACCAGAAAAAGAACAATGGCGTTCGCGTGAAACTCGATCACCGTTAGTGCTTCGCAGATTGCGATTTCGCTAACATGGCTGACGTCTCAAATCGCCGGGAGACCATTGGCCAGCACGACCCTCTCCGGCTTTCTGTGGCCGCGGCCGTGGCATTCCCGGATGGTTCGATGACCGCTTCCGGATTGCGCCGAGAGAACGCTCGCGGGCGACTCATCATCGAGCGCATCGCCGGCAAGGACTACACGACACTTTTTCATATTGAGCGAATGAGGGAATTATGCCGCGTCGAAGCAAGGGGGCCCGGCTCCAGCTCAAAGCCGCCCGACGAGACAAGGCCGGCAACGTCACCCATAGAGCAACCTGGATCATCCGGGACAACGGCCGGGATATCGGCACAGGCTGCGCTGCAGATGAAATTACGGCCGCCGAGCAAACGCTGAAGGATTACATCGCATCGAAGTACACCCCCAAGCGCAAGGCCCAGGACATTGAATCGATCCCGATCGGCGATGTGCTCTCGATCTATCTCGATGCCGAGCTCGCCAAGCTCCGCGACCGATTCAAGATCGCAGAAGATCAAGAAGAGGCAATTCCCGGCATACGCAAGTTCAAGAAGCGGATTGGCCGGCTGAACGACTGGTGGGGCGCGAAAATGCTTGCTGACGTCGACGGCGAGCAGTGCCGTCAATTCGCAAGGGAGCGCGGCAACAAAGGAGGCTCACGGCGCGATCTCGAAGACCTGCGCGCCGCCATCAATCATCACGCTGCGGAGGGCTACCATCGGGGTATCGTCAAGATCACGTTGCCGGCAAAGGGCGAACCCCGCGATCGGTGGCTCACGAGATCCCATGCCGCGAAGCTGATCTGGACGTGCTGGCGGTACCGCGAGATGCAGAGAATGTCCCGGGGGTCATTGAAGGGCCAAAAGGTCGCGACAGGAAAACGGCCTTTGCGTCACCTCGCCCGGTTCATCCTGATTGGCGTTTACAGCGGCTCCCGCGCCGGAGCGATCGCAGCGGCCTCACCTATTCCGGCAGTCGGCCGCGCGTTCGTCGATCTGGAGCGCGGCATTTACTACCGGCGCCGCCAGGGCGACGCAAAGACCAACAAGCGGCAACCGCCGGTGCCGATCCCGCCTCGCCTGCTTGCGCACCTCAGACGGTGGCACCGGATCGATCATCACGCAAAGCACTTCGTGGAGTTCAATGGAAAGCCCGTTACCTCGGTGAAGACGGCGTTCAAGACCGCGGTGCGACTGGCCGGCTTTGGCGCGGGTATTTCGCCCCATACGCTCCGGCATACGGCAGCGACCTGGCTGATGCAGCGCGGCGCCGATCCCTGGCAGGCGGCGGGCTACCTCGGCATGTCGCTTGACGTCTTGCTCAATACCTACGGTCATCATCACCCCGATTATCTCGCGGACGCGGTCGAAAAGATCGCCAAGCGAGAGAGGAAGCTCGAAGGAAACGGGGGCAGTTTCGGGTCGGTGCTGCCACTCCGTAGATAGAAGATGCAGTTCACGTGACTTGGATTGCTAGTGGAGCCTGGATGATGGCCTCAAGTCCCCCACGTCCGAGGCGTTTTTTGTTCTCGGCGGAGAGAGTGTCAGTCAATCCGCGTTGGAAGATAAGGCGTTTTTGATCCTCCAACGCCAAAACCCACCATTTGAGCTACTGCGAATGCCTGCGTCTTGCTTGCAAACAGTTGAGCCTCAGGTGGCAGCAGAAAGCGACGGCTGCTCGATCCTCCAGATCAAACGGCTTTCCTGGGCGAGGATAAGATGCTCGGAGGCTCTAGGCCGGCCGGTCCGAATCCTTGTCGCGTGCGGCGTGCCGCCGCTCGAACTTGCCCATGTTGGGGAAGCCCCCAAAGATGGCTGGTTGAGGCCCGACCGCACTCGTGAACATGCCGAGCGGACGTTAGAGATATTTAGCCAGCGCCGCCATCGCGAAACGGCCGAACACACCGGTGAACTCGACCATCTTCCGCAGGCGGATGATGTCGATGCGCAGATCGACAAACGCATGCACGGTCATCGGACGGCTCGCATGCCATATCTCCGCGCACCCCAATCCACTCGACCGCGCCAGCCGCCATTACGTCAAGCGCGGTGATCGCCCAGTTAACGAACCGATCCGAGGTCAAACTCTTTCGCTTGCCTGATGACGGCATCACGATCGTAGTTGTTGATCTCGTCGATCAGGTCATTAGTGTACATTCGCGAAGTCGGAACGGGGCGGGCTATCTGCCCCCCTGCCAGCAGAAAGCTGCTCAAGTTTTTCCAATCTTCTTCAACGAAGAGACCGTTCTTTCCGTTGGTCTTGGCACTTCTCCACCCGGGACTTCGTACCTCGAGGATCTTCAGACCTTGAGCGAGGGCCTGCTGCGCACCCAATTCCCCAGGACGGCTCTCCGGATAGACTTTCCAGGTGATCATGACGGCCGCCACCGGATTGGCGTTGGTGAAATCGATCGCCTTTGATACCGCTCGCGCAAATCCGATCAGCATTTGCGGATTGTTCTTGATGACGTCGTTCTTCGCCAAAAGCGACAGATCCGGCAGCGCATCCAGATTCTCACCGACATCGAGATTCCGGAGAGCGAGGCCGCTGAGTCCGAACCGGACGTTGGCAACATCCCAGAACGCGATCGCATCGACGATCTTTTGCCGAACGGCGCTCACGGCTTGGGAGCCGACCCCGATCGGAATGAACGTAACGTCCCTGTCCGGGTCCAGCCCCGCTGAACGCACATAAGCTTTGCCGTAAGTGACGCCTCCACTTCCCAATGAAGGGATACCAATCTTCTTTCCTCGGAGGTCCGCGATCGATCTGATGTTGCTGTCCGCCGGCACGGACATGGACCAGATATTGCGATAGCTGTAGTCGTAGAAGTAGCGGACATCCAATGGCGCCGCTGAATTCTCTTGCATGCCGATCACGGCCTGCGAAGGACTCGCAGCACCTAGATTGGCGTTGCCGGAGGCGACTTGAATTGCGATCTCGTTCGAGCCGCCGACGGTCAGCAGATCGACGTCGAGCCCTTCCCGGCTGAAATAGCCCAGATACTTGGCGACGATGAAGGGCGCCTGCGCTTCATCCATATTTCGCACCCCGATCAAGGCTTGGACCTTGTCGGCCGCGAACGCGGGCTGGCCACAGTGCACGCCAAACGACACCATCCAGGCAAAAAGAACCAGTCGCAGATTACCCATGCCCGCCCTCCTGTGAATGGCGGATTGATACACTTGTTGACCGATTAGTCAACATGGCATAAGATCGACGTACTTCGTCGGTGAACATGCTTGCTGGCTCAACCGGTTCGTACCTCGCGACTTTTTGTGCCGCTCCGGAACAATTGCTTGCGTCAAAGAGCGCTCCAAGAGCGCGCTACACTCACGGAAATCGGCAATGGGAGAGATCCGAAGCTTCTGCACGCTGTGCGGCTCGCAATGCGGAACGATCAATGTCGTCGAGAACGACCGGCTGGTCGCCGTGCGAAATGATCCCGGCCATCCGACCGGGCACGCCGTCTGTCCAAAAGGCCGGGCCGGTCCGGAGATCGTGGCCGCAAACAATCGAATCCTCTATCCGATGCGCCGCACCCGGCCAAAGACAGATCCCGATCCAGGGTGGGTACGTATTTCCTGGGACGAGGCGCTCGATCTTTGTGCGGGAGAGTTACTCGATATCCGGGAGCGCTACGGGGCCGAAGGAGTCGCTTTTGCTGTAACGACGAAAAGCGGAACCGGTATCGCCGACAGCATCGAATGGATTGATCGGTTCGTTCGCTTGTTCGGAAGCCCGAACATCGCGAGTTCGACTGACGTTTGCAATTGGCACAGGGACGTGGCGCATCGGTTCACTTTCGGCGTCGGCATGCCGACTGCCGACTATGCGCATGCGGGGCTGATTATCCTCTGGGGGCACAACCCCACCAGCACCTGGCTGGCTCAGGCGGACGCAATTGCGCGCGGCCGCGCGAATGGCGCAGCCATGATCGTCGTCGATCCGCGAGCGACCCCGCTCGCCATTGACGCCGACGTTTGGCTCCAAGTCCGACCGGGCACTGACGCCGCTCTGGCGCTCGGCGTGTCAAATCTCTTGATCCAGGAAGGAGGGGTCGACCTGGAATTTCTCAGGCGGTGGACCAATGCGCCGATGCTCGTGCGTGAGTCCGACGGACTGCTGCTAAGGGCGCGGGATCTCCGGGATCGCGAAGGTGACGAGACGGCACAGCAATTCGTGGCGTGGGACGTTCGGACCGACGAACCTTGCATCTATGATGCGGCCCGCCTGCTTGACGTCGATACCGCTCGCCGATTTGCCCTGACCGGCCGGTATGAAGTCCGGGGTCATCACGGCGAAGCGATCGCGTGCAGGCCTGCCTTTGATCACTTCCAGCGGGCCTGTGCCGCTTGGACACCCGAGCGGGTCGAGCAGGTAACCGGCGTTCCACGCACAAAGCTGAAAGCCGCCGCATCGCTGATGGCGAGCCACAGCAAGATTGCCTACCACGCCTGGACAGGCATTGGCCAAGGCAGCAACGCGACGCAAATAGAGCGTGCGGTCGCCACGCTCTACGCTCTTCGCGGATCGTTCGACGAGATCGGTGGCAACCGCATCCTGGGCAGGCAGCCCGCGAACAAGGTCGACTCGACGGACCTCCTCGTCGAGACGCAATCGTGCAAGACGCTCGGACGCGACATCCGTCCGATGGGACCAGCAGCCGAAGGACGCGTGAAGCCGCTCGACGTCTACCGCGCCATCGTGACCAGCGATCCTTATCCGATCCGTGCGCTCGTCGGCTTCGGATCCAATCATCTCCTCACGCAGGGAGACACCGACGAGATTCGCCGAGGGCTGGAGGTCGTAGAGTTCTATGTCCACACCGACATCGTAGAGACTCCGGTGGCCCGTTATGCCGATGTCCTGCTCCCGGCAAGCACTCCATGGGAGCGGGAAGGTCTACGCTTCGGTTTCGGCATTAGTGAAGCCGCCCAGAACCTGATTCAGTTGCGCCCGGCCGTCTTGACCCCGCGGGGAGAAGCACGCTCCGATCTGGAAATCGTATTTGCCCTGGCTGAACGTCTGGGCATGGGCGACAAGTTCTTCCACGGCGACATCGACGCTGGCTGGAACTACATGCTGGCTCCTCTCGGGATCACCGTCCAGGATCTGCGGGCGAATGACGGCAAGATCGTTCGTCCGATCGAACATGCCGTACGCAAATATGGCCACGTTGATGCCAGGGATCGCGTGGCGGGCTTCCAGACTGAAACAAGACGGGTCGAACTCTACTCCGAACTGCTGCTCCGAAATCATCAATCTCCTGTGCCGATCCATGCGGAAGAGCACGTCGATCGGTCACTCTATCCGTTCACACTGATCAGCATGAAGAACGGCGTCTTCTGCCATAGTCAACATCGCGGGATCGCCTCGCTCAGGCGACGCGCCAGCCGACCGACAATCCGATTGCATGGGAGTGTTGCGCGCCTGAAGAACATCAACGACGGGCACAGTGTCGAAGTCACGAGCCGTCACGGCTCCACGCGGTTCGTCGCCGAGATCGACGATACTCTCGCATCCGACGTACTGGCCGCCGACTTCGGCTGGTGGGAGGCCTGTGAACCGCTCGGCAAGCAGTCGTACGCGCTGACAGGGGCGGCCAGTTCCAATTTCAACAGCCTCGTCTCTGCCGAGACACGCGATCCGGTCAGCGGCTCCGTCAACCATCGGGCGATCGCGTGCGACGTCCGACGTGTCGGCGATTTGGGCAGCCGCTCATGGCAGGGGTTTCGGCGTTTCATCGTGTCGGATCGGCATGCGGAATCGGACTCAGCCCTTGCCATTTCGCTGTCACCGCAGGAAACCGGCGCGCTGCCCGACTACGAACCCGGCCAGTACGTACGTATCAGGGTGGCACGTCCCGACACCGGTGAACTTCTGACGCGCGCCTATTCATTGACCGGAGCGGCGGGCATCAGAAATCGATCGGAATACAGGATCTGTGTGGGTCGCGCGTCAGCCGGCGCCAGTGACGCCTCAACCTCACTCTCGTCTCTCATACATGAGACCTTGAAGGTAGGAGATATGGTCGAGGTCGAGGCTCCGAGCGGCGCCTTTACGATGCCGACGGTATCATCCGTTCCGCTGATCCTGATGGCAACAGGCATCGGCATCACTCCGTTTATGAGCCTTCTGAATTCGCTCGATGGCGATCAAATGCCTTCGGTCACCTTGTTGTACGGCAACAGGAACGGCTCGGAGCACGCATTCAAGCGCCAACTTCGAGCTCTTGCACAACGGTTGCCGAGACTTGTTGTCAGAACTTTCTATAGTCGACCACGCGCTTCGGATGTTCCTGGAGCCGATTTTGATGTCCACGGTCGCCTCGATGCCGCTCAGATCGACGCCTCACTGGTCATGGAGCGCCCGCGATTCTATCTATGCGGCTCCGATACAATGGTCACGTCGACAACGAGGAGCCTGGTTTCCTTCGGTGTGCCAAAATTCGACATTCACACCGAAGTATTCATCTCGCCGACGAACACGCTCGAAAAAGGCCTGGGCCCTTGCTCGGTCTCGTTCAAGCGATCGGGCATTTCGTTCCAGTGGGGTCCCAAGGACGGCACGCTGCTCGAATGCGCGGAGCGATTGGGCATACGCGCTCCAAGCGGCTGTCGGGTCGGGCAGTGCGAGAGTTGTGCAGTGCGCGTGCTGGCTGGAAGCACAAGGCAGCTCTCTGGTGCAGTCCCGGAAGATTCCGGCACGGTGCTCACGTGCCGAGCGGTCCCATGCAGCGATCTCGTTCTCGATCTCTAGGCGCATGTTCGCCCTCAGCGACGTGCCGCAGGCAACAGCGCCGCTTTTCGGCTGGCTGTACTGGCGTGGAGCAGCTATGCTGTGTTGGAACGCCGTTGCGAGCCGACCCAGCGACCGGCCGCTCAAGATGTGGAAGGTTGATTCCCGGGCCCAAGCGAGCGAACGCGATGCAGATATCCGCCGCCGATGACGACTATGGCCTTCCGAGGCTGAAACTTCCCGATCTCCGGATCAACTATACTCCCATCGATCCCGACTATTTCGATCGCCCCGTCGTCTCGATGTGCATCGAGACCAGACAAGACGACGACGAGCTGCCCCTGCATTCGCACAAGAAGGGACAATTGGTGGTCGCCTCGCGCGGATCGGTCATGTGCCGGGCGCCAGGGGGACTCTGGATTGTTCCTCCTCAGGGGGCGGTCTGGATTCCCGCCGGGGTACTGCACAGCAACTGCGTGTCCGATTTCGGCAAAATCTACGTCGTCTTCATCGAGCCTTCCGCAAGCAAGCTTCCGGATTTTTGTTGCACATTCACGATTTCACCTCTCGTTCGAGAGCTGATCCAGCGTCTTGCGGCATTTCCGCCCCTGTATCCGGTCGAAGGCCCGACCAGCCGGCTCGGCCGCGTCCTTCTCGACGAACTCGTGCAGATGTCGACAGAGCAGATGTACCTGCCGATTTCCGCAGATAGTCGCCTCCAGCAACTTGCGGCTTCATTGTTGCACGAGCCCGGAGACAGGAGCACGCTTGATGAATGGGCCGCACGTTACGCAATGAGCGAGCGTACGCTTGCGCGTTTGATCGTGAAGGAAACCGGAATGACATTTGGCCGCTGGCGGCAGCGGCTCCACATCCTGGTCGCGCTGCAGCGCCTGTCCGCGGGCGCGTCCGTCCAGACCGTCTCACTCGATCTCGGGTACGAATCTCCGAGCGCGTTCATTACGATGTTCAAAAAGACCCTGGGAAAGAGCCCGCGCCGCTTCCTTACAGAGCGCACATCCTTCGACTACAGCCCCAGATAGGCGCGCCTTACATCCTGGTTGGAAAGCAAGCCCGCGCCGGTTCCCTCGAGAACAATGCTGCCATTCTCGAGAACATAACCCCGATCTCCGATGGCGAGGGAGCTCGCTACGTTCTGCTCCACGAGCAGAATCGTTATCCTGTGACTATGCAGCTTCTTGACGACGTCGAACATCACGGTCGTCAGCGCGGGTGAAAGTCCGATCGAAGGCTCGTCGAACATGATCATCTCCGGTTCGGACATCATCGCCCTGCCGATGGCAAGCATCTGTTGCTCGCCGCCCGACAGCGTTCCTGCCGACTGTCGCCGCCGCTCATCCAGACGCGGAAACAATTCATACACCCGCCGCAGATTGGCGTCCCGGCGGCCCCGCGCTCGTTTCAACGATCCTCCGATCAGAAGATTGTCCTCTACCGAGAGATTCGGGAACACTTCACGCCCTTCGGCGACCTGGGCGATGCCGAGCTCGCAAATCTCCCAGGGCGACATGCCCACGATGTCTCTGCCCCGCCAGGCTATCCGCCCCCTTGTCGGGCAGACGATGCCCGCAATTGTGCGGATCAAGGACGTCTTTCCGGCACCGTTGGCTCCGATGACGCAGATCAGCTCCTCTGCCTGCACGGCAAGAGAGACGTCGTTGAGAGCGGCCGATCCGGCATAGCCGACGTTTAGCCCTTCGACGGCCAACAGGGGTTCCTTAGCCACGGAAGCCGTCCCCAAGATATCCGGCCAGAACCTCGGGATGCTTCACGATATACACGGGGGCTCCCTCGGCTATTTTCGCGCCGTGATGCAGAACAACGACATTCTCCGCCGCCTCCATCACAATTCGCATGACGTGCTCGACGAGCATTATCGTCAGTCCGCGCTCTACCAGGCGACGGAGAACGCGAACGACGGCCGCGGCCTCGGTTGGACGGAGCCCGGCCATCACCTCGTCAAGCAGCAACAGGCGCGGCCGTGTCGAGAGAGCCTTTGCCGTTTCAAGCATCTTTCGATCGGGAAGCGTCAGTTGGCTGATCGACGCGTTGGCCTTTGGCGCAAGACCGACCGTCTCCAGCGTATCCAGGGCGGCCTCCCTCGCTTCGGAGACCTTTCTCGTCCAACTGAACGCTCCGACCATCGCGTTTTCCAGCACGGTCATATCGCGCATCGGCCGGACGATCTGGAACGTCCGCCCAATGCCCAGACGGCATACCGCCTCCGCGCCGCGTCCGGAGATCGTCTCGCCTTCAAAGCGTATCGTACCGGCAGTCGGCCGGAACGCCCCGGCAATCATGTTGAAGCAGGTCGTCTTGCCGGCCCCGTTGGGACCGACGAGAGCCGTGATGGAGCGCTCCTTCAAACTGAAGCTGACGCCGTCGACCGCAAGCAAGCCGCCGAAGCGCTTCGAAACATTGTTGAGCTCGAGAAGCGCGGTCATTGTCCGACCTCCTGGGTCTGGACAATTCGACTGCGAATTGATCGTACTTCCTTCTTCGCCTCAAAGTGGCCGAGCAGCGCCGGCCACACGCCATCCGGCAGCAGCCAGACGACACCGATCAGAACGATGCCGTAGGCGACATTGTTCAATCCGGGCAGACCAATGGTGTCGCTGAAGGAGCTCATCAGGTGATCCAGGGGGATTATGATGAGCGCCCCGAGCAGCGGACCGAACGCCGTTCCCAGACCACCCACGATCGGCCCGATCAGGACGTCGACGGAAATCCCCATTCCCATGATCGAGTCGGGAAAAATCGATCCCTGGACCAGGGCCAGAAGACCACCGCCAATCGCAGCCCATGCTCCGGAGATCGATACAACCAGAACCTTGTGAAGGAAGGTCCTTACTCCGAGCGCCCTTGACGCATCTTCGTCATCGCGCATCGCTCGCCACACATATCCCAGAAAGGACTTCCTGATGAGCGCCGTTACGCCTACACCGACCGCAACGGCGGCGAGCGCGACAAAATAATAGAAGCGAGCGCCGCCGCGCAGCATCAGCAGGGAACTCTCGCCGGACTGAGCCGGAAAGAACAGGCCCTGCATTCCCCCCACAAAATCCCAACCGCCGAACATCACTCGGGCAAATTCAGCTGCGGCGATCGTCAACAGGCCGAAGTAGATTCCCCGCACCTCGAAGCGGAAGCTCAACCAGGCGAGCGCAGCACCGACCGCGCCGGCGATCACCGATCCCACGAGCAGCCCGAGCCAGGGGCTAAGGCCATACTTGATATCGAGCACCGCAACGGAATAGGCACCGATTCCGACAAACAGGGCGTGCCCTATGGATAGCTGCCCACCCAGACCAAGCATCAGGCTCCAGGATTGCCCGATAAAAGCGAAAATGAATACGATCGTCAGCAGAGAGACCAAATATGAATTGAACACGGCGCCAAGCAGCGCGAGTGCGGCGAACAATGCCATGCCGGCTGCCGCGCCGACGAAGTCGGGGCGAGACTCAAATCTCTTTTGCACCGAAGAACCCTCTTGGACGCAGAATGAGCACCACGATCAGCAAGGCATACGACAAGGCAGTCTTCATGGACGGTGCGACAATGAGTGCGGCAACGGCCTCGGTCACGCCGATCGTCAAGCCGCCGATCAGAGCCCCGACGAAGCTTCCAAGGCCTCCGACGATGACGGTCACGAACGCCAGCAGCGTGAAATCGACAGCGAGATAGGGCTGCGCATCGAACAGCGGCGAGATCAGCGCGCCGGCGAAGCCGGCACACGCAGTGCCAATTCCAAACGTGATCGCATAGATCTTGGGAATTGGGATCCCGACGATCAAACCGCCAAGTCGATTGTCGGCCGCCGCTCGAATGTATCTACCGAACAAGGAGTATTTGAGAAATGCGGCCAAAGCCAGGATCAGAACGGTCGTGGCACATGCAGCCTGCAAGCGCGCCAGATCGATCCGAATGCCTCCCAAGGAGATCGTTTCAAAGGACAACTGCGACACGGAAGGGCGAGGATCCGGCCCGAACCAAAGAAGCTGGATTCCCGTGAACAGGAGCGAGATGCCGATGAACAGGATGAACTGCACATGATGCGGTCGGGTGACGAACCGCGTCACCACTACGCTTTCCAGGTAATAGCCGACCGCGAACATCAGGATGCCGGCCAGCAACGCAGCCAGGATAGTCGGCATGCCCCACCAAAGTCCGGTGCAGTACCCGATGTAAAGGCCGAACACCACCATCGCGCCGTGGGCAAAGTTCACGACCCTGATCACGCCGAAGATGATCGTGAGGCCGAGTGCGATCAGCCCGTATACCAAGCCTATCAGGACCCCGCTTATGACCACATTTGCCCAGAGCAAGGCCATTAGCGGACCTCGAACGGCTTGAGCGGATACTGCAGGCTTGCGTCGGCGATAGCCCGCGGCGAAATCACCTTCGGCATTCCGCCTTGTCCCTGCAGCATCGTAACGGCACTATTGATGTTCTGTCCGTTCTCGTCGAACTTGATCTTGCCGCTGTACATCAGGACCGGATTCAGATCGGTTTTCCTGAGAGCGGCATGGATTTCCGAGGAGACTGACGAATTTGCCCGGATGACCGCGTCGGCGACGATCTGGACCGCCTCGAAGGCACATCCGGAATTTGCGTCCAGCCACTCGTTTGGATAGCTGGCCTCAAAGCTCTTGATGATTGCGGCGGTGTCCGGCGCCTTCGGGTTATACCAGACGGTCGACAGGATGGCGCCGTCTCCATATTTGCCGAGCGCGTTATAGTACGCCTTGTCCTGCACGCCGTTTGAGTTCGGCGAAAAGATCAGCTTGGGATTCCACCCCTGCTTGATGCATTCGCGGGTGATCATGATAGCGTCGTTGACGCGCGTCACAGACACCAGCGCATCCGCTCCCGAGGCCTTTGCCTTCGCGACCTCGACGGAGAGGTCCCGCGCCTTTTCGTCGTAGGGAATGTATTCGGCGATCTTCAGCGGTACATCGACCTCTTTCCACGCCTGATCGATGCTCGCGGCCGTCGACTGCCCCATCGTGTTGTTGAGGTGCAGCACTGCAGCGCTCTTCGGCGGATTTTCGACACTCGAAAGGATCGCCTTCAATTCGAGCAACGATTGCCGAACGATCGTCAGCGACGTCGGATAGAAACGAAATACCTGGGTGAATCCCTGCGACGTGACCTGGGTGGCGCTCGCAATGTGCACGACCATCGGAACCTTGGCGGCTTCGGCCGCCTGAAGCGCCGAAATCGTAGCGCCCGAGTCCCATGCTCCAATGAGGACGGTGCAACCCTGCCTGATCAGGTTGTCCGCAGCGATTCGGCCGTTTTCCGGTTTGCTCTGCGTATCCGCGTGAACGATTTCCATCTCGACGCCGAACCGCTCCTTGGCGAATTTGGCGCCAAGATTGATTCCGCGCACGCAAGCCTGGCCCGGGAAGGCCAACACGCCGCTGCTGGGCATGATCGAACCAACCTTGACGGTGCGAGATGCAGCGCTCGCATGCCATGGCATCAAGCCGGCGGCGAGGCCCATTCCGCTCCCGAGAACGGTGCGCCGCGTCAAATCCTTGCCGAGGATATTCCCCATCTGCCTTGCTCCCTCGCTGCTGTATGTTTATGGACGGTGATCGCTGCTCCCGAAGCAGGCTCATCGACCTGCTTCGGGAAGCACTTGCGGAATCGCGAACCTGCCATGCCGGTAAATCAGCCCTTCGTAGTGGTCCTGATGGACCTCGCCGAGAACCGCGCCGAAGAAGACCGTGTGGGTCCCCACCGGATGCATGCCGATGACCTGGCAGTCGAAGCTGCACAGCGAACCGATCAGGATCGGTGAGCCAGATACCAATTCCGCCCAGCTGCCCTCGCTGAAGCGAATGTCCCCCTTGCTTCCATCAAGCCCTGCGAACTTTTGCGCGAGGTCCACATGGCTCGCGGTCAACAGGTTCCAACCGAAACATCCGGTCCGGACGATCGTGTCATGAGCTCCGGCCGACTTGTTGACGCACACCAGGACGGTCGAGGGGTCGACTGAAAGCGATGACGCGGCAGTGACCGTCAAGCCATGCCGTTCCGGCGCGCGGCCGGACGTCACGATCGATACGCTCCCGCTGACATTTCTGAGCGCCGTCTTGAAGGAAGCACCGTCGATCAGTCGAGCACCTTCGAGACCCTTTGTCGGGTCGACCGACATCAACTCATTCATCACGTCCGGCTCCGCGAAATGGTGTCGAGGCCTCAGTAAAGTCCCTGTACGCATCATGCTATCGATCCGCTTTGGCAGCTTCGAAGAACTGGATGACATTGCTCTCGGGATCGCAAACTTGCGCCACGCGTCCGTGACCGCCCATGTCCCGAACGGGAGCAACAAGCGTCGCGCCCGCAGCGATGGCGCGTTCGACTACCGATTCCAGCTGCTCGACTTCAAAAACCACGACCGCGTTTGCAGATGGAATCGAGGCGGACTCTTCCATTCCGGAAACGCAGAAGGCCGCACCCTCGCTCCGGAACTGGATCCAGCGTTCACCATCCGCAAAGCGAATGGTGAGACCGGTATTCGCGTAGAACTCCGCAAGCTTCGCCGGTTGACTGGCGGTGAGATAGACGTGCTTGACCTTCATTTTGCACCGATGCTTTCCGCGCCGATTATCCGACCTGCGCCTTGATCAATTTCTCCTCGGATTCGTCATAGAGCGTGTCGATCAGCGCTCGATATCGCTCCATCAGCTGCTTGCGGCGCTTCTTTCGCGTCGGCGTCATGACACCATTCTCGGGAGAGAGCTCTTCGGGAAGGATACGGAAGGCCTTGATCTGCTCGGCGCGTGCCAGGCGGTTGTTCGCCTTTGCGACCTCGCCTTCGATCATCCGGATGACGATCTCGGATTTTGCGAGGTCGGCGTATTGCGCGATGTCGGTGTCCCGCGACCTGGCCCAATCCATCGTCGCGGTGGCGTCGACCTCGATAAGAGCCGTCAGGTATTTCTTGCCCTCGCCAATGACGGCGGCTTCGGAAATGTAGGGGCTCTGCCGAATTTCGTTCTCGATCTGGGTCGGGCTGACCGACTTCCCCCCGGACGTGTTGATGATCTCCTTCTTCCGATCGACGAGCTTGAAGCTTCCATCCTGCGCGATTTCGGCGATATCGCCGGTATACAGCCATCCGTCTCGCAGCGCGGATCTGGTTTCCTCGGGTTTGTTCCAATAGCCAGTAAACAAGCCCGGTCCTCGAACGATCATCTCGCCGTCTTCCAGCACCGCGGTTTCCCAGGCTGGATCCTGAACGGGAATGCCGACGCTGCCGGCCTTCGGCCAGTCCACCATCTGGACGAGATTTCCGCCCACCATCTCGGTCTGCCCGTAGCACTCCTTGAGATTCAACCCCCAGAGCTGCCAAAGCGTCATGACCTCCGATGGCATCGGCGCGGAAGACGTATAGGCGATCTTCAGTTCGTCGAAACCAACCTCCGCCAAAAGCGGACCGAAGATGTGCCTGCGACATGCCGCGAACAGATCGCTGAGATACTGGTCCGGCGTCCGCCCCGCCTGGCGGTCATCGAGCGCCTTGCGCGCGATCCGCATCGCCAGTTGGTAATCTTTCCTTTGCTTGGCGCTGGCCGAGTGCACCACGCTGAGGATCTGGGTTGCGAATCTCTGGTAGAAGCGAGGCGGAGCCATGTAGTACGTCGGCTTGGCTTCCCGGATCGTCTGCGCGAACCCCGCGGTCGTTTCCCCGAAGTGAGGAACGGCTCCGGACAGCAATGGCAACGTGGTTGCCTGGGCTCGCGCGACCGTGTGCGACATCGGCAAATGAACCACGAGCCGCTGGGTTTCGGTCCGAATGGTCGGATGGAATGTCGTCTGCACGTGGCCACCTGCGAGCAATGACAGGTGCGTCAGCATGGCGCCTTTGGGATACCCCGTGGTACCCGACGTGTAACCAATGCTCGCCAGTTCGTCCGTTTTGGCAACTGCGACCTGCTCACGAAGAAAGGCGTCGCAATCGAATGAAACAGGCTCATAGAACTCGGCAAACGAGACGATGTTCTTCGCCCTGAGCTCGCCGGTCCACGACGGATCCATCACGACGATTTTCTCGAGCGTCGCCGCGGTGCTGGCTGCCAGCAGCGTCCGCAACTGCGTCTCGTCTCCCACGAAGGCAAAACGGGCTCCGGAATCACCGAGGTAGTAGTTCACCTCCTCGACGGATGAAGTGAAATACACGCCCACGGTCACGGCGCCGGCGCACATGGTCGCCATGTCGGCGAGCAGCCATTCCTGGGACACGTCTCCCATGATGGCGACGCGATCACCACGCGCGAGTCCCGCCATCTGGAGGGCACCCGCCAGTCGGCACACCTTCGTCGCATAGTCGTGCCACGACACCGATATCCATTCGCCGGCGCGCTTCTGCCGATATGCGACGGCCGTTGGTCTCTCGATGCGTCGGGCTTGCAGAAGCTGCGGAAGAGTTACCGAAGCAAGCTGGGCACCGGACGTAATGGACCCGACATTCATGTCACCGCTCCGCGAAACGCCTGCGCTTCTCCGCAAAGGCGGCTACCGCTTCGCGACGCTCGGGCGTAGCGAACGTAAGGGTTTCCAGGGCGGTGGACGTGTCCAACAGGAGATGCGCGAACTCCTTGACAATCTTGTTCACCGAATACTTCGTCCAGATGATTGCTTCTCGTGGACCGCTCGCCAGCATTTCCGCGTATTCGATCGCCACCTCGCGGACATCACGATCGGAAACGGCTTCGTTGATCATGCCCATCGCAACAGCCTGCTCGGCGGACACGAAGGCGCCCGTCATAAGATAGTGCTTGGCGCGGACCGGACCGATCAGAAGCGGCCAGATGACCGCACCACCATCGCCCGCCACGACGCCGGCCGTGACATGGGTATCGGCAAACCGGGCGGTCGATTGCGCAAAGATCACATCGCACATCAGGGCAAGCGTTGCGCCGAGACCGACGGCCACGCCATTGACGGCGGCAATGATTGGAGCCTCCACTTCTAGCATGTTGCGGACCAGGTGGCGTCCGCCGCGGGTCGGCGACGGGATCGGGCTCTTGTCCAGCGTCTTCTGATCGCCACCGGAGCAAAAACCACGGCCGGCTCCGGTCAGCACGATCGCCCGGACCGATTTGTCCCGATCGAGATCGACGAACACCTGCTCGAGCTCGTCATGCATGTCCCAGTTGATCGCGTTGAGGATCTCGGGACGGTTCATCGTCACGACCGCGACACCGCTCGGGCGCTTCTCGATGAGGAGATATTCGTACTTCGATTCTAACATGGACCTGTTCCTTACACTGCCTTCTTCGAGGACCCGGAGTTCTGCGGCCGCATTGCCCGGATCGTGTCGAGAATTTCCTCGGTGGGACGGACAACGTTGTTCTTGTCGTTGAAATGCGGGATCACGTAGCGCCCCACCATGTCGATCGCCTCCATGATCTTGTGGTGAGGTACCGAATCCAGGTGCAGAAGCACCTCATCCACACCGAGCGCTTCATACTGTTCGAGCTGGCGAATGACGGTATCCGGAGCTCCGCACACGGTCGTGGCGGAGTGATTCAGGAGATAGTCCCAGTCTCGCCCGGCGCGCTCCATCGACGGGACGCTCTCGCTCATGTAGGAATAGTCGTCCGCAAGCTTCGCCAGGCGCGGATACGCATCCGTCGAGATCCGCGCATAGTGCATGAGCGGTTCAGCGTAATCGTCCTTGGCTTTCTGATCGGTGGGACCGATGCCGAGGAATAGCGGGATGCCGATGCGGGGACGATCGAGCGGGCCCTGTTCGTCGCGCTTCCAGGCGCCGCGATAGGCGGCGAGCAATTTCTTCTGGACTTCCCAGCCCTGATAGATCGAGTGGCTCATCACGGCCAATCCCTCGGAGCCCGCCCAGTTGTGGCTGCGCTCGCTGGTGGCCGCTATGCCGATCACCGGGTACGGCTTCTGGACCGGCTTCGGCACAAGTTGACGCGGAGGGATCTGGTAGTATTTGCCCTCAAATGTGAAAATGTCTTCGCGCATCGACTTGCGGAGAAGCGCGATTCCTTCTTCCATCTGTGCGAGCGTTTCAGCCGGATCGACATTGAATGCCCGCATGGCAATCGTCGTATTCGCGCGCCCGCCATAAAACTCCATGCGACCGTGCGAAAGGATATCGGTGACCGCCAGACGCTCCGCGGAGCGCAGCGCGTGATTGATCCGCTGAGGCATGAGGGTAACGGCGGAACGCAGCTTGACGCGCGACGTCACCGCGGCGAGGTACCCGTAGACGACCTCCGGTGCCGAGCTGGAAATGCCGCCAAGCGCAACATGCTGCTCAGAGAGCGCGACGCAATCGAAACCCACCTTCTCGGCGAGGCGAACCTCATCAACGAGTTCATGAAGCCGCCGGGCGTAGCTTTGCCCGACCTGAGTTTCCTGCTCCGACCAGAACCCAAATTTGAGTGCCATTCTGCTGTCCTTCCGGCGTACCTGATGGACGAAACAATGTTGCAGAACCGGCGAAATTTTCCTCCGAATACGGCTCGTCGACGCCCGACTTTCAAAATTTTGTGCTGTCTGTGAACATGGGCTCGCCAGTGGCGCGCACGGAGCCGTCTTTCGCCGTGGGCTTCACGGCCTGCTCTCGACGGCGCACACGTCTTGACGACGAGCCTTTTCCGCTCGTTCGGATGCGCAAATCTCAAGCTGTGCAGGAAGGTGTGAAGCGGGTCAGTCTTCGAACGCGTCGACCAGGAGGTCGGCTATGTGCTCAAGACAGCTTTCCCCGATCGCAACCGTCGAACCACGAGGATCTCCGAGGACCCCGTTCTGCGTGACGGAGGAAATGCCGTTCCTCCACATCAGCTCCAGCTGGTGCTGCGACAGCAGACCGATGTGGCCTGGTTCGAAACGATCGATACGTACGCTGTCTGGACGAATCTTCATCATCAGTGACGTTTCGGCGATGTCGGCGTGGCCGCCTACCGCGGCTTCATCGCCACCGGCAGCGGAGACCGCTTCCCGCCACCCCTTCATCCACGCCTCGGAATCGACGAAAGCATCGATCCGTGCTCGTCCTTCAACGCTCCCGCGAAGGCGCGGCATCATGTCCCTGAGGACCGGGAAGTTGCCGATATGGCCAGAGAAGAAGATGATTCTGGAAAAGCCGTGCCGCATCAGGCTGGCACAATAGTCCGAGCACAACGCCTCGAGCGTTTCGGGACGTATCGATATGGTGCCGGGAAACGTCAGATGATGGGAAGAGCAGCCCACCCTTATTGTCGGGGCAATAAGCGTTCGACCGAGGCGGCGGGCGACCAAGGTGGCGAGGGCTTCCGCATGGTCCGCATCCATGCAAAGCGGCAGATGGGGTCCATGCTGCTCCACGGCCCCGCAAGGTACGACCACAGTGTGGAACCCGCTGCTCAGAGCCATCGAGACATCTTCGAATGTCATGAGCTCCAGGCGCAGATCGCCCATCCATCCAGGCTCGCTCATTCAGACCTTCTTGTTCTTCGCCAGAAAGCGGGCTCTGGCTTCGGCAGAACCCTCTTCGTCCAGATACGCCGGCAGATCCGCGATCGTCATGTCGTCTAGTTCACCGTCACTCATCTGACCGGTGAGATTCAAAGACCGCTTTATCGCCGCGAACAGCTTTCTGTCCTTGCTTCGGAGCTGACGACAAATCGATCTGGCTCTGTTGGCAACCTCGTCCGTGTCAACGATTTGATCGACCGCACCCAGTCTGAGGGCTTTTGACGCGTCGATCAACTCTCCCCAATACAGCAACTCCTTGGCAGCCCGCTGGCCGAGCATTCGCCCCGCTTGACGCATGCCCTTCACGGCGGGAAGCAGCCCATGATTGATCTCCGGGAACCCGACCTGGCATTCGGGATTTGCCACCACGTAATCTGCATGCAGCAGAAACTCGAAGGCTCCTCCCACGGCGTAACCGCGAACGGCACAAATGAATGGGCTCGGATACCTTTCCATTTCACACAGCAGCGCGTGAAACATCCTTAACCGTGGCGTTGCCACCTCGACGGTCGCGATCTCCTTGATGTCGCCGCCGGCGCTGAAGAAGCGATCTCCACGTCCCGTCAGGACGATACCCGGCGGAGCCTCATCTCGTGCGAAGGATTGAATTCGATCCAGAAGGGCGGAGATCAGGTCAATATTCAGAGCGTTCGCCGGCGGACGATTCATCGTCATCACAACCACGTCGGCGTCGCGATCTATCAGCAGAATATCGGAGCTTGCCATGCTTGCAGGCTAGCCAAAATTCCCCTTGGTAATCTGCCGAATCTGCTGATCGTTTTCAGATACGGCAACACAAACATTCGCCGGAGCTTCCCCAATCCGCAGGTTCTGCCGCTTCGGCGCAGATTCACCTATTCTATGTGGGATCGATTTTTCTCACGATTCCAACGCCTGATAAGCAACATGGATACCGATCAGATTGTCAGTTTTTAGATACAAGTCGGCATTTTGTCGAAATTCCGCAACCGAGGGAAGCGTTAGCATCGCTGTCATCGAGATGTCACCGTGCGGAGCAACGCGCGGGACGGGAGGCCTCGACAGTCGTATCGTTTGCCCATAGGAGGACTACAGTATGACCGTGGTGGCGCTGGACAGAATCGATATCAAGATCCTGAACGAATTGCAGCAGAACGCGAGCCTGACCAACGTCGAACTCGCCGCTCGAGTTAACCTCTCTCCTTCACCCTGCCTCGCCCGGGTCAAAAACCTCGAAAAGCTTGGCGTGATTGATCGCAGAATTACAATCCTCCATGCCTCCGTGCTGGGTCTTGGCGTGACCGCATTCATCCAGGTGAGGCTCGAAAAGCAAGTACAGAACTCACTCGATAACTTCACCCGTGCAATCGATCGCATGGAGCAAGTGATGGAATGCTATCTCATGACTGGTGATAACGACTATCTGCTCCGCGTCATGGCTTCGGATATTGAGGACCTCGAAGATCTCATCGTAAACAAGCTATCGCGCATTTCGGGTGTATCCAGCATCAAATCCAATCTTGCCTTGAAGAAGATCTCGTACAAGACGGTGCTCCCGATCGACACGACGCGCCCTGTCCAGATCAGACCGTGTCAATCGACGGCGAGGTATGGTGCCGCCAAGGCAAAGTGCGAAGCCACTGCCCTTCCCGCAAGGCCAGAGCATAGCATGACGTTCGGATTGTCGCACGCGGATAAGCCGTCGGTAGGTGCAAGCTGAGCCAACCAGGAAACTCACAACGATCAGATCTGGTAGACAATCGTTTCCGCTAGGATTCCATGAACGTAGACAGATCCACCGCACTTGGGTCTAATCCCTGCAGAGCCCCTCGGCCTTCTTCACCAAAGCCCGCAATCGAGGCGTGGTTCAAGTGGGCTTCAACTTGGTGCCATGCGGACTACAGACGCCACGAAGCCAACTGGCCCCCTGGACGTTGCGGATCTACATGGGATCATTTGACCGATTTAATCTACGTATCAGCCCGGCCCGTATTTCTCCTCCCGCCGACGCGCCACCCGTGAAGTTCATCACGGCGCCGCCCCAACAACACCAACGCCGCTCGCTTTAATTCCGGCTTCATTTTCGACCCTGTCGCACAAATTGAGTCATCGCTAATGAGTGCCAGCGACCCGCCGACGATTCGGTACGCTGTACCGAGGTGCATTTGCCATGAATCATGTTGACCATACCGTCAACACAATCTAGCAATATACGCGCCGCGCGATCCCGAGGGATGAAGGGAGCCCACGTTACCGTTTTAGAGCGGAGAAATCCGCGCGTAGACCGGAGGCTGTTTGGTGTGTGACGGTTGGACAGACCCTCCTCAGACCCGTCGACGAATGGTCCAAGCGGCCGCCACTGGCGACTATTGCTTCGGAGACACTAGATGACTTCTCAAAAACTTCGGCGAGTATTTGAAGCACTGAGGTGCGGGCTGGCCAAGCAGCTGGAAGCGTTGCAGCGCAACTTAGCTCAATATCCGCCTATCGATCACCCGATGGACGTCTCGGAATACGAGATACTGAGCAGCGTTTGGGCCGCCCATACCGGCCAGCTTCGCAGCCGACCTCGGGGTGGCGAATTGGAGCATTAAATCGCTCGCGGCGGCCCGTCGGATTGCCTTCCGATGCCCGACCGACTTCCGTACGACAGCTACTTGGGGAAACATTTATGAAACGACGTGACGCGCTCAAAATTGCTGGTGCAACTGCTTTTTCTGTCATCTCCGCCTCTGCAGTATCGGCAGAAGCGTCTCCGCCGACCAGGCAGAAGATAATTATGGTCCACGGATCATGGCACTGGGGCGCTTGTTTTGAAAAAGTCAGCAATTTTCTGGCTGAAGCGGGTTGCGCTGTGGCCACGCCTGACCTCAAGTCACACGGATTCGACGAGAGCCGATATGATAGCTTTTCGACTATGGGAGAATATGTGCAGCCCGTAGAGAAAATGCTGCAAGAGTCAAGAGAGCCTGTCGTATTGCTCGGCCATAGCATGGGCGGCGCCACATTGACTTATCTAGGGGAGAAGTATCCGGAGAAGATTTCGAAGCTAATCTATCTTACAGCGTTCATGGTCCCCCAAGGAAAAACGGTCTTGGATTATACTAAAGCAGATGCCACTAATCCTCAGAAAAGGGAAATCCTGGCGATAGTTAAGTTAGTTGGCGACGGTCGCGGTCTCGAGCTCGATACAACCCGGCGCGACCTCGTGAAGGCTGCGTTTTACGGCGATTGTAGCGACCATGACGTCAATATAGCTATCAAGAATTGCGTGCCCATCACTAGCACCGTGCCCTACGCTGTAGTGTCAGAGATAACAGCCGATCGGTTCGGCAAGATCCCTCGCGTTTTTATCGAATGTTCAATGGACAAAGCGATTCCAATTGAAAGCCAACGTCAAATGGCCGCTGATGTACCCGGCGCGAAGATCATTAGCATCGATACCAGCCATTCTTCCTTCTTCTCTAGGCCGGCAGAGCTCGCCCATATTATTTTAGAGAACACATAGTCACTAGGCCGTGTACTTATAAACCAGCGGGGCATGTGGCTGGTGGTGACTATGTCCACTTTGCTCCTATAGCGACCAAGTTCGTGCGGCAGCGCAGCATGTCGCTATGGGCCAACATCAGAAGCCAACGGCACCTGGCCTCATGACGTCTGAGGACGTTGAGATCTACATCTTGTCGATGATCGACGAACCACCGGCTTTGGGCGCGCCATCTTTAGCAGCGGCAGCGACAATCGCAGGGATGACATCCTCGGCACGATCGACGACAATGGGCTGAAGCAGGTGGTCCCTATGAAGGAAACCCGCGTTGCGTATGTGGTTCAGCATCGCCATCATCGCGCCCAAAAGCCTTTGATGTTCACCAGGACCATCGGCTTGCGGTGCTGCCCAAGCTGGGCCCAGGTCATGATTTCCACGATTTCTTCGATGGTGCCGATGTCACCCGGAAGCGCCACGAAGGCATCAGAACGCTCGAACATTCTGTGCTTGCGCTCGTGCATGGTGTCGGTGATCGTCAAGTCTTCGAACGTCTTGAGCGCGTCGGTCGTCGTTTCCCAGTTGGTGAGAAATCTCGGAATGATCGCGCCGACCTTGCCGCCGTTGTCCAATGTGCCGCGAGCAACTGCGCCCATCACGCCATGGGTTCCGCCGCCATAGATCAGCGTTAATCCCGATGCAGCAAGTGCGCGTCCCAATCGTTCGCCTGCCTCGACGTAGGCAAGATCGTGTCCGGGCGAGGAACCGCAATAGACGCAGACTGCTTTGATCTTGCTCATGTTGGCGATAACCTTTCCGACGAGCGCCGTCACAAGGGCTCGATATCCGTCGTCTTCGCCCTAACACCTATCCCGTTTCGAGGGAAAGCGATGCGCTATATTCAGTTTGGCACGGGTAGCCGTACAAGGCCTCTCGCAATCAGTATGGCGCCGAGCGTGACGATCCTCAATCGCCCTGGAGCTTGGAGCTTCCGTCCTTCTTCGCATCGTTGATGATGGCGGTTCGATCGTAGTTGTTGATACTATCTATGAACTGGTTCGTTAGAACGTGATCGACGGCTATGGGAGCCGGTAAGACCTTCTGGTCGACAAAGAAGTTGATTAGCCGATTCCAATCGTCGGAGACAAACGTCCCGTGTTTGTCACCAATCTTAGGCGTATTCCAAATGCCGAGCCGTGCCTGATTGACGGTTATCCCTTCCTCAAGCGCTGCAGCGCTGTCTGGGTTTTTGGATGCAGCCTCGGGATACGCTTTCCAAGTGATCAGAACCGCAGCTTTGGGATTTGCCATCGAGTAGTCGTAGCCCTTTGCAACGGCCCGTCCAATTCCCGTTAACATCTTTGGATTGCTCTCGATCGTCTGTGTGCGGGCCAGCAAGCCCACATCCGGCAGCGCGCGCAGATTTTCCGCCACCGGTAGCTCGCGAAGGCCGAGACCGGAGAACTTGAACTTGGCGAGCGCGGCATCCCAGTAGACGGCCCCGTCGACAAACTTCTGACGGATCGATGTGACGGCCTGCGCTCCAACACCTATCGGCAGAAGGGAAACATCCTTGTCGGGATCCAGGCCGGCGGCCTGCACGAACGCGCGACCAAACGTCGTACCGGCGCTCCCCATCGATTGGACGCCCAGCTTCTTGCCTTTCAGGTCGCCGAGCGCCTTGATCGGACTATCAGGCAGGACGGCGACCGACCAGATGTTCGAATAGTAGAGCCCGTAGAAGTATCGAATGTCGAGCTTTCCGGACTGAACCCCAACCAGAGCTTCACCTGGCGAGGCGGCGCCGACTTCCGCGTTGCCCGCCGACACTTGTATCGCCGATTCGTTGGAGCCGCCGACCGCGATCAGCGTAACGTCGTAGCCTTCGGATGCGAAATAGCCCTTTTCCTTGGCGACGACGAATGGTGAGAACGCTTCGTCGATATTGCGAACTGGAATCAGCAAGCGTACCTTTTCCAGGGCGCTCGCACTCTGCATTCCGCCGAAATAAACGATTATCGCGGTGGCAGCCGCCCCTAATAGTCCGCGCTTACGCAACATGGTCGACATCGGCTATCTCCTGAATTGTTTCACGTCATGACTGGCGCATCGCTACGCCTGATCCAGAAGATGTACCTGCGTGCGGCATACCTCATCAGGCCGTGCATCACCAGGCCGATCGCCGATAAGATGATCAACACGGCAAAGACGCCGGAAACGTCCATGCTGAAGTTCAGCGTAACCACCAGGTAGCCGAGCCCCACCTGAGCGCCAACGAACTCCCCAACGATGGCGCCGATAACAGCAAGGACGGCAGCGATCTCGAGGCCGGCAAAGATCAATACCAATGCCGACGGAATCCTCAGACGCATTAGGGTCTGCAATTTGGTGGCACCGAATGCCTTCATCATGTCGAGCTGATCTTTATCGGTGGAGTGAAAGCCGGCGATCACGCTGACCAACACCGGGAAGAAGCAGACGAGTGCCGTGATTACGATTTTCGACGTCAAGCCATAGCCGAACCAAATGATGAAGAGGGGCGCAATGGCGACCTTCGGCAAGGATTGCAGCGCGACGAGATAGGGGTAGACCAGTCGCTCAAAAACCGGAATGAGCGAGATCATCGCACCGATAATCAAGCCTGCGGCGCAGCCGAGCACAAAGCCGCTCAGGACCTCGACCAACGTTGCCCAGAGATGCGGCCAGATCATTCCGCTCGTGACCAGCGCATACAGCCTGAACACTATCGAGCTCGGGGCGGGAAGCACGATGGGCGAGACCGCGAATAGGCGGCAAACGCCTTCCCAGAATGCGATCACCGCTACGGCGACGGCGATTGACTGCAACAGGTGGGCTCGCGATGGGGTCATTGGACTGCTCATAGCGATGTCGTCGTCAAGGATTGTGCTCCGAAGATATTCCGGATGTGATCGCAGATCTCTCCGAAGCGTGGAGTTGCCATTGTCTGCAGCGTACGCGGCCGGCCAACGTCGACGTCGATGATCTCGGATATCCGGCCCGGTCGCGGCGACATGACCACGACACGGTCGCCGAGCAGTACCGCCTCCGGGATGCTGTGAGTGATGAAGATGACGGTCTTCTTTTCTTCGGACCAGACCCGCATCAATTCCATGTTCATCGCTTCGCGCGTCATTGCATCGAGCGCGCCGAACGGCTCATCCATCAGCAGGATCCGCGGCTCGCGCATCAATGCCCGGCAGATCGAGACACGTTGCTGCATGCCGCCGGACAGTTCGAAGGGGTACTTCTGCGCGAAGTCCTTCAGCCCCATGAATGCCAGCAGGCGCTCGGCGCGCCTTACCGTCGCTTCCGATCGATCGCTCTTGAGGTGTGCCGACAACAGGACATTGGCCAATACGGTGTTCCATGGCAGGAGCGTCGCTTGCTGGAACACCACGCCGACGTCCGGGCGCGGCCCAGTGATCTGTGTCTGGTCGCATTGAATGACGCCTGACGATGCGCCTTCGAGACCCGCGAGGATGCGTAGCAGCGTCGTCTTGCCGCACCCACTCGGACCAACCACCGAAATGAACTCGTTCTCCTGGATATCGAGATCGACGTTTGTGAGCGCGTTTACGGTTTCGCCGGAACGCGTCCTGAACCATTTCTCAAGACCAGCGATGTGAATCATCGGCGGTTTCGATCCGCCAGCGTTCGGAACCAGAGCGCCATATGCGCCACCCTCCACCTTAACTTTCAAAGCAATCATTGTTTCCTTCCCACAGGGCTGACAGTCGCTCTCGAGGGGAGCAAGAACTACGCCAAGGCGCCACATGCGCCGCTTTCTATTTCTGTTGACTATTCAGTTAACTGAATTTTTGAATTTGTCCAGCGTGAAATTTGGGCTGCCTTGATCGCGACAGGATCGCCCGATCGCGCGCTTATGTTGAGATGCTCGTGGAGCCGGTCGCCGCCAGTGATCGCACGTACATTCGAGTTTGCCGCAAGAGGCATCCGGAATGCCCTCGCCTTGCGCTCTGGCGGTTGGGCAGCTTCAACTTCCAATGTTGCCAGCATGGTGATCTGCTGCGGGCGAGCTGGCGCGCCACAGTTCGCTGGTTCCGCTCAAGAGCAGATCTTGGCGAGCGGATCGAGGGCCTTAGACCGAGATGGACCTCTACGTAGACCCTGCCAGCTGCACTCTTTTCAAGCGTCTCGCTTGATGCACGATCATGAAATGCCTTGTAAGAAGCAGCTCATCTTCCTTCGAACAGGGTGAAACGAATGCTTAGCCAGGGGTCTCTGCGAGCGCTTTGACGTTTGATTTCCGTTCTAACGCCGCGCCGGGATCCAACACGCAATACTGCAGGACGAGATTCGTAACGTGCTTGAGCCAATGTTCTCGCGACGATGCTGAGCTCAAGTCCTTATTGAGCGCATTTTCCAGCGTGTATTGGTTGGAGAGGTAATGATAGCACAGCGACGAGAGTGTCAGATACACGACTGCGGGGTCCAAACCGGAGCGAAAGATTCCATCTCGACTGCCGCGTTCCAGGACGAAACTGAGAGTTTCAACGAGCGGATTGTAGAGCTCCCGGATCCGCTTCGACTTGCGAATATACTTTCCGCGGTGCTTGTTCTCTTCGTTCAGGAGGCGGATCGCATTCGGATTGCTCTCGAGCGCAACGAAAGTGTGCTCGATCAGCTGCTTCAGCGCGAGCACAGGATCACTCGCGCGCACGGAAAGGTCGCGCTGTTGATTACGAAAATCCTCGTACATTCGCTCAAGAGCGGCAACAAACAAGCCCTCTTTGGATTTGAAGTAGTAATACAGCATGTTCTTGCTGAGGCCGCATCGCTCCGCGATACGGTCAACCCGCGCGCCCTCGAACCCGATGCGAGCGAATTCTTCGATCGCCAGCTTCAAGATCTTCTCGCGTACGCGAGCCGGATCACTGCTACGACGCGCCAAGACGCGGCTCCCTTCGTCTACAAGAGCAATACCTTGGAAGCATTCATTTCGCCAACGGCCTTTGCATTCACCGACGCTCAGGCTGGGGACGCTCCCATTTTGCTGCACGAACAGAGCGCAACCGCACCCGAAAATCAAATGCAAAATGACTAGGTTTTAGCGTGCGATGCCTCCGCCTCCTCGACCAGTTGCCAGATCCGCGGCGGCGACAGCGGCAGCTGCATCGGTTGAACATTGAGATGGGACAGCGCGTCCGCCACCGCGTTGGCCATAAGCCCCCCCACCGGAATAAGCCCACCCTCGCCGGCGCCCTTGGCACCGAGCGGGTTGTTCGGGCACGGCCTGAGCTCAAGCGTCACCGAATCCAGTTTCGGAAAGTCCGAGGCGGTGGGCAGCAGATAGTCGGCAAAAGAGCCCGTCAGGAGCTGTCCTTCGTCGTCATACACCAAGTGCTCGAGGAAGGCGCCGCCGAGGCCTTGAACCATCGAACCGATAGCCTGACCGTGCAGGGTCAGCGGATTTATCATGCGGCCAACATCCTCGACCGACATGACCTCCATCACCTTGACATGACCCGTGCCTGGATCGACGGCGACGTGCGCAGCTTGTGTGCCATAAGCCCAGGTATATTTTTTATTGAGGAATTCGGCCTCGACCTCGAGGGGGGCTTCCGACAGATCCGCAAACGAAAGCTGGTTCCCATCGAAGCTGGCGCGTTCGCTATCGACGATCACTTCCTCCGGCTTGCAGCCGAGCCGCTCCGCTGCCGTTTTCCTGATCAGCTCCTTGAGTTTTTCGGCGCCCAACAGAATGGCCGAGCCGCCCATCACGGTCGAGCGAGAGTGATACGCCCCGTAACCATCTTTTACATAGGCGGTCGATCCATGGAGGATCGTTATCTTGTGGTAAGGCATCTCCATCGCGTCGGCCGCGATCTGGGCCATGATGGTTTCCAGGCCCTGCCCCACCGAGGATGATCCCATATACACCGACAGCGCACCGTCAGTCTCCAGCACCAGACGCACTTCTTCCTTCGGCCCCGCCGCGCCACCCTCGATGAAGCTGCCGATCGCGATACCGTGGTAGTAACCGTCGATCAGCTTGCCGCTCAGCTTTTTCTTTTCTTCCCAGTCGAACTCTTTCAAGCAGCGGTCAAAAACGGTGTGATAATCGCCGCTATCGAGCTCGGTCGAGCTGTCGTACGGCGTGATCGAAGGCAACGGATAAGGCATTTGCGCGTCGGCCACCAGATTGCGACGACGCAGTTCGATCCGATCGATCTTCAAGTCCTGGGCGGCCAGATCGATCATGCGTTCGCGGACGAAATCGGTCTCGTAGCGCCCTGGGCCGCGATAGGTACCGCACGGCGTCTTGTTGGTGGTCAGCATCGAGCTCTTCAGGTCGACATGCTCCATGCAGTATGGACCACACATATATTGCGCGATATTCCGTGGACCGACCGATCCGTTGGTGCGCACGTAGGCGCCGATATCCGACCAGATTTGTCCACGCAGGCCTATGAAGCGACCGTCACGCGTCGTCGCGAATTCGACGTCGCATTCCATATCGCGCGCGTGGTTGGCGCTCATGAGGTGTTCGCGGCGATCCTCAGTCCATTTCACCGGACGGCCTACGATGCGCGCGGCTGCAGGGATGAGGTAGTCTTCCGGGTAGAACTCGCCACGCGAACCAAAGCCGCCACCGACATCGACTTCGATGAGATCCACCGCCTCGATCGGCAGGTCGAGCTGGGCGGCAAGCGTGCGGCGGTTATGCCAGGCAGTCTTTGCCGCGCCCCACACCGTCAGTTTCCCGGCCACCGCATCCCATTCGGCCACGAAGCCTCGCGGCTCCATGAACATTGCGGCGTGGCGTTGGACCTTGAACGTCTCCCGGCGGATGTAGTCCGCGTTCTTGAACGCATCGTCGGCATCGCCGCGAAACGCCTTCCAGGTGATCGCGACGTTGGAACCATGATCTTCGAACAATACGGATCGCTTGGCTTCGGCATGCTCGCGATTGGCCACGGCTGGCAGCGGCTCGATATCCAAAACGATATGCTCCAGCGCATCCTCAGCCATCGCCGCGCTGTCGGCAATCACGACCGCGACAGGCTCACCGACATAGCGAACTTTGCCATCGGCGATCACCGGCTGATGAAACGTTTCGAGCTGCGGCAACGGCTGCAAGCGCAGCGGAATCCGCGGAACGTTGTCACCCAGATCCTTGCCGGTCAGTACGCGATGTACCCCCGGCAGCGCGAGCGCCGCGCTGCTATCGATCGATTTGATCAGGCCGTGTGCCGTCGAACTCCGCAAGATCACCGCATAAAGCTGGTTCGGCCGGTTGACGTCTGCGACGTACGTGCCCCTGCCGCGAAGCAGGCGCAAGTCTTCGACCCGCTCCATCGGGCGGCCAATATACGAGTTGGAGGCCTTCATCACTTGCTCCCGGGAACCTGGTAAGAACTGCGCGCTTCGAGCACGGCCTCGATGATCGGGACATATCCCGAGCATCGGCAGAGGTTGCCTGAAAGCACTTCTCGTATCCGCTCCTCGTCCGCATACGGCTCATGGCTCAACAGCGCATGCGCCGTGGTGATGAAGCCCGGCGTACAGAAGCCACACTGCAATCCGTGATGCTTGCGGAACGCGGTCTGCAATGGCGTCAGTTCATCTCCGGAAAGCCCCTCGACCGTTACAACTCGCTCGCCCTGTGCCTGGACTGCGAGCATAAGGCAGGAGCGGACGGCCTCATCGTTCACCAGCACCGTGCAAGCGCCGCAGACGCCGTGCTCGCATGCCAAGTGGGTACCGGTTTGGCCAAGATCGTCCCGGATGCAATCGGCAAGCGTGGTACGCGGTTCAACGTCGGCACTGACGGGTTTTCCGTTGAGGCTGAATTCGATCTTCATCTAAAACTCCTAAACGGCCGACTTCTTTAAACCGCGACTGAGCAGCGTCGCGACAAGGGCTGCACGGTATGCGCCAGGCGCATGAATGTCGCTCGGCGGATCGACGGTTTGCCGTGCCTTTGCCGAAGCCATCGCAATCAACTTATCGGTCAGCTGATTGCCATTTAGTACCGCTTCGACTTCGGCGAGCCGGATTGGCCGGTCGGCGATCCCAATCGCGCCGATATGCGCATCGGTGATGCGGCCGCCGCCATCGAGATCGTAATGAAGAGCAACGCCAGCCATCGCGAAATCGCCCTTGCGGCGCGCAAATTCGAGAAATGCCCACCGTCGTGCCGCCGGCCACGCCGGCAAATGCACCTCGGTGAGAATTTCGTCCGGCTCAAGGCTGGTCTCCAGCGGACCGGTGAAGAAATCCGCCGCCGCCTCGACGCGCGTGCCGGCGGGGCTGACGATCGTCATGCGCGCATCGCAAGTCAGGGCGACGCCGGGCATCTCGGCCGATGGATCGGCATGCGCCACCGAACCGCCCACGGTGCCGCGATTGCGGATCTGGTAGTGGGCAACGTGCTTGATGGCTTCGGCGAGCAGCGGATGGCTGACCGCGAGCCGCCGGTCATTTTCGATATCGCACCACCTCACTTTTGCACCCAGCCGGACGCCGTCCGCCTCGATCCGGATCGCAGCGAGGTCTTTCAGGTGCCTCAAATCCACGAGCAGCTCAGGAGCAGCCAGACGATATGCGAGCATCGGCATCAGGCTCTGACCGCCGGAAATCACCTTGGCATTTCCGTTGCGCGAAGCGAGAAGGCTGACGGCCTCAGCCAGTGTCGAGGGCGCGGCATATTCGAAAGCGGGCGGCTTCATTCTGTCTCCACCAATGCGCGATGGGCCGACTTACGGTCTGCATCGCGACCCAATAAGAACGAAAAGGAGCGCTCGCAATTCGCTCGGCCCAGCCATCGCCGGATCAGCGCTTCACGGCGTGACCGGACTATGTCTTATGTTGACTATATAGTCAACAAGCGAATAGGCTTTGGACGCAGCCGCACACGGCCCGTGGATCGACCTCACCGGAGCCAGCGCCGGCCAGAGGTACGAAAAGAGGCATTCGCCATGTTCAACGATACACCAGTGATCGCCATCGAGGAACACTATTGGGACCCCGAGATGGCGCGGCATTTCCCAGCCGGCGAGAACAACTCTCATGTGGCCGATCAGCTTACCGAGATCGGCGACACCAGGCTGCGCGCGATGGACGAGGCGGGAATCGACGTCCAGGTGCTCTCCCATGGAGCGCCGGCAGCCCAAAAGCTGCGGCCTGAGATCGCGGTCGACTTGACGAAACGAGTCAATGATCGCCTTGCGGAGGCGTGCGCCAGACATTCCGGTCGATTTTCCGCGTTTGCTGCTCTGCCGACACCGGTGCCCGAGCAGGCGGCGCGGGAACTCGAACGCTGCGTTAATGACCTCAAGTTCAAGGGCGCAATGATCCACGGGCTAACCAACGGCCTGTTCATCGACGACAAACGCTTCTGGCCAATCTTTGAGGTCGCCGAGAAGCTCGATGTGCCGATCTATCTGCATCCGTCGGTGCCACATTCCGAGGTCACCAAGTATTATTACGAGGACTATGCGCGCGATTTTCCCACGGTGATCCGGCCGGCTTGGGGATTTACCGTTGAAACGGCGACCGCGGCGATTCGGCTCGTGTTGAGCCGTGCGTTGGAAAAGTATCCAAAGCTGCAGATCATCCTCGGCCACTTTGGCGAGACCTTGCCGTTCTTGCTCTGGCGCATTGACCAGGCCTTGGCCCGCCCCGGTCAGGAAGGCTTGGGCTTCCGTAGGCAGTTCAGCCAGCATTTCCACGTGACCTGCAGCGGCTTCTTCTCGACGCCGGCGTTGACCTGCACCATGCTCGAGCTCGGCATCGACCGCATCATGTTCGCCGTGGATTACCCTTACGTCGACAATAAGGATGGAATGAACTGGATCCGAGAACTTCAGCTTTCGATCGACGACAAGCGTAAATTGGTCGGCAATAACGCCAGACGACTGCTCAAGCTGTAACTGGCGAACCAGCGAAGACACACGATGGTACGTCGACTGATGACCAAGCGGCCCGAGATCCCTTCCGATCTCCGCGTCCTGATGGCCGAGATTGGCCCAAAGTGGGCGAGCGACACCAAGGGCCATGTGAGGCTGATGGTGGAGGAGTTCAGCCGGGTGTTGAAGTCTTCACCGAAAGACGGAATCCGGGCCGAGACGGTGAGATATGGAACGCACGAACGCCAGGCGTTCGAGGTATTCCAACCGGCTGACGGCAGTTCCGCAACGCGGCCCGGTCTGATTTTTGTCCATGGCGGCGCGTTCACCGAGGGTAGCCGCCATCGCAGCACGGAGATATACGCGAACGTACTCTATTACTTCGCGCGCCACGGGATCGTCGGCATCAACGCCGGATATCGCCTGGCGCCCGACGCGCGGTATCCCGAAGCCACCCGGGACATCGCGGCCATCGTGCATTGGATGCGGAACAACGCGGCAAACCTGGGTGTCGACCCCAATCGGATATTCCTGATGGGACACTCCGCCGGCGGCGCTCATGTCGGAAGTTATGCCTATGATAGACGGCATCAGCCCGCGACTGGACACGGCCTCGCGGGCGTTCTGATCATCAGCGGCCGCGTACGGGCGGATGCGAGAGCGGACAACCCCAATGCCAGGCGTGTCGCCGAATATTACGGGCCCGACGTTTCGACCTATGACGATGTCTCGCCCGTTTCGCATGTCGATAGTTCTAGTCCGCCAACCTTCGTCGCGTGCTCCGAGTTCGAAAATCCGCTGATCGACGTATACTGCTTCGAGCTTGCCCACCGACTGGGGGCAGCGAAGGGGCATGCACCGCCGTTCGCCTGGATGAAGGGCCACAATCACACGTCGATCATCGCGCACTTCGACACCGCCGAGGACGTTCTGGGCCAGGCCTGCCTCGACTTTATCGCTGAAACGTGCGACGCGACCTCGGTTCAACTCGCCTGATGCAAGATCGCGTCACGGCCCCCTTTCGGAGGGCGTTCACCTGGTCCCCGGGCTTCTGCCTCTGCCGGAGCCCGATCGCGATCTGCTCAAGGCAGCCGAATGCCGGTGAATTTCGGCTGCGTGTATTCCTCGAACGCGTAGGGCAGCCCCTCGCGTCCAACTCCGGATCGACCGACGCCGCCAAAGGGATAATTGTCGAGCCGGAAGCGGCTCGCTTCGTTGATCCAGAGTGAGCCGACGTGGACTTCGTCGGACATCCGCAACGCGTTCGCGAGGCTTGACGTAAAGCACGATCCCTGCAGACCGAACTCACAATCGTTCGCTATGCGGATCGCATCATCGATATCGCTGGCGCGCATCACCACAACGACGGGTCCGAATACCTCTTCCCTGATCAACCGGGTGCCTACGGGCGGATCAACCACGATCGTCGGCGGAATTATGCAATCAACCACTTCACCGCAGGTCTCGACCCGACAACCGCGACCACGCGCGTCATCGATCATCGCGATGATCCTGGCCGCTGCGCGCGACGAGACGACTGGACCGAGATCGGTGTCAGGTAGCGTCGGGTCGCCCACTTTGAGGCGCTTTGCCGCATCAATGAAGCGTCGAAGGAATGCGTCGAATACTGACGCTTCCACAATGATGCGCTGCGTCGAGATACATTGCTGACCGCTCGCCTCGAACGACGACGGAACGATGCGCTTCACCGCATCTTCGAGATCGGCATCGGCAAGAACGATGTTTGGTGAGTTTCCACCCAGCTCGCCGATAAATCGCTTCGCGCCGGCTGCCCGGGCCAGCGCATCCCCTGCGGCAGTGCCTCCGGTCAAGGTGACGACATCGACATCGGAGTGAGCGGCCAAGCCAAGCGCCTCCTCGCGATCACCGGGAAGGACTTGCACCAGCCCCTCCGGAACGCCACCGGCGATGAAAGCCTTGGCGATTGCTCCAGCGATCTCCGTGCCTTCCAGGCATGGCTTGATGATGACCGCGTTGCCGGTAATCAGCGCGGGAGCAAGCTTTTGGACCAGGAGGTTCGAGGGCGCGTTAAACGGCGTGACCGCAGCCACCACGCCATACGGCACGCGACGAGTAAAGCCGAACAACCCCGCGCCGTTGGGCACCATGTCGACCGGCACCAGCTCGCCTTTCAAGCTGTGCAAATGCGTCGCACAGGCGCGGACAAACGCGACACTGCGTTTGACCTCCATTTCGGCTGCCTTACGGGGTTTGCCGATATGAGCGATGGTCATCTCGACGAGGTCGACGGCCACGCTCTCCATTGCAGCTGCGGCCCCGCTGAGCCATGCGGCGCGTTGATGGGCGGGAGTCCTGAGATACGTCCGGAACGCCGTTTTCGCTACCCGCACACTGCTCGCGAGCCGAGCCGGACCGCCAGGTCGTACGTTGAAAGCCACGCCGCCGCTGTAAGGGTTTCTCACAGGGAATAGCTGATCCATTGCGGACGCTGCCGTCGAAGCCGAGGTACCGACATCAGTCGTGGTCATCTTTTTCTTCCCGTTTGAGTGAAGCCGCCCAGAGCGCGACCTCGATCGCGCGGAGTTTTCCGAACGGCTTGCGTGCAGAAGCCGAAAGCTTGACACTATGTTGACTATATAGTCAACATGATTTGGAAATGCGTAATCGTCCGGGATTGGAGGCCATCATGAGGGTTGCGGTCATTGGTTTCGGGGCGATCGGAAGCTTTATCATCGAGCATCTGCAAGCCGATCCGTCCATCGAGGTGAGCGCGGCGTTTTCGCTCCCACGCCCCGAAGCGTGTTCAGTTCCCGTCGTCGACAGCCTTGAAGCTCTCCTGGCAACCAGCCCCGAACTGGTGGTCGAGTGCGCGGGTCACGGGAGCTTGCGCGAGGTTGGCGAAGCCATCCTCCGGCATGGAACGGATCTTCTGGTCGCTTCAGTCGGCGCGTTGGCAGATTCGGTACTTGAGCATGCGCTGCGAAAGGCAGCAGCGGATGGAGGCGGCCGCCTGCTGATACCAGGCGGCGCACTCGGCGGCATCGATGCGGTCAGCGCCGCTCGTGAAGCCGGCCTCGATTCGGTGGAATATTCCGGCCGCAAGGCGCCGCAGGCTTGGAAGGGTACCCGGGCGGAGCAATTGATCGATTTGATCTCCGTCAGGCAGGCGACCGCGTTTTTCGAATCCGATGCACGAACGGCTGCGCTTCAGTTTCCGCAGAATGCCAACGTCGTCGCGGCACTGGCGCTGGCCGGGCTCGGCTTCGAGAAAACGAAAGTGCGCTTGATTGTCGATCCTGCCGCCGACGGCAACAATCACTCGTTTGTGGCGCGCGGCGCGTTCGGCGAGATTTCGGCTTCGATTCGATCAGCGACCTTGCCGTCCAATCCGAAAACATCCGTGCTGGCGCCGTACAGCTTGATCCAAACTATCAAAAAGCGGGCCGGCCTGATCCTTGCGTGATCCGCCGGCCCGAGTTTAGCGCCATCCCCTCCGTCACAGAAAGGCTCAGGCGCTCGGGAGAAACTGGCTTCCTACGACGCCTTCAAGTGCTCATCGCGGCGCTTGTAGAGTTCATCATCCGCGTACCCCATCGTTTCGGGCTTGGCGCGACCGAGCATGACCTGGAAGTAGACGGGCTCGAGACTGTTGTTGTCGTAGCCGTGGATCACACCGGCCGGACAGGAAATGCATTCCCATGGACCCAGGCGTTTGCTGATCTTGCGGCCATCTTCGTCCTGCACGAAGACGTCGAGGTGCCCCTGCAGGACAAAGAATACTTCTTCGACCTCATGGGTATGAGCGGCATTGCCCTGCCCGGGAGGGACGAACATGATCGAAAGAGTGAAATTCCCGGGCGGGATCGCCGAGACGTCGTTGTGCTTGCCCGAGCCGCCAGCGCCGATGAAGCGGTGTTGCGCGCGCTTGAAGCCTTCGATCTTGGCGTCTTCGAATGCCGCCCAATCCGCGCGGCGGTCGGCATAACGCGCGACGTAGCGATCCATGATCTGCTCCAATGAAGCCGATTCAAGCTCCTTCGAGCGAGCGTGCCTTGCCGTAGCCATCTAGTTCTCCTGTCTTCAAAACAACCTGGTTTCGCCTAGCGTCGGCGGGCACCGGCCCAACCTTTCGCATATCGCCTTAGATGGAAAAGCCGACCGCAACTGGTGCCGCCGCGTCATCCAGGTTGTACTCTATGTTGACTAAATAGTCAACATAGAGGCAGACTGGCGGTCCTGCCGGAGCTGCTGCTCACCGCGTCGAGCCGCGCTGCCCTCTTGGATCGTCTCGGGGGACGTCGGTTCGTGGAATGCGTGATCGGCCCGTCAAATGACGACGATCTGTACTTCTTTGGCAAAGTTGCCGAAAAACTGGTCTGCCAGTTTTTTGGCCGAGCCAAGGATCAGGCGCTGCCCCAACTGCGCAAGCTTCCCGCCGATTTGGGCTTCGACATTGTAAGTCAGCAGCGTGCCACCGTCCTTCTCAACCAAAAGCACCGTCGCACCTCCTTTGGCGAAGCCGGCGACTCCGCCCTCTCCTTCACCGGAAATCTTGTAGCCGTTGGGCGGGTCGAGATCGCCAAGCGTCACGCGTCCCTTGAAGCGGGCCGACACCGGGCCGACCTTCATTTTGGCGACCGCACGAAAGCCGCCGTCGTCCGTCGGTTCAAGCTCCTCGCAACCGGGAATGCACGCCTTGAGCACCTCGGGATCGTTCAACTTCGCCCATACCGCCTCGCGAGACGCCGGAAGCTGGACTTCGCCGTTCATGGTCATGGCCATGCAAACCAATCTCCTCTGTTCGCAACCCCCTCCGTAGAGCCGGGGCCAGATTGTTTCCGCCGCATGATGTCCTCAGTTGACCAAATAGTCAACATAGATATACTTTGCGGCAGATGCACCTGGGCGGAGCGGTCCATGACGAAGTTTCGAGGAGTGTTTCCCTATCTTCCGACGCCGCTTCGAAGCGACGGGACTGTCAATGGTCCCGTGTTACGGGCCATTTGCGATGATCTGATCAAGGCCGGCGTGCATGGTCTCGCAGCTCTCGGTTCGACGGGCGAATATGCCTATCTCAATGCCGACGCTCGTGCCGAAGTCGTGCGACACACTGCCGATGCGACCCAAGGGCGGGTGCCTGTTATCGCCGGCGTCGCAGCCACGACGACTCGCGAGGCCATCCGGCAAGCCATGCGCTGCAAGGAACTGGGAGCTGACTGCATCCTCCTGGTACTCGAGTCATACTTCCCGTTGGATGAGAGGCAAATCGAAAGCTATTTTCGTGCCGTTGCGGATTCGGTCGCTTTGCCACTCTTGATCTACACAAATCCCCAGTTCCAGAAGACCGACTTTTCGATTGACGTTATCGAACGCCTCGCCAACCATCCGCAAATTCAGTACGTGAAAGACGCCTCCAACAACACGGGGCGGCTCCTTTCAATCATGAACCGATGCCCCCAACTTGGCATCTTTGCAGCTTCTTCTCACATTCCAGTCGCCGTCATGATGTTGGGAGGATTGGGGTGGATGGCAGGTCCGGCCTGCATCCTGCCCCGCACGAGCGTCAGACTTTATGATCTGTCAGTCGCCGGGCGCTGGGAAGAGGCGGCTGCTCTTCAACGCCGGCTATGGCGCGTCAACGAGGTCTTCGCAAGGTTCAACCTGGCAGCCTGCATCAAGTATGGCCTTCGCTTGCAGGGATACGACGTCGGATCGCCCGCTGAACCGCAGTCTCCCCTGTCTGAAGCAGCAGGCGCCGAAGTTTCCGACATCCTGAGGGAGTTTGGTGAACTCGGCACACCGGTCTCTGAAAACGCGCCCACCTTCTGAGGGTTCGATCTCAGTCATTTTCGCTGGCCGCGTTGCTCGTCCGAGCTACGTGCGCCCGTCTGCGCCGGCACTCGTCAAACGCAGAAACGGAATCCGCGTGGTCGCCCGCTTCGACGGAAGGGTGAGGCGAACAACCGGGCCCACTGGATGTCGCGGAAGCAGTCGCCTGTCCTGCCGGCCCGCATCCAATTTGTACACTTGTACGATTATTCGTACAGATGTACAGTTTGCTGTCGACAGATAGAGGGCGCCATGAGAGACGTTGCGATCGTAGGGTACTCTGAAACAAAAATAGATGTCCGTACCGGGCGTACATCCTATGAGCTTGCGGGAGACGCTCTCGACGAGATCTTGGTCCGGACCAATGTCGATAAGTCTGAAATCGATGGGCTTTCCGTTTCGGAGACCATGAGCGAGAGCGCGAATCCATTTTGGGCGCAATACATGGCGGACGTACTGGGCATCTCGCCGAGTTGGCTCGAACTGATGGGATTGGGCGGCGTATCGAGCATCGGCGGCGTAGCGCGGGCAGCAATGGCGATCCGCGGCGGCATGTGCTCGATTGCGTTGGTTCTTGCAGCAGACGCGCAATCCAGTGGTACGACGCCGGAGCAAGGTGCCCAGCGGCACGAGTTTCAATATCCAACCGGCTTGCGCGGACCTGTCGGCGCCTTCGGCATGATCATGCGCCGCTATGACCATCTCTACCGCCTGAACAGGGACGCATTGGCAAAGCTGGCGGTCACCCAGCGGCAGCATTCGATCTTGAATGACAATGCTTGTCCGCGCCTGCGCAAGCCGATGACCGAGCACGACTATCTGAATTCGAAGTTGGTCTCCGACCCGCTGCGCGTGCTGGACAGCGTCATGGTCTGTGACGGTGCGAATGCCGTTCTGGTGATGTCGGCAGCGGAAGCGACGAGGCGGGGTCTCAAGGCGGTCTATCCGACGGCCTACGCGGAAAGGACGCACTACAAGGTGACCGAGCCGATGACCGAAATCATGGATTCCGGGTTTCTCGAGGCCGGCCCGCGGGCGCTCAAGCAGGCCGGGCTCGAAGCCTCGGACATCCAGTCGTTTCATCCATACGACGACTTCATCATCGCCATCATGTTGCAGCTTGAGCAGATCGGCTTCTGCCCACAGGGTACGGGTGCGGATTTTGTCCTGAGCCGGGACATGACGTTCAAGGGCGATTTGCCCCTCAACACCGGAGGCGGTCAGATATCTGCGGGTCAACCAGGTCTCGCGGGCGGCGGGCTCAATCTAGTTGAGGCCGTTCGGCAAATGTTTGGTGACGGCGGTCCGCGTCAAATCAAGAGAACTCGGAACGCCATGGTGACCGGTATCGGCGGCATTCCCTACGCGCGCAACTGGTGTACGTCCGGCGTGATGATCCTGGAGCAATGATATGATCGACGACAACATCAAGCCCCAGCGTCCGCTGCCGAAGATCGGCTCCTATCTCGATACCAAGGAGTTCTGGGGCGGGGCCAAGCGCGGCAAGCTCATGCTGCAGTTCTGCACACAGACGCAAAGATACCAGCACTATCCACGGCCGATTAGTCTCTATACCGGCCGACATACGATCGAATGGCGCGAGACCTCGGGAAAGGGCACAATCTATTCGTGGACGGTAACGCGCTCGCCCTGGCCCGGTCATGAGGCGCGGGTGCCTTACCTGTGCGCCTATGTCGACCTCGCGGAGGGAGTGCGGTTTCTGTGCAATCTCGTCGATTGTTCAGAAGACGAAGTTGTCATCGGCATGCCGGTCGAGGTTCGCTGGGACCGGCTAAACGACGAGACCGTCTATCCCGACTTCGCTCCTGTACGGGTCGCGCCGTGAAGCTTGCATCTTATCTGGCCGCGCAAGCGCAGGCGTTCCCTGACAAAGCCGCACTCGTCTGCGGCGAGACCCGCGTGACGTTTCGTCAATTGTACGAGGACAGCGATCGAATAGCGACCGCACTGCGGAAGTCGGGCGTTGCTATCGGTGATCGGGTGGCAATGTGCCTGCCCAATTGCTGCGAGTTCGTCACAGTGTTCTTCGCGATCGTGAAGAGTGGCGCGCTGGCGATGCCGATCAACATGCGATTGTCGACCAACGAGATTGCGACCATCTTTGCGGACGCGGCGCCAGCCGCGGTCTTCTTCAGCGAAGGCGAGCGTGAAGTGGTCGATCATATCTGCCGTGGAGGCGCCGTCCGCCGCTTCGTGGTCGGGCCTTCCGACGACCCGACTGAACTTTCCATTGCGTCGATGCTCGCATGTCAACCGGAACCAATTGAACTGCCTTCCGAGCACGACGATTGCATGATTTCCTACACGTCCGGTACGACTGGACACCCCAAGGGCGTCGTCACCACGCAGGCGAACTATATCGTCGGAAATGGCTTCCTGAACGCGATGTATTGGAAGCTGTCGCCCGATGATCGCATCGTCGTGACGACGCCGCTTGCGCATCGCACGGCATTTGCACGGGTCGGCAACATGGCCGTGTTGGGCGCGACACTGTATATCATGCCGCGCTTTGACGTGAATGAAGCGATGCAACTGATCGAGGCCGAAAAGATCAGCTTGATTTCGATCGTTCCGACCGTCGGAAGAATGATGTTGCCCGTCATCGAGGCTGAACCGACCCGGTTCGGTTCATTGCGCGTGCTGGTCGCAACGGGCGAGGCCTTTCCAGCCGAGATCAAGCGGCGTTTGCTAAAGGCGCTGCCGAAGCTCGAGATATTTTCATTTTTCGCAATGACGGAGGCCGGCTCGCTGGCGATGCTCAAGCCGGACGAACAGTTCGACCATGGGGCTTCGGTCGGTCGCGTCACTCCCGGCGTCGAAATGCGCCTCGTCGATGCAGACGGACAGACGGTCAACACCGGCGAAGCAGGCGAGATTTGGGTCAGATGCGGGTTACCCGGACAATATCTGCTGTTCAGCACTTACTTCAATCAACCGCAGGCGATGCGAGACGCCTTCCAGGAAGGCTGGTTCAAGACAGGCGATATCGGCCGTTTCGACGCGGATGGATTTCTCTATATTGTCGACCGCAAGAAAGACATGGTGCTATCCGGCGGATACAACATCTACTCCAAGGAGGTCGAGCAAGTGCTGCTCCGATATAGCGGGGTTGCCGACGCCGCCGTCGTAGGCGTCCCCGACGACGTTTACGGAGAAGCCGTTGCCGCGTTCATCGAGCCTGAGGTGGATGTGATGCTCACCGAGGACGAATTGATTCGATGGTGCGCCTCTGAGCTGGCAAGCTACAAGAAGCCGAAGCACGTGGTGTTCTTGCGCGAATTGCCGAGGAACAGTACCGGCAAGGTGATCAAGACTGAGTTGCGGACGCTATTCCGCTTACGACACTGACACGCCAAGCGTGGCTACCTAACGAACGAGCGCAACAACGCAAATGAGCGTCAATTCCTTCAAACGGACACCTCCGCCTGAAACCCGCGGGCAATTGCAGCAGAAGCATATTGCCGGCGTGGTGTATGATCTCATTGCGGAGCAAGGGATCGAGAATCTCACGATGCGACAAGTTGCCGATGCTGCCAAGGTAAGTTTGGGCACCATCACGTACCATTTTCGCAGCAAGGAAGCATTGATCGCCGCTGCGCTGGAATCTGGTTATGAATTGCCGGACGACTGGGATCAGTATAAGGGCTCGCCAGCTGCCCAGCTTCGCCGCATTGCTCTATCCTACGCATTGCAGTCGCCCAAGGAGCGCTGGTGGCGATTCTGGATAAACTATGTCGCAATGAGCACCCGCGACGCTGAAATTCAGGCGATTCAAACCAGACGCTTCGACAAGCAGCGCCGGTTCTGGATCAAGCTCTTCAGGGAAGGCAAGGAGCTCGGCGAAATCCGTGGCGACCTACCGGTCGAAGAGACCGTCGATCGGATGCTGGTCGAGGTGCATGGTCATGTCATTCTGCAATTGGTCAAGCCCAATCCGAGAATGCGGATGGATGCGCGCGAGGCGATAAACAGGATGATCGACGCGATCCTCGACAAGCCGTAATTTGCACATCCGTATTTGGTCGGCACCGCGGCTCGCGTTCGCGCTTTCCGGCGCGAGGGCTTCCTGTTCGTTGGTCGGGATCTGCGCTGGCAGCTGCTGGAGCGAGGCCGATCGCGGCCGCACCACCGGCGTGATGGGTGCCGCCACTCGTGGAACATTGAGCGCTGGCGGCGAGCACTGGATTCGCGACGCGCGGCCCGTCGAACGATGCCGATCGGCAGGTCCGCGGTATGTCGTTGATGTGAAGGGCGCAAAGGAGCTGGCGGAGAGAGTGGAAGTCGAACCTACGAGCCAGGCCGTTCGGCGGTCGGGATCGGAAGCTCGGCCAACCGCACCAGTTTCGCACCAGAAACGATCCCTCCAAGAGCGATAAACGCGGCCAACCATCACAAAAAATGCTGAAAAATCAACGGCCGCATCCCTTGTCCTGCCGCTCATAACGGTCTGGTTGCAGGTTCGAGTCCTGCCGGGCCCACCAGAAGATCAAACACTTACCGAACTGCGTGCCGCTTTGCCGGTGATTTTCCCCACAGATATTCTACGACGAAGTCGAACGAATGTCGTCGAACGCGGACGGATTCGCGCAAATGACGATCATATGGTTGGCCGTCTGAGACGGCGTGCTCGTACGTCATTCAACAGGAAAGTCGGCTGCTACGACGTCTGCTTCTGCGCGACAATCGGACATTGGCTGGCGACGTTCGCAGGTCCAAGATGGGCCACTTCCAGATATCGCCGATGGGTATATAGGATCATCGTCCACCCCGGAGAACAGCAAGTGGCCCGAATAGAAACCTCCGTATGGATCGTAACGACTTTCATAATCATTATTGCCGCCACTCCACTACGGGCTTTAGCAACACCAGAAGCGTCTGCATGCGGTTACCTCGCTGGTCTAATCGACAAGGCACCGCCAGGGCCGTTGTTCTTGCCCAGCTATCCGACCGTGGAATCGGGGCCTCTCCATGGCGCCGCATACCTTTATGACAATGCGGTGGCCGCCATCGCATTGGTCGGTTGCGGTGAGCGAGACAAAGCATCTCGGATCGGCACGGCGATTCTCTGGGCCATCGATAACGACCGGACCTGGCATGATGGACGGCTCCGGAACGCTTACGCCGCGGGTGTGGTGGCGAGTGGCTTCGCCAAACTTCCGGGTTGGTGGGACAATACTCAGAACAAGTGGTTAGAAGATCGATATCAGGTGGGCAGCGATAATGGCAACGTTGCATGGGCAATGTTGGCTTTGCTATCGATTGACGATGTGAGTGCCAGCTCTCGGTTCCGCGATGGTGCGGCACGGCTTGCCACCTGGGTCGCGCAATGGGCCGACACGCGCGGTACTGGCGGTTTCACGGGCGGTACTTTTGGGCACGAACCGACGCCCGACGTACGGACATGGAAATCGACCGAACACAATACTGACCTCGCCGCCGCGTTTGGCCTTCTTGCAACCCGCACGGGCGATTCGCGCTGGCGTGATATGGCAACAGCTGCTGAGCACTTCGTAAATACGATGTGGGATCCGGCATGCGCCTGTTTCGCAGCAGGCACCGCCGAAGACGGCGTCACGCGCAATCCGATTTTGGCACTTGATGCTCAAGTCTGGCCCTTAATGGCACTCGCCGGAGCGGCCAAGAAATTTGCATCGGCAATTACTACCGCCGAACAGCGAATGAGCGTCGACAAGGGCTTTTCTTACGGTGAAGACCGAGATGGTGTGTGGACCGAAGGGACCGGCCAAATGGCTCTCTTGCTGGAATTGCTCGGCAGGACTGGAGAGGCAAAATCGTTGGTCGCTGTCATCGAATCCCAGAGGTCGCCGGATGCCGGATTCTATGCCACAAGTGTCCGAGGGCTACCGACTGGGTTCATGTTGGATACCGATCCGGCCAAGCCACGGCTCTATTTCCGATTGCCACATCTTGGCGCAGCTTCGTGGGCTGCTCTTGCAGAACGGGGGTTCAATCCCTTTACGGCGACAAAAGGACTTCCGTAGTTAAGGCCGCAGTGGCGCCCGTCTCAGCCCTTCAGTCCCATCCAAGTTAAGTGCTTTTTCGATTTCGATAGGTCCGAATTTGGTCAATCGCGTCGTTTCTGTCGACGGCGCATGACTTCCGGTCTCCACCCGAAAGCCGACATGATCAAATGGGCCGCAGCCGCAAGGAAAGAAAAGCCGCCCACCAGAAATCCCACAGAAACCCCGTGAACAAACGCGCACGAACGTGCGCAAGAATGCGCGAGCTTTGTTGAAAATGCTCAGATATTCCGGATGTTCGCTGCGCTCATAACGGTCTGGTTGCAGGTTCGAGTCCTGCCGGGCCCACCAAGAAGATCAAGATCTTACTGGGTCCCGGTTGCCCGCAGCGCGGCCACCGCACCAGATACGTGCTCTTTTCGTTCGTGCGCAAGTTCGCGCACCGAAATCGTTCACGACGCCGGAGGTGTGTCAGGAGTTCGTGTCAGAGACGCTCGTCGCTCATCTGGTTGCAGATTCGAGTCCCGCCGGGCCCGCCAGCAAATCAACTTTGTCGGGTGGTGTCCCTTCATCGCCCATGGGATCATCGCACCCGAAACGCCTCACGCCTTCGCGGTGACCATTCTCCACAGCACCTCGGTCAGCACGGCGTAGCCCTTGTCGAGGGCCGCGGGCGCCGTGAACTCGCGCGGATTGTGGCTGAGCCCGCCCTGGCTCGGGACGAAGATCAACGAGGACGGAACAGATTTCTGGATCGCCAGCGCGTCGTGGCCGGTAATGGTCTTGAGCGTCATGGCCTTGAAACCGAGATCCGCGGCGGCAGAAAGGACCAGTGCCACGCCGCCGGGATCGAGCACGGTCCCCGCTCGCCTCTCGTCGGCTACGATCGAGAGACCAACGCCAATCTCGCCCGACTCACGCTCAATTCGCCTCAGAAAGCGGTCGCTGATCGCTGAGACCACGGCTTCGTCCTCATGCCGGATCTCGAACCAGACCCGAACACGGCCCGCCACGACATTCGGCGAGTTGGGATAAACGCTGATGCGCGCCGCGGAGGCATGGGCGCCCGCTGTCTCGCTCGCGATCTCCTGGTACAGCGCCTCGATCGCCCGGGCCGCTGCGCGCAGGGCGTCGCGGCGGAGCGCCATCGGCATCGGTCCGGTGTGCGAGTAGTCGCCTTCGAACATCACCGATATCTTGCGCGTCATCCACGCGCCGGACACTGCGGCAATGTCGGCGGCCGCCTGCTCCAGGCGATCGCCCTGCTCCACATGCAACTCGACATAGCGCACCGGATTGTGTTCGAGCGGCGTCGTCCCGCAATAGCCGATCGCGGACAGCGCCTCGCCCAGGGTGACGCCCTCTGCGTCGCTGCACGTATATGCATCCTTCAGGCTCAGGGCGCCGGCGAAAACCGAGCTGCCGGTCAGGCTGGGCTGGAAGCGGGCGCCCTCCTCATTGGTCCAGTTCACGACGGCGAGGTTGCGTCGCGCGGCGCCGGGATTGGCACGGCAACGCTCCCTGACGGCCTCGACCGCAAGGATCCCGGCGAGCACGCCGAAGACCCCGTCATATCGTCCTCCCGTCGGCTGGGAATCGAGGTGCGAGCCGGTCATGACGACGTCCGTGGACGCCGGCGCCAGCATCGCCACGCCAAACAGATTGCCGATCGCATCGATCCTTGGAACAAGGCCGCGTTCGGCGATCTCGTGCAAGAAGAGGTCCCTTGCCTCCTTGTCGCGCGCCGTTCCAGCCAGCCGACACACGCCACCGTCGTCGGTCGCACCGATCCTGGCAAAGCGCGCGATGAGGTCATGCAATGCGGTCATGTCTGCTCCAGCGATGCGATCCAGTTCCTCAGCTCGGTTTGCCGGCAATCATTGCTCAGAATGTCGCGGTGAAGTGCCAATTTCCAGGCGAGATCGCCACGCCGTTCGTCCACGTCGAGCGCCGAGAGGTCGGCGGCATAACGCGCGAGCGCGTCCAGATCGGCAAAGAAACCCTCGTCAACCAGGAGCTGTCCGTAGCGCAGGATGACGGCGACGACGTCGTGCAGGCGATATTCGGGATGATACTGCACGCCCCAGAATAGCCCGCGACCGAAACGGATCTCCGCCGCCTGAACCTCGCACATGGTATTCCAGGCGGTGACGGTTGCGGACTGCGGAAGGCGGGTGACAATATCGCTGTGGATGGCCGGCGCGTCGAAAACCGCCGCACGACCAGCATGCATGGGATGAGCGCGGCCTTCAGCCGTCAGCATAATCCTTCGCGCGAATCCGACCTCGCGTCCCGCCGGGTTGAGACCGACCTCGCCGCCCGCCGCGACCGTCGCGAGCTGCAAGCCCCAGCACGAGCCGAACATTGGCACGCCGCGAACGAAGATCTCGCGCACGAGGTCGATCTGCCGCAGCGCTTCGACCTCCCGCTGGTAGATATTGAGGGTCGATCCCGTGATCGCGATGCCGTGGTAAGCTTCGAGCGGTTGCGGCAGCGCGAAGCTCGCATCCGCCGGCGTCGCGATGTCGACGACGACGCGAGGTGCAAGCGACCGCAGGACCGCCGCATAGCTCTCCGCAGGCATTGCGCCCGCCGTCTCGGCGATCCGTCGCCGGCCGGCCAGAGTATTGCCCTCGAGAACGAGCAGCCTCAGCACGGCTCAGCTTCCAAGATCGCCTCGAATGGCGGCCAGCGTCAGCTGCTTGAACTCCGGCTCGGTCAACGGCCGCGGATTGGCACCCGCCGTCGGATCCTTGACGGCATCCGCCGCGATCGTTCCGGCATCGGTCTCCTTCACCCCGAGCTCGGCGAGCGTATGCGGCACGCCGAGCTTCTTGCGGAAGGCCAGCAGCCAGGACAGCACGGCATGGAAGTCTTGACCCGGCAGGTTGAGCGCGCGGGCAATGTGCGGAATCTTGTCGGCGATCGCAGCCTTGTTGCAGACCAGGACATAAGGGAAGACCACACCATTGGTCAGCCCGTGATGAGTGTCGTATCGGGCGCCGACCGGATGGGATATCGAGTGGATCGCGCCCAACCCCTTCTGGAACGCAGTGGCTCCCATCGAGGCCGCAGCGAACATGTAGGCGCGCGCTTCGAGGTCGCGACCGTTCTCGACCGCACGCGGCAGATAGCTGTCGACGATCTTCATCCCTTCCAGCGCGATGCCGTCGGCAAGCGGGTGAAATGCCTTGACGCAGTAGGCCTCGAAGCAGTGCGACAGCGCATCCATGCCGGTTGCCATGGTGAGAAACGGCGAGAGACCGACCGCGAGCTCGGGATCCTCAATTGCGATCCTGGGCATCATCATGGGATGGAAAATGATCTTCTTCTCATGGGTATCCTCACGGGTGATCACGCCGGCGCGGCCGACCTCGGACCCCGTGCCTGCCGTCGTCGGCACCGCAATGATCGGCGCGATGCCCTCAGTGTTGGCGCGCGTCCACCAATCGCCGACGTCCTCGAAATCCCAGACCGGCCGCGACTGCGCCACCATGAAGGCCACACATTTTCCGACATCCAGCGCCGAACCTCCACCCACCGCAATCACGCCGTCATGACCGCCGGCCTTGAAGGCTTCGACGCCGGCCGTCAGGTTGGTTTCGGTCGGATTGGCCTTCACGTCGGAAAACACGGCGAGCGGGATGCCCGACTCGCGCACGCGGTCGACGATGCCGGCGATGAGATCGGTCTTGGCGAGCCCGTGATCGGTAACCAGGAGCGGCCTGGTGAGGCCGTTGGTCCTGCACGCCTCGGGAAGCTCGGCAATGCGGCCCGCGCCGGTGACGACGCGCGTCGGAAAATTCCAGGCGCCGGTGATCTGAACGTCCATGTGCTGCTCTCAGTGCTCGATGCGAAGGTGGAATGATTTGGGTCTCGTCAGCGCCTCGAAGCCGAGGCGCGACATGGCGGCACCACGTCCGGTGTCCTTGACGCCGGTCCATGCCAAAGCGGGATCGACATAATCGCAGCGGTTCATGAATATGGTGCCCGTTGCGATACCGTCACCGATGCGTTCCGCTGCGGCGGCGTCCTCGGTCCAGACCGATGCAGTCAGGCCATACGGGCTGTCGTTCATCAGGCCAATCGCCTCCTGATCGGAGGAGACCTTCATGAGGCCGACCACGGGCCCGAAACTCTCCTCCATCATCACCTGCATGGAGTGATCGACGCCGACCAGGACCTGAGGCATCAGATAGGCCGTACCGACCTTGTCCGCCGGAAACCGGGCCGGATCGATCAGAGGCCGCGCGCCTTTTGCCACGGCCTCGCCGATATGGGCGCGGACGGTATCGGCAAAGCGTGTCGCCGCCATCGGGCCGAGCGTTGTGTCCTGCGACAGCGGATTGCCGAGCCGGTAGCGCGCGGTCAGGCCGGCAAAGGCGTCGACAAAGGAGTCATAGATGCGCTCATGCACGTAAATCCGCTCGATGCCACAGCAGCACTGGCCAGAATTGTAGAAGGCGCCGTCCACGAGCTGCTCGACCGCGAAATCGAAATCGGCGTCCGGCCGCACATAGGCCGGATCCTTTCCGCCGAGCTCCAGCCCAAGGCTGATGAATGTCCCGGCTGCTGCCCGTTCGACCGCCCGGCCGCCGGCGACCGAGCCGGTGAAGTTCACGTGGTCGACCGAGCGCGATGAGATCAACTCCCTGGTCATGCCATGGTCGAGCGTGAGCGTCCTGAACAAGCCCCTGGGCAGGCCAACCCGGTCCAGTGCCGCCTGGAAGCGCTCGCCGACCAGCAGGGTCTGTGCGGCATGCTTCAGGATCACGGCATTGCCGGCCAGCAGCGCCGGCACGATGGTGTTAGCCGCCGTGAGATAGGGATAGTTCCAGGGCGCGATCACCAGCACGATGCCGGCAGGGACGCGCTTGATCATGCGGCGGAAGCCGGGACGCTCGGCCGGCACGATCGGCGCCAGCGCCTCATCGCTGAGCTCGACCAGTGCGCAGACGCGTTCTTCCAGGCTACGCAGTTCGCCGCCATGGCGCACCGGCCGGCCCATCTGCATCGCGAGTTCCGGAACGACCTCGTCGTTCTGCACCCGCATCTCGTGCAGGAAGGCGAGCATCATGGCCTTCCGCTCGGCGAGCGGCACCCTTGACCATTCCTGCTGCGCTTTCCGCGCTTGCGCGAGAGCCGCTGCGACCTCAGCACCGGTTGCGACGGGCCGCCGCGCAACCTCGTTGCCGTCGACCGGAGAAATGCAGACGATATCGTTCACGTGATGTCACTCGTCTTCGAAGCAGGATCGGTCTCAGATGATCTCGAAGTAGCGCGCGAGCTCCCAGTCGGTGATGGCCTTGCGAAACTCGCGCTCCTCCCACTGCCGCGTCATCGCGTAGTGATCGACGAAGACGTCGCCGAACAGGTTGCGCGCCGCCTGCGAAGCGACCAGCCGATAAGCCGCTTCCGACAGTGTACGCGGAAACGCGCGCTCGGGCGGATGCTTGCGGTCATAGGCATTGCCGGTGATCGGCTCGTCCGGTTCGATCCGGTGCTCGATTCCCCAGAGGCCCGATCCAAGCGCAGCCGCGATCGCGAGATACGGATTGATTTCGGCGGCGGCGACGCGGTACTCGACGCGCTGGCTCGACGGCTTGCTGGGAATGACGCGCAACGCACAGGTCCGGTTCTCGATTCCCCAGGTCGCGTCGGTCGGCGCCCAGAAGCCGGGGATCAGGCGCGAGTAGCTGTTCACGGTCGATGCAACCATCGCAAGCAGCTCCGGCAGCAGCGCCTGCTGGCCGCCGACGAACCAGCGCATGATGTCGGACATGTTGCCGGGTCTGCCGCCCTGGTGAAAGACCGGCTTGCCGTCCCGGTCGCGCAGCGACAGATGCAGATGCCCGGATTGCCCGGGATAGGTGTTCGACCACTTGGCCATGAAGGTGAGCATCTTGCCCTGACGCTCGGCCCAGACCTTGGAGAAGGTCTTGAACAGCACGGCGCGGTCGGCAGCGGCGAGCGCATCGGTGTATTGGATCGCGGCCTCCAGCACGCCGGGTCCGGTCTCGGTGTGCAGGCCTTCGACCGGCATGTCCATCTCGTTGCAGAGCTTGAGCAGCGAGCGATGAAATTCCGACTCGACGGAGGCGCGCAGCATGGAATAGCCGAACCAACCCGGCGTGAGATTCTTCAGGCCGCGAAAGCCCTTCTCGCGCACGCTGTGCGGTGTCTCGTCGAACACGAAGAACTCGAACTCCGCGGCCACGGACGGCGAGAACCCCATGGCTTCGGCGCGATCGATGACGCGGCGCAGCAGCCGGCGCGGACACAGCCCGGCCGCGGCGCCCTCGAACTCGCCGAGGAAGAACAGCATGTTCTCTTCCGTCGGCACATCGCGGCAGCTCGAAGGATCGATGCGCGCGGTCGCGTCGGGAAAGGCCGTATGCCAGCCGGTGAAGGCACCATTGTCGTACATCTGGTCGTTGGAGTCCCAGCCGAACACGATGTCGCAGAAGCTGAAGCCCGCCTCAAGCGCACCGACGAACTTGTCGCGCGCGAGATATTTTCCGCGAATGACACCGTCGAGATCGACGATGCCGAGCTTGACGTGGGACAAGCCCCGCTCCTCGACAAGAGCCTTCGCCTCGGCGGCGGTTTTTATGCTTCTTGCATCCATGGTGATCAAATCTTCGGCTTTGGTGACATCGCGGGCTATCGGCGATCGCGTCAGGACGCCGCGATCTCGCGCAACTCCTCGTCGCAAGCGGTGATGAATATGTCGGCGTGGTCCTTGCCGAAGCACAGCGGCGGACGAATCTTGAGCGTATTGCCGAAGGGACCCGCAGCACCGATCAGGATGCCGCGCTGGCGCAGGCGGTTGATCAGCAGGCTCGCATGCTCCGCCGCGGGCTCCTTGCTGTCGCGGTCGCGCACCAGCTCGAGCCCGATGAACAGGCCGGCGCCACGAACGTCTCCGATGGTCATGTGGCGATTGCCGATCTCACGCAATCCATCCATCAGTTGACGGCCGGCCTCGAGCGCATTCTGCATCAGGCCCTCGTCCTCGATGACGTCGAGCACGGCAAGGCCTGCGGCCGCGGCCACCGGGTTGCCGCCGAAGGTGTTGAAGTACTTCACCTCCGCGGCGAAGCCATCGAGCAGCGCGGCGCGCATGGCGACGCCGCCCATCGGAAAGCCGTTGCCCATGGGCTTGCCCATCGTGACGATGTCGGGGACGACGCCATGGCGCGCGAAGCCCCACATCGCCGCCCCGGTTCGTCCGAAGCCGGGCTGCACCTCGTCGGCGATGAACAGTCCCTGACGGTCGTGGACGAGCTTCACGGTGGGTGCCAGGAAGCCGGCAGGGTCGGCATAGATACCGTCGCTCGAAAAGATCGTGTCGACCAGCAGCGCGGCAAAGCCGAAGCCGCCGCGCTCAAGATCGGTGATCGCTGCGGCAACGCTCTCAGCGAAGCGCTGGCCAGGATCGCCGACCGGATTGCGATACATCTCGGGTGCGGGAACGGCGCGCACGTGGGGCGGCAGCGGCTGACCGGGACGCGAGGACGGCGAGACATCGGTCACGGCTGTGCTGTTGCCGTGGTAGGCGGTCTCCGTGACGATGAAGCCCGTCCGCCCGGTCGCCACTTTCGCAACCCGCAGCGCCAGGTCATTCGCCTCGCTGCCGGTGCAAGTCAGAACCAGATGATTGATCCCGCGCGGAAACGTCGCAAGGAGACGCTCGGCATAGCCATCGACGACGTCGTTGAGATAGCGTGTGTGCGTGCTGAGCAGGCCGGCCTGACGGCTGATCGCTTCGACGACGCGCGGATGCGAATGCCCGACCGACGGGACGTTGTTGTAGAGGTCGAGATAGCGCCGGCCATCGACGTCGAACATGTAAACGCCTTCAGCGCGCGCCATCCGGATCGGCTCCTGATAGAACAGGACCGAGGCCTTTCCGAAGGAACGCAGGCGCCGTTGCACCGCCTCGCCGAGCGCCGGGTCGATTGACGACACCCGGCCCTGATCGAAGGCGTTCAACGCCAGAATCTCTTTTTCCTGCTGCATCGCCCGCCTTCCCTTTGGCCCGCGGCCTGCGCGGACCAAAGCCGTCCCCTGCAGCGATCATGCCCCAGCCGTTCCGCTACGACCTTGGATCCATGTGCAAATTCCCACAATTGAAAAGCGGATTGCAGGCACAAGACATCAGAACGTCAGGCATGCGCTCCGCATTCCAAAAACATATTCCATATGTTTCAGTATCTTATGCGATCACTGCGATCCCTTTGCGAAGAGCATAGGCAGCGCGGCGCCCAAAAAATGGGGAATATGCCACATAATTGGTGTGGACTCACAACATCGCTTGAGGAACGATCATGAGGCGGACGCTGGAGAGGTTTGCAGCCGGAGAGACAGCGGAATGACTAATGACGCCCCTGCTGCGGCCGACAAGCGGCCACGAAAGGCCGACGGCGACCGCCTCTCGAAGCTCGCGCGCCACAAGCACATCATCTCGCAACTCACCGCCGCGCCGACGCTGCGGGCTTCCGAGCTCGCCGCCGTGCTCGGCGTCTCCGGCGAGACCATCCGGCGCGATCTGATGGAGCTTCAACAGCAGAAGCTTATCAACCGCACATATGGCGGGGCGTCCCGTCCCTTCGCACTCGAGCCGGCGCTGACCGATCGCAAGGCGATCATGATCGCCGAGCGCGAGGCAATGGCCGCGATGATCGTCGACCTCATCCTGCCGAACGAGGTACTGATGCTCGGCGCCGGCGCGACCACGTTTCACATCGCAAGACGGCTGGCCTCACGCGCGCACGATATCACCGTGATCACCCATGATTACGCCATCGCGGCCGCGCTGGCCGTCAATCCGTCGATCCGCGTGCTCTGCTGTCCCGGCCGCTATCACCCCACCGAAGGCTATGTGTTCGGCACGCAGACGATCGCGAACATCAACAGCTATGAGGCCAACCGCGCCATCGTGAGCGCGACCGGCATCAGCGCGCGCGGTGCGAACGATGCCGACGACGAGGCCGGCGCCATCTATGGCGCCATGGCCAAGCGCGCCGCGGAGGCCATCCTGGTGGCCGATCACAGCAAGTTCGACCAGCGTGCGCTCACCGTGTTCGCACATTGGACCGATATCGATCGTCTGGTTACCGATCGGCAACCAGAGGGAGCTCTGGCAACCGCTCTCCGTGCGGCCGGAACGGAGATCATTGTTGCGCAACCCTGAGAAAGGCCCAGCCATGGCACGCCTGACATCTGTTGCTTCCTGCGAGGACCACACCGGCCTTCATGCTGGTAACGACAAGGACCCCGGTCCCACGCAGGATTGGCGGACTCGGATCGGACGCCTCGATCTCGAGCTGATCGGGCCGGATCACGCCTTTGCCCGCAACTGGGAGCGCGTCGCCTGCATCCACGATGCCGCCTATGTGCTGGTGTTTCCCCTGACCGGATGCGTCGCATTCAGCCAGGATAGCCGCATCGGGATCGCCCGTCCCGGCGAATATGTCCTGCTCAGCGAGCTCGCCTTTTACGAATTGTCGTCCGACAAGACCGCGCGCTTCCTGATGCTGCGCATTCCGGCCGCCGAGCTGCGCGGCCGGCTGGTCTCGGTTGAAGATCACATCAGCCGGCGCTTCAAGCCGAACGAACAGATGACGCACCTGCTCGCGGGCATGATCCGCAGCGTGGCCGAGCTGTTCGTCGCCTCGCCGCCGCCGAACCCCCAGGCGCTAGCGACCGAAATGATCAGCTTCGTCGCGCTGACGATCGGATCAGAGGATCGCGGCGCGGCAACCGATGTACGCAACGCGCGTTATCATTTGCGCCGCCGGATCGTAGACTTCATCGAGAGCCATCTCGGCGACCAGTCGCTGTCGCCGAAGAAGATCGCGGCTTCGAGCCGCATCTCGCTCAGCTATCTCTACAGCCTGTTCAACGACAACGAGACCACGGTCAGCCAGTTCGTTCAGACCAAGCGGCTGCAGCGGGCGTATGAGATCCTGGTCGCCGACCCGAAGGGCCGGCGGACCGTCTCGGAGGTCGCCTACGAGGTCGGCTTCAAGAACGTATCGCATTTCTCGCGCTGCTTCAGCCGGCACTTCAAGGTGGCGCCGCGCGACGTTCGCCAGACGCCGGTGGCGCCGCCGCAGCCGGCCGCAAGCGCGCGCTCGCCGCAGCCGAAGAGCCCTGCTGCCCGGGTGGCGCCGCGCAACGGATACGGCTCCCCCTATTGGGAGATCGACAAGCAGCCGGTCCACGAGACGGCGTAGCGCCCCATCCTAAGGCAAGGCGTCGAGCGTCCCGCGACGCCGGCGCGCCTCCCGCCCGGAGCGATCATTGGACGACATTCAAGACAGATTATCCGCAAGCGAGCTAGCCTCGTTCTTCAACGAACTTGCCGACGTCGCCGGTAGGATCGCCGTGACGCACTTCCGCTCCAGCGTCGACTTCGAACGCAAGCAGGATCTGACGCCGGTCACCGTCGCCGATCGTGCGATCGAGATGGAGCTGCGGCGACTGATCGGCGCGCGCTTCCCCGATCACGGCATCCTCGGCGAGGAGACGGGATCGACTGCCGGGGACCGCTACACCTGGTATCTCGATCCGATCGACGGAACGAAGAGCTTCATCTCCGGCATGCCACTGTTCGGCACGCTCGTCGCGCTCGCCGACGAGAAAGACGGCTCGGTCGCCGCCGGCATGATCGATATGCCCGCACTGGCGGAGCGGTGGTACGGCACCCGGCAAGGCACCACCTTCAACGGCAAGCAGGCAAAAGTGAGCCGCACGACGCGACTGGAAGACGCACAGATCTACACGTCATCGCCGGACTTCTTCACGCCGGGCGACTGGGCTCGCTACGACGCGCTGAGCCAGAAAGCCATGTTCCGGCGATTTGGCGGCGACTGCTACCAATATGGCCTGCTCGCATCCGGCCACTGCGATCTCGTGGTCGAAACCTCCCTCAAGTCGTTCGACTTCATGGCGCTGATTCCGGTGGTCGAGGGCGCCGGCGGCATCGTCCGCGACTGGCAGGGGCAACCGCTGTCGCCGGACTCCGATGGCCGGGTCATCGCGGCTGCGAACGACAGCCTGCTCGAGCAGGCACTCGCGATCCTCGATCAATAGTTTGCGGAAACCATCCTGCGGCGCGGCTCAGACGAGCCGCAACCAGCCGTCCCAGCGGGGATCGTACATCACGTCACGGGCGCGCATGTATTTCCAGACGCCGTACTTCTGATAGTCGAAATCCCAGTCCTTGAGCTTCCGGTTCACGACCGCCCATGACGCCCATTTCATGTCGGCGAGCGCCCGGTTGAGGATCACGCGCGCGACCATCTGCGGCCGCACCTCGCCCAGATATTGCTCGATCAGGGCCTCCGTCAGATGCTCGTCGAAGAACATCTCGGCGAACAGGACGCCGAGCTCATAGCTACGCTCGTTGTTGGAAGCGAACTCGTAGTCGATCAGCTTCATCGGCTTTGGGGCGCCTGATTCCGCCGAGATCAGGAAATTGCCCGGCATCGGATCGTTGAAGCACGGCACAAGATCGAGACCCGACGCCAGGAACGCCGACTTGGCCTGATTGTAGCGATGCATCAGCCAGGGCATGTCCTGCGGGAAATGCGCGCCGAGCTCCCTGCCCTGCTCGATATGTTCCTCGATCATGTCGAAGATGGTCTTGGTCTGCCCGAGCTTCGGGCCGGCATGCAGGCGGCGGTAAAGGTCGAGAACGTCGGCCTGGATGGTGGCATCGCCGAAATCGGCATTGGTGCAGGCGCGATAGCCTTCGAGGAACTCGCTGATCTCGAGCCCGTCCGCGGCGTCGAAAAAGATCACCTCGGGCGCAACGCCCATGGCGTGGGCGTTGCGCGCAGCCTCGTTGGCGGTCACGCGATCGATGAACATCTCCGAGCCCTCGCCGGGCACCTTGATGAAGTAGCGCCGTCCATCGCCGGATATCTCGACCAGCCAGTTCTGATTCATGAGGCCGCCGACCAGCGGGGTATAGGCCGCCCCCTTGCCGTGCCATTGCGGCACGCGGGCGATCGCCGCCTCGACATTGCACTCGTGGACTGTCGCTCCCTCGCCGAGCTTCCTGCGGACAGTCATGCGATCCTCCGAAGCATCTCGCCAAAGCGCGGCTCCCGGACCGTCATGCGGCAACGCACGAAGCGCCAGCTGGCGAACTTGTAAAACTCAAAGGTGTTGCGCGCCGACCGCGCGGCGAGCACGGCGCCGATCAGGCCCCAGCGCAGATCATCCGCCATGCCGTAGATGCGGGCGCGGCTGAATGCGCGCTCGTCGAATCCGCCGGCGTTGCGGCTGAAGGCCTCGCGCGCCTCCGGTTCCTGCGCGAAGGCTTCGACGAGGAAGCTGCCGAGGTCCTCCAGCGGGTCGGCCGTCGTGGCGCGATCCCAATCGATCAGGCGAACCTCGCCGGTGTCGCTGATCAGGATGTTCGAGACATTGCCATCGCCATGGATTGGCACCGGTTTGATGTCGAGTTTCCTCAAGGCATCGGCCGCAAAACGCAGCTCCTTGACCAGCCATTCCGCATCCGAGGGCAGTTGCGCCTTCGCGGCCTTTGCCGCCTCGTAGAAATGCTCGATCTCATCGAAGACTCCCATGCGCCGCGGCAGAGGCGCCCCTGCTTGGAACAGGCGCCGCGCCGCGATGACCGCGTCGACGATCTTCGGCTCCAGCATCCGCTCCAGCGTGCCGACCCGCCAGCCACGGTTGAGATCCTCCATGACCAGAAGTCCCGCGTCCGGATCCGCCGCAAGCACCTTGGGACCGATACCGAGATCGGATGCGCGTCGGGCCGCCTCGAAGGCGCAGGCGACGTCGATGTAGAGCCTGGCATCCGCATCCATGCTCTTGATGAAGATGCTCTCGCCGCTTCCATTCCTGGTGGCGCGCCAGGGAGCGCCGTCGACCCCGCGCCAGCTTGGCGAGGCGAGGACCGGAATGGCGGGCTCGATCACAATATCGCCCGTCCCCCATCCCGGGAGCCCGGCAATGTAGTTCCGGACCGTGGCGATTTGCGTTCCAGACTGGCTCATGACGACTTCTGATCTCTCGCGGGTGTCGTTCGGCCCGCTTGTCGCGGGCCTCCCGGTTTGATGACAAATTCGATCAAGACAGATGCAAAAGGGATGCCTCGCACTCCACCAAATCATGCCCTTGCGGCAGCGGCACTACCCCGACGGGGGCGACTTTCGCTATCCGGACACTGATCCAGAACACCATTTGTCGAGGCCAAGATGTCTGCTGCGGAACTGATCGGGATGAGCCTTGCGGGGCTGACGGAGGCCTACGCATCGCGCGCATTGTCGCCGGTGGAGGTGTTGCAAACCGTGCTCGGCCATGCCGAGGCGGTCAATTCCGCGATCAATGCGCTGTTCTGCTTCCGTCCGGAGCAAGCCATGGCAAGCGCGCAAGGCTCGGAAGCGCGATGGAAGGCGGGAGCGGCGCTGGGTCCGCTCGACGGCGTCCCCATGACCGTCAAGGACAGCGTCGCCATGATCGGCTGGCCCTATTTTCACGGCATCGGCGCCAACCGTGCCCTGCCGCCCTCCAACTACGATTCGCCGCCGGCGATCGCGCTCCGCGAGGCCGGCGCGGTGATCTTTGCCAAGACCACGATGCCGGATTGCGGGCTGATGGCGTCGGGCATCAGCTCGCTGCACGGCGTTACCCGCAATCCCTGGGGGCTCGCCTGGAATACCGGCGGCTCGTCGGCCGGCGCAGGCGCCTCCGTCGCCGCTGGCGCCGGCTATGTTTCCGTCGGCACCGATATCGCGGGCTCGGTCCGCCTTCCGGCCGCCCATTGCGGACTGGCCGGACTGAAGCCGACCCATGGCCGTGTGCCGCATTTGCCGGCCGACACCATGCGCATGGCAGGCCCGATGGGTCGCAGCGTGGATGATATCGCGCGCCTCCTGACCGTGCTGACGCGGCAGGACGAGCGCGACACCTGGAGCCTGCCCGCCGATGGCGTGCGCTATCACGAGCATCTGAAGCGCGACGTGAAGGGACTGAAGATCGGCGTCCTCACCGACATGGGCTTCGGCATGAAGGCCGAAGCTACGGTTCGCAGCGCGGTCGAAGCGGCCGGCAAGCTGCTCGCGGGCGCCGGCGCGATCGTCGAGCCGTTCACCTCTCCGCTCACCGACGACGCCTATGCGCCGATCGACCTGTTCCTCCAGGTGCGCGGCTATCTCGAATATGCATCGCTGCCGCCGCATGGCGACACCGCACGCGACATCAATCCCTACGTTCGCGCATGGTGCCTTGGTGGGGCGAAACATTCGGGCGCCGACCTCTACCGGGCGCTGGGCCAGATCGCCAAGATGAAGGCGGCGATGCTCGCGGCCTTCGAGGGCTGGGACTATGTCATCGCCCCGACGCTGCCGGTGGTGAATTTCCCGGCCGAGGAGCCCGGCGTGTCGCGCGAGATGCCGCTCGCGCACACGCTGTTCACCGCAATGTTCAACCAGACCTGCCAGCCCGCCTCCACCGTCTGCATGGCATTCGATTCCCGCCATTTGCCGATCGGCGTCCAGGTGACCGGGCACCGCTTCGACGATCTCGGCGTGCTGCAGGTGACCAAGGCGCTGGAAGACATGCGCTCGTTCGCGATGAACTGGCCGTTCAAGCCGCGCCCCTGAGCGCTCAGGCCGCGGCCTGCGCCGGCTCGCCGTCGAGGAGGTGGCAGGCGGCAAAGCGCCCGGGCGCGCGTTCGACCAGATTCGGCGTCTCCAGCCGGCAGCGGCCGAACGCCTTCGGGCAGCGCGAGGCAAAGCTGCATCCCGCCGGGATATCGATCGGGCTCGGCGGCTCGCCCTCCAGCAGGAAGTCCGCGGGGTTGAACGGCTTCTCCTCCAGCGTGGGGGCGGCCGAGAGCAATGCCTTGGTGTAGGGATGCTGGGGATCGAAGAACAGCTCGCGGTTGTCGGCGATCTCGACCATCTCACCGAGATACATCACGGCAATGCGCGTGCAGACCCTGCGCACCATTGCGAGATCATGGGAGATGAAGACATAGGTGAGGTCGTTCTTCTCCTGCAGCTTCGAGAAAAGGTCGATCAGCCTTGACTGCTCGCGTTGATCCAGCGCGGACAAGGTTTCGTCGAGGATCAGCAGCTTGGGATCGAGGATCAGCGCGCGCGCGATCGAGATGCGCTGGCGCTCGCCGGTGGAGAGCGCGTTCGGGAGCTGGTCATAGAGCTCGGCGGCAAGACCGACCTCGGCCATCGCCGCGATGACCCGGCTGCGCAGCTCCGCGCGGGCGACATTGCCGCGGATCAGCAGGCTCTCCTCGATCATGCGGCCGACGGTGGTGCGCGGCGGCAGCGCGTTGTACGGATCCTGCAGCAGCAGCTGGAATTCGCTGCGGGTGCGGATCAGCTGGCGCGGCGACAACGTCCCGAGCGACGTGCCATTGAGGACGATGCTGCCGTTGTCGGGAACCTCCAGCCAGGCCAGTAGGCGTGTGAGGGTCGACTTGCCGCAGCCGGATTCCCCGACGATGCCGAAATTCTCGCGCGGCATGATGTCGAGCGTCACGCCGCGTACTGCCTGCACGTTGCTGTAGGTATTGAACGTCCCCCGCTTGCGTGCGCGATAGGTCCGAACAACGTGTTCCACCTTCATCAGGGGCAATTCGTCTTGCGCTTTGCGGCGGGCCGGCGGGCCCTCCGTGGTCGCCCACATGCGCGGCACGCTGGCAATGGCCTTGCGCGTGTAGTCGGTCTGCGGCGCGGCGAGCAGGTCGGCGAACGCCTGCTGCTCGACGAACCGGCCCTGATGGAGCACGGCCGTGCGGTCCCCGAACTGGCCGAGCGTGGGCAAGGACGACGAAAGGTAGATCGTCGCCATCCTGTGGCGCAGGCACAGGTCGTGCAGCAGCGCCACGATCTGTGCCGCGATGGTGACATCGAGCGGCTGGGTAATGTTGTCGGCGATCAAGACGGCGGGCTCGGCGCAGATCGCATCCACGATCATCGCGCGCTGCATCATGCCGCCGGAAAATTTTGCCGGGTAGTCCCAATAGCGCTCTTTCGGCGATGGAATCCGGACCTCGCCGAGGAGCTGCACGACCCGCTCGCGACATTCGCGCGGATTCCATTCGGGCCTGACGCTGTGCAGCTTTTCCGCGATCTGGGTCCCGACCGGTACCGTCGGATCGAGCGAGCTTTGCGGCTTGGATCCGATATAGGCGATGTCGCGGCCGATCCGCACCTCGCGCGCCCCGGCGCCGAGAATGTCGTGGCCGGCGAACGTGACCCCTCCGGAGCGATACGCCAGACTTTCCGGCAGCCAGTTCGCCAATGCGCGGCTGAGCACGGTCTTGCCGGCGCCGCTTTCGCCATAGATGCCGAAGATCTCCGACGTGTTGAGGCGGAAGGAGATATGATCGAGGATCGGCGCGGCGCCCGGTGTCGCAGAACTGACCGTGAGGTCGTCGACCTCCAGAATGAGCGAGAGATCCATCTCAGAGACCTCCATAGATCCGGTTGCGCGCCTTCTCGAGCGCCGACCCCATCAGGTTGATCGAGGTAAGCGCGATAGCCAGGAACACGCCCGGCGTGGTCGCGATCCACCAGGCATTGATCAGGTATTTGCGGGAGTCGGCGATGATGCTGCCGAAGCTCGGCGTCGGCGGCTGGATGCCGAGCCCCAGGAAGCCGAGGATCGCTTCGAAGATCATCATGCGTGCGACGTCGAGCACGGCGACGAATGCGATCGGCGGCAGGATGTTCGGCGCAGCGAACAGAAACAGGATCCGCCAGTCCCCGGCGCCGAGCACGCGCAGGCCGCGGACATATTCCTTGCCGCGCTCGGTGACCGCGGCGCTGCGCGCCACACGCGCGTAGAGCGGCCAGCCGGACAGCGCCAGCACGATGATGATGGTCGGCACCGTCGGCCGCGACACGCCGAGAATGGTGATCGCCAGGATGATCATCGGAATCGACAATTGGGCATCGGTGATCCGCATGATGACGGTGTCCCACCATTTGCCCTTGAAGCCGGCAAACAGGCCAAGGCCGCAGCCGATGACGAAGATGAGCAGGACCGTGACGACGCCGACCAGCAGCGAATAGCGCAGGCCGATCAGGCTGCGCATCAGCATGTCGCGGCCGAGCTGATCCGTACCCAGCGGATGATCCCAGGTCCATTTGTCGCCGAGAAAGACCGGCGACATGAACTTGTCCTTCACCACCATCTTGGTCGCACTGATCGAGGACACCTCGGGATAGATGGCCGAGGCCAGCACCAGCGCCATGAAGATGATGAAGCCGATCTTGAAGCTCGGCATGCGCCAGGCGGCGGCCATGATGCGGCGGTTGACCGAACGGGTTGGGGCCGCCGGTAAGGCGGGCTCCTCGGCGATGATCGTGGTGGCCGTCATGATCAGATCTCCACGCGGGGATCGATCAGATAAGCGACCAAATCCACGATGATATTGATGAAGACAAAGACGGCGCTGGTGGTGATGGCGATGCCCTGGATGACTGGAAAGTCGCGCCCGACGACGGAGACCACGGTCAGATTGCCGAGGCCAGGATAATCGAAGATGTATTCGATCACGAGAACGCCGCCGATCAGCGTCGAAAGCTGGATCCCGAGCAGGTTGACCAGCGGCACTGCCGCGTTGCGTAGGGCGTGCGAATAGACGATGCGGCGGCGAGACAGGCCGCGCACCCGCGCCTCATCGATGAACGGCGCTTGCATGACCTCGCCGAGTGAGGTCGTCAGCGTGCGGATGATGAAGGGGGCGATCTCCACCGCGAGCACGAAGGCCGGCAGGATGACATAGGAAAATCCCTGGTAACCGAGCGCCGGCAGCACCTTCAGTTTCACCGACAGAAACAGGATCAGAACGATCGCGAGCCAGAAATTCGGAATCGAGACGAACAGCGACTGCATTCCGAACGCCAACGCATTCTGCCAGCGATGCTGGTGCAGCCCGCCCGCGATGCCGATCGGAAACGACAGCAGTAGCGCGAACACGAGCGCCATGCCGCCCAGTTGCAGCGTGAACGGCAGGCGTTCGAGGATGAGATCGATCACCGGCGCCATATCCGACTTGGTCGGGTCAACATACTGCCCGCCGGTCGCGATCATGCCGCTGCGCGGCCGCAAATAGGATTGCCCGAGATCGCCCTGTACCAGCCCGCGCATGTACCGACCATATTGCACGATGATGGGGTCGCGCAGCCCCATCTTGGTCGCGACCTTCTCGACCACGTCGGCCGGCGCCATGCCGCCGACGATCAGGCGCACGGGATCGCCCGGCACCACGCGCAGCAGCGTGAAGATGATCAACGAGGTGATGAAGACAATCAGGATGCCCTGCGCGATCCGCTTGACCAGGAATTCCAGGATCAACATCGAGAAGAGCTACCTTTGCAATTCATGAGGACCAGGCCCGACCCGTCCGGCCTGCGTCCGCGAACCGGCAGGTCGGGCGTACCCGGCCTGCCGAGCAATCATCATGCCAGTGTTGCCTTGGTCATGTCCTGCATGCCGTTCGGATAGATGTACAGACCATCCAGCTTCTTGCTGTAGGCATGGATGAAGACCGAGGTGAACAACGCGAGCGCCGGGGCCTTCCTGGCGATGGTCGGCAGCGTCTCGGTCTGCAGGATCTTCTTGCGCTCCTCGATTGTCGTGGCGTTGCGCTCCTTGTCCAGCACTGCGTCGATGTCCTTGTCGACGATGCCGGTGATGCGCTTGGAGGAGGAGTGGAAGTGGGTGCGCAGGACGAGATCCGGCTCGGGCGAACCGGTGCACCAGCCGCAGTCGATCATGTTGCCCTCACCGCCGCCGGGCTTGTCGTAAAGCAAATTGCCCCATGCAGCGACTTCGAGCGTCTGCAGATTGACCTTGAACCCCTGCTCCTGGAGCATGCCGGTAATCAACTCGGCATATTCCTTCGTCTTCGGATAGAAGCCGACCGACGTGTAATAGGTGAGCTCGGGTAGGCCCTGGCCTTTGGGGAAACCGGCCTCCGCGAGCAGCTTCTGCGCCTTGTCCGGATCGAATTCAGGATAGTCGGCCACCTCGGCATAGCCGAACTTGACCGGCGAGATGTGCGCCTTGGAATAGATGCCGGAGACGCCGAGCACGTCGAGCACCTGCTTGCGGTCGATCGAGTAGCATGCGGCGAGGCGAATGCGCGGATCGTCGAACGGCTTCTTCGAGCAGCGGAAGAACAGGTATTTGTTTTCGACTGAAACCGCCTTGTGGATGCTGAAGCGGGCATCCTTCGAGATGGTCTCGACCTGCTCCTGCTCGAGCCGCTCGATGATGTCGGCCTCGCCGTTCAACAGCGACAGCGTGCGCGTCGTGGTGTCACCGACAAAGTGATACTCGACACCCGGGATCTTCGCTGCGCCGAGGAAGAAGTCGGGGTTGGCGGCGAGAACGGTGGTGTCGCCTTTCTGCTCGACATATTTGTAGGGGCCCGTGCCGTTCATGCGCGCCGAGAGCTGCGCCTTGTTGGCAACGTCCTTGGCCGACATGATCGGCAGGAAGGACGACAGGTAGTAGTAGAGCGTCGCCGGATAGCCCTGCGCCTTGGTGTTGATGTGGCAGGTGTAGTCGTCGACGACGTCGACGGTGACGAGACCGGGGTACCACTGCGCCGGACGATCGGGTTGGCAGCCATATTCATAGGTCGCCTTGACGTCGGCCGCTGTGAACGGGGTCCCGTCATGAAATTTGACGCCCTTCCTGAGTTTCACCTCCATCGTATAGGTGTCGATGGGCTTCATCGATTCAGCCAGCTCGAAGATCAGCTCGTCCGGCTTCTCCGGCCGCATCGGCGCCCGCGTCAGATAGCCGAACACAAAGCCCTCGACGATGAGCTGGCCGAGATTGGTATGGGTGGTTGGGTCCCAGTTGCCGGTCAGCGCCTCCGCGCCAAGAAAGCGCAGTATCTTGCCTTCGGCGGCAAAGGCGGAATTCACAAGAAAGTCGGGATTGACCCGCCCGAAGCCGAACGCCGCGGCCCCGGCCAGTCCCCCTAACATCAAGTCTCTGCGGTTGATCATATGGTAATCCCTCGATGATTTCGGCAACGCTGAAACTGCTCTCGAGGCCGCAAGGCACTCAGCCGTTTCGATCGTCTTGCACAAATCGTGGCTTTCACGCCCGCAAAGCCTAGACCAAAGGCCGCAATCGCCCGATTCCTGCTGCTCCACGATTCCGTTGCTGACACTCCCGGGGCGCCGCAGTCGCGCACCGAGATTTTCCGCTCCCGGAAGCATGGCGCACAACGGCAAGGCAAGGACGCCTCTCCAATGTGCAGCACACAAATGATGGATGCACAGAGCAGCAACGCCATGCCGGCAACCATATGATCACGCTCGCGGAACTGAACGGAATCCCAGCATTGGAACAGCGTGTTGCTCTGGCCGACCATCCCATTCGCGGCATCATCTCGGATCTCGACGGCGTCGCCTATCGCGGCGACACTCCGATCGAAGACTCCGTCAAGGCATTTCGCGGATGGAGCGAGCGGGGCCTGCCCTACGCGTTCGTCACCAACAATTCGACGAAATCCGCCGCGCAATTTGCCGCCAAGCTGAGCCGCATCGGCATTCCGGCCGAGCCGTCACAGGTCTTCACGACGATTTCGGCGGTCACGTCCCTGCTCGAACGGCGCTGGCCGCGCACCACGCCAGTGTTTGCGATCGGCGAACGACCACTGCTCGAGGCGATCGAGGACAGTGGCTATCGCCTGACCTGCGTCGAGCCCAAGATCGTCGTGCTCGGATTCGATGCCGCGCTCGACTACGCCAAACTGCGCACCGCGGTCAGGGCCGCACTCGCCGGCGCAACCGTCATCGCCACCAATCCCGATGTCCTGACGCCGGTTCATGACGGCTACGATCCCTGCGTCGGCGTGATCACGGCCGCGGTTGCGGCCGCCGTGCCCAATACCAAGCCGATCGTGCTAGGCAAGCCGCAACCGCTCCTGATCGAACAGGCGCTGGCGCATCTCGGCACTGCCCGGCATGAGACCGTCATGGTCGGCGACCAGCTCGGCACCGATATCGCGGCAGGAAAGGCCGCCGGCATACGGTCGATCCTGCTCACCAGCGACGTCCCTTTCATTGCGGTTGCGGGCGTCGTTCCCGATCGCATCATCGCGAGCCTTCTTGACCTCGCGCCCGCCGAGACGGTCGGTTGGCCGCGATGATGACTCCTGGCCTCATCGAGAGCATGCAGGCCTCTCTCGCCGCGAGCCTGCCGCGCTGGGGACTATCATCGCAATCGACGCTCGCCTTTCTCAGCCATTCCGAGAACACCACGTTTCTCGTGCAGGATCCGGCCTCGCGGCAAAAACTCGTGTTGCGCGTGCAGCGGCCCGGCTATCACTCGCCGGACGAGATTGCGTCCGAGCTCGCCTGGATCGACGCCTTGATCGCAGACAACGTGGTGCTCACGCCGCGCCCGGTCGCCGATCGGGAGGGACACCTGTTGTGCCCCATTCCCCTGAGCGGCGCGACGCGACACGTCGTTGCGTTCGAATTCCTCAGCGGCAAGGAGCCGGACGCCTCGGACGATCTGGCCACCTGGTTCGGCAAGCTCGGCGCGACCAGCGCGCGGCTTCACGCGCACAGCCGCCGATGGACAATGCCATCAACGTTCCAGCGCAAAGTCTGGGATTTCGATGCCATGCTGGGCCGCCGGCCACTATGGGGTGACTGGCGCGCCGGTCTTGGCCTGCGCGACGATGGCCGCAGGCTGTTGCAGAGGGTCGCCGACCAACTTGAACGGCGCATCGAGGCTTACGGACGGGACGAGCAGCGGTTTGGCCTCGTTCACGCCGACCTCCGCCTCGCCAACCTGCTCGTCGAAGGCGATCGGCTCGGCGTCATCGACTTCGACGATTGCGGCTTCTCGTGGTTCTTCTATGACTTCGCCGCGGCCGTCAGCTTCATCGAGCACGAGCCGGTGATAGACCTGCTCCAGCAGTCGTGGCTTGCGGGATACCGGACCGTCGCACCGGTCTCGCGCGACGACGAGGCCATGCTGCCTGCGTTCGTGATGCTCAGGCGCATGCTGCTGACGGCCTGGCTCGCTTCGCATTCGGACACCGAAACCGCACGACGCCTGGGTACGGGCTACACCGACGGAACGGTCGCGCTCGGCGACCGGTTCCTGCGCGGATTGTGACGCGGAATTTCGCGATCAGCCGCGGCGCGCCTGCCCTCTTCTCCAGTGTTGTTGCTCCCGGACTCCAGAATGCCACAACAGATGTTTCCTCGCCGGCTTTGATCCGCGAATGATGGGCGCGCGTTCGGACATCGGGCGTCCGAAGCGGACTTAACCAGCGAGCGTGGGCGGCGTCAGATGGATATCCAGGCTTATTTCGAGGAGTGGTCCTGCGAGCCCGGCGATGTCGTCCGGCTCGCGATCAGCACGCCGCACGCCTCCGCCCGCGCAAGCCTCGTGCGACTGGTCTCGGGTCCCGGGCGCGACGAAGCGATCGAGGGCAAGGTGATCGATTTCTCGTCGGTGCTCGACCGCACCGTTTCCGGCGGCGTGCAATCCACAATGGTCGGCTCGCACGCCGAATTTCCGCTTCCCTCACCGATCAACGATGCGGCGATCAGCGTCCATTGCTGGGCATGGCCGACCGTCCCCGAGCGGAGCGCGCCGCAGGCCATCTGGTCGATTGGCGACGTTGCGCTCGTCATCATCTCAGGCGGTCTTGCGCTTCGAATGGGCAGCGCAACGCTCGCGGTCTTGCCGGATGCGATCATCGCCAAACACTGGTATTCGATCCTGACTTCCATCGGCGACGGCGAGGTCTGCATCGACCTCAGGCGTCTTGATGCCAAGGTTGGGGCACAACGCACGCTCTGCGCGGCAACCGGCGCGACGGCAAATGCGGCGACGCTCCTGCTCGCGGCGGCCGGCATCGGCCGGTCCGGGTCGCCGCTGGAGCCGTATAACGGCAAGATCGACTCGCCAACGCTGCACCTCGCGAAGCCATCCGCCGAGATGATCGCCGCATGGCACGCAGGGAAGACTCCCACGCAGCCGGCATGGGCAGCATGGAAACTCGGCAGGGACTTCGCGTCAGAGACGATTGAGCCGGACGCTGGAGGCAAACAGGGGCACCTTGTCAACGGCGTCGAGCGCGGTGTGACCGGACGCAACTGGGACGGGCGAAGCGACTCCTTCGTCGAAGTTCCCGAGCAGTACTGTGCGCTGCAATTCCACGACGACGACATGGTGGATGCCGGCTGGAGGTATAATCTCGAATTCCGCCTGCCGGAGGACCTTCAAAGCGGAGTCTACGCAGTTCGGCTCGAGGCCGGCGGAAGCCGCAATCATTTTCCGCTGTTTGTCAGGCCAGTCCTAGGCACTTCGGCACCCGTGCTGTTCCTGGTGCCGACCAACACCTATCTGGCCTATGCGAACGACCACCTGGCCTCGCTCGATTTCTCATCGGTGATGCCTCATGACAAGGTGGTGCCCGAGGACGAACAGTACCTGTTCTCACATCCGGAGCCGGGCCGCTCCTGCTACGATACCCATGCCGACGGAACGCCGGTTCGCTATTCGAGCCGCAGACGGCCGCTGTTCAACGTCCGCCCTGGTTTTCCGAACTGGCTAACGGGCTCGTACCGTCACTTTCCCGTCGACATGTACATCATCGAATGGCTGGAGCAACTCGGCATCGAATACCACGTCGCAACCGACGAAGATTTCGAACGTGGCGGGCGCAACCTGGCCGACCGGTACGCGGCGATCGTCACGGGCTCGCACCCGGAATACTGGACACGAACCGGCCTCGATATCCTCGACGGATACCTGCATGACGGCGGACGGGTCATGTATCTTGGCGGCAACGGCTTCTACTGGGTGACGAGCCGGCTCGGTGCAAAGCCCTGGGTCATCGAGGTGCGCCGCGACAACAGCGGCACGCGCTGCTGGGATGCCCCCTATGGCGAACGGACCCATGTTGCGACGACTGAAGCCGGCGGCATCTGGCGCACGCGCGGCCGCGCCCCGAACAAGATGCTAGGCGTGGGCTTTGCATCGGAGGGATGGTCGAGGGGCTGCGGATATCGACGTCTGGAGGCGAGCTACAATTCGCCCGCCGCGAAATTGTTCGACGGCATCACTGAGGAAATCGTCGGCGATTACGGCTATGTGCTGGGTGGAGCAGTGGGAGACGAGGTCGACAGGTACGACGTTGCGCTCGGAAGCCCCGAGCATGCCTATGTGCTCGGGACTTCGACCGGGCTTGGCAACGAGTATCAGCTCGTCATCGAAGATCTCACACTTTCGCTTCCGGATCAGGGAGGCGCACAGCGGCCTGACGTGGTGAGATCGGACATGGTCCTGTTTCCGATCGATGGAGGCGGCTGGGTGTTTTCGGTCGGCTCCATCGCCTATGCCGGCACCCTGGCCTGGAACGGCTGCGACAACGGTCTTTCGCGCCTGACGGCGAATATACTCAGGGCCTTCACCGGCAAGGAGCCGGTGCTCGGAGCATGAGACCGTCAGCGCGACTTCGCCCCTGAAACGAAAGGTCAACGACCTTCGTTCGCCCCTCAGAATGGTCTGGTTGCAGGTTCGAGTCCTGCTGGGCCCACCAAGACACGCTGAGCCGCTACCGTTTCAATAGGCGCGCGCGAAGTCACCCTCCTGCTTGATATCGGTGAATACAGGAAAGCGCGCCTTCCATGGCGTGCCCTTGGCCGTCGTCAGCCTGTTGAGCCGCTCAAGCACGCCGAGACCATCCTTGCGCAGGCTCGCCGAAACCGCCGTAAGGTCCGGAAAATTCTTCAGGACGGCATCGAGCCAGATGGTGCGGCCCGCCAGGAAACCGCCCGCGCCGGCGGCATAGGCGAAGTCGAGGACGCGTTCGAATTTTTCCGGCGCGGCGCCGCCCGACAGCAAGACCCAGGGAATGCTTCGCTCACGGCAGATATCGCCGATCGCATCGAATTCCTTCTGCGCGGCCCTGGCTTCGGCGCTGCCGTCACGGGCCGGCAGGCTGTTTGCCGCGAGAGGGCTCTCAAGCTTCAGGAGATCGACGCCGTATTCGGGCTTGGCAAACTCGCGCACGCTATCGATGACGAGGCCCGGGAGCTTGCCAGGCGATTCCACATAATCGGCGGTGTGATTGGCGCTACCAAGGAACGGATAGACCAGCAGTTCAAGAACATAGGGAACGTCGTGGCGGGCGCACTCCTCGCCAATCTCGCGCACGAAGCGCTTCTGATGCTCGTTTACCGCCGCGTCCGCATCCGGCCGATACCAGGCCAGCACCTTGACGGCGTCGCCGCCCATGGCGCGAATTTTCCCGACACTCCAGTTGGCGATCGCGCGCGACTTGCGACCGCCCGCGGTCTCCTCGACGCGATGCTCCTCCAGCGTCATGATCAGGCCGCAGCGCGGCGGCAACAGATCGATCGCGGCGGGCACGGCAAAATTCGGGTCGAACAACATCGAGCTGCAATGCGGCGCAAGGTTTTCCACGAGGAGCCGCTTGGCCGCGGTGACGTCGGAATATTCGACCTGATCCCGCGTGATTCCCTTCGCCTTCGCAATGGCATCGAACAGCGGCGGCCGCTGATCCAGCGCGACCATGCGAAAGTGGCCTTCCGCGTCAGCAAGGCGGCCCAGCCCGCGGTTCTTTCCAATCGTTCTCATGGCTTCGTCCTCATGAATGCAACACACTCGTTGATGGTAGGGATTCCGTTGCGGCCACCGGGGTGGCGACATTTCATCGCGGCCGTGGCTGCAGAAAACGCCATGGCGTTGCGCACTTCGAGACCGGCGCCGATCGCCAGCGCATAGGCGCCATGAAAGACATCGCCTGCGCCGGTGGTATCGACGACATCGACCACATAGGCGGCGTGCCGGTGCAGCTGGCCATTCTCGTACCAGCTCACACCATCCTCGCCGCGCGTGACGGCAACGACGCGGCAGCCGAAACGCGCGAGCGCCGCGAGAGATTCGTCTTTGACAGATCCGGCGAAAGAAGCGAGCGCGGGCTCGGAGAAGATCGCGTGGTCGGTCAGGGGCAGCAGTCGCTCGAACACCTCGGCATCAGCCATGTCGCCGTCGAGCACCGTTGGAATGCCGCGCGCACGCGCCTCGCGAAACAGCGTCGCGGCACCCTCCACCCAGCGCGGGTCGGCCAGCACCGAGGATGCGCGAGCGACGGCTTCAAGCGGAAGCCAATCGGCCGCATCCGGAAAGAAACCGCGGAAGTTCACGATCTGCCGCTCGCCCGAACTGTCGACAATGATCCCCGAGACCGATGAGCGGCCATCGGGGAACAGCCGGAAATTCTCGACGTCGACCCCTTCGGCAGCAAAGGCCGACCGCATCTCGTGCCCGGCGGCATCGTCCCCTGCCCGTCCCCAGAACGCGACGGAGGCACCGAGCCGTGCGACCGCGACCGCGGCATTGGCGGCCATTCCGCCGCCAATAGTACCGTAGTCGATGGCCTTTATCTTCTCGCTGTTGCCCGCAAAGAGCCGATCGACGCGCCAGACCTGATCGAGCGCGGATAGCCCAAGGCAGATCACCTGGACACGCCTGGCTCCGGACGCCACATCCGCGAGCGCCGAAAGATCTCCGATATCCGCCGACGCGCTCACCGCAAGACCTGCCCATTCGCTGCATCGAACAAATGCGTCTTGCGCGGCTGCGGCCGCAAGCTGAGGCGATCGCCGAGCTTTGGTCGCAACGACGGATCGACCCTTGCAATCGCGGAGACGCCTGCGAGATCGAAATGAATCAGCGTATCCGAGCCGAGCGGCTCGACGAGCTTGACGTTGATGGCAACGCCGTCGGCCGTATCAGTGGCCGCGACGAAATGCTCGGGGCGAACGCCGAGGATCGCGCTGCCGGCCCGGCGCAACCGGCTTGCGGTCTCGCCATCCAGCGGCACCGCCGTTGCGCCTTGCAAAAGGTTCGCGCGCTCCCCACGCCATTCGACCGGGAAGAAGTTCATGGCGGGCGAGCCGATGAAGCCGGCGACGAACTGGTTGGCCGGCCGCTCGTAGACCGTCTCCGGCGTGTCGTATTGCTGGATCGTCCCGTTCTGGAGCACCACGATCCGGTCGGCCATCGTCATGGCCTCGATCTGGTCGTGAGTCACGAAGACCATGGTGGTCTTGAGCTCCTGCGATAGCGCCTTGATCTCGGCCCGCACCTGCCCGCGCAGTTTTGCGTCGAGGTTGGACAGCGGCTCGTCGAACAGAAACGCCTTGGGATTGCGCACAATCGCACGGCCCATGGCGACGCGCTGGCGCTGTCCGCCGGAGAGCTCCTTCGGCTTGCGATCGAGATAGGGCTCGATGTGCAGCAGCGCGGCGGCACGCTTGACGCGCGCATCGATCTCCGCCTTCGGCGTTCCCCGCAACTCCAATGCGAACGACATATTGTCGTAGACGCGCATGTGCGGATAGAGCGCGTAGTCCTGGAACACCATCGCAATGTCGCGCTGTGCAGCCTGCACGCCGTTGACGCGCTTGTCGCCGATGTAGAGGTCTCCGGACGTGATCGGCTCGAGACCCGCGATGATTCGTAGCAGGGTCGACTTGCCACATCCGGATGGCCCCACAAAGACGACGAATTCATGGTCCGCGATCTCCAGATTGAGATCGGGGATCACGGTGAAACTGCCGTAGCGCTTGACGAGGTTGCGGATCGAGATCGAGGCCATGATCGCTTAATCCAGCGCCAGTACCGGCTTGATCAGCTCGCCCTTGGCAAAGCGGGCGAAATTCTCAGGCAAGGCCAACAGGCTGAACTCGCCGTCGACGAGGACGCGGTATTCATCCTTGAACCTGCGCAGCAGCTCGATGTTCGGCTCGAAATCCGAGACCGGGAAATAGAAGGTCCGGATCATGTAGAAGTCCTTGCGGCGGAACACCTTGCCCTCCTCGATGGTCCAGGGCGCAGCGTTCTCGCCGACCAGCACCAGCGCACCGCGCGGCAGGACAAGCTCGATGCCGAGATTGCGCGCCGCATGCGCGCCGGAGCACTCCATAATGAGAGCGAAGCGCTGCGAGGTGTCGCCTACGGGATGCGCCTTCGCGCCGAAGGATTGCGCGATCTTCAACCGCGTCGCATTGGGGTCGGCGACGTAGATGTCGTTGTAGCCGAGTGCGCGCAGCGCCAGCACGACGCCGAGACCGACCGGCCCGGCGCCCATGACAAGAACAGGTCCGGCCTCACCCGGCGGCACCACGCGGCTGACGAAGCGCACGGCGTGGCCCGACGTGCCGATGGTGTCGAGCAGCAGCGGCGCGAGGCTGTCCTCGATATCGTCAGGCACCGGCAGCAAACAGTTTTCCGGCACCGGCACATATTCGGCATAGCCGCCCGGCCTGTTCCAGCCGATCAGGCTGGAGACTTCCAGGCACATCTGGGTGTCGCCGCGTTTGCAGGCCGCGCAGTGGCCGCAGTGGAGCGGAATATAGACGGCACAGCGGCGACCATGCAGCCGGTGACCGGGCTGCTCGACCATGCCGAAAATCTCATGGCCGGCGGTGAACTCGGCGCCCTTGTGCCAGAGCTTGAAGTCGGAGCCGCACAATGCGGTGCGCGAAACGCGCACGAGCACTTCACCTGTGCCGACGTCAGGCATTGCCACGCGCTCGATGGTGATGCGGTCGTTGCCGTGGAAGACCGCGGCCTGCATGATCGAATTCGGACGGGGTGACACGTTCATCAGATACCTAGCCTTTCACCGCACCGAGCGTCAGTCCCGATACCAGCCAGCGCTGAACCAGGGCCGCCAGCACCAGCGGCGGCAGCGCGATCAGCGTCGCTGCGGCCATGAGGGCGCCCCATTGCGTCGAGCCTTCGCCGATGAAGTTGAAGGCCGCCGCGATCAGCGTCTTGGTGTCGCCGTTGGAGAGCACCAGCGCAAACAGGAAGTAGTTCCACGAGAAGACGAAGGCGAGGATCGCAGAGACGGCGACACCGGACGCCACCAGCGGCAGCGCGATGCGCCAGAGGATGCGCGTGACGCTGCACCCGTCGACCTGCGCCGCGTCGAAGACGCTGCGCGGGATGCCGTCGAAGGATGGCAGCAGCACCCAGATCACGATCGGCAGCGTGATGACCGCGTGGCTCAGGATCAGCGCGGTGTAGGAGCCGATCATGCCGACCTGCCGGAACATGACGTACCACGGCAGCAGGAACAGCGTGCCGGGCGCCATGCGCGCGGCGAGCGTCAGGATCGCCGGCCACGAGATCCGTGTCCAGGAGACGGCGAACGCGGCGGGGATGCCGAACAGTAGGCCGAGCGCTGTCGAGCCGACGGTGACGATGAGGCTGTTGAGCGCATAGCTGAGGAACGGCGTGGTCTTCGTCAGCTCGACATAATTGTCGAGCGTTGGCGTAAAGATCAGCGTCGGCGGATAGGCCGTGACCTCGAACGACGGCTTGAACGAGGACAGCACCATCCAGACCGTCGGCGCCATGATGAGCACGCCGGCCAGCACGAGCTGCACGGTGTTGAGCCAGCGGATCCAGCGGTCGGTGTTGGCGGCATCCGTCATGACATCACCACGCCACTGCGCCGCGCAGGCGGTTGAAGGCGAGCACGGCGCCGAACACGATCGCCGTCAGCGTCAGCATCAGGGCGCTGGCGTAACCGATGTTGAAGAACTCGAAACCCACCCGGAAGCCGTAGATGTTGAGCGTGTTCGAGGCGTTGCCGGGGCCGCCCTGGGTCGTGATGTAGATGATGTCGAAGAAACGCAGGAGATCGACGCTGCGCAGGATGGCAGCGGTGACGATGGTCGGCAGCAGCAGCGGCAGCGTGATGCGCTGGAAGGTCTTGAACGGCGAAGCCCCGTCGATCTGCGCCGCTTCGTAGACGCTTGGCGGCAGGGATTGCAGGCCGCCCAGCACGATCAAGGCGACGTACGGTGTCCACTGCCAGCTGTCGATCAGAGCGACGGTCGGAATGACCCAGGTCGGCGACGCCAGCCAGTCCGACGGCGGCAGGCCGAACGACTGGAGGATGTAATTGGCCGCACCCAGCGAGGGATCGAGGATCACCAGCCACATCATGCCCGCCACCACCGGCGGCATCATGAACGGGGAGATGAACAGCGAGCGCACGATTCCCGGCAGGCGCTTGGCGTGAAACAACACCAGAGCCAGCCACACGCCGAAGACGAGCTGGAGCACCAGCGACAGCACATAGAGCGCTATGGTGACCCAGAGCCCGTGCCAAAACTCGTAGTCGGAGATCAGCTTTGAGTAATTGGCGAGACCCGCGAAGGACTGCTTGCCGGTCGAGGAGAATGTCTGGAAGCCGAGCCAGATCGTATAGACGACCGGAAACGCGATCATCGCGACCGTGAAGATCACGGCCGGCGCCGATAGCGCCGACATTTCCAGCTTTTGCCGGTCCTGCGTGAGTGTCGCAGCCGCGTCCGACATGCATCCGTTTCCTTGAGAGTGAGGCGCCGGCACGCACAAGCCTGCCAGCATCAAGCGGTTACTTCTGGGCGATCAGCGCATCGAGCGCCTTGTCGGCATCAGCACAGGCTTGGTCGATCGGCTTCTGCTTCAAGATCAGGTCCTGCACGGCCTGGCCGATGAACTCTCGGGATTCCGGATTGGCTATGATGGGATAGCCGACCTCGGAGGAGCCCTTCGTGGCCAGCACGTCGAGCGCAGCCTGCCATTCCTTGCGGACCGGTTCCTCGTCGATCCACTTGCGATACTCGGGATCCTTGGCAACCGACGGCCGCGGCGGGGCAATGCCCTGGAGCGCCATTTTCTTCTGCACCTCGGGGCTGGTCGCCCACTGCACGAAGTACCAGGCCGCGTCCGGCTGTTTGCTGTGCGAGGACACCGCCATGCCCCAGCCGATCGTGGTCGGCACCTGGCCGGCCTCGCCTGCCGGGAACGGCAGCAGGCCGGTGTCCTTAAGGCGCGCGCCGCCCTCCATCACCGTGCGCAACTCATTCGAGGATTCGAACGCCATCGCGGCGCGGCCGCTGCGGTAGAGCGCCGAAATCTGCTGGAAGCTGTAGTTGACCACACCCGGCGGACCGAAGTCGCGCAGCAGCCGGCTATAGGTGTCGAGTGCTTCCTTGCCCTTGGCCGAGCAGAGGTTCGACTTGCCGCCTGCGATGTAGCTGCCGCCGATGTTGTGCAGCATGTTGCTGAAGGTGTAGGCAACCGCGGGCTTGAGGCCACGCGAGACAAAGGGCGTGACAGCGCTGTCGCAGGCCTTGATCTTCTCGGCGGCCGCCGCGACATCCTTGATGGTCTTTGGCGCCTCAAGGCCGCACTTCTTGAAGATATCGGTGCGGTAATAGAAGATCGGACCTTCGATGTTCATCGGCATGCTGGTCAGCTTGCCGCCGAAGGTCGCAGCCTTGAGCAGGGCCTGGCTCAAGCCGGCCGGGTCGTATTCCTTGGCCACCTCGTTCTTGGCCATCGCAGTGAGATCACCGTACCAGCCGGCCGCGGCGAACTGCTCGCCCTCGCGCGAAGGCAGCGTCATGAACACGTCAACCTCGTCGCTGTTCGCATTCATGACGGTAACCAGACGCTGGCGCATCTGCTGTTCCTGATAGCCGTCGACCTTCAGGGTCATGCCGGTCAGCTTCTCGAAATCGGCCTTGTAGGTCAGCAGCGCCTGCGCGACCGGATTGTTATTGGCGAGAAAGGTGACGGTCCTGCCCTTGAACTTCATCCAGTCGAAATCGGCTGCATGAGCCTGCGCGCTGACGGCGACAATCGCGAGAACGGGCAACGCGACGTGCGTCGCGAACATCCTGGCCTTCATCGAACTCTCCTCCCGGCTGGCCGCCTTAAGCTGGCGGGCCATTTGAACGCGGCTTGAAAACGGTTACAATCTAGACCTCACATTGGTTGTGTCAAGCAATGGACAAACCGAATATTCTGCGGCAAATTTACGAGATTACCGCTACCGCGCGGTTTGCTCCATCGAATGTAACGTTACATTGATGCGATTGACCAACGCCAAATCCGTGAAGCAGGGCATCCGCGCCGTGGCGGCCCGCGCCGGCGTCTCAACGGCCTCGGTGTCGCGCGCACTCAACAATCCCGATGCGGTAAGCCCTTCCTTGCGGGCGCGCATCGAACAGGCCATCGATGCGCTCGGCTACATTCCGCATGCGCCGGCGCGCATTCTGTCGTCACGGCGCTCGCGCACTCTTGGCGCGATCGTTCCGACAATCGACAACACGATGTTCGCGCGCGGCATCGCCTCGCTCCAGCAGTATCTCTCCTCGGTTGGATACATGCTGTTTCTCACCACGAGCGGCTACGATCTCGACGTCGAATTGCAACAAGCGCGCAATCTGATCAGCCGCGGCGTCGATGGACTTGTGCTGCGCGGTGATTGCCATCACGACGGACTGCGCAAGTTGCTTGCGGACAATGCGGTTCCCTTCATCAATGTCGGCATCTACCAGCCTGATCGGCCCCACCCTTGCGTCGGAACGAACAACGAAGCGGCCGCCCATCGCGCCGCCGCGCACGTCATCGAACTTGGCCACCGCCGCATCGGGATCGTCTCGGCGCTTCAGCGCAACAACGACCGCGCCAGCGCTCGCGTCGCCGGCTTTCGCCGCGCGCTCACCGAGAACGGCCTGGAGCTTCCTCCGCAATGGCATGTCGAGGTGCCCTACACGCTGGACGACGCGCGCGAAGCGGCCCGCTATCTCCTCAACCTGAAGGATCGTCCGACCGCCGTCGTCTGCGGCAACGATGTCATCGCCTACGGCGTGTTGCTCGAGGCGGAGCGCGATGGATTTTCGGTGCCGCGCGACCTGTCGGTGGTCGGCTTCGACGATCTCGACTGGAGCCGCCATTTGCGGCCGAGCCTGACCACGATCCACGTACCGACCGGAGAAACCTGGCAGCGCGCCGGGGAATATCTGGTGCGCAGCCTCGCCGGCGAGCAGACCATCATGCATCGCGAGATCGACTTCTCCCTGGTGGTCCGTGAATCGACGGCTCCCCCTCTCAAATCCTGAAGCGAGACCCCTCCAATGCGCTCAAACTTTTCTCTTGCGCCCGACTTCCATGCCGTGGTGATCGGCGGCGCCGGCGACATTGGCGCCGCAATCAGCCATCAGTTTTGCGACCTCGGCGCGACCGTGACCGCAACGGCGGCCAACGAGACCGATCTGGCGCGCACCCTGCTGAAATCGCGCCCCGGACTCACGCTCGCAACACTCGACGTTACGAACGACGACGCCGTCGCCTCTTTCGCCCGGCAGCACAAGCGCGTCGATGCGCTGGTCAACTGCGCGGGAATTCTCGCCCGCGACAAGGAATACGAGATCGAGACCTTCATGAAGGTGCTCGACGTCAATCTCACGGGCACCTTTCGAACCTGCATGGCGTTCCGTCCGCTTCTCGCCGAGAGCAAGGGCTCGATCGTCAATCTTGCCTCGATGAATGCGACATTGGCGCTGCCGCGAATCCCGGCTTATTGCGCCAGCAAGGGCGGTGTCGTGATGCTGACCAAGGCGCTCGCCTTGGCATGGGCCGAGCAAGGCATCCGGGTCAATGCGGTTGCGCCCGGCTATATCGAAACGGCGATCAATGCAGCCGGCCGCACCGATCGCGCGCATTATCAGCGCATCGCCGACCGCACCGCGTTCAAGCGCTGGGGTCAGCCGGAGGACATTGCGGGAGCCGTCGCGTTCCTCTGCATGCCGGCATCACAATACGCGACCGGCACCGTCGTCGCGGTGGATGGCGGGTTTCTTGCCGGATGAGCCAGGAAACCAACGAATACGGCCTGCATAATGTCGCCGGAAATGTCTGGGAATGGTACGAGGACCGCCTCGCACCGCCGGGAGTCCCCTTGAATCGCGAGCCTGCACCGAACCGCTCGACGCGCGGCGAATCCTTCCTCAGCGACGAGTCCTGCGGCAGCCGCCACCACTTCGCAGCACGAAACCCCAACGCGTCGGTCGGCTCGTCAAGCAAGATCGGCTTCCCTGTCGCGCGCACCGGGCCGCTGCGGAGCCCGGCATAGGATGACGCTGGCGACAAATGCGGCGAAGCCGGCCCCTGCTCCCGGCACCCGTCTGTTGCCGCAGTTCTTGCGCAATTTCGTGCGCAATCGCGAGACCGGCCTCGTGCTGGTCGGCATTGTCGTCGGGTTGCTGAGCGGCGTCCTCGTTGCCGCGATCTCGGGCCTCAGCCAGGCCTCGCACGCACTGCTGTTCGACATTCCCCTCGACGCACATCTCAGCGCCACCGGCGTCATTTCCTGGCAGCGCACACTGCTGATCCCGGCAGTTGGCGGCCTGGTCCTGGCGCTGATCGGGCTGTACTTCGCGCGGCGCGTGAAGGGACAACAGCTCGCTGACGCCATCGAAGCCAACGCGCTCTATGGCGGCCGGGTGTCCTTCCGCGGCAGCCTGTTGATCTCGATCCAGACGCTGCTGTCCAACGGGTTCGGTGGATCGGTCGGACTGGAAGCGGGATACACGCAGATCTGCTCGATGTTTGGCTCCCATGTCGGCCAGCGCCTCGCCGCCCGCCGCAACGACATGCGGCTATTGGTGGCCTGCGGCGCGGCGGGGGCGATCAGCGCAGCGTTTTCGGCTCCGCTGGCCGGCGCCTTCTATGCCTTCGAGGTCGTGCTGGGAGCCTACACTTCGGCCGCTCTCGTGCCCGTCATCGCCAGCGCCGTCACGGCCTGGCTGGTGGCGCGGGAGTTGACGCATCAGTCGTTTCTGATGGTGCCCGGCTTCCCATCGCCCGTGTCCGTCGAGATGATCGGACAGACCGTGCTGATCGGCATCATTTGCGCATTCGTCAGCATCCTCGTCATGCTCGCGGTCGCATTCTCCGAGCGTTGCTTTCAGCGCGTCACGCTCTTCAGCGGCTTCATGCGTCCGATCCTCGGCGGCCTGCTGCTCGGCGGCCTCGCCCTGCTGACGCCGACCGTGCTCGGCGCAGGCCATGGCGCAATGCAGATCCTGCTGGTCAGCAATCCGACCTGGCTCCTGCTCACGACGACCATCGTGCTCAAGATCTTGGCGTCGGCCGTCTCGCTCGGCTCCGGCTTTCGCGGCGGCCTGTTCTTCGCCTCGCTGCTGCTCGGCGCGCTGATCGGGCAGCTTTACAGCGTCGTGCTGACCGGCCCCTTCCCCACGCTCGCGCTTCAGCCCGGCACCGCCGCCATCGCAGCTCTCGCTGCGCTCGGAACCGGCGTGCTGGGCGCACCGTTCAGCATGGTTTGTCTCGCGCTCGAGATCACCGGCGATTTCTCCGTGACCGTCGGGGCCGTGGTCGCATCATCGGTCTGCGCGCTCATCGTCCGCGAGTTGTTCGGCTACAGCTTTGCGACATGGCGCTTCCACCTGCGCGGCGAGGTGATCCGCGGTCCGCAGGACATCGGCTGGGTCCGTCAGATGAGCGCGGCTTCCCTGATGCGCGCCGACTTCGAGAATGCACTGACGACAATGCCGATCGGCGAGGCGCAGAAGCTGTTTTCGCCGGCGCAGGTCCGACAGGTCGTGCTACGCGATCCGAACGGCAGCTATGCCGGCATCGTTGCGGCAGCGACGCTGCATTCCGTCACCAATCGGGACGACGATCCGCTCGGATCGCTGGCCCAGCAGCAGGATGAGTACCTGCTTCCGACCACGTCGGTTCGCGAGATCCTGAAGACCTTTGAACGGAGCGAAGCCGACGTCCTTGCGGTCATTGACCGTGCCGACCATCGCGTCACGATCGGTACCTTAAGTGAATCCCATGTGCTGCGCACCTATGGGGAAGAGCTCGAACGCCGCAATCAGGAGCTGTTTTCGCGGTGATGCTTGTGCGCTATGGCCTTAGATCCATATCGATCCGCACAAAATCGCCGCGATAGGTGACTTCACCGAGATAGATCACGGTGCGATCGCTCGCCGTGAAGACACGGCGGACTTCGGCAACCGGCGAGTTCAAAGGCACGCGCAGCAGCCGCGCCGCCTCGATGTCTGCGGTTCCGATGGTCAATGTCTGGCGGGCGCTGGCAATCGCCGGATCCCTGAGATCGTTGAGGATCGGGATCACCGTCTCGTTGCGAAAGCGCTTTGGAGACCTGCGAAAGATCTTCTCATCGAGGTAGATGGAAATGACGCAGTAAGGCTGCTTCTGGCGCGAGTGCAGACGGCGCATGAAGACATATTTCTCGGCCGGCTTGCCGTCTTCGGGAAGCAACGGCGCATCGCTCCGGCTTTCCGAGATGTTGATGATCTCCGGCGAGGTGTCTCGGTACATGTCCGCGAGATCGGACAGGGTGGTCTCTACCTTGAGCCAGCGGTCCTGCCGTACGGTCCCGGTAACAAAGGTGCCGCGGCCCTGCTGCGCCTCGATGACACCGTCGCGGGCGAGCAGTTCGACGGCCTGCCTGATGGTGACGCGCGAGACGCCGAACTCGGCCGCCAGCTCCTCGTTGGCCGGCAGGCGAAAACCTTGACTCCAGACACCGCGCGCAATCCGCTGGCGAAAGATATCGGCAATCTGCGCGTATTTGGGGACGTGACTGTCGGAACTCAATTCCATCTCGCCCTCCAGAAATCAAGCGGCCCAATCACGGCATGACAAGGGCTGCACCGCGTTCGCCGATCATCAGGCTGGTCGCATTGGTGTTGGCCGAGGTGATCTGCGGCATCACCGAGGCGTCGATCACGCGCAGCCGCTCGACGCCGCGCACCCGCAGCTGCGGATCGAGTACTGCCCGCTCGTCGCTGCCCATGCGGCAGGTCCCGACGCAGTGAAACACCGTGCCGCCGGTGTTGCGCGCGAAATCCCACAGCCCGGCATCATTGCTTGCTGCCTCGCCCGGCACCATCTCGACGTCCCAGAGCGGGCGGAACGCCTTTTGCCGATAGATCTCGCGCAGGATCTTCAGGCCGGCAACGATGGTCTTGCGGTCGATCTCCTCGGCGAAATAGTTGGGCGCGATCAGCGGCTGCTCGAACGGATCGGCCGAGCGGATCGCGAGCTGTCCGCGCGACCGGCCGTGGCATTGCCAGACCGAAGCCGTGAAGCCGGAATAGCTGTGGAGGGGTTCGCCGGGCTTGTCGACAGAGAGCGGCATCACGTTGAACTGCACGTCCGGACGGCCACCGACCGCATATTCGGTACAGGCCGCTCCGCCCACCTGTCCCGCCCCCACCGTCAACGGCCCCCGCCCGGCCAGCATCCACTGCAACCCCATCTTCGCGAGCTCGACAGGATTGCGGACCTGGTCATTGAGCGAGATCCGCTCCTTCAGGCGCACGATCAGCCGTGCCTGGTAATGGTCCTGCAGATTGGAGCCGACTTCGGGCGAGTCGGTGACGACGGCGATACCGTGCTTGCGAAGCAGGTCGGCCGGACCGATCCCGGAAAGCTGGAGGATTTGCGGCGATTGCAGCGCGCCGCCGGACAGGATGACCTCGCGATCGGCTGTCGCGCGATGAACCTGCCCCTTGCTGATCCACTCGACGCCGGTCGCGACGCGGCCGTTGAAAGTGACTTTGCTCACCTGTGCGTGCGTGATGACGGTCAGGTTGCGCCGGTCGGCAATCGGTCGAAGAAAGGCGGATGCCGAGCTGGTCCGCCAATGCCGCCCGATGCCAAGCTGATAGGACCCGACGCCAAGCGTCGTCGCGCCGTTGAAATCGGAATTGCGCGGCAGGCCGAACTGTACGCCCGCCTCCACCCAGGCCCTCGACGCCGGGTTGTCGTTCCGAAGATCGGAGACCTCGAACTCACCGAGGCCGCCGTGAAACTGGCTCTCGCCGCCGCGGTAGCGCTCGTAGCGCCGGAAATAGGGCAGAACGTCGCGATAGCTCCAGCCGTCGGCGCCGAGACGTTCCCAGTCGTCAAAATCCTCGTGCTGGCCGCGGATGAAGATCAGGCCGTTGATCGACGACGATCCGCCGAGCACGCGGCCGCGCGGCCAGACGATGGCGCGGCCGCCGCTTCCTTCCGACGGCTCGGTCTTGAACAGGCGCGAGAAGCGCTCGTCGTAGATGGTCCGGTAATACCCGACCGGCAGCTTGAGCCAGAAATTCCGGTCCGATCCGCCGGCTTCGAGCAGCAGCACGCGGCAGGCAGGATCGGCCGACAGTCTGTTTGCGACCACACAGCCGGCCGACCCCGCACCGACGATGATGTAATCGTAGCCAAGCCCCGACATCAGGCGGTCCGGTATTGTTCGATCGAGGCAAGATCGGGCGTGATGCCGAGACCCGCCTCGTCGCCGAGCTCGATCATGCCATCGCTGACGTCAAGCACGGGGCCGCAGAACTGATCCCGCAGCGGGTTCGCATTGCTGTCGACCTCCAGCAGTCCCTCGCCGCCGACGCCCGCCAGAAGATGCGCCGACGCCAAGAGGCCGATGCCGGCGCCAAGATAATGCGGACAGAACATCTTACCCGACGTTAGGATGTCGCGGGCGATGCCGGCGCAAGCCGAAAGCCCGCCCCACTTGGCGATGTCAGGCTGGACGACACCGAGAACCGGCTCACTCAGCACCTCGGCAAAGCCGGCGTGGCTCGCGATGTTCTCACCGGCCGCGAGCGGAAAACGGATCGTCTCGTGCAGCTGCTTCCATTCCTGCCGCGGACGGTCCGCGCCGATCGGCTCCTCGAGCCAGGCAAGGCCGAACGGCTCGAGCTGCGGCGCACGCTCGTGCGCCTGCGCGATGGTCCAACCCTGGTTGACGTCGGCTGCAAGCATGCCATCGCCGACGAGGCGGCGCAGCGCGGCGAGGTTGGCCCGGTCGCCCGCCGGATCGAAGCCGATCTTCAGCTTCAGGGCGCGGTAGCCGCGGCCGAGGGCTGCTTCCGCCGCCCGCTCCGATCCGACCGGATTGATGCCGCTGGCATAGACCTTGATCCGCTTCCGCGATCCGCCGAGCAGTTTCCACAACGCAACGTTCCGGCGGCGCGCATGGAGATCCCAGACGGCGAGATCGATGCCGGCGATCGATTGCGCGAATGGGCCCGCTTCGCCGGATTGCAACGCGAGCACCGAAGTTCCCTGCGTCAATCGCTCGAACGCGGCATCAGGTTCGCTTGCCCTGAATCCGACAAGCGCCGGTGCCAGTACCTCGTTGACCAGCCGAACACGATGCTCGGCGCCCGGCGCGGGAAAGTTGCACCAGACCTCGCCCCAACCCGCGTAACCGTCCATGTCCTCGACCCGAACGAACACGGCAGGCCGGTCCGCCATGCGCCCGAACGAGGTGATGACCGGTGTCGTCAGAGGATAGCGGAAGCCAAAGGCCTGGACGCTCCGGATGGTGAAAGGCGGCGATGTCATGCGCGGAAATGCCTGCGGCGCCTACGACCAAAGCGGCGCTTGTATGGTCATCCTATTTATAATATGACTTGGCCAAACATCAACTGCAATCTGGGTGGAAGCGTCGAATGGACGGAGCTGGCGTGAGACGCTTTGGTCTCGGGTTGATACCGTGGGTCGGTGCGATCCTGCTCTGGTATGCCGTCCGTTGGAGCGGCTTCGTCAACACATCGCTGATCCCCGCCCCGCACCAGGTCGCCGCGAAATTCGTCGAGCTTCTCACCAAGGAAGGCCTTTTGATCGACATCTTCGCCTCGACCAGGCGCGTCTTTTTCGGCGTCTCGCTCGGAATTCTCGTCGCGGTGCCCGTCGGCTTCCTGCTCGGATGGTATCGCCCGGCCCGCACCTTCGCCGACCCCATGATCAACTTCTTCCGCGCGCTGCCGCCGATCGCGCTGATCCCGCTCGTCATCGTCTATTTCGGCGTGGACGAGCTCGCAAAGCTCGTCATCCTGTTCTACGCCTCGTTCTTCTCCGGCGTGATCGTCATGTATGAGGGGGTCTCGCAGATCACGCCGCTCTATATCCGCGTGGCGCAGACGCTCGGTGCCAATCAGGCGGAAATCTTTCGCAAGGTCATCATTCCGCTCACCGTTCCGCACATCCTCACCGCGCTGCGGGTCGCGCTTGGGGTCGCCTGGGCGACGCTGGTGGCATCCGAACTGATCGCAGCCCAGCGTGGGCTTGGCGCCATGATCCAGAATGCGTCGACCTACTTCCTGCTCGACGTCATCTATGTCGGCATCATCTGCATCGGCCTGATCGCGCTGATCATGGACATGATCCTGCGCAAGATCACGGCCCGGTTGCTGGTCTGGCAGGATCGGGCCATCGCATGACCACGCGCGCACGGTTCGACAAGGTTTCGCTTGCCTTCGAGACCCCGAAGGGACGTCTCAACGTCGTCGAGAATGTCAGCTACGATATCAACGATGGCGATTTCATCGCGGTGATCGGCCCTTCAGGCTGCGGCAAGACCACGATGATGAGCATGCTCGCCGGCTTCCAGAAGCCGACGACGGGAAGCGTGCTGTTCGACGGAAAGCCCGTGGCCGGTCCCGGTCCCGAGCGCGGCGTCATCTTCCAGGAATATGGCGTCTTCCCGTGGCTGACGGTGAAACAGAACATCGCTTTCGGCCTGACGCTCCGGGCCAATCACGTCGCGGCCGGCGAGCGCGATTCGATCTGCGATCACTATCTCGGCCTGATGGGGCTGTCCGACTTTGCCAACTCCTATCCGAAGCATTTGTCCGGCGGCATGCGTCAGCGGCTCGCGATCGCGCGCGCTTACGCCGTCAAGCCGCAGTTCCTGCTGATGGACGAGCCGTTCGGTGCGCTCGACGCCCAGACCCGTTCCAACATGCAGAACCTGCTGCTCAAGGTGCTCCAGACCGAAGGCAAGACGGTCATGCTGATCACCCACTCCGTGGAGGAGGCGATCTATCTCGCGTCCCGTATCGTGGTGGTCACCGCGCGGCCGGCGCGGATCAGGCAGATCATCGACGTGCCGTTCGCCTATCCGCGCGATGAATCGATCCAGGAGCGGCCGGAATTCGGCGAGCTGCGAAGCCATATCAAGCATCTGGTGATGGACGAGTATCGCGCCCAGCAGGCGCAGATGCGTCCGGTCTCATTCTCGGAATAAACAACACAGCGGAGGACGACCTATGGATCGGCGACAGTTTCTGACCACGACGGCCGGGCTTGCCCTCGGAAGCTTCACGGCCGCAGCGCCGGCGATTGCGCAGGCAAAAACAAAAGTTCGTGTCGGCTATCTGCACACCGTTGCCGTCGACGGCCAGATCTGGACCGGCATGGACCGCGGCTCCTTCGAAAAGCAGGGGCTGGATCTCGAGCTGCGGCAGTTCAATACCGGTCTCGAAATCTTCCAGGCGCTGATCGGCGGCAGCCTCGACGTGCTGGCGACGGGCGCCGTGCTCTCGAACTTCCCCGCCCGAGGCCAGGGCAAGGTCTTCCTCATCAACGACATCGAGGTCGCGACCGCGCAGCTCTGGGTGCGCGGCGATCAGGGCATCAAGTCATTCGAGGATCTGAAGGGCAAGCGGATCGCAACTGCGACCGGCACCACCGCGCATGTGTTCCTGGACACCGCGCTGCGCGCGAACAAGGTCGATCCCAAACAGGTCGAGCTCGTCAACCAGACCATGCCTGCCGCCGTAACCGCCTTCATTTCAGGCGCGGTGCCTGCCGTTGCGCTCTGGGTGCCCTTCAACGTGACGGTTCGCGACAAGGTGCCGGGCGCGGTCAAGCTCGCCGACGCCTCGGCCTACTATCCAAAGGCCGCGATCATCGGAGGCTGGGCCGCGGCCAACGATTATTACGAGCCCAACAAGGAAACGCTGGCGAAGCTGATCCGTGGCTGGGCCGATGCCAACGACTACATCATCGCGAACAGCACCGAAGCGATGGAAAAGCTGCAGAAGGGCCATTACAGCCAGACGCCGATGGCCGACATCGACGAATCGTTCAAGGCGCAGAAGATGTTCTCGTCGCGGGACTGGAAGCGGATGTATTCCGACGGCACGGTCACCAACTGGCTGCAGCAATCGACCGACTTCTTCATGGCCAATGCCGGCATCAAGGACTTTACGCCGGCAAGCAAATATTTCGATCCGAGCCTGTATTTGAAAACGATTGCGTGACGCATCTGGATGCAGATGCCGTCCTAGAGAAAGCTCTCGAACGCGAGGCGCTGCGCCGGCGTCAAATGCAGGCCGTGCTTGGTGCGTCGGTCCAGGAAGTCGGCAGGCTTCCTGGCCCACTCCTTCTCGCGCAGATAAACCGCTTCGCATTCATAGAACTCACCGCCGAAATGACGGCCGAGGTCGACGGCGCTGCGGACCGGACCCAGGAGCTCGCGCGCGCGCGTCCCATAGAGACGGGCATAGTGATGGATGAGCGTTCGCGGCAAATCGGGATAGTCGCGTGCCAGCCGATTCGCGAATTCATCGAAGCTGCCGCCGATGTCGCCACCCGGTAGCGGCCGATGCGCGGTCCAGGCCGACGACAGCTTCGGAAACCACGGCGCGAGGCGTTGCATCGCCTGCTCCGCCAGCCGGCGGTAGGTCGTGATCTTGCCGCCGAAGATCGAGAGCAGCGGCGGCGCATCCTGCGCGCCGTGAACCTCGAACACATAGTCGCGCGTCACGGCCGACGGATTGTCGGCGTTGTCGTCGTAGAGCGGCCGGACGCCGGAGAACGCGTGCACGATCGCGCTCGCCCGCGGCGGCGTTTTGAAATAGCGGCGCAAGACCTGCAACAGGTAATCGGTCTCGTCCTCGCCGATCGCGACGTCCTCGGCGCGGCCGTGATAGGGAATGTCTGTGGTGCCGATCAGCGCGAGGTCGTCCTCATAGGGGTTGACGAAGATCACCCGCCGATCGCTGTTCTGCAGCAGGTAGGCCTGCGGCCCGCTCCAGAATTTCGGCACCACGATATGGCTGCCCTTGACCAGCCTTACGCTCTGGGCCGAGTTCAGGCCCGCCACGCCCTGGATGACATCCTGAACCCACGGCCCGGCGGCGTTGACCAGCGCGCGCGACCGCACGACCTGCGTTGTGCCGTCGTCGCCGTGCATCTCGAGCAGCCAGATCTCGCCGTCGCGGCGGGCGCGCACCGCCCGCGTGCGCGGCAAGATGCAGGCGCCGTTCTGCGCGGCATCGATCAAATTGAGGATCACCAGCCTGCTGTCATCGACCCAGCAGTCCGAATATTCGAAGCCTCGCCGGAACTCCTGACGCAGCGGCGCGCCCTCCGGCGCGCGCGACAGATCCAGACTGCGGCTCGCCGGCAGCTGCTTGCGGCCACCGAGATGGTCGTAGAGCAACAGCCCGGTGCGGACCAGCCAGGCCGGCCGCTGCTCCGGCGAATGCGGCAGCACGAAGCGCATCGGCCAGATGATGTGCGGCGCCGACGCGAGCAGCACCTCGCGCTCGATCAGCGCCTCGCGCACCAGGCGGAACTCGTAATATTCGAGATAGCGCAGCCCGCCATGGATCAGCTTGCCCGAGCGCGACGAGGTGCCCTCGGCGAAATCATCCTTCTCGCACAGCAGGACCTTCAGCCCGCGGCCGGCGGCGTCGCGGGCGATGCCGGCACCGTTGATGCCGCCACCGATGACCGCGATATCGACCAGCCCGTGATCCGTACCTGCGACCGGCGCAGTGCCCGTCATCGCTTGCTGCTACGCCGTTTCTCGGCGCGGCGCGGCGCGGCCTTTGCCGTTGCGCGGGCCTTGTTCGGCTTCGGCGCCTGCAGACCGTAAGTGGAGAATCCCTTCGCGGTGTCGGCAATCTCCTCGTCGGTCAGGATGACGCGCGAATCGAGCGCCAGCGAGAGGTAGTACTGCCGCGCGATGGTCTCGAGCTCGACCGCGAGCCACATCGCCTTGTCGAGGTTGGCGCCGAGCGCGATCATGCCGTGATTGGCGAGCAGGCAACCATTGCGGCCTTCGAGCGCCGCGATCGCATGGTCGGACAATTCCTTGGTGCCGTATCGCGCATAGCCGGCGCAGCGGATCTCGGTGCCGCCGAACGCCGCCATCATGTAGTGGCAGGCCGGGATCGGCTTGCGCGCGATGGCGAGCACGGTCGCGTAGGTCGAGTGAGTATGGACGATGGCGCCGACATCGGGCCGGGCGCGCGTGATGTCGAGATGGAAGCGCCATTCGGTGGACGGCTGCAGCGGCCCCTCCCACGCGCCATAATCGCCGTCGAGCGGCATCGAGGCGATCATCTCCGGCTTCATCGAATCGTAGGGCGTCGCCGACGGCGTGATCAGCATCCGGTCCTTGTAGCGGGCGGAGATGTTGCCCGACGTCCCCTGGTTGAGACCCGACGCATTCATCCACCGGCACTTGGCGATAACAGCCTCGCGCAATTGTCGTTCCTCACGGGTCATACGAACTGCCTTTCTCTTCAGCACGGATTGCGTGGCGGCTCGCCGGCCAGGAAGCGACGAACCTCTTCGGCCGCCTGCCCGGCGGCCACGGTGACGGTACGCACGGAGGCGCCGGCGACGTGCGGCGTCAGCGTGACGTTGGGAAGTCGCAGCAGCGGCCAGTCCGCCGGAACCGGCTCGACCGCGAAGGTGTCGAGCATGGCACCGCCGAGATGCCCCGATGCCAGCGCATCATGCAGCGCCTCGTAGTCGACCAGCGGCCCACGCGCGGTGTTGATCAGGAACGCGCCCGGCTTGATCCGCGCCAGCGCCTCGCGCCCGATGAAACGGGTGGTCTCGGGCGTCACCCGGGCGTGCAGCGTGACGACGTCGGCGCGGCCGAGCAATTCGCCGAGCGCGACATGTTCGACGCCGTCATTGCGGTCCTGGGCGCTGAGCTGGACATAGGGGTCGGCGACCAGGATCTTGCAGCCGAAGGCCTTCAGCAGCTTGACCACCCGGCTGCCGATCGCGCCATAGCCGACAATGCCGACCGTCATCTCGCCGAGCTCGCGCCCGGTGCGATCGGCCCGATAGAGATCGCCGCGCCATTCCCCGCCACGCAGCGCCTCGTGGCCGCTGCGGATCAGGCGCGTCTCGGCCAGAATGGCGCCGATGGTGAACTCCGCGACCGCGCTCGCATTGCGGCCGGGCGTATTGACCACCAGCACGTTGTGGTCGCGCGCCGCCTGCATGTCGATGTTGACCGGGCCGCCCCGCGACACCGCGATGAACCTCAGCTTCGGCAGCCGCTCCAGCATCGACCGCGAGATCGGCGCCAGATGCGTGACGAGCAGCTCGGCATCACCGATGAAGCCGATGATCTCGTCGGGCTGCCCCATAAATTCCTTCAGGCCATCGAGCTTCGAGCCGGCGTAACCGTGCTCCATCGGCTCGTCCGGCCAGGGCTGCTCCAGGGTGCGGATATCGACGCCATCGCCGCAGGCCGATCGGATGTGCTCGGCGAACACCGAGGGCAGCATGAAGCGGTCGCCGACGATGGCGATGGACTTAGACATGATCGCCTCCGGCGCGCAGCGCAGCAAGTTGCTTCCAGACCGGCCGCGACGCCAGCCTTGCCTCGAGATAGGTCGGGAAGATGCCGGCGTAGCGCTTCGCCAGCGCGGCGTCCGGCGATTGCGGCGCACTTAGATGCGGCGCGACCCACTGCTCGGCACAGGCGCGCATGTCGGAATAGGCATCGATCGCGACCGCCGCGATCATCGCAGCGCCTGCGGCGCCGGCCTCGGCACGGCTGCAGATGCGGACGTCGCAATCCAGCGCGGCCCCGAGGATGGCGCCGAGCGCACGGCTCTTCGCCGCGCCGCCTGTGATCCTGACATCGCGCGGCAGCGACCCCATCGCCGCGTAACAATCCCGTGCGGCGAAGGCCAGGCCCTCCATCACGCCGCGCATCAAGTCGCCATAGCGGTGGCGTGACCGCAAGCCGAAGAATTGCGCGCTGGCCTCATGCGCGACGAACGGACCGCGCTCGCCGGCATCGGAAATGAACGGATGGAACAGCACCTCGCCGGGCCTGGCCCGCAGCACCTGATCGTCGAGCCGGCGGATCAGCTCGGCGCGCGTGCGCGTCACGCCTTCCGCCGCCAGCATGTCGCAGGCGAGATCGAGCATCCAATCGATATTCAGCGTCGCCGCCATGTTGGACTGCATCTGGGCATAATGACCCGGCACCGGGAACGGCATGGTGTAACCGGTTGCCTCCCGGTTCAGCGTCACCGCGTCGGCGCTCGGCACCAGCCGCATATGCATGCCGGTCGAGCCGATGATGGTGCAGCCGACATCGGGTGACGGATCGTAGAGCCCGGCGCCGAGCGCATTGCAGATCACGTCGACATAGCCGAGGCAGACCGGCACACCTTCCGGCAGGCCGATCTCGATGGCGGCGGCCGCTGTCAGCGGATGCGTCATCACCGCGCCGTCGACGACCGGCGGGAACAGGCGCGTCAGGTCGGCGATACCGATCAACCGCGCGGTTTCCGCATCGAATGCTCGTCTGCGGAAATCGCCGCAGGAGAAGGTGGCTTCCGACGGATCGGTGGCGCGTTCACCGGTGAGTAGGAAATAAAGCCAGTCCTTGCAGTGGAAGGCCGTTGTCGCGCTGGCGATCGTGTCGGGCATGTGGGCCTGCAACCACGCCAGTTGCGGCCCTTGCTGGCAGGCGTTGAGCCCGGAGCCGGTGCGGCGGTAAAGGATCGCGTTGTGCTCGCTGCCGCGGATCTCCTCGACCAGCCGGCCGGCGCGCGAATCCAGCCACAGCAACGCCGGCGCAACCGGCCGGCCGTCGTCATCGATCAGCCAGGTGCCGTCGCCCTGCCCGGTCACCGCGATCGCCGCGATCCGCGCCGACAGGTCGGGCACCGACTTCGCCAGCGCGCGAATGACCGCGACCGTGTCGCTCCAGGTCCGCGCCATGTCCTGCTCGACATGGCCGCCGGCCAGGCTGCTGTACGCATTCGGCCGCGAAACATCGGCAAGCTGCTCGCCGGTCAGCGTGAACGCCACCGCCTTGATTAGGGAGGTGCCGGCATCGATGCCGATGATGACGTCGCGGCTTGCGGAAGCGGTCATCGTCACGCTCCCTCCGCATGGCGAATGCAGGTTCCGTCGCTGCCAAAGATGTGCAGGTGACGCGGTTCCAGCGCGAACGAGATAATCTCTCCCGGCCGCGCGGCGACGCGGCCCGGCGTGACCGCGATCAGCATGCGGCCGCCGCAATCGCCGGCGACATGCGATTGATCGCCGAGCCACTGGTTGGAGACCACCTTGACTTTGACGTCACCGGTCCCGACCGCGATCTTCTGCGGACGAATGCCGATCCGCACCTGCGGCGTGGCCGCGAGCGTCTTCGCGGCCTCAACGTCGAGTCCGGCGCCGGCGATATCGAGACGCATGTCGGTTCCGACCGACAGGCGGAAGCCGCCGTCCGACCGCGTCACGCCAGCGTCGAGCAGGTTCATCGGCGGCTCGCCGATGAAGCTCGCGACGAACAGATTGGCCGGCCGGCCCTTCAGCTCCTTTTCGCTGGCGAACTGCTGCAGCACGCCGCCTTCCATGACCGCGATGCGGTCGGCCAGCGCACTCGCTTCGGTCTGGTCGTGGGTGACAAAGATCGCGGTCATGCCGCGCTCGGCAAGCAGGCTCTTGATCCGGCCGCGCAGCACCGCGCGCAGCTGCGGTTCGAGCTGCCCCATCGGCTCATCGAGCAGATAGAGATCCGCGTCCCGCACCAGCGCCCGCGCCAGCGACACGCGCTGCTGCTGGCCGCCTGAGATCGCGCGCGGATAGCTGTCGAGGATGTCCTCGATCTCGACCAGACGGGCAATCTCGTCGACACGGCGCCTTACCTCAGCGCGCGGCAACTGCGCGGATTTCAGCGCGAACGCGATGTTCTCGCGGATCGTCAGCGGCGGATAGAGCGAATAGCCCTCGAACGCCATCGCGACCTTGCGACGCGCCGGCGGCAGCTCGTGAATCCGCCGCCCGCCGAGCGCGATCGATCCGGCCGAGACCTCCTCGAAGCCTGCGATCATGCGCAATGTCGAGGTCTTGCCGCAGCCCGACGATCCCAACAGTGCGACGATCTCGCCCTTTTCGACCGCCATATCGAGCGCGCGCACCGCATGCACCGGCTCTTTGCCGCGGCTGCGATAGACCTTGTCGATGCCTCGAAGCTCGAGCATGTCCATGACCATCCGCTCCTATGCCGCCTTGAGCCGGTGCGACGCCCCGATCCGCAGGCCGCTCGCGCGATCGAACAGCATCGCGGCGTCGGGCGCGAAGCGAACGAAAACGGCATCGTCGGCCGCGCCTTGCGGCGCATCCGGCGGCAGCGCCGCCAGCCATTCCGTTCCGTCGGCAAGACGGAGCAGCAGCACCGCCTTCTCATGCATCGGCGTGATCGCGAGAATGCGCGCCGGGACGGCGCCATCGGAGGACGCCGAGGAGACCGCGAGATCCTCGGGCCGGATGCCGAGCCAACAGGCACCGGCAGGTGCTGCGCCATCGGCCGCGCCGAGCCGCATCCTGGCGCCGGCGATGTCAGCCGACAGCATGCCGTGCTCCGCTACTGGCGAGACCTCGGCGAGGTTGATGGTCGGATCGCCGAACAGGCGCGCGACCGCAACCGATGCGGGCTGGGCATAGATATCGGCAGGCGTTGCGACCTGCGCGAGCCGGCCGTCGATCAAGACCGCGATGCGGTCGGCGATCGCCATCGCCTCGCGATAGTCCTGGGTTACGTAGAGCACCGCGGCAGTGCCGCGCCGCAGCAGGTTCGGCAGTTCGAGCCGCATCTCGTAGCGCAGCTTGGCGTCGACATTGCGCAGGGGATCATCTAGCAGCAGCACATCCGGATTGCCGATCAGCGCCCGTGCCAGCGCGGTACGCTGCTTCTGTCCGTTCGACAATTCGCGCGGCGCGTGGCCGAGCACGTGCTCGATCTTGAGCAGCCTGCTGATCGCGGCAACGCGGCCGGCGACATCGCCGCCGCCGGCCCTGGCGCGCAGGCCGCTTGCGATATTGTCGCGGGCGGTCATGTGCGGGAACAAGGCAAAGTTCTGGAATGCCATGCCGATCCCGCGCCGTTCGGGCGGAGCGCCGACGACCGAGCGGCCGCCGACCAGGATGTCGCCGTCGTCGGGCTCGAACATGCCCGCGATCATGCGCAACAGCACGGTCTTGCCGCTGCCGGACGGTCCGAACACCGCCACGATCTCGCCGGGCTCGACCGCCAGCGACAATCCGTCGGCGGGCCGCGCCGCGCCGAATGCCTTGCTCACCGAGTTGATTTCGAGACGCGCCATCGGATCAGCCTTTCACCGCGCCGAGCGAGAGACCCTCGACCAGGTAGCGCTGCGCATAGAGCGCCAGCAACAGGGTCGGCGTCACCGACAGCACGATCGCCGCCGCGATCTGGCCGTACTGGATGCCGGACGCGGTGACGAAGGCGAGCGCGCCGACCGTCACCGGCTGCTTGTCGGCGGAGGCCAGGATCAGCGCGAAGACGAAATTGTTCCAGCAGAAGATGAAGGACAGCAGCCCCGCCGCGGCAATCCCCGGCCCTGCCAGCGGCACCGCGATCCTGGTGAAGGCCTCGCGCCAGGAATGCCCGGCGAGACGGTAGGCATGCTCGATATCAGGGCTGATATCCTCGAAATAGCCGCGCACGATCCACAGGATCAACGGCAGCGCGATCAGCTGATAGACCCAGACGATGCCGAAGTAGGTGTCGTTCAGTCCGAGCTCCTGGTAGTACAGCGACAGCGGCAGCAGCACGAGCAGCGGCGGCGCGAAGCGGAACGACAGCAGCGTGAAGGCGATGCTCTCGCCGAGACGGAATTTGAAGCGCGCAAACGCGTAGGCCGCCGGCACGCCGAGCAGCAGCGCCAGCAGCACCGCCGCGCTCGACAGCACGACGCTGTTGAACAGATTGCGCATGAAGGAGATCTGCAGATTGCCGGCCACGGTGCGCAGTTGGCCGGAGATCAACGCCTCGTAATTCGCAAGCGTCGGCTCGAACAGGATCCGCGGCGGAATCCGCAGGATCTGCTCGTTGGTCTGGAACGACATCAGGAAGATCCAGACGATCGGAAACATGAAGAAGATCAGGATCAGCGTGAGCGCCACGCCGCGGAAGATGCGACCGGCAAGGCTGGAATGTTCCATCGCTCCCCTCCCCGTCACGCGTGGCCGTGCGCACGCGCGCGCAACCGCAGCCAGTTCTTGATGAAGATGTTCGACAGGATGTTGGTGATGAGCCAGAGGATCATCAACAGCGCCGCCGATCGGCCGACATTGGTGTACTGGAAGAATTCCAGATAGGCCTGCACCTGGAACACCATCAGCCGGTCGCCCGGCCCGCCCTGCGTCATCGCATAGATGATGTCGAACTGCTGGATCGAATCGAGCAGCCGGAACAGCGACGCCGTGATGATGTAGGGCGCAAGCATCGGCAGCGTGATGCGAAAGAACACGAAGCTCGCCGGCACGCCGTCGAGTGCCGCGGCCTCGAACGGCTGCCGCGGCAGCGAGCGCAGGCCGGCGAGCAGCAGGATCATGATGAAGGGCGTATAGACCCAGACGTCGACCAGTACGACCGTAAACAGTGCCGTCGACGGATCGGAGGCCCATTTGAAATCGGTGACGCCGAACAGGCCCACGAAATAAGACAAGATGCCGAAGCTCGGATTGGTCATCAGCTTCCACATCAGCGCGGCGATCGCCGGCGCCGTCATCAGAGGCAGCAGCAGCATGATCGACACCGCATTGTGGAAGCGGGTCGGCCGGCGCAGCAGCAGCGCGATGCCGAGGCCGAGCAGAAGCTCGAGCACGACGGTCAGCACGGTATAGGTGATCGAGACCTGGAACGTATTCCAGAACGCCGGATCGGACAGGAAGTCGATGTAGTTGCCGGCGCCAATGAAGCCGCGCAGGTAAGGCAGGTTCAGCCGGTAGCGCTGCAGCGAATAGACCGCCGCGGTCACGAACGGAACCAGGATCGCCACGCAGACGAGCAGCGCCGGCAGGCTGAGCAGATAGGGCAAGAGGCGCACGCGCGGCCTTGGTTTGGCCGGCGCTGCCTGCGCGTTCGTCTGGAGAGTTTGGACCATGCTCATGATGATAAGAGATCGCCTTCGGCTGGCAAACGCCGCCGGCTCGGATGGGACAAGGGTCCGAGCCGGCGGATGGGTGCGGTGCGGGGGATCAGGCACCGCACAGTTGATCAATCAGCCGAGACCGGCCTGCTTGAGCTGGCGGTTGATGCTGTCGGCGAGCTTGTCGAGCCCCTCGTCGACGCTGACCTCCTTGGCCACCATCTTCTGCAGCGAGGCGGCCCATTCCGTCGTCAGGTCGAAGAACAGCGGCTGCGCCGTGAAGTAGATCTTGGCGCCGGGCGACGACATGTCGTGTTGCTCGAGATAGCCGGGATAGGATTTCGCGATGCGGTCGCGGAACTCGCTGTCCTTCCATACCGACGCGCGAACCGGGTTGACGAAGTCCATCTTGCGCGCGCCGAACAGGTCGTGCTCGACGGACGCCGCCCACTGCATGAACAGCCAGGCCGCCTCCTTCTGCTTGGAGAAGCTCGACATCGCGAGCGACCAGATCCAGACATTCGGGGTCGGCGCCTTGGCAGCCGGATTGGCGGCGAACGGCGCGTAGCCGAGATGCCCCTTCTCCTTGTTGTCGCCGCCGTTCATGAAGTAGCCGAGGATGTCGGCGTCGAAGATCATGCCCGAGGCGCCGGCGCCGAGATCGGTGCCGACCTGGTACCATGTATAGGTCGACCAGTTCTTCGGACCCGAGGTCTGGATCATCTTGACCCATTTGTCGTGAAAATCCTTCGAGGCCTTGGTGTTCATCGCGGCCTTCAGCTTGCCTCCCTCCATCACGAAATCCTTCTGGCCGAAGTTCGAATAGGCCGACAGGAAGCCCGGATGGATGGTCGCCCAGGAGCGCGAGCCGCGCACGCCAACACCGTAGGGACCGCCGGCGTCCTTGGTGATCTTGGCCGCGACCTCGAGCATCTCGTCGAGGTTCTTCGGCGGCTTGACCCCGACCTTGTCGAAGACGTTGCGGTTGTAGGTGATGTTGTTGAGCTCATAGCCCCAGGGGATGCACCACTGCTTGGCCTTGCCCGAGCCGAGCTCGGAGCCGGCGACGCCGTCCCACGCGGTCGAGGCGCGCAGGCCCGGCAGCACGTCGTCCCAGGCGAAGGCCGGGTTGGTCTTGGCGGGATCCTTGATGTAGGTGTTGAGGTCCTCGATCCAGCCTGCCGGACCATAGGTCCAGGTCATGTAAGCGCCGGTCATGAAAGCATCGTACTGGTCCGACTTCGACGACAGCGCCGCCGTCACCTTGTCGAAATAGACGTCCTCCGGGAAGATGTCGTAGGTGACGTTCATGCCGGTGAGCGACTTGAACGCCTCGATGTCGCCGATCATCGCATCGACGTAGGGATGCTTATTGAGCAGCAGCTTGACGCTCTTGCCGCTCTGGGCCTTCCAGTTGAAGTCGGCGGCCATCGCCTTCGACATCGAGGAGGCGAAGGCGGCGTTGGCGGCGATGCCCGCGATGCCGAGCTTGGCGGCGCCGTCCAGGAGATCGCGGCGGCTGATGCGTTTGGCAGCGTAGGAGTCGAACAGATTCTTCTCGCGATCGAACATGTATTTCCTCTCCTTGTTGACGCTTGTTTTATGTGTCCTTCCGGGCCTTGCTTCTTGTCTTGCCGGATGTGGTCTCCGGCTTGTCGGTGGCGAGCGCCTTTGCGGTCGCTTCGTCGATGATGAGGCCGTGCAGAACGCCGCTGCGCAGCACGCCGCGCAACGCGGTCACCTTGGCCGGCCCGCCGGCGATGGCGACGATGCGGTGCTTCCTGAGATCGGCCATGCTCATGGAGGTGGCGCGGGCCGACAGATCGGTGTCCAGCACCGTTCCGTCGGCGCTGAAGAAATGTCCGAGCAGGTCGGCGCAGGCGCCGACGCGCTTCAGCTCGACGACCTCGTCGGGCTTGATCATGCCGCTCGACACCAGGAAGCCGTCGCGGCTGACCTGGCCGATGCCGACGAACAGCAGCGAGGCCTTGCGCGCCAGCGCGAACACGTCGGCGATGCCGAATTGCTGCATCAGAACGGCGCGGTCGGCGACCGAATTGGCGAACACCGGCACCGGCAGCAGATAGGCTTCCGCGCCGGTGCGCTCGGCGAGCTTGTGAATCACGTCGAACGGATTGGCGGCAAATTTCCGCGTCAATCCGCCGAGCAGCGACACGAATTGCGCGTCGCGTGCCGGCGTCTGCGGCATCTGCTCCACGACCGCCGCGAGCGTGCGGCCATGGCCGAAACCGATCACCTTGTCCTGGCCGCGCTCCAGGATCTGGCGCAGGAAACTCGCGCCTTCCAGCGCCAGCGCCTTCAGCGGCAGGTCGCTCTCGCCGAGATCAGGTGCGACGCGGCAGAACGAGAGGCCGAAGCGCTGCGCGAGATCGTTCTCCAGCGCGACGCATTCGGCGACCGGTCCCTCGACGAACACACGGATCATGCCCTCGCGGCTGGCGCGCGCGATCAGGCGATGCGCCTTGGTGCTCTGAATGTTGAGGCGGTCGGCGACCTCCGACTGGGTGAGCCCCGCCGCGAAATACAGCCACGCCGCGCGCGTCGCGAGCGACGCCTCGCCGTCGATCACCGGCAGCCTGTCGGGCGGGGGTGCCATATCAGGAAAAGTCCTCTTGCAAATTTCTTCACGTCCTGCAAAAAATTGCAGAGGCCGAACGGGGCGTCAATCCCCCAAACGTGCTGCAGCGCAACCAACGTCGTCGCGCGCACCAGAGAGCGATGAGGTCGCATGGGAGGTTTGTATCTCGGCATCGATGTCGGAACCGGAGGCGTGCGAGCCTGCGCAATTGATCCGCAGGGCGGCATCCTCGGCTTCGCTGCCGTCGCGCTGCCCGCACCGCGCGTCGACGGCAACGCCATCGACCAGACACCGGAGCTGTGGTGGCAGGCTACGGTGGCGGCCATCCGCAAGCTCGGCGGGAGCGTCGGTCTCGGCGACGTCACGCGCATCGTCGTGGACGGTACGTCGGGCACGCTGCTGCTGGTCGACGCCGCCGGCCGCCCCTGCTCGCCGGGGCTGATGTACAATGATGCACGCGCCACGCGCGAGGCGACGCGCGTGGCGGCGGCCGCTCCGCGCGAGAGCGGCGCGCATGGCGCGAGCAGCGCGCTCGCCAAGCTGCTCTATCTGCTGAGCCATGACTATATCGGCGATGCGCGCCATGCCGTTCACCAGGCGGACTGGATCGCCGGCCGGCTCGCGAACCATCACGGCATCAGCGACGAGAACAACGCGCTGAAGCTCGGCTACGACCCGGTCGCGCGCGTCTGGCCGCCCTGGCTTGACCAGCTCGGCGTGCGCGACGATCTGCTGCCCGACGTGCTGGTGCCGGGCACGCCATTCGCCGAGATCGATCCGCAGGTCGCGCGGTCGCTGGGACTGCCGCCAACAGCGCAGGTCGCCGCCGGCACCACCGATGGCGTTGCGGCCTTCGTCGCGACGCGTGCCGACCAGCCGGGCGATGCCGTCACCTCGCTCGGCACCACGCTCGTGGTGAAGCAACTTGCAACCCAGCCGATCTTCGCGGCCGACCAAGGCGTCTATTCGCACCGGCTCGGTGAGCGCTGGCTCGCCGGCGGCGCCTCGAACTCCGGCGGCGCCGCGCTGCTGGTGCATTTCACCGCCGCCGAGATGGAACGGCTGACACCGCAGATGACGCCGGACCAGCCGACCGGGCTCGACTACTATCCGCTGCCAAAGCCCGGCGAACGCTTTCCGATCGCCGATCCGGCGCTGGCCGCGCGGGTCACGCCACGTCCGGCTGAGGACTGCCGATTCTTCCAGGGGCTGCTCGAGGGTATCGCCTCGGTCGAAGCCCTGGCCTACCGCCAGTTGGCGCGGCTCGGTGCGCCGCGCCTGCGCCGCGTCATCGGCATCGGCGGCGGCGCGAAGAACGACGCATGGACCCGGATCAGGCATCGCGTCCTCGGCGTTCCCGTCTCGGTCGCCGAGCAGACCGAAGCAAGCTACGGCGCCGCACTGCTCGCGCTGAACGGAGGCCCGCCATGAAGGCCGACGCGACCGCGATCGCCGGCCTTCACGCCATCGCCGACCGCTTCGATCATGTGCTGCTCGACCAGTGGGGCACGCTGCACGAGGGACTGGCGGTGTTCCCCGCAGCGCTGGATTGCGTGGCGCGGCTGCGCGAAGCCGGCAAGCGCATCCTGATCCTGTCCAATTCCGGCAAACGCGCCGGCAGCAACCAGCGGCGGCTCGCGACGCTCGGCCTGCCGCCTGATGCCTATGACGGCGTGTTGTCCTCGGGCGAGGTCACCTGGCGCGGCCTGCATGCGCGCGAGCAGGCGCCCTTTGCCGAACTCGGACGCGCCTGCTTCCTGATCTCGCGCGACGGTGACCGCTCGATCGTCGACGGCACCGACCTTGTGGTGGTCTCGAACATGCGCGAGGCCGACTTCATCCTGCTCGGCGGTCTCGACGATGACGCGGCCGAGCCCGAGCGCTGGCGTGAGCCGCTGGCAACCGCTGCCGCACGGCAGCTGCCGATGCTGTGCGCCAATCCGGACCTCGTGATGTTCGGCGTCGCGGGGCTGATCCCTGCTCCCGGCGCGCTCGCCGCATTCTATCAATCGCTCGGCGGCACCGTGCTGTTCGTCGGCAAGCCGTATCCACCGATGTTTGCCGCCGCGCGCGATCAATTGGGACGGCCGCCGCCGAACCGGATCCTCGTCATCGGCGACTCCCTCGATCACGATATCGCCGGTGGACGGACCGCCGGCATGCTGACCCTGCTGATCGGCTCCGGCGCCCACCGCGCGACGCTTGCGCAGGCGAGCGATCTGCCGCGGGCGATCAAGACCGTGGCCGGCACGACGGCGCGGATGCCGCACTGGACGATGGACCATCTGACTTGGTGAGAACAGCCCCGATGCGACCGCCTCAAATGCTGGATGAACTGCGCCGCATGTCGGCCCGCGTCGGCAGGAATATGCTGCTGGTGCAAGGTGCCGGCGGCAATTCGTCGGTTAAGGATGGCGACGTGCTGTGGGTGAAGGCGTCGGGTACCTGGCTCGCCGATGCCGAGGACAAGGAGATTTTCGTGCCGGTCGCGCTGTCGGGGGGGCGCGCGGCGCTGACGCTGGGCGACGAACGCGTGCCGCTGGCGCCGAACGCCGCCACGACGCTGCGCGCCTCGATCGAGACCTCGCTGCATGCGCTGATGCCGCAGCGGATCGTGCTGCACGTCCATTCCGTCAACACCATCGCATGGGCGGTGCGCACCGACGCCCGCGACGAATTTGCCCGGCGCCTGGACGGACTGGCGTGGCGTTACCTCGACTATCACCACCCGGGGCTGCCGCTCGCACGCGCGGTCAGCGCGGCGATCGCGCAGGATATGGTCGACGTCCTGATCCTCGCCAATCACGGCCTGGTGGTCGGTGCGGCCACCTGCGACGCCGCCGAGGCATTGGTCGCCGACGTCGAGCAACGCCTCGCACTCGAGCAGCGCAGCGCACCGGCGGCAGATCATGACGCGCTCCGCACGATCTGCGCGGGCACCAACTATCGCCTGCCGCGAGATCCTCGCGGCCACGACATTGCCACCGACCGCTACAGCCGCGCGATCGCGACCAGCGGCTCGCTGTATCCCGATCACGTCGTCTTCCTTGGCCCGGGCCTGCCGGTCCTGGAGCATCGCGAGAAGCTGAGCGCCATGACCGCGCAGACCACCGCGAACGGACTGCCGCCGCCGGTTGCGCTTCTTGTCCCAGACCTCGGCAGCCTCATCCGCGAGGATGCGAGCGACGGTGCGGAAGCCATGCTGAGCTGTCTCGCACTGGTCACCTGCCGCCTGCCCCTGACCGCACGGGTCAACTATCTGACGGCAGAGAACGAGCATGCGCTGCTGAACTGGGACGCCGAGCGCTACCGCCGGCAACTGACCGCCGATCGCTGACCGTTGGTCGACGGAAGCGCTCGCCGCTTCATCCCTTCTCGGCGGAGAGAAACAGGCGGTAGGCCGGATTTTCGCTCTCGTTCCAGTAGGGATAGCCGAGCGCATCCAGCGCCTGTACGAACCGGGCGCGCTCGTGAGGCTTGACCTCGATGCCTGCCAAAATGCGTCCGTAGTCGGCGCCGTGATTGCGGTAGTGGAACAGCGAAATATTCCAGTCGGGCGCCAGGCTCTCGAGGAATTTCAGCAACGCGCCGGGACGCTCCGGAAACTCGAAGCGGTAGATGACCTCGTCCTTGAGCAGCGGAGCGCGGCCGCCCACCATGTAGCGCACATGGTCCTTGGCCATCTCGTTCTCGCTGAGATCGAGGATCGGATAGCCTTCCCGCCGAAGCAACTCCATGACCTCCCGCTTCTCGACCTCGCCGCGGCTCAGCGCGATGCCGACGAACAGTTGCGCCGGCGCGGTGGTCTCGGCAAAGCGGTAATTGAATTCCGTGATCGCGCGCGAGCCGAGGATGCGGATGAAGTGCCGATAGCTGCCCGGCTTCTCCGGCACGGTCACGGCAAGCAGCGCCTCGCGATGTTCGCCGACCTCGGCGCGGTCGGCAATGGTGCGCAGCCGGTCGAAATTCAGATTGGCCCCGCTGTTGACGGCAATCAGGCTGCCGTCACTGAGCGCGCCGCGCTCGGCGTAGGCCTTGAGGCCAGCGAGCGCCAATGCCCCGGAGGGCTCGGCGACCGATCGCACGTCGTCGAAGATGTCCTTGATGGCGGCGCACATGGCATCGGTGTCCACCGTGACGACCTCGTCGAGCAGGTCGCGGCAGAGGCGGAAGGTCTCGGTTCCCACCTTGCGGACGGCGACGCCGTCGGCGAACAGTCCGACCTGATCCAGCGCGACGACGTTGCCCTTGGCGAGCGCGGCCGCCATCGACGCGGCGTCCGCCGGCTCGACGCCGACGATCTTGATCGACGGGTTGAGGAATTTCACGAAGGCGGCCACGCCGGCCGCCAGTCCGCCTCCGCCGATCGGCACGAAGATCGCCTCGATCGGATCGGGATGCTGGCGCAGGATCTCCATCCCGACCGTTCCCTGGCCGGCGATCACATCGGGATCGTCGAACGGATGCACAAAGGTCAAACCACGTGCAGCCTCGATCTCCCTGGCCTTGGTTTGCGCGTCGTCGAACGTATCGCCATGCAGGACAACGTCACCGCCCAAACGCCGGACGGCCTCGACCTTGATGGCGGGCGTCGTCCTCGGCATGACGATCGTCGCCGGAATGCCGAGCTTGCGCGCCGACAGCGCCACACCCTGCGCATGATTGCCCGCCGAGGCGCAGATGACGCCCAACCTGCGCTGCGCCTCCGGCAGCCTGACGATCTTGTTGTAGGCGCCGCGAAGCTTGAAGGAGAAGATCGGCTGGAAGTCTTCCCGCTTCAGCAACACCGAGCGCGACAATCGCTCCGAGAGCCGCGGCATCGGATCGAGCGGCGTCTCGACCGCCACGTCGTAGACCCGTGCGGTCAGGATGCTTTGGGCGTAGTCGCGGAGCGCGTTAGCGGTCATCGGGTCGCTTCTGTCGATGGGAGGCAATCCTTATCGGTTGCACCTGCCCATCGTCGGCGCCGACCTGGCGAGCAGACGGCACGGAGCCGCCGCTACATCCAGCTCGAAGCATCGCATGACCGGAGGCTGGAGTGAAGCAAAGACAGCCGCTGCCAAAATATCGAAAACAACCCCATGCAAAGTAGCCGGCGGCGGCCGGCGTCGACCGGGCCACTTGACACGTCGGGCAACTCAGGGGTACATTTCTAGTATTCCGAATTACGCTGCCAAGCGCCTCCAGCACCGCAGCTGAATCGGTGACCCAGCCCAAAATGCCGCCCTGGCGTTGACCGCTTCACGCCATGCGACGCGATGAATTCCATCCCCTGCCATGGTCACCGGGCGCCTCCCAGCCCACCTCGGAGACGATCAGCGTGTCCTCGAGCTTGACGTAACCGCGCGCTGGATGCAGCAGCGCGGTTTCGATCGAGATCACCATCCCGCATTCGAGCGGCCGGTCGGCGTCGTACGGCGCGTAAGGGACCGGGCCGGTCGCGGTGAGGCGCGGCGCTTCGTGACTGACAAGCCCAATGCCGTGCGCGGTGAAGTCGAGCACCGCGCGATGCGGGGAAGCTTTGACGGCCGCCTCGCCCGCCGCGATGATGTCGCCGCCCATGGCGCCTGGCCGGATCGCGCGGCGGGCCACCTGCTGGATGTCCTCGATCTCTTGCAGCAACTCGCTAAGCTCGCTGTCGGGCTCGCCCAGGACGCCCATGCGGCTGAGATCGCCGATATAGCCCCGGTAGTTTCCTCCGGAATCGATCGAGATCACGTCGCCTTCCGCAAGACGCTGGTTCGACGGCGCGCGGTTATGGCTCTTGCCTGCGGCAATCAGGCAATATTCGAAGACGAGATCACGTTCCTGCTCCTCGCGGCGCAGACGAGCGACGACGTCATTCTTGGTCATGCCTGGCGCGCAGACCTTGAACGTGGCCATCATCGCATCGACGACCCGTTCGGAAGCCTCCCTGATGAGGTCCAGCTCGGCGGCAGATTTGACGGCACGAAGGCGCTCGAGTGTGAAATGGGCCTCACGGAATTCGGCGTTGCTGAGGCCAGCAAGCAGATGATCCCTGGCGTCGGCCGGCAGGAAACCTGTCTCGATGCCGATACACAGGGCCGCGCCCCCGAGCTTTCTCACATGCTCGATCGCGAGGCCGACCGCATCGATCGTTCCCCACGCCTCTGCTCTGACAGTCGGCGCCCATATCCGTCCGAGTTGCTGCTCGAACTTCTCCATCCGATTGCCGACGTAGATGGAATTTTCCGGGTGCCCTTTCTGATAGACGAACACCGGCAGATAGCGGCTGGTGCCTATCGCCTCCATGACGTCGAAGAAGAAGAAACGATATCCACCGAGCAAATACTGCACATTGTGACGCGAGGTGGCGATCAGGATGTCGAGCCCCGCCTCATCCATCAGCCGATCGAGCTTTGCAGTATCGAACGGCGCTGCCGTTGCGATCGCGTCGAGCGCATGGTCCATCGTATGCCCTTTCGTCTTTTCACTGTCCCGCTGCCGCTTTTGCGGCCAGCGAATTCGGTGCGGCGCCCGCGCCCCCGTTTTCGCCGAACAGGGCCACCGGACGCCCGTGCGGCTCGACGCCGAGGAATGTAAAGGCGAGCCCGATCAAGAGGCCTGCGCCGGCAAGAAAGCAGAACGCCGGCATCACTGCCGAGGCGGTCGCACCTGGATGCACGAGATTGTCCGCGCCGGCGATCAATGCGAGACACAGCGGACCTACGATCTTGCCTATCCCGTTCGAGAGCTGGGCCAGGCCGACCGCGCGTCCGGAAAGCTGAACCGGGAAGATTTCCGCCGGATAGGGCCCGATGTTCGAAAATCCACCGTCGAAGAACACGGCGCCGACGATCAGGAAGACCAGGAACAACGGTACCGAGCCGGCAAAGTCGTTGTGAAAATAGGCGGCGAGCGCCAGCGAAACCGCGGTGCCATAGCCCATCAACTGGCCACAGGGCTTGCGGCCGATCCGATGGGCGAGGAAGGCGAAGCCGGTCCGGCCGAGCACGCCGGCGAGGCTGACATAGATGAACATCTTGGCTGCATCCTGGGGAGAGACGCCGAGCAGCAGCGCCACGATCGTCGGTCCCCACAAGAACACACCGTAATTCGCCGTGCTGGCGCCGAACCAGATCAGGACGGTCAACCAGAAGCGCCGCTGCTCGGCAAAGAGATCGGCAAATGTCGCGGAACTCGCCGGCGGCAGCGCGGGCAGGACGAACTCATCGCCGCCGACCCGATAGAGTTTTCGGATGCTCGCCTGCGCCTCGCGGACGCGGCCCTTGCTGATGAGCCAGCGCGGCGATTCCGGCATGATGATCATGGTCAGAATTCCGAGGAGGATCGGCAAGAAGCCGACTGCCGCCAATCCGCGCCAGCCGACCAGCGGCAGCAGGAAACTCGCCGTCACCGACGCCGACAGCACGCCAAAAGCGACCGGGACGACCACGAGACTCGTGACCAGCGTGCGATGGCGGGTCGGTGCGAATTCGACGATAGCAGGAACCGCCGCCGCCGCGCCGGCGGCAAGGCCGAAGCCTACGAAGAAGCGCAGGATCGCAAACGCAACCCAGCCGTCTTCCGGAATGAACGCGATCGCGCCCGAGGTCAGGCCGCAGAGCAGAACGCCTGATGTCGCCAGCGGCTTGCGCCCGAAACGATCCGCGAGGATGCCCGCGACGAACGCCCCCAGCATCGCCCCGATGCCGGCACTCATCAGCATGATCGAGGTCTGCCCAAACGTCAGGTGCCATTTGGGCGCCAGTACCGAGACAAGAAACCCGACCACAAAGAAATCGAAGAAATCCACCACGCCGGAGATGGCGAAGATGATGATCGATAGCCAATAACGCGTCGTCACCGGCGCTTCGTCGAACGACACTGCGTTCGTTTGCTCAGCCATGGTCTCCCCCCGTTGTTGTCAAGCCGCCTTCTTTGTTGAACTCAGAAATACCGTCACCGCTTCCGCCACCCGCTCGGGGGCCTGGATCGACGCGACGTGGCCCGCGCCCGCGATGGTCATCGTCTCGACGCGCGCAAGATCGCGGGCGAGCGCAAATGTCTCCGCATTCGGGATCAGCCGGTCGTCGCTGCCCGCAAGCAGCAAGGTCGGGCGATCAAAGCCCGTCAGATCGGCGGCGACAGGCTGCGCGAGCAAGGCGCCGCGTCGCGCCTTCTGGCCGTCGTCGCGGCTGGAGCCCCGGAAGATATCGATCAGTTCGGGCCGCACGCGCAGGTAATCCGGCGGGAAGAAGAACTCCGCGATCTTCGGCGCGTTGCCTGCGGTGTCCGCGCGGTACGACGCGAGCGTGCGGAAGACATCCGCATTGATGTCCAGCGGGCTCCTGTTGACCTTCCAGGTGCTGCTCAGGATCAGGCGGTCGATGCGGCCGGGTTGGCGGGCCGCCAGCACTTGCGCGATCTGTCCGCCCAGCGAGGTGCCGAAGACATGGGCCCGATCGTAACCGAGCCCCGTGATCAAGGCCGCGGCATCATTAGCCAGATCGGCAAGCGAATAGGACGACGGAGGATTCCTGGTGGCGCCGGAATCGCGCTGGTCGTACGCGATCACGGTGAAGTTCGCCGCCAACGCCGGCGCAAGGCCGTCGAACATCGAATGATCTGCCTCGCCGCCATGCAGCAGCACGATCGGCTCGCCGCGTCCGGTTTTCTTGAACGCCGTGACGACGCCGTTGGATTCGAACGATTGCATGGGAGACTCCGCTAGTGCAGCAACGTCGAAAGCGCGCCGGCCAGTTCCTTTGCCGGATCCGATGGCAGCCACGGCATCCGCCACGCCACGTGACCGTCGGGGCGGACCAGCACGGCGCCGCGCATGCCCAGCTGGAATCCGTCCGCCGGATCGGCTGAGGGCAACTGCTTCAGCGACAGCGGCAAGGCGGTCTTCTCGGATACCTGTTTTCCCGCTTCCAGCCACTCGCTGCCGAGTGGGCCCGCGACGACGGTGAACCCTTTGTCGAACCAGTCGAGCGTTGATTTCTTGCGCGAAGGCTCGAGCCACATATGCGGAAAGCGCGCGCCGGGACGGTCCGTCGGCGTGTAGTAGCGGGAGTTCAACGCCTTCGCGACGGTGCCATCGGGAATCACCGCGCCCTCCTCGTAATTGTGTCCGAGGTTCTGGCCGATGCTGTGCAGGTGATTGTCCATATCGTTGATCCAGAACCTGATCCGGTCCGGATTGCGCGATCGCACGGCGTCGTCGGTCAGCCCAAATCGCAGCCGATTGCCGTAGCTGAAACTGGCATTGGATTGCGCGATCGGGCGGCGCTCGCTGGAATAGCTGTCGAGCAGCTTTTCGTCTGAGAGGCCCTTCAACACGAAGGCGAGCTTCCAGGCGAGGTTATGCGCGTCCTGAACGCCGGAGTTTAGGCCGAAGCCGCCGGTGGGCGGAAAACGGTGCGCACAGTCGCCGACCAGAAACACCCTTCCCTTTCGAAAGGTCTCGGCCACCTGCATGCTGACGCGCCAGATCGAGCGGTTCAAAAGCGTGACATCGAGATCCGGAATGCCGACATGGCCGCGCGCGATCTCGATGAACTCCTGGTCGGTCCACGGCCGCTCGCGATCGTCCTTGGTCAGGCCGATTTGCGTCACGGTCAGCCAGCGATCCCGGCCATTGGTGTTCAGGATGCCGGCGCGCGGCAGATCGGGCTTGTCCGGGATGATGATGAAGCCGGCGGCCTCGCGCGCGATCGGCAGCCGCGACAGGTCGGCACGCCAATACTCGTTCGACATCACCGCCAGCGTCGAGGGCCCGACCATCTCGATCCCGGCGCTGCGCCGCGTCTGGCTGCCTGCACCATCGGCGGCGATCAGGTAAGTCGCCGTCCACTGCGTCACCTCGCCGGTCTTTTCGCAACGTGTCGTGACGTTGACGCCGCTGTTGGTCTCCTCGAACGATTCACAGGCCGTGTTGAACAGAACCGTGGCGTGCTTGGACTTTTCGACCACCCGCAGGATCTCCTCCTCAACGGCGTCCTGGGCGACCAGGCTCTTCCAGGCGGGGGTATGCCCGACATTCGGCTCGGGACGGGTGCGGCCGAACTCGTGACCTGCGATGCTGTCGAGGAACACGAACATGTCCGAGTTGTCCTGCAGGCCGCGGTCGCGGATCGCCTGCTCGATCCCCCATTGCCGGAAGATCTCCATGGTGCGGACCCAGCAGCCGCGCGACTTGGGATGATCCGTCGTTGTTGGACTCTTCTCGACCACCACGCAGTCGATGCCGAAGCGATCGAGCAGCAATGACATCGCAAGGCCGACCGGCCCGCCGCCGGCGATGAATACGGACGTCCGGCGTGCCTCATCGGTGGCGATGCCCATCCTCGTCTCTCCTCCGTTTGATCGTTGCGAGGAGACTGCTCCTTTTTTGGTATCTCACAAGAATATGTTTGATATGGTATCCATCTCGATTTGAGATGGAGTGTCCGTCATGGACCTGCGGCAGATCCGCTATTTCGTCGCCGTCGCCGAGCGTGGCGGCTTTGCCGCCGCAGCGAGCACGCTGAACATCGCCCAGTCGGCGCTGAGCCGCCACGTCAAGGAACTCGAAGACGAACTCGGCGGCGCCCTGCTCGAACGCGGCGCGCGCGGGGTCTCGGTCACGGAATCCGGCAAGGTGCTGCTCGCGCGCGGGCGCTGGCTGCTTGGGACCATCGACGACATCAAGGCCGAGGTGCGCACGGAAAACCGGGAGCCGAGCGGTACGGTGCGGATCGGCGCGCCACCGAGCCTCGGCGATATCCTCTACCCGCCGCTGGCCCAGACCTTCGTGAAGCAATTTCCACGCGTGCGACTCGAACTGAGTGAGGGCCTGACGGAAAGCGCATCCGAGCGCCTGCTGCGAGGTGAGCTCGATCTGGCGATCGTGACGACGCCGTCGCCCAACGATCATCTCGACTATGAAACGCTGGTCGTCGAGCAGGTATTCCTGATCGGACCGTCGCGCGATCCGCTGCTGAAGCGCGGCCGACTGACCCGCAAGGAGTTCGACGCGTTGCCATCCGCGGTGGCCCCGCTTAGCCGCAACCCGTTCCCGTCGACCATGCTCTGCGCGGTGCGGGTCGACAACAGCACACCGATGAAGCGCATGGTGGCATCGGGACTCGGCTACGCGCTGCTACCCTTCTCGGGCATTCACCAGGAGGTGGCCGCTTGCGTGCTGTCGGCGGCGCTGTTGCCCTGGATGCGCGCCGAGCGCGTGCTGGCGCTTCCGCGCGGGCGGCCGGTGAGCCGGGCAACGCGCGAAGCAATTGCCGTTCTGAAGAAAATCTGCCGCGCCCTGATCGATGAGGGAATTATCCTGACGGTGGCGACGCGCAAGAGCTGAACCCGCCGCTCCACGCCAAGCGGCCTGCTCATTCCTCGCTGTAGCCCGACGCGCGGGCCGTATCCGTTGCGTCCGGCTCCAGCTTCTGATCGACCAATCGGCTTGACCATAGTTGTCATGACAACTATAGAGTCATTCCAAGATTGGCGATCAAGCCGGCTGTTCCCGCCGTGAGAAGACGCGAGCCGTGACGCGGCTCTGCGGGCGACTTTTCGCGACCGGCGGTTAGTCGAAGGGAGGACGTTATGAACGCTGCTTCGCAGACCCACGCGGCAAGGCTGAGCGAGATTTCCCGGCTCATCGACGACCGCCCCGGCGAACGCATCTTCGAAGTCGATCGCCGGATCTTCACCGATCCGGACGTGCTCGACGCCGAGCTGCGATATATCTTCGAGGCCACGTGGAATTTCATCGGCCTGGAATCCCAGATCGCCCGGCCCAACGACTTCGTCACCACCCATATCGGCCGGCATCCCATTCTGGTGATGCGGAGCGCTGAGGGCAAAGTCGGCGCCTTCCTCAACACCTGCCGGCATCGCGGAACGATCGTCTGTCCGTTCAAGCAGGGCCGGCAGAAGTTTCACGTCTGCCGCTATCATGGCTGGGCCTACGATTCGGGCGGCCGCAACATCTCGGTGACGGAGGAAGCGAGCGGACAGTATCCGCCGTCCTTCTCGAACCGGAATCACGACCTGCTCCCGGTCGCACGGCTCGGCTCGTATCGCGGATTCCTGTTCGCGAGCCTCTCGGCCGACGTTCCGCCGCTGGAGGAATTTCTCGGCGATACCCGCGCCTTCCTCGACCTCATCATCGATCAGAGCGACAGCGGCGAAGTCGAGTTCGTGCCGGGCGCCAGCACCTACACGTTCGACGCAAACTGGAAGCTGCAGTTCGAGAACGGTCTCGACTACTATCACTTCGCGACCACGCACAGCTCCTACGTCGATATCCTGAAGAAGCGCAATGCCAGCGCCGGACCGGATGCCGGATTCACTGCGGAGCCGGAAGGCGAGCAGGAAGGGCAAGGCAGCTTCAGCTTCGATTACGGCCACGCCGTCAACTGGTCGATCAAGCGCACGCAGCTCTATGGCCGGCCGCTCGGCATGGATCCGGCGCGTCTCGATGCCGTGCGGCAGCGCGTCGGCAGCACCCGCGCCAAATGGATGCTGCGCCAGCGCAACCTCACGATTTTTCCGAACCTGCAGGTCATCGACATCTTGTCGGCGCAGGTGCGAACCTGGCGGCCGCTGGCGCCCGACAAGACCGAGATGGTGTCGCATTGCCTTGCTCCGGTCGGCGAGAGTGCCGCGGCGCGCACGCTTCGCATTCGCAACTACGAAGACTTCTTCAATGCCTCCGGGCTGGCCAGCTCGGACGACAACGTCATGTATGAGTTCTGCCAGACCGGCTATGAGGCGACGACCGCCGCGCCGACGCAGGGCTATCTGCGCGGCGTCGCTGACATCGGCCACGGCGAGAGCGTGCACACGCGCGAGCTCGGCATCACCCCTCCCGAATGGTCGTTCGGTCCCACCAGCTTCGGCGGCGAGACGAACTTCCATCCCGGGTATCGCGAGTGGCGCAGGCTGTTGCAGCATGCCGCCGGGGAGACGGCGTGATGGCTACCGGCGCAATCAGGCAAACCGATGCCCACGCGGTCGCAGCCGCGACCATCTTCCGCGAGGCGCGCCTGCTCGATACCGGCGAATGGGCCGACTGGGTCGCGATGTACAGCGAGGATGCCGTCTATTGGGTGCCGGCCTGGCTCGACGAGTACACCACCACCAACGATCCCGACACGCAGGTCTCGTTGCTCTACCACGATGCACGGCGCGGGCTGGAGGAGCGGATCGCACGAATCGAGTCGCGCAAATCGATCACCGCGCTGCCGCTGCCGCGCACCGTGCACCAGATCTCGAACCTGGAAGCGTCCGAAACCGGGCCTGAACAGATCACCTGCCACTCGGTGTTCTCGGTCCACGTCTACGACCCGCGCGTCGCCAAGGAGCATCTGCGGCACGGGCGCTATGAGCACACGCTGCGGTGTGACGGCGAGACCTGGAAGATCGCGCGCAAGGTCATCACGCTGGTCAACGACCGCGTCCCGACCGTGCTCGATTTCTACAGCATTTGAGAGGGTATATGGCAGACGAAGGCACTTGGCACGACGGTGCCCCACTCAGCGCGCTGAACGAAGGCGAGCCATACGGCATCGAAATCGGCAGAAATCACATCGCGCTCTATCGCGTCGGCAACGAGTATTACGCGACGAGCAATATCTGCACCCATGCGGAGGCGCTGCTGTCCGACGGCATGCTGGACGGTTGCGAGATCGAATGCCCGCTGCATATGGGCCGCTTCGACATCCGGACCGGCGCGGCGCTGACCAGTCCGGTCGAGATCGACATCCGGACCTATCCGGTACGCGTGGCGGGCGACAGGCTCGAGGTCTGCCTGCCCGCATAAGACGACCATCAAAAATCAAGAATAGGGGGAAACAGGGATGACCGAAATCGTGATGGACAAGGCGGCGACAACGACCGCCGATCCGCAGATCGAACGCACCACAATCCGCAAGGTCGCGCTGCGCCTGATGTGGTTCGTCATGGCGATGTACTTCCTCGCCATTCTCGACCGCGGAAACATCTCCTTTGCCGCGCTGCAGATGAACAAGGAGCTCGGGCTCAATGCCGAGATGTTCGGCATCGCCGTCGGCATCATGTACTTCACCTATTCGATCTTCGAGATCCCAAGCAATCTCATCCTCAGCAAATACGGCGCGCGCGTCACGCTGACGCGGATCGCGATCCTGTGGGGCATCGCCACCATGCTGATGGCATTCACGCAGGGCCCGCTCAGCCTCTATGCATTCCGCGGCTTCCTCGGATTTGCCGAGTCCGGCCTGTTTCCCGGGGTGATGCTGCTGCTGAGCCTCTGGTTTCCGTTCAGCTACCGCGCCCGCTACAACGCGATGTTCAACTACGCGGTGCCGATCTCCTATATCTTCGCCTCGCTGATCTCCGGCGCGATCCTCGAGCTGAACGGAACGTTCGGCATTTCGGGCTGGAAATGGCTGTTCATCCTCGAAGGCCTGCCGCCCGTCATTCTCGGGATCGTCGGCATCTTCTATCTGACCGACCGTCCGCAGCAGGCGAGCTGGCTGTCGACGGCGCAGCGCAACTGGCTGATCGGCGCGCTGGAGCGCGACGCCAAGGCAACCGGGGTGGTGCATGCCGAAGGCGTGCTCAGGACCATCACCAAGCCGATGGTGCTGCTGTTCGGCCTGTGCAATTTCGGCCTGTTCTGTGGCCTGGCTTCGCTGTTTCCCTGGCTGCCGCAGATCATCAAGTCGTTCGGGCTGCCGAATTCACAGGTCGGTTTCGTGACCGCGATCCCGCCCGTCGCCGGCCTGATCGGCATGATCGCGTTGTCGCGGCACTCCGACCATGTCGGTGAGCGGTTCTACTACGCGGCCATGACCTTCGTGATCGCGGCAGCCGGCTTCGCCATCGCGGCGTTCTCGACATCGCCGCTCTGGATCATCATCGGCTTCATGGTTGCCAATGTAGGCGTCTATGGCACGCAGGCGGTGTTCTGGACCATCCCGCAGTCCTACATGTCGCGGCAGAGCGCGCCGGGCGCGATCGGCCTGGTCAGCACCATCGGCAGCATCGGAGGCGCCACGATCCCGATCGTGATCGGACGCGCCAAGGACACCTCGGGCAGTTTCACCACCGGGTTCCTCGTGGTAACAGGCGTTCTCCTCGTCGCGGCGGCCCTGGTCCTGATCGCGCGCACTCAACTCGTGAAAGAATGAAAAGCCGGACTGCAACAAACCGCACCAGCGCCCCTGCCCCGCGCCGCGCCCCGCAAGGGGACGCGAGCTCGGAGCTGGTGATCGATTTCGAACGTTACGTGCCGACCGTGCTCTCGAGCCTGGTCGCGAAATTGCGCGCCAACGCCAACGCGTTCTTCCCGCAAGCCTACGGCGTGTCGCTCGCGGAATGGCGGGTGCTGTCCTTTCTCAGGGAGCATGAACCCGCCAGCGCCTACGACATCTGGACCAATGCGCAACTGGACAAGGCCGTCGTCAGCCGCGAGACGACCTCGCTGAAGAAAAAGGGGCTGATCGAGCTAACGCCGGTGCGAGGCAGCGCCCGGAACCGGACCGAGATCCGGCTGACATCGCAAGGCGTCGCGCTGCTCGACCGCAGTCTGGATGAAATCCTGCGCCGGCACAGCAACCTCACGGCCGGCCTCGACGCCAAGGCGCTGGACGGCTTCTTCCGCGTCGTGGCGCATATCGAGCACCGCATTCCCCACATGGCCGACCAGACCTCGAATGCCGTGCCGGCCCATGCGCCGGTCAAACGCATTGCGAAGCGGAGGCCGCCGACCGGCGGCTAGAGCTTTTCCCGTTCCGATGGAATCGGAACGGGGCTCTAGATTCTTGTTTTGACGCGTTTTCTTCACGCGAACCGGTATCCACTTCGCTCGAAAACGCTCTAGCGACACTTGTCCGGTGAGGAACCCGCGTAATTTATGTTTCAGTAAGCAAGTTGTAGCTAGGATCGATCAGTGAGTTGCGTATGGGAGACTTCCAGTGATCGACTTTGACGAACTTCGTAGTATCGCCGCGGATGTTCGTATCTTTATCGACGCGTCGGAAGACAAGGGTGGCGCCTTGAAGGCCATCGTCGAGGCCTACGACGTCGTTCTGGGGATTTTCCCGGCCGGCCCGGGAATGGAACTTCACGTGGTCAAGGGCACTGAGGTCCTCAATCACATCGCGCAGACCCAGGCCTCGTCGGGCTTTACCCACACCGCCATCGCATTCCAGACCCGTGAGCAGGCTGTTGCGCTTCAGCAACTGATGGCTGCCTAACCACCGGCCTTGCACTCCCGCATTTGCGGGGCGGCTGAAGCGATCCCGATAGACCACCGGAGCGGCCCTTGACCGTCGAGAGCTCGAGGGTCGGATCTAATTTCCTCACCCGGCATCTCAGTGCACGGGTAGATCAAGCAGCGGTTGCTGAGCCGCATTGCGCAGCCGTTCGGCATGGTATTGCGCGACACAATCCCAGGGGTACTCGACCAGGAAATCGGCGATGCGCAGCGCCGCCGCGGCGGGCTCCGCGTACCGGATCGAACTGTAGACGGCTTCCCAGCGCGCGCAGAACGTCAGCTCGGAATCGCCGCGTTCGCCGCACAGCTCGTACACCGTGATCGCGTCGGCAAAGCCCTTCGGCCGGATCTGGTCGACGCTGCGGAACGCAAATCTGTGTTCGGCGCGCGCCCTGACGGCCGCGCTCACCAGGACCTGCGTGCCGTAGTTCTTGTTGAGGCCTTCGAGACGCGAGGCCAGATTGATGGTGGCGCCGAGCGCGGTGTAGCTCATGCGGGCGGCGGAGCCGACATTGCCGACCACGGCATCGCCGAGATGCAGGCCAAACCGCGTGCCATAGGCCGGCCAGCCTTCGCTGCGGAAGGCCCGGTTGAGCTCTGTGTTGCGGTGAACGCAGTCCAGCACGGCCTCGCAGGCATGAACGACGTGATCGGGATCCTCGTCCGGCGCGTTCCACAGCGCCATCACCGCATCGCCGATGAACTTGTCGATGGTGCCATGGTGTTTCATGATCGCCTCCGACATCGCGGCGAAATAGCGCGAGGTGAAGATCATGACCTGCGAGGGGTCCGCTTTCTCCGTTTTCGCGGTGAAGTCGGCGACGTCGGTGAAGAGAACCGTGACCTCGCGCCTGATACCGCCGAGCTGCAGCGAGGCTCCGGACTGCATCAGCTGACGGACGATCGGCTGCGGAATGAAGCTTGAGAAGTTGCGCACGACGGTACGCATCGTAAACACCGAGCGGCCGAGCTCGTCGATCTCGTCGATGGCCGATTGCATGCGCGGCCGGTCCGCGAGCTGGAAGTGCTGGATCTCGTCGGTCTGCCGCGCCAGCTCGCGCAGCGATCGGGCGAGCAGCGAGCCGAGCCAGAACGCGAACGGCAGCATCGCGATCACAAAGCCGAGCGCGATGGCAAACAGCGCGCGCCGCTCCGAGATGATCTTGGCAAAAAACTCGTCGAGCGGGGCGACCACCGCGAGGTGGATGTTGGCCGCACCGGCCGTCTCGATGCGGTGAAAGGCCGCCACAAGGGTCCGTCCGTCGGCGTCGGTGAAGAATTGCTGGGCGAGTCCGTCGCTGCGCCAGGACTGGATCGCCGCGGACAGGCCGGGAAGCTTGATGGCATCGATCCGGGGCAATGCGTCGCTGCGTTCCGTCATCAGCTCGCGCATCTCGGGGTGGCCGACGATGCGGTCGGCGTCGTTGAACAGGAAGGCCAGCCCGGATTTTCCGAGCTTTTGCCGGCTCAGCATCTCCTCGAGGCGATTGAGCAGCAGGTCGGCGGCCACCACCCCGCGGCGGCCTTCCCTAAGCGGCGTGCGCAGCGTGTAGCCGGGCTCCCCGGTCGCGTAGAACACATAGGGCCCGGTGAGCAGCGTCTTGCGATCCTTGAGGGCATCGACATACCAGGGACGCTGCCGCGGGTCGTAGCTGTGCGGCCCCGCCACCTTCGCGACCTGGGTCAGGTTTTCCGACAGGAACAGCGTCACCGGCGCCGCGGCGGCCGCCCCCGAGCGGGCAATGACGACGACGCGGTAGACGGCGTCCGGGGCGGCATTCAGCGCCGTGCGGAATTGCGGCTTGGCGCGATCGATGACGTCCATCTCCAGGAAGGAGCCGTCTTCATATCCGACATAGAGATTGAAGATCTGCGGATTGTTGCGCAGCATCGAGGCCAACAGGGCATAGAGCCGGCTGTTGTCAGTGATGTCGGCCTCCTGGATGGCTGGAATTCCTGCCAGGATCTCGAGGCTGTCGCGCACATTCTTGAACTGCGCGTCGATGCGATCGGCGCCGATCTGGCCTACCTTGTCGATGAAGGTGCTCGCGGCCATCTGCGTGATCGACGAGACCCGCCTGAAGCTGAGATAGACCAGCGTCAGTCCGACCACCAGCACCGCGGCGATGACCACCGTGATGATCGAGGTGCGGAAGCCGATACGAACCGGCCCCCGGCCGGTCTCGCGCGCATCACTCATCGAACTCGTCGTTCGCCTCCGCTAATATTTGCGCACGATCGGCTTGGTCGGTGTCGTAGCCGGCGCGGCCGGCGAGAGCTGGAACGTCACCCACGCCGTCCACCCCTCGGGCCGGTTCTCGGCGGCGAAATCCTTGTAGCCTCGGACGTTCAGATAGCCCTGATAGCCGTCGGCCACCGGAAAGATGAATCCCACCTGCGGGCCGATGCCGGCAACGCGTCCCTTGAAATCACCCAGCTTCGCACCGGCTCCGCTGTCTCCGGTGAGCTGCTGGAAATAGTATCCGGCGACACCGACATGCACGTTCTTGGCGATGAACTTCGAGAGTCCCCAGTCGACGTGGAAGTCGATGCCGTTCTGGTACTGCAGATCCTTGTTCATTCCATTGTAGGTGACGCCCGCCAGCACCGAGAACTCCTGGCCGGATTCAGGATTGAGATAGGTATAGGCGCCGCCGACGTCGATCGCGGTGAATCCGAAGCTGAGATTGGCGAGGCGACTGCTGTCATAGGTCCCGCTCGGGATGTTGCCGAAGATGTAGAACATCTCGTTGTTGACACCCTGATTCCATTTCAGCGTGCCCTGGTAGAAGACATCGGAGACCGTGTTGCGGTTGTCGGTTGCGACGCCCGAGACCGTATTGCCCCGCGGCCCCGTCAGCGTCGCGTCTACGCCGACGCCGATATTTCCCGGCGCGGTAAGGAAGGTTACGGCCGCCTGCCCCCCTAGGACCGACTGAGCCCAGGTATAGGTGAACCCTTCGATGAGAACGTCCGCATGTGCGTTGAGACCGGCGACGACGGACCCCGGCACGCGGTTGCCGATGACAAAATTCTTTCCCGCGTTGGCGCTTGTGTCGAGATGAATGTAGATCGTCTCATACGCCCAGCCGGGCACCGCCGGTGCTGCGGTCAGGCTGGCGAACGCGCCGGGCAGCCAGAAGCTCAATCCACCGGCGTCGGCCAAGGCTGTGCGCGGCATCGTCGACAGCGCGATTGCGCCGACGATGCCGAGAACGGCGCGCTTGTGATTCTTGACTGTCTTCATCCCGAGCTCCCCATTTCGTTCAAGACATCATAGCGGATTCGCGTGCGTCTCAATTCACCGCCTGCGCCTCCGGGAATTTCCACTTCCCGTTCAGGATCTCCGGGCGCGGCCGATAGAGCCGGACCATATAGTTCCAGCCCGCCATGATTGGCAGGCAATTGGCAATCTTCCCATCGCAGCCTCCGAACTGCACCGTCACTGCGCCGTCGGCATTCCGCTTCGCGGTGATGCTGTTGAGCGAGTAAGCGTCATAGGGATTGGCCTGGAAATAGCCTTCCTTGTTGTAGAGGCTGATCGACCAGAAGCCGTCGACCGGCACGTCCTTGACGTCGAGCCGATAGATCGCCGTGCCGTCGTTCTTCGCGGGCGTGACGTTGAGATAGAGCGCATCCTTTTCGGGATTACCACCCCACGCCGACGCCGCCCCGATCAGCCGCCGCACCGGATCAACCTTGCCCCGCGCGCCGAACATCCCCTTGGTGTCGGGCAACGTCGACGCCAGCGCAAGCAGCGCCTCGCGCACCTTCTTCTGGCCGGCCGGATCGAAGTTCGGCACCTCGAATTTGCCGGGACTCTTCTGGCTGACCCTGATCGCATCCTGCAGGGCGTGGACCCGCTCGACATCCTTCGGATTGTTCGGGTCGACCAGGATGCGTACCGCCATCACCACGTAGCGGGTGCTGATCTTGTCTTTGCTGAACGTGTACCGGCCGGGCCGGTAGATGACCTCGGGTGTGTACTGGTCCTCGTCGATGACCTGCATCGACATGAAGCGCTTGCCGGCGTCCGGCAGCGTGATCGTCACCGGACCGGCATCGAGATCGAACACCGCGCCGGAATAGAGCGTGTCCCTGTTGGTCCGGATCACCGTCTGCTTGTCGATCGGCAAGGCTTCGCGATTGTGCTCGAACTTGCCGAAGCCATCCTTCTTCACCACCCCGTCGAAGTAGAGGTCGGTCTCGGCGCGGACGAAATTATCGGCGGTCACCGGGACCGTATCGGTCGTGGCAGCTGCCGTCCCCACGGTCGGCGACGCAGGCCCCGCCCCTGCCGCGACGCGCTCGATGTCCGGCAACACCCAGCTCTTGTCGAACAGCGGCTTCTGCGGGCCATAGAGGCGGAACAGGACCTCGAACTCTCCGCCGGCGCGCGTCGGTATCCAGTTCGTTTCCTTACCCGCGGGAGCCGCCGGGCCGAAATAGACATCGACCGAGCCATCCGCATTCTTCTGCAGTTCCGGGTTTTGCGATGACCGGCTGAAACGCGGCATATCCCGGATGAAGGCATGCGTATCACGGTCGTAGGCGGTCGCAGACCAATATTGCGAGACCGGTGCGTTTGCCGGCACGGTCAGACGATACTGGCTCGCGCCGACGAGGGCATTGCCCGTCTTGTCGGCGATCGTCATCAGATAGAATTGTCCGGCGCCCAACCGCTTGATGCCGACGAAGCCGTAGGAATAGGTCAGCCCGCGCGCATCGACCGGATAGCTGTCGCGCTTGGCGTAGGAATCCGACTGGCCTTCGATGACCTCAGGCGACGCCGGAACGCCCCAGCGGTGGCCTTCATTGTAGGGCGCGAAAGCCGTGGTGTATTTGTACTCGAGCCAGGCATGAGCATCACGCGCCCCGGCCTCGAGGCGGTGGCGCGTCCCGGCGTCGGGGTTGAACGGCTTGCCCTTTTCGATACCGATCGAACGCAATTGATCGATCATGACCCTGTCGCGCTCAAGCCAGGGCTCGGACTGAACGATGCGATCGAGGGCCTCGAAGAAACGGATATCATATGGGATCGTCGAATCGAACACGACCTCGACCGCATCCACGAACGTCGTCTCCGGAGGGCTGTCGGCGCGCGCCAGCGGGTAGAGCTTGATTTGCCGGCCGTAAGCGACCGCCTTGGCGACATCGGCGTCGCTGCCGCTTTTCGGCGTGGACCGCAGCAGCGCGTAGCCGGAGGACGTATCGGATCGCAGGGGAATATAGCCGTCGGGAGGCGTCTGCGAATAGTCAGGCGGAAGGATCAGATACTTGCCGCCCTTCCCCTTGTCAGCGCCCGAAGGTCCCGCATCTTCGAGCGCGACCTGCCAGACCGTGTCGATGTTGCCGGTGATCGACTCCTCCCCGGCCGGCGGAACCTCCAGCACCATTGGACCGGCCTGGGCGGTGTTGAAGAACGCCATCAGATAGACCGCGTCGGGATTCGGCGTCAGCGTCTGGTTCTTCCAGCTCGGCAGCCGCGACCAGTAGACGATTTGGTTGTCCTTCAGGCCGACCCTGGTCTTCGCCTGCTGCAGCATCAGGTCGGTATTGACGGCGGGCATGCCCCAGACGACGGCTTCAAACGCGCGCCGTTGCATGACGTCGCCTGCGAGCCCCGCAGCGGATGCAGCAGGCTCCGCCGCCCTCACGGGCGTGGTTGGAATCGTCCCGGATAGCAGCGCGATCGAGAGCAGGATCATGGTCCGCTGCGCAATCATCATTTCCCCTCAAAGCGGATTGACATAATTAATGATCGCAACTTGCCGCAGCAGCACCCGGCGGACCACATGAGTCGGCTTCAAATGCTCGGTATAGATTGCCGCCGTCCCGGCACTGCCCGCAGGCAACCGATTAGCGAAGGTAGCATCGTCGAGCTTCACACGCACGACGAAAGGTGCCGCCTCGATCGCTTTCGGCGCCACGGCGGTGCCCGAGGTCTGGGTCTGGCCGATCGCGATCGCCTGCAGCACGCTTTCGACCTTGCCGGAATAGATCTGCCCGGGCGCGAACTTGAAGGTGACCTCGACCTCCTGCCCCGGCGCGACGTAGCGGGCATCGATCTGGTTGATCTCGACGCCGATAATCGTGTTCGAGGTATCGATGAACGCCATCACCGGCGACAGCGGCAGGTTCGCTACCCGCGCGCCCTTGCGCAGCGCGAGGTTGGTGACGTAGCCGTCGGCCGGCGCCTTCACCACCGTCTTGTCGAGATTCCACTCCGCGGCCTCGAGCTGGCCGCTGAGCTGATCGACTTCCGACTGGTGCTGCTCGACGTCGAAGCCACGCCCGGCGTCGCGCTCGTAGAGCGTCGTCATCTGCGCAAGCCGCGTCTTCGACAGCTTGAGCTGCGCCGTGATCGCCTTGACCTGCGCATCGTAGGGCGTCGGATCGATCTTGAAGAGAACGTCACCGGCCTTCAGCGCGGTGTTGGCGACGACGGGCACTTCGGTCACTTCGCCGGCGACGTCAGGCACGATCGACACCGCATTGCGCACCACCAGCGCCGAGCCCTGCGGTGCGCCCCAGTTCATCGGGACCAGGAGACCGAACATCACCAGCACCAGCACGATGAACGGCGACAGCTTCCAGAACAGGTTGAAGCGCACGATCTTGAAATGCACCAGCAGGAACAGCAGCACCAGATAGGTGTTGATGATCGCGACGCCCATCACACCGCTCCACTCTTGCGTTGGGGCACGTCGACATAGGCCCAGATCAGCGCGATCGGCCACAGCGCGAAGCCGAAAAGCAGCGTGATCCAGCCGGCCACCGTCACGGCCTGCGCGTAGGGATGATTGCGCGACTTCGCGATATGCCCGGGCAGCCAGCCCGCGATGCAAAAAACACCGATCGCGCTTCCGACCAGAATGATCAGCACGATCCAGGCAAAGATGTCGTAGCCGCTCATGGCACCGCCTCACATGACATCAGACCGACCAGACAGGCCGTCGTCCACACTTGCCCCTCAATTCGATTTGGCCACGTCGGGTGGTGTCCACTTTCCTTGAAGGAATTCCTCGCGCGGCGAGTAGAGGCGCATCAGCAGCGTGAACGGCGCCTTGCCGACCGGGAGCCAGTTGGCTTCCTTGTCCTTTCCGGGCGAATCGGCCTGGAGGTAAAGATCGACGGAGCCATCGGCGTTGGTGAAGAGCTTGTCGCGATCGCCGATGGCCTGACGCTTGATCGGGTTCGGGATGAAGTAGCCCTCGATGTCATAGGCCGTCACCGACCAGAACGCGTCCACCGGCGGCAGCTTGCCCTTGTCGAAGTGCAGGACGTACTTGTTGGCGCCATCCAGCGCCCGGCCATCGCTATCGGTCGACAGCGCGGGATAGACCGCGTCCTGCGGCAGGTTCTCGCCGAGACAGCACTGGGCGATCGCGGCGCGGTAGAGATAGTCCACGCCATAGGCGCCGCTGCGGGTGGTGTAGATCCAGCCCTTGCCGCCGATGCCGCCCGCCTTCCTGCCCTCGGCCAGCACCAGGGCTTTGCCGTCGGTATAGCCGCGATTGAATGCCTGCTGGATATTTGCCGGCGCTTTCGCGAGGTCGAAGCTTTGGCCGACCTTGAAGCCCACGCGTTCGAGGCGGTGGATCATCGGGTAGTCGACCTGGTTGGGCGGATTCTCCTTGAGCAGATCGGCGAAGCTGCCGAAATAGGTCGCCGCGTCCATCCGGTCGACCGCCACCGGCGGCGCTGCCTTCATGTCGATGCTGGGATCGATGGTGCCCTTGGCGGGGACATAATCCGCCTTGCCCCAGGCCGAGAGCGGCGTGAGCTTCATGCCGCCCTGAACCTTATGAACGTTCGCATAGTCGGCGACCCCATTGGTCTGGGTACGGCCGATGATCCATACATAGCGCGTGGGGCTTTTGATCACCTCCAGGCCCGCCGGCGCATCGCCGCGCCACTGCGGGCTCACCACCAGGAAATCGCGCGCCGCATTCCTGCCCGTCGTTCGCGTGCCGGGCACAGCGAAGACATCGCTCCACAGACTGAGCATCGGCAGCATGAAATAGCGGTCGGCCGACGGTACCGAGAGCACCATCGGCTCACTCTTCAGGTCGAGAACGCCGGCCGAGTACAGCGTGTCCACATTGGTGCGGATGACAAGCTTTGCTTCGGGGTTGGCAAAGGCCCGCACATGGTGGAATTGGTTCGGCGGCCCATAGGCATCACCGTCGACGGGTTGCACGAAATTGCTCAGCCTCTGGACGGTCGCGTGCGTCAGCATCAGCGGGTACGCGTAGACGTAACCATCCTTGGCGATCGCGTAGGCCTCCTGTTCGGAGACGCTCTGCGCTGACGCGGAGCCCACCAGCGCCATCAGCGCAACGGGGATCAGTTTGAAGACTGCCTTAATCACCCAAGCCCCCTTTCTCGCTCCGATGGTGTTGGCGATGTTGCCGCCTGTCGATGCCACGTCGTCACTGCGAACGGTTGTCATCTGGAAACACCACCTTCCAGTCCTGCTTCATGTCGACCACGGTCCATCCGCGCTGCGCTGCCTCATCGAGCGCCTTGTCGAGCTTGCCGACCTTCGATTGACGGTCGTAGGCGTACTCGCGAACCTCGTCGGTGTGGTGCACGATGCCGGCGAAGCGCGCGCCCGATCCCGCCACGGTCCATTGCAGCATCTGCAGGTCGCCGTCCGAGTTGCCGAACGCGAAGATCGGGCGGCGGCCGATGAAGCGGTTGATGCCGACCGGCTTGCCCGGGCCGTCATCGATGAACTCGACCTTGGCCTGCTTCATCAGGACCGGCTTGCCGTCGGGGGCGATCTGGAACTTGACCACGCCGGATGAGCCGACCACCTGCTCCGGCGGGATGCCGTACACCTTCTCCATCCACGGCCGCATGAATTCGACCCCGCCGCCGGAGACGACGAAGGTCTTGAAGCCGTTGGCCCTGAGATAGGCCAGCAGCTCCAGCATCGGCTGGTAGACCAGGCTGTCATACGGCCGGTTGAAGCGCGGATGCCTCGCCGTCGCGAGCCAGTCACGCACCGAATTTGCGAACGTATCGGTCGTCATGCCGGCATGCGTTGCCGCCACGATCTGCAAAAGGCCCTTCTCGCCGCTCGCGGCCAGCGCCTTGGTGTCCTTCTCGAGAAGCGCCTTGAAGGGTTGCCGCGTCTTCCAGTCCGGGTGCTCCGGCGCCATCGCCTTGACGCGGTCGAACGCGAAGGCGAGCTGGAAATAGAACGGCTGCTCGGTCCACAGCGTGCCGTCATTGTCGAACGTCGCGATCCGCTCGGCCGGCGGCACGAAGTCACGCCCGCCCTGCGTCGTAACGCGCGCGACGAAATCGACGATCGCCGATTTCGCCGCGCCGTCGCTCCAGGATGGCAAGGGATCCACCGGCTGCGCCACCGCAACGGAGATGGCCACAAGACACGCAAGCAGCACAGCGGCAAGCCGAACCATCATCGCACTTTCCCTCTTTCTGTCCGTTGCTCTGCCTGCATCACTGCGGCTTCAAGCGCTCGAGGTCATTGAGCCGCTTCAATGCCGCCTGCTGCCGAAGCAGTCCGTAATTGATGCCGCCCGCGTTCAGCGAACTGCCTTCCTGATAGGGGAACTGGTCGAAATCAGAGAAGAATTCCTTGATCTTTCCCTGCACCGGCACGATCAGCCACATGTTCTGGGCGAGGAATTTCATCGCCTCTCCGCCTTCCTCCATGCCGCGCTCATAAGGATCCATGCGCAGATTGGCGATCAGCGACCACGCCGTGACCTCACGTGTGCCGGTTGCGATGTTTCCCTTTGACGAGGCAAAGCTCAGCTTCCAGTCGTTCCACCGGATGGCGTTGAGATTGCCGCCCTGGTCGAAGTAGTAGATCGAGTCGCGCGGCGGCTCCTTTGCGTCTCCCTTGAAGAACGGCATGAAGTTGTAGCCGTCGAGATGAACCTTGAAGGTCTTGCCGCCCGCGCCGGCAAATCCGGTCTTCATCTTCTCCTTGACGTCATTCATCCCCGCTGCGGCACATAGCGTTGGAAACCAGTCGATCAACGAGATGATCTCGTTGTACTCGGTGCCGGGCTTCACCACGCCCGGCCATCGCACCATCATCGGAATGCGCATGCCGCCTTCCCAGGTCGTGCCCTTCTCGCCGTGGAACGGTGTCATCGCTCCATCGGGCCACATCGCGATCTCCGCGCCATTGTCCGTGGTGTAGAGGACGATCGTGTTGTCGGCGATGCCGAGATCGTCGAGTTGCTTGAGCAATTCGCCGACCATTCCGTCATGCTCGACCATCCCGTCTGCATGGATGCCCTTGCCGGTCTTTCCGAGCGACGCCTGCTTCAGATGCGTGAAAATATGCATGCGCGTCGAGTTGAACCAGACGAAGAACGGCTTGTCCGCCTTGGCCTGGCGTCCGATGAAGTCCTTGGCAGCGCCGAGAAATTCTTCGTCCACCGTGGGCATGCGCGCAGTGTTCAGCGGACCCGTGTCCTCGATCTTTCCATCCGCGGACGATTTGATCACGCCGCGCGGGCCGAACTGCTTCCGGAAGTTCGGATCCTTCGGATAGAAATAGCCTTCCGGCTCCTCCTCGGCGTTGAGATGATAGAGGTTGCCGAAGAACTCGTCGAAGCCGTGCTTGGTCGGCAGATGCTCGTCGCGGTCGCCGAGATGGTTCTTGCCGAACTGGCCGGTGGCATAGCCCTGGGTCTTCATCGCATCGGCGATCGTCGGCATCCAGTCCTGGATGCCATGGGGATCGCCGGGCATGCCGATGGTGAGAAGGCCGGTCCGGAACGGCTCCTGGCCAAGGATGAACGATGCGCGGCCGGCGGTGCAGCTTTGCTGACCGTAGGCGTCGGTGAAGATGGCGCCCTCGCGCGCGATCCGGTCGATGTTGGGCGTGCGATATCCCATCATGCCCATGGTGTAGGCGCTGATCTGCGGGATGCCGATGTCGTCGCCGAAGATGACGAGGATGTTCGGCTTGCGGCCACCGGCCGGCGCCGCGGCGGGCGCGGCCTTCTGGGCTTGCGCGAGCGCCTGCGACGTCAGCGCCGCAGTGGCAGCAAGCGATGACGTGCCGAGCAGAACGGCCCGGCGATCAATGGTCGAGGCACCGCAATCGGAATTGGCGCCGGCGTCATGTCTCTTCGTCTCACTCTTCATTCGACACTCCTTAGTTACTCAAGGGTTGCTCGCTCTGGTGACTACGAATCATGCGTTCTGCTCGATCGGTCTCAATGTGCTTCGTTCATCTGGCGGGCTTTGGTCGACCAAAGGACGTGGTGGAGGAAAGCCCGACCGGATTCAGGTTCTGAAGTGAGCGCGTGTCTTCGCGGCGTCTCGCGCGCCGACGCAGGCTGCGCCGGGCGCCGCCGACCTGGCGCAGCAGCCGGCGCGGTGACCAGCGCGCCGCGCCGGCAGACGGCGCGAACAGCTCGCGCTCGACCGCGCCGATCTCGTCATCGAGCGCGGCATCATGGGCGACGGCCTTGAACGCCTCGACCGTGTGCCCCGGCGCGACCGGTTCGAACCGCTGCAGCCAGTCGAGCAGCGCGAAGTAGACCGCCTTGGCGTCGCCATGGCGCGCGGCGCGCCGCAGCTCGCTGAAGGCGAACGCTTCCGAGCGCAGATAGGCCTCGCGATGCCGGCGAAGACGCGCCACGATCGCGCGGATCGTCCGCGGCATCAGCCAGCCAAGCCCGGCAAGCGCCAGCAGCACGACTGCGGCCGACTTCCAGCGATCGGCAACGACATCGCGCAGCGCGCCCCATGACCGGCGTGCGCTGGAGGTGCCGGTTGACGACGCGCCGCCGGCTGCCGGGTTCGTCTCCACGTGCAGCGTCACCGGGTCGAGATGCGCCACATCGATGCTTTGCGCGTCGATATTCCACCAGCGCAGGTCGATCGGCGGCAGCACATAGTCGCCGGCCTTCTCGAGCATGTAGACGCCGCTGTCGGTGCGCGTCGAGGACAGCACATCGGTGCGCCCATCAGTCTTGTCCTGGAGCGACGGCCGCGCAGGATAGAGCTTGAGCCCGTCGAACGCGGCGAACTTCACCGGAGGCAGCAGCATCGCCGGAATGCCTTCGGCCTTGATGGCGACGGTCCGCGTCACGGCATCCCCCGCCTTGAGCTGATCCGACGAACGGTTGACGGTCTGCTCGATCGACAGATTGCGCGCGGCCATGAACGGCTGCAGGGCGGAGGCCGCGTCCGGGATGAAGGCCTCAAATGCGATCGGCGGCAGCGCGAGCGTGGCCTCGCGCGTCGCCGGCGGCTCGGCGGCGTATTTGATGGTGATCGCCTGGCCGGCGATCGCGTAGCTGCCCGGCTCCTGCGGATGGATGGCAAATTCGAACCGGACGCCGGCATAGGTGACGCCGTCTCGCTGCTCGTTCTCGTTGATGCTCCGCAACTGACGGGTCACGGCATTGCGGACCTGGAAGTCGGGCAGCTCGGGCGGCGCCGTCATGTAGTTCGGCGCCAGCACGTCGATCCGCAGCGTGGCCGCCTGCCCCACCACGACGCGCGGCGGATCGATCGTCAGCCGCAGGATCGGCTCCGGCGCGCTTTGCTGGGCGATCGCCGCGCAGGCGCAGGGTATGAGCAGTCCGAGCATCAGGGCTGCGGCGGCGAGCGGGCGCGTCATGGCTTCGCCCCCGCCGGCCGCGACGCATCCTGGATCGCGAATTTCAGCTTGAGGAAGTCGGCCGGCGTGGTCTGGACCTGACGCATCCAGGCTTCGGCGGCACCGGCCGTGGTGAGATCCGTCGGCTTCACCTGGATCCGCTTGCCGCCCTTCTGGGTCGGGTCGACCCGCATCTCGTCCGCCTTCTCGTCCGGCGGCGCGCTGTCGTCCTGCTCCTGCTTTTTCCGCTTCTCCTCCTTCGCCTGCAGCGCCGCTACCACGATGGCACGGTTGGTCGTCGCGGCAACATGGCCGGGCGCGATCTTCAGGACCTCGTCATAGGCGGCGATCGCCTTCTCATAGGCGTGGTTCTGCGCCTGGGCATTGCCGAGCGCGAAGCGTCCCTCGAGCGTATCGACATGCGCAAATTCCTGCGCGGCCGTCAGGAAGTCGAACGCGCGATAGGCGGCGATGCCGCGCCACATCGGATCGGAGAAGCGCTTGGCCGCGGTCGCATAGTCGCCGCGATCGAAGGCGATGCGTCCTTGCTGATCCGGCGTCAGCCACAGGTCGGCAAAACGGCGCGGCTCCTCCGCCCTCGCGGACGACACGTGCGACAGGCAGACGAAGGCGACAACCCAGGCCACCGTCGTGCCGCGCCGGAACCAGAGCAGGCTGAGCAGTGCAATCGGCAGCAGCAGCCAATAGCCCTCATCGCGCCATTGCGTACCGAACGCGTCGCCCTGCGCGGCCTGATAGCGGGTTTCGATGCGGCGCTCGAGCGCCGCGATGTCGGCGTCGTCGATGCTGACCTGGACGACGTCCGAACCGAGCGCGAACCTTTCGCCCTTGTTCGGCGTGACGCTCAGCTTGACCAGACCGTTCCGTCCGGCAGCCTGACGAACCGCTCCCTCGTCACCGCCGTCGTCGGCGACAAGCAGGATCGTGCCGGGCACCGTTTCGGTCGCGAGCGCCTCCGCGGCGAGCGCCACCGCCGCGACCGCGTTCTTCCCGACCGACGGCATCAGGCCCGGGGCAAGCGCGGCGAGGAAGGGTTCGATGACGGCGCGATCGTCGGTCAGCGGCATCACCAGATGCGCGGTGCCCGCGTAGGCGATCAGCCCCGTGCGCGCGCCGGCGCGCGCAGCAAGCAGATCCCTGATCTTCTGCTTTGCGCGTTCGAGCCGCGTCGGTGCGACGTCGCTCTGCCCCATCGTTGCATCGAGCGACAGCGCGATCATCAGCGGCGCCTTGTCCTCGACGAAGGGCGGCAGCTCGCGCCGCCAGGTCGGGCCCGACAACGCGACGATGCCGAGCGACAGTGCGGCGGCGACCAGATAGAGCGGGCTGACGCCGCGTCCCGCGCCCGGTTGCACGATGAGATGGTTGAGCAGATGCGGCGCGATCACCCCGCCCCATTGCGCCTGCGGACTCTGCCGCCACCGCACCCATACGAAGACGGCGGCGATAGGAATCAGGGCGAGCAGCCACAGCGGCCGCAGCAGATGGAACGGGATGGCGGCCGCGTCATGCATGGCCGAGCGCTCTCCTTCGTCCCAGCCCGCTTTCCAGCGAAAGGCCGAGCCACAGCAGCAGCGACAGCACCACGGCGGCGCCGAGCGGCCATTGGAACAGCGGCTGCTTCGGCCGCCATGACAGCGTATCGAGCTTGGCCGGCGCGAGACGGTCGATATCCGCGTAGATCGCCTGCAGCTGCGCACCGTCCTCGGCCCGGTAGAAGTGGCCGCCCGTCGTGGCGGCGACCGAGCGCAGGACGCCGAGATCGACACGGTTCTCGCCGGTCGCGGCCGGATCGCCGACGCCGATCGTGTCGATCACGACGCCGTTCTGGTGTGCGATGTCCGCGGCATGCTCCGGAGGGACGCGGCTCGCCGTATCGTTGCCGTCGGTGAGCAGGACAAGGAGCTTCTCGCGCGCCTTGCTTGCCTCGAAGGTCTTGATCGCAAGCCCGATGGTGTCGCCGATCGCGGTCTGCTGTCCGGCCATGCCGACCTCGGTCTGCGCCAGCAGCGCGGTCGCGGTCTGCAGATCCTGCGTGAACGGCACTTGCACATAGGGCCTGGTGCCGAACAGCACCAGCGCGACGCGGTCGCCGTGCCGGTGCGCGATGAAATCCGCGACCACGCGCTTGACGCCGTCGAGCCGCGTCAGCATCGCGCCGTCGCTGCTTCGGAAATCGCGCTGCTCCATCGAGCCGGAGATGTCGATCGCGAGCATGAGATCGCGCGCCGAAACCTCGCGCGTGACGGGGTCGCCGACCCATTGCGGCCGCGCCAGCGCCGCGACGACGAGCGCCCAGATCAATGCCGCCGTCACCATCTGGATGCGCCGCCGCTGCAGCACGACGGCGCCGCGCTGCGGGGTCTGTCCGGTTGCCGCCGCAAGGCGGTCGAAGAACGGCACCATCACGGAGGCCTGCCGCGCGCGATACGGCGGCAACAGCCACCACGCCAGGATCGGCAGCGGCAGGAGCGCGAGCATCCAGGGCCATGCGAACTCAAACATGGTGCCCCCTGATCCAGCGCCGCACCAGATCCTGCAGCGCGTTTAGGTCGCCGGCATCCGCCGTCGTCCGCCCGTACGGCGCGGTCGCGAGCAGCCGTCCGGCGCCGTGCGAGAATTCGTCGCCGCCATAGCTGCGATCGAGGAACGCAAGCCAGCCCGCGCCTGCAAGCGGCGCGATGGTCTCGCGCGGAAAGGCATCGAGCGCAGTCTTCCGCACCAGCAGCGCGAGGCTCGCGGCCATTCCCTCCGGGACGCCGCCTTGTGTCTGCAGCAACCGGTCAAGCTCCGCGAGCGCCGCGCGCCGATAGCGGTTGGCGCGGAAACGCCGCAGCAGGCGCCACGCCGCAACGGCGACCCCCGCGGCAACCAGCACGATCACGATCCGCGACGCCCATGTCGCCGGAAGCAGGCTCACCGACGGCGGCAGCGGGATATCGATCAGGCCCGCGACGGGATCCACAATGCCGGGTTGGGTGTCAGCCAAGAGCCGCCTCCGCTCTGGTGTGACTGCCACCGCGTCCGTGCCGGGCCGGCAGCCCGCCCAGGAGACGCCGGAGTTGCGGCGCCGTTTCCTCGGCCGTGCTCAGCGGCAGGACGGGAATGCCAAGCTCGCGCGTCCACGCGAATACGCCGCGCAGCCGCTCCTGCGACGCCTGCGCGATACTTTTGCGGACACTCTCGCGGCCGACTTCGAGCTGAATCTGCAGCTCGCCATCGGTGACGGTCATCCGGCTCGAGGCAGGCAAATCGCTTTGCAGGGGATCGTGGACCAGCACCGCGACCACGTTGTTATGCCGGGCGATCGCCCCGATCATCCGGCGCGTCGCGGTATCCGCGCCATCGAAATCGCTGATGATGATCACCGTGGCGTCGTGCATCGTCCGCCGCTCGGCATGTTCGAGCGCCCGGTTGAGCATGCCTGACGCCGGGACGATGCCGCGGCCGACGCCGAGCGCCTGGTTCTGCGCGACGACGGTGGACAAGATCTGCAGCACCGTCGCCCGACTGCGCCGCGCCGCCAGCTCGACGACATCGCTGTCATTGAACACGATCGCGCCGACCCGGTCGCCGACGCCGAGCACACGCCAGGCGCCGATCGCAGCGGTCTCGGCCGCGGTGACCGACTTCATGGCACGCCGGCTGCCAAAGAACATCGACAGCCGCTGATCGACCACGAGCAGGGCCTGGCGGTCGCGCTCCTCGTTGAAGACGCGCACATGCGGCTTCTGCAGCCGCGCCGTGACCTTCCAGTCGATCTCGCGGACATCGTCACCCGGGCGATAGTCCCTGATCTCCTCGAAGTTCAGCCCGCGGCCGCGCATGCGCGAGGCGAACCGGCCCGACAGCAGACTGTGCACCGGCTGGCGCGGCAGGAACGAAACCCTGCGATCCCTGAATTCGAGCGCGATCAGATCGTCGAGACTGACGTAGACACCGGGCGTTCTGGCTGATGTCTCCGTCATCACGGCCCTCACGCTGCGGCGACAAGCTCGGTGATCTTGTCGATCACCTGGTCGGGGCTGATGCCCTGCGATACGGCCTCGTAGCTCAGGATCAGCCGGTGCCGCAGGCAGTCGTGGATGACGGCCCGTATGTTGTCGGGCGTGACGAAGTCCTGCCCGTCGAGCCATGCGCGCGCCCGCGCGCAGCGGTCGATGGCAAGGCTGCCGCGCGGGCTGGCGCCGATCTGGATCCATTTGCTCAACGGCTCGCCGTAGCGGCCGGGAAACCGCGTCGCATAGATCAGGTCGACGATATATTTCTGTGCGAGGTCGGAGACGAAAATGCCGTCGAGCTCGCCGCGCGCATCGAGGATCGCCTGCTGCGGCACCGGCGGCGGCTCGGCGGCTCCGGCTTCCGGCTTGCGCGCATTCTCGGCGCGATTGAGCTTGATGATCTCGCCTTCCGTCGCCTCGTCGGGATAGGTGATCACGACATGCATCAGGAAACGGTCGAGCTGCGCCTCGGGAAGCGGATAGGTGCCCTCCTGCTCGATAGGATTCTCGGTCGCGAGCACCATGAACAGGTCAGGCATCTTGTAGGTCTTGCCGGCAACGGTGACCTGACGTTCCTCCATCGCTTCCAGCAGCGCCGACTGCACCTTGGCCGGCGCGCGGTTGATCTCGTCCGCCAGCACGAGGTTGGCGAAGATCGGCCCCTTCTGGAATTGAAACTGGCCGCCCTTCTCGGTCTGCAGGTAGATTTCCGCGCCGGTCACGTCCGACGGCAGCAGGTCCGGCGTGAACTGCACGCGCGACAGGTCCGCGGCAAGATTCTTCGCCAGCGTCTTGACCGCACGCGTCTTGGCAAGCCCCGGCAGGCTTTCGATCAGGAGGTTGCCGTTGGCCAGCAGCCCGATCAGCATGCTCTCGACCAGATGATCCTGCCCGAGCACCGATTTGCCGATGCGCGCCTTGAGATCGAGCACGGCGTCGCGCGCCGCCGAGCTCTTTGCGCCTTCCTGCTCCGTCGCGGCTTTCAACTGACTCGATCGAAGATCCGACATGTGGACTGAACCTGAAAAAGGATCCGGCCGCCGGCGAGCGGCGGCCGGATCCGCGCATTGCTCGCGCTATTTTGCACCCGGTTGCTTGTCCAGCGTCTTCATCAGGGCATCGACCATCTGGTCGATGCTGAAGCTCGCCGACCGCTGGCTCGGCGGGAATTCCTTGAAGGTCTGCAGGAACGGAGCGACCCGCCATACGCCGTATTGAATGAGATAGGCGTTCTTGGCCAACCAGTCGTAGTACTGGTCGGAGACCACATCGGCGCGTTCGAAGGGATCCATGCGCAGGTTGAACACTTTCGGCGCGCGCAGGCAGGTGAACGGATTCGCCCAGACGATGAATCCGCCGGGCTCACGCTGCTCGCAGAACACGATCTTCCAGTCGTTGTAGCGGTACGCGACGACCTGGCCGTCGTCGTTGAAGTAGTAGAAGTCGTTGCGTGCGGACTTCGGCTGTTGGCCGGTCAGATACGGCAACTGGTTGTAGCCGTCGAGATGCACCTTGAACGACTTGCCGCCGAGATCAGCGCCCTTGAGCAGCTTGTCCTTGACGTCGGTGTCGCCTGCGGCGGCCAGCAGCGTCGGGAACCAGTCGAGCCCCGACATCATTTCATTGGAAACTTCACCGGCCTTGATGTGACCGGGCCAGCGGACCATCGCCGGCACGCGAAATGCACCTTCCCAGTTGGTGTCCTTCTCACTGCGGAAGGGAGTTGTCGCGGCGTCCGGCCAGGACCACTGGTTGGGGCCGTTGTCGGTCGTGTAGACGACAATGGTGTTGTTGGCGATCCCGAGATCGTCCAGTGCCTTCAGGAGCTTTCCGACGTCGCCGTCATGCTCGATCATGCCGTCGGCATATTCGTTGCCCGGCATGCCGCTCTGCCCCTGCATGGACTGGCGGACATGGGTGAACGCATGCATGCGCGTGGTGTTCATCCAGGTGAAGAACGGCCTGTTCGCTTTCGCCTGACGTTGCATGAAATCGATCGCTGCAGCCGTGGTCTCGTCGTCGACGGTCTCCATCCGCTTCCGGTTCAGCGGGCCCGTATCTTCGATCTTTCCGTCGGCAGACGCCTTCAACACGCCGCGCGGTGTGTTGCTCTTCGTGAACGCTGTGTCGTTCTTCGGATAATACGGCCGCTCCGGCTCTTCCTCGGCGTTGAGGTGATAGAGGTTGCCGAAGAACTCGTCGAAGCCGTGCTTGGTCGGCAGATATTCATCGCGGTCGCCGAGATGGTTCTTGCCGAACTGACCGGTCGCGTAGCCGAGCGGCTTCAGCGCCTGTGCGATGGTGACGTCGCGATCCTGCAGGCCGACGGTCGCGCCGGGGATGCCGACCTTGCAGAGGCCGGTGCGCAGGCAAGCCTGCCCGGTGATGAAGGTGGATCGCCCGGCGGTGCAGCTGTTCTCGGCGTAATAGTCCGTGAACATCATCCCTTCATTGGCGATGCGATCGATGTTCGGCGTCTTGTAGCCCACCACGCCGCGCGTATAGGCGCTGATGTTGGACTGGCCGATGTCGTCGCCGAAGATCACGAGGATGTTCGGCTTCGCCGGGCCCGGCTGCTGCGCGAGCGCGGGCGACCTGCCCAATGGCGACAGGCTTGTCGCGACCAACGCCGCCGCGAACAAGGTGCGAAGTAACGTACCACGGCCATTACCATTGAGTTTGGCCGCCCCATTGTTCTTCAATTCGGCTTCATCACTCATTCGTCGCTCCCTACTCTTTATGCTGGCTGAGACGTTCGTGGCCGCACCACGCAGCGGAAGCCGACGTGACTGGTGGACGTGTCGACCGGTTCGGCATGCCGCGCGGCGGGGCGATAGCGGCGGCAATAGTTCGGGGCACAGAGATGCGAGCCGCCCTTCAGCACCTTCCGCGGTATCTTGATCGCGGGCTGGGCGGGGTCGTAGCTTGCCTCCTCGCGGCCGCCGCGCGGATTCTGCGGGATGCAGCAGGGCTTCGCGGCGTCGGCCTCATGACGGGTGGACCACCAGTCGGCGGTCCACTCCCAGACATTGCCGATCATGTCGTGGACGCCATAGCCATTGGGCGGAAACGCGGTCACCGGCGAGGTCCGGTCGAAGCCGTCCTCGCAGAGGTTCTGAATAGGGAAGTTGCCCTGCCATGTGTTGGCCATGTGCTTGCCGCCGGGCGTCAAGGCATTGCCCCAGGCGAACTCCTCGGCCTCGAGCCCGCCGCGCGCCGCGAACTCCCACTCGGCTTCCGTCGGAAGGTCCTTGCCGGCCCATTTGGCGTAGGCGAGCGCATCGGCATAGGCGACGTGGACGACCGGATGGCTGCCGAGCACGTTGATGTTGCTGCGCGGGCCGTAGGGTCGGCGCCAGTTCGCGCCCTTCATCAAGGTCCACCATTGGCTCCAGTCGCGCAGGGTGGTGACCCGGCGCGGCGGCTGAAACACCAGCGAGCCGGCGTAGAGCATATGCGGCAGCGCACCCGGATATTGCGCAGGATCCGGCGGTCGCTCGGCGACCGTGATGTGCCCGGTCTCCCGCACGAATTCGCGGAATTGAGCGTTGGTCACCGGGGTGCGGTCGATCCAGAAGCCGTCGACCGACGCGCGATGCGCCGGCGCCTCCTCGGGATAGTGATGGTCGGAGCCCATGCGGAACGTGCCGCCGGGAATCCAGACCATGTCGTCGGCCTGGACGCGGTCGTCACGCTCTGATTCAGCGGAGGCGATCTCTACCCGGGACATGGCGATGCACCTCTTTGCGCATTACCGTGAGCAGTAGTCCCAGAAGCCCTGTGTTCGCGACGGGTCGGTGTAGTACCAGCACATGCCCGCTGCCGGCGGCGGTCCAGCCCAGGCGGCTGCGCTCGCCGCGCTGACGAAACCGATCGCCGCGCCGGCCGCGACCGCGCCCCCGATCGGCCAACCGTACCAGCCAGGCCGCGCCCAACCTCCCGGCCGCGGTCCGGGCCCGACCCAGCGCGTGCCACCGCCGTGCCAGCCGGGCCGAACTCCCGGGCGCACCACCGTCCGGCTACGATAAGCAACCGCACCGCCGCGCGGTCCGACCGCAACGCCGCCCCGGCGTGCGACAGCGCGCACCTGCACAACGTTACCGCTGCCTTCCTGCTGTTTGATGATCGGCAATAAGGCGGAAGAGCCGATGCTGACCGCCGACGCTGGGCCGGCTTGCGCAATGATCGCGGCTGCTCCAACGAGCGCCAGACGGAAAATCCTGTTGAAGATCGGAGCCTTATGATCTCGGTGGCCGAACATCGTGCATGATTGCGTCGTGCCTGAGTGCATTGTCGCGCCCTTCCATTTTTCTGTGCTGCACGTTTCGGCAGCGTTGATCCGTCAGGCCTTCTTCCCTTTCTCCTCCGTTGCTAATCCATGTGCACATTTGGGTGCACAGGGTTTCTCCATCGTGACTCGTTCCACTGGACGTTGTCACGAGCGAATTCTGCTGTCAGTTCAAACGATAGCGGAACGCACTATACAAGTGATGTGCACTTTGTGCCAAACTCAACCCCGAGGCGTGCAGGCTTAACGAAAGATGCTCCAATTCGATCAATCCGATGTGGTCGGCGTTGTTGCTTTCTCGAAAAAACAAGCGAAAATCCGCACGTATGCAAATCCACACCACGATCTCGCCATGCGAATCGAACCGATCTAGGCACATTGTCACGGCCGCACTTTTTGTACCGACTTCAAGCATTTGGTTTTAGTAGGTTAATCGCGCTGCAGTTGTGAACGTGGATATGGGCCAGCACCTGACGGTTAGCACCGGCGAGCTTGACGGCTTCGAGGGTCTCCACGATGCCGTCAAAGGCTCGCATGTCGAAGTCATGCAGCTTGAGCGCGGCAAGCTGCGCGGCACATTGTCTCACGTCGGGATCGGTGACTTTTCGCTCAGCATCGGCGCGTTCAATGTCGGGGTCCGCACCCAGCGCATCTCCACCGATCCCAAGCTGATCATCGGAATGCTGCTGAACGCGACCGACCGCGTCACGCATTGGGCGTTCGACATGCAGCCGGCCGATGTGCTGGTGATTCCTCCATCGGTCGAGCATGACGGGGTCTTTCACAGCGCCTCGTCCTACGCGGCCATCCGCTTCGACCTGGCTGAGCTGCCCGACATATTCGGCGGCGAGCCGCGGCTCGCCGACGCCGAAACCTGGCAAGCGAAGAACCACTTTCGCGCCGACCCCACGATCGGCATGGGCGCCGCGGACAAACTACCGCAGATCGTCGCGCATCTCGCGCGCTATCCGGACGCCTTGTCGGACACGTCGGCCAGCTTCTGGAAGCGCGCGATCATCGACTGCGTGACCGCGACGGTCGTCACATCGCTGCCACCCGACGGAACGAGCTATCTGCCGTCGGCGATGCGACTGGTGCGCCACGTCGAGGACTATCTGCACGCCGCGGGCACGCGCCCGGTCCATGTCTCGGAAATCTGCACCGAGCTTCGGCTGTCGCGACGCAGCCTGCACCGCGCCTTCCACGAGGTGTTCGGGGTCGGCCCGGTGACGTTCCTGCGCTACAAGCGCCTCTGCATGATCCGTTCGATCCTGCGCGAAAGCACCCCGGACCAGACCACCGTCTCCAAGGTTGCGATCGAACAGGGCTTCATCGAGCTCGGGCGCTTCTCGCAATATTACCGCGCGATGTTCGGGGAATACCCGTCGCAAACGCTCGGCTACGCTGGCTAGCAAATCAGCCGTTGCGCCCGCACAAGCTCATTTCGATCGCCCCGGATCGCCATTGCCCGACAGCAGCTGCGCGGCGCCGCCGATACCGCGGCGGAAGGCTTCATCGAAGGTGACGCCGCGGAACTGCCATTTGTAATCCTTGCCGTGCCAGGCCATCCGCCATTGCGTGGCCCAGCCGAGGTCATTGTCGTCCCAGACCAGCCGTCCGAGCAGAGTGGCCTCGCCGCCCTGCAGCGCGACGATCGAGCTCACCTTCGCCGGCGCCGTCTTCGACAGTTCGGCGGCGGTGAGGTTGGCACTCGTCAACGCCGCTGCATCGGGCAGCACGAAGCGCATGCCGCGCTTTCCGGCCGCAGCCGCCAGCGCGTCGCGTTGCAAGTCGGACTGCGTCCCGTCTGACGTGACGATATAGTCCTTCGGACCGTGTTGCATCTCGGCGAAGACGCCGAGCACCGGCCGCTGCGACCGCCACGGCTTGAGACCGAGGCTGGCGAGAATGCCGTCGATCTTCTTCTCGTCGAAACCCACCGTCAGGTCGTACGGCCGGTCGCGGGTGCCCTGCTCGTCATGATGCGGCTTGCCGGCATATTGATCGTGATAGTCGAAACTGCTGACGAACTCCTTGGCCTTCGATTTGTAGGCGGCAAGCCGGCGGTCGCCTGCCAGCATGGGCTGACCGGATACCTTGATCAGGACGTCCTCCAGACATGCACCGAAGCCAATGATGCGGTTCGCTTCGCCCTGGCCGGTGACGACGGTCTGTGCGCGGTAGAGGCTTTCGTCTGCTGCGGCCATCGCACTACCGCAAGCGATCCATGCAGCGGCGAGCAGCACGCGAACCGCGCCGCGTGCGAGCGTGGCGATCAGATCGCGCTTCGTCTCAAGCAAGGCAGCCATGGTCACCTCCGCTCGGTCACTTCATTAGCGGCACAGATTGGCGGTATTTTCGGGCAGCGCCAACGCGTTCGGACATGGGCGCCATTCCATTGGCCCCGCTGCGCGCTATGGCCACGCGCGGCAGGCCTGACATATGCTCGGAGCATGCACGGCGGCGCCGCGAGCGCTGCCCAACACAAGAGCACCGAGCAGGAGACGTTCCGTGAAATGCTATGAGTTGCAAGGCCCCGGCGGCGTCGACGCGCTGGCGCTGGTCCACAAGCCGGTTCCGCAAGCCGGCCCCGGTGACGTCCTGGTGCGGCTGAAGGCAGCGACGCTGAACTATCGCGACCTGCTCACGGTCAAGGGCGGCTACGGCTCGCGTCAGAAATTTCCGCTGGTGCCGGTCTCCGACGGCGCCGGCGTGGTCGAGGCGGTCGGCGCCGGAGTCAGGAGCTTTGCACCCGGCGATCGCGTGATCGGCAGCTTTTTCGAAAGCTGGCTCGGGGGCGAGCCGAGCGAGGCGCGGATGCGCGCGGCGCTCGGCGGCAGCGTCGACGGCGTGCTGACCGAGTACCGGGTCTTCCCCGCGCATGCGCTGGTGCGCACGCCGGATCATCTCAGCGACATCGAGGCCGCGGCACTGCCATGTGCCGGTCTCACGGCGTGGAGCGCAGTGGTCAAGCTCGGCGACCTCAAGCCGGGGCAGACGGTGCTGACCCAGGGCACCGGCGGCGTCTCGCTGTTCGCGCTGCAATTCGCCAAGATGTGCGGCGCCCGCGTCATCGCGACCTCCTCCAGCGACGCCAAGATCGCGCGGCTGAAGCAGCTCGGCGCCGATGTCACGCTCAACTACAAGACCACGCCCGATTGGGGCAAGAAGGCGCGCGAGCTGACCGGGCGCGGCGTCGATCTCGTCGTCGAGGTCGGCGGCGTCGGCACGCTGAACGAATCGATCCGCGCCACCAGGATCGGCGGCACCATCGCCTTCATCGGCGTGCTCGCAGGTCCCGCCTCGTCCGATACGCGGCTGCCGCTGATGGTGATGCAGCAGCAGCGGCTGCAAGGCGTCACCGTCGGCTCGATCGAGGATTTGCAGGCACTGTGCGACGGCATCAGCCTGCACGGCGTCAAGCCCGTCATCGACAAGGTGTTCGCGTTCGACCAGGCCAAGGCCGCGTTCGCCCACATGGCGAGCGGCGCGCATTTCGGCAAGGTCGCGATTGCGATCGGGTAAAGCATGATGATGTGAAGTCGAAACAGTCCAGCGGCACGCTCGCTGCACCTCTCCCGCTTGCGGGGTTCGAGACGAGCGAAGCTCGCTCTTAGGTCGCATCGCATCTGATGCGATGCGGATGGGGGCTCTCTCCACGATGCGACTCGCGGAGAGAGCCCCCACCCTAACCCTCCCCCGCAAGCGGGAGAGGGGACGCAAGCCGATGCCGTGATGGCCCGACTCAATCGCGTCTGCTGTAACGTGCCGTGGACCAAAGCCTAGTGCCCAGTGAACTGCGCCTTGCGCTTCTCGACGAAGGCCTGGCGGCCTTCCTTCGCGTCGGCGCTCTCGCGGATCACCTGCTGCAGCTCGATCTCGCGGCGGAACTGATCGGCGTAGCTGGCGTGCTCGCTCTCCTCGAGCAGCTGCCGGGTCGCGACCAGCGCGCGCGTCGGTCCGTCCGCAAGGCGACCGGCAAGCGCCTTCGCCTCGTCGAGCAGCCTTGCATCATCGACCACGTCGCGCACCAACCCCCACTCCTTGGCCCGCTCGGCCGGCAGCGGCTCGTTCAGCAGCATCAGGTCGAGCGCGCGCTGGCGGCCGATCAGGCGCGGCAACAGCCAGGTCGAGCCGAGGTCGGGCACCAGGCCGATCCGGCTGAACACCTGGATGAAGCTCGCCGAGCGCGCGGCCAGGATGATGTCACCGGACATCGCGAGGCTGAACCCGCCGCCGGCCGCGACGCCGTTGACCGCGACCACGACAGGGACGCGGCATTCGCGCAAGGCCTGCATCGCCGGCCAATAATGCCTCATCACGCCGGTATAAATATTGTCGCCGAGCGACTGGAACGCCTTGAGGTTCTGCCCGGAGCAGAAGCCGCGCCCCTCCCCGGTCAGGACCAGCGCGCGAATGCCGGGATCGAGGCTCATCTCGCTGACGGCGCGCGCGAGATCGCCGAGCAGTTCCGGCGTCATGGCGTTCAGGCTCGCGGGATCGTTGAGCGTCAGGATGCCGACCTTGCCGTCCCGTTCACACTTCACACCAGTCATTTTCCGCTCCCTGAAATTGGTTCTTGTTTGCACTGACAGTGCCATGCTTGGCATGCTACGCCAACGTGTCCCACCCGCAACAAGAACAGCGAAAGCAACGCCATGTCCGACCAGTTCTCCAACTCGCAAGTGATCCGCAAGCCGGCCGTCAGCGCCAAGGGCGGCATCGTCGCCGCACAGTCGCGCCGGGCGGCCGAGGTCGGCGCGGAGGTATTGGCCGCGGGCGGCGATTGCGTCGACGCCGTGATCGCCACCACCTTCGCCCTTGGCGTCGTGGAGCCATGGATGAGCGGCGCCGGCGGCGGCGGCGCGATGGTGCTGTATCGCGCGAAGGAGAACCGCGTCGAGGTGATCGACTACGGCATGCGCGCGCCCGACGGCCTGCGTATCGAGGATTATCCGCTGACCGGCGGCGCAGCCTCCGACCTGTTCCCCTGGGCGCGGGTCAAGGACGACCGCAACCTGCACGGCCCCGGCTCGATCGCGGTGCCCGGCGTCGTTGCCGGCATGGAGGAGGCGCATCGCCGCCACGCCAGGATGGAGTGGAAGGACCTGCTGGCGCCGAGCGTCAAGCTCGCCGGCGAGGGCCTTTTGGTCGATTGGTGGACCACCGCGATGATCGCAAGCTCCGCCGCCGATCTGCGGCGCTATCCCGCCAGCGCCGCGGCGTATCTGCAGGACGGCCTGCCGCCGAACGCGCAATGGGGCATCAGGTCGGTGGTCCGCATGCCACAGGACAAGCTGAAGGCCACGATGGCGCAGCTCGCCGCAGCCGGTCCGCGCGATTTCTACGAGGGCGATCTGGCGCGCAGCATCGCCGACGACATCCAGGCCGCCGGCGGCGCGCTGTCGGTGCGCGACCTCGCCGCCTTCCGCGCCCACCTGCGCGAGCCGCTGAAAATTCCCTATCGCGGCGGCACGGTCTATGCGACGCCGGAGCTGACCGCGGGTCCGACCATGGCGCGCACGCTCGGCCTGCTGCAAAAGGCGCTCGTGCCCGCGCAGGGCGGGCCGGATGCGGCGGCCTACGCTGCCTATGCCGAGGCGCTGCAAGCCGCCTATCGCGAACGGCTGAAGGACATGGGCGACGTCGACGGCCGCCGCGCGCTCGGCGCCGAAGCGATCGCGCCAAGCTGCACCACGCATTTCTCCGCGGTCGACCGCGACGGCAACATGGCCGCGGTGACGCAGACGCTGCTGTCGACCTTCGGCTCCAAATTCGTGACGCCGAACACCGGGCTGACCATGAACAACGGCATCATGTGGTTCGATCCGACGCAAGGCAATCCGAACTCGCTCGCGCCCGGCAAGCGCTGCCTGACCAACTACACGCCTGTGGTGGCGCAGGCCGCCGACGGCCGCACGCTTGCCGCGGGCGCATCGGGCGGCCGCCGCATCCTGCCGGCGGTGTCGCAACTGCTCTCCTTCGTAATGGATTTCGGCATGGATCTCGACGCCGCGATCCACCAGCCGCGGATCGACGCCAGCGAGGGCGCCGTGGTGATCGGCGACAAGCGCCTGCCCGCGAGCGTGCGCGAGGCGCTGCGCGGCCGCTTCGATTTCGAGGAGGCCCGTATCCAGACCCTGCCGATGAAGTTCGCCTGCCCGAGCGTCGTGCTGCGCGACGGCACCACCAACAGCGGCGTCACCGAGCCGTTCCAGCCCTGGGGCGATGCGGTCGCGGAGGGGTGACGGCAAGTCGCGCGGTTCATCGCGGTCGTCGTCCCTGCTTTCGCAGGGACGACACCGAGTTTATTGCATGAGCCAGACGGGCTGATACATTTGGACCGACAACAATTGCGGTGACCGGCTTGAGTGAAGCAAGCGCAGAAATGCCGCCCGGCGCGCAACTTCTTGGACGCGAGTGGCTGGGCTTCGACGGTGAAACCGCCACAGTCCGTTTCGAGGCGCAACCCTTGTTCACCAACCGCCATGGAACGATCCAGGGCGGTTTCCTTGCCGCGATGCTGGATTCAGCGACGGGCCTCGGCGCGCTCGCAGCGCTGCCCGCAACGCGGACCGTCGTGACGAAGACCCTCACCACGCGGTTTCTCAAACCGGCGCGCATCGGCCCGATCACGGCCAAGGCGAAGGTCATCTCGCAGACCGACCGCGACATGATCGTGGAAGCCGATCTGATCGACGCCAACGATGTGACGGTCGCCAGCGCCACGGCCGAGTTGCGGATTCTGGACAAGCGATAGTCCGCAGCCCTATCAGCAATCCCTGCATCGCGCCAGCAGGGTGACTTCGTTCATTCCGTAGCCGTCGATCGTCTCGACCGTGCAGCCAAGCTCGCGTTCGCAATACTGGATCCACGGCTCGGGCCTCGTGCAGTAGAGTTGCTGCACCGGCACCGCATTGGCGGCTGCCGTGGGGTCCGCCTCCCCGGTGACGAAGTTGACGCTGAAGCCGCGCACGCTGGCGCGGCGCAGGTCGGCCAGCATCTCGGCGACGAATGCCTCCCAGGATCGGCGGCAGCCGCCGACATCGACATTCATGATGCCGCTCGCGACCGAATAGGTCGCGCGGCGCAGGCTGCCCTTGCCGACCTTGAAGCGGCGCCCCGGCGCCGAGAAACGGCGGCGCGCGCGGCTGATCATGGCGAGCGACAGATCGATCCCGAGATAGTCGATCTCCGCTTGCGGATGGCGCCTTGCGAGATAGGCGCACAGCGCGCCGTATCCGCAGCCGATGTCGTTCAGGCTGAACGGTGCGGAGAAGTCGCAGAGCTTCAGCAACTGGACGAAGCGGAGGTCCTGGGTGGCCTGGCAGGACCAGTCCACCCCGCGCGGGGTGGCGCCGTATTTGGCGACCCGCGCGCTGTAGTAGGATTCGACATCGGCATAGAGGTCGGAGAACCGCGCCCGGTCGCCTTCGGCGCCGAAACCTGCGGTCTCCGCCGCGATGCTCACGTCTTGCTCACTTCTTGGCTTTGGCCCGCCGCTGCTTTGCCATCGTAGCAAGCTCCTTGCGGGCGACCTGGCTTGGCTTGGTCGGGATCGACAGAACCCGATACGACTGGGTCGAGTAGATCAGCGGCGTGTGGCCATCGGCCGCAAACGTCACCTTCGGATTTTCCTTCATGGCGTGAACGCTAACCAGCACCGGCAGATACGGATTCTGCGTGAGCGCGTGGCGGAACGCCTGGACCACCCGCTTGTATCCGCTCACATTGGGCTGATCGGAAGGATAATCCTTCAGCGTGCCGAGGAAGGTGTACCAGCGCTTCCGTTCGATCCGGTCGGCCGGCTCGATCCCGATCAGCCGGAACGACTGCTCGAGGGGATGATTGGGAGAGAAGATGTCGAACTCCTTTTGCAACTCGACCATCTCCATGATCCCGCCGGGACCAAATCGCTTGTTCAGCAGATCCAGAACATCGCGCGTCGTATCGTCTTGAATCATCCGTCCCATTAGAACCCCCTCAATACCTTGTTTCCAGAAATGAAAAAATCGTCGCGTCTAGCGGCGTCGCTCAAGATGCAATCGAAGCTGATCGAGTTGTGGTGTGAAGTAGACTGCCCCCGAGACATCGAGCAAATTCTGAGCGCCGCCGACAATCTCGTCAAGCTCATCATGTGACGTGCTGCCCAAAGCGCAAATGATCAGGCCGCGCAGCACGGTCGCGTGCAGTTCGGCGACGCGATCGGTCCTTCGCCGCGCGACCATCAGCGCCTCGTCCACCGCTTGCAGGGCCGCATGGTGGTCGGCGGCGCGATACAGCGCTTCGGCCAGATCCGCCAGCATGCGGGCCTCGAATTCGAGGCCGGCTCGCGCAGAGCGCGCAAAATCGATCGCCTCCTGAAGCTGGGCGGCGGCAACCTTGAAGTCGCCCGCGGCGCCGCTGGCGAGGCCGGCGCTGGCGAGCGCCGCGACCCGCAGATAGGGCGTGCCGGACTGCTCGGCCAATTCGGCGATCCTCGCCGCATGCGGCTTGGCGAGTTCCGGCCGGCCGCGGCTCCAGCCCATCTCCACCATCGCAAAATGCGGAATGAACTGCACGACGGCGGCGAAGCGCTCCGGCTCGGCCCGCAGGACCTCGGCGATCCGCCGCTCGGCCTCGTCAAACCGGCCGAGCCGCACCAGAATTCTGGTGCCGAGACACCTGATCCAGTGCTCGACGTCGAAGCCGAGAATCTGGTTCGGGTTGAGACCGAGTGTGACGTTGTTGTGAAAACCGCCCTGCTCGGCAATCGCGGCAACCGCCACCTGCCCGGCGTCGAGCGCCTCGGCAAGACGACCCGACAGGAAGAACGCCTGGCTCAGCATGGCATTGACCGTCGCAAACCGTCCGACGTCCCCGGTGCCGGAAGTGAGCTTCAAGGCGTCCTGCACGAGATTGACATAGTCGTCGGCCGCCGCGGTCGCGGCCAGGATCCTGCCGTAGGCGCCGAGCAGGATCGGCTCGTGCACCGGGTCCGCCGCGCGTGCGTATTTGATCGCCTCTTCGGCGTAGGGCTTGACCTCTTCGGCGGACATGCCCTCACGCCAGCCGAAGTTGAGGATCTGGCCGCTCGACATCGCCCGCAGCCGGTCGACATATTCGGACGGAGGCTGGTCCTGCAGTAGGGCGCGAACCTTTTTCCAGCTTTTCATTGCCTCGGCGGAGTTGGTCTTGCCGATCCAGCGTGCCGCACGCTGCAAATGGGTGACGGCCTCCAGCGGCTGGCCCGCGGCCTCGTAGTGATAGGCGAGCAGCCCGGCAAACTCGTCGAGCTTGCCCCAGTCGAAGCCCTCGATGGCCTTGGCGACGGTCGCATGCAGCGTGGTCAGCCGCGACCGCAACTGCGTTGCATAGGCGACCTCCTGGATCAATGGATGGCGAAACGCCAGCAGTCCCTTGTCGTAGGGCGGCAGGTCGTACAGCAGCTCGGCCTGGCGGAGCTGCGCGATGGCGTTCTGCAAATCGTCGTTCGGCAGCGCCGCGACCGGACGCAGCACCGACATCGCGACCAGCCGGCCGATCACCGCCGCCGTCTCGAGCACCTGCTTGGCGATATCCTCCAGGTGATCGATGCGGGCGGCCACGACGGCCTGCACCGTTGCGGGCAACGGCACCGCATCGACGCCATGCTTGAGCCGGTAGTTGCCGCGTTCGCCCTCGACATTGCCGCGCTCCACGACGGTGTTGGCAAGCTCCTCGATGAAGAACGGATTGCCCTGCGCGCGTTCAATGACATTGCTGCTCAGCGAGGCCAGCGAGGGATGCCTGCCGAAATGCTCGCGCAGCAGCTCGTTCGAATCGGACCACGGCAGCGGCGGGATGGCGATCTGACGGTAGTGAGACCGCTGCATGAAAGGTGCCGTGAAGCCCGGCCTGAAATTGACCACCAGGAACGTCGCGGTGCCGACGATGGCATCGACCAGCGTCTCGACGAACTCTTCGCTCGCGGCATCGATCCAGTGCAGGTCCTCGATCATGACGACCGCCGGCGTGTCCCCGGGGCGCGCATGCACCAGCGTTCGAACGAGATCGAGCAGCTGCAGCCGCAGCGCGCGCGGATCGAGCTTCGGGGCCGGATGCTCCGGATCGGCAAGCCCGAGAAATTCGAGCAGCACCAGCAGCTCCTGCTCCGACGCGGCCATCTCGGCAAAGCGGTCGATGACGCGACGCCGGGATGTCTCGATCGGCTCCTTGACACGGATGCCGAAGATGTCGCGCAGCAGCTCGAGCACGGGCTGGAACGGTGTTGCGCGGCCATGCGCCAGCACGCGCGCCTCGTAGACGCGAATGCCCTTGCGGCGGCAATTTTCGGCGAACTCGAAGCAAAGCCGGCTCTTGCCGATGCCGGCATCGCCGACCATGCCGACGACCCGGCCGTCGCCGGCAACCGCACGCGACAGCTCATGCTCCAGCGCCGCCATCTGCTCGGTCCGGTTGACCATCGAGGTCAGGCGGCGGCCGCTGCGGAAAACGTCGCTGGCGGGCGCGCTGAGCAGCCCGGTCAGCTTGAAGACCTCCACCGGCATCGAGATGCCGCGAATGGTCTGCATGCCGAGCGGCACGACCTCGACGAATTGCCTGGCGCCGAGATAGGTGTCCCGCGTGATGAGGATCGTCCCCTCATCGGCCATCTGCTCCATCCGGTTGGCGATATGGACGTTGGCGCCGGCGGCGTCGTAGGTCTGGTAGATTGTGTTTTCCACCGTCTGAACGACGACTTCGCCGGTGTGCAGCCCGACCCGGATCTGCATGCCGGGATCGGCCAGCCTGGCCACCGAATCCTGCATGGCGAGCGCGGCGAGACAGCCGCGGACCGCATGGTCTTCATGCGGGCGCGGCGGCGCGCCGAACAGCGCCATGACGCCGTCGCCCTGGATCTTGTTGACGATGCCGTCGTAGCGGTGGACGGCCTCCTTCATCAGGTCGAGCACCGGCTCCAGCCGCCGCATGCCGAGCTCGGGATCGCCGAGGCTGTCGATCAGATTGGTCGAGTTGCGGATATCGGCAAACAGCAGAGTGAGGTTCTTGCGTTCGCCGCCCTTGGTGCTGAGCGAACGAAGCAGCCGCTGCGAGGGCGCATCGGGACGGACGCTGCCCGCGGCGAGCGCGGTGCCGCAGCGGCCGCAGAAGCGGCTGGAGGGCCCGTTCACATGCTGACAGGAGTCACATTTGAGGCCTAACGGCGCACCGCAATCTTCACAATAATCGTTGCCAGCCCGGTTTGCGCGGCCGCATCGCTCGCACTGCATGAACAGCCTTTCAGTAAAGACTGCGAATATATCCGACGCGCGAGATTAGCCCAGCACATTCTGTAATTGTGTTAAATGCCTCACACACCGAGCCGGTCCCGCACCCGGCCGGTCAGCACCGCCGTGGTGACGCCGACCCGCCAGAAGGCGTGCATCGGGATCGGTTTGATACCGGTCACGGGCATGTCGATCTCGGCCTTGGGGCCGCCGATCAGGCGGCGGGCCAGCTCTGCGCCCATCGCGGTCGAGAGCGCGACGCCGCGGCCGTTGCAGCCGAGCGAGATCAGCAAATTCTCCGCGGGCTCATGGACATGCGGGTAGTGATCGGCGGTGATGGCAAGGCGGCTGTTCCAGCCGTGGGTCCAGCGCACGCCTTTGAGCTGCGGCCACAGCCGCTCGGCGTAGCGGATCAGATAGGCGACGTCGGTCGGCTTGCTGATCCAGCGCATCGGGCCGCGGCCGCCCATCAAGAGCCGATTGTGCTGGTCGATGCGGTAATAGACCGTGATGTTGCCGCTTTCATAGAGCACCGGCCGGGTCGGCATGATCGCGCGCGCGATCGCCTCGGACAGCGGCGCGGTCGCCGCGATCGACGAGAACACCGGCACGATGCTGCGGCGGAGCGCCGGCCAGAGATCGTCGGTAAAGCCGTTGGTCGCGAGCAGCACCTTGTCGGCATGCACGACCGCGCGCGGGGTCGCGATCCGCCACCGGCCGCCGTCGCGGCGGAGCGACAGCGCCGGGGTCTCGCCATGGACGGCAACGCCGGCCCCGATCGCGGCGCGCGCAAGACCCCGCGCATAGCTCAGCGGATGCAGGTCGCCGCCGCGCGCATCCAGCATGGCGCAGAGGTAACGGTCGCTGCCGGTCACCGCCCGCATCTCGGCGGCGTCGAGCAGCTTCACCGGCATGCCGCGCCGGATGCATTGCTTTGCCGTGGTCTCGATCGCCGCCGCGCTGGCTTCGTTGTAGGCGGCGCGCAGCGTGCCGTTCTGCCGGGCCTCGCAGGGGATCTGGTAGCGGCGGATCAAATCATGCGTGAAGTTGGTGCTGCCGTAGGAAAGTTCGATCATGCGGCGGCCGAGATCGGCGCCGAAATCCGCTTCGATCTGGTCGGGGTCGTGCTTCAGCCCGGGATTGGTCTGCCCGCCATTATTGCCGGAGGCGCCCCAGCCCGGCTCCTGCGCTTCCAGCACGGTCGCCGGCACGCCCTGCTCGGCGAGGTGCAGCGCGGTCGACAGGCCGGTAAAGCCGCCGCCGATGATCGCGACCGGCACGCTCTTGTCCGATGTCAGCTGAGGCGTCGGCGTCGCCTCCACCGCGGTGTCGGCATAGAGGCTCGGTGGCAGCGGCAGGCGGGTGAGTGTGGTCATGGGAGGAACTCGTATTTCACCTCTCCCCGTCGGGGAGAGGTCGGCGCGCAGCGCCGGGTGAGGGGTTCAGGTCCCACGAGAGAGCGCAACCCCTCACCCGGATTGCATCTAACGATGCAATCCGACCTCTCCCACAAGGGGAGAGGTGGACCGTCGATGCTGAAACGGCCTGACCAAGCGGCATCATGAACCGATCACAGCGGATGCAGCACGCGGCGCAGGAAATCCTGGGTGCGCGGGTGCTGGGGTTGGTTGAGGACGGATTTGGCGGCGCCCTGCTCGACGATGACGCCGCCGTCGATAAACAGCACGCGGTCGGCGACGTCGCGGGCAAAGCCCATTTCATGGGTGACGACAACCATGGTCATGCCGTCGTCGGCGAGCTTGCGCATCACCGACAGCACCTCGCCGACCAGTTCGGGATCGAGCGCGGAGGTCGGCTCGTCGAACAGGATCGCCTTCGGCTGCATCGCCAGCGCCCGCGCGATCGCGACGCGCTGCTGCTGGCCGCCGGAGAGTTTTGGCGGATGCACCTCGGCCTTGTCGGCGAGCCCGACCTGCGCGAGCAGCGCGCGGCCGCGGGCGACCGCCTGCTCGCGCGGCTCCCTCTTCACATAAAGCGGCCCCTCGATGACGTTCTCGAGCGCGGTGCGGTGCGGGAACAGGTTGAAGCGCTGGAACACCATCGAGACCTGGGTGCGGATCGCCACGATCGAGCGGTCATTGCTATCGACGCGCGCGCCCTCGACGCTGATCTCGCCGCGATCGTAGCTCTCGAGCCCGTTGATGCAGCGCAGGATGGTCGACTTGCCGGAGCCGGACGGGCCGATGATGCAGACCACCTCGCTCTTTGCGACGGAGGCGGTGATGCCCTTCAGCACCTCGACCTTGCCAAAACTCTTGTGGACGTCGCGGAGCTCGATCATTTGCGGTTCGCCTTGTTCTCGAAGTGCCGAACCAGCAGGATGAGCGGAATGCTCATGGTGAGATACATCAGCGCCACCAGCGTGAACACGCTGGTGTTCTTGAAGGTCGAGGAGGCGATCAGCTTGCCCTGCAGCGCCAGCTCGGCGACCGTGATGGTGGACGCCTGCGAGGAATCCTTCAGCATCATGATCATGATGTTGCCGTAGGGCGGCAGGATGATCCGAACCGCCTGCGGCAGCACCACGCGGCGCATGGTGAGCCACCAGCCCATCCCGATGGTCTGCGCCGCCTCGATCTGCCCCTTGTCGATCGCCTCGATGCCGGCACGGAAATTTTCCGCCTGATAGGCCGAATAGGCGATGCCGAGCCCGATGATCGCGGCCTGCAGCGCCGATAGCGCGATGCCGAAATCGGGCATCACGAAATAGATGTAGAACAGCAGCACGATGATCGGGATGCCGCGGATCACGTTGATCAGCGAGGCGCTGAGGCCGACCAGGAAGCCGATCCCGGACACCCGCATCAAGGCCCACACCAGCCCGAGCACTGTCGAAAGGACCAGCGAGCCGACGGTGACGACGATGGTCAGCCAGACACCCTGCAGCAGGATCGGCACGAACTCGACGGCGTCATGGAAGAATTTTTGCATCGGCTCAAACGTATCCAGTCCCGACACACGCTCGAATATTGTTCCCGTCACCCTGAGGAGTGTAGCGCGTCTCGAAGGGTCGACGGCCACCAGCCGGGCCGTGCATCCTTCGAGACGCGGCGAAGACGCCGCTCCTCAGGATGACGGATCACCCCGGGGCGCACGCTCAGGAAGCGCCGCCCTTCTGGCCCCATTTCTCCAGGATCTTCGCGATCGTGCCGTTGGCCCTCAGCTTCCCGAGCGAGGAGTTGATCTTTGCGAGCAGCTCGGTGTCGCTCTTGCGGACGCCGATCGCGACCGTGCCGACGGTGACCGGCTTGTAGCCGTCGACCAGCCGAACGTCGGCGAAATTGCCCTGCTGCAGATTGTAGGCGAGGATCGGATAGTCGGCGAAGCCGGCCTTGAGGCGGCCCGCATTCACGTCGCGCAGGATGTCGGGAATGGTATCGTAGACCTTGACCTCGCTGAACAGCCCGGTCTTCTTCAGCGCGTCGACAAAGGCAGTACCGACCTGGGCGCCGACCACGGTGCCCTTCAGATCCTCCTGCGAGGCATAGGCCTTGGTGTCGGCCTTCGGCACCACCAAACCTTCACCATACGTGTAGACCGGCTCGGAGAAGTCGATCACCTCCTTGCGCGCGGCGGTGGCGAACATCGCGGCGGCAATGATGTCGATCTTGTTCGCGGTGAGCGAAGGGATCAGCGCCGAGAACTGCATCGGCTCGATCTGCACGGTAAAGCCGGCGTCCTTGCCGATCTCGGTGGCGAGATCGACCATGATGCCCTGGATCGAATTGGTCTTGGTGTCGAGGAAGGTGAAGGGAATGCCGGTCGGGGTCGAGCCGACCTTGAGCACCTGCTGCGCCCCTGACGGCGCGCTCAAGGCAAGGGCAAGCGCCGCCACCGCGGCCTGGACGAGACGCTGAAACGACATCGCAACACCTCCCGAAGCTGGCCCTGGCGCCGCATCGTCCGCGCGTTTCGCGCTTTTGGTTGCGGGCGACGCCGTTCCGGCCTATTTTCACCAATATGAAATTGTGGTCACGAAACCGCGGTCAATGCAAGCGGTTTTCATGCACATGAAGGAAGCGGATTGACGTGAGCGGCGGCAAGAGAATGCGTAAAGGCGCGGCAGCGAAGCCCGCAACGGCACGCCGCGCCGCCAGAAAGCCGGCCAGCAAGCCGGCCGAGCCCGCGATGGATCTCGCGGTCGGACGCCGCATCCGCGACCTGCGCCGCAGCAAGGAGATGTCGCTGGAGGTGGTTGCCGCGCGTACCGACTTGTCGATCGGCTTCATCAGCCAGATCGAGCGCGGCCTGTCGTCGCCCTCGCTGCGCGTGCTGGCGACACTGGCCGACGTGCTCGGCGTCGGCATCGCCGCGCTGTTCGGCGCGACGCCGAAGGATGACGGCGCCAGCGGCGTCGTGACCCGCGAGGTGCAGCGCGCCGAGCTGAAGCTGTGGCGCACCGGGATCTCAAAGCAGTTGCTAAGCCCCGCCGGCAGCGAGAGCCGGCTCAATCTGTTCCTGGTGCATCTCGAGCCCGGCGGCAACACCGGCGACGAGTTCTATACGCATGACGGCGAAGAGGCCGGCCTCGTGCTCCAGGGCGAGATGACGCTGACGGTGGACACCGAGACCTGGACGCTGAAGCAGGGTGACAGTTTCCGCTTCGCCAGCCGCCGCCCGCACCGCTTTTCCAACCCGGCGCGCGACGCGAAAGCCGTGGTGCTGTGGGTGAACTGCGTGACGGCGGCGGGGTGAGGCCCCACTCTCTCCACTCGTCGTCCCGGCGAAAGCCGGGACCCATAGCCACCAATCTTGATTGTCGAAGGGGAAGCGGCCCCAGCGTCGCGCAACAACTCGCATTCGTGGTTATGGGTCCCGGCTTTCGCCGGGACGACGATGATGGTTACACCGCGATCGTATCGAGCCGCATCACCTCAACCCATCACCACTTCCTCGATCTTGATCGGGAAATTCCGCACGCGGATGCCGGTGGCGTGGAAGACGGCGTTGGCGACGGCGCCTGCGCTGCCGGTGATGCCGATCTCGCCGACGCCCTTGATGCCGAGCGGGTTCACATGGGGATCGTGCTCGTCGACCGTGATCACCTCCATCGGCGGCACGTCGGCATTCACGGGCACATGATACTCGGCAAGGTTCGCATTCAGGATGCGGCCGGACCGCTTGTCCATCACCGCCTCCTCGTGCAGTGCGAAGGAAAGGCCCCAGATCATGCCGCCGCGGAGCTGGCTCTGCACCATCAACGGATTGATGATGCGCCCTGCGGCGAACGCGCCGACCAGCCGCGTGGCGCGGATCTGGCCGAGCTCCGGATCGACCTTCACCTCGGCAAAGACAGCGCCATGCGCGTGCATCGCATATTGCGATTGCGCCGCCGGATCAGCCGCACCCGTGCCGGAGGCCTCGACCTCGGCAACGCCGGCGCGCGCCAGGATCTCGGCGTAGCTTTCGCTGCGCGCGTCATCGTCGCGGCGATGGAGCCGCCCGGCCCGCGCCACCACGCCGGCATTGCCGGCGCCGAACAGCGGCGAGCGCTCATCGGAGGTCGCAAGCTCGGCGAGCTTTGCGATCACCGCCGCACCGGCATTGTGGATCGCGGCACCGACCGTTGCAGTGTGCGCGGAGCCGCCGGCGATGCCGGCATCCGGCAGGTCCGACGTACCCGACAGGAACGAGATCTGCTCGAGGTCGAGCGCGAGCGCGTCGGCCGAGATTTGCGTGAGCGCAGTCCGGGCGCCCTGCCCCATGTCGTGCGCGCCGCTCTCCATCACGCCGCGTCCGTCGGCGCGGATCACGGCGCGGGCATTGCCCTGGAACATCAGCGCCGGGAAGGTCGCGGTGCCCATGCCCCAGCCGACCAGAAAGCCGTTCTCGTCGCGCATCTGCCGCGGCTGTAGCGGACGCCCCGCCCAGCCGAAACGTTCGGCGGCCTTGGCGTAGCACTGCCGCAGCGCCTTGGAGGAAAACGGCTTGCCGGTGGTCGGCTCGACCTCGGCGTAGTTCTTCAGCCGGAATTCCAAGGGATCGATGCCGCAGGCGAACGCCGCCTCGTCGATCGCGCTTTCCAGCGCGATTGATCCGGTGGCCTCGCCCGGCGCGCGCATGAACAGCGGCGTGCCGGTGTCGACGCGCACCGCCTCATGCACGGTGCGGATTGCCGGACTCGCATAGAGCGTGTGCGAGGCGTCAGCCGCCGGCTCGTAGAAATCGTCGAAGCTCGACGTCGTGACGCGCGCCTCGTGATCGAGCGCGGTCAGCAGGCCGTCGTCACCGGTGCCAATCCGGATGCGCTGGCGGGTCTGCGGACGGTGGCCGACCGGGCCATACATCTGGCTCCGCCGCAGCACCAGCTTGACCGGACGTCCGACCAGCTTCGCCGCCATGACGCCGAGCACCTGCGGCCCGGAGACCAGGCCCTTGGAGCCGAAGCCGCCGCCGAGGAACGGGCTGTTGATGTGGATATTGCCGGGCGGGATGCCGAACAGGCCGCCGATCCGCATCTGCGCCATCGCCATGCCCTGGCTCGGCGTGTCGATGAACAAACGGTCGCCGTCCCACACCGCGACGATCGCGTGCGGCTCCATCGCGTTGTGATACTGCGCCGGCGTCTCGTAGGTTGCGTCGATCCGCTTCGATGCCGCGGCAAGGCCCGCATCGATATCGCCGTGCCGAACCTCGGCGGGATTACCGATGCCGACCACCGGCGGCGCATAGGCCTCGCCGGCGTCGAGACCGACACGCGCGATCTCGACCTGATAGCGCGGCGACAGCAGCGCCGCGCCTTCCGTGGCGGCCTCCAGCGTCTCGGCGATCACGACCGCGATCGCCTGGTTGGCGTAGCGCACCTCGTCGCTCTGCAGGAGCTCCATGCGGAACGCGAACGGATTGCCTTTGGCGTCGGGGTCTTCGGCGAGCTCCGGCTTGTGCGCCGGCGTCATCACGTCGATCACGCCGGGGTGGCGCTTGGCGGCAGCGACGTCGAGCGCGGTGACGCGGCCGCGCGCGATGCAGCTGGTCGCGATCACGGCATAGACCATACCGGGCGGATGATTGTCCGCGGCATAACGGGCCTTGCCGGTCACTTTCAGCGTGCCGTCGGTGCGGGTCAGCGGCTGGCCGATATTCGAGCCGTGCCTGACATGGGCGGGGTCGCGGGTCAGATTGAGTTCAGCCGTCATGCGTTACGCTCCTGCAACGGATGAGAAGGGAGAGCCCGGCAGCGCGGGAATGCGATCCGGCGTGCCCGCGGCAGCAAGGGTGAGCGCGCGCACGACGATGCGCTGCGCGAGCTCGATCTTGAAGGCGTTGTCGCCGGACGGTTTTGCGCCCGCGAGCGCCGCGCGCGCCGCCTCGCGATAGCTAGCCGCATCCGGCGCGGCGCCCGCGAGCACCTGTTCGGCCTCGCGCGCCCGCCACGGCTTGGCCGCGACGCCGCCGAGCGCAAGCCGCGCCTCGCGGATTTTTCCATCCTCGATGCGCAAGCCGGCCGCAGCCGAGACCACGGCGAACGCATAGGACGTGCGCTCGCGCACCTTGATGTAGCGGGCATGCCCGGAGAAGCCTTGCGCTTCGGCCGGCAGCCGCAGCGCGACGATCAGGTCGCCGCGCTCCAGCGCGGTCTCGCGCTCCGGCGTCTCGCCCGGCAGACGGTGCAGCGCCTCGAGCGGCAGCTCGCGCCGGCCGGTCTTGCCCTCGATCTCGACGACGGCGTCGAACGCGACCAGCGGCACGCAGAAATCCGACGGATGGGTCGCGATGCAGCCCTCGCTCCAGCCAAGCACCGCGTGCAGGCGGTTCTCGCCCTTCAGCGCGTCGCAGCCGGCGCCCGGCCAGCGCCGGTTGCAGGCGCTGCCGGCGTCGTAGAAATAGGCGCAGCGCGTCCGCTGCATCAGATTGCCGCCGACGGTCGCAGCATTGCGCAGCTGGGCGGACGCGCCCGACAGCAATGCCTCGGCGACCGCCGGATAGTTGCGCGCGAACTCCGCGTCATGCGCGAGATCGGCATTGCGCACCAGCGCGCCGATCCGCAAGCCGCCGTCGGCCAGATGCTCGATGCGGTCGAGCCCGGGCAGACGCGTGACGTCGACGAGAAGGCTCGGCCGGCTGACGCCGCCCTTCATCAGGTCGAGCAGATTGGTGCCGGAGGCGAGATAGCTCGCGCCCTTTTCGGATGCCGCCGCGATCGCGTCCGCGACGCTGGCCGGCCTGATATAATCGAAGTTCATCATGCGGAGCGCCTCTGCTTGGTCGCGTTGATGTCGGCCTGCGCCTCGAGCACGGCCTCGGTGATTCCTTGATAGGCCCCGCAGCGGCACAGATTGCCGCTCATGCATTCGCGCACGCGCTCCGGATCGTCGCCGGCCTGGCCTTCCTGGATCAGGCCGATGCCGCTCATGATCTGGCCCGGCGTGCAGAAGCCGCACTGGAAGCCGTCACGGGCGATGAAGGCGGCCTGCACCGGATGCAGCTGGTCGCCGCGCGCGATGCCTTCGATGGTTGTGATCTCGGCGCCGTCATGGCTGACGGCAAGCGCGAGGCAGGAATTGATGCGGCGGCCGTCGACCAGGACGGTGCACGCGCCGCACTGGCCGCGGTCGCATCCCTTCTTGGTGCCGGTGAGATCGAGGCGCTCGCGCAACAGGTCGAGCAGGGTCACGCGGGGGTCGTCGAGGACAATTTCCCGGCGGACACCGTTGATGGTGAGACTGAGTGGGAGATTCATGCAGGGCTCCGATCCGTGTATGGTCGGGTTGAATCGAGGCAACGGAAGCCCGTGGCCGCCGATGCAGGATCGGCGCGCCTTGTCAGGTCCGGTGCTGGTCGCCATATACGGAGGCATCCTCCGTTTACAAGGGAGGGTGAAAAGAAAAAGCCGATGAAAAACTAATGGCCGGTCGATCACCAGAAATTGCACGCAAGCCCCGCGCCGACGCCGTGCGCAATCGCGAGCGCGTGCTGGAAGCGGCCAAGGCCGTGTTCTCGGCCGGCGGCAGCGAGGCGAGCCTCGAGGCGGTGGCGCGCCATGCCGGCGTCGGCATCGGCACGCTCTATCGCCACTTTCCGACCCGCGAGGCGCTGTATGAGGCGGTCTATCGCCGCGAGGTCGAGCAGCTCGGCGACCTTGCCGAGCAACTGGAGAATGCGCCCGAGCCGGTCGAGGCACTGCGGCGCTGGCTGCGCGCCAATGTGGAATTCGTCGCCACCAAGAAGGGCATGGTCGCGGCACTGGCGCTGGTCGCGCACGGCTCGACCGAGTTGCATGCCTATTCGTTCGACCGCCTGACCAAGGCGATCGGCACCCTGCTCGCGCGCGCGGTCGCGGCCGGCGCGATCCGCGGCGACATCAGCGCCGAGGACGTGCTGCGCGCGCTGATCGGCATGTGCTACATGCACGACCAGCCCGGCTGGCAGACCACCGCGCTCCGGCTGTTGGACGTATTCGTGGACGGCTTGCGGGTGCAGCCGATCGGTACAACGGCAAAGCCTGCGAAGAAAGCCAACCCAAAGCCGTCGCGCTGACCTTACCCATCGTAGCCCGCATGAGCGCAGCGACATGCGGGACCGACTGCCCCGGATATCGCGGAGCCTGTCATCGGCGGGCCATCGCGCGACCCGTTGGCTCAACGGGCTATGCTTGTTCAGGCCGCCATGTTGAAGAGAATGCCGAGCGGCAGCCGGGGTCCTGCCGGATTGACATGAAACACCGCATCGATGGTGCGCGCGGCGAGGGATGACGGCTTCATCCAGTCAAGATGACCGGCGAGCCAGGATCGCGGCTCCGCAGCCAGCACGATCGCCGATCCCCAGCTATCCAGCGGATTGTCGCGGGCCAGCGCCTGCTCGCGGCCGGGAATGGTTGTGCCGGCGGCGCCCATCAGATGATGCAGCACCGCCTTGGCAAGCAGGTCATCGAAACGTCCGTCATCGACCCGTTCGCTTCCGACCGCATCGATCGCGAACAGCGCGTCGGCTTCGGCGCGACTGACCGAATGTCCGGCGCGACCGGCGGCACAGAGGATGCGCGCACATAGCGCGGCGTCGGCGGCGTCGATCGTTCGCGAGAAATGCGCCCGGCCGGCCATCGTGGGTCCCTCGCCCGCAATGATGTCGCAACACACCAGCGAGAGCGCCGCGGCGCTGCGCGCCGCAACGTCGGACGTTGACCTCGCGATTTCAGCAACAATATCCTCTGCGCCGCGAGGCGCGTGTGGGGACAGCTCAAACTCATGGGCACGCATCGATCGCTCTGCTGTTGATTGCCGCCCGCCCCACGATGGCGGCGGCAGCCGCTCAAGGACGTCCGGTCCGTGGCAGCAGCCACCGCATGATGATCGCGTGCGGCGTTCGCCGGCTGCGCGGCAGGTCGTGCCGCTGCAGCGCCGCCCTTGCAAAGGCGGCCGCCTGCTCGCTGGATTGCCGTTTTTCGCGCGCCAGCAACATCCATTCGCGGATCACGGCGCGTCGCACCTTGGACATGGCGGTTTCCCTTCGCGATAAGCCGCGTTCAGCGCGTCACGCCGCCAGCTGCAGCGGATGGGCTTGCGACCGCCGCGCCGACAGCGCGCAGCCGCATTGATGCACGATGCCCTGCTCGACGACGAAGCCGCGCCGCTCCAGCGACGCCCGCAGGCTTTGGTTGGCCAAGGCCTTCTGTGCATCGACCCAGACCACCAGCACCGCGCGGGCGCTGAGGACATTCGTCAACCAGTCCAACGCCGGCTCGAGTGCGAGAAGCGTGCGCCGCCGCCAATCGACCAGCGCAACGTCGTACTGACCGGCCGGGCGGCCGCAATTGCCCGACGCCGCCGCGCGCGCATAGCCGCGCCGCTGCAGTTCGAACATCAATTCCATGCTCCTCGTACCGGCCACGACGATGCGCTGTTGCGTCGTGCAGCCGGCAAGCGCGATCATCGGCTCGATGATCCGGTCGCCGGTAGCAATCTGAAGCGAAGACATGACATCACCTGTTCCCGTTCGCTCGCGCGCGTCCGGCCGAGCCTCGGCCCGGCGTCCGCGGGAGCGCTTGCATTGGGATCAATATCTTCAGGACGGGATATGAATTCGAGAGCGCCGCAGGCTCCGCGGCATATGAGCCGCATAAGCCCGCGGCCGGATGCGATGGCGGCGCGGTAAGCGGCAACGCGTGAGCTGAACTCGGAGGCCGCACGAGTGTGCTAAAGTGCACAGACGATCAGATTGCCATTCGGTTAGATCGTCGCATTGCCAAGCCTGGTACATACATATCTGTCATATCTGTTCATATTCGCGATTCAGCCCGGCCATCGTGCCGGGCTTTTTCGTTGGCCCATCGCGCTTGTAACGAAAAACCCCGCGCTGAGGCGGGGCTTTCGCGATCATCGCGGATTGGTCCGCGTTCCGCTGTTGTTGCCGGGCAGGTTCGACGTCCCGGTCCCTGTCGCGGAATTGTTGTTGGGGTCAGTCGAGTAATTCGGCGTCGAGGCGCCCGGGTTGTTCATGTTGCCGGTCGTGCCGGGCGGATTGCTCATTCCCGAGCCCTGGCCCATGCCGGTGGTGCCTCCGGTACCGGTTCCCGTACCCGAGCTGCCCGTCCCCGCACTCGCACCGCCCGCCGATCCGCCGCCAGCGCCGCCTCCCCCACCGCCGCCACCCTGCGCGAAGGCGAGCGATGTGGACAGCATCATTGCCGCAGCGAGACCGATCGTTGCCAGTTTCTTCATGTGAAATCCCTTCCTGATCCAGACCGGAGCAACGTGTTCCGCAAGGCGGGCGTTCCTAAGCCATCGCCGCAGGATGGAGCGGCGTTCCGCGCGGCGCGAGGAACTTGAACTGGCCGGCCTTGTTAGGCCGGAGAACGAACGTTCGGGAGGTGCTCCCCGCATGAAGACACTTCAAATGCAGCACGAGATCACGGCCGAACTGGAAAGACGGTCCGGTGTCACAGGCCTGACGCTGATCCGGCTCAAGGGCTATACGCCAAGCTGGGATCTCGGCGGCACGCGCGAGACCGCGCTGGATGAGGCAAAGGAAAGAGAGCTTCGCGCCACCGTGACGGCGATGCAGGACGAGTTCGACATCGCCTAGGACCGTTGCACGAGCAAGTTGCACCGAGCAGCCCGAAGCCGTGCGTGAATGATCATGACGCACCTGGTGGCGTCGAGCCAACCGGGCGCGCAATAATATGTCGTCCCACGATATATTCTATGCCAGGGACATGTTTGACGCTTCTCAAGCGGCGATAATGACACGCGAATCCCGGCCATTGAACGAACGTCGAATGCGCGATCCGACGTTTCCATTCGCGCGCCGTGCTCCGGAATGATTATGCTGGCAAAAAACAGGTAGACGCGGAGGCAAACTCCGCGATCTGCCGATTGGCCATGGCGAGGAAAACGCGCGTTCGCGCTCGAGCTTTCGAGGACGACTCCCGACTTTCGGGACAAGATGCGCCTGCCGTTCATTTGGATCGCAGAAATGAACGAGAGCATTTCATCTCGGTTTATCCGCTACCCGATCGGCACCTCGCTGCTGATGGCCGGCATTCTGTTCGTCGGCATGGTCGCCTACCCACTGCTGCCGGTTGCGCCGCTGCCGCAAGTCGACTTTCCGACCATCCAGATCTCCGCAAGTCTGCCCGGCGCCAGCCCCGAAACCATGGCTTCCTCGGTTGCGCAGCCGCTGGAGCGGCAATTCGCGCAGATTCCGGGCATTGCCCAGATGACCTCGACGAGTTCGCTCGGGTCGACCGCAGTCACCATTCAGTTTGATCTGAACCGCAGCATCGACGGCGCCGCCAACGACATTCAGGCGGCGATCAATGCCGCAGGCGGTCAGTTGCCCAAGAACCTGCCGACGCCGCCGACCTATCGCAAGGTCAACCCGGCGGACTCGCCGATCCTGCTGCTCTCGGCGACCTCGGACACCCTGCCGCTCATCACCGTGAGCGATGCGGTCGACGCCCAGCTCGGGCAGCAGATCAGTCAGATTTCGGGCGTCGCCCAGGTGTTCATCGGCGGGCAGCAGAAGCCTTCGATTCGCGTGCAGATCGATCCCGCCAAGCTGGTCGCCAAGGGGCTCTCGCTGGAAGATATCCGCAGCCAGATCGCGATCACGACGGTTGACAGCCCGAAGGGCAACATCGACGGCACGAGCCGTGCCTACACGATCTACGCCAACGATCAGCTGCTGGATGCCAAGGACTGGAATGACGTGATCATCGCCTATCGCAACGGCGGCCCGTTGCGGATTCGCGACATCGGCCAGGCCGTCGCCGGGCCGGAGGACATGAAGCGCGTCGCCTGGGCGGACGGCAAGCGCGGCGTGTTCCTCGTCATCTTCAAGCAACCCGGCGCCAACGTCATCGGAACGGTCGACAGGATCAAGGAGCAGCTTCCGAGGCTCGTTGCCGCGATTCCGCCCGCCATCAAGATCAAGATCATCAGCGACCGGACATTGACCATCCGCGCCGCGGTCGAGGACGTGCAGATCACGCTGCTTATCACCATCGTTCTGGTCGTCATGGTGATCTTCCTGTTCCTGCGCAGCTTCTGGGCCACGGTGATTCCCGCCGTGACCGTGCCGCTCGCGCTGCTCGGCGCCTGCGCGCTGATGTGGGTGTTCGGCTACACGCTCGACAACCTTTCGCTGATGGCACTGACGATCGCCGTCGGCTTCGTGGTCGACGACGCCATCGTGATGCTGGAAAACATCACGCGGTACGTCGAGCAGGGCGCGCGGCCGCTCGCGGCGGCACTGCAGGGCGCCGGTGAGATCGGGTTTACGATCCTATCCATCAGTATCTCGTTAGTCGCGGTGCTGATCCCGCTGCTGCTGATGGGTGGCGTGATCGGCCGGCTGTTCCGCGAATTTGCGGTGACCCTTGCGATGGCGATCTTCGTCTCCCTGGTGGTGTCGCTGACGCTGACGCCGATGATGGCATCGCGCTTCCTGCGCGCGCGTGGCGAGACGAAGCACGGCCGGCTCTACCAATGGAGCGAGGCGGCATTCGACAGGATGCTGCATGCCTATGAGCGAGGGCTTGATCGCGCGCTGAGCTGGAGCCGGACCACGCTCTGCATCTTCTTCGCGACGGTCGCACTGTCGGTCTATCTGTTCGTGATCATTCCGAAGGGATTCTTCCCGCAACAGGACAACGGCTTCCTGAACGCCGTGTCGGAGATGGCCCAAGATATCTCTTTCGCCGACATGGAGCGGCATCAGGAAGAACTCAGCAGGATCGTTCGGGCCGATCCCGCGGTGGAGAGCATGGCCGAGTTCATCGGCGGTGGCGGCACCGCGCTGAATTCGGGTCGCATGTACATCACGCTGAAGCCGCGCGAGGAGCGTGACGCGAGCGCGCAGCAGATCATCGCGCGGCTGCGGCCGAAGCTCGAGGCGGTCGAGGGAGCACGTCTCTACATGCAGGCGTCCCAGGACGTCCGGCTGGGCGGCCGCGCCACGCGGACGCAGTTCGAATACACGCTGCAGGATGCAAAGCTCGACGAGCTGAACGAATGGGCGCCGAAGATTTTGGCCAGGATGAAGACGCTGCCGGAACTGCGCGACGTCGCCACTGACCAGCAGACCGAGGGAACGACGCTGACGCTGACCATCGATCGCGACACCGCGTCGCGCTTCGGCATCCAGCCGCAACTGATCGACGACACGCTGTACGACGCGTTCGGCCAGCGCCAGGTGACCCAATACTTCACCCAGCTCAACAGCTATCACGTCATCCTGGAGATCCTCCCCGAATTGCAGGGCAAGCTCGACACGCTCAACAAGATCTACATCAAGTCGCCGACCACGGGGGACGAGGTGCCGCTCTCCGTGTTCTGCAAGTGGACCACAATTCCGGTGCGCCCGCTCGCGATCGCGCACCAGGGGCAGTTTCCTGCGACCACGATCAGCTTCAACCTCGCGCAAGGGGTGGCGCTCGGCCAGGCCACCGATGCGATCCAGAACGCCGTCGCCGATCTCGGTGCTCCAGCCACGCTCAGCTCGAGTTTCCAGGGCACCGCGCAGGCCTTCCAGCAATCACTGAGCTCGGTGCCGCTGCTGATCCTGGCCGCCCTGGTCGTTGTCTACCTGATCCTCGGCGTGCTCTATGAAAGCTACATCCATCCGCTCACGATCCTGTCCACGCTGCCATCGGCGGGGGTCGGCGCGCTGGCGATCTTGATGGCATTCGGGTTCGATTTCAGCCTGATCGCGCTGATCGGCATCATCCTCTTGATCGGGATCGTGAAGAAGAACGGCATCATGATGGTCGACTTCGCGATCGCCGCCGAACGCGAGGAGCATCTGTCGCCGCGTGAGTCGATCCGTAAAGCGGCCCTGCTGCGCTTCCGCCCGATCATGATGACGACGATGGCGGCGCTGCTCGGCGGCGTCCCGCTGATGCTGGGCACCGGAGCCGGATCGGAAATCCGTCAGCCGCTCGGCTATGCGATGGTCGGCGGCCTGATCGTGAGCCAGGCGCTCACGTTGTTCACGACGCCGGTCGTGTATCTCTATCTCGACCGGTTCTCGAATGCGCTGTCGAACTGGACGGCAACGAAGCGAGACGACGATGTCGAACCGCCCGTGAAGAACGCCGCCGAATAGCCCCGGAGCGGACTCGAACCCGCGATCGCAACCGCCCTGGCGAGGCGATCAGGCCGAGCGGTAGATATCCGGCCGGACGATCTCCATGAAGCGCGACGGGTTACCGAGCGCCTCGAACCCGAATTGACGATACAGTCCATGGGCGTCCGAGGTCGCGAGCAGGAAGCGCCTCAGGCCCTGGAGGTCGTGATGCTCGACAACGCAACGCATCAGCCATTTGGACAGCCCCCTGCCGCGATGCGCCTCGAGGATGAACACGTCGGCAAGCAATGCGAAGGTCGACCTGTCGGTGACGATCCGCGCGAAGCCAACCTGTGCGGCGCCATGATAGACGCCAAAGCAGATCGAGTTCTCGATCGCCCGCTGCACGGTCGATCTCGGAATGCCCCGCGCCCAATAGCTGCCCTCCGCCAGAAACGTGTGAATGACCTCGACGTCCAGGCGGTGCGGATCGGCTGATATCTCGTAGTCGGTGGGCATCCGCTGCATCGGCATTGGCGCGTTCCTTCGATCAAGTCGCTAGAGCATTCTCGGTTCTGATTGAATCAGAACCGAAGCCGCGTAGCCCGCATGAGCGAAAGCGACATGCGGGACAAAGACCCGGATATCGCTTGCGCTCATCCGGGCTACGAAACTTCGCTCGAAAGCGCTCTAGCCGAACCGGTGGTCGTAGCGCTTGATCGACAGCTCCTTGGTGTCGATCTCGGGCTTCTTCCCCGAAAGCATGTCCGCCAGCACCCGCCCGGAGCCGCAGGCCATCGTCCAGCCCAGCGTGCCGTGGCCGGTGTTGAGGTGGAGATTGGCAAAGCGCGTGGCGCCAATCACCGGCGGGCCGTCCGGCGTCATCGGGCGCAGCCCGCACCAGAAGGTGGCCTTGGGCAGGTCGCCGCCGCGCGGAAACAGATCGGTCAGCGAATGGTCCAGCGTCGCGCGCCGCGCGGCGTAGAGTTTGGTCGAATAGCCCGAGATCTCGGCGGTGCCGCCGACCCGGATGCGATCGCCGAGCCGGGTGATCGCGACCTTGTAGCTCTCGTCCATCACGGTCGATTCAGGCGCGCCGGACGCGTCCTTGATCGGCACGGTGATCGAATAGCCCTTCACCGGATAGACCGGCAGCGAGATGCCGAGCGGCCGCAGCAGGATCGGCGAATAGCTGCCGAGCGCCAGCACATAGGCGTCCGCCGTCATCATCCCGGCGCTGGTCGCGACGCCGGTGATCCGGGTCGTGTCCGCATTCAACCCGTCGATGCCGACATTGAACTTGAAGCGCACGCCGAGCTTCTCGGCTTCCAGCGCCAGGGCCTGCGTGAACATGTGGCAGTCGCCGGTCTCGTCATGCGGCAGCCGCAGGCCGCCGGCGAACTTTTCCTTCACGCCGGCCAGCGCGGGCTCGGCGGCGATGCAGCCCTCGCGGCCCAGCACCTCGAACGGCACGCCGTACTGCTTCAGCACAGCGATATCGTCGCCGGTGTGATCGAGCTGCGCCTGCTCGCGAAACAGCTGCAGCGTGCCGCGCGCACGCTCGTCATAGCGGATGCCGATCTCGCTGCGCAGCGCCTGCAGGCAGTCGCGGCTGTATTCCGCGATCGGGATCATGCGGCTCTTGTTCACCGCGTAGCGCGCCGTGGTGCAGTTGCGCAGCATCTTCAAGAGCCAGAGCCACATCACGGGATCGAGCTTGGGGCGGATCACCAGCGGACCGTGCTTCATCAACAGCCATTTCACCGCCTTGACCGGCACGCCGGGGCCGGCCCAGGGCGATGAGTATCCGGGCGACACTTCGCCGGCATTGGCAAAGGAGGTTTCCAGCGCGGGCTTCGGCTGACGGTCGATCACCGTCACCTCGTGGCCGGCGCGCGCAAGGTAATAGGCGGAGGTGACGCCGATCACGCCACTGCCGAGAACAAGGACCTTCACTTTTCCTCACATCCTGCAGCGAAAACGCAATCGCCGCTGCGAAACCACTCTGCTTCGCAACGGCGACAGCAATTTGTAGAGCCAGCTAAGATATAGCTAGCAATTATCAGGCCACGCGCTTGATGGAGTCGCCGAGGATCGAGACGATGTCGTCGATATGCGACTTCTCGACGATCAGGGGCGGCGACAATGCCAGCGAGTCGCCGCTCATGCGGAAGTAGAGGCCGCGGTTGAAGCAATCGACCATGATGTCGTAGCCGCGCGCGCCGACGACACCATCGCGCGGCGCGACTTCGACCGCACCCATCAGGCCCTGGTTGCGGATGTCGACCACGTTCGGCAGGCCCTTCAGCGAATGCAGGGCATCGCGCCAGTAGTCGGCGAGCGAGGCGCCGCGGGTCAGCAGAGCTTCGTCCTTGTAGATGTCGAGCGTCGCAAGACCCGCCGCGCAGGCCACCGGATGCGCCGAATAGGTGTAGCCGTGGAACAGCTCCATGGCGTTGTCAGGGCCAACCATCAGCCCGTCGTGGATCTGGCGGCTGGTGAACACCGCGCCGCACGGCACGGTGCCATTGGTGATGCCCTTCGCGGTCGTCATCATGTCGGGCGTCACGCCGTAGAAGTTGGCGGCGAACGGGGTGCCGAGGCGGCCGAAGCCGGTGATGACCTCGTCGAAGATCAGGAGGATGCCGTGCTTGGTGCAGAGCTCGCGCAGCCGCTGCAGATAGCCCTTCGGCGCCGGCAGCACCGCGGTCGAACCCGGCACCGGTTCGACGATCACCGCCGCGATGGTGTCGGCGCCATGCAGCGCCACCATCCGCTCGACATCGTCGGCGAGCTCGGCGCCGTGCTCCGGCTGGTCCTTGGCGAAGGCGTTGCGGGCGAGATCGTGGGTATGACGGATGTGGTCGACGCCGGGCAGATGGGTGGCGAACTGGCGGCGGTTGGCGACCATGCCGCCGACCGACATGCCGCCGAAGCCGACGCCGTGATAGCCGCGCTCGCGGCCGATCAAACGGGTGCGGCTCGGCTGGCCGGCGGCGCGGTGATAGGCCAGCGCGATCTTCAGCGCGGTATCGACCGATTCAGAGCCCGAATTGGTGAAGAAGACGCGATCCAGCCCCTTCGGGGCGATCTCGGCGAGCCGCTCGGCGAAATCGAACGCCAGCGGGTGGCCCATGTTGAACGAAGGCGCGAAGTCCAGCGTCGACAGCTGCCGTTCGACCGCGGCCGCGATCTGCGGGCGGCCGTGGCCGGCGTTGACGCACCACAGACCGGCGGAGCCGTCGATCACCTGCCGACCGTCGACCGAGGTGTAGTACATGCCCTTGGCGGAGGAGAACAGCCGCGGCGCCTTCTTGAACTGCCGATTGGCCGTGAATGGCATCCAGAACGAGTCGGTCTTGATGGTGTTCGGAATCTGATGAACGGTCACGGCGGCGCTCCATTGCTGACTGATGCTAGTCGGACCACTCTTCCAGGCACTCAACAAGTCCTTTTCTGCCGCACCGCAAGCCATTGATCTTGTTGGGGCGGTCTGCCAAGATTTGTTCGATCCGCAACACCTGCAACAGGGATTTGCCAAAGGAACTGTCATGAGCGTCGACATCGGCGGTCGGCTTCGATTCATCCGCGCGCGGCACAAGCTGTCGCAGCGCGAGCTCGCCAAGCGCTCCGGCGTGACCAATTCGACGATTTCGCTGATCGAATCCAACCAGATGAACCCGTCGGTCGGCGCCCTCAAGCGCATCCTCGACGGGATTCCGATGGGGCTTGCCGAATTCTTCGCGATCGAGCCGGAACGGCCGCGCAAGGCGTTCTATCGCGCCGACGAGCTGACCGAGATCGGCAAGAAGCCGATCTCCTACCTGCAAATCGGCGACAGTCTGTTCGGCCGGGCGTTGCAGATCCTCAAAGAGCGCTACGAGCCCGGCAGCGACACCGGCCGGGTGCCGCTGGTGCATGAGGGCGAGGAAGGCGGCATCGTGGTCTCGGGCCGGCTCGAGGTCACGGTCGACGACGAGCGGCGGGTGCTCAACGCCGGCGACGCCTATTACTTCGAAAGCCGCCGCCCGCACCGCTTCCGCTGCATCGGCACCAAGCCGTGCGAGGTGATCTCGGCCTGCACGCCGCCGACATTTTGAACCCGGCGCGCGCGGCGGGCGACCCAAGCCGCAGGGGCCGCATGGCGCGGCCGCGCGGGTGACGTCGATGCCTTGCTCTCCACGGCTTGCGGCCGCCGTCGCGGCCATCGCGGTCCTTGCGTCCGGCCCGTCCGTTGCGATGGACGACGATCTGCGGGCATCGAGCAGCGCGCCGACCGCGAAGGCGTTGCAGCCGCACCTCGACGAGGCGACGCGGCGCGCGCTGATCGACGACCAGCGCAGCTGGGTGAAGAGCCAGGCGCAGCAATATCCTGAATTCCTGCACCCGGCCTGGAACAAGCAGAGCTCCCAGGTTCACTTCACCGTCGATGCCCGCGACCACGTCGACGGATTACAGCGCGAACGCCTGGCGCTGCTCGACGGCTTTGACGACAAGCGCGACGGGCTTGCCGGCATCTGGCTCGCCCATAACGCCATCATCAAGATCACCACCGAGAGCAACGGCGCCGTGAAGGCGACCGGATGGAAGTGGGACCAGGGCGACTGGAAGGCCGGCTGCGACTACGAGATGACGGGCAAGATCGTCGGCGGCACGTTCCGCTCCGACGAGCAGCGCAAGAACCCGGACACGCTCGAGCGCGATCACGCCATGCTGATCGTCAACCGGCAGGACGATTTGTTCGCGAAGAAGCGCTACTCGAACAAGGGCGGCACCGAGAACAAGGACGCCGACGAAGCGAAATGCAAGCGCCGGCTCGACAATTCCTCGACCGCGCGGCTGTTTCCCGCCCGGCCCTCGCCGGACATCGACAATTTCAAGGGCTCGATCAGATAGAGCGTCTTCAAGCGAAGTGGATACCGGTTCGCGTGACGAAAACGCGTCAAGACAACAATCCAGAGACCCGTTCCGATTCAATCGAAATGGAAAGGCTCTGATCACACGACAGTATCACAGATCGCGCGTCTGCCGGTCGCCCCACGCGATAACGGCGGCAATGGTGGCGAACATCGCTGTGACCGCGATCATGACGAGGATGGTGTCGAGAGGCATGGGTCGTCTCCTGCATATGATGGAGAGACCTAGCGCGCCTGTGTGGGCATCGCCTTGTGCTGGATCAAAAGGCGGCGCCGCGGCGTCAGCTCGCGCCGCTCAACTTGAGCCGTTCGAGGTCGAGCAGCCGCACGCCATCGGGCACGATCAACACCACCTTCTCGCGCGCAAGGCGGGTCAGCGTGCGGCTCACCGTCTCGATGGTGAGACCGAGATAGTCGGCGATGTCCTGCCGGCTCATCGGCAGCGGCACGGTGACGGACACGCTTCCGATCCGGGCATATCGCGCCTGCATGTTGAGCAAGAATGCAGCGATCTTTTCCTCGGCACTGCGCCGTCCGAGCAGCAACATCTGGTCCTGCGCCAGGCTCAACTCGTGCCCCGCGAACTCATGCAGGCGGCGCAGCAGATGCGGCTTGCCGTCGACATAGGCGAGGAACGCCGATCGCACGAAACGGCAAACCGCGACCTCGTTGACCGCCTCCGCGGTGACGCCGTAGCGGTCCTGCAGCGCAAGTCCGAGGAAGTCGCCCGGCAGCGCGAAACCCACGATCTGACGGCGGCCGTCGGGCAATGATTTGTAGAGCCGCACGACGCCGTCGGTGACATTGAACACGCTCCCCGCCGGCGCACTCTGCTCGAACAGCGTCGTTCGCGCCGGAACCAGCTTTGCCTGGCTGATCCGGTCGAGCTCCTCGAGTTCGGACGGCTCCAGCGCGGCGCAGACGCTGAACAGCCTGACCTTGCAGTCCTCGCAGCCATTCGTGGCGCGGCCGTGCCTGCAGTCGGACGGCGTCGCGCCGGCACACGAATCCTGCAGTGGCTCGGCAATGCTCATGGCTTCGGGGTCCGCTTGGTTAGGTGCTTCACACTATCAACCCCGATTTGATCTGGATCAACCGCCAACGGCATTGATGCAGATCAATGCTGCGCCGCGCTTTCCCCAGCAGTTTCGCCATCATCGGGGAATCCGGCGATGAACGAGCAATTCCAGGCACTTCCGATCGACCATCAGCATGCGATCGTGGCCTATCCGCTGGTGTTCATGCATGATGCCAGTATTACCACGGATCAGTGGCTGCGGTTCGTGCGCCGGCGCTGCCGCGGCAGCTCGCCCGATACCGGGCTGATCGCGATCCGCGATCGCCGCGGCGTGATCCATGCCTTGTTCAGTTACCGCATCGACAACGACCTGCGCGTCCGCAAGCGGCTCAGCATCGGCGATCTTATCGTCGCGCATCTGCCCGGCTCGCGGATCGACGACGCGGTGTCGAACGTCATCGCCGAGGTTTCGGCGCAATACGGTTGCCAGATCGTCACCATCGAGCAGCCATTCGCAACGCGTCATGCGCGGCACGCCGGATGCCCGACTGCCGAGGCGCTGCGGCACCGTCGGCGCGTCAACTGACATCGCGCCGCTCGGTCGTTCGGAGCCAGCCGCCGAAGGCGCCCTGCTCCGTTGCCGCCGTGGTCGTGCGGGAGTAGCCTTGCGGCGGCTGGAAGGTCCGACTGTCGACGGTGCCACCGCATGCGCATCATCCTGATGTTCGTCGCTATTCTGCTCGGCTCGCTCGCTCCCGCAGCGGCCGACGACGTCGGCGCCGCGCAGGCCGTAATCCGCGCGCAGGAGCAGGCGTTCGGCCGTGACGACGCCTCGGCGGCCTATTCGCATGCCGCGCCCGCGATCCGGCAGATCTTTCCGCAAGCCGACATCTTCATGTCGATGGTGCAGAACCAATACGCCCCGGTCTATCGGCACAGAAGCTTCGAGTTCGGCGAGGCGCGCAGCGACGGCGACCGGATCGCGCAGCGCGTCCATATCGTCGACGCCAATGGCGAGGCGTGGGAGGCGCTCTACACGCTGGAGCGGCAGGCCGACGGCAGCCTGAAGATCACCGGCTGCTCATTGCTCAAGGCCGGCCAGTCGGTGTGATCGCGGATCATGCCAGCGCCAGCCGCTGCCGCGCCCGCATCATGAGCAGCACGATGATGCTGACATTGAGCAGATTCCAGGCGAGGCCGTTGGCGAAGGCGGCGGCATAGGAGCCGGTGGCGTCGAAGATCACACCCGAGATCCAGCCGCCAAACGACATGCCGAACACCGAGGCGAAGATCACGATGCCGATCCGCGTCGCGGCCTCCGACGCCGGCATGGCCTCACGCACGATGATCGCGTAGCTCGGCACGATGCCGCCCTGGAACAGGCCGAACATCGCCGAGATGATGTAGAGCGAGGTCAGGCTGTCGAAGAACAGATAGAACAACAGCGCCGCGCCTTGCGCGATCGCGCCGATCAGCAGGGTGCGGATGCCGCCGATCCGGTCGGCGAGGAAGCCGGAGCCGATCCGGCTGATGATGCCGAAGCCGAGCATCAGCGACAGCATCTCGGCGCCGCGCGCCACGCCGTAGCCGAGATCGCCGCAATAGGCGACGATATGGACCTGCGGCATCGACATCGCCACGCAGCAGGAAATCGACGCGAGCGACAGGATCGCGGTCAGCGCGTTGGTGGAAAGCTTGAGGTCGACCCGCGGCGGTGCCGCGTTGACATGGCTGCGCCTGGTCGCCGCGCCCATCAACACGCGCAGCACCATGAGCGCGAGCAGCATCGCGATCGCGGTGAAGATGCCGATTGCAATATGGGTGGTGCGCCAGCCGACACTCTGCATGCCGAAATTGACCAGCGGCGGCCACACCGTACCGCCGACGTAATTGCCGCTCGCGGCGATTGCGACCGCGAGGCCGCGGTAGCGCTCGAACCAGTGCGATGCCTCCGCCATCAACGGGCCGAAGGTCGCCGCCGACGACAGGCCGATGGCAAAATGCAGCAGGATGAAGGCCCAGATCGACGGCGCGTAGCCGGCGCCGACATAGCCGAGGCCGAGGATGCCGATCCCGGCGCCGATCGCCGCGACGATGCCGTAGCGGTCGCTGATCTTGCCGGTCACGACCTGGCCGAGGCCGAAGCCGAGCATCACCATGGTAAAGGCGAGCGAGGCCGTTCCGCGGGTCGCGCCGAAGTCGGTCTGCACCACCGGCAACGCCACCACGACCGACCACATGCCGACGCTGCCGAGCGAGCCGATCACCACGGCCACGACCAAACGGAACCACGCCCGGCGCGAGTCGGGAATGAATATTGTAGCTTCGGGGGAAAATTCAGAAGAAATTGCCACGGCAGGCGGAACTTCGTCGGCATTTGCCTCCGGGTCAAGCCACATTGCCGAGAGATTAGGCATGCGCGAACAACGGGACGCGCGTCCCGCGACGGGAAAGTGAGCCGGATCAATTGCCGAAATCGGGATCCTGCGACTGGAACGGCCCGCACTTCGCGTTCTTTGCGAACCGCTGGTCGAAATCGACGGTGCCGCCGGTGACCGGAATGCGGGTCGGCGGCAGGCCCCGGAGGTACTGATCGACGGTCACGGTCTTCTGGTCGGTGCTCAGGGTGACACGCACCGGCTCGAGCGGCTTGCCCTTGTTCACGTCGGTCAGATCGAGCGTGTAATAGCCGATGACGGATTGTCCGCCCCGCATATGGCGATCGACCGAGAGCGGCAGATAGACCTCCATCCGGACGCCCTCGCCGTCGCAGGGGATCATGCGGATCATCACCGCCTCGGCGCCGGGCGGCTTCGCGGCGGCGGCTGTCGCAACGCAAGCCGAAATCGCCGCGACAAGTCCCAGCTTCGCGAGCCCGTGCCTTCTCTTCAATGCGATGGTGCAGCGCATCGAATGGCAGTCCAGCATCCCTGGCCATGACCTGCAATCTGCACTTCGTCGGGCGCAGGCTCCGGCAAGTTCAATCCACCGCCTCAGCAGGTCGGGAATATCGTGCGTCAAATCGCGATCCATGCTGACGAGGAAAAATGATACACTGCGAGCCGGTTCACACTCGCGGCGCGCAACCCGGACTATCATTGCGCAGGGATGGCACGCGGCTCGTAAGGTAAAGGATCGAAGCGCTTAACTGTCGGAGGGTCATCATGCGTTCGTCGTCAGCAGAGTGGTTACCCGTTGCATCAGCGCCGTCGGACCACGAGCTCGAAGTCTGTGTCCTCGATTATGATGGCATGGTCCACGCGCTCATGTTCCCGTGCCACCGCGACGGCGCCGAATGGGTCGACCATGCCGGCAGCAGGCACCTCGACATCCAGCCGACGCATTGGCGCAGATGGACGCAGTCGGCCAACTAGCGCCGCTGTGATCGACCGAGGCGGCCGGCACCGATCTCGCGCCGGTCCGCACCTTGGGCTAGAATGGTGACGTGGGTTCAGGGTGGGCCAGGAGGCTCGTCATGAAATCACACGTGGTCCCTTTCGAAAATCGCTGGACCAACGGCAAGCATGCCTGGGAGTGGCACTGCGAGCTCGAGCGGCTGGGCGTGCCGACGGTCCGGACGATGTACTGCGAGCATGAAACGCACCGTCGCAACAAGTCGGCGGTGGTGTTCGACATCCCCGCGGGCTTTGTCCACGACTGGCTGGCCTTTCATGACCGGCGCGCCGCCCGGCAGCAGTTCTTGTGGCGCGCCAGCGTCATCACGCTCGGCATCATCGCCGCATCGGGCGTCGTGCTCGGTGCGCTCAGATAGAGGCCACAAGGCCGGCGGCGTCATCCGTGGCCATCCTTCGAGACGTCCGCCTTTGGCGGGCTGCTCAGGATGACGCCTTGTTGCGGGGCAAAATCCTGGTCTGGACACTCATGATAAGGAGCGCCGCTTGCGGCGCATCCGACCACGAGGCCTTATCACCCCTGCTCCAAGCCGCGAATCCCCCATGCCCGGCGCCTGCGACGACCCGTGCGGTCGCGCGAAAGCACTTATTAACCCTTTGCTAACCATACACCCGGCAAGAATTGCCGAGTGAAGTCGAGTGTCGTCGAACGCGTCTAACGGGCGGAGATCCCCGTGAACGCCAGCGCGGTGCCTCACTTTCGGAACGGCGGCCCTGCGGCCGTCGCGCAGACGCTTGGCGGCCGCAGCCGCCAGTCGCGGGGGAGAGCGGCTACCATGGTCGACATCACGGCAGGTCAGGGCACGGCAGGCAAGAGCGGATTGCCGAGCCTCGGCGAGATCGGCGACATCCTGAAGCGCGGCGATATCGCGCTGGCGATCGGCGTCCTCACCATCCTGGTGGTGCTGATCCTGCCGCTGCCCTCGATCGTGCTCGACCTTTTCCTGGCGGTCTCGATCACGGTCTCGATCCTGATCCTGATGACCTCGCTGTTCATCCAGGCGCCGCTGGAATTCTCGTCGTTTCCGACCATCCTGCTGATCTCGACCATGCTGCGGCTGTCGCTGAACATGGCCTCGACCCGGCTGATCCTGAGCCACGGCCATGAGGGCACGGCGGCCGCCGGCCACGTCATCGAGGCGTTCGGCAACTTCGTGATGGGCGGCAACTTCGTGATCGGCATCATCGTGTTCGCGATCCTGGTGATCGTGAACTTCGTGGTCATCACCAAGGGTTCGGGCCGCATCGCCGAAGTCGCGGCGCGCTTCCAGCTGGACTCGATGCCCGGCAAGCAGATGGCGATCGATGCCGACCTCTCCGCCGGCCTGATCGACGAGAAGGCCGCCAAGGAGCGCCGCAAGGCGCTGGAAGACGAGAGCGGCTTCTTCGGCGCGATGGACGGTGCCTCGAAATTCGTCCGCGGCGACGCCATCGCCGGCCTCCTGATCGTCGGCATCAACATCGTCGGCGGCATCATCATCGGCGTTGCCCAGCAGGGCCTCTCCTTCAGCGAAGCCGCCCGCACCTACACCGTGCTGACGGTCGGCGACGGCCTCGTCACCCAGGTGCCGGCGCTGATCGTCTCGACCGCCGCGGGCCTCCTGGTCTCCAAGGCCGGCATCACCGGCGCCGCCGACAAGGCGCTGATGCGCCAGCTCTCGGGCTATCCGCAGGCGCTCGGCATGTCGGCCGGCGTGATGCTGGTGCTGGCGCTGCTGCCGGGCATTCCGACGCTGCCGTTCCTGGCGCTGGGCTCCGGCGCCGCGGTGCTGGCCTGGAACGCGCGCAAGCAGAAGCGGGCTGCGAAGGCGGCCGAAACGGCGGCAGCCGCCGCCCCGGCTGCAGCCGCGGCCGCCGCCGCTGCAGCCGCGGAGGAGCCGATCGCCGCCGCGCTGAAGATCGACGACCTCAAGATCGAGCTCGGCTACGCGCTGCTGCCGCTGGTCAACGGCCCCGACGGCACCGACCGCCTGACCGAGCAGATCAAGGCGCTGCGCCGCTCGCTTGCCATCGAGATGGGTTTCGTGATGCCGGCGGTGCGCATCCTCGACAACGTCCAGCTCGAAGCCAACAGCTACGTCATCAAGATCAAGGAAGTCGACGCCGGCACCGGCAAGATCTGGCCGAGCCAGTTCATGGTCATGGACCCCGCCGGCAACCAGGTGCAGCTGCCCGGCATCCACACCATCGAGCCGACCTTCGGCCTGCCGGCGACCTGGGTCGACGCCGGCCTGAAGGAAGAGGCCGCGCTGAAAGGCTACACCGTGGTCGACGCCGCCACGGTGCTGTCGACGCATCTGACCGAGCTGCTCAAAACCAACATGGCGGACCTGTTGTCCTACGGCGAGGTGCAGAAGCTCTTGAAGGACCTGCCGAAGGAGCAAGGCGAGCTGATCAAGGACATCGTGCCGGGCCAGGTCACCGTGTCGGGCATCCAGCGCGTGCTGCAATTGCTGCTCGCCGAGCGCATCTCGATCCGCGATCTCTCGACCATCCTCGAGGGCATCGCCGACGCGCTGGCGTTCTCGCGCAATCCGGCCACCATGGTCGAGCACGTTCGTGCCCGGCTGGCCCGCCAGATCTGCGCGCAAAACACCTCGCCGAACGGCTATTTGCCGCTGATCGCGCTGTCGGCGCGCTGGGAGCAGGCGTTTGCCGAATCGATCGTCGGTCAGGGCGACGACCGCAGCCTGGCGATGCAGCCCTCGAAGCTCTCGGAATTCATGACCGCCGTGCGCAACGCCTTCGAGCAGGCGGCGCGCGAGGGCGAGGCGCCGGTCCTGGTGACGTCGGCCGCGATCCGGCCGTTCGTTCGCTCACTGGTGGAACGGTTCCGCTCGCAGACCACCGTGTTGTCGCAAGCCGAGATCCATCCCCGCGCCCGGCTGAAGACGGTCGGCAGCGTTTAGGACCTCTTGTTCGGAAGCGTTTTCCGCAGGCGAGCCGGGCGTCCACTTCGCGCGAAAACACGCTAGCGGCCGCAAATCATTTGCGTTTTCGTCTGTGTTTTCTCGCCACAGGCAACTGATTTATGTGGAACAGGCCGGAACGGACCTATCTGGGATGCAACATTCCAGCTCCAGCTCAAGACACTGATATTAAATAGCTTTAATGCGTTTCAGATTACCAAACGGTCATTTTTGATCGCGCCCGATCACGTCTCATCACGGCCTTGTGATGGCCTCTAGGGAACGGAATCGGCAAATCCTACGTTAGCGGGGCACGAGACGTTGAACCGGACAACAGACCGAACCGACAGATTTACTGAGAGCAGGAAGGCGGCAGGAGACTTCCATGAACCACTCGATCTACAGCGCCGATCGTATGACGCACCTGAAGATTGTGGTCGTGGCGTTGTTCGCCGGTATCCTGGTCGCGGGCTTTGGTATCGCGGCACATAATTCGTCGGATGAGGGATACACGCAGACGGCGCGGGTCATGAAGGCCGGCAAGCCCGTCGCGATCACCAGCACCAGCAACTCGCTGGTCCGCTAACAGGAGAGTTTCACGAATTCACGTAGTGTTCTTTACAGCCCCCCAAAGTCGCTGCGTGGATATTTAAGACCCCCAACTACCCCCAAGTTGACTATCGAAAACGCCCGCTCCCCACGGGCGTTTTCTTTTTTTGCGGATGGCGGATCGAACTGACCTGCTGCGAAACGCGCAGCTCTATCCTCGTCATTGCGAGCGAAGCGAAGCAATCCATTGCTCCCGAGCACGCGGAACGATGGATTGGATTGCTTCGCTGCGCTCGCAATGACGGGCGGCTACTGTCGGCAACCTCTAACGGTTAGACGGCTGGCCTATCGCGGCGGCGAACCCGACGCGCCCGGCACCGTCTCGATCAGCTTGCCGGTGAAGATCGGCGCCGAGGTCGGCTGGCCGTTCGGCGAACCGCCGGCCTGCTCGACAGTCACCGCATAGGTGGCGCCGTTGATCACGTCGGCGTCATAGCCCGACAGCACCGGCCGCGCGGTGAAATCATCGGCGCCGATCACGCCGAGCGAGCGCGGCTGCGGCAGCTTGTCGGAGATCAGCCAGAGCTCAAAGCTCTTGCCGGGCTCTGACGGGGCGCCGACCTTGCGGACGGTAAAATTCTTGGTCGCGCCGTCGATCGTCAGGATGAAGGCCGGCCCGCCATTCTGCCCCTGCAACAGCGCGACATACTGCGCGGACGGCGTCAATGCCTGCGCCGGCGTCTTCACTTCGACGGTCTGGATGCGCGGCTTTGGCCTTATCGCGTTCGGCAAGGCGTCGGGCTTGTAAATCTGTAGGCCGAGCGTCGCCAGCAGCGCGGCCGCGATCGCGGTCGCGGCCGACGCGATGCCGCGCCAGCGTTTCACGCGGCCTGTCAGCGCCGTCACGTTGCGTTCGTCGAAGATGACCCGCGGCGGTCGGGCCTCGGGCAGCCTCCGGGGCTCGGGCGACTGCGCAGGCTCCGGATCGAACGCCGAGCCGAATTCAGGATCGTCCGTGATCGGCGAAGGCGGCGGCGTCACCGTCGTGGCCGGCGTCTCGGGCAGCACCAGCGGCGCCTGCGCGCTCGCGTGGCCGATCGCCGCCTTGATGTTGTCCCAGACCACCGGACGCGGCTCGACCAGGCCGACCATCTGGTTCAGCGGCCCGAGCCTGAACTGCCAGGCCTGCACCAGCGCTGCGAACTCGCTGTCGACGGCCATCATGGTCTCGACCTGCGCGCGCTCCTCGGCATCGAGCGTACCGAGCGCATATTCCGCGGCGAGCGCGATATGGTCTTCGCTATAGGCCATCAATCAGAGTCCAAGACACTCCCGGATATCCATCAGGCTGCGGCGCAGCCAGGTCTTCACCGTGTTCACCGGTGTTTCGAACTTTGCGGCGAGCTGCTCGCGGCTCCAGCCGTTGTAATAGGCGAGCAGCACGAGCTTCTGACGATCCGGCTCCAGACGACCGACGCACTCCAGCAACCGCTTCAACTCTTCCGTCATTTCCCGTCGCGCCAGCGGATCGGGCGAGTCGGCGGCGACCTCCATCGAGGCCGGCTCGTCTTCCAGCGATGCCTCGCCGCGCTTGCGCACCACGTCGATGGCGCGGTTGCGCGCGATCGACGTCATCCACGTGATCGGGGAAGACAGGGCTGGGTTGAACTGCCCGGCGCTGTTCCAGATCTTGACGTAAGCCTCCTGGAGGACCTCCTCGGCGAGATCCTGTCGCCGCAAGATACGGAGCACGACGCCGAAGAGTTTCGCGCGGGTCGCGGCGTACAGCCGCTCAAAGGCGGTCTCATCCCCCTTGGCGACGGCGGCGATCAGCCAGACCAGCTCAGCCGGCGTCAGCATCTTGCGCCCTCCAAGCCCCGATCCCCCATCGCGTCATTGCCACCGTGCCGCCGATCTTCCCGTCCGGACCGGTGGTAGCATATTTTGGGACACCACGATCCGCCAAATGGCCGACGGGTCGCCGGCTTGTGGACAGCGCCCAGCAAAAAGCCCGGGCGATCGGCCCGGGCTCTCAATCTGGTCAGCTGAGGGAGCGAGGTCTCAGGCGATGACGCCGAGACGGGCCCGCATCAGGCCGATCGAATCCATGTCGGCTTGTTCGCGAGCGCTCTCCTCCGCGCGTTCGCGCGCCTGGTCGCGCTCGTCGAGCAGCTCGACCTTCTTCAATTCCTCGAATGCCTCCGACAGCAGCGCCTTGGCGTCATCGAGCTGGGCGCGCAGTTCGTCGGCCGAACGGGTCAGGTTCTCGCGGCGCTGGATCGCGGCCTTGGCATAGGTCGGATAGGCGAAGTGCGTGGGGTCGTTGATCCCGGCGCGCTCCTGCTCGGTCTGGATCTCGCGCTCGAGCTCGACCGACATGCGCTGGAAGTCGGCGATCATCCCTTCGATCTGGGTAACCCGACGGCGCTTTTCGTCGACCTGAAATTTCTTCAGGCGGATCAGCGTTTCACGTGACTTCATCGACTCATACTCCCCAGAAGTCCCAAATCTGAACGCGGGACAGAGCCGGCTCCCCGCTGGGCCCCGCCGGCATAGCTATGGTGTGCCGGCGATGATGGCCTGACAAAGTTAGCGTTCCGTTTCCAAACCCGACAGGATTTGAGCCAGTTGCCGGTAGCCGTCGGGAAGGCTGGTCGCGTCGTCCTTGGCCTGGCGCAGGTAGGCCTCGAGCGGCTCATGCAGCCGGATCGCCTCGTCGACCTCCGCGCTGGAACCCGGCCGGTAGGCCCCGAGCCGGATCAATTCCTCCATGTCGGCATAGGTCGCCATCACCTGCCGCGCCTTGTTGATGTAGGGCAGGAAGTCGGGGTCGGCCGACCGCGGCATGGTGCGCGAGACCGACTTGAGGATGTTGACCGCCGGATAGCGGCCGCGCTCGGCGATCGCCCGCTGCATCACGATATGACCGTCGAGGATGCCGCGCACCGCATCCGCGATCGGCTCATTGTGATCGTCGCCGTCGACCAGCACGGTGAAGATCGCGGTGATGGTGCCGTCGCCAGTGCCCGGCCCTGCCCGCTCGAGCAGCTTCGGCAGTTCGGTGAACACGGTCGGCGTGTAGCCCTTGGCGGTCGGCGGCTCGCCCGCCGAGAGGCCGATCTCGCGCTGCGCCATCGCAAAGCGCGTCACCGAGTCCATCAGGCACAGCACATCCTGTTCCTCGTCGCGGAAATACTCCGCGATGGCGAGCGTCAGATACGCCGCCTGGCGCCGCATCAGCGCCGGCTCGTCCGAGGTCGCGACCACCACGACCGAGCGCGCCAGCCCCTCCTCGCCGAGATCCTCCTGGAGGAATTCCTGCACCTCGCGGCCGCGTTCGCCGATCAGCCCGATCACCGAGATCGCGGCATCGACATTGCGCGCCAGCATCGACAGCAGCACCGACTTGCCGACGCCGGAGCCGGCGAAGATGCCGAGCCGCTGGCCGCGGCAGCAGGTCAGGAAGGTATTGAGACCGCGCACGCCGAGATCGAGCGGCGGGCCGACCCGCTTGCGCGAATGCGCCGGCGGCGGCGAGTTGCGGTAGGACATCGGCGAGGCGCCCTGCACCAGCGGGCCCTTGCCGTCGATCGGCTCACCCATCGCGTTGACGACGCGGCCGAGCCAGGCCGGCGACGGCCGCACCTGGCTCGCCGCATTGGCGATCACCGCGCGGCAACCGCGCCTGACGCCATCTAATCCGCCGAACGGCATCACCACCGCGTTCTCGCCGGAGAAGCCGATCACCTCGGCGGGGATGAAGCGGCCTGCGCCGACGTCGATCACGATGCGGGCGCCGACCGACATCGCGTGGATCGGGCCCGCGATCTCGACCATCAGCCCGCGAACACCGACCACGCGGCCATAAATATTGACGCCGTCGATGTCGCCGATCTGCTCCGCGAGCGCCTTCATTGCGAAAACCTTAAGTTTCCACGATTTTGCTCCGGCCGCTTAACTTCGTGTTTACCCGCATCATTAATCATTGCGTCACTGTCTTTGGTGACTGAGGTCGCTTGCCCATCAGAAGAAGGGCGAGTCGCGAGAGTCGGTTAGGCCCGCCTCTTAATGTGGAAACTGAACGAGCGCGGTTAGGAAAAGCTTCTTCTACGCAATATCTTAGGGCGATTCGACAAAAATTGCACGGTTAGAGCTTGCGTCGAGGAATCAGTTTTTGTTAACCATATCTCGTCAGGATCCGAATCAGTTGTTCAAAGGCGTTTTGTGAGTGCCGCAAGTGCGGCCGACCTGACGCCCGGAGCGGCGACTATAGGGGACTGGCATGCGCGTTTTGCTGATTGAAGATGACAGCGCCGTCGCGCAGTCGATCGAATTGATGCTCAAGTCCGAGAGTTTCAACGTCTACACGACGGACCTCGGCGAAGAGGGCGTCGATCTCGGCAAGCTTTACGACTACGACATCATCCTTCTCGACCTCAACCTGCCCGACATGTCCGGCTACGACGTGCTCAAGCAGCTCCGGGTGTCGAAGATCAAAACTCCCATTCTGATCCTCTCCGGCCTCGCCGGCATCGAGGACAAGGTCAAGGGTCTCGGCGTCGGCGCCGACGACTACATGACCAAACCCTTCCACAAGGACGAACTGGTCGCCCGCATCCACGCGATCGTGCGCCGCTCCAAGGGCCACGCCCAGTCGGTCATCCAGACCGGCGATCTCGTGGTCAATCTCGACACCAAGACGGTCGAGGTCGGCGGCCAGCGCGTGCATCTGACCGGCAAGGAATACCAGATGCTGGAGCTGCTCTCGCTCCGCAAGGGCACCACCCTCACCAAGGAAATGTTCCTCAACCATCTCTACGGCGGCATGGACGAGCCGGAGCTGAAGATCATCGACGTCTTCATCTGCAAGCTCCGCAAGAAGCTCGCCAACGCCTCCGAAGGCCGCAACTTCATCGAGACCGTGTGGGGCCGCGGCTACGTGCTGCGCGAGCCGCACGAGGCCGACGAGCGCATTCCCGCCTGACCTTCTGGGCCCGCAGAGAACCGCAAGGTTCGCTCCTTTCGACCTGAACCCCGCCGCAAATGGCGGGGTTTTTGTTTGGGATTGAACCGGCTGTCGGCATGCGCCGACCAAGGGAACGTGCAATCCTGCCTCGCGCGAATCCCGACGAACTCCCGGACCGCCCCGACATGATCCTGCAATCCCTCGCCGGCCTGCCGGCGTTCCTGGTCTATTTCTGCACGGCGCTGATCGCCGTGGTCGCCTACCTCTTCGTCTACACGCGTGTCACGCCGCACGACGAATTCCAGCTGATCCGCGACAACGATCCGGCGGCGGCGATTGCGCTGGGCTTAAGCCTGCTCGGCTTCGTGCTGCCGGTGGTCAGCGCCATCGCCCACTCCGCCAATGTCGTGGACTGCCTGATCTGGAGCATCATCGCGCTGATCGTGCAGATCATCGTCTATTACATCGTGAAGATCCCGGTGCCGAACCTGTCGGCGCGGATCGCCTCCGGCGAAATGGCGCCGGCGATCTGGCTTGGGCTGTCCTCGCTGGCGGCAGGCGCGCTGAACGCGGCCTGCATGATCTACTGAGCCGTTGAGCCAAACCATGGCGCGCAAACCGAACCCGGACTTCGGCAAACGGCGACCGGTCGTGCCGGCGGTGCCGACGCCGCCGCGGCCGGAGGCGCCATCCAAGCGCTCCAACCACGTCGCGCTGCTCTTGATGGGAACGCTCGCGGTCGGCGGCAGTGCCTACGCGCTGATGCCGCGGCCGAATTGCCAGCCAGTGCCGCCGACGCCGCCGGGCGTCACCGCACCGGGCGTCGCCACACCGGTCCCGCCGCAACCCGGCGTCGACTGCACGGCGCGCAGTTCGTCGTCGGGATCGGGCGGCAGCGGCGGCTCGTCGCGCAGCAGCTTCTACAGCAGCTCCTCGTCGAGCGGCTCCTCTTCTTCGTCGAGCTCATCGTCAAGCTCGTCGGTGAGCCGCGGCGGCTTCGGTTCATTCGCGCATGCGTTCGGCTTCAGCGGCGGCTGATGCGCATGTTGCCGTGTCATCGCTATGTCATCCCGCTTTCGCTTGCCCGGCGAACGCAGCTGATGGAAACTCGCCATGGCTCCGCAGACGGCAAGGCAGGGATTGCGTCCATGAAACGCTCGCGCCGCGTATGGCTGAAATTGATGGGAAGTAGCGCGATCGGCGCGGCGTCGATCGGCCTGACGCCAAGCCATGCCCGCAGCCACCATCACCACGCAGGACACGACGCGACGCGAAAGCCCGCGGAACGGTCGCCGTCCGGCGGCTTCGGCGGGGCGCCGCGCACCATCGCCCGCTACGGCGACGACGATCCGTCGCATGGCGGAAGCTGACACCAGGCTGACGAGCAAGCGCGGTTTCCCCTGATGCAACGCATCGCATGTCCCGAACGCGACGATTGGCGGACGACTGCCGAGAACGCCGGCTTCACCTTCCACACCATCGACGGCGAACGTTACTGGGACGAGCGCGCCTATTACGCCTTCACGCTGGACGAGATCGAGCGCTCGATCGAGACGCCGACCAGCGAGATCGACGCGATGTGTCTCGAGCTCGCCGGACGCGCGATCAAGGATGAGCGCTATCTGCGCCGGCTGAAGATACCGGAGGCGTTCTGGGATCTGATCGCGGCAAGCTGGCGCCGCAACAATCCGAGCCTGTACGGCCGGCTCGATCTCACCTTCGACGGCCGCGGCCCGGCCAAGCTGCTCGAATACAATGCCGACACGCCGACCTCGATCTTCGAGGCCGCGGTGTTTCAATGGACCTGGCTCGAACAGGCGATCCAACGCAACATCATCCCGAAGCGCGCCGACCAGTTCAACTCGATCCACGACCGGCTGATCGGGGCCTGGAAGAGGATCGGCGCGACCCACCCGCTGCATCTCACCGGACTGACCGGAAATCCCGAGGACGCCGGCACGCTCGCCTATCTCGAGGACACCGCGGCGCAGGCCGGGCTGAAGACCACGCTGCTCGACATCGAAGAGATCGGACTGCGCGACGACGGTCAATTCGTCGACCTCGATGAACGCCCGATCGCACTCGCGTTCAAGCTCTATCCGTGGGAATGGATGTTCCACGACGCGTTCGGCAAGAACCTCTCGACCGCGCCGACGCAATGGATCGAGCCGCCGTGGAAGGCGATCCTCTCCAACAAGGGCATCCTGCCGCTGCTCTGGGAGATGTTCCCGAACCACCCCAATCTGCTGCCGGCCTATTTCGAGGACGACCCGCAGGCCGCCCAGCTCGGCACGTCGTTCGTGCGCAAGCCGATCTATTCGCGCGAGGGCGCCAATGTCGAGCTGGTCAGCGCCGGCGTCACGCTGGTCGCCGAGCAAGGCCCCTACGGCGCCGAAGGCTTCATCCGCCAGGCACTCGCGCCGCTGCCGAATTTTTCCGGGCAGTATCCGGTGCTCGGCAGCTGGCTGGTCGACGGCACGCCCTGCGGACTGTCGATTCGGGAAGACGAAAATCCGATCACCGGCAACACCTCGCGCTTCCTGCCGCACGCGATTCTGTAGCGGTGTCGGTCAACGCGTCCCGTTCCCCGTCATCCTGAGGAGCCGCGAAGCGGCGTCTCGAAGGATCGACGGCCCGGCTGGTGGCCGTGCATCCTTCGAGACGCGCGCAAGAGCGCGCTCCTCAGGATGACGGACAAACAATTGAACTTCGCTCAGGAAAACGCACTCACCGCGCAGCGGACGCAACCGCCTTCAGCACATGCAGCGCGGCGCCGGCGCGCGCGACTGGCGCAGTGTTCGGCTGATAGAGTCCGCGCCGGTCGGGATAAGGCCTGAACAGGTTGGTGATGCCGACCACGGATTCCGCCGCGCCAAGCGCCAGCACGCCGTCGGGCTCGAGCATCCGGGCCACCTTGCCGAAGATGCCGGCCTTGGTCTGCTGATCGAAATAGATCAGCACGTTGCGGCAGAAGATCACGTCGAAGGTGCCGAGATGCGAGACGTCCTGCAACAGATTGAGCTGGCGGTGCTGCACCATGCCGCGGACATCGGCGTTGAGCTGCCAGAGCTCGCCCTTCTGCACGAAATACTTGACCAGCAGCTGGATCGGCAGGCCGCGCTGCACCTCGAACTGGCTGAACAGGCCGGCCTTGGCCTTTTCGAGCACCGCCTGCGACAGGTCGGTGGCGATGATCTCGATGCGCCAGCCGGCAAACAGCGCGGTCATCTCCTTCAGCAGCATCGCGATCGAATAGGGCTCCTGCCCGGTCGACGACGCCGCGCACCAGATACGCAAGCTGCGGCGCGCCGCGCGCGCCTGCGCGAGTGCGGGCAGCACCGCTTCCTTCAGATGGTCGAACGGGATCTTGTCGCGAAAGAAGAAGGTCTCGTTGGTGGTCATCGCTTCGACCACCTCGGACGTCAGCAGTTCGGCGCCGCCCTTCATCCGCTGCACCAGCTCGGGAATCCCGGCGAGGTTCGACCGGCGCGCCAAGGGCAGCAGGCGACTCTCGACGAGATATTGCTTGACGGCGGAGAGATCGAGGCCGGAACGCTCTTTCAGCAGCTTACGCAGATACTCGTAGTCCAGCGGCGTCACGAACGGTCTCCCGCAAACACCCGAACAAGCTTCGGTGCGATCTGATTGAGCGGCAGCACCGCGGCGCAGATGCCGGCATTGACCGCGGCACCGGGCATGCCCCACACCACGCTGGTCGCTTCGTCCTGCGCGATCACGCTGCCGCCGGCGGCGACGATGTCCTTGCCGCCGCGCATGCCGTCGGAGCCCATGCCGGTCAGGATCACCGACATGATGCTGCCCTGCCAGACATCGATCGCGGAGGTGAACATCGGATCCACCGCGGGCTTGCAGAAATTGACCGGCGGCCCGTCGTCGAGCGCGATCGTGGCATCGACGCCGTGGCGCGCGATGCGCATGTGGCGCCCGCCCGGCGCCAGATAGATCTGGCCCGGCTTGATACTCTCGCCGTCGATCCCCTCATGCGCCGGCCGCTTGCTGGTGCGCGCCAGATGCTCGGCGAGAATGGTCGTGAAGGTCGGCGGCATGTGCTGGGTGATCAGCACCGGGAAGCGATCGATCACCGGGCCGATCTCGGCGACCAGCGTCATCAGCGCCTGCGGTCCGCCGGTCGACGAGCCGATCAGCAGCACCTTGGGCGGCAGCAGGCCGAACGAACGGCGCGTGGCCTGGGCCGGCGCCGTATGCGCGGCAGCGGGAATAGACGGACGCGGTCTGTCATGACCGGGCGCAAGCGGCGGGCTTGCCGTCGTGTGCACCGGGCTGCGCCGCGCCTTGGCGCCGAGATGACGGATCTTCTGGATCAGGTCGTGGCGGAAGGTTTCCGCGGCGGTGGCCTCGCGCGTGCTTTCCGGCTTCGGAATGTAGTCGGACGCACCGAGCGAGAGCGCCTTCAGGCTGATCTCCGCGTTGCGGCGGGTCAGCGTGGAAGCCATGATGACGACGAGATTGCGCTTCTTCGCCAGCAGCTGCGGCAGCGCCGAGATACCGTCGAGGTCGGGCATCTCGATATCGAGCACCGCGACATCGGGGTTGATGCGCTCGAGCTGGTTGACGGCGTCGAGGCCGGTGCGCAGCGAGGCGACGACCTCCATGTCGGGCTCGGCGCCGATCCAGCGCGAGATCATCCCGCGGATCACCACGGAATCGTCGACCACCATCACCCGCACCTTGTCGGTACGGGTCGATGTCGGGACCGCAGTACTTGTCAACGCAACACTCATGACTTCACCAGCGACGCAACACGACGCACAACAACCGTTGAGCCGAAGGCTTCTGCCGCCGGATCGAACGAAGAATCTAAGTCAGCATGATCTTCGCGCAAACGCTTCGCGTTTGTCGCAGGGAAAACCGGTTCCCACTTTTCCGGATCATGCTCTAAATCAGTCCGACTTCCTGGAACTTCGCAGTGACGATGTCCCGGTCGAACGGCTTCATGATGTACTCGTTGGCACCGGCATGCAGCGCGCGTGCGATATGCGCGACGTCATTCTCGGTGGTGCAGAACACGACCTTGGGCTGATCGCCGCCGGGCATGCGGCGGAGATTGCCGAGAAACTCGTAGCCGTCCATGACCGGCATGTTCCAGTCGAGCAGCACCGCCTCCGGCATCGCGCGCTTGCAGGCTTCGAGCGCCTTGGCGCCGTCCTCGGCCTCGACGATCTGGAAGTCGAGACCTTCCAGGATGCGGCGGGCGACCTTGCGAATGACGCTTGAGTCATCGACAACAAGACAGGTTCTCATCTGCGACCTCTACTTCCTCATCCCCGGTGGGATGTTTCAGTTCTTCAGTTCGGGCGGCCCCGTTCACGCCGCTTTGGCATCAGGCACCAGTTCGAGCACGCGATCGACATCGAGGACGACCATGAGCTGGCCGTCGAGGCGGTGGACGCCGCCGGCGAGCTTGGCCATGCGGGGATCGAGATTGACCGGATTGTCCTCGCGGCTGTCGTCGGGCAGCCGCAGCACCTCGCCGATCTGGTCGATCAGCAGGCCATAGGATTCGCCGCGCTGGTCGACGCCGACCGCCATCGGCGGCTTACCGTCATCGGCCTTCGGCAGCCCGAGCCGGGCGCGCATGTCGACCACGGTGACGATGCGGCCGCGCAGGTTGAGCACGCCGGCGATCTCGCTGGAGGCCAGCGGCACCCGCGTCAGCCGCTCCGGCATGAACACGTCCTGCACCCGCGAGATCGGCAGGCCGAACAGCTGCCCGCCGATCACGGCGGTGACGTACTCGGCCATGGCGCCTTCGCTGGTCTCGGTCTTGCTGGTCATCGTTTTGTCCCTTCAAGCCCGGTCATGCCGCCCGGCGCAGTTCGGCGGTCTGCTCCTTCAGCGCCGCGATCAGCCCGGGACGATCAAACTTGGCGACATAGTCGTGGAAGCCGGCCTGCCGGCCGCGCTCGATCGCCGCCGGCGACACCATCGCCGACAGCGCGATGATCGGCAGCTGGTTGAAGTTGTGGTCGCTTCGGATGTTCTCGGCGAACTCAAAGCCGTTCATCTCGGGCATCTCGATGTCGGTCAGCACGACGTCGAAGCTTTGCCCCGAACGCAGCGCGGCGAGCCCTTCCTGCGCGCCGCCCGCGGTCCTGACCTTGTAGCCGGCGGCCTTCAAGACCGGCGCCAGCATGTTGCGGAAGAACGCCGAGTCATCGACCAGCAGCACCGACTGCGCCGAGGCCGACGGGCGCATCTCCTTGCGCGAGAACCAGTCGGCGAACGCCATCGGCAGGAAGTGGCCGACGTCGATCACCTCGGTGGCCTGGCCCTTGATCACCGCCGAGCCGAGGATGCCGTCCTGCGAACCCGCGACCTCGATGTTGAGCCGCTCCTCGACGATGTCGATGATCTCGTCGACCACGAGCCCCATCGAGCGGCCGTCGTCGGCGAACACCAGGATCGGCTGCGAGCCCTGGTTCTGCACCTCGACGCCGGCCATCTGCACCAGCGGCATCAGCTGCTCGCGGTACTGCACCATGTAGCGGCCGTTCGAGAGCTCGATCTTGTCGGTTGCGATCTCCTCCAGCCGGGTGACGAGGCCGAGCGGCACCGCCTTGGGCTGCGAGGAGCCGGCGCGGAACACCAACAGCGAGGTCAGCTGCTCGCCGCTTGCGGCATGCGCCGCGGCATTGTCGTCGGCCAGGTCATGGGCCGAGGAGCCGGACGCGCCGAGGGCTTTGGCGATGCCGTTGGGGTCGATGATCATGATGACGGCGCCATCGCCCAAAATGGTGTTGCCGGAGAACATGTCGATGTGCCGCAGCTTGGTCGACATCGGCTTGACCACGATCTCCTCGGTGTGGAACACGCCGTCGACCACGATGCCGAAGGTCTGGCTGCCGACTTGCGTGACCACGATGAAGCCGTTCTCGGCATCGCTGGTGGTCGCGCCGTCGTCGATCTTCAAGAGCTTCTTGAGATGGATCAGCGGCAACAGCTTGTTGCGCAGCCGCAAGACCGCGGTGTCCTTGATCCGCTCGATGCGGTGCTCGGAGTTGGCGCGAGCCCGCACCAGCTCGACCACCGACAATTGGGGAATTGCAAAACGGTCGCCGCCGGCTTCCACGATCAGCGCGGAGACGATCGCCAGGGTCAGCGGGATCTTGATGGTGACCGAGGCGCCCTCGCCGGCCACGCTCTTGATGTCGATGGTGCCGCCGATCTGGTCGATATTGGTGCGCACCACGTCCATGCCGACGCCGCGGCCGGACACCGAGGTCACTTGGGCTGCGGTCGAGAAGCCCGGCGCGAAGATGAACTTGTGGATCTGGGCCTCGGTCATCTTCTCGAGCTCGGCCTCGGTGACGAGACCGTTCTGAAGCGCCTTGGCCTTGATCCGCTCGGTGTTGAGCCCGCGGCCATTGTCGGCGATGCAGATGATGATGTGGCCGCCTTCGTGATAGGCGGAGAGGCGAATGGTGCCCTGTTCCGGCTTGCCGGCCGCGACCCGCTCGGCGGTGGTCTCGAGCCCATGATCGGCGGAGTTGCGCACCATGTGCGTCAGCGGATCCTTGATCAGGTCGAGCACCTGGCGGTCGAGCTCGGTATCGGCGCCGTGCATCTCGAGCTCGATCTGCTTGCCGAGTTCGCCGGAGAGGTCGCGGACGATGCGCGGCAGCTTCTGCCAGGCATTGCCGATCGGCTGCATGCGCGTCTTCATGACGCCCTCCTGCAGCTCGGCGGTGACGTTGGAGAGCCGCTGCAACGGCACCTTGAACTCGGTGTCCTCGTTGCGGCGGGAGATCTCCAGCAGCTGGTTGCGGGTTAGCACCAGTTCGGAGACCATGGTCATGAGGTGTTCGAGGGTATCGACATTGACCCGGATCGACTGGTTGGCGATCTTGTCGCCTTCCTGGACATCTTCACCCGCGGCCTTGCGGGCCGGCTTCTTCGCAGCCTCGGCCGGCTCGGCGGCGGGAGCCGCAGCAACAGCGGGCTTAGCGGCCGGCGCCGGTGCGGCGACTTCGGTCTCGGTCTCGCGGAAGGCGCGCTCGAGCTCGTCGAGCGAGACCTCGCCCGGACGCAGCGGACGCTCCAGCGTCTGCACCACCAGCGTGCCCTCGGTCATTGCCGCCTGCACCGGCGGGGCTTCAACGACCGGCACATCTTCTTCAGCCGCAGCTTCGCCAGCAGCCATGGCGGCCATGCCGTGCTCGACCATGGCCTCGAGCTGATCGATCAGGTCGCGGTCGTTGCCCTCAGGCTCCGCCTCGGTCGCCTCAAGGCCGCCGAGGATCTCCTTGATGCGGTCGATCGAGGACAGGATCAGCGTCACGGCTTCCGCCTTCACCGGCATGCCGTCGCGGAATTTGCCCATCAAGGTCTCGCCGGCATGCGCCAGCGCCTCGAGCCGCGGCAGCCCGAGGAAGCCGCAGGTCCCCTTGATGGTGTGCACCAGGCGGAAAATGTTATCCAGGATCTTCGCGTTGTTCGGGTCCTGCTCGAACTGCACCAGCTGGTTGTCGACCGTATCCAGGCTCTCGCTGCTCTCCGTCAGGAACTCGCGCAACAGATCGTCCATGAAACCAACCTTCGAAAAACGCCGAAAACGCTGCGGCGCGCGACATCGACGCGCCTGACGGAACTTAGGTCAGCTTCTCCGCAAAGCGTTTAAGTTTGGTTGAGCAAATGGAAAAGAACGGGATCAACAAAGAGATAAGGCCGCGCGATCGAATCGCGCGGCCGGTCGTAACCTTTGCTTAATGATGTTCCCGCGGCCGCGTTCAGGACGCTGCGATAACGACCTTGTCGCCGTCGAGCGTCAGCGTCACTTTCAGCCCGCAGGCTTCCGCCAAGAGGCGCGTGTAATGCGGCTGCACCGCATGTGCATCAACCGTGTTCGACGAGCTTGCATTGAGCAGGTCGACGATGTTCTGCGGCACCCGCGCATTGAGGCCCGCGGCCAGGATGCGGAAGCTCATCGTCTCCCCCTCGCCGACCGGATCGATCGTGAGCGTGCCGCCGCGCGGGATCGTCTGCTGCGCGATGACCAGCATGTTCAGCAGCAGCTTGACCCGGTTCTTGGGCAGGAGCAGCCGCGGCAAATTCCAGGTCAGCGTCACCTTGCCGTCCTCGATATGCCCCTTCGCCATGTTCTGGGCATCGCCGAGGTCGATCTGCGCGCCGGAGGAACCGGCCGCGCCGAACGCCAGCCGGCAGAACTGCAACCGCGCCGAAGCGGTCTTGGCGCTCTTGCGAATCAGATCGAGCGCGAAGTCGCGGTCTTCGGGCTTGGGATTGTCGTCAAGGACCTCAAGCCCATTGACGATCGCGCCGACCGGACTGATGAGATCGTGACAGACCCGCGAGCACAACAGCGCCGCGAGTTCGAGCGCATCGGGAGCGGGACCGGGAGACGAAGTGCCAGACATCAATTGTTTCCTGGAAAGCCGCACGCCGACCGAGGAGTGCGAATCACGCATGCCTGTCGGCTTGATACACCGCGCAGACGGATGCTGCCAGCTTGCGGCGGGACTGATAAAGCATGATCCGGAAAAGTGGAAACCGGTTTTCCAAAAAGATCATGCTCAAACAAGGAGATGAGATCATGATGCGATGCTCCGTCATCGCATCATGATCTCAGGGAACACAAACAGGATATGAAACCCCCTCATGATTAAGGCACAGCCGTCCCTGATCGGCTGCGAGACCGCCGCCACGCTGCTCGAATCACTGACCGAACTGGTGATCCGCGCCGGCGAGGCAATTCTTGCCGTCAATCGTTCGGCGATGAATGTGACCGGCAAGAGCGACGGGTCGCCGGTCACCGAGGCCGATCTCGCCGCCGACCACATCATCGTCGAAGGGTTGACGCAGCTCGCGCCGCAGGTGTCGCTGCTGTCGGAGGAGCGCGTCCATCTGGCGACGCCGCCTTACAAGGACAGTTTCTTCCTGATCGATCCGCTCGACGGCACCAAGGAGTTCGTTGCCGGCCGCAATGAATTCACCGTCAATGTGGCGCTGGTCACGCAAGGCGTGCCGCTGCTCGGCATCGTCGGCGCACCGGCACTCGGGCTGATCTGGCGCGGCATCGTCGGCAAGGGCGCGGAGCGGCTGACGCTGCAAGGCGGCGCGGTTTCGCAGGCGGTGCCGATCAAGACCCGTCCCTGCCCGCCACGCGGCGCGCCATGGACGGTGGCAGTGAGCCGCTCGCATGGCGATGCACGCACCGAAGCCTTCATCGACGAGCGCGGCGGCGCGGTCCGCGCCGTGCTGGGCTCGGCTGTCAAATTCGGCCGCGTCGCCGAGGGCGATGTCGACATCTATCCCCGGTTGTCGCCGACATCGGAGTGGGATGTGGCGGCCGGTCACGCGGTCGTCGTTGCGGCCGGCGGAAAGGTCACCGATTCGAACGGCAGCCCATTACATTTCGGACTCGGCCGCGAAGACTTTCTGGTGCCGGAATTCATCGCCTGGGGCGACCCGACCGCGGCGCCGTGATCACTGCGCGAGATTGTCTTCCAGCTCCGGCCAACGCGCCGCGGCTTCCTTCAAAAAGCGCGCGGGATCGGCGGCGAACGCGTCACGGCTGCGTTCCCGGTTGAACAGGTAGAGCCTGTTCCCGACGACGGCCCAGAATCGCGGATTGCCCGCGCAGGTGACGCCCCGCACCAGATCGGTCGGATCGTAACCGCCGAATTGCGGGCCATAGATTTCGGGATGCGCCACGAACGAGGCGCGGTTGCCCTCGTTGCGGAAACGCCAGACCACGCCGCTCTCCGCGGCCTCGAATTCCGGCCGCCCCTGGGTGGCGGCGGCGTCGGTGAAATAAGCGACGGGATCGAATCCCTCGATCGCCAATCCGGAGTAGCGGTTCGTCACCACGCGCTCGGTTGTGGTGGCCTGAACAGGCAAGGACGGCCAGATGGCCGCCAAAATGCCCGCCAACAGGCCGAAAAACGCCATCCCCCGGCACGATCCATATCTTTCCTGCCGTTGTGCCGTCATAGTTGATACCGATAACATCCGAGTCGAGGGGACACCGGGCGCAACCTAGAGCCGTGCCTGTTGGCATCAGGTTAAGGGGCAGCGCCCGGATTTCGATAGCAGGGGTTCTTAATGACTTTCGCATCACGCCTTGCCGCGGTCGCGTTTGCCGCGCTGATGTGCTGGAGCGCAGGGGCGTCCGCGCAGCAGGGCCCGCCACCGCAATATCCGCCGCCACAGCGTGAACCGACCCCGTATACTTACGGGCCCGACGAACTGGTCAATGCCGGACACAAGTTCTTCGGCAATGTCTCGCGCGGACTCGCCTCGGTCATCGAGCGCGCCGTCAGCCAGTGGGGCTTGCCCAATGGCTATGTGCTCGGCGAGGAAGGCTCCGGCGCCTTCGTGGCCGGGCTGCGCTATGGCGAAGGCACGCTCTACACCAAGAACGCCGGCGACCTCAGGGTCTACTGGCAGGGTCCCTCGGTCGGCTTCGACTGGGGCGGCGACGGCGCGAGGACCATGACGCTGGTCTACAACCTGCCCTCGACCCAAGCGATCTATCAGCGCTTCGTCGGCATCGACGGCTCGGCCTATATCGTCGGCGGCTTCGGCATGACGGCGCTGACCGCCAACAACATCGTGCTGGTCCCGATTCGCTCGGGCATCGGCTTGCGGCTCGGCGCCAGCGTCGGCTATCTCAAATTCACCCCGCGCGCGACCTGGAACCCGTTCTAGAGCGTTTCCAGCGAAGTGGACGCCGGTTCGCATCAAGAAAACGCGTCAAGACGGAATCCAGAACCTCGTTCCGATTCAATCGGAACGAGGCCCGAGGTCACAGCCCTGATCGGGCGATGAGGCCGACGCTCCGGCACGGTTGGCAATTCAGGTTAACGCGGCAATCGGGCTGGCCTTTGGCCGGCCCGCCGTGGCATTGTGATTAACAAATTCCTTCTTTTCTTGGAGTGACCTTTCATGATCGAGCCGATCATGTACGCGGCGATCGGTTTCCTGATCTCGATGCTGTGCGGCCTGATGATCGTTCCGCTGGTGCATAACCGGGCGGTGCGGCTGACCACGCGCCGCATGGAGGCGGCCACCCCGCTGTCGATGGCCGAGATCCAGGCCGACAAGGACCAGCTCCGCGCCGAATTCGCCATGTCGGCCCGCCGGCTCGAGATGAGCGTCGACCAGCTCAAGAGCAAGACCACGAGCCAGCTCGCCGAGCTCGGCAAGAAGACCGATGCGATCAACCGCATGAAGATCGAGCTCGGCGAGAAGAACGCCGCGATCTTCGCGCTGGAAGCGCGCGAGAAGGCGATGAAGGAGCAGCTTCGCGCCACCGAGGAAGAGTTCTCGGCCAAAACCGAGCTGTTGCGCAACGCCGAGCAGGCGCTGACCGACAAGCAGGGCGAGCTCGGCAAGATCAACGCCGAGCTCAACGACCGCGCGATGACCGCCGACAGCCGCCAGATCGAACTGGTCGCGGTGCGGACCCAGGTCGAGGAGCTGAAGAACCGGGTCGGCGATGCCGCCAGGGAATTCGCGGCAACCGAAGCCCGCCTCACCCAGGAGCGCAGCCAGTCGGAAACCGCGACGCGCGATCTCACCGACGCGCGCGGCCGGGTCGAGAATCTGAGCCAGCGCGTCACCGATCTCGACCGCCAGCTGGTCGCCCAGGTCAAGGAAGCTGAGATGCTCGGCAACCGGGTCAACGACCTCGAGACGCGGCTTGCGACCCAGGGCAAGCTGCTGGCCGAGCGCGAATTCGAGAACGGCCAGTTGAAGCAGGCCAACGCCGCCGCCGAGCGGACGGTGCAGGAGCTGCGCGAGGAGATCGCCGCGGCGGGCGGCGGCAAATCCTCCGCGCTCGACAGGCTGCGCCAGGAGAAGGCTCAAGTCGAGGAGCAGCTGCGCACTGTCAGCGACGAGCGCGGCAAGCTGCAGCGCGACATCAACGCGATCCAGCAGCAGGCCGAAAGCTCCTGGGCGACCGAGCGGATGGAGAATGCGCTGCTGCGCGAGCGCATCAACGACATCGCCGCCGAGGTGGCCAAGCTCGCGATCCAGCTCGAGGGCCCCAATTCGGCGATCGAGGCCATGCTGGCGGCGGAGCCGACGGTGCCGGCCAAGGCGGCGGCCAAGCCCGCCAACGGCGCCTCGCCGGGCAACGGGATGCCCGAGGGCGGCGGCACGCTCGCCGAGCGCATCCGGGCGCTGCAGTCACACGCCTCCCGCGCCCGCCAGCAAGGGGCGTGATTCCCGCAGGGTTTGGCTTGACACCCCTACCCGGCACTTCGTAAATCGCACGCTCTGACGAAGCGCCCATTTTCGACCGGCCGCCGACCAGCGGCCTTTGGCACGTCACATCCCGGACGCATAGCTCAGCGGGAGAGCGTTCCCTTCACACGGGAGAGGTCCAAGGTTCGATCCCTTGTGCGTCCACCATTCCCTTTCGGGACCGCCTCATCAAAAATGTCGAAAACAACCCCATGCAAAGTAGCCGACGCGTTAGCGGCGGCGACCCGGCCTTTCCGGCTCACTGCCGGCGGCGCTGCGGTGCGGATGACGGGTTGGCGGTGCGGCGGCTGAGTTCGCCGAGCAAGTCGCGAACCGCGCCGTCGAGTTCATCGGGCGGCGGAGTGGCGTGATCGGCGGGCTGCGTGCTGGTCGGCCGATACCAGCCGCGGGCAGAGCTGTCGTCATTGGCGGCGCGAACCTGCGGCGCGCGAACGCGAACGCGCGGGGCGGACCGCCGCCGGCGGCGCGAGATCAGCTCGCGTACGCCGTATCCCGATACGAATCCGATCCCGGCGACGAGGACGACAATCAGAAATTCCAACATTGCGGTGCCCCACAATCACCCTGCTGCGATGCAATAAGCGCGGCAATGCGGCGGCGGCTTGACCGGGACGGTTCCTTTTCACGGTGTCGAGCAGAACGCCGCCGCTCCACGGAGTCCTCCGGGGTTTTGTTTGCGGGCCTCCTCGGCTACCTTCCGGGAACTCGCGGGGGCCGGGAGTCTGGATGCGCAAGGGCAACGACTACATTTTGAAGCTGCGGCCTTGGTCCTTGCCGACATTCGTCGTCGCCCTGCTTGCGGTGGTGCTGGCCACCGCGACGCAGGAGATGTTCGCGAGCTTCGGCATGCAGTTCTATTTCGCGGGCTTCGTGCCGGCGATCCTGATCGCCGGCCTGATGGGCGGCGCACCCGCCGGCGCCTTTGCCACGATCATCACGGTTCCGATCGTCTGGTGGGCGTTCATGCCGCCCTATTTCGAGTTTTCCTGGCCGACGGCCGACGACTATGACAGCCTGGCGATGTTCCTGCTGTCGAGCGCGCTCTTGGTCTGCTTCTCGCAGCTCTATCGGGAAGCGCTGGCAATTCTGCGGAAGTAGCGGACGGCGCAGGCCGCAACCGGCAGCCGGCGGTGCCGAGCCGGTTGCCCGCGCGGATCGTTCGCCCTCAGATCCCGAACATCCAGATCGCGACGATGGTGGCCAATGTCGCCACGCCGCTGATGGTCCAGCCCACCGCGTAGAAGCTGTCCTCGGGGGCGGTGTCGAGCACCGTATTGGTGGTTTCCGTCACTGACCGCCAGCGCATGGCGTCTCTCCTCGGAACTCATGCCCGGCCGGATAACGCGGCGCCCGGTTCCCGGTTCCGCCGGCTTCGCGGCGGCCATGCCGTTCACGCACAGCTCACGGACTGCTGATCGGCGCCGCGGAACCCTGCGACATTCTGTCCCGTTGAGGATCGCCGGAAACCAACTTGGGAGAATATCCGATGCGAACACTGATCCTCGCCGCCACCGCCCTTGCCTTCGTCTCGTCCACCGCGCTCGCGCAGGACAAGGCGGGCGGCAGCCCGGCCCCCGCCGCGCAAAGCGGCGACACCGCGACCAAGGGCGAGGCGGCCAAGGCGCCGAAGAAGAAAGCGAAGAAGACCGCCAAGAAATCGAGCGCCAAGACCGGTGCCGCCGCGACCGGCGCTGCCCCGACCGGCAGCGATGCCACCAAGCAATAAGCAGAAACAATCGCGCTCTGTGATCCACTTGGCGATCACGGACTTGTCGAGCACGGACTTGTCGAGCACGGATTTGGCGATCACGGAAAAGGCCGCCCGAAGGCGGCCTTTTTACTGTCTCGGTGCGGATGCTGCCTCGGCCCGTCACGTCGCAATCAAGTGCGCCGACCACCTCGGGCAGTGGAAGTTGGATCTGCAAGTTTGATCAATGCAAGTTGGACCAGCGAGAGTTGGACCAGCGAATTCAGGTGCGGGAGGGGGAGCGAAAGAGTTGCGGAGCTGATAATCCGCACCGCCATCGGATCGTTCTGAAAATTGACCACCAGCTCCAGTAATTGCTCCACCTCCCGCACCTTCTGTTGTGCCGCGCGTGCAGGGGCCACGCATGATCCAAACGGGCTATCACTGCAACGCGGAGAAAGATTCATCGATAGGCTTAATGCGGAGCGCCATGGTCGCGCCCGCTCGCGAGCCCGCTCTCGCGTAGCCGCTCGGCAAACCAGAGCGAAGTGGCGCTATCGATGGCACCGCCGACATAGACCTCGGTAAAGCTCACCCCGCTTTGTCCGACGATCACCAGCACGCCCATCGCATAGGCGAACCAGACATTCGGGTCGGTCAGCGCCTGCAGCTTGCGCTGATCGTGCTCGATCGGCTGGTGATTGCTGTCCTTGCGCAGCTCGATGGCCAGGAGATTGTTCGGGATGTCGCGCTGGTGCACGACGATATCGGGATAGATCGACTTGCCGAGATGGTCGTCGGTCGAGCTCCCCGAGCCGCGCGGCAGCCGCAGCGTGCGCTCGCCGAGCCGGTCGTAGTTGCAATCGACCTGCCAGCCGGAAAATTGCCGCTCGACATAGACCGCCAGTCGGTGAGTGAGCGTTCGCTCGCCGAGATCGCGCTCCAGCAGGAACATCTCCTGCACATAGAATTCCTCCACCGCGGCGATCACCTTGTTCAGCTCGGTCTGCATCGACGCCTCCGACTGGACTGGCCGCCGCCGCGGCTCCTTTGGGTTGCGCCCCTACATCTGCACTTCGATCAGCCGCGGTCCCGGCTCGGCAACGGCTTCCGCGAGCGCCTTGTTGAACTCGTCGGCCGTCGTCACCGCCCTGCCCGGCACCCCCATGCCCCTGGCGAGCGCGACGAAGTCGAGCGTCGGCCGATCGATCTTCAGCATGTCCTGCGCCCGCTTGCCCGGCTCGCCGGCGCCGACGCCGTCGAACTCGCCGCGCAGGATCTGATAGATGCGGTTGGCGAACACGATGGTCACCACGTTGAGCCCTTCGCGCGCCTGGGTCCACAGCGACTGGATCGTGTACATCGCGCTGCCGTCGCCGACCATGCAGATCACCTTGCGGTCCGGACAGGCGACCGCGGCGCCGGTCGCCACCGGGGTCGAGAAGCCGATCGAGCCGCCCATGTTCTGCAGCCAGTCATGCGGCGCGGCCGCCGCCGTCGGCGGGAAGAAGCCGCGGCCGGTGGTGACGGATTCGTCGACCATGATGGCGTTCTCGGGGATCGCGCACGCGATCGCCTGCGCGATCGTGGCGTGGTTGAGCGCGCCGGTCGGCTTGACCAGCTCCGGGTGCTGCTGCGGCTTGACGTCCTGCGCGGTCGCATGCAGCGCACCCGCGAGCGCCTCGAGCGCCGCGACCGAATTCTCGCCCCAGGCGGTCATGCGATGCACTTCACAGCCTTCCGCCTTCAGCATGCTCGGCTTGTTCGGATAGGCGAAGAACGCCACGGGATCGTTGGCCTCGACCAGCACGATGTGACGGAAATTCTTCAGGATCGGCAGCGCCTGCTCGATCACATAGGGGATGCGGTTGATCGAGAAGCGACCGCGGCCGCGCGCCATGCGCGGATGATAGGTCTGGCCCATCACCGTGCAGCCGGTCTTGCCGGCGATGCGCTCGGCGAGCGCCAGTCCGTGCTCGGTCAGCGCGCTGCCGGTGACGAGCAGCAGCGTATGCGCGGCATCGCCATGCAGGATCTTCGCCGCGGTATCGACCGCCTGCGGCGAGTAGCTCGGACGCTGCGTGTCGACGGGCACCTCGGCGATGCCGTCGGCTTCGTTCCAGGCGGTGTCGGCCGGCAGGATCAGGGTTGCGATCTGCGGCGGCGCGCTCCTCGCCGCGGCGATCGCGGCCGCGCCGTCGGCGGCAACCGACTTGGCATCCGGCGAGGTGCGCACCCAGGACGACATCGGCCGCGCCAGGCCCTCGATGTCCGATGTCAGCGGCGCGTTGTAGCCGATGTGGTAGGTGGCATGCTGGCCGACGATGTTGACGATGCCGGAATGCGCCTTCTTGGCGTTGTGCAGATTGGCAAGGCCGTTGGCGAGGCCGGGCCCGAGATGCAGCAGCGTCGAGGCCGGCGTTCCCTTCATGCGGAAATAACCGTCGGCCGCACCGGTCACCACGCCCTCGAACAGACCGAGCACGCAGCGCATGCCCGGGACCTTGTCCAGCGCCGCGACGAAATGCATCTCCGAGGTGCCGGGATTGGTAAAACAGACATCCACGCTGCCTGCGACCAATGTCCGCACCAGACTTTCCGCACCGTTCATGCTCTCGCTCCCGTTTCGAGATGTTCTTGAGGTCGCTCAGAGCATGGTCCGATCCGATTGAATCGGATCATGCTCGTATCCTTTTGTTTGGTCGCGTTTTCTTCACGCGAACCGGTGCCCACTTCGCTTGAAAACGCTCCAGCTTTTGTTTGGTCGCGTTTTCTTCACGCGAACCGGTATCCACTTCGCTCGAAAACGCTCCAGATCAACCATTCTTCAGCCGCTTCGTCAAAGGCTTGGCCGGACAATGCAGGTATCGCTTCCGATCTGTTGCCTTTTTAAACCGTGTTGTTCGAAAATGCCTGAGGTCACGGCTTCGTCGCTTGCGAAACGCCGGCAATTGTGGCCTCTCTGACTGCATATTTGATTGTTCGCGAGGACGACGACCATGCGCCCGATTGCCTTGATGTTTGCCGCGCTCACGATCCTGGCAGATGCCGGCCAGGCCCACGCCCAGTTCTTCGACTCCCGCGGCTATCAGTCCGAAGCCCCGAGCTTCTTCGGCGGCGGCGGCGCAAGCCCGATCCCGCGCACGACCGTCAACTACCCGACCAACTACGCCCCCGGCACCGTCGTGGTGAACACCGCCGAGCGCCGGCTCTATCTGGTGCTGGCGAACGGCCAGGCGCTGCGCTACGGCATCGGCGTCGGCCGCGACGGCTTCCGCTGGAGCGGCGTCCACCGCATCTCCGCAAAGAAGGAATGGCCGTCGTGGACGCCGCCGTCGCAGATGCTGCGCCGCCGCCCCGATCTGCCGCGCCACATGAACGGCGGCATCGAGAACCCGCTCGGCGCGCGCGCGATGTATCTCGGCTCGACGCTCTACCGCATCCACGGCTCGAACGAACCTGAGACGATCGGCCAGGCCGTCTCGTCGGGCTGCTTCCGCATGACCAATGACGACGTCACCGACCTCTATGGTCGCGTCTCGGTCGGCACCACCGTGGTGGTGAAGAACAACTGATCGCGTCGATTTCAACGGAACCAGGCGCCGCCATCCGGGAAGATCGCTGATCCCGCCTTGCGCTGCCGCAAACCTTGCGGCAGCGTTGTCATGATGCCCCAGCACCGTCCTTCGATCCTCGTCCTTCTCGCCGCAACGCTCGCCGCTTGCCTCGCTGATGCCGCGGTGCCCGCGGCCGCCACCGAGATACCGGCGATCGCCGCGCGCCAGCGCAACGAGAAGAAAATCTTCACCGACGCCGAGATCGTCGAGGGCTTTCTGAAAACCGCGTTCGGCGCCGAATATCATCTCGCCGGGCGGGTCGACCGCATCCGCAAGTATGACAGTCCGGTGCGCGTGTTCGCCGACGGCAGCCGCGCCGACCGCAAGGCCCAGCTCGCCAAGGTCGTCGCCGACATCCGCGCCAAGGTACAGCATCTCGACATCGCGATGACCGATAACAGCGAAGCGGCCAATGTCGTGGTCAAGCTGGTGCGCGACCGCGAGCTCTACCGCACGATCGCGACGTTCTACGGCCAGGAGCGCGCCAGGGAAATCCGCTCCTCGCTCGACCCGCAATGCCTGTCCGGCTTCCGCAAGAACGAGAACTACGAGATCGAGCATTCCGACGTGATCCTCACCGTCGACAACGGCGATTTCGTCTTCCTCGACTGCGCCTATGAGGAGCTGTTGCAGTCGCTCGGCCCGATCAACGACACCGCCACCGTGCCGTGGACGATGTTCAACGACAACGTCTCGATGGGCTATTTCGACGTCTACGACCAATATCTGCTCAACCTGCTCTACGACCCCCGCATCAAGCCCGGCATGACCGTGCAGGAGGTCAAGGCCGTGCTGCCCGCCGTCCTCGCCGACGTCCGCGCCTGGGTGGCGAAGGTGAACCATCTGGAGTGAGGGTGGGCGGGTTTTTCCGCAAGCGACGAGCACGGACGCTCACGACAAATACAGCTGTCGTCCCTGCGGAAGCAGGGACCCATACGCCGCAGCGAATGTTGTAGTCGGAACTCGTCGTTCCAGCGCCGCGCAGCAATCTACATTTGTGGTTATGGGTCCCTGCTTCCGCAGGGACGATACTGGGTTTGTTGCGCGACTTGTGAATCATGCATTCGCGTTCTCGCGACATGAGCGTGCGATCTCCCCAATCGTCGTCCTGGCGAAAGCCAGGACCCATAACCACCGCATTTGATTGTGAACGGGATCGCGGCCCCAGCGCCGCGCAGCAATCAACATTTGTGGTTATGGGTCCCTGCTCCCGTGCGCAATTGCGCACTAGGCAGGGACGACACTGGGTTTGTTGCGCCGCTTGTGAATCATACCTCCGCATTCTCGCGACATGAGCGTGCGATCTCCCCAATCGTCGTCCTGGCGAAAGCCAGGACCCATAACCACCGCATTTGATTGTGAACGGGATCGCGGCCCCAGCGTCGCGCAATGATTGAGATTTGGGGTAATGGGTCCTGGCTTTCGCCAGGACGACGATGAGGATGGTCCTCGATTCATGATGACAAACACACGGTGTCATCACCCGCGCATGCGGGTGATCCAGTATTCCAGAGGCCCCTGAGTTCAATCCGATAGGCCGCGGCGTACTGGATCGCCCGGTCGAGCCGGGCGATGACAGTTGTAGTGGGGATGCAGCTTCGTATTCTCGCGACATCTTCTGTCCGAGCTTTGCTCTTCTTCGCCTCTGGAAACAGAGGGCGCAGGGAAAGCCGCGTGCCGATCGCACCCATGGGCCCCGCGTAAAACCACCTCCCCGCTTGACCTTGCCCCTGCGGCCGCCTCCATAGAGGCGCGGTCAGACGATGCGAGGTGATTCGATGAATGCTGCTGCCGCCCGTTTCCTCAGCCCGTCCGAAGCTGCAAGGCAGCTCGGCATCTCCGCGAAAGCGCTGCGCCTCTACGAGGAGCGCGGCCTGATTGCACCCGGCCGCACGCCGGCGGGATGGCGCGCCTATGGTCCGGCCGAGATGGCGCGCGGCGCCGAGATCGTCGAGCTGCGCGCGCTCGGCCTTGGCGTCGGTGAAGTGGCGCGGATCCTGAACGGCGACGCCGTCATCCTCGGCCGCGTGCTGGCCGCGCACGAGGCCACGCTCGAAGCGCGCATCCGCCAATGCGGCGACAGCATCACCAAACTGCGCCGGCTGCGCGCCGACCTCGGCGGCGGCAAGATGCCCGCGACGGGTGACATCATCGGCGCGGTCCGGACGCGGCCGGCGATCGGCGTCGCGTTCGATCTGCCGTGGCCGTGGGGCGGCGAGCGCTTCGAGTTGCGCGACATCAAACGGCTGAACTACATCGTCGGCCCGCTTGGCAGCGGCAAGACGCGCCTTGCACAACGGCTCGCCGAAGCCCTGCCCGGCGCCAGCTTCGTCGGGCTGGACCGCGCGGCCGATGGCGGCGCGGCCGTGCGTGCGCGCCTCGATGCCGACCCGGCGCACAAGGCCAGGGTCGCGGCCAGCCTTGCCACCCTGCTGGCCGACGGCGCCGCGGACTCGCCGGCGCTGACCGCCCTGCTCGCGGCGCTCGAGGCCGGCGACGACGCGATTCTCGTGATCGACATGCTCGAGCAAGGGCTCGATGCGGCGAGCCAGGAAGCCATCGTCGCGCATCTGCGCCGCCGCGGACCCGAGGCGCGGCCGCTGTTCTTCCTGACCCGCTCCAATGCGATCCTGGATCTCGACGCGGTCGGCGGCGATGAAGCGATCATCCTGTGCCCCGCCAATCACAGCCGGCCGATCTGCGTTACGCCCGTCCCCGGCGCGGCGGGCTATGAAGCGGTCGCGACCTGCCTCGCTTCGCCCGAGGTCCGCGCGCGCACCGAAGGCACGATCGCGTGGCGGCCGTCCTGACTTCTCGCATTGGTTGTATTATAATCGTATGACAATGCACGACGCAGGTCGGATGCGCGCCGGAAAAGTGTGCTATAAGCACGCGCGATGATCGAGCTTCCCCGTACCCAGGCCTTGCGTTGCTTCATCACGGTTGCCCGTGAGGGCACGGTATCGCGCGCAGCGGCGATGCTGAAACTGACCCAGCCGGCGGTCAGCCTGCAACTGAAGGCACTCGAGGAAAGCACCGGGCTGCAGCTGTTCAACCGCACCCCTGCCGGCTTCACCCTGACCGAGGCCGGCGCCGCGCTGCTGCCGCTGGCGCACCGGGCGGTCGCGGCCGCCTCCGACTTCAAGGCGATGGCGGACTCGCTGAACGAGGCGCAGCGCGGCACGCTGCGCGTCGGCACCATCCTCGACCCCGAATTCACCCGGCTCGGACCATTCGTGCGCAGCCTTGCGATGTCCTCGCAGCGCACCGAAGTCTTCCTGCGCCATGGCGTGAGCGACGACGTGCTGGCGCAGATCGGCCGGGGCGAACTCGACGTCGGCTACTATGTCGACGCCACGCCTCAGGACCAGCTCGCCCATCACAGCTTCACCGAACGGACCATCGCCGACGGCCGCTACCAGCTCGCCCCGCTGCTCTGCTACGACTACCGGGTGATCGCGCCGATCGCCTGGCGCGACCGGGTGATGGGCAAGGGCTGGGCCGAGCTCGCCGAGCTGCCCTGGCTCGCGACACCGCCGCACTCCGGCCACCGGCGGCTGCTCGACGACATCTTCCGCCCGCTCGGCGCATTGCCGAAGCGGATCGGCTACACCGACCAGGAAGAGGCGATGATCGACTTCGTCGAATCCGGCCTCTGCCTCAGCCTGGCGCGCGATAACGTGCTGGCGCCGCGGATGGCACGGCCGCATCAGTTCGTGGTCGCCGACAAGGTGAAGCTGACCTGCGATCTCTCCTTCGCCAGCCTCGCCGCCCGCCGCCAGGAGCCGGTGATCGCGCACGCCTTCGCAAGCGTGCGCGCGGTATGGAATATCAAGCCGGCGATCGCCGGCGCCGGACCGACGCGGACGCGGAAGGTCGCAAAGAACGTGTGAGCGGCGCACGGAGGCGCGGATCAGGAAACGGTTCTGTTTACTTCGGTCTCGCGGATTAGACTGGCAGCGACGGAGTGCGGCAGGTCGGCTTTGGGCTAGAAGCAGACAAAGGTCGCGACAACCGAACGCTTTGATTGTCATTTCGCTCGCTTGAACACCAACTCCAACGTGATGCCGGCCGGCGTGCGTGGATTTGTTAGTTTCAATTCATCGTCGGTGATCGATGTCACGATGCGGCGTTGATTTGGCGCTCCGACCAAGTTGGGAAACGAACTCGCCTCGATGTTGACGTGGATCGTTTTAGTGCTCTCGTCCACTGTGTATGTTCCGGTGTAGGCAACGACACCTGACGCGATAGCCATGGCCTCCTCGGGGGAAGGACGTGCGGAATCGCCTGATACATACTTTGGAGCGTCGGAGCGCACAGTGATGAAATGGAAGCGGCCATCGGCGGTATAGGTGACAGCGCCTTGCAACTTCGGTCGCTCCACGGGACTGCCATCTTCACGTGTCCCGGTGCTGGATACGTAAATCCAAGTGCCGACCAACTGATCCTTGAGAGACTTTCCTTGGGAAATACTATCGTTCGGGAATGCTACAATCGAAATCAACGCGGCCGCACAAAGTCCAAGTGCATAACGTCTGTTCATGAGACGCCCCCTGCTCTGGCAACGCGGGCAACATTAGTCGGCGTTCCAATTGTCAGCAATGGATCAAAAAGACGACGTGACGAAAGATGCCACCTCATCAATGAACCAAGACCTAGGCCGCGACGACCAGCGGTCTCGTCATGTCCGCCATCGTGGGCACCAGCGACGGCGCGTCACAATCCTGCAGCGCGAGCTCGTCGACCAGCTCGCGCAGCCTTGGCGGCAGATCGGCGTAGTCGCCGCGCAGGGCATGGCGCAGCCTCTCGCCAATCTCTTCGCAGATGGCGCGCGCGTGCTCGGACGCAATCGGATGATGCTTAGTCATGGACGTGGACCGCTGGCGATGACTGCGCGCCGTCCCACTGCACTTCCGCAACCACGGATCCCGCATGTGCACATGCGATCAAGACGAGGATCCGAACAATGCTGAACATGGTTCGTACTCCCTTTTCCTGACCTTCAATAACAGCAGGTCGTTGCCGCCCGATTAGGGAAACTGGTTCTCACCGCCTTTAAGGGATTGGTAAACGCGAGGTTCACGACCGGCGGAGCCCGATCAAGTGCTCCGGACGGCGTCGGCCTCGCCATTCCCGTTGGTCGTTTCCGGCACCTCCGCCGATCAGGGCAGAACTCAACCAGGCGCAGGCCTGCCCGACGCCGCCAATGTCCCCAATCAGGGGGACAGACGAATCCGGCGGAATCAATATGATGCGCGAGCCGACGGCGGTCGGCTATCATCGGCCGCAGATAAAAAGAACCTGCTGGGAGGATTTGCAATGAAGCTGGCCATGGCCGGACTGTTGACATTTGCGAGCGCGATCCTGATTGCGCCGGGCGCGCGTGCCGATATCAAGGTCGGCGTCGTGGTGTCCGGATCCGGACCGGGCTCGGCGCTCGGCCAGCCGCAGATGCGCACCATCGCCGCGCTGCCGAAGGAGATCGGCGGCGAGAAGGTCACCTATATCGCGCTCGACGACGAGTCCGACCCGACCAAGGGCACGCAGAACGCGCGGCGCCTCGTGATCCAGGACGGCGTCGATATCCTGATCGGCTCCTCGCTCACCCCGGTGACCATGCCGATGCTCGACGTCGCCGTGGAGAGCAAGACGCCGATCATCTCGCTCGCGGCGGCAACCGCGATCGTGCAGCCGATGGATGACCGCCGCCGCTGGGCGTTCAAGGTGGTGCCCAATGACGACCTGATGGCGGCGGCGATCCTGAAATACATCGCCAAGTCCGGCATCAAGACGCTCGGCTATATCGGCGTCTCCGACGGCTATGGCGAAGGCTATTACAAGGAGGTATCGCGGCTCGCCCCTCAGCTCGGCCTCACCGTGACGACGCATGAGGTCTATGCGCGCGCCGACACCAGCGCGATGGGCCAGGCGCTGAAGGTGATCGCGACCAATCCGGAAGCGGTGTTCATCGCCTCCGCCGGCACGCCGGCGGTGCTGCCGCAGGAGGCGCTGCGCAGCCGCGGCTATGCCGGCAAGATCTTCCAGACCCATGGCGTGGCCTCGGAAGAGTTCATCAAGCTCGGCGGCGCCAATGTCGAGGGCGCGATCTTCACCGGCGAAGCCTTCACCATCGCCGACGATCTGCCGGCGAACGATCCGTTCCGCCAGGTGCGCGACGAGTTCGTGTCGTCCTACGAGAAGGCCAACGGCTCGAGGCCGAACATTTTCGGCGCCCATCTGTGGGACGCCGTCACGCTGTTCAAGCGGGCGGCGGCGAATGCGCTGAAGACCGCAAAGCCCGGCACGGCGGAATTCCGCGCCGCGCTGCGCGACGAGCTCGAGCGCGGCAAGGACGTCTATCTGAACAACGGCCTCTCGACGATGAGCCCGACCGACCACAACGGCTATGACGAGCGGTCGGCGTTCCTGATCAAGGTCGAGGGCGGCAAGTTCCGGCTGGTGAGGTAGAGCGTCACCTCTTGCGCGCCACGATGTAGGGGCGGTGATCGTCGCCCCTCGTCGCATGGTTCTCTGCAGCAACAATCTCGAACCCGCCGGCACCCAAGAACTCGCGCAGTCTCTCGGACGTGAACACGCCTGCATGGGGCGCCATTCCGATCGCGCGCATCGCCGGCAGCACAAGCCGGACCAGCGGGTTCATCTCACCAACACAGGGCGTCTTGGAAATGAAAACGCCATCTGCCACCAGCAGCGCGTGAATCCGGCAGAGAGTGCCATGCAGGTCCCGAATCAGATGGAGGTAGTTGAACCCCAGGATGGCGTCGAACGGTCCAGCGTCGACCGCAGTGGTATCGGCAGTCGCGACCCGGAACGTCAGACCCCGGATAGGCGTCGTCGCGTGCTTCTCATTGGCGATCGCAATCATCTCCGCCGAAATGTCGGTGGCGAGATAGCTCTCGACGTCGCCCGCGAGCCGGAGCGCCGTGGTGCCGGTCCCGCAACCGAGCTCCAGCACACGATCGCCGGATTTCAACAGTGCACGGGTGCGGTCCAGCGTGCGCTCATATTCGGCCGGCGCTGCGACCGGCCGCGCGGCATATTTGCGTGCAGCCCGGTCCCAGAAGCGGGCGTCGCTTTCGATGGTCAAGACAGGCAAATCCTCCGGGCGCGTGCGGGCTCAAAGACCATGAGCAGTCTGCACCCACCCAGGTCAATTCCGTCAAAATGTCGCGCCAGCCTGCTCCAGTCTCGAAATCCCCCTGCGTCACACCTTGCCCTTGCCCGCCGCGCAGATGCCCTTCAGCGCCTGCCATTCGGCCGCCGACAGCAGCGGCTGGCCGCCGGCCGGGCGAGCGGCATCGGCCTTGTCCATGCGGGCGAGGCGATCCTCGGTCAAGGGATGGCTGGAGACCAGCGAGAGCCCCTTGCCGCCCTCCTTGCCGGTGACGCGGAACATCAGTTCGCCCATCGGCTTGGCCGGACGGCCGAGCTTGTGCATGGTCTCGATCGCGAAGCTGTCGGCGTTGGTCTCGGCATCGCGCGAATAGGACGACGTCACCAGCGAGCGCGAGGCGAAGATCAGCGCTCCCGAGCCGGTGACATCGCCGAACAGCAGCCCGATCAGGAACGAGGTGCCGCCATTGTGGATCAGTTCGCGCATGCTGTCGCGGTGGCGGAGATGGCCGAGCTCATGCGCCAGGACGCCGGCGATCTCGTCGGGGTTCTCGGCCTTCTCCAGCAGCCCGTCGAACAGATAGACCTTGCCGCCGGGGAGCGCGAAGGCGTTCGGCACCGACGTCGCCAGCACGCCCGACTGCACCGATGTGTCGAAGCCCGCGGACTGCCGCAACTTGCCGACCAGCTTCGCGAAGGCCGCCTGGCCGGCCGGGTTGTTGCAAGGCTTGCCGTCGAACAGCACTTTGACCTGCGCCTCCGCGACATCGCCGATGCGACGCTCGAACGAGTCGGGCACCAGCGGAGTCAGCCGCTCGGCGGCCAGCGGCACGCCGAACAGCACCACCAGCACGATCGACACCGCGGCCGCGAGCGACCATCCGACGATCGCGGCGACGCCCCTGCGGTTCGGCAGCCCTTCCTCGAGCGTGTCGCAGCGCGCGACGAGCGCGGCGATCAGCCCGGCGTCGCGGATGTCGAGCCGCGCCAGAGGCGGTGCGGTCAGACAGCTCAGCCGCAACAGGCCGGACGGGCTGTCGGCGCGGCGGATGTCGTGAAACGCCCAGCGCGCGAGCAGCGCGCCGTCTTCCCTGATCTCCAGCGCATCGGACAGTCTGAGCGCAACGATGCGCCGCCGGTTCGACAGACCGTCGAAGAAGACGCCGCCGGGATTAGGCAGCGCCGCGGAATTGGTCTGGCCGGAATCGGATTCCATGTAGCTAGAAGCCCCCGACGTCGAGGCCATCGGCAAAACCCTCGCCGAGCGCATTGGCGAGCTCGCCGCGCGCGGTGACGTTGGCCGCCGCCCCGATATTGTGCACGATGGTCGAGGACAGCACCCGGACCCAGAGATCGCGCATCAGATAGACGCGCAACACCACGTTCAGCGCCAGCGCAAAGGCGAGATAGCCGATGCCGAGCAGCACGATCAGCGGAATGCTCTTGGCGAACGCCTCGGTCCTGAAGAAATCCGCGATCGAGGAGCCGTCCATGCTGGCGACCAGCAGGGTGCAGAGCGCGAGATAGGCCGCGAACACCAGGCCGAGCAGCACGACCCAGCCGATCACCTTCCAGTACAGGCCGATCAGCGCGCCGCGGCGAAGCGTGGACTCCAGCCGCACATCGCCGAAACGGATTCCAGACAGCCACCAGCGCCACTCGACCGCCTTGAACGCGGCATAGGCGAACGGGGCGAAGATCGTGCTGTAGAGCGCGAACGGCATCAGCACCCAGAGCCACCAGCCCCGCGCGAAGAACTCCCAGCCGCGGCCCTCGAACGAGCCTTGCAGGTCGCCGTAATAGGAATGCCGCATCTTGTAGCGTTCGAGCGCCGCCTCGCGCCACGGCAGCGCGAGGCCGAGCGTGATCACGACCAGCACGCCCCAGAGCGAGGCCTTGAGCGCATAGACCCAGCCCGAGCCGCTCATCCAGAAGCGGACGCCGCGCCACACCGTGCGGGTCAGCCGGTAACGCCGCGCGCGATAGATCGCGAACTGGCCGAACAGGTAGAAGAACGCGACCAGCGGCAGCGAGGCGAACGCCTTGAGATGCTCCGCCTCGATGCCGATCAGGAAATAGCCGAGATAGATCGGCACCAGGATCGCGAGCGCGACCAGGAAGCCGATCAGGAGTTCCTTGCCGCGGCCGGTATATTCCGGCGCGTCGCCGTCGATCTGGCTGTTCGACCACAGGTGACGGCGGATGTCGGTGGTGAGCCAGAACCGGTAGAAGCCGACCGTGACCAGTTCGAGCCCGGCGCCGCGCGCGATCAGGCGAAAGAACTCCTTCCGGTTCCCTGAGAACGCCACCGGCATCGGCGGCGGGGCCGGCTGCGGAGGCGGCTGCGGCGGCCCCAGCGGGGTCCAGCTCATGTCGTTCACGGGATGGCTCCTGGACGGGACAATCTCTAGGTTATCAAAAGCACAGATTTGTCGTCGCGAGTGTGATCCAGGTTTCACACAAGGTCGAGAGCCGAGGCGGTTTTTTGGCGCGGTGCAGTTGGCTTTGCCTTAACGAGATTGCCGGAAACCGTGTCCGCACTCCGGGAAACCCGGCGCGGTTCACTTTCCGAGACGGTCCTCCGGGATGGCCAGGATTGCTCTTCTCGCCGAAACGCGCCGCATCTTGCCGCATGAGACTGCGACCGCAGTTCGCTATCGCAGCTTGCCGAGCCACAGCGCGGTGAGCGCCGAGCGATTGCGCACGCCGAACTTGGCGTAGATCGACTTGACGTGGAAATGCGTGGTGTTCGGACTTTGGTCGAGCCTCTGCGCGATCTGCTTTTCCGTGTGCCCGTCGAGCAGTGCGAGCAACACCCTGCGTTCAGCAGGTGTCAGGGCTGCATTGGCGATCAGCAGGCCGTGGCTGAGCAGTTGCTGACGGTGAAACCATCTCAACCCGCGCATCACGAAGCCCAGACGCTGGCCGTCCTGCGCCGAGAAGCGAGGGGCCTCCGCATCGCGAAACACGAACAGGCGAATCCTCACGTCGTCATTGAGCGCGATGCGCACGGAAATGCTGTCGGCGAAGCCGACGTCCAAATAGTGCCGCCGATAGTGCTCGCCCTCGAACCATTCCGGCGGCAGCGCTTCGAACAACAGGCGGACGCGGAACGGCTCATCTCCCGACATGGAAAGGATCTGAGACAGGTCGACGTCGCGGGACCAGAGCGTATCGAACTGCTTCTGCACGGATGCTGCCACCGCCGGTATCGGGTCCAGCACCCGGACGAGGCGCGGACGCCAACCGAGCAAGGGATCGGCCCGCTTCGGCGAAGGCAATCGCACGACAACGCCCCACAGCACATTGCGTGCCGACAACATGGTACGCAGTGCGGCTAGCAGATGTGTCAGTGCGGCGTCGCCGTCGCCGACGGAGAACTCGGCCAGCCGATCCCAGAGTGCATAGACATCTTGATTCTGCGGATTGGTGGAATCCGTGGATAGATACATGTCCCCCCCGAAACAAGTGCGCAGGTCACCGACCTTCGAGCAAGCATAGGAGACACCGGACCACCTTTCTAGGTAGTTCCCAGGCGCATCACGTGGCGCGATATTCAGTGCGGGTGTTGGGAAGACTGGCCTTCTCACCGTCACGATATTCGGAGATTAACGATGCGCACAGCAACGGGCGCGCGCCGGCTTGACACGCCCGACGACGACCGGACGGAGCGGCGGTGGCGTCTCGGCTTTTTCATCGCCCTATCATGCGCCGTTTTGATTGCACTCGCGGTCTTCGCGCAGGAGCAAACTGCTGAAGCGTTGATCCGACCCACTGGCCCGCTGCCGGCGATCAACATTCCCTGATCGAGGCGCTGTTGGCGCACCATTTGCCTGGAGCCGAGATTTCATTTGCATTGGAAGCACGACGCTCGCTAACGCCCAGTCATTAGCCAACTCCTGGAGATCATCATGCGCGCCGTTGCAATTGCTGCGATTGCAAACGCTTTTGTCCGCGTATTCCCTGCATCGTCATTGCAAGCAAACGTCCTCAAGCAGACCGCGATGCTCTGTGGAGCAGCCCTCTTGGTGTGGCTGCTGTCGGTGACTTATGGGCTGGATCTCAGTGCCGGATTCTTCTAGCCGATCAGCATCTGATTTTTGCGTTTGCTTCGGTATCCAGCCCCCTTGAGCCACATGCGCAGGGGTCGTCGCGCTCTTCAGGGGCAAGTTCATAGAAGGACGCGGAAATGCTCTGCTCAGACGTTTTGCTCTGCGGCTCGAAGTCCTGGGTTGAAGCTGCCGGCTATCTCGCATCGCTTCTCGTCCTCGCCACGTTTTGCATGAAGACGATGCTCCCGCTCAGGATCGCGGCCATCTTGAGCAATGTCGCGTTCATCGCATACGCGTTCTTCGACGGCTTGTATCCAATCCTCATCCTTCACTCGGTTCTGCTGCCTCTTAACGTCATCCGAACAGTCCAAATGCTCCGCCTCAGGCGAATTGTGGAGCAGGCATCCAAGGGCGAATTCACAACCGAACCGCTATGTCCGTTCATGAAATCCGCGACGTGGAAGGCCGGGGAGATCATTTTCAGGCAAGGGGATTACGCCGATCGCATCTATCTGCTTGCAAAGGGAAGCGTACGCCTGAGTGAAATCGATCTCGTTCTGGGGGCGGGAGAGCTGTTCGGGGAAATTGGCGTTTTCTCGACGGCACATCAGCGTACCCAGACGGCTCAGGCAATTTCCGATGTCGAGCTGCTCTGGCTCACCGAGCGCGAGCTCGCCCAGGTGTGCCATGCGGATCCTGCCCTGGCTTTCCACTTCCTGAAGCTGTCGATCAACCGCCTGCTGGCCAACACGGGACGCCAGCCGGGTCGTTCTTTCGTGGTCCCGATACCCCCGGCCGGCGAGAACGAGCTTCGAACCCTAACGAGGGAAATACATACTTACCGATCAGGTGATGGAACGACCAGCAAGGACGCCGCCGCAAGCGAGGACAGGTGCGATGAACAGATGGATCTTGTCGGCATGCCTTCTGGCGCTCACGGCAGCTCCGGCTGCTGCCGTCGACGTGCGGCTGGATTCCTATCGCAATCCGAAAAATGAGAACTTTCGCATCTTCAATCATATGTACCTGGACGGCGTCAGGGGCGGCCTGATGGCTTCCAATGCCTGGCTGAAACGGCATGGCGGCCAATTGTTGTTCTGCATGCCCGACGACCTTGCACTGAGCAGCGAGCAGACCGAAGAGATCATGCTGAAGTCCGCCGACAAGCGGTCGGCGAAAGGTGAGATGGTGATCGCTCTCCTGCTGCTGTGGGGGATGCAGGACACCTACCCCTGCGAAAAACCCGCCGGCGAGAAAGCCGGCAGTCAATAAACGGCGCCCGCACCGTTCGCACGCCGCCGCCCGACCAAATCAAACGCCGTTTCAAACGAGGCGTGATCGCCGCCGCGGCCCCTTCGCCACCGGAAAGGCCCGGATTCGGCCGCTTTGGTCTGACATCAATGCGGCCAAATGCACATCGAGAGCCCTTGCGCAAACCGCCGAATGGGAATGTAATTCGGTAAAACATGCCGCGCCGGCCATGCCCCGGCAGCTCAAACGGTTGAGGAGCCGCTCATGCACGGGACCATCGATCTCGTCGACAACACGAATCTGGACGCCGCACGCGAACGCGCCAACACGCTTGCGCTTTCGGACTACGATCCCGGCAATCCCGAGCTGTTCAAGACCGATACCTTCTGGCCGTATTTCGACCGGCTGCGCCGCGAGGATCCGGTGCACTATTGCAAGGACTCGATGTTCGGTCCGTACTGGTCGATCACCCGCTACAACGACATCATGGACATCGAGACCAACCACTCGGTGTTCTCCTCGGCCGCCTCGCTCGGCGGCATCACCATCCGCGACGTGCCGCCGGATCTGCGCCGCGAAAGCTTCATCGCGATGGACCAGCCGCGCCATTCCGCGCAGCGCAAGACCGTGGCGCCGATGTTCACGCCGACCCACCTTGACGAGCTCGCCACCAACATCCGCAAGCGCTCGACCGAGTGCCTCGACAATCTGCCGCGCGGCGAGGTGTTCGACTGGGTCGACAAGGTCTCGATCGAGCTGACGACCCAGATGCTCGCGGTGCTGTTCGACTTCCCCTGGGAAGACCGCCGCAAGCTGACGCGCTGGTCCGACGTCGCGACCACCCTGCCCGGCGCCGGCGGCCTCGTCGCCACCGAGGACGAGCGTCAAGCCGAACTGATGGAATGCGCGGGCTATTTCGCACGGCTGTGGAAGGAGCGCGCGAGCCAGCCGCCGAAGAGCGATCTGCTCTCGATGATGGCGCATAGCGATGCCACGCGGAACATGGACCCGAAGAACTTCCTCGGCAATCTGATCTTGCTGATCGTCGGCGGTAACGACACCACGCGCAACACGCTGTCCGGCAGCATCTATGCGCTGAGCAAGCATCCGGAGCAGTACCGCAAGCTCAAGGAGAACCCGGCGCTGATCGACAGCTTCGTCCCCGAGGTGATCCGCTGGCAGACGCCGCTCGCCCATATGCGGCGCACCGCGCTCGCCGACTACGAGTTCCGCGGCCGCCAGATCAAGAAGGGCGACAAGGTGGTGATGTGGTACGTCTCGGGCAACCGCGACGAGGAAGCGATCGAGAAGCCCTACGAGTTCCTGATCGACCGCGCCCGGCCGCGCACCCACATCTCGTTCGGCTTCGGCATCCACCGCTGCGTCGGTCTGCGGCTCGCCGAGCTGCAGCTCAAGATCATCTGGGAGGAAATCCTCAAGCGCTTCGACACCATCGAGGTGGTGGACGAGCCGCAGCGGGTGTATTCCAGCTTCATCAAAGGCTACGAGACGCTGCCAGTGCGCATCGCCGCGTGAGTCGTGACTAGAACAGGAAGTTCCGCTTGAACTGCAACCACGACGAGGCTGCGCTCCCTCTCCCGCTTGCGGGGGAGGGCTGGGGTGGGGGTGCCACCGCAGAGGTAGTCTTCCCGTGGAGAAAGCCCCCACCCGGATCGCATCTCGCGATGCGATCCGACCTAAGAGCGAGCTTCGCTCGTCTCGACCGCCGCAAGCGGGAGAGGTGAGAACCGCCGCCGGAGCTGATTGAGATGAACGTCCAGACCGCCATCCGCGCCGACCGGGCCGAGCTGCTGCGCCAGGCCCGCGAGGAAGCCTATGCGACACCGCTTAGGGATTTTCATCCCGGCGCGCCAAGACTGTTCCAGAACGACACGCTGTGGCCGTGGTTCGAGCGGCTGCGCAAGGAAGAGCCGGTGCACTACTGCACCAATGCGCCGATCGAACCCTATTGGTCTGTCGTGAAGTACAACGACATCATGCATGTCGACACCAGCCACGGCATCTTCTCCTCGGACTCCACGCTCGGCGGCATCTCGATCCGCGACGTGCCGCCCGGCTACGACTATCCGAGCTTCATCGCGATGGACCAGCCGAGGCACGCCCATCAGCGCAAGACCGTGTCGCCGATGTTCACGCCCACGCATCTCGACGAGCTGGCAAAGCTGATCCGGCAGCGTTCGGCCAGCGTGCTCGACAATTTGCCGCGCAACGAGACCTTCAATTTCGTCGAGCGCGTCTCGATCGAATTGACCACCCAGATGCTGGCGACGCTGTTCGACTTCCCCTGGGAGGAGCGGCGCAAGCTGACGCGCTGGTCCGATGTCTCCACCGCGCTCCCGAAGAGCGGCATCGTCGACTCGCCGGAGCAGCGCCGGCAGGAGATGGACGAGTGCTACGCCTATTTCTCGAAGCTCTGGAACGAGCGCGTCAACTCGGCCCCGCGTAACGATTTGCTGTCGATGATGGCGCATAGCGACGCCACGCGGCACATGGACCCCGATAATCTGATGGGCAACATCATCCTGCTGATCGTCGGCGGTAACGACACCACGCGCAACACCATGAGCGGCTCGGTGCTGGCGCTGCACGAGCACCCCGACCAGTTCCAGAAACTGAAGGAGAACCCCGCGCTGATCGACACCATGGTGCCGGAGGTGATCCGCTGGCAGACGCCGCTGGCGCATATGCGGCGCACCGCCCTTCAGGACACCGAGATCGGCGGCAAGACGATCAGGAAGGGCGACCGCGTCGTGATGTGGTACGTCTCCGGCAACCGCGACGACGAGGTGATCGACCGTCCGAACGAGTTCATCATCGACCGGCCGCGGCCGCGCATCCACCTGTCGTTCGGCTTCGGCATCCACCGCTGCGTCGGCATGCGCCTCGCCGAGCTGCAGCTTCGGATCGTCTGGGAAGAGATGCTGAAGCGCTTCGACCGCATCGAGGTGGTCGGAGAGCCGAAGCGGGTCTATTCCAGCTTCGTCCGCGGCATCGAGAACCTGCCGGTGCGGATCCCGGGCTGAAGCTAGAGCATGATGAAGTTAGGATGGGCTAGCAACCGCGACGACGCTGCGCTCCCTCTCCCGCTTGCGGGGGAGGGCTGGGGTGGGGGTATTGCCACGAGTCTCCTCGCGGAGAGAACCCCCACCCGCCGCGCTACGGACGACGCTTCGCGTCGCTCGTCGCGCGTCGGCCTCCCCCGCAAGCGGGAGAGGCGAAACGAGTCTGCGGCTCGGCTGATCCAACCAAAAATCATCACGCTCTAGATTGTCCTTGGCCACAAGCGCGATCGGCCCTATGTCTTTGCCGGGCGTGGGGGTTGATGCACCGCGTCTTGCAGTTTGGGCCGGTTGACGGAACATGAACCGAAAAGAACGGCGTGCGGCTGGTAAGCAACGGGATGAGTCCGCCAAGAACGCACCAGCCTTCGCCTCTGCAGGCGTCAGCATTGCCGATCTCGCCGCCGAGGCGAGCCGCTTCTACGGGATGCGCCGCTTCAACGAGGCGCAGGAGATCTGCCGGCAGATTCTCGCGCGCGAGCCTGGCCATGTGCAGAGCCTGAATCTCCTCGGCCTGATGGTGCAGGCGTCCGGCGATCACCGGGCCGCTGCGAAGATGTTCACGAAGGCGATTGCTTCCGACGAGGTGAACGCCGCCTGCCACTACAACGCCGGCAATTCGTACCAGGCGCTGGGCAATCGCAGCAAGGCGGCCGCGCATTTCAGCAAGGCGCTGGCGCTCGGCATGGATGCGAAGGCCGTCGGCTTCATCCTGCAAAGTCCTGTCGTCACCAGCTATGTCGGGCGGATTGCAAGCAAGTGGCCGCTGCCGGTGGCAAGCTCCGAATTGTTCGGCAGCGAAGGCATCGCACCGCTTGCGCGCGACCTGTTCCTGCGCTCGGCGATGGAAGCGACGACGCTGGCAAGCATGCAGCTCGAGGTGCTGCTCGGATATGCGCGGGCCGAGCTGCTGCGGCTTGGCGGCGAGCAGGGCTCGGATGACGGTGACGTCGACGACGATGTCGTTGGCTTTGCGTGCGCGCTCGCCCGGCAGTGCTTCATCAACGAATATGTCTATGCGCCGACCGAGGCGGAAAGCGAAGGTGCCGGCGCGCTGCGCGATCGATTGCTGCAGGACGTGGCATCAGGCGCCGCGATCTCGCCGCTCACGCTGGCCGTGGTGGCGGCCTATTTTCCGCTTCATACCCTGCCCGCGGCGGACGCGCTGCTGCGCCGGGATTGGCCCGCGACTGTCGCCGGCCTGTTGCGGGTGCAGCTTCGCGAACCCCGCCAGGAGATGGAAGAGCGCAGCACCATTCCAACGCTCACACCGATCAAGAACAGCGTGTCGGTCGACGTGATGCGCCAATACGAGGAAAATCCCTATCCGCGCTGGACCGTCAACCCGCTGACGGCATTCGCCGCCGATCGGGCGCGGGGACGAACCGTCGCGACCGCGGACCAGCAAGCCGAACGGGATATCCTGATCGCGGGTTGCGGCACCGGCTCGCACGCGATCCAGATCGCGCAGGTCTATCCCAATGCCCGCTTGCTCGCCGTCGACATCAGCATGACCAGCCTCGCCTATGCGCGCCGCAAGACGCGCGAGCTCGGCTTGCGCAACATCGAGTATGCCCAGGCGGACATCCTGGAATTGGGCTCGATCGGCCGCACCTTCGACAGCATCGAGTCGGTCGGCGTGCTGCATCATCTTGCCGAACCCTTGGCCGGCTGGCGCGTGCTGGTTTCGCTGCTGCGGCCGGGCGGCACGATGCGCATCGGGCTCTACAGCAATCTGGCGCGCCGCGTCATCGTCGAGGCCCGCGATCGCATCGCGGCACGCGGTTATCGCGCCACCGCCGACGACATCAGACGCTGCCGGCAGGACATCTTCCGCGAAGCCGACAAATGGAAGCCGCTGATCGGCGCCAAGGATTTCTACAGCATGAGCGGCTGCCGCGATCTGCTGTTCAACGTGATGGAACACCGGCTGACGATTCCGGAGATCGCGGCATTCCTCAACGAACACGGCCTGATGTTTGGGGGATTCGAGCCGTTCGACGATCCGGCGGTGCTCGAACGGTTCCGCAAGCAGCTTCCCGGCGCGGCCGACGAGACCGATCTCGATCAGTGGCACCGCTTCGAGGTCGATCACCCCGAGACGTTCTGGGACATGTACGTTTTCGTGGTGCAAAAGACCGGGCCCTGACGGCGGGGCGCTAGAGCATGATAACGTTAAGTCGAACTGGCGACCGCGCATGAACTGCGCTCCCTCTCCCGCTTGCGGGGGAGGGCTGGGTGGGGGTATCGCCGCGAATCCCATCGTGGAGAGAGCCCCCACCCGCAAGCGCAGGGCTATCGCATTTCGTGGCGGTGCCCTCGTGGCCATCCTTCGAGACGCCCGCCTTCGGCGAGCTCCTCAGGATGAGGTCTTGTTTTGCGGCACAATAGTAGACCCTCATGGTGAGGAGCGCCGCTTGCGGCGCGTCTCGAACCACGAGGCCAAGCGCTTGCGCGGTCGCCACGATAGCCCTGCCCGCAAGCGGGAGAGGCCAAGCGAGTCTGCGGTTCGGCCGATTCAACCAAGATTTTCGCGCGCTAGCGCGCGTGCTGGCCCTTGCTGGTCGGCAACGGGCAGTTGGTGCAGACCCGGTCGTCGCACATCCGGCAGATCGTGAAGCGATCCATCTCGGAGGTGTCCTGCCTTGCCAGCAGCTCGCGGATCAGCGTTGCAAGCTGCTTCCTCTCCGTCGACGACAGCACGTCCAGCAGCGACGTCACGGCCGAAATCCGCGACGCCAACAATTCGTTGCGAGATGCCGCGCCTGACGCCGTCAGGTGCAAGGCGACCTCGCGGCCGTCCTTGCCCGCCCGGCGTTCGACAAGCCGATCCGAAACCAGCCGGTCCACCAGCCGGACCGTTCCGGAGTGCGACAGGCCGAGGATCCGCCGCAGCTTGTCGTTGGTCATGCCTTGGCCATAGCCGATGACGATCAGCGCCGCGGGCGTTTCGCCGCCGCGGCCGACCACCTCGCGCGCGCCTTGCTCGATCCGATCCATGACGGCGAGCGACAGCGCGCCCAGCAGATTGGCGATTCCGTTTTCCATGCGGAGAATAATATGTGCGCTGCGCACAAAAAACAACTTGACCAGATATGTGCGCTACGCACATATTTAGCCGGGACAGCAACGACGGCAAGAATGGAGAGCAGCGATGACGACCCGAAGCACCGCAACGCCTGACACATCCGGCAGCGAACCCGCCCTGAAATACGTGCAGGCCAACGGCGTGCGGTTTGCCTATCTCGAACAGGGCAGCGGGCCGCTTGTCCTGTTCATGCACGGCTTTCCCGACAACGCCTGGTCGTACCGAAAGCAGCTGCAGGTGTTCGCGGATGCCGGATATCGCGCGGTCGCACCGTTCCTGCGCGGCTATGCGCCGACCGAGATTCCCGCCGACGGCATTTTCGATCCGATCGCGCTGGGCCAGGATCTCGAAGCATTGATCGCGGCGCTGAGCGACGACGGACGCGCCTACGTCGTCGGCATGGATTGGGGCGGCACCTCGACCTTCCAGGCGCTGGCCACGGCGCCGTCGGTGATCAAGGCCGCGGTTGTCATGAACACCGCGCACCCGATCACAATCCCGAGCCTCCGGAGCGATCCCGATGCCGTTCGATCGGTCTTTCACGTCTATTTCTTCACGGTGCCTGGCGCTCATTCGGCGGTCAACATCGAGGGACTTCCCTTCGTCGACTACCTTTGGAAGCTGTGGTCGCCGACCCTGCAGAACGACGCGCATATCCGCTCGGTCAAGCAGACGCTCTCTTCTCCCGGCACCATGAAGGCGGCGCTGAAATACTACAACGGCCTGGTCGATGCGGGCGTTGCGGGCCGGCTGCCGATCAACGACATGCATACGCCGACGCTGACGATCTATGGCGGCAACGATCCGACGGCGCGGTATTCGATCAAGGAAGAGCCGCTCTTCAAGGGGCCACATCAGCGCATCGTCCTGCCCGATGTCGGCCATTTCCCGCATCTCGAGCGTGAGGCCGAGGTCACCGGCCTGATCATGGACTGGTTCACCACGCAAGCCGCCGACTGAGCGCCCGCGCCGCGAGCAGCGGCCGCGTCGGTCAAGATCTTTCAATTTCCCTGAGAAGGAGTGCGCGCCATGGACGCCACGACACAGCAGCAATACGCCGAAGCGTTTCACCGACTTCACAAGCAGGACGATCCGCTCGTCCTGTTCAACGCCTGGGACGTCGCCACCGCCAAGGCAATCGCGAAGGCCTCGCCGGCGGTGGCGACCAGCAGCGGTGCGGTCGCATCCGCGCTCGGCTACGCCGACGGCGAAAATGCCCCGCTCGAGATGGTGGAAGGCCTGGTCTCGCGGATGACCGCGTCGGTCTCGGTTCCGGTGTCGATCGATCTTGAGGCGGGATATGGCGACACTCCGGATGCTGCCGCGCATTCGGCGGCGAGGATCCTGAAGGCCGGCGCGATCGGCATCAATATCGAGGACGGGCTTGTTGGCGGAAAGCGGCAGCTCGCCACTCCGGAGCAGCATGCCGCGAAGATCAGGGCGGTGCGGGACGCCGCGCAACAACTCGGCGTTCACCTCTTCATCAATGCGCGAACCGATCCGTTTCTGCTGAAGTTCGGCTCGCCCGAGCAATGCCTGAATGAGGCGGCAAGGCGTGCGAAGGTCTATGCCGATGCCGGCGCCGACGGAATTTTTGTGCCGGGGCTCACCGACCTCGCGCTGATCGAGAGGCTCGTCCAGCTGACGCCGCTGCCCGTCAACATCATGGTGACGCAAGGCGTGCCCGAAATCCCGGAACTCGCCCGTGCCGGTGTTCGCAGGGTGAGCCTCGGGCCGTGGCCGATGATGGCGGCAATGCGTGTCATCGGACAGGCGGCAGCCACGGTCGCCGCGAGCAAGCAATACGGCGCGTTTCTACAGCCCGACGGTTGAGCCCGTGAGCGCAGGCGATGCCACGGTCCGGCCGGACCATTCAGTCCGCGCCGGCCGGACCACCGGGTTCATGAACGAATTAGTCACTCGATCACTTCGTCTGCGCCGCTGACGACTGAAGCAGAGAACTCGTGGCCGAGCAGTTTGGCGGTCTTCAGGTTGATGACGAACTCGACCTTGGTGACCAGCTGGACCGGAAGATCAGCAGGCTTCTCACCCTTCAGAACCCGGCCGGCGTAGACGCCCGCGCGTCGATGCGACTGCACGAAATCTCCGCCATAGCTCATCAAGCCTCCGGCCGTCGGGAAATCCCGGGTCTGCGTGATTGCGGGCACACGATACTTCAGCGCGAGATCGGCCAAGCGCCGGCTGCGAAATGCAAAATAGGGATCGGAGGTGAATACAAGCGCGTTCGCCGACTCTCTCGCGACCGAAGAGAATACGGATTCGAACTCCTCCTCCTTGCTTGCCCGCAATATCTGCAGATGGACCCCCAAAGTTTCGGCAGCGGCCTGAAGCCTCTGCAGTTGTGAGCTGGCGGTTGGACTTGTCGGGTTGGTCACGACTCCCAATGTTGTCGCCGCCGGCAGGAGTTCGTGCATCAACTCGAGCCGCTTCGGCGACACGTCGACGCTCAGGCTCGAGACTCCCGTGATGTTGCCACCCGGCCGCGACAGGCTGTCCACCACACCCAGCTGAACCGGGTCGCCGCCCATCTCGAAAACAATTGTCTTGGTGACGCCGGCAGCCTTGGCGGCAAGCGCGACGGGCGCGCCGCCGGGCGCAACCACCACATCGACGTTGCGCGCGATCAATTCGCCGGCCAGTGCGGGCAACTGGGCATATTGCCCATTGGCCCATCGATACTCGATCGCGACATCGCGGCCCTCGACAAGGCCGGCTTCACGAAGTCCCTGGTGGAAAGCCTTCAGCCGGCTGCCAAACAACTCCGGCGATTCCGGACAAAGATAGCCGATCACAGGCATCGACGGCTTCTGCGCGTGCGAGGATGTGGTCCAAGCCGCGGCGGCGGCCATCAACAACAGGACCTCACGCCGGCCGGCGCGTCCGTGCGATGTTGCTGCACGAGAGTGAGCGCAACTCATGCTCTATCGATCCGCTGGCATTCGCCGTCGGCGAAAGTATATCCCACGATCCGAAACCAGTCGCCAATGGACTGCACCGAACCGCTCCTCGCGGCATCGGCCAACGCATCAAAAAGATATTCCGAACACCGGAATGGCGTCATCGAAGCCCTTGATTTGTCGACTCCCGATATCCTCCAGGGAGCGCTTGCCTCTCACGCTTGCGGCGGTCCCTGCGTCCATCAGGATTTCCCGATCTGCGGCAGATGCGCACAGGCGGGCGGCGAGATTCACGACACTGCCGATGGCCGTGTAATCGAGCCGGTCATCGTAGCCGATCCGCCCAACCGTTGCCGATCCACTAGCAAGCCCTATTCCAAAGCCAACCTGGTAGCCCCGCGACCGCCAGCCACCGATCAAGCCTTGCACGCGCTTCTGCATTTCGCTCGCAAGGTCGACGGCTCTCAGCGCCGGCTCCTCGACCGGCACGGGTGCGTTCACCAGCACCATCAGCCCGTCTCCCGAGAAGCTGATGAGCGTTGCTTCGAACCGCGCAATGACCCTGCCCAGAACCTCGTAATATTCGGACAGCACGCTCATGACTTCCTCGGGAGTGACGCCTGCGGAAAACGCGGTGAACCCGCGCAAGTCACAGAACACAACGACGACGTCGGTGCGGCGGCCATCCAGCACGCTGTCATCGCCGGCACGATCGACGAGATCGGCGACTTGAGGCGCGAGAAACCGCTTGAGCTTCGCGATCCGCTCCTGGTGCTGCTGCGCCAGCGCGAGCTCACCGGCCATCCTGTTGAAGCTGTTTGCCAGACGCTGAAATTCGTCCCCGGTCTGGATCGCAATGCGGTGCTCGAACGACCCGGCGCCGATCCGCTCCGTCCCCTCCTCGAGCAGCCTGATCGGCTCGGTCATCCGGTGCGCGAATGCATAGGCGAGCAGCCCTGCAAATACGGTGCTGCCCGCGAGAAGCACTGTGGTCCGTCGCAACGCGGCATAGATCGGGGCGTAAGCCTCGGAGAGCGGCTGCGCCACCACCACGGTCCAATCGGGACCCGCCACAGGAGCCGCGCGGGCAGCAACCCGACGTCCCTGTCCGTCCCGACCCGTTGCAAAGCCCGCTCCCGGGCCGATCGCGTCGCGTATGGTGCGAAACGGCTGAGAGGTTGTTTCTTCCAGCCCGCGGAGCACAAGGCTGATGTCGGGATGGGCAATGAGACGGCCCGGCCGGTCCAGCACGAAGGCGAGGCCGGTCTCTCCCACCTTGATCGCCGATACGACATCCCAGATCAGCTTGAGATTGACTTCGGCGATGACTGCGCCGACCGCGGACCGATTACCCACGAGCGCAATGGTCAAATACGGTTCCGAGCCTCTGTTGTAGCTGACATCGCTGAACCAAACCTGGCGCGCGTGGGCGCCGACGAGCGCAGGTTCAGCCGATCGGTCGGTACGACTTTCGATTCGATTGAGGCCGACCCGCGAGACGTAAAGACGCTCCAACCCATTGTTGTCGATCAGTGTCAGGCTGACGACGGCTGGCGCTTGACGAAACAGACGCAACGCATCGGTTCGGCGCCCCTCATCGGCCTCGTCGGTCCAGGGAAGCTGGACCAGCCAGCCAAGCTGGCTTGCGATGTCGGAGATGAAGTTATGAATTTCAGCGGCCGCGGACGTCGCCTGAACACCAAGCAACTGGTCCAGCCTTGCGCGCTGATCGCGGTAACCGAACCAGGCTTCGATCGACCCGTTGATCACGAGCGGAAGCGCGACGGCCAGGAACAGTCCGAGAAAATACTTTGGGAAGAGGCCGCGAAACCGATCTCGGACAATCATGCCCTGATCCCTGAAAATGCGACGGATATATCGATATGCGAAATGAAGCCTTGAAAATGAAGCCCCGGCGCTGCCGCCAACCGGCATCTTCTAGCATAATGAGCCGTTTTAGGCCGTAATGGGGCTGTTGTTCGACCCGGCCAAAGGACGCAGTCGGATCCGGCCGCCATTGCGCTTGCGTCGGCCCTGCAAAACCTTGGCCCTATAGAATTCCGGCATAGCTGGGCGAGCCAGATGCGAAGAGAATTAAGTCCCCGCCTGCCCTAAGCCTATCGGTGTGAGGACGCGCCAATGCGCGTCCCTTGTATTGACGCTTTTCTTCGCGAACCGGTACCCGGTTCGTTCGAAAACGCTACCGCCGAGGCCATGATGGACCAGATTGCCCTTCACCAGGACAGCGCGACCAGCCGGGACTGGCCGGTTGCGATCTACCGCACGCTGAAGAGCTTCGGCGTGGCGCAGGTGTCCTACGTCCCCGATGCGGGACATTCCAAGCTGATCAAGCTGTCGCACGCGGATGCCGACATCAAGACCACGGTGCTGACGACCGAGGAAGAAGGCGTGGCGATGGCGGCCGGCGCCTGGCTCGGCGGCGATCGCGCGGTGCTGTTGATGCAATCGAGCGGCGTCGGCAATTGCGTCAACATGCTGTCGCTGATGGCGAGCTGCCGTTTCCCGCTGCTGACGCTGGTGACCATGCGCGGCGAATGGGCCGAGTTCAATCCCTGGCAGATCCCGATGGGCCGGGCGACGCCGCAGGCGTTCGAGATCATGGGCACCACCGTGCTGCGGCTGGAGAACCCTGATGATGCCGAGGAGGTGATCTCGGCGGCCGCCTCGCTCGCCTATGACGGCGACCAGCAGGTCGCGGTCTTGATCTCGCAGCGGATGATCGGCCGCAAGAAGTGGACCAAGGAGACGCACTGATGTCGGCATCAACAGGCACTCTCGATCGCCGCGCCGCCGTGAAGGCGCTGCTCGCTGAGCGCGGCGACCTGCTCGTGATCTCCGGGCTCGGCTCCTCGTCTTACGATTTGTTCGATGCCGGCGAGCATCCCGGCAATTTCTATCTGTGGGGCGCGATGGGCGGCGCGGCGATGGTCGGGCTCGGTCTCGCGCTGGCGCAGCCGAAGCGCCCGGTGCTCGTGATCACCGGCGACGGCGAGCAGCTGATGGGGATCGGCAGCCTGCTGACCATCGCGACCAAGCAGCCCGGCAATCTCTCGATCGCGGTGCTCGACAACGGCCATTTCGGCGAGACCGGCATGCAGCCGAGTCACTCCGGCCTCGGCGCCAGGCTCGAAGTGATCGCTGATGGCGCGGGCATCGGCAGTGTCTCCGAGATCGCCGACATGGCCGGCATCGAGAACTTCCGCAACAGCCTGCGCGATCTCGGCGGCGGCCCGCGGCTGGCGCGCATTCGCATCGCCGCCGGCGAGGTCGAGCGCGCGCTGCCGCCGCGCGACGGCACCTATTTGAAGAACCGCTTCCGCGGCCATCTCGGCTTCAAGGTGAGCTGATGCGAAGCCGCGCTCAGGCGAGCTGGATATCCCAGAGCCCCTCGGCGCGCAGCGCGGCGACCTCGTCGCGCAACAGCTTCGCGATCAGCGTCATCGCATTGGAGCCGGGATGCTCGACCGGCGAGGCCAGGGTCAGCTCGCGCCGCGGCGCCGGCCGCGCGATGGCGGCGGTCTCGAGCCGGCCCTCCGCCACCTCGGCACGGACCGAGGACGGCGGCAGCAAGGTATATCCGAGCCCCTCCTCGACCAGGCTGGTCAGCACGCGAAACGAATCCGCCTCGAGCTTGACGTCGAGATCGATCTTCTTCTTGGCCGCGGCATGTTCGAGCAGCGCACGGAGGCCGTGCGAGTGACTTGGCAGCACCAGGCGCTGGCGCATCAGCCAGCCGAAATCGACCTGCTTCTTCGGCTTCAGCCCGCTGCCGCGCGGGCCGACCGCGACGATACTGTCGCGGCCGAGGCTCTGCACCGCCAGATGCAGATCGACCGACGGCCCGTAGATCACGGCAAGGTCCATCTCGCCGCGATGCAGCCACTCGATCAGATGGCCGCTGTAGCTCTCGACGATGCAGAGCGAGATGCCGGGATAGCGCTCCACCGTGCGCCGCGCCAGCCGCGCCGACAGCACGCAGCTCACCGTCGGCACCAGCCCGAGCACGACGCGCCCGGACGGCGCGCCGCCGGCGGACTGGATGTCGTCGCGGATCTGGTCGATCTGCCGCACGATACCGCTGGTGCGCGCCAGCAGCAGCCGGCCGGCGTCGGTCAGCACCATGCCGCGGCCGTTGCGCGTGAACAATTCGGTGCGCAGCTCGTGTTCCAGCAGCTTGATCTGCCGGCTCAGCGCCGGCTGCGCGACCCGCAAGGTATCGGATGCCTTGCTCAGGCTCCCGAGTTCCGCGACGCACGCAAAGGTCCTAAGCTGGCGGAAATCCATACTTGCCAATCCTGGAAGGCAGGTTCATACGCTATAACAAAACAGCATAGGGAGTTTACCGGGGCCCCACAACAGCGGGCGTTTCGTCCGTACGAGCATGATCCGGAAAAGTGCGAAGCGGTTTTCCGAAAGAGATCATGCTCAGACAACGAGCTAAAGCGCATCGCGCTTTTGGCGCAACCTCTCGGCAAGACAGAACAATGACCGCACACGATCAGAACATCGAAGACCATTCCGACATCCGCGACGCGGTAGCAAAACTCTGCGCGCAGTTTCCCGGCGAATACTGGCGCAAGCTCGATCGCCAGATGGCCTATCCGAAGGAGTTCGTCGATGCGCTGACGGAGGCCGGCTATCTCTCGGTCCTGATCCCCGAGGAATATGGCGGCGCCGGCCTGAAGCTGTCGGCCGCGGCGGCGATCCTGGAAGAGATCCAGCGCGCCGGCTGCAACGGCGGCGGTTGCCACGCCCAGATGTACACGATGGGCACCGTGCTGCGGCACGGCAACGACGCGCAGAAGGCCAAGTATCTGCCGAAGGTCGCGACCGGCGAATTGCGGTTGCAGGCGTTCGGCGTCACCGAGCCGACCAGCGGCACCGACACGTCGTCGCTGAAAACCTTCGCGCGCCGCGAGGGCGACCACTACGTCGTCAACGGCCAGAAGATCTGGACCAGCCGCGCCGAATATTCCGACCTGATGATCCTGCTGGCGCGCACCACGCCGAAGGAGCAGTCGAAGAAGCGCACCGACGGTCTCTCGGTGTTCATCGTCGACATGCGCGAGGTGAAGGGCAAGGGGCTGGAGATCCGCCCGATCCGCACCATGATGAACCACGCCACCACCGAAGTGTTCTTCACCGACATGAAGGTGCCGGCGGAGAATCTGATCGGCGAGGAAGGCAAGGGCTTTCGCTACATCCTCTCCGGCATGAATGCGGAGCGCATCCTGATCGCGGCCGAGTGCGTCGGCGATGCCAAATGGTTCATCGCCAAGGCGACCAACTACGCCAAGGAGCGCAGCGTGTTCGGCCGGCCGATCGGCCAGAATCAAGGCATCCAGTTCCCGATCGCAAAGGCCTACGCCTCGATGCGCGCGGCCGAATTGATGGTGAAGGAAGCCACCCGCAAATATGAGGCCGGGCTCGACTGCGGCGCCGAGGCCAACATGGCCAAGATGCTGGCGGCCGATGCCTCCTGGGAAGCCGCCAATGCCTGCGTGCAAACCCATGGCGGCTTCGGCTTCGCCGAGGAATACGACGTCGAGCGCAAGTTCCGTGAGACCCGGCTCTACCAGGTGGCGCCGATCTCGACCAATCTGATCCTGTCCTACGTCGCCGAGCACGTGCTCGGCATGCCCCGCTCCTACTGAGTTGTCAGAACATGCTGCCGCTTGAGGGATTGACCGTCATCGCCGTCGAACAGGCGGTTGCCGCGCCGTTCTGCTCGTCACGCCTCGCCGACGCCGGCGCCCATGTCATCAAGATCGAGCGGCCCGAGGGCGATTTCGCCCGTGGCTACGACGCCGCGGCAAAAGGCCAGAGCAGCTATTTCGTCTGGCTCAACCGCGGCAAGGATTCCGCCGTGGTCGACCTCGCCACCAAGGAAGGCCGCGCGCAGCTCGAGGCGCTGATCGCGGGCGCCGACGTGCTGCTGCAGAACCTCAAGCCAGGCTCGATGGACAAGCTCGGCTTCTCGCGCGAACGGCTGCGCAAGGATTACCCGAAGCTGATCATGTGCACGATCACGGGCTATGGCGACACCGGCCCCTATGCCGACCGCAAGGCCTATGACTTGTTGATCCAGGCCGAGAGCGGCCTTGCCTCGATCACCGGCGGCCCCGAGGGCGCCTCGCGCGTCGGCATGTCGATCGTCGACGTTGCAACCGGTGCCACCGCGCACGCCGCGATCCTCGAGGCGCTGATCGGCCGCGGCCGCACCGGAGACGGTGCGGACATCCGGATCTCGATGTTCGACGTGATGGCCGACTGGCTCACCGTGCCGCTGCTCAATGCCGAGGACGGCAAGTCGCCGAAGCGGATCGGCCTCGCCCATCCCTCGATCGCGCCCTATGGCGTGTTCCGCTCGAAGGACGGCAAGGAGATCCTGATCTCGATCCAGAGCGAGCGCGAGTGGAAGACGCTCTGCGCCAAGGTGCTGGGCCAGCCCGGCCTGCCCGACGATCCGCGCTTTGCCAATATGGTCGAGCGCGTGCGCAACCGCGCCGTCACCGACCAGATCGTCAGCGACAGCTTCGGCAAGCTGACGCGTGAGGAGTTGCTGGCGAAGCTTGCCGAGGCCGACATTGCCTTTGCCGAGGTCAACAGCATGGACGACCTCGCGAAACATCCCCATCTGCGCCGCATCGAGGTCGACACGCCGAACGGCAAGGTCAGCTATCCGGCGCCGGCCGCGATCGTGGTCGGCGAGAACAGGCACTACGGCAAGGTGCCCGCGATCGGCGAGCGCACCAGACGTTAGGCTGCAATGAGATCAGGCGCGATCGCAACCACGAACGAGCTGCGCCCCCTCTCCCGCTTGCGGGGGAGGGTTGGGGTGGGGGTGTCACCTCACAGGGACTCTTCAAGTGGAGAGAGCCCCCACCCGGATTGCATCTTCGATGCAATCCGACCTCCCCCGCAAGCGGGAGAGGTGAACCTTGCATGCCGCGCGAGCAATTTGAACATGCATCATCGCACTCACCTCCTCCCGGAGACAACCTCATGACCGACAAACTCGACCTCGATCATCTCCGCCAGTGGATCGGCCGCAGCACGGAGGCCTCCGACGTCGTCACCAAATATCTCGTGATGGGGCTGCGCGCGACGCTGTTCCAGGAGATCGGCGAGCCGAAGGCCGGTGACGCCGCGCCGTGGACCACGCATTGGTGCCTGGCGCAGCCGGTGTTTCCGATGTCGCAGCTTGGCCCCGACGGCCACCCGACGCGCGGCGGCTTCCTGCCGCCGGTGCCGCTGCCGCGCCGGATGTGGGCCGGCGGCGAGCTCGAATTCTTCGACAGCTTGCGCATCGGCGATGAGGCCAAACGCACCTCGAAGATCGCCGACGTCACGGTCAAATCGGGCTCGACCGGCACGCTGTGCTTCGTCTCGGTCAATCACGAGGTGACGACGTCGCGCGGACTTGCGGTGCGCGAGCGGCAGGACATCGTCTATCGCGAGATGACGAGCACGCAAGGCGCAGCGCCGGCCAAGGCGCCGCCGCCTCCGCCGGTCGCGCAGCATCGCGAGAGCCACGTCTCCGACCCGGTGCTGCTGTTTCGGTACTCGGCGCTGACCTTCAACGGCCATCGCATCCATTACGACCGCGACTATGTCACCAAGGTCGAGGGCTATCCAGGCCTGATCTTCCACGGCCCGCTGCAGGCTTCCTTCATCGTCGAGTTCGCCGCCAAACTGCGCGGCGGCAAGCCGCCGAAGAAGCTCGCCTATCGCGGCGTGCAGCCGCTGTTCGAGGGCAGCGAGTTCTCGATCAATGCCAGCGACAAGGACGGCGGCATGGAGCTGTGGACCGCGAATGCCGAGGGCCAGCCGACCATGAAGGGCACGGCGACCTGGTAACGCGCGAGCATGACGCATGTCATAATGCGAGGGAATAAAGAGGCGCTTTCATCAGCGCCTCGTATTCCCTATTGTGATCGCGTTCATCCCTGGATCGTAGATCATGAGTCGCTTCTGGAGTTCGGTCGTCCACAATCTGTCGCCCTACGTGCCCGGCGAGCAGCCGAAGATCGACGGCCTCATCAAGCTCAATACCAACGAAAATCCCTACCCGCCGTCGCCACGCGCGGTGGCGGCGATCACAGCGACAACGGATCGCCTGCGGCTCTACCCTGATCCCCGTGCAACCGCCCTGCGCGAGGCAATCGCGAGGCGCTACGGCGTCACGGCGGACGAGGTGTTCGTCGGCAATGGCTCGGACGAGGTGCTGGCCCACGCTTTCCCGGCGCTGCTCAAGCACGATGCGCCGCTGCTGTTTCCCGACATCACCTACAGCTTCTACCCGGTCTACTGCCGCCTCTATGGCGTGAGCTACGAGACCGTACCGCTCGACGCCGCGATGCGCGTGCAGCTTGCCGACTACCGGCGGCCCGGCAGCGCCATCCTGCTGTGCAACCCCAACGCACCGACCGGCACCTCGTTGCCGCGCTCCGCGATCGAGGCGCTGCTCGCCGAGAATCCCGACCGGCTGGTGGTGGTCGACGAGGCCTATGTCGACTTCGGCGCCGAGAGCGCCGTGCCGCTGGTCGCGCGCCACGACAATCTGCTCGTCATCCAGACGCTCTCCAAATCGCGCGCGCTGGCCGGCTTGCGGGTCGGCTTCGCGATCGGCCAGCGCCCGCTGATCGAGGCGCTGGAGCGGGTGAAGGACAGCTTCAACTCCTATCCGCTGGACTGCTTCGCGATCGCGGGCGCGGTCGCCTCCATCGAGGACGAGGCGTGGTTCGAGGAGACGCGGCAACGCATCATCCGGAGCAGAGAGGCGCTGGTCCGCAGCCTCATTGAGCTGGGCTTCGAGGTGCTGCCGTCGCAGGCGAATTTCGTGTTCGCCCGCCATCCCAGCCATCGCGGCGCCGATCTCGCCGCGAAGCTGCGCGCACGCGGCGTTCTGGTGCGGCATTTCCAGAAGCCGCGGATCGAGGACTTTTTGCGCATCACGGTCGGCACCGACGATGAGTGCGGCCGCCTGATCGGCCTGCTGCGCGGCATGGTCTGATAGCCGTTCACCGACGACGCAACTTGCGATCGACGGCGCCAACCTGCATAGTGATCGCGCGACAGGATGGCACGGTTCTCCGGGAAGGAGCGGTCATGCGATTTGCGATCGGCGACGCAACCGTCGACGTCATCGTCGACGACGACGATTTCGGCCTTCCGCTCGCCGAATTCCTGCCCGGCTACGATCGCGGCCTGATCGAAGCGCATCGCACCACGCTGGAGCCGGTGTTCATCGACCTCGCCCGAGGCCTCGCGAAACACGCGATCCAGAGTTTTGTGGTGCGAACCGGCGGCCAAACGCTGTTGATCGACGCCTGCATCGGCGAGCACAAGGACATCCCCGAGATCCCGGCCTGGCATCGGCGGCGCGGCAGCGGCTTCCTCGATCGGTTGCGCGCGTGCGGCGTCGACCCGGCCGGCATCGACGTCGTATTCTGCACCCATCTGCATGTCGATCACGTCGGCTGGAATACGCGCCAGGACAACGGCCGCTGGCAGCCGACCTTTCCCAACGCGCGCTATTTGTTCGGCCGCCGCGAGCTTGCGGACTGGATGACGCAGCATGATGCCGGGCGTGCTCCGCCGATCCACGCCCGCGCCCTGGAGCAGAGCGTCATACCGATCGTCGAGGCTGGCCGTGTCGATCTGGTCGACGACGGCCATCAGTTGGGACCGGGCCTGCGGCTGGTCCCGCTGCCGGGCCACACCAGCGGCCAGATGGGGCTGATGGTAGACTACGCACAACATCGCGCGATCTTTTGCGGTGATGCCGTGCACAACCCGGTGCAGATCTTCCAGCCTGGTCTGTCGACATCATCGTGTGCTGACCCGCAGCTCGCGGGCGAGACGCGCGCAAAGTTCCTGGCAGAAGCCGCCGACAGTGGCCGGCTCGTCATACCCGCCCACTTCCGCGGCCCGCGCTGTGCCCATATTCGTCGAGACGGCGGTGGCTATGCGCCGGTGTTCGACGCCCAACATCGGTGAGCAGCAACACCCGGCGCCGCAGCTCACTAGAGCAGGATGATTCTTGGTTGAATCTGCTTGCCGCGATTTCGGTTCACCTCTCCCCGTCGGGGAGAGGTCGGATTGCGCCTGGCGATGCGCAGCATCGTCCAGTGCAATCCGGGTGAGGGCTCTCGTTCACTCGATGGACCGTAATCCCCTCACCCGATTTGCTGCGCAAATCGACCTCTCCCAAAGGAGAGGTGAACCTTCGACGCCGTTCCAGCCGAACCTGGTCTCATCACGCTTTAGGTGAAGGCCGGGCGTATCATCCAGTCCATTGGAACCGAAACCCGGCTTGCGCGTTCCCCGCCCTGACGGAGGACGCCATGCTTAGAGACGAACAGGTCGCGGTTCTCTGCGACATCGCCCAATCCATTGCCTTCGCCGATGACGTGCAAGGCGAGGTCGACCGGCTGATCAGGGAGGGATACGTCGCCAAGGACGGCGACCTCTACGAGCTGACGCCGAAGGCCGAGAAGGTTTTGTCCGAGCGCGGCGCCTGCCTCAAGGCGTGACGCCGCCTATTCGGCCGGCGTCCACCACGTCCCCGGCAACCTTGACGCCGAGCTTGGCGGTCCGTTCGCGAAACTGCGCGATCGATCGCGCCGCCATGACGGATACTCCTGTTTGATCGCTCACTCCGGCAGCGGTTTGCCGGCCTGCTCGCGCACGATGTAGTCGGCGTACCAGTCCGGCCAGTTCGCATCGTGGCCGCCGGTTCGCTTCTCGTGCTCGCCATGCGCGGCTGCCGCGCGCCGGAGCGCCGCGGCAAGATCAGCGGATGAAGCGAAAGTCGTGCTGTTTCCGTCGACGCGACCGGGCAGACGCTGCGTGACCTGCTGCAGCAGCCAGACATTGCCGTCGGGATCGTTGAAGGTGGCGAGCGAACCATAGCTCGGCCGCTCCGGATCGGGTCCCTTGATGCGGCCCGCCGCCCCGCGATGAAACACCTCGCTGACATCGACGCCACGCGCGATCAGGTCGGCACGCGCCGCCTCGATGTCGTTCACGATCAGGAAGCGCGGCAGCGCGGATCCCTTGTCGAGATGGATCGAGGTCGGCGAGCCCGGCGGCGTCAGCTGCAGCGCCCGGGACCCGTCCGTCCTGACGAAATCGGCGTCGAGCCGCCAGCCGAGATCTTCATAGAAGCGCTTGGCCCGGTCGACATCGGACACGGGAATCACCACGACCTCGAGCTTCATGTCGATACCCGGTTTCCTGCTTTCGGTGCTCATGGCGCGCTCCTTGAAATGTGAGGGACCGGGCCGGAAACGCCCGTTGCACCCACGTTGACGATAGCGCATATTGCTATGAAAATCATAGCAACAATGCCGGATGAAGAAAACGTGATGGCAAGGCCAAAGGGCAATCCTGCTGACCAAACGCTGTGTCCGGTGGCGCGCGCGGAGACCGCGGTGGGCGATCGCTGGACCGTGCTGGTGCTGCGCGAGCTGTTCGCGCGCAACTATCGCTTCGAAGAGATTCAGGCCTATACCGGCGCGACCCCGCAGATGCTCACGGCACGGCTGAAGAAGCTGGAGGCGGACGGACTGGTGACGCGGCGCGTCTACAACAGGCGTCCGTTGCGCCACGAATATCATCTGACGGAGAAGGGCGCGGCGTTCTTCCCCGTGATGTTCGCGCTGCGCGCCTGGGGCGAGACCTGGTGCAAGTCACCCAGGGACGGTCTTTCCATGAACTATACGCACCTCAGCTGCGGCAAGCCGGCGGGGCTCGGTCCGGTCTGCCAGTCCTGCGGCAAGCCGCTGCATTGGGCGGACATGGTGGCGGAGCGAACGCCGAAATATCAGAGAGAGCGCGATGCGCGCTGGGAGGCCTTCAAGGCGACCCGCTGAACGCAACGACCGCGCCGGCGCAAGCGGACAATGCCCGTTCGCGCTGTCGCACATCCCGATCACGCGGGGCGGAGCCTCGCACAACACAGGAGACCACCATGCCATTCGTTCGCATCGACCTGAAGCGCGGCAAGTCCGCCGAATATCGCAAGACGCTGGGCGAGATCGTCTACAAGGCGATGCGCGAGGTGATCAACGTCCCCGAGAACGACAAGTTTCAGGTCATCACCGAGCACGACCGTGGCGATCTGAACTACGCCGACAACTATCTCGGCAATACCTACAGCGACGATCTCGTCTTCATCCAGATCACCATGAATGCCGGGCGCACCGTCGAGATGAAGAAGGCGTTCTACAAGCGGATCGTGGACGACTATCAGAGCCAGCTGCAGGGTCGGCCGGACGATGTTGTCATCAACCTCGTCGAGGTCGCCAAGGAGAACTGGTCGTTCGGCCACGGCATCGCCCAATACGCGAGCTGAACGCAGAACAGGAATGCGCCGGACGGACGGCCGCCTGCCCGGCGGCTTGCCGTCCGCAGCTTGCGGTCGGCGTCACCAGCACGCATAGTCCCGCCCGTGCACGAACAACAACAAACAGGGAGACAACCATGAGGACGATCGCAGCCGCGCTGTGCGCGCTCACGCTGATCGCAACCGGTGCGCAGGCACAGACGCTCAAGGACTTCATGGCTGTTGTCATGAAGAAATGGACCGCGCCGTTCGAACCGTTCCAGCTCATCGACAATATCTACTATGTGGGCACTGACGGGATCGCGGTCTACGTCATCAAGACGTCGCAGGGGTTGATCCTGATGGACACGGCGATGCAGCAGTCGACCGGCATGATCAAGGACAACATCGCCAAGCTCGGCTTCAAGGAGGGCGACATCAAGATCATCCTCAACACCCACGCCCATCTCGATCACACCGGCGGCTTTGCCGAGATCAAGAAGGAGACCGGCGCACAACTGATCGCCGGCGAGCGTGACAAGCCGCTGCTCGAGGGCGGTTACTATCCGGGCGACGAGAACAACGCCGATCTCGCCTTTACGCCTGTGAAAGTCGATCGCACCGTCAAGGAAGGCGACAAGGTGACGCTCGGCGACGTCACGCTCACGGCGCACACCACCCCCGGCCATTCGCCCGGCTGCACCAGCTGGGAGATGACGGTCAAGGACGGCAGCCAGGCGCACAACGTGCTGTTCTTCTGCAGCGGAACGGTGGCGCTGAACCGGCTGGTCGGCCGTCCGACCTATCCCGGCATCGTCGACGACTACCGCTCGACCTTCACCAAGGTCAAGGCGATGAAGGTCGACGTGCTGCTCGGGCCGCATCCGGAGGTCTACGACATGCAGGCCAAGCGGGCGCAGATGAAGGACGGCGCGCCGAACCCGTTCGTCAAGCCGGGTGAAAACGCGACCTATGTGGCGGGGCTGGAGCAGGATTTCGACAAGCAGTTCGCCAAGCAGACGGCGGCGCTGCAGAAGTCGAATTAGGTATCACAGCGAAAGGTCATACCGTCATCCTGAGGAGCCGCGAAGCGGCGTCTCGAAGGATCGACGGCCCGGTTTGTGGCCACGCATCCTTCGAGGCTCGCTCCGCTCGCACCTCCAGCGACAAAGGCGCAGCCTTTGCGCGGGGATGACGTGGAACAGCCGCCGATACGATTTTCAGCCGTTGCTGCGGCCACACCGTCAGGCAATCCATCGACAGGTGGATTGCTTTTCCAATGTGGCTTGGAGCACGAATTCGTGGATTGAAGACTGCGCCGCTTCTGTATATGGCAGGGTCCTGCTCACCTACCTTCTCGATGAGGCGCCTGTTGAGACTGCTACTTCTGGTGTCGCTGCTCGTGCTCTCCGTTCCCGCCTGCGCACAGGACCAGCGCTTTCTCGACAGCCTGCGTCACGTCGAGCCGGCAACAAGGCTTGAGCAAGTCTGCGACTATGCCGTCATGTCCGACATCAACCGCGATACCGGGCGACAGGCCGACAGGGCAAAGTCCGACGTCACCTCCAGCCCGTCGCGCCATGGCGATACGGTGATCGCAAAAGGCGGCGCGTTCCGGAGCAAAGGCCAGTGGTTCTCGTTGAGCTATACCTGCAAGGGCACTCCCGACCACCTGCATGTGACCAGCCTGCAATACAAAGTCGGTGAGGCGATTCCGACGTCGAAATGGGCGTCGCTGGGCCTTTGGCGCTAGTCTGAGCGAGCGGAACGTTTCAACAGGCGCAGCCTTCATCTCCGCTTCCGGTGCAGCCGGCGGATCGCATGCAGCCATCTCACCGCGCAGCGCGGCCACGAGCAGGCGCGAAGGCGGCGGATATCAATCCTTTGGCTCGTTCTTGGTCAACTGTCCGGTGTGCGGGTCGATGTGCAACTCGTACGTCTTCCCATCCTTCACTGCATCGCCTTCCCAATGGCCGTCGTCAGCCTCCAGATCCGTGATGTTCGTGTAGCCCAGACTATGGAGCCGATCGACGATCTGTTGCTTGGTGAGCCAGTCCGCGCCCGGAACGTCGGCGAGCGCTGAAGTGGACAGAACAGCAAGGAACAAAACGAGTATCGTCTTCATGCGTGCCTCCTTCGCTTGACCATCTCTTATCCGCGGCCGGAACTCGTGCCACACCTCAACGCCGACCGGCTGGTGGGGTTGCAGGGCATAGGTCAAAAGCGGAATATTCCGGCGCAGGCTCAAGACGCTCGGCACGCCTCACCTTGGAGCATGACGTCGGCTGGTGCTCGATTGGACAGCGTCCGAACCGTATCCTAGAACGATCAGACGATCCAAGACGCGCTCGTTGGACGTCTCCGTTGCCCGTAACGAACGTGTCACCAACTCCCGGGGTTCAATGATGTCGTCGCGCAAACCCGCCGCCAGCAAAGGCAAGACCGTCACCGTCAAGGACGCCACATTCGGCTTGCTCCGCGCGTGGGGCATTAAGAAAGTGTTCGGCAATCCCGGCTCGACCGAGCTGCCGTTCCTGAGCGACTGGCCCGACGACATCGACTACGTGCTCGGCCTGCAGGAAGCTTCCGTCGTCGGCATGGCCGACGGCTATGCGCTGGCGACGCGCAATGCCGGGTTCGTCAATCTGCATTCGGCGGCCGGCGTCGGCAACGCGCTCGGCAACATCTACAACGCCTATCGCAACCAGACCCCGCTGGTGATCACCGCGGGCCAGCAGGCGCGCTCGATCATGCCGCTGCAGGCCTTCCTCTATGCCGAGCGGGCCTCCGAATTCCCTAGGCCTTACGTGAAATTCGCGGTCGAGCCGGCGCGCGCCGAAGACGTACCCGCCGCGATCGCGCGCGCCTATTATGTCGCGATGCAGCCGCCCTGCGGGCCGACCTTCGTCTCGGTGCCGATCGACGACTGGGCGCATGCGACGCAGCCGCTCGACGCGCGCCAGGTCAGCCGCGAGATCGGCCCCGATCTGTCGGCGATGCAGGCGCTGGTGGCCGCGCTCGGCGAAGCCAAGCGCCCTGCCCTCGTCGTCGGCCCGGCCGTCGATCGTGCCGAGGCGGTCGACCTCATGGTCGACGTCGCCGAGAAGTCGAAGGCCGCGGTCTGGGCCAGCCCGTTCTCGGCGCGCTGCTCGTTCCCCGAGCGGCATCCGCAGTTCGCCGGCTTCCTGCATGCCGCGCCGGGCCAGCTCTCCGACGCACTGCGCGATCACGATCTTGTCGTCGTGGTCGGCGCGCCGGTCTTCACTTTCCATGTCGAGGGCCATGCCGCGATCTTCGACGGTTCGACCACGATCTTCCAGATCACCGACGATCCGGATGCCGCCGCGATGACACCGACCGGCCACAGCATCGTCGCGACCATGAAGCCCGCGCTGACGGCGCTGCTCGAGATGCTGCCCGAGATGCTGCCCGAGACCAGGCGCACCGCGCCGGCCGGCCGTGTCCTGCCGCCGGCGCCAGCCGCCGGCGACCCGATCCCCGCCGAATATGCGCTGCATGCGCTCTCGGCCGCGATGGGCCCCCACGATGCGCTGGTCGAGGAAATACCGTCGCACCGCCCGCTGATGCAGAAGGCGATGCCGATGCACGGCCAGGACAGCTTTTACACCATGGCGAGCGGCGGCCTCGGCTACAGCCTGCCGGCCGCGGTCGGCATGGCGCTCGGTCGACGTCAGGGACGCACGGTTTGCCTGATCGGCGACGGCTCGGCGATGTATTCGATCCAGGCGCTGTGGACATCGGCGCAGCGCAAGCTGCCGCTGACGGTCGTCGTGCTCAACAATTCCGGCTATGGCGCGATGCGCTCGTTCAGCCAGGTGATGCAGGTGCGCAACGTGCCGGGCCTCGATTTGCCCGGCATCGATTTCGTCAAGCTCGCCGAAGGCATGGGCTGCGACGCCGTGCGGGTGACGAAATCAGCCGAGCTCGCCGGCGCCTACAAACGCGCCCTCTCGCACCAAGGCACCAGCCTGATCGAGGTGATGGTGGATTCCGCGGTGCCGCTGCTTTACGCGCAGAAGGCGTGAAGATCGGGCCGATCGTGCCGGACCTTCGGCACACGTAGTGAGGAAGCCACCGGCGGTAGGGTTCCCTCCCCCCTTGCGGGGGAGGGTTAGGGAGAGGGGTGCCGCACGGCTCGCTCTCTCAACACGAGTCTCAGCATAACGCGGTCGAAGTTGCGAAAGCGAGACTCACTTCAACCATCTCGCCCGGGGCTTACCCCTCTCCCCAGCCCTCCCCCGCAAGGGGGGAGGGAGCCTGATGAGCGTGCTCACCTGACAAGATCGGACTCCTGCTCCAGCGCCGCCGACGGCGTCGGCACCTCGCAGCCGGTGGCGCAGCAGCGTCCGGGCTGCTTCGATACCCGCTGTCCCTGGTCGACAAGGCCGCGGCCGAGCAAATTCTCGACCAGCTCGGCCTTCTCCATCACCGGATAGTTGCGCCAGATCTCGCGCTTCATCGCCTCCGGTGAGCCGCCGCCGTGCAACGAGATCACCGAATACCAGCCGGCCTCGTGCGAGACGGTGAGGTCCTCGATCAGCCGCGCCACCTCGGCGCGCTGATCGGCCGGGATATCGGGACGTCCGCCCATGACAGCGGCCAGCGACGCGCGCGTTTCCGGATTGTGGTCCTCGTCGGGACCCGGCAGCGCGACGATCAGCCCGCCGGAGACGTAATGCGCGACGCGGTGCATGTCGTAGATCTTGGTCGCCAGCAGCAGCTTGCCGATGTTGGAGAACACCGCATCCGGCATCACCGAGCCCGCCGGGTCCTTCGTGCAGTAGACCGAGGAGGCGACGCCGCAGGCGTAAAAGCTTTCGGTAATGGTGATCAGCTCGACCATCGCCTCGCGGATATGCGCGTGCTTCTCGGCATCGAGTCCGTTGGCCTCGATCATCAGCGCGCCGGCGCCGATCAAGAGATCGCCGAAGCCGGCACGGGCGCCGATGCAGGAGTGGCGGTGGTGCGTGGCGTAGGACGTGGTGAGGAAGCCGCCCTCCTCGGTCTCGCCGGCGAGGAACACGCGGTCATGCGGCACGAACACGTCGTCGAACATCACGACGCCGACCGACTGGCCGTACTTGGCGGAAAATTTCGCCGCGGCATCGCCAGCCCGGCCGGCCGGGCGCGCGACGATGGTGACGCCGGGCGCATCGACCGGCACGGCGCAACAGACCGCGAAATCCTTGTCGGCGGGCACATGGGTGCGGCACGGCATGACAAGGAATTCGTGCATGTAGGGCGCGCCGGTCACGATCGCCTTGGTGCCGCGGATCACGATGCCGTCGGGGCGGCACTCCTTGATATGGACGTAGACGTCCGCATTGGCCTGCAGGCCAGGACGCTTCGAGCGGTCGCCCTTGGCATCGGTCATGGCGATGCCGAGCGTCAGATCCTGGTCCTGCACCTCGTGCAGATAATTGAGGAAGCGCTGGCTGTAATCGGTGCCGTGGCGATCGTCGGTCAGCCTGGTCGCTTGATAGAGACCGTTCAGCGCATCATGGGTCAGGTAGCGCTGCGCGCAGCCCGACGTCCTGCACACCAGCCGCACCGCCTCGAGCTTGTCGAGCAGGTCCTGCGAGCTCTGATTGATGTGGAGCATGCGGTTGACGGTCTTGCCCGAGGTACCCTGCCGCGCCGTCATGATCGGCACGTGCTCGGGCTGCAGCGCGAAATCATAGGTCACGCCGACGCCCGCCACGCCGGGCGCCAGCAACGGCTCGTCCGCCACGCTCGCAACGGCCGCGCCGTTGACGAACACACGCGGCTTGTAGCGGCGCAGGGATTCCCGGTAGTCCGCAGCCGTCATCAGCATGGCGCTTCTCCCTTGCTCATTTATTCTAACGTTGTTAAATTATCTAACGCTGTTAGAATTGAGTCAAGAACGGATTCGCCGGGCCATGCAGATGCGCGAGAGCAGGAAGGAAGCGGTCAGCCGCCACAAGCGGGAGCTGATCCTCGACGCGGCGCGCAGCGTGTTCGCGGAGGAAGGCCTCGAGGGCGCGAGCCTGCGGGCGATCGCGACGCGGGCCGGCTACACGCCGGCAGCGCTGTATTTCCATTTCGATTCCAAGGAAGCGATCTATGCCGAGGTGCTGCGGCAATCGCTGGCCTCGCTCGGCGAAGCCGTCAGCGCGGCGGTCGCGACGACACGCGGCGCCAAGCAGAAGCTGCACGCCGCAGGCATGGGCTTCTTCCGCTATTATGCGGAGCACCCGCGCGACCTCGATCTCGGCTTCTACCTGTTCCGCGGCGGCATGAAGCCGGCCGGGCTCGGCCATGACCGCGACCACGCGCTGAACGCCGCACTGGAGGCGGCACTGCATCCGATCGCCGAAGCCGCTGAAGCGCTCGGCGCGTCGAGGCAGAAGGCGAACACCGTGATGGTCGACTGCTTCGCGCATGCGACCGGCCTGCTGCTGTTGCTGCACACCGGCCGCATCAGGATGTTCGGCGCGTCGGCGCCCGATCTGATGGACGCCTATCTGCGCGACAGGATCGCACAACTCGCCAGGGAGTGACCCGGATTACGCTTCGCTTCATCCGGGCCGGTCTCACTTCCCGTGCGCTTCCCGCATCTTGGCCTGGATCTTGGCCATGCCGCCGATCCAGCGGTCGTAATTCTCGGTCTTCTTGCGCATGTAGCCGAGCACCTGCGGGTGCGGCAGGATCAGGAAGGTCTCCTGCTCGATACCCCTCAGCGCATCCTGCGCGACCTGCTCGGCGGAAAGATCGCCGTCGCCGGATTGCGGGCCCTTCGGGATCGAGCGCAGCATGTTGGTGTCGACGCCCTGCGGGCAGAGGATCGAGACCTTGATGTTGTCGGCGCGGTGCGAGATCGCGAGGTTTTCCGCAAAGCCGACCGCGGCGTGCTTGGTGGTCGAATAGGCCGGGCTGCCGACCTGCGACAAGAGGCCGGCGGCCGAGATCGTGTTGAGGAAGTAGCCGCCGCCGCGCGTCTTCATGCGCGGCACCAGATGCCGCGCCGCATAGACATGCGCCATCACATGGATCGCCCAGCTCCGCGACCACGGCTCGTCCGAGGTGCCGCCGGCGTTCACCGACAACGGATCGAAGCCGCCGCCGATGCCGGCGTTGGAGCAGAACAGCGCGATCGGGCCGAACATGCGCTCGGTCTCTTCGATCACGTGCAGGATGTTCTTCTCCTGCCCGACGTCGCATTTGAAGGCGGCGCCGCCGACCGTGGCCGCGATCTTCTCGGCCGCGCCGTGATCGAGGTCGACGACCACGACCTTCGATGCGCCCGCGGCGTGGAATGCCTCGCACAACGCCTTGCCGATGCCATTGCCACCGCCGGTGACCACCACAACCTTACCTGCCACCTGCATGGCCATCCTCCCGATATCTTTGCTTGCACACTGTCGCTTTACCCACTCGCTCCTGCGTGTCCCGTCACCCCCGCGCAACGGCGAAGCCGTTGTCGCTGGAGGAGCGCGGCACGCGCGTCTCGAAGGGTCGACGGCCACCAGCCGGGCCGTGCATCCTTCGAGACGCGCTCCGCGCTCCTCAGGATGACGGGACAAAGCGCAACGGGCGTATCACGAAGCATGATAGCCCATTCGCCGCAGATGGCGAGAGCTTCAGCTGGCCAGCACGACGTCGAACACCGCCGTATAGTGGCAGGCGGCCCCGAGCAGCACGAAGCAGTGCCAGATCGCATTCTGGAAACGCAGCCGGCGCCAGGAGTGGAAGATCACCCCCAGGCTGTAGAGGATGCCGCCGGCCAGCACGAAGCCGAGCGCCATCGCCGGCAGCACCTTGACGACGGCGTCGTAGAGCATGATGCCGCTCCAGCCCATCGCAAGGTAGAGCCCGACCGAGAGCCGGTCGAAGCGGCCGGGATAGCGTAGCTTCAGCCAGATCCCGACGATCGCCACGCACCACACCCCGACCAGCAACGCGATCGCGAAAGTGCTGTCCTTCAGTTCCACGATGAACGGCGTATAGGTCGCGGCGATCAGCAGATAGATCGCGGAATGATCGAAGCGCCGCAGCACCCATTTGGCGCGCGACACCGGCCACAGATTATAGGTCGCCGACAGCACCAGCATCGCGAGCAGGCCGGCGACATAGACCGAGACCACGGCGATGTCGAACGGGCCGGCATAGACCGCGGTCAGCACGATCAGTGCGGTGGCGGCGACCAGCCCGAACGCGACGCCGACGAGATGAATGACGCCGTCGGCGATCAGCTCGGCACGGTCGTAGTTCCACAGCGCGGCGCCGGCCGCGTGGATCGAGGTCGAGGCAAGTTGCTTCAGGCGGAAGACCGTCATGCAGGCTTTCCCGTGGGCCGATAGACGATGGGTAGCGCGGGCATGGTGACGCGTTCAATTCCCTTGCCCCCTGACAATCCCCTCGCCTGTAAAGGCGCCGGAAATGTGAAGCTTGATTTTGGCCCGATAATCGCCACTTTGCGGGTGATCGCCCGCCCCTTTTGGTCCCTCCTGCCGGGTTTTTCGTTAACCCTCCATGCCCCCCAGCTTCACTGATATCGTCGAGGAAGCCCGTCTCTCGGCGCGGGCGCTGCTCGACTATGGCGAGGGCTTCTTCAACCCGACGGTGCGGCTCGGCGTCACCGGCCTGTCGCGCGCCGGCAAGACCGTGTTCATCACCGCGCTGGTGCACGGCCTGACCCGCGGCGGCCGCTTCCCGGTGTTCGAGGCCTATGCCTCGGGGCGGATCGCGCGCGCCTATCTCGCCCCGCAACCCGACGATGCGGTGCCGCGCTTCGCCTATGAGAACCATGTCCGGACATTGGTCAAGGAGCGGACTTGGCCGAGCTCGACCACCGACATCTCCGAGCTCCGTCTCGTGATCGAGTATCAGCGCCAAAATGGCGCGGACCGCACGCTCACCCTCGATATCGTCGACTATCCCGGCGAGTGGCTGCTCGACCTGCCGCTGCTCAACAAGAGCTACGAGCAATGGTCGGCGGAAAGCCTTGCGCTGTCGCGCGAGCCGCTGCGCGCCAAACTCGCGGCGCCCTGGCACGCCCATCTCGCGACGCTGAAGCCCGAGGCCAGAGAGGACGAGCAGGCCGCGCTCACCGAAGCACGCCTGTTCACCGACTATCTGCGCGCCTGCCGCGACGAGCGCTTCGCGATGAGCCTGTTGCCGCCCGGCCGCTTCCTGATGCCCGGCAATCTCGCCGACACGCCGGCGCTGACCTTTGCACCGCTCGACGTGCCCGCAGGCGGCAGCGCGCCCGACGGCTCGCTGTGGGCGATGATGCGGCGGCGCTTCGAGGCCTACAAGGACGTCGTGGTGCGGCCGTTCTTCCGCGATCATTTCGCGCGGCTCGACCGCCAGATCGTGCTGGCCGATGCGCTCGCCGCATTCAACGCCGGCCCCGAGGCGCTGCACGATCTCGAGGCCGCGCTCGCCGGCATCCTCGACTGCTTCCGGATCGGCCGCAGCACGATCCTGAGCGCGCTGTTCCGGCCGCGCATCGACCGCATCCTGTTCGCGGCGACCAAGGCCGACCATCTGCACCACCAAAGCCATGATCGGCTGGAGGCCGTGCTGCGGCGGATCGTGGCCAAGGCCGCCGAGCGCGCCAAATATGCCGGCGCCGACATCGACGTCGTCGCGCTCGCCGCGGTGCGCGCCACGCGCGAGGCGCAGGTCCAGCGCGGGCGCGACCGGCTGCCGTCGATCCTCGGCACGCCGGCGCCGGGCGAGGTCGCCAATGGCGAGCGGCTTGACGGCGAGACGGAGGTTGCGACCTTTCCGGGCGACCTGCCCGACAATCCGGAGGAGTTGTTCAACGGCGGATTCCGCGGCCTCTCAAACTCAGGCGCCGAGACCGCCGATTATCGTTTCCTGCGCTTCCGTCCGCCAAAGCTGGAACGAAACGGCGATGCAGAGCCGGCGCTGCCTCACATCCGCCTTGACCGCGCCCTCCAGTTCCTGATCGGAGACAAACTGCAATGAACGAGAAGACGCCCCCGCGGCGGCCGGCGACGTTCAAGCTCGACGATCCCGGCGTGGTCGTGATGGATCCGGACGACGGCGGCCACCTCACCCGCGGCACGATCCAGATCGTGCCCGAGGCCGAGCCCGCGCAGCTCCCGGTCCCGGTTGATACGCCGCTGGTGCCGGTGCGCCGCGGCTTCCGCTGGGGCACGCTGTTCTGGAGCGCGGTCGCGGGCCTCGTGGTGCTCGGCACCGGGCTTGGCGTCATCAACCTGGTCGAGGACCTGTTCGCACACAATGAAGGCCTCGGCGTCCTCGGGCTGGGACTCGCCGTCATCGCCGCGGTGGCGCTTGCGGTCGTCACCACGCGCGAGCTGGTCGGTCTGGCGCGGCTGGCGACCATCGAGAAGCTGCATCTGCGCGCCGCCGAGGTGCTGATCAGCGACGACCGCGCCGCAAGCCGGGTGATCGTCGCCGATTTGCTCAAGCTCGCGCACCAGACCCCGCAGCTCGCCCGCGCCCGCAGCACGCTGCAGAGCCATACCGACGACATCATCGACGGCGCCGACATGATCCGCCTCGCCGAGCGCGAGCTGATGACGCCGCTCGACGAGGAGGCGCGACGCTTGGTCTCGACCGCCGCGCAACGCGTCTCGGTCGTCACCGCGGTCAGCCCGCGCGCGCTGTTCGACGTGCTGTTCGTGTTCGTGGCGAGCTTGCGGATGATCCGGCAGCTGGCACGGCTCTATGGCGGCCGGCCCGGCGCGCTCGGCATGATCCGCCTGCTGCGCCACGTCATCGCGCATCTCGCCATCACCGGCGGCATGGCCGCCAGCGACAGCCTGATCCAGCAGATGCTCGGTCACGGCATCGCGGCAAAACTGTCACAACGCCTCGGCGAAGGCATGCTCAACGGCCTGTTGACCGCCCGCCTGGGCCTCGCCGCGATCGACGTCACCCGCCCGCTTCCCTTCAACGCCCTGCCACGCCCGGCGCTAACGGATCTCGCGAAAGACCTGATCCGCAAGCGCGAGGAAGAGGAATGAGTTGCTTGCCTCGCCCCGCTTGCGGGGAGAGGCCGGAATTTTCGCGAAGCGCAAATTCCGGGTGAGGGGGAGTCTCCGCGAGACCAACTCTCGCCGTCCCCGCGGAGACTCCCCCTCATCCCGACCTTCTAAGAGCGAGCTTCGCTCGTCTCGACCCCGCAAGCGGGGAGAAGGAGAAGGCCAGCACGCGCCAGCGGAAGAAGGTGGTGTCCGGCGGCGGCGACAGATCGGGCGTCCAGCCGCTGATCTTCTCCAGCGAATAGGTGTCCATCACCATGCCGCGCCAGCTCCGCGTCACGCGCTCCAGCGGCTGGCGCACCGCCGTCGTCTCGCTCCACAGCGGCAGATTGTTCTCGGGCTCGCGCCCGACATAGACGCCGGCGTGATTTCTGATTTTGCTCATGCCGGGATCGGCAAAGCCCTGGAAGCGGCCGCGCTCGTTGATTTCGATGACCGTCACCTTCCCGCGCAGCAACCAGCGCAGCATCGCATAGGTGCGATAATCCGTGGTCGCGACCCAGGTTGCGCCGGTCGACTCAACCTGCGCCAGCGTGCGCGCAGCCACCACATCGTAGCCCGCCTCGGTGCCGATCGGATCGGTGCGGCCGATCAGATTCCACGGCGCGAACATGTAATAGAGGAAGACGCAGACGACGAAGACGATCCCGGTGGTGATCGCGGTCCGCGCCCAATAGACCGTCGATTTGACGAGCCCGACCGACCAGCCCTCGAACGGCATCCGCGTGACGTTGATGGCAATTGCCGCGAAGCCGGCGGGCCACAGGAACATCGGCCAGGTGTCGCCGACCCGCAGCGTCAGGGACTTCCAGAGGAAGTAGATGAACGGCACCAGCACCGCGGTCGCCAGCAGGATCGCGACCGGCTCGCGCTTGCGATAGCCGCGCCATGCCGTCAGCGCGGTGCCGAACAGCGTCACCGGAAGCAGCACGAAGCCGACCAGGCCGAACTGCATGCCGACGAATTCGCCGACGGTGCGCAGCGTGAAGGCGCGCTCGGCGGTGGCGCGCACCGCCTGGAAGCGGAACGAGGCCCAGTCGTGCCCGGCATTCCAGATCAGCACAGGCGAGAACACGATAATCGCGATCAGCGCGGCAAGATACGGATACGGGCTGCGCAGCCAGCGCCAGCGCCAATCCGGCACCAGCGCAAAGGCGAGCACCGCCGGCGCGAACATGATCGCGGTGAATTTCGACAGCAGCGCCAGCCCGGCAAACAGCCCCGCGGCGAGCCACCAGCGTCCGTCACCACTTTGTGCAAGCCGGACCAGCGACCACAGCATCGCCACCGAAAACGGGATCAGCGCCGTATCGGGCGCGACCTTGGCCATCAAGAGGCCGTAATACAGCGCCGCCTCCGGCAACAGCAGCGCCAGCATCACGGCGCGGACGTTGTTGGCCGTCACGCGGCGGACGATGTCGGCGAGCAGGAGCTGGGTGGCCAGCATCGCCACGATGCCGCCGAGGCGGACGCCGAGATTGGTGTCGCCGAGGATCGCGGTGCCGAAGCGGATGAACCAGGCAACCATCGGCGGATGGTCGAGGAACGACAGCACGTTTTCCTTCGACCAGGTCCAGTAATAGGCCTCGTCGGTGCGCAGATCGAGCGCATGGGCGTAGACCAGCCGCATCGCGGTCATGGCAACGATCACGGCGATGACGCCCCGCCAGTCCGGCGCGCGCGAACGGGCCGGCTTAACGCTGTTGTTATCGGCTCCAGGTTCGGCTTGGGCTATCGTCACGGCGCGCTTTTTGTTCGACTCTTAACGGAGTGTCAACGTGCCGCGCGGCCCGCTCTCACGGCTGGTCCGGACCCGCGACGGTGTTCAGCGCGGGAATTAACCACTAGACTTGCCGATCATGAATCACATGGCCTCCCCCTCGCGCGAGCATTTGCAGGACATGGCCCGCGGTATCGGCCTGCGGCAGGTCCGCATCGTCACGGGGGCGATCATGTTCGCCTACCTGATCAGCCATTTCCTCAACCACGCGCTCGGCAATATCTCGACGCAGGCGCTGGCGATCGGGGTCTACTACCACACCGAATTCTGGCAGTTCCTGCCGGTCGCGATCGTGTTCTACAGCGCCTGCCTGGTGCATACCGGGCTCGGCATCTGGGCGCTCTATCAGCGCCGCGAGTTCCACTGGAAGGCGATCGAGCCGCTGCAACTGACGCTCGGCCTCAGCATCCCGATGCTGATCGTCGCCCACGTCGTCGGCGTACGGCTCGGCCAGACCCTGTACGGGCAAGAGAAGCTCTACCCCCAGGAGCTGTACACCTTCTTCATCGCCTCGCCGAACCGGCTGTGGCAGATGCTGGCGGTGCTGGTGATCGCCTGGGTGCATGGCTGCATCGGCCTGTATTTCTGGCTCCGGCTGCGTCCGTTCTTCAAGCGCGCCGCGCCGTTCCTGCTCGCCGGAGCGGTGCTGATCCCGACCCTGGCGATGCTCGGCATCTACCAGGGTGGCCGCGCCACGATCATCGACTATCAGGACCCCGACTGGCGGCGCGAGGAGCTGTCGGTGCAGAAGCTCGGCACCGCGGCGCAGGGGACCACGCTCGAGAAGATCACCGACGGCCTGACCGTCGGCTATCTCGGCCTGCTCGGCCTCGTGCTGCTGGCGCGCGGCGCGCGGGCCCTGCTGGAACGCCGCGGCGGCATGATTGCGCTGTCCTACGGCAACGGCCGCACGCTGCGGGTACCGAAGGGATTGAGCGTGCTGGAAGCAAGCCTGCGCTACAACGTACCCCATGCGAGCGTCTGCGGCGGCCGCGCGCGCTGCTCGACCTGCCGCATCCGCATCATCGGCGACCACAACGGATTGCCCGAGCCCTCGCCGCGTGAGGCCTTCGTGCTGCACCGGGTCGGCAATGACGATCCGTCGATCCGGCTGGCCTGCCAGTTGCGGCCCACCGCTGACTTGAATTTCTTCCAGCTGTTCCTGCCGAGCACGACGTCGGCCAACGCGCACGCCACCAATCCGGCACGGGTCGGCCAGGAGTGCTATCTGGTCAGCATGTTTGTCGACATGCGCGGCTCGACGCAGCTTGCCGAGAAGCGGTTGCCGTTCGACACCGTGTTCATCGTCAACCGCTTCCTCGGCGCGGTGTCGCAGGCGGTGCTGGAAGCCGGCGGACGGCCCAACCAGTTCATCGGCGACGGCATGCTGGCGCTGTTCGGGCTTGCCACCGACCGGCAGGTGGCCTGCCGCCAGGCGTTGCGCGCGGCGGCGCTGATCGCAACCCATATCGACGAGCTGAACCAGTTCCTGAGCCACGATCTGCGGGAGCCGATCCGCTTCGGCATCGGCATCCATGGCGGCGAGGTGATCGTCGGCGACATCGGCTATCGCGACCACATGGTGTTCACGGCGCTCGGCGATGCCGTCAACGTCGCGGCACGGCTGCAGGACATGACCAAGGCGCTGGCCTGCGAGGCGATCATCTCGGACGAGGTGCGCGTCACCGCCGGGCTGGCCGCCGATGCCCTGCCGGCGCAGGAGGTCGCGATCCGCGGCCGCAACGAGCCGATGACCGTGCGCACGGTCGAAAAGACGCAGCTCCTGTCAACGCTGGTCGACGACCGGCGTGCCGTCGCGGCCTGACCGGTCCATCTCCCTCTTTCCGAATGTGACCTGCCGCACATCCGACGGTGCGTTCAGCAGAGATGCTCGAACGTGCCCGGTGCCGGATGCGACTGACTGGCGATGGGTAACACTGCAACCGCGCCGCGACAGAGCTCAACGCGCATCCGAAGGAGAAGACCATGTTTCGCAAAGTCACGCTCGCTCTCGCCACTGCCGCAACCCTCGGTGCCGCCGCGCTGGCGCCGACCGCAGCTTCCGCCAAGCCGTTCTTCTGGCATCCGCATCACCATCACTTCTGGGGTGGCCCGGGCGTTGCCGTCGGCTTCGTCGACTCCGGCTGCTACGCCACCCGCCTGGTGCTGACGCCCTACGGCTATCGCTATCGCACCTTGAACGTCTGCTACTGATCGAACCTTCTACCTGGATGGAAACGCCCCGGTCGCGACCGGGGCTTTTCGTTGTTGCGACGCAACGCTGCGAAAGCTCAATTGACTTGCCGTTCCCCGGTGCGACATTTGGGCTGCGTGCATTCCATGGTGCGAAGGTGCGCAAGGTAATCTGGGGCTGGTGATGACCGGCTCACGACAGAACAGCTTCGGAGGAAGCGGGATGCTCGATCGACGAGACTTGATGAAGCGCGCCGGATTGGCCGCTTTGGTGACGGGGCTGGGATCAAGGGGCGCATTCGCCCTCGACACCGTGACGCTGCCCTTTGGCAATGGCGAGCGGCCGCTGGTGCGCTACCCGCAGAAGCGCCCGATGATCGGCCTGACCGCCCGCCCGCCGCAGCTGGAAACGCCGTTTGCGGTCTTCAACGACGGCCCGCTCACGCCGAACAATGCGTTCTTCGTCCGCTATCACCTCGCCGACCTCCCCTACAATCTCGATCCGGACAAGTTCACGCTGGAGATCAAGGGCAAGGTCGACAAGCCGCTGAAGCTGTCGCTGAAGGACATCAGGAAGCTGAAGGCGACCGATATCGTTGCAGTCAACCAGTGCTCCGGCAACAGCCGCGGCTTCTTCAGTCCGCGCGTCGCCGGCGGCCAGCTCGGCAACGGCGCGATGGGGTGCGCGCGCTGGCACGGCGTGCCGCTGAAGACCGTGCTCGACATGGCCGGCGTGCAGGCCGGAGCCAAGCAGGTCACCTTCAACGGCATGGACGGTCCGGTCAGCGACAAGACGCCGGATTTCGTCAAGGCGCTCGACATCGACCACGCACGCGACGGCGAGGTGATGCTGGCCTGGGGCATGAACGGCGAGGACCTGCCGTTCCTCAACGGCTTCCCGCTCCGCCTCGTGGTGCCCGGCTATTACGGCACCTATTGGGTGAAGCACCTCAACGAGATCACCGTGATCGACAACGTGTTCGAGGGCTTCTGGATGAAGTCCGCCTACCGGATACCGGATACGCCGAACAATGCGGTCGAGCCCGGGACCGCACCGAAGGCGACGATCCCGATCAATCGCTTCACGGTGCGCTCGTTCATCACCAGCGTTGCCGACGGCGCCAAGCTGAAGGCCGGCCGCACCATGCTGCGCGGCATCGCCTTCGACGGCGGCAAGGGCATCAAGGAGGTGATGGTCTCGACCGACGGCGGCAAGAGCTGGACGCCGGCCAAGCTCGGCAAGGACCTCGGCAAATACGCCTTCCGCGAATGGAAGCTGCCGGTGAAGCTCGCGGCCGGTCCCGCAGAGCTGAAGGTGCGCGCCACCAACAATGCCGGCGATACCCAGCCGATGGATCCGTTGTGGAATCCGGCCGGCTATCTGCGCAACGTCGTCGAAACCGTGCGCGTCACCGCGGCGTGAGGAGAAGCATCATGACCAGCAAGCTGCTTCCATCCCTCGCCGCGATCGCCATGTTGTCGATCGGCGCCGCCGTCGCCGCGCCCGTGAACTACACGGTCCCCGAGGAGACCGCGGCCTTCAAGCCGGGCCCCAACCTCGATGTGGTGCAAAACAACTGCACCGCCTGCCACTCGGCCGACTACGTCAAGACCCAGCCGCAGGGCGAGAAGTTCAAGAAGGACTTTTGGCAGGCCGAGGTGACCAAGATGATCAAGGTCTACGGTGCGCCGATCGACGAAGCCGACGTCGGCAAGATCGTCGAATACCTCTCCGCGACCTATTGAGAGACGGCCGGTTGATCCCCGCACGCCGGCCGAAAAGGCAGCGCGCGGGACCATCGATCCAATTCGGTACACTGGAACCGATCCGTTTTTGCAGCGCATCAATTGACCACGAAACGGGCAATCTGGCGTCAAACCCCCGCAAAGCGGGTTGTTTCCGGTCAAAAACACACCGTCGTTTGATCTACCCAGCTTTTTTCAAACTGCTATCCTGTCGTTGCGGACAAGCCGGTTTGTGCGGGGGCCGGCTGGTCTGTTTTCGATTGATTCCGCGGAGACGACTGGAATGCCCAAAGGTACAGTGAAGTGGTTCAACCCGACGAAGGGCTATGGATTCATCCAGCCCGCAACGGGCGGCAAGGACATTTTCGTGCATATTTCAGCAGTTCAGAAGGCTGGCCTTCAGACCCTGAACGAAGGCCAATCCGTCGAGTACGAAGAGATCGCAAATCGCGGCAAGACGTCAGCCGAGAATCTCAAGGTCTAGCGTATTAGCGCCAGATCCGGCGGCGCACTCTCGGATACCGTCCGGGAGTGGGGGCCGACCCAACATCAGACAACGTGACGTTCGGCGGGGCGGGCACGATACCCGCGCGCCACGGCGTTGAGCTTTTTTTCGGCCGCCATCGCCAGCGCGCGCCGACGTTCATCCTTTGCTCCAGCAAAGCGCGCCGCCGCCGAGTTGCCGCGTCACAGGCAGGTGCCGCTCTGACCGTTGCCGCACGGCACCCGCTTCGACAGCTCCTGAACCTTGCGCTTCGACTCGGCCTGCGCCAGCACGTCGAACACGCTTGACGGCGTGAGCTGCGTTGCCTTGCGGAAGTCCTCGGTCGCCTTGTCGGCATGGTTGAGCGCCTCATACGCCTTGGCGCGGGCGAACAGGCCCTCGACGGTCTCCTTCTGCGCAATCGCCCGGTCGAGATCCTCGACCGCCTTGTCGTAGTTGCGCAGCGCCGACCAGGTGATGCCGCGTAATGTCAGCGCCGGCTGATAATCGGGCCGCGCAGAGAGGATGAAGTTGAGATCCTTCATCGCGTTATCCGGCTTCTTCAGCCCGAGATAGGCCCGGGCGCGCAGCACATGCGGGAAGGCATCGTTGGGCGCCCGCGTGATGATCTGGTCGAAGGCGGCGATGGCACGGTCGTACTGGGACGAGGTCAGCATGGCGAGCCCGCGGCCGAGCTGGGCCGTCGGATTGTTCGGGCTTCGCTCCAGCACGCCGTCGATATCGACCAGTCCCTCATCGGCGCGGCCCTTGAGCATCAGCGCGAGGCCGCGCCACGATTTGGCGACCAGATTGGTCGGCACCAGCGCCAGGGCCTGATCGAAATCCAGCAGCGCCTTGTCGAGCTGGTTGAGGCCGATATGGGCGAGCCCGCGCTCGGTGAAGGCGAGCGTCTCCTTGGCATTCAGCGAGATCGAATGATCGTAGTCGGCGAGCGCGTCCTGCACCTTGCCGGTGCCGGCCTTGACGAGGCCGCGCGCCAGATAGGCCAACGAATTGTTCTGATCGAGCGTGATGGCACGGCCGGCATCAGCCTTGGCCTCATCGAACTGCCGCATGCCGGCGGCATTGAGCGCGCGGGACGCCAGCAGCTGCGGATCGTCCGGCTTGAGCTTGAGCAGGGCATTGAGATCGTTGCGCGCGTCCGCCAACCGGCCGAGCCGTGAATAAGCCAGTGCACGCAGGCGCAGCGCAGCCTCGTTGCGGGGGTCGCCGCCCAGCACCTGGGTTAGATTGGCAACGGCGCCCGCATTGTTGCCTTGTGCGATGAACTGCTTGGCCTGCTCGACTTGCTGGTTACCCGCCGCCGGCGCGGCTGGCCGCGCCGCCGTTGCACCTGGCGGCGGTGCGGCCTGCGGCGGCGCGGCGCCGCCTGCTGCCTTGGCGAGTTCGGCCTGCATCGCGACCGCCTGCTGGCGCTGCTGCTGGATCTCCTTGTTGTCGGGAAGAACCGTCAACAGCCGGTCGAAGTCGGCAATCGCGCGGGCATAGTCGCCCTTGGCGCTGTAGAGCTGGGCGCGGGCGAAATAGGCGCTGCGCTCGGCCTGCGGCGCCTGCGCGATCGCGCGCGAGAAATCCTCGATCGCTTTATCCATGTCGCCCTTGCGGCGATAGGCCTGACCGCGCCAGTAGAACGCATTCGGCGTGCTGGCGTTGACGGCAATCGCGGTGTTGGCGTCGGCCAGCGCCGCATCGGGCTGTCCGGATTCGACATAGGCCCGCGCGCGCCCGACATTGGCGGCGGGGAGATCCTGCCGCAACGTGATCGCCTGGCCGTAATCCGAGATCGCATCGCTCCAGGCGTGCTGGTCGGCGCGCAGATTGCCGCGCGCCAGGAAGCCGAACGGGTTCTTCGGCTCGAGCTCGATCGCGCGATCGAAATCGGCGCGGGCCTGATCCGGGCTCCCTTTGCGTTGCTGGACATAGCCGCGCGCGATCAGCGCCGGCACGAACTGTCCATTCAGCTGCACCGCCGCATCGGCATCGCTGAGGGCCTGATCGATCTTGCCGCGCGCGATGTCAAATCGCGAGCGGCCGGTGAAGGCCTTGGTGCGATCCTCGGTGGAGCGTGCGGTATCGTTGATGATGCCCGAGCACGCCGCCTCGGCCTTGTCCGTCGGCGGCCCGCTGCAATCCTCGGCATCACCCGCGCGCGCCGGGCCGGCGAACAAAGGCCCAAGCAGCAACGCAAGCGCCAGCAGCTGCGGGAAACGAACGCCGCCGGTGGCGGCATCAATGCAGATCGAACGTGAACGCATGTGGTAGCCTCGGGTTGACCGAATGCTGCCGGTGTTAACGCGTCACTTGGTTCTTATGGTGATCGGCGCTGAACGTATTTTTTGGAACCATATCGTTCGAAGCTTGCTGTTCGAAGCTTGGCGTTCGGTTCCAGCATCGCACGGAACGCTATCGCTACGATCAATGAGGATGGAACAGCGCGGAACGCGCAGCTGCAATGCTCAGTCGTTCAATCTTCCGTCACCCATTTGGCGACGGTCATGACGTCAGGCGGTTGCAGATAGCCGCGGGGCCAGAGATCGACGGCCCATTCCACCTTGGTCGCGCGCTCGACGAGAACGGCGGTGTTGTGCGGCGTTTGCGCCAACGAAAATCCGCGGTAGTGGGGATCCCCGACGTCATGAAACCTGAACAGGTTCCACGCCTGCATCACCAGCATCAGGCTGGTCGTGTTCCGCGTCGTGTCCCAGCAATCATAATTGTGTTTGTCGTCGTTGGCGCGGAAGTCCGCTTTCGCCACGCGCTTGTCGGTGCCGAGGATCGGCCCCATGCGGCGGTCGAACCAGATCACGGCCTTTTGCACGGCCGCGCGTTCGGCGGCGGCATTGGCGCGGCCCGCGGCCATGATCTTGGTCAGGGCCGCCCGGTCGGCCGCGCTGAAGTCAAGCATCTCGCGACGCCGGCAGACGAAGCCGTAACAGACCGTCATCCCCGTCGCCGACGGCGGATAGATCGAGACCGAGGAATAGAGCTGCATGACGCCGGAGCTGAGCTCGGCTGCGCGGGCCGGCGCCACCGACGGCAGCGAGAGCATGAGCAAAGAAAGCGCGCCGGCAAATCCGGCCTGCATCGCTCGTATCGGCTGATCGGCGTCTTTCATGAACCACTGCCCCAACTCAACCAAAGGATTATCGCGGGTGCGTCGCGATGCCAAGACATCCGGCGCATGGCTGTGGATCGGAGCGGCTGCATGTCAGCCGACCGGCAGCGGCGCGTCGCGCTTGACTTCCTCCATCACCGCGTAGGTTCGCGTCTCCCGTACGCCCGGCAGCGCCAGCAGGGTTTCGCCGAGGAAACGGCGATAGGCGGTCATGTTGGCGACCCGCGCCTTGACCAGATAGTCGAAGCCGCCGGCCACCATGTGACACTCGAGCACTTCCGGCGCGCTCTGGACCGCCCTGGCGAACTTCTCGAATACATCAGGCGTGGTCTTGTCGAGCAGCACCTCGACAAACACCAGAAGACCAAGCCCGAGCCGGTGCGGATTGAGCCGCGCGCCATAGCCCTCGACGAAGCCGTCACGCTGCAGCCGCTTCAGCCGCTCGCCGACCGAGGTCGGCGACAGGCCGATCCTCTCGGCCAGTTCCACATTGGCAATCCGGCCATCCCCTTGCAGGATCGAGAGGATTTTGCGGTCAGTCTTGTCGATCTCTGTCATATCTACGGTTCTTCGCGAATTGGTCCTGATTTTCTAAGGCAAATCTGCTAATTTGTCTATCGAACTACGGTTCGCTAGCGCGTACGTGTTCCCATGCAATCTCAAGGAACCGCCATGCCAGACCCGTCGCCGCTCCCACCCCCGTTCACCGCGCCCTACGCGCCCGACGACGCCGCCATCGCCGCCCGCCTGCGCCAGGACGCGAGGCTCGGCGCAGAGGCGGAGGCACGGATCGACCGCACCGCAACCCGCCTGATCGAGGCGATCCGGGCCAACGACGATCCGCTCGGCGGGGTCGAGGACATGCTGCGGGAGTTCGCGCTGTCGACCAAGGAAGGGCTGGCGCTGATGGTGCTGGCGGAGGCGCTGCTGCGGGTACCCGACGCGCGCACCGCCGACCAGTTCATCGAGGACAAGCTCGGCCAGGGCGACTTCGTCAACCACGAGACCAGATCGAGCGCATTCCTGGTCAACGCCTCGGCCTGGGCGCTCGGCATGTCGGCCCGCGTGATCCAGCCCGGCGAGACGCCGCAGGGCACGATCGGGCGGCTGACGAAGCGGCTCGGTGCACCGGCGGTGCGCGCCGCGACGCGGCAGGCGATGCGGCTGATGGGCAGCCATTTCGTGCTCGGCGAGACCATCGAGGCGGCGCTGTCGCGCGCGCAATCGCATACGGCGCGCGGCTCGCGCTATTCGTTCGACATGCTTGGCGAGGGTGCGCGCACCGCCGACGATGCGCAGCGCTATTTCGAATCCTACGCCCGTGCGATCGATGCGATCGGCAAGGCGGCCGGCGATCAGCCCCTGCCCGACCGGCCCGGCATCTCGGTGAAACTCTCCGCGCTGCACCCCCGCTTCGAGGCGGTGAGCCACGCGCGGGTAATGACCGAGCTGGTGCCGCAGCTGATCGATCTCGCGCGCCGCGCCAAGGCGTTCGACCTCAACTTCACCGTCGATGCCGAGGAGGCCGACCGGCTGGAGCTGTCGCTCGACGTCATCGCCGCCGCGTTCGCCGATCCCTCGCTCGCCGGCTGGAGCGGCTTTGGCCTCGCCGTCCAAGCCTATCAGAAGCGCGCCGCCGACGTGATCGACTATGTCGATGCGCTGACGCGCGCGCTGGACCGCAGGATGATGGTGCGCCTGGTCAAGGGCGCCTATTGGGACACCGAGATCAAGCGCGCGCAGGAGCGCGGGCTCGACGGCTATCCGGTGTTCACCCGCAAGGCGATGACCGACCTGAACTACGTCGCCTGCGCGCGCAAGCTGCTGGCGCTGCGGCCGCGGCTGTTTCCGCAATTCGCCACCCACAACGCGCTGACGGTCGCAACCATCCTCGAACTCGCCGACGATCCCTTGAGCTTCGAATTCCAGCGGCTGCACGGCATGGGCGAAGCGCTCTACGCCCAGCTCGGCGAGGACCGGCCGGAGATCGCCCACCGCACCTATGCGCCGGTCGGCAGCCACCGCGATTTGCTCGCCTATCTGGTGCGGCGGCTGCTCGAGAACGGCGCCAACTCGTCCTTCGTGGCACTGGCCGCGGACAATCGCGTGTCCATCGTGGACCTGCTGCGCCGCCCGGCCGAGATCGTCGGCGCCGACGACAAGGCGTCGCACTCCGCAATTCCGTTGCCGGCCGAGCTTTATCGGCCGCAGCGCGAGAACTCGCACGGCATCGAATTCGGCGAGCGCAAGGCGCTGGGCGCGCTGACGTCGGCGATCGCGGCCGAGCACAAGGCCTCGCCTTCCACCGCCCCATCAACAACCGAGCAGGCGAATGCCGCCGTTGCCGCGGCGCGCCGGGGCTTCAAGGCCTGGAACGCCACGCCGGCCACAAAACGTGCGGCGATCCTGGACAAGGCCGCGGAGCTGCTTGAGCAGCGCCGCGCCCACTTCCTCGCTTTGCTGCAAAGCGAGGGCGGCAAGACGCTCGATGATGCGCTATCGGAAGTGCGCGAGGCGATCGACTTCTGCCGCTACTATGCCGCGCTGGGGCAAACGCTGTTCGGCGAAGGCGAGACGATGCCGGGTCCGACCGGCGAAAGCAATGTGCTGGAGCTGCACGGCCGCGGTGCGTTCGTTGCGATCTCGCCGTGGAATTTCCCGCTTGCGATCTTCCTCGGCCAGGTGACGGCGGCATTGATGGCCGGCAATGCGGTGATCGCAAAGCCGGCCGAGCAGACGCCGCGCATCGCAGCCGAAGCGGTCGCGCAGCTGCATCAGGCCGGGGTGCCGCCATCGGCCCTGCATCTGGTCCAGGGCGACGGCGCGGTCGGCGCCGCGCTGGTGGCGCATCCCGCCATCGCTGGGGTCGTCTTCACCGGCTCGACCGACGTCGCGCGGTCGATCAACCGCACGCTCGCGGCCAAGGACGGCCCGATCGTGCCGCTGATCGCGGAAACCGGCGGCATCAATGCCATGATCGTCGACGCCACCGCGCTGCCCGAGCAGGTCGCCGACGACGTCGTGACCTCGGCGTTCCGCTCCGCCGGTCAGCGCTGCTCGGCGCTGCGGCTGTTGTTCGTGCAGGACGACGTCGCCGACCGCATGATCGAGATGATCGCGGGCGCCGCGCGCGAATTAAGGATCGGCGATCCCTCGGAACCGTCGACGCATATCGGACCGGTGATCGATGCCGAGGCCAAGCAGCGGCTCGATGCGCATATCGCGCGGATGAAGCAGGAGGCGCGGGTGCATCTCGCCGGCGAGGCGCCATCAGGCAATTTCGTCGCGCCGCACATCTTCGAGCTGTCGGCGGCCGGGCAACTGAAAGAAGAGGTGTTCGGCCCGATCCTGCACGTGGTGCGCTACCGCGCCGACAAGCTCGGCGAGGTGCTGAGCGCGATCGAGGCGACCGGGTTCGGGCTGACGCTCGGCATTCATTCCCGCATCGACGACACGATCGAGCACGTGATCGACCGCCTCCAGGTCGGCAACATCTATGTCAACCGCAACATGATCGGCGCGGTGGTCGGCGTGCAGCCGTTCGGCGGCAGCGGCCTCTCCGGCACCGGCCCCAAGGCCGGCGGCCCGCATTACCTCGCGCGCTTCGCCACCGAACAGACGATCACGATCAACACCGCCGCCGCCGGCGGCAATGCGGCGCTGATGGCGGGGGTGGAGTAACGGACACCGTCATTGCGAGCCAACGGGTCGCGCGAACGCGCGCCCGATGACAGGCTCCGCGAAGCAATCCATACCTCCGCAAGCCGAAGCATGGATTGCTTCGTCGCTCCGCTCCTCGCAATGACGGCCAACAACCCGTTGCATCGTGCCCCCCAGATGGGTCAAATGGCGGTCCGATCGGGATCATTGCTTGCGATAATTCCAGCTACCGGAAAAACACCAACAAGCGCCACGGGAGCGACGGCACGATGGAAAAAGGCATTTTTGACGGGCTCAAGGTCCTGGACTGCGCGAGCTTCATCGCCGCGCCCGCGGCCGCCACCGTGCTGTCCGACTTCGGCGCCGACGTCATCAAGATCGAGCCGCCCGGCGCCGGCGACCCCTATCGCAATCTGCCCAATCTGCCCGGCTATCCATCGAGCGAGCACAATTTCGCGTGGATGCTGGAGGCCCGCAACAAGAAGAGCCTCGCGCTCGACCTCACCAAGCCCGACGCGCAGCAGGTGCTGTACAAGCTCGTCGCCGAGGCCGACGTCTTCATCACCAACATGCCGCCGCAGGTGCGCCAGAAGCTCGGCATCACCTACGACCATCTCGCCCATCTCAACGACCGGCTGATCTACGCCTCCTTCACCGGCTATGGCGAGAAGGGCGAAGAGGCCAACAAGCCCGGCTTCGACTCCAACGCCTATTGGGCCCGCTCCGGCCTGATGGATCTGGTGCGCGCCGACGAGGAGACCACGCCGGCCCGTTCCGTCGCCGGCATGGGCGATCACCCTTGCGCGATGGCGTTCTACGGCGCGATCGTCACCGCGCTGTTCCAGCGCGAGAAGACCGGCAAGGGCTCGCATGTCTCGACCAATCTGATGGCCAACGGCGTCTGGGCCAACGGCGTGCTGGCGCAGGCCAAGCTCGCCGGCGCCAAGTTCAAGAAGCGCAAGCCGCGCGAAGAGGCGCTGAACGCGGTCACCAACCACTACAAGTGCAAGGACGGCCGCTGGCTGATCCTGTCGCTGCTCAATGAAGACCGGCAATGGCCGACGCTGGCGCGCTGCATGGGCCGCGAGGACCTCATCGCCGATCCGCGCTTCGCCACCAAGGCGGACCGCCATGCGCGCTCGGTCGAGCTGATCAAGATCTTCGACGAGGTATTCGCTAGCAAAGACCTCGCCGAATGGCGCAAGATCCTCGACGGCAACGGTCTCGTGTTCGGCGTCGTCGGCATCCTCGACGACATCCCGAACGACAAGCAGATGATCGAGAACGAGGTGCTAGTGCGCTTCGAGAACGACACCATGCTGACCGTCAACAGCCCGATCTTCATCGACGGCGCGAGGAAGGTGCAGCCGCGCAAGCCGCCCGAGGTCGGCGAGCATTCCGACGAGATCCTGCGCCAGGCCGGCTACGACGATGCCACGATCCAAAAGCTGCGCGCATCCGGCGCGGTGGCGTAGCGGATCGATCTCCGTAGAGCGTCGCTTCAGCGCTTCATCCAGGCCCAGACGATGGCCACAACGATGATGCCGATGATGACCGCGAGCCCGATCGCCCAGCTGCTGACGCGGACGGCGCTGACCGCCTGACGTTCGGCCTCGTTGGCCGCGATCTCGCGGTCGCGCTGCTTGTCCTGCTCGGGAGCACTCATCGGCCGGTCTCCGCTCAAGGCTGGGCTGTTCGGGGCGTGGTCGCGACGCGGAATGTAGCATCGAATAATGACGCGCAGCCGCTTCGGTTCCGGCCGAAATCACCGGCCCTTCACGAAGCACATCCCGATGCGCGAGGCCTTCCCGGCCACCTGGCAGGCAAGGCCCTCGGCGCAGGTCCAGCCGCGGAAGCTGCGGTCGATCTCGGCGGGCCTCGCGCCCGGCAGATAGCAATGCGCGCCCCAGCCGTCGCTGTATTCGGTGCCGGCAAGCTCGGTGCTGCCGCGCAGTTGCGGCCGGTTGGAGAAGCCGCGCGAAAAGTCCGGCGCCTTGCCGTCGCGGAAGCTTGCGAGGATATCGCGGCGGCGGGGTTGGTCGCCGAAGAAATGCGGCGAGGCCGGCACCACAGTGGAGTTCGACGGCTTTGCCGCCATCCAGTCGACGCCGGGGAAATGGAAGCCGCCGATGCCGCGGGTCTGGTGGCAGCCGGCGCAGGTGACATCGTTGAGGCGCCGTTCGAAGCCGGCCAGCGACTGGATGTTTTGCAGCTTCGTTCCGTCGGCCGCGGCCTTCTGCAGGGCGCCGACGATGTCGCCATCCGAGAACACCGCGTTGCCGGCTGTGCCCTCACCCTGCACCATGCCGAACTCGGGCTCCAGCTCGCTGACATCGAAACCGGTCGGCGTCGGCGCGACCGCTGAGGTCGCGAGGAAGCGATCGGGGACCAGCAAGGTGCCGCGATCGAGCTCGGCAAAATGTTTGGGATCGAGCAGCCACGCCTTGAAGTCGCGCCTCAGTGCCTCGTCCGCCAGAATGCGGTCGCGATCGATCTGGTTCTCCAGCGGCGCCTCGGCAAAGCGCTTTGCCGCGCGGTCATAATCGAACACCTTGAGCAGATAGTCGGTGCGGAAATCGCGCACCGCGGATTTCGGCGCGTGCGCGATCTGCAGATTGGTCTCGATGCGATCGATATTGCGCGCGTCGATCAGGTCGAGCGGACCATCCTTGCCGAACAGTTTCTCCATCGCCGGCGGCGCGCTGCCGATCGCGAGCCAGCGCCGCGCGATTTCGCGGCAGCCGAGCGATGCGTCGTTGCCGTCACCCTTCGCCTTCAGCACGAGGTTCAGCGTCATCGGCAGCCGTTGCGAGACTGCGTTCTCGCCGATCGGCGGCACATCGGGGCGGGTCAGCCGGTAGATCAACCGGATCTCGCCGCAGTCTTTCGGCGCCACATAGGCGCGGTCCATGCGGTTGACGATGCCTGACAGCACGAAGCGGACGTCGGGGGATTCAAGCGGCGCGCGATCGAACAGCTGAAACGCGAAGCCGTCGCCGACACCGATGCTCTCATTCGGCAGGCTTGCCTTATGCTTTGCGACGTAGCGATCGAATTCGCGATCCAGCGCCTCGCGCACCGGAATCATCGCGGCGAGCCCGAACAGATCGCGGTTGGACAGCGGCGTGTCGGCGGAACGCTCCGGCGCAAGCATCCGGCCGAGGTTGAAGCGGCCATGATCGAGCTCGCGCAGGATGGCGGGATCGATGACAGCCGCGCCGCGCTCGAGCACGCGATCCTCGGCAGCCTGTACGGGCGCAACGCCGCGGAGCAGGACGGACATCAGCAGGAGGCATTTCAGCGCACGGCTCATGCCCCACTAACACCGCGCGGCAAACCCTATTCAAGAAAAAAGGCGCTTCACATCGTGGTGAAGCGCCTTGGTGTTGTCGCGTTTCGGCGATCAGCGCGAAACGATCAGGCCCTTGCTGGTGACGACCACCCAGCGGCCATCCTGCTTGCGGATGGCGTCGACACGGCCGAGGCCCGGGACGGGGTCGCCGGCGTAAACCTCGTAGATGCCGCCGCGGCCCTCGATCAACGCGCCGCCATTGCCGACGTCGCGCAGCGACCAGCCGTCGACCACCGGCAGGCGGCCGACCTCGGGCCTGGGCGCGGCCGGGGCCGCCGCGGCAGTCGCCGGGGTGATCGAGCCCGTGACCTCACGGGCGGGCGTCGCCGCGGCGACGGTCGTCTGCGGCGTGGCGCGGAGCTTGTCGACCGCCTCGCTGAGCTTGTTAAGCTTGGCCATCGGCTCGGCCTGGGCCTTCTCGACCTTCTCGATCCGGTCGCTGGCCTTGCTGAACTGGGCCTGGCCGGCCTTGGCGGTCTGCTCGACGCTGGCCTTCAGCGCGGCGATTTCGGATTCGATCCGGGCGAGCGCGGCATCGGCCGCTTCCTTCGCCGCCGCGTCCTTGGCAGCCGTATCCGTCGCGGAGGCGACGGCGGGGGTGGCAAGATGGCCGAGCCCCGCGGTCGCGAGCGCACCGCCAACGGCGCCGGCCACGGTCGCCAGCGCGATCACCGCGGCCATCGCCCCGATCCGGCGCGGGCCGGCCGGCTTGCCTGCCGCCTTGGCCGCCTGCTCGGCGCCCGGCCTGGATGCGGTCGCCTCATGGTCCCAGGTGCGGTCACCCGGCGCCATGATCATCAGCTTGCCCGGAAAATGCGGCTCTTCCCGCTTGCCGGTCTCGACCTTGGGCACGTCCATATTGGTCGGCTCGACCTTGGCCTCGACCTTCGGCTCGATCGTGGACCCGATCTTGGGCTCGATCTTGGGCGGTTCAACCTTCGAGGGTTCAATCTTGGGCGCGTCCATCCGGGGCGCGTCCGCCTTTGGCGACGTCTCTTCCTGCTCGGGCGCAAGCCGGGGAGCTTCGACACCGGTCGCGGCCATCACGGGCTCGCTTTTCGCCGCCGTTTCGGCGCCGGTTTGACCGCTGACCGGCTCGCTCTGCTGCTCACTCACGTTCAAAGTCTCCAGACTAGGTTGACAATTCGGTAACTTTTATTGCTTGCGAAATGGTTACCCCGCTCCGCCATTACCTAAATTTTAGGGAGTTTTCCGGGCCGGATTTGGGCGATGCTGCCCTGCGGCAATCTGCGCCGCTTCCGTTTGCGCGCGGCGCTTTCCCGATTAACATACCGCCATCTTCCAGCCAGAAGGCAGGAGAGCGCCATGACGATCGAGAAATGCATCAAGGAATTTGGTGTCGATGACGTCATCTTTGAGGAAGGCTCGACCGGCCGCGAGCTGTTTGTCGTGCTCGACGGCAAGGTCGACATCGCCAAGATCGATCGCGGAAACAAGACTGTTATCGTCAGCCTCGGCAAGGGCGAGTTCTTCGGCGAGATGGCCGTGATCGACGGCTCGGCGCGCTCGGCGACCGCGATCGCCTCAGCGCCCGCGACGCGGGTGATGCGGATCAACCACGCCCGCTTCGTCTATCTGGTCAGCCAGCAACCGGCGTTTGCGCTGATGGTGATGGATGCGCTCTCGAAGCGCCTGCGCGCATCCAACGCGGTCACTTACCGGACGGCGGCAACCCCATGAGCGACCGCAAGCCAAGCCCGTTCAAGACGCTGTTCGACGCCGAGGTCGCAACGCTGATCCAGGCTGCCGACGACGTCTATCAGATCCGCTTCAAGAACCGTGCGGCGAACGCCTATCTGGTGCGCGGCAGCAAGCGGACGATCATGATCGACGTCGGACTGTCGACCAACTATCCATCGCTCATTGCCTGCCTCAACCATCTCGGGGTGACGCCCGAGATGATCGACATGGTGGTGCTGAGCCATGAGCATCTCGACCACATCGGCGCGGCCTATCATTTCCACGGCAGCGCCTATATCGCCGCGCACCGGCTCGCCGCCAACAAGATCATGCTGCGCGACGATTTCTCGATGCTGCGCAAGATGTTCAACGAGCCGAACGTGCCGATCGATATCGACATCTGGCTCGAGGAAGGTAACCTGATCGACCTCGGCAATTTCCGCCTCAACGTGATGTACACGCCCGGCCACACCTCGGCCTGCATCACGCTGTTCGACCAGGACAAGGGCCTGCTGTTCGCCGCCGACACGCTGATGCCCGGCGGCGTGATGGGCGGCGTGTTCGGCTCCGGCTCGATCGCCGACTACATCCAGTCGCTGGAGCGGCTGAAGGGCCTCAACTCGAAGATCCTGCTGTCGGGTCATGGCCGGCTGTCCGATACGCCGCAGGATGATGTCCGGATCGCGCTGCAGCGCTCGCACGGCCTGCTCGAGGACACCGCGCAACTGTTCGACGCGCTCGACGCGCGCTCGAATTTCGAGCCGATCATGCAGTCGGTGCGCGACCTCAACAAGCTCGACGATTGACGCTTGGTTCTTCCCCGTCGTTGCGAGCCAACGGGTCGCAATGACGTTCGGGCGACCGAGCACCTTCACATTTGACAAATCCACGCCCGGCCTGTTCAACAGCGGCAACAACAACGCTGAAGAAAACAGGGAGCGAGGACCATGAAGCTTTACGACTCGATCGGACCCAATCCGCGCATCGTGCGCATGTTCATGGCGGAGAAGGGCATCGAGATACCCAAGCAGACCGTCGACCTGCGCAAGGGCGAGAACCGCGAGACGGAACACCTGAAGCGTAATCCGCACGGCCAGATGCCGGCGCTCGAGCTGGATTGCGGCAACTACCTCTCGGAAATTACGGCGATCTGCGAATATCTCGAGGAGAAGCACCCCTCGCCCGCGATGATCGGCACCACGCCGGAAGAGCGGGCGGAATGCCGGATGTGGACGCGCCGCGTCGATCTCAACATCGCCGAGCCGCTCGCCAACGGCTACCGCTTCGGCGAAGCGCTGAAATTCTTCGAGAAGCGCATTCCCGTTGCGCCCGAAGCCTCGCCCGGCCTGAAGATGATCGCCGCCAACCGCATCAAATGGCTCGATGACCAGATGGCCGACGGCCGCGACTATATCTGCGGCAAGCGCTTCACGCTCGCCGACATGCTGCTCTATTGCTGGCTCGATTTCGGCAACCAGGTCGGCCAGCCGCTGGACCAGTCGAACGCCAACATCGTCGCCTGGTTCAGCCGCGTCGGCGCGCGGCCATCGGTGAAGGCGTAGACCCTCTCTCTACCGTCATTCCGGGGCGCGCGTAGCGCGAACCCGGAATCTCAAGCCAGTACCCCTGGATTCCCCGATGCGCGATTGCGCATCTGAGGTTCGATGCTCTCGCATCGCCCCCGAATGACGAACTCAAATCACCACCGGCTTGTCCGGCAGCTCGTTCGGGCCGGCCGGCGGCGGAAAATACTTCGCCAGCTCGCGCGACACCGCCTCAATCCCCTTGATCACGCCCTGCTCGAACCGGCCGGCCCGGAAGTCCGTTTCCATCGTGCGGCAGATCGCCTCCCAGCCGGCATGGCTGACCTTCGCGTCGATGCCGCGGTCAGCGACGATCTCGACGTCGCGGTCGGCGAGCAACAGATAGATCAGAACGCCATTGTTGTGATCGGTGTCCCAGATCCGCAAATGCGAGAACACGTCGAGCGCGCGCTCCCGCGCAGGCTGATTGCGGAACAGCGGCACGCCGTCGAGCGCGCCCTCGACGACGAAACGGATTTGGCCGGAATGAGTGGCCTCGCCGGCCTTGATCGCCCGCTCGATGGCGTCGAGCACGCGCGGCGGAAAATCACGCCGCACCCGCCAGCGGTGTTCGAGCAGATGCTTGCCAATGCGCTTGATGCCCATGCCTACCAGCTCCCCGAGGCGCCGCCGCCGCCGAAGCTGCCGCCTCCGCCGCTGAAGCCGCCGCTATCGCTCGAGCTCGAGCCGCTGCTCCAGCCCCCGCCGCCGGACCAGCCGCCGGAATAACCGCCGCCGCGCCGGTACGGTCCCGAGCCTGCCGCCGGACCGCCAAAGTTCAATCCGCCGAAGATCAGCGCCGCGATGGCGGCGAACAGGCCGACCACCAGCGCCGTGGCGAGCGAGCCGGCCACCATCCAGGTGAAGACGCCGACGACACCGCCGGTCGCGACCGAGCCCAACAACCGTCCCAGTATCCCACGCAACACGCCGGCCACGATGATGACGATAAAGATCGTCACCGGATTGGCGAAGTCGACCAGGTTCGGCCCTTGCCAATGCTCGGGCTCCGGCGCCGGCAATTGCTCGCCATTGATCAGGCGGATCATCCGGTCGACGCCGGCCGAGATGCCGCCGGCGAAATCGCCGGCCTTGAATTTCGGCGTGATGTCTTCGTCGATGATGCGATGGGTGACGGCATCGCTCAGCACGCCTTCGAGGCCGTAGCCGACCTCGATGCGCAAATGCCGATCGTTCTTGGCGACGACGAGGAGCGCACCGTCGTCGATCTTCTTGCGCCCGATCTTCCAGGCCTCGGCCACGCGGATCGAGAACTGCTCGATGGTTTCTTCGCCAGTAGTGGGCACGATAAGGACTGCGATCTGGCTGCCCTTGCGGGTCTCCAGATCCTTCAGCCGGTCGGTCAGCGATGCGACATCGCCGGCGGACAGCGTCCCGGTCTGGTCGACGACGCGGCCGGTGAGCGGAGGCACCGCGACCTCAGCCCATGCCGGGCACACCAAGCCCAGCAGGAAGGCGAGCAGGATAACGCGTGCGGCGGTCATCGCGATGCGCGCACGCCGGCGTTATTTCGACGGCGCCGGGGCCGGCGACGGATTATTGAAATCGACCTTCGGCGCGGTCGATATTTCCTTTTCATTGTCGACCGTGAAGTTGGGCTTCTCCTTGTAGCCGAACGCCATCGCGGTCAGATTGTTCGGGAAGGTGCGGATGCCGACATTGTAGTCCTGCACCGCCTTGATGTAGCGATTGCGCGCCACCGTGATGCGGTTCTCGGTGCCCTCGAGCTGCGCCATCAGGTCGCGGAACAGCGCATCCGATTTCAGCTGCGGATAATTTTCAGTGACGACCAAGAGCCGCGACAGCGCACTGGTCAATTCGCCTTGCGCCTGCGTGAACTTCTGGAACGCAGCCGGATCGTTGAGCACCTCGGGCGTTGCCTGGATGCTGCCGACCTTGGCGCGCGCGTTGGTGACGCCGAGCAGCACGTCCTTCTCCTGCTGCGCAAAGCCCTTCACCGAGTTGACCAGGTTGGGCACGAGATCGGCGCGCCGCTGGTACTGGTTCACCACCTCCGACCAGCCCGACTTGACCTGCTCGTCATTGGTCTGGATCGCGTTGTAGCCGCAGTTGGTCAGGCTCAATGTCGCCAGCGCTGCGAGCACGGTCCAAAGCTTGCGCATGAAGATGGTCCTCCCCGGTGGATTCTGCATCAGCTTAACAGATTTTCGTCGGATAATCCCGTGCGGCGGATTTCGCGGCTTCTTTTGCGGATCATGACGCTTGCCTATCCGTGCCCGCGCCGTTCATCATGGCAAAAAAATCGATCGCGGGAGGATCCATTGGCGTCTGAACAATTCGAGACGATTGTTGTCGAACGGCCCGAGCCCGCGATTGGGCGGATCGTGATGAACCGCCCCGAGGCTCGCAACGCCCAGAACCTGCAAATGACCTACGACCTCAACGCTGCCTTCTACCGGGCGGTGCAGGACGACGCGGTCAAGGTCATCATCCTCGCCGGCAACGGCCCGCATTTCTCGGCCGGTCATGATCTGCGGCCAGGAGCCAAGAACCAGGCGGGTGTCGATTTCCCGCCAGTCGGAAATTGGGGCGGCTTCGCCGAGCCGAACGCCCATGGCCGCTTCGCGCGCGAGCAGGAGATCTATCTGCAGATCACAAGGCGCTGGCGCAATCTGGCAAAACCGACGATCGCCGAGGTGCACGGCAAGTGCATTGCCGGCGGCCTGATGCTGGCCTGGGCCTGCGACCTGATCGTTGCCAGCAACGATGCCGAGTTCTGCGACCCCGTGGTGACGATGGGCGTCTGCGGCGTCGAATGGTTCGTGCATCCCTGGGAGCTCGGCGCGCGCAAGGCCAAGGAGATGCTGTTCACCGCCGACGTCTGGAGCGCCGACGAGGCGCATCGCCTCGGCATGGTCAATCACGTGGTGCCGCGCGGCGATCTCTCGTCGTTCACGCTGGCGCTGGCGCGGCGGATCGCCGCCAAGCCTGCCTTTGCGCTGAAGCTTTCCAAGGAGGCGGTTAACCGCTCGATCGACATCATGGGGCAGCCGGCCGCGATCGATCAGGCCTTCGCGCTGCATCAGCTCTGCCACGCCCACAATCTTCAGGAATTCGGCATGGTGGTGGATCCCGCGGGCCTGCATCCCTCCGTCAAGAAAACCGCCAACGTGTAGCAAGCCAGATGGACCTCACCCTCAGCGACGAGCAGCGCCTGCTGCGCGAAAGTGCCGACCGCTTCGTGGCGGAAACCTTTAATCCCGAGCATCGCAAGAAAGCGGCGAACGATCCGCTGGGTTATTCGCCCGCGATCTGGAAACAGTTCGCCGAGCTCGGCTGGCTGGCGCTGCCAATCAGCGAAGCCCATGGCGGGCTCGGCGGCGGCGCGATCGAGATCGGACTGTTGATGGAAGCGTTCGGCCGCGGGCTGGTGTCCGAGCCGTTCCTCTCCACGGTCGTGATCGGCGCCGCGCTGGTCGCCGAATGCGGTACCGAGGCGCAGAAGCAGGCGATCCTGCCCAAAATCACCGAGGGCGCGCTCACCCTCGCCTTCGCGCATTCGGAGCGCGCCGCGCGCTTCGACCTCGCTTATGTCGACACCACGGCCAGCAAGACGGCCGATGGCTGGCGGTTGAGCGGCAGCAAGATCGCCGTGCTCGACGGCGCTGCAGCCGACCAGATCATCGTCTCGGCCCGTATCGCCAACGCCAATGGTGCATCCGGCAAGCTAGGCCTGTTCCTGGTGCCGGCGGGGACGCCCGGGCTCACTCTGCGCGACTACGCGCGGCTCGGCGGCGGGCGCGGCTGCAATCTCGATCTGAAGGACGTGCCGTTGCCCGCCGATGCGCTGCTCGGCGACGGCAGCGATGCGCTGCCCGCGATCGAAACCGTGGTCGACCGCGCGATGGCCGCGCTCGGCGCGGAGGCGGTCGGCATCATGCAGACGCTGCTCGACACCACGCTCGAATACACAAAAATCCGCAAGCAGTTCGGCCGGCCGCTATCGACCAACCAGGTGATCCGCCATCGCCTCGCGGACGTGGCGATGCAGGTCGACGAGGCGCGCTCGATGGCGTTGCGTGCCGCGCTGATGGCCAACGCCGAGCCCGTGGCCCGCAGCCGTGCGGCGTCCGGCGCCAAGGCGAAGATCGGCAAATGCGCGCGCTTCGTCGCCGAGCAGGCGGTGCAGCTGCACGGCGCGATGGGCGTCACCGAGGAGCTCGACATCGGCGCCTATTTCAAGCGGCTGCTCGCCTTCGATACGCTGTTCGGCAACAGCGCCCATCATTACCGCCGCCACGCCGCGCTCAGCGGCCGCGCCCACGCCTAACGGAGAGCGCACCATGGATCTCACCTTCAGCGCCGAGGAACGCGCCTTCGAGCAGGAAGTCCGCGAGTTCATTGCCGGGAGCCTCACGCCGGAGATGAAGCGCGCCACCGCGCTGACGCCGTCGGTGTTCTCCGACCCCGATATCGGCATGGCCTGGCAGCGCGCGCTGCACAAGAAGGGCTGGGGCGCCCCGGGCTGGCCGGTGGAACATGGCGGACCGGACTGGACGCCGGCCCAGCGCTGGATCTTCGAGGCCGAATGCGCCCGCGCCGGCGTGCCCAATGTCAACGTGATGGGGGTGAAGATGGTCGGCCCCGTCATCATCGGGTTCGGCTCGCCCGAGCAGCAGAACTTCTACCTGCCGCGGATTCTCTCCGGCGAAGACTACTGGTGTCAGGGCTATTCCGAGCCGGGCTCGGGCTCCGACCTCGCCTCACTGAAGACCCGCGCGGTGCGCGACGGCGACGACTACGTCATCAACGGCACCAAGATCTGGACCACGCATGCGCACCACGCCAACCGCATGTTCGCGCTGGTGCGCACCAATGACGGCGAGCGGCAGCAGGACGGCATCAGCTTCATCCTGATCGACATGAAGACGCCGGGCATCACCACGCGCCCGATCCTGACCATCGGCGGCGACCACGAGGTCAACCAGGTGTTCTTCGACGACGTCCGGGTACCCTTCGCCAACCGCGTCGGCGAGGAAGGCAAGGGCTGGACCTACGGCAAGTACCTGCTCGAATTCGAGCGCGGCTCCGGCATCGCGTCGGCCAAGCTGCGCGAGGCGCTGAAGACGATCTCCGATCTCGCAGTCTCCGAGATCACCGGCCGCGCCATCGAGGATCCCGACATCGCGATCCGCATGTCGGAGGTCGAGGTCGATATCGATGCGCTCGAGATGACCGAGCTCAGGGTGCTGTCGGCGCTGCAGACCGGGCAGAATCCCGGCGCGGTGTCGTCGCTGATCAAGCTCCGCGTCAGCGAGATCCGCCAGGCGGTGACGCGGCTCGGCGTCGACGTGATCGGCCAGGATGGGCTTGCCGTCGAGCCGGCGCGGCCGTTCTACCGGCTCAACCACGAGCCGGCGATCCCCGAAGAACTGCTGCCGGTGGTGCCGGAATATCTCAACGGGCGCGCCTATACGATCTTCGGCGGCTCGTCCGAGATCCAGCGCGACATCATCGCGAAGATGGTGTTGGGGCTGTAGGGCACCGTCGTTCCGGGGCATCGCAAAGCGATGAACCCGGAACCTCGATGTTGTGGCGCGAGCTTTCGGGTTCGCGTTGGCACGCCCCGGAATGACACTACGCCGCCGTCACCTTGGCGTCGCGGATCGCCTGCCAGATCTTTGACGGCGTCAGCGGCGTGTTGAGCTGGGTGATCCCAACTTCGCTCAGCGCATCCATCACGCCGTTGGTGATGCAGGGCGGCCCACCGATCGCACCGGACTCGCCGCAGCCCTTGGCGCCCAGCGGATTGGTCTTGCACGGCGCGGAGCCATCGAGCGTCACCGTGATCGTCGGAATGTCGTCCGCGCGCGGGATGCAATAGTCCTGATAGCTCGCGGTCAGCAACTGGCCTTCCTCGCTGTAAGCTACGCCTTCGTAGAGTGCCTGGCCAATGCCTTGGACAACGCCGCCATGCACCTGCCCCGTCACCAGCATCGGATTGACCGCGACGCCAACGTCGTCGACCGTGGTGTAGCGCACCACCCGCGTGACGCCGGTCTCGGGATCGATCTCGACCTCGCAGATATGGGTGCCGTTCGGCCAGCTCGGCCCGTCGACATTGCCCTCGCTCTCGACCGAGAGCTTTGCGCCGTTTTCCTTCGCCGCGATTTCGAACAGGCTGATGCGCCTGTCGGTGCCGACCACGGTGAGGATGCCGTCGCGATACTCGATGTCCTCGACGGAGGCTTCCAGCAAGTTGGAGGCCTTGTCGCGCGCCTTGTTGATCATGTCGTTGCTGGAGACCGCAACCGCGGTGCCGCCGACGAACAGCGAGCGCGAGCCGACACTGCCGAAGCCGGTGGCGAGGTCCGTGTCGCCCTGGATGACGTCGATCTTGTCCATCGCGATGCCGAGCGTATCGGCGATCATCTGGGTGTAGGTGGTGGCGAGGCCCTGCCCCATCGCCATCGTGCCGGAATGCAGAATGATGCGGCCCTCGGCGGTCGCGTGCAGCGAGACGTTCTCGGTGTGGGCGCGGCCGCCGGTCCATTCGATGTAGCTGGTCAGGCCGCGGCCGTAGAGCAGGCCCTTCTTCTTCGCCGCCTTCTTGCGCCCGGCAAAGCCGTTCCAGTCGGCCAAATCGGACGCGCGCTCCAGCATGTGCGCGAAGGCACCGGAATCGTACACCTGGCCGACCGCATTGGTGTAGGGCAGCTGCGCCGGCTTGATGTAGTTGACCTTGCGGATGGTGCGCGGATCCATGCCGATCTGGCGCGCGGCGGCGTCGAACAGCCGCTCGACGATGAACACCGCTTCGGGCCTGCCGGCGCCGCGATAGGCGCCGACCGGCGCGGTGTGGGTCATCACCGACTTCACCTCGAAATGCACCAGCGGCAAATCGTAGACGCCGGTCTGCACGAACGGGCCGAGCACCAGCGGAATGATGTTGGCGGTGCCCGACGAATAGGCGCCGGTGCCGCCGATCGAGCGCACCCGATAGGCCAGCACGCGGCCCTTGGCGTCGAGCGCGAACTCGCCGGTCGAGGTCAGATCGCGGCCATGGGTGCCGCCGACGAACTCGTCGGTGCGGTCGCCGCGCCAGCGGATCTTCTCGTTCAGCTTGGTCGCGGCATAGGCGACGATGCCGTCTTCCGGATACAGGCTGGTCTTCTGGCCGAAGCCGCCGCCGATGTCGCCGACCAGCACGCGCACGCTGTCCTTCGGCCGCTTCAGGATCGATTCCGCCAACAGGTCGCGGGTCGAGCCCGGGGTCTGCGACTGCACGTGGAGAATCAGCCGGCCGGTCTTCTTCTCGATCTCGGCAATGGTCGAGCGCGGCTCCATCGCCGACGGCACCAGGCGCTGGCTGACCAGGTCGAGCAACACCTTGTGCGCGGCGTTGGCGAAGGCCTCCTCGACCTTGGCGGCATCGCCATAGCTCATCGCGGCCACGATGTTGTCGGGCGCCTCCGGCCAGACCGCCGGCGCGCCCGGCTTGATCGCCTCGGCCGGATCGACCACCGAGGGCAGCACCTCGTAATCGATCTCGATCGCTTCAGCCGCGGTCTGCGCCAGAACCCGTGAGGTCGCGACCACGGCCGCGACGCCCTCGCCCGCGTAACGCACCACCTCATGCGCCAGCAGGCGCCGCGGCGGCACGGTCATCGGCGAGCCGTCGGGCCGCTTGAAGATCGCAAGCGTCGGCAGCGTGCCGATATCGTCCTTGACGAGGTCGGCGCCAGTATAGACGGCCTTGACGCCGGGCATCTCCAGCGCCGCCTTGGCATCGATCGACTTGATGTTGGCATGGGCGTGCGGCGAGCGCAGCACGTGCAGCCAGAGCGCGCCGTCCTGCGGCTTGTCGTCGATGAAATGCCCCTTCCCGGTGACCAGCCGCTGGTCCTCCAGACGCTTGACTGGCTGGCCCGCACCAAAACGCATATTGCCGGGAAGAATGTTCATCAGAGGGTCCTTCGAGCTTCCAAGAATTTCCAGAGAATTTGGCGGGGGTTTTAGCGGATTTTGGCGGCCTGACAACCACGCGCCGGCCGGAGGACAGGCGCCTCGTCGCGCGGCGCGCGGAAGCACAATCCGGTGGCACGCGTCAGGCCATCAACGACATTATTGCGCCCGGCCGATATCGACGATGGCGACCTCGATATCGCGCGCCGAGCCGTCGCGGTTCACGCTGAGCCGCACTTTCTTGCCGACCCCGATCTGCTCGAGCTGGTCGGCCAGATCGGAGAGCCGGTGGACCGGCTTGCCGTCGACCGCGTTGATCACGTCGCCGAGCTCACCGGTCGACATGTCGACCCCGCGTATCCCGGCGCGCTCGGCCGACGACCCCGGTGTCGTGCGCACCACGATCAATCCTTCGGCACCGATACGGGTGGCGACCGCCTCATTGGCGGTGACGATGCCGATCCCCGGCGTCGGCACGCGGCCGTTGCGGATCAGCTCGGGCACCACGCGATTGACGATGTCGACCGGGATCGCAAAGCCGATGCCGGCATTCGAGCCCGACGGCGACAGGATCGCCGTGGTCACGCCGATCAGCCGGCCGGCGGAATCGAGCAACGGGCCGCCCGAATTGCCCGGATTGATCGCGGTGTCGGTCTGGATCACGTTGGAGATCTCGCGGCCGCTCGAGGTCGGCAGCCGACGCTTGAGGGCGCTGATGATGCCGCTGGACATCGATTGATCGAGTCCGAACGGGTTGCCGATCGCATAGGCAAACTGGCCGACCTTGAGATCGGCTGAGCTGCCGAGCGCTAACGACGGCGGCAGCTTGCGCGCGCTGCGGATGCGCAGCACGGCCAGATCGTAGTTCGGCGCCGTGCCGACGATCTCGGCGCGTACCGCCTCGCCGGAGGCAAAGCGGATCGCGACCTGGCTTGCGTTCTGCACCACATGGTTGTTGGTGACGACGTGGCCGTCATTGTCCCAGACAATGCCGGTGCCTGACGCCGCGCCGCCGCCCTCCTGCTCATCGCTCAGCGGATTGGCGGCGGTTTGCGTCACCACCTGCACGACCGACGGCGAGACCTTCTCGAAGATCTCGACATTGGCCTTTTCGGCATCCGACAGCGCGCCGCGCTCGGCGACGGCGCGGGCAGCCGGGCCGCTCCACGGCGCCTGACGGATGCTGCCGGCCGCGAATATCAGCAGAATGGCCGCGATCACGGTCAGGACAAGGACGGTACGCCGATTCATTGGTGTGCTCCACGCAACAAACGCGCTGACCAAGCGGAGGTTTCCGGCATAGCCAAGGCGGATTGCCCGGCATTTTGCCGCGCAGCCCCCGACGGCTTCAGGCCAGATCGCGCAACGCCGCCTCGACCACCTTGCGCTGCTCGGCCGTGAGCGGCGCCTGCGGCGGCACGGGATCGCCGACGTCGTAGCCCTGGCTCGCGAGCCCGGCCTTGATGCAGGCGGCGAGGTTGAAGCGGGCGAACGCCTCGTTGATGCGCCACAACTTGCGCTGCAGGGCCATCGCCTCGTCCCAGCGGGTGCGGCGGCACAGATTGTAGAGCTCGACGCTCTGCCGCGGGATGATGCAGGCCGGGCCCGCCATCCAGCCATGGCCGCCGATCAGCATCACCGCGGCCGGAATATGAGCGGAGGCCGAGAACACTTTCAGGCTGTCGCCACAGCGGTTCATGATCGACAGCAGCCGGCCGGTGTTGGTCGAGGCGTCCTTGATGTAGCCGATGCGCGGATGCTCGGCGAGCCGCGCGATGACGTCGAGCGTGAGGTCGGAGCGCTGGAAATTCGGATTGGTGTAGATCACGACCGGAATGTCGACGGCATCGGCGATGGCGCGGAAATAGGATTCGACCTGCGCATCGGCGACTGGGAAATAGGCCTCCAGGATCGCGAGGATGCCGCTCGCGCCGCGCTTCTGGTAGGCCTTGGCCTGCGCCACCGCATCCGCCGTCGAAGTCGAGGCGACGCCGGCGACCACGGGCACGCGGCCCTGCGCGGCCTCGATCGTGGTCTGCACCACCTGCATGCGCTGCGCATTGTTGAGATAGGCGAACTCGCCGGTCGAACCGAGCGGCGTCAAGCCGTGGACGCCGGCCTTGACCAGATCGTCGCAGAGCCGGCCCAGCACCTCGGTGCGGACATGGCCGGCGGGGTCGACCGGGGACACCAGGTACGGAAAGACGCCGTGGAAATCAGCCATTTGCGAGCCTCGTTGACGGCGAGACATAATCGGGATCGTGCGCAAAGGGAAGCGGCGCGCCGCTGCGCAAGGCGCCGAGCACCGCTGCGAAATCCGTCCCAGCGCGGAAGCCGAGCAGCCGTTCGGCCTTGCCGGCGTCGTAGATCCGGCCGATCGATTTCGGCAGACGCCAGCCGCGCCGCGCGAACAGCGCCGGCGCATCGGGGAAATGGCGCGCGATCACGCCAGCCGCGTCCGTCTTCAGGTCGGCGACGTCGCCGCGCGCAAACGGCGTCGGCGCGCTGATCACAAAGACCTCGAAGCCGCGGATCTTGTCCAGTGCCACGACATGGGCATCGGCGGCGTCCTCGACCGTGAGGCGGCGGTACAGCAGCTCGGTCGCCTTCAGGTTCTCACCATGGATGTCACGGATGGTGTCGTCATCCTCGGGGAAGAAGCGGCTGGTGCGCAACACCGCGCAGTTCAGCCCGTGCTCGCGACTATACAGGCGGCACAGCCCTTCAGCGGCGAGTTTTGTCACTCCGTAAATGTTGCGCGGCTCGAGCGGTCCTGTCGTCTCGTCGAGCCACACCGCAGCATGGCCTTCCTCGTCGCGGATCGCCTGCGAGATCATCAGCGAGGTCGTCGAGGTGAAGACGAAACGGTCGTGGCCGGCAGCCACTGCTGCCTGCAGCAAATTGAGCGTGCCTGTGACGTTGACGTCGACAAAGGCCTGCGGCGCGAACCGCGCGATATCGGGCTTGTGCAGCGCCCCGCCATGGATCACGGCCTCGATGCCGTGATCGGCGAACACACGCTCGACCACCGATCGTTCGGCTACCGAGCCTGTGACATCGGTCGCCTCACCCGCGACGACGTCGAGGCCGACCACGTCATGGCCGGCCTGTCGAAGCCGCGGCGCGAGGAAACGGCCGAGCCAGCCGGAGGAGCCGGTCAACAATATTCGCATGAATTCCGCCCGGCCCGCGCCTTTCAGAACACCTTGGCGATCGCGGCCTGCGCATCGCCCTGGATCTGCTTCAGATGATCCGGCCCGCGGAAGCTTTCGGCGTAGATCTTGTAGACATCCTCGGTGCCGGAGGGACGCGCGGCGAACCAGCCCGCCTCGCTTTCGACCTTGATGCCGCCGAACGGCTGGTCGTTGCCCGGCGCCTTGGTCCTGACCGCGCGCACGGCATCGCCGGCGAGCTGCGTCATGTTGAGCTGCTCGGGCCCGAGCGCCTTCAGCGCGTTCTTCTGCTTCGGCGTCGCCGCCACATCGATGCGCTCGTAATAGGGAACGCCGAGTTCGGTGGTCAGCTCGCCGAACAATTCGCTCGGATCGCGGCCGGTCTTGGCGATGATCTCGGCTGCCAGGAGGCCGAGGATGATGCCGTCCTTGTCGGTGGTCCACACCGAGCCGTCGCGCTTCAGGAACGAAGCCCCCGCGCTCTCCTCGCCGGCAAAGCCGAAGCCGCCGCTGCCGAGCCCGTCGACGAACCATTTGAAGCCGACCGGCGTCTCGACCAGCTTGCGGTTCAGCTTCTTCGCGACGCGATCGATGATCGAGCTCGACACGATGGTCTTTCCGATCGCGGCGTCCTTGCTCCATTGCGGCCGGTGCGCGAACAGATAGGCGATCGCGGTGGCGAGGAAGTGGTTCGGGTTCATCAGCCCGTTCGAGCGGGTCACGATGCCGTGGCGGTCGGCGTCGGTGTCGTTGGCAAAGGCGACGTCGAACCGGTCGCGCATCCCGATCAGGCTCGCCATCGCATAAGGCGACGAGCAGTCCATCCGGACCTTGCCGTCCCAGTCCGCGGTCATGAAGCGGAAGGTCGGATCGACGGCCTCATTGACGACGCTGGCGTTGATGCCGTAGCGCGCGATGATCGGCTGCCAGTAATGCACCGCCGCGCCGCCGAGCGGGTCGATGCCGATCTTGACGCCGGCGGACTTGATGAGCGCCAGATCGACGGTGTTGCCGAGATCGGCGACATAGGGCGTGATGTAGTCGTGCAGATGCGTGGTCGCGGCCTTGCGCGCGCGATCGTAGAGCATCCGCGCCACGCCCTTGAGGCCGGTCTCGATATAGCGGTTGGCGTTCTTCTCGACCACGGCGGTGACATCGGTGTCGGCCGGGCCGCCATGCGGCGGATTGTATTTGTAGCCGCCATCCTCCGGCGGATTGTGTGACGGCGTGATGACGACGCCGTCGGCAAGGCCCGTGCTGCGGCCCTTGTTGTAGCTCAGGATCGCATGCGAGATCACCGGCGTCGGCGTGTAGCCGCCCTGCGCATCGATCATGATCTCGACGCCGTTCGCCGCGAACACCTCGACCGCGCTGGCCAGCGCCGGCTCGGCCAGCGCATGGGTGTCGATGCCGATGAACAGCGGCCCGGTGAGGCCCTTCTCGCGCCGGTAGTCGCAGATCGCTTGTGTGGTGGCGAGGATGTGGTCCTCGTTGAAGGAATTCTTCAGCGACGAGCCGCGATGGCCCGAGGTGCCGAACGCAACCCGCTGGGTGGGATCGGTGGCATCGGGCTTGCCGGCAAAATAGGCCGTGACCAGCCGCGGCACATTGGCGAGCGAGGCGGGATCGATGGGTTTGCCGGCGGCAGGATTTGGTGCAGTCACGTGACCTCTCAGATCTGGTATCGCCGACCATCTGCGCAATGGTGATGCCATTGCGTGACATCTTGGCGTGACATCTTGGCGTGCTACCATGGCGGCTTACGTTCAATCAAGCCGAGGGCTTTTCGTTCCTTGCCCACCGCAGCCATGCTTCAGCTTCTTGTTTGAGCATGATCTCCGCGCAAACGCTTTGCGTTTGTCGCAAGGGAAAACCGCTTCGCACTTTGCGCTAACGCGGCCCTTCGGGTCCGGATCATGCTCTACGACACATCGATCTGCTGCACCTTCTCGCGCAATTCGTCGACCAGCACCCGCTTGTTCTCGCTATAGTCGATCGGCACCACGACAAGATGCACGCCGCCGCCGGAGAAGGCCCGTTCCAGGGTCGGGACGATCGCATCCGTGCTCGCGATCCGCGAACCCTTGGCGCCGTAGCTTTCAGCGTATTTGACGAAATCCGGATTGCCGAAGGTCAGGCCGAAATCCGGGAAATGATCGACCGCCTGCTTCCAGCGGATCATGCCGTAGGCGGAATCCTCCAGGATCAGGATCACCAGATTGAGCTTGAGGCGGACGGCGGTCTCGAGCTCCTGCGAGTTCATCATGAAGCCGCCGTCGCCGCAGACCGCGAGCACGCGGTTGTTCGGATACAGCATCGCCGCCATCATCGCCGACGGCAGGCCGGCGCCCATGGTCGCGAGCGCGTTGTCGAGCAGCAGCGAGTTCGCGAGCAGCGTGCGGTAGTTGCGCGCAAACCAGATCTTGTACATGCCGTTGTCGAGCGCGACGATGCCGTCCTCCGGAATCACCTGCCGCACATCATGCACGATGCGCTGCGGCGTCGGCGGCCAGCGGCCCTCGGTGGCGCGATCGGTGATCTTCGCCAGAATGCTCTGGCGCAGGCTGAGCAGCGCGCTGGCATGCGGCAGCTTCCCCTCGACCCGATCAGCCAGCAATTCGAGGCTCGGACCGACGTCGCCAATCACCTCGCATTGCGGGAAATAGACCTGCTCGACCGTTGCCGGCATGTAGCTGACATGGATCACCTGCGGCCCCTTCGGGCCCATGATGAAGGGCGGCTTCTCGACCGTGTCGTGACCGATCGCGATGATGAGATCGGCGCGGTCGATCGCCTCGTGCACATAGTCGCGCTCGCTCAGCGCAGCGGTTCCCATATACTGATTGGTGCCGCCGGATACCGTGCCCTTGCCCATCTGTGTGGTGAAGAACGGGATTTTCGTGCGCCGCACGAAATCGCCGATCCCGGCAGTCGAACGCGGACGCGATGCCGCCGCACCAAGCATGATCAGCGGGCGCTGTGCCTTCAGGATCATGTCGGCGGCGCGGTCGAGCGCGGCGGCGTGCGCGATCGGAATCTCGATCGGATGCGGCGGTATCATTTCGACCGGCGTCGTCTCGTCGCCTGCGATGTCTTCCGGCAGTTCGAGCAGCACCGGCCCCGGCCGTTCCTGCGTCGCAATGCGGAAGGCGTCACGGACCAGCGTCGGAATGGTCGCGCCGCTGACGATCTGCAGCGACAATTTGGTCAGCGGGCGGAACGTGTTGACGATGTCGACGATCTGGAACTTGGCCTGCCGGCTGCTCAAGATGCCCTTCTGGCCGGTCAGCATCACCATCGGCATCGCGCCGAGCAGTGCATAGGCGGCGCCAGTGGTCAGGTTGAGCGCGCCGGGACCGAGCGTCGTCATGCAGACGCCGGGCTTACCGGTCAGCCGGCCATAGGTCGCCGCCATGAAGGCCGCAGCCTGCTCGTGGCGTGTGACGATCAGTTTGATCGAGGATTTGCGCAGACTCTCGACGACGTCGAGATTCTCCTCGCCGGGGACGCCGAACACCCGCTCCACACCCTCATTCTCGAGGGCCGCGACCAGCAAATCGGAACCTTTGACCATCTCAGCCTCGCATCGTTGATTGCATGCCGCGCACGGAGCATATCCGCATCGCGCGCTGCCGGAAACTCCCTCGCGAGCTCACGGCTTGTGCGCCCTGATCCAGGCGTCGGCGGCGGGCAACACGCGCGCGGCAAGATCGGCCGAGATCGCGATCGCCTGCACGGATCGCGCCACCATCACCCGTCCGCCGGTGGTTGATTGCGACGGAGCAAACGCGGCGAGTTCCGCCGCGTGGCCCTCATCGGTAAAATTGGTCATGAAGTTCGGCACGAACTGGTCGCGGAAGTTCGGTCCCTGCCTTGCCAGCAACGTATCGAAATTGGTCCTGACGAAGTTCCAGGCGAGCTGCGGCTGCTCGCCTGCGGACGCAACCGCGTTGATCATCCCCGTCACGATCGTATCGGGCAATTCGTTGGTCAGCGTCAACGCCAGCGTCGCCCGCGCCAATTCGGCATCGCGGGCGCTTGCCGCCGCGAGATAATAACGCAGCCGTTCATTGGTCGCCGTGCTGTTGCGCGCCAGCGCGAGCAATTTGTCATAGGTTGCCCGATCGGCGGTCACACCGACAACATGCGTGACGGCATCGCGCAATGCGGTCGGAAGCGAATTGGGATCATCGACGAATGCCGCAAAGCGCCGCTTCGCTTCCGCCACAATAGCCGCATCCCCGAGGTCGCCAAGCGTCGAGATCAGGCTTGCACGCAACAACGCAGTGTCATCGCCGCCTGAACCGGCGCCGTCCCATCCGATCCGATCGAACACCGGGCGCAGCTTGGCGCGGGCATAGGCCTGGATCACCGGCCGCTCGGTGCGGCCGCGCGACAGGCGGTTCAGCGCCGCGAATGTCGAGATCACCTGGTCCCACACCGCGCGATGGTCACCGGCATCGAGCGCATCGAGCAGCGCGAGATAGGACGGCGCCTCCGCGCGGCCCGCCTGCACCAGCGCCCAGCTGTCGGTGACGACATTGAGACGGTCCGTGACCTGCATTTGCGGGAAGGCGTTCAACAACGCCGCACGGTTCTTCGGACCGTACTCGACCCTGTAGTAGCCGACGTCGCCGAGATTGACCTTGATCGCATCGCCGCAGGCGCCGGCCGGGATATTGGTGCTCCCCTTCAGCAATATCTCGTCAAACGGCTTGCCATGCGCCGGCCCGACCGCAACCGGGAGCTGCCAGTTGCGGGCCGGCGGCGGCGGATTGTTGGCTGGCGCGATCACGAAGCGGTCCTGCCGCAAGGTCAGGCGTTGCGCCACACCATCGCAAGCCGCCTCGGCCACGACCAGCGGCACGCCGTCCTGCTCGGTGAACGAGGCGGCGATACCGGTGATCGCCTTGCCGCCGGTACTCTCGAGCGCCTGCCAGAGATCAGCGGTCGTCGAGTTGCCGTAGGCATGCGCGGCCATGTATTTGCGGATGCCGTCGCGGAACGCCTGTTCGCCGAGATAGTTCTCGAGCATGCGGATCAGCGCCTGCCCCTTGTTGTAGGTAATGGCGTCGAATGCCGTGACTGCTTCACTGTGATCGGCAATCGGCTGCTGCACCGGATGCGAGGTACGCCGCGCATCGAGCGTCATGGCAAACTGCTTCGCGCCGTAGCCGTTCAGCCAGCCCTGCCACTCTGGATAGAACTGTTCCGAGGCCTTGGTCGCCATCCAGCTGGCAAAGCCCTCGTTGAGCCAGAGATTGTCCCACCATGCCATGGTGACGAGATCGCCGAACCACATATGCGCCATCTCGTGCGCGATGATCGCGAAGATGCCGCGCCGCGCGGTCTCCGCAGAGGTCGCGGGATCGAACAGCAGCCGGCTCTCGAAGAAGGTGATGCCGCCCCAGTTCTCCATCGCGCCGCCGAACCCGCCGGGAACGGCGATCAGGTCGAGCTTCGGCAGCGGATACTTGACGCCGAAATAGTCGTTGTAATAGGCGAGCAGCTTCACCGCGCTGTCGAGCGCGAACCGGCCCTGCCCGCCCTTGCCCTCCGTCGTCACCACGCCGACCGTGACGCCGCCGGCATCCGCCGTGACGCGCTCGATCTCGCCGACCGTGAGCACGAGCAGATAGCTCGACATCTTCGGCGTCGGCGCGAACGCAACCTTCTTGAGATCGCCGGCGACCGGCTCTTCGCTGGTCACGGGCATGTTGCCGACCGCGAGCAGATTGCGTGGAATGACGACGGTCAGCGCGAAGCTCGCCTTGAACGACGGCTCATCCCAGCACGGGAAGATCCGCCTTGCATCGGCCGGCTCCAGCTTGCTGGAGATCATCCGCTTGATCCCGGTCCTGGTCGGGTAGTCGACCGAGAACAGGCCGGTGCCGAATTTATTGATCTGCGCCGTGAAGGCGATGCGCAGCTTGTGGCGGCCGGCCGCAAGCGGCTTGGTGAAGGTCAACGTTGCGGTCTGCGCGGTGGCGTTAGTCGCGACCTCCGCGCGCTGCGCGCCGTCATCGATCGTGACCTCGGTGAAAGTCGTGTTGACGGCGTTCAGCGTCAGCTGCGCGGTCGCCTCGCGCACCTCGATGTCGACGGTCTCGACGCCGGGCAGAGCGAGGCTGGCGATGTCAGGCGTCAGCTCGATCGCGTAATGCAGCGGGAAGACCGTCTTCGGCAGCTTTCCGGGCGTGCGGTCGAACGAAAATGTCTGCTCGGCCCGCGCGCCCGCGGCCATTGTCAGCAGCAAGCCGATCGCAGTGGCAAGACGACGCAGCAGCGCCCTTCGGACATGGGTTGCAGGCATGTTCATCGCGCGCAGCTCACCGGGGGATTATCGGATGCCATTGCGGAAGGCCGTAGCAAGCAATCTAGTAGAGAAAATGTCGCCACAAAACTGACAACTCCGCGACATTGGCGTCACAATGCTTCGCATTGATTGGTGCGCCGCTCGCCATGGCACTTTGGCCTGCTGACCCTTGTTGCTCAACGGCGGGATGGAAGGTTAACGTACGGCTCGCATTCCAGCGGCAACGTCCGCGACGGGAGACAACAATGTTCGGAAAGTTCTCGCGCCGGCAGTTTGCGGGCCTCGCAGGCCTCTCGGCGCTCGGTTTGACCGGCCCCGCCGAGGCTGCAAACCGTGCGTCGCGGCCGGACGGCACAAACTTTCCCACGGGCTTCGTCTGGGGCACCGCGACCTCGTCCTACCAGGTCGAGGGCGCGGTCAATGAGGACGGCCGCGGCCCATCGATCTGGGACACATTCACCCATACATCGGGCAAGATCGAGGACGGCTCGACCGGCGATCGCGCCAACGACCACTATCACCGCTACAAGGAGGATGTCCGCCTCATCAAGGAGCTCGGCGCCAGGGCCTATCGCTTCTCGATTGCCTGGCCGCGGGTGTTTCCCGACGGCACCGGGGCGCCGAACCCGAAGGGCCTCGACTTCTACAACCGCCTGGTCGACGAGTTGCTTGCGAACGGCATCGAGCCCTACGCCACGCTCTATCACTGGGACCTGCCGCAGGCGTTACAGGACCGTGTCGGCGGCTGGCGCTCGCGCGACACCTCGAGGGCATTCGGCGACTATGCCGGCTACGTGGCGCAGCGACTGACCGACCGCGTGAAGAACGTCTTCACCCTCAACGAGGTCGGGCGTTTCCTGCCGTTCGGCTATGCGCTCGGCGTCGACGCCCCCGGGCTGAAGCTGCCAGCGGGCGAGGTGAACCAGGCGCGCCACCACGTCGCGCTGGCGCATGGTCTTGCGGTGCAGGCGATCCGCGCCAAAGGCCGTGCCGGCACGCGGGTCGGGCCGGCCGAGAACATCACCGCCTGCGTGCCCGCCTTCAACACGCCGGAGAACATCCGCGCCACCGAGATCGCGACCCGCGAGCTCAATGCGGGTTTTCTCGGTGTCGTCCTCGAAGGCAAGTACACCGAAGGCTTCCTGCAATATGCCGGCGCGGATGCGCCCAAATTCACCGCGGACGAACTGAAGATCATCTCGCAGCCCAATGATTTCGTCGGGCTGAACATCTACGCGCCGCAATGCTACATCCTTGCGACCGACCATGCCCCCGGCTGGAAGCCGCTGCCGATGCCGGCTTCCTTCCCGCATATGAGCTCGGAATGGCTGCGGATCGCGCCAGAGACGATCTATTGGGCGCCGCGGATTGCCGCCAAGCTGTGGAACATCAAGAGCATCTATATCAGCGAGAACGGCACGTCCGGCGAGGACAAGGTGCATCCGGACGGGCAGATCTACGACCTCGACCGCATCATGTTCCTGCGCAACTACCTTGCGCAGTTGCAGCGCGCGACCGCCGACGGCGTCCCGGTCCACGGCTATTTCCTGTGGAGCCTGATGGATAATTTCGAATGGATCTTCGGCTACGAGAAGCGCTTCGGCCTCTACCGGGTGGATTTCGAGACCCAGGCGCGGGTGCCGAAATTGAGCGCGGCATTCTACCGCGACGTGATCGCGCGCAACGCGATCGGGGTTTGATCTATCCGGCCTGCGGGCGCGCGCCGGACCACGCACGCTTCAGCAGGTCGCGGATGCCGCTCTCCTCGATCGGCCGCGGATTCCAGTAAGGGTTTTTGGTGGCGAGCGCGGCGGCCTTTGCGATGCCGTCTTCGGGCATGCCGATCTCGGCGAGCGAACGCGGCGCGCCGAGCCTTGCCGACAGATCGAACAGGCCGTCGGCGGCGTCAGCCGCTCCGAGCGCCCTCGCCGCGCGGCTGACTGCATCGCGGGCGGCCGGTGTGTTGTAGGCGATGGTATGCGGCAGCAGCACCGCATGGGTCTCGGCATGCGGCAGGTCGAACAGCGCGCCGACGGTGTGACAGAGCTTGTGATGCAGCGCCATGCCGACGGTGCCGAGACAGACCGCGCACAGCCACGCGCCGTACAGTGCGTCGGAGCGCGCCTCGAGATCGCGCGGCCGCGCGATCACGTCGGGCAGCGACGAGGCAAGCTTCGCAATCGCCTCTTCCGCCATCAGCGAGGTGATCGGGTTGCCGTCCCGCGCATACAGCGCCTCGGCCCCGTGTGCGATGGCGTTGAGGCCGGAGATCGCGGAGAATTTGGCCGGCATCGAGACGGTCAGGTTGACGTCGTAGATCACGGCCTCGGGCAGGATCTTCGGCGATGATTGCGTGGTCTTGACGCCGTCGACGGTCTCGCCGAGCACCGGCGTCATCTCGGAGCCGGCATAGCTGGTCGGCACGATCAGTTGCGGCAGGTCGGTGCGCAGCGCAATCGCCTTGCTCAGGCCGGTCGCGGCGCCGGCGCCGATCGCAACCACGCCGTCCGGCTTGAGCTCGCGGACGATCTCCATCGCACGTTCGGTCACCGGGACCGGCGTGTGCACCACTGCACCGTCGAACAATCCGGCCACACGGCCGCCGGTCAGGCCAGCGAGATCGCCGAGCTCGGCCTGCTGCCGCCGGCTCGCCAGCACCAGCGCGCGGCTGATGCCGAGCCGGTCGAGCTCGCCCGCCAACTGCGCGACCGTGCCGACCCCGAACACGACCCGCATCGGGCTGACCTGGTAGGTGAACGGCTGCGCCATGGCGATTTCCGAAGCGTTGGTCAGCCGCGGCGCCAGTCGCGCGGCGTGCAGCCGAAGCGGTGCCTGAAGCGCCGCGTGAAATGCGACAGGTCGGAGAAGCCCCAGTCGAACGCGATGTCGCCGATCGTGCGCCCGGCGATCGCGGGGTCCCTCAGATCGCGCGCCGTGCCGTCGAGGCGGCGGTCCATCACATGGCTGGCGAATGTCGTGCCGGCGCGCTCGAACAGTTTGTGGACATAGCGCTCGCTGATGCCGATCGCAGCCGCAATGGCGGCAACGCCGAGCCCGGGCTCGCGCAGCCTGCGGTCCACGGCGCGGCGCAGCGTAAGCCACGTCGCATCGGCAAGGCCGGCGCTCTCGGCGGCGCCTGCGCGGCCGCTGCGCGACAGGCTAAGCGCGACCAGATCGAGCAGCACGCCGAACAGCCGCGCGTTGTCCGCATCCGAAGCACGGAGCGCCGATGTGTTCAGGACCTGCGCCGTTTCTGTGATGAGATGGCCGACGAAGGGATCATCGGAGACCCGCGCCGGCGCGGCCTCGGGCGCCGACGGCAGCCGTTCATCCAGCGCCTCGGCCGGCACCCAGAACGAGGCGACCTGCAGCGCCGGGCCGCGGTCGTGCAGCAGCGCAAAGCGCTGGCCGCTGTCGAAGATTCCGACCTGTCCCGGCGACAGGCTGATCTCGCGTCCCGCCTGCTGGATCCGGCAGCGGCCGGCGAGCTTCAGATTGAGGTAGTAGCAGCGCCGGCTTGACGCGGCGATGTCGGCAGCGGAGCGTCGCACGATATGCTCCGGGAAGCTGACCCGGTTGACCGCGCCGTCGCCGAGTCCAACGGTCTCGACCCGGGCGAGGAAGCCTGGCGTCGCCGGCGGCTCCGGCGTCAGGTTCATGAAGGCCTGGCAGATCGCCTCGCGATAATAGGCAAACTGCTCGCCCGGCCTGGTGTCCGCGGTATTCCAGCTCAGTTTGCGCGAGCGATCCGCGGCGGCGATTTGCTGCATCAGTTCACTCCGAGCCCAGTCCGGTTCGCTCACAGCCAAGCGCGTTCCGCGGGTCCAGGTCAATATCCAGGTCAGTATCCATCAGGAAGCGGATGAAACTTGCGCGTATCCCGGTCCGTCCGGACGCGGCAATCGATCTAACCAAACCAGACAGGGAGGTACAACATGTCGACCTATGTTCTCGTCCATGGCGCCTGGCATACCGGCGCCGAGTTTGAACCGGTTGCGGCCGTTATCCGCAAGGCCGGCCATGTCGTCCACACCCCGACCATCAAAGGCAACCGGCCCGGCGACCGGAAGGACTCCGGCCTTGCCGAGGCGATCCAGTCGATCGTGGATTACCTCGCCGAGCACAATCTGAATGACATCGTGCTGGTCGGCCACAGCTATGGCGGCATGGTCATCACCGGCGTTGCCGACGCCGCCGCGAACCGCATCCGCCGGCTGGTCTACTGGAACGCGTTCGTGCCCAACAATGGCGAGTGCCTCAACGACATGGTGCCGCCGCACTATGTCGGCCTGTTCGATGCGATCCACGCCGAGCGCGGCGACGGCTCGGTGGTGCTGCCGTTCCCGATCTGGCGCGAGGCCTTCATCAACGACGCCGACCTCGAGACGGCGCAGCGGGCCTATGACAAGCTCAATCCGCACCCGTTGAAGACCTTCCAGGACAAGATCGCGCTGCGCACCAATCCCGCCGAGATGCCCATCGCGAAATCCTACGTGAACTGCATCGAGGACACCGCGATGCCGCACAGCCTGCCCTGGCATCCACGGTTGTCGGAGAAGCTCGGGCTGTTCCGCCTGGTCCAGGTGCCGGGCAGCCACGAGCTGTGCTTCTCCAACCCCGGGCGGCTGGCACAGGCCTTCCTCGACGCCGGCCGCGATTAGGCCACCGCCCTGTATGCCGGCGCAGTCGCGAGGAAGCGGGCATAGGCGTCCGCGTCCGGCGGCGTGAACTTTTCGACGAGCGGGTTGCGGCGCGACGCCTTGGTGCCGATGTCGGCCAGCAGCTCGTCGAAATGCTTGAAGTGATAGGGCGCGACGCACAGCCCGCCATAGACACCCGCTGCCGGACGCTCGACGCGCTTGAAGTTCAGCATCATCGCGATGTTGCTATTCATCTCGGCCGCGCTCGGCTGCCGCGCCAGCTGGCCGTCGGCGTAGCGCACCAGCCAGTTCGCGGCGAGATCGGCGCACAGCACGGTGCAGAAGCTCGAATTGAAACCGACAAAGCCCATGTCGGGCAGATCGGGATTGGCGATCAGCCGGTACAGCCGGTACTGCCCGTCGGGCTCGACCAGCTTGTTCTGATACTCCTCGGGCAGGAACGGCACGCCGAGCTTGTAACCGATCGCGAGCACCGCGACATCGGCCGCGACGCGCTGGCCGCCGCTCATCACGATGGTCTTGCCGTCGTAATGGTCGAAGGTGCCGCGCACCGCCTTGATCCGGCCGTCGGCGACCATCGGATAGAAGCCGGGGGTTGCGATCGGCACCGAGCAATTGACGCCGTCCTCGATCCGCTCCTTCGGCACCATGCCGCATTGCTTCAGCTTGAGCTGCATCTTCAGCATGCTTTCGAGCCCGCGCCAGTTCGCCCACACGAACGGCTTTGCCACGACATGCGCAAGGCGCGCCATCGGTCCGATGCCCCAGCTCGCAAACATCTGCTCCTGGGCGCGGATGTAGAGGATGCGCTTGAAGTTGACGAGGCCGCCGACGAAATAGGGAATCCGCCAGACCGGCTCGCGAAACACGATGGTGACTTCGCTGGCGCCGGAATTGACCGCGTTCACGGCGATGTCGGTCGCCGATTTGGAGCCGCCGAGCACCACTACCTTGCGGCCCTTGGCAAGCGCTGGATCGCTGTATTGCGACGAATGCAGGATCTGCCCGCCCTGCGCCTTGAAGCCGTCCTCGCCGGCCAGCGGCAAGGTCTGCGGCTCGTTGAACTGCCCGGTGCAGACCGCGACGAAGTCGAAATCCTCGTGGCCGGTGGCGCCGTCGGTCGAGCGCAGCGCCAGCGTCCAGCCCGGCCTGCCGTCGGCACGGCGCTTCATGCCTTCGACCTTGGTGTCGAACCGCATCGCGCCGTCGAGCCCGTGGCTGCGGGCGTAGTCGCGCAAATAGGCATGGACCTGCGGACCCTTCGGCCATTCCGGATAGGCCTCCGGCATCGCCTTGTCGGTGTAGCGATAGAGCTCCTTCGGGCTCTGGGTCTGCACGTCGGGATAGGAGCGCGCCGGCTCCCAAACCCCGCCGAGATCGCCGCTGCGCTCGATGATGGTCACCTTGTGGCCGCGACCGGCAAAGGCCTTGCCGGCGGCGAGCCCGGAAATGCCGGCGCCGATGACGCACACATGCTTCTGCTTGACCATGAAACCGCTCCGAATTGAATGAACAGGTCCAATTTCGTTAGGCGCACGCGTCCCCGTCATCGCCGGAGCCAGCCCCGGCGATTGCCGCCTCGCGTGCGTATTGTCTGTTTGGCCGCCGGCTAGTCGTTGGCTTCCGGCGGCAGAAAATCCACCTCGTGCTCGGCGGAGATACGCACCACCTCGACGGGGTCCTGCAGATTGTGCAGCTTCTCGAACAGCGCCTCGAGCTTCTGCATCGGCGACACCCAGAACAGCGCCCGCGCCGGCTTGTCCGACTTGTTGAAATAGCCGTGCGGGATGCCGCGCGGCATGCGCACGAGGTCGCCGGCCTTGGCCTGCACCCAGACGCCGTCGAGCTTGAGGTCGAGCACGCCCTCCTGCACCAGGATGAACTCGTCCTGGGTCGGGTGGATGTGCACCGGCACGAACTGGCCGGGGTCGCTGTTGGTCTCGAACGCGAAGGTCGAGTCGGTGATCGCCTTCGGATAGTAGACCTGGCCCAGGATATTCCAGGTCTTGCCGCCGTAGCCGGTGCCGGTTCGGGTAATGCCTTTTTCGAGCGTGCCCATGTCAGCCTCTCCAGTTTTGATGCGCATTGCCGGCACGGAGCCTGTCGCCGGCCGCTGAGGCTGTCTAGCCGATAAACGAATCCGCACCTGGCACCTCATGCTGCAATGCGGGAGCGCGGCGCCGGCCGGCTGCTGCCCAATGCGGCCGCATTCGCCTGCGCTCAGATCGGGCAGTTTGCGCGACGAAACGGCGTTCCCCTTTGCCGCGGGATGCTCTAGGCTGCATGATGTTTTAGGCCTCAAACAACTCCGGACGGCCGGCGTGACTGCTGTTGGCAACGAGGTTTCGGCAAGCGCAAATTCTCCAAGCGCAAGGCTGACGGAGTTCGCACGGGTCGCGACTGATCGCGTCGATGACGCGGCGGAAGCGATCGGCCGCATCTTCTGCCCGCACGATCTGACGCCGGTCGATCATTCCGCGAGCAATTTCTCCGCGCATCACAATTGCGCCGACTTCGACGGCTTCTCCGTCAACTATGTCGCCTATGGCGGATCGGTCGCGATCAATCCCGGCTGCCTCGACCGCTTCTTCCTGTTGCAGATGCCGCTGTCCGGCTCGGCCTCGGTGCGGACCGCCGCGCGCGAGCTCACCACCGGACCACGACACACCGCCTCGCTGCTGTCGCCGACCATTCCGACCGAAATGACCTGGCGCGGCGACTGCGCCCAGCTGATCTTGCTGCTCGACCGCAGGCTGGTCGAGCATCGCGCCGCGGCGCTTGGCGGCGTGCCGGTGAGGCCGGTCGAGTTCGACCCGGCCGTCGCGCTGAGCGGGCCGCTCGGGCAGACGCTCTCGGCCCGGATCGAGCATCTTGTCACGGCGGCCGAGCAGCTCGGGCCGCGCAAGACCTTGTCGGCGATCGCGGCGGCCGATTGGCGCGAGTCGTTTCTCAATGCCCTGCTCAACGGGCAGCGGCACAGCCTGAGTTCGGCGATCGATGTCTTCAACGGCCGCACTGAGGCCCAGCCGGCCGCCTTGAAACGCGTGCGCGCCTATCTGGAGAGCCGGGCGACCGAGCCGCTGGACCTCGCCGAGCTTGCGGAGATCGCGGGCACCGGCATCCGCGCGCTGCAACTCGGCTTCCGCCGTCACTTCGGCACCACCGTGTCCGAGATGTTGCTCGACATCCGCCTCGCCCATCTGAACGCCCGCCTCAAGACGGCGCGGCCGGGCGAACGCATCGTCGATATTGCATTCGACCTCGGCTTTACCCATCTGAGCCGGATGGCGAGCGCCTACCGCGCCAAGTTCGGCGAGAGCCCGAAGGCGACCCTGCAGCGGCTGAGCTGAGCGGCAGTTCCGGGCGGCCCGGCCACGCCCTGCCCATCCGGCCAGTATCGCCGTCAGCCGCGACATCCCAGATTGAGGGAAGCCAACGGAGTTTCCCATGACCGAACCGAATATCCTGTCCTCGCTGTCGTCAGCCCTTGCGGAGACCATTGCGCGCGCCGCGCCCGCAATCGTCTCCGTGCATTCGCATCGCGCACGCGCCTCCGGCTTTGTCTGGAAGGCGGGCCTCGTCGTCACTGCCGACGAAGCGCTGGCCGACGAGGGCGAGATCGAGATCCAGTTCGCCGACGGCAGCCGCGGGCCCGCGACCGTCGTCGGACGCGACCACACCACCGACATCGCGCTGCTGCGCGTCGATGGCGACGCCGCCCCCGTCAAGCTCTCGACCGGGAGCCCCGCGCTGGGATCGCTCGCGGTGATCGTCGCCGCCGACCGCGGCGCGCCGACCGCGCGGCTCGGCATGGTCGCGCTGTCGGGTCCGGCCTGGCGCAGCCTGCGCGGCGGCGAAATCGATGCACGGATCGAGCTCGACGTCCGGCTGCGGCACAGCCAGCAGGGTGGCCTCGCGCTGAACGCCGCGGGCGAGCCGTTCGGCATGGCCGTGCTCGGCCCGCGCCGCGTGCTGACGATCCCGGCTACGACCATCGAGCGGGTCGCAACACAGCTCGAGAAGAGCGGCCGCATCGCGCGCGGATATCTTGGCGTCGGATTGCAGCCGGTCCGGCTGGACGACGGCCTCGGCGCGATGGTGATGAACGTCGACAAGGCCGGCCCCTCGGCCGCGGCCGGCGTCCGGCAGGGCGACGTGATCATTGCCGTGAATGGCGAGAAGCTGTCCGGCGTGCGGGCGCTGTCGCGCGGCCTCGGACCGCAGAGCGTCGGCACGGAGGTCGAGCTCACCGTGCATCGCGGCGGCGAGCCGCTGAACTTCAAGGTGACGGTCGGCGAGAGGCCCGAGACGTGAGCGGTGAGCCGGCCAACGACATCGTCATCGCGCTCGAGGTCGACGACGCCGTCCTCGCCGATCGGCTGGCGACCCTGCTCGGCAGCGTCGCCGGCCTGCGGCTCGCTGCGCCGGGCGAACAGGCCACGGCGGCGGTCGTCGCACGCAACCGCGAGGCCGCGGGCGCCGGCGACTTCGAGCTGACGCCGCGCGAGCTCGACGTGCTGGCGCTGCTGGCCGAAGGCGCATCCAACAAGATGATCGCACAGCGGCTCGGAATTTCCGTCCACACCGCCAAGTTTCATGTCGGCTCCCTGCTCGACAAGCTCGACGCCACCGGCCGCACCGACGCCGTCGCCCATGCCGCGCGGCGCGGGGTGATAAATTTGTGAGGGGTGGGATTGCTGTTGTAGTGACGCTGAGCTGAGATCTCTCCACCCGTCGTCCCTGCGAAAGCAGGGACCCATACGCCGCGGCAGATATTGCAGTCGGGACTCATCATTGTCGTCCTGGCGCCAGGACCCATAACCACCGCATTTTGATCGTGAACGAGATCGTGGCCCCAGCGTCGCGCAACAATGCGCACTTGGGGTAATGGGTCCTGGCCTTCGCCAGGACGACGGCGAATCTTCATGCGCACTCGTCAGTTGCACGCAGCCACTGCACAGCGACCCTAAATCAGTGATTTGGAAAATTCCGCCCTGCGGGCACCCGGCTCAGTATTCGACCGGATACAGACGCCTTCACGATCTGGCTATGCAATCTTCAGCCAACAAGAAGAAACGGCATGAAGAAGCTGATCGGTCGTCATCGGGACATTCAATACACACTCACCAACATCGAACCCGACCTCTGGGGTTGGTCGTTCGACATCAACGGCAAGACCAAGCAAGGCACCACGCGCGCGCGGCTCGACCTGCTGGCGCGGCGGCGCGTCTGCACGCTGATCGATCGCGAATTGAAACGCGCGGAACGTACCAGGCCCAACGAGCCTGACTGATCACTCTCCCCGGTGAAAGTCCATTGGACGTGCCACGCCTATGAGAAATGAAAACTCCCGCAGCACCGGCTGCGGGAGGTGTTGGCATCGATGGTCGCGGGGAGGTCCAACCACCGAAGCCGACATTCGAACCCTGTCAGGCTGTTTTGGCGAACATCGTCAGGACGCCATCGGCGATGTTGATAGCGACGACCTGCGACGAAGTCAGGCCCTTGGCCTTGAGCGCGGAGACCGCCTGCGGCGTCGCGTCAATCGACTTCCGAAGCGACTGGATGTCGTCCTCCTTTGTCTTTGCGATGGCATCCTCGACCTTCGATCGCATCTCGGGCTTGAGGTCCTTGATGTCCACGACCTCTATGCTCCGGATGACAGTGGACTGATCAGATGCCTGCGGCGGCGCCTTGGGTTGTGCGCCTTGCGCTTGCACCAAGGCGGGCGTTCCGAGGGCGAGCGCGGCAACAGTGACGAATGCAGTGAGATTGCGCATGATCGATTCCTTTCCGAGTCCTTATCCGAGTCAGCAAGCGATAAAACCTACGCGCGAAGTTTGGCCGGCGTCTGATTTTTCCGTGGCCATTCATTGGAGCCAATGCGACCGCAATGCGGGCGTCGAAGCCCGCTCAACCGCGGCGTCGACGTCCAGCGCGTCGATCCGGGCGCGACTGACTACAATGCGATGACGGAAATAGCGATCCCGAGCCGTGGTCCGGCATAGCGCTTGTCATCCGGCCCACCCTCGCCGCACCCGACGTTCCAGACCGCCGGCCATGTGAACCGCTCAAGCCCCGTTGCCGATATCGCCGCCCACGATGTCCAGCGCGTGTCACCGCTGCGTCGCCACAGCACGCCGCCCGGTCCCATGTCCGGGTAGAAGGCGATGTCGAGGTCGAAATCGCTGTTGGCGCCGAGATCGGGACCGATCCAGTAATAGGGACTGCGTCCACGCTCACGTCCAAGGATCAAGGTGAGCGTCTGGTTCGGTCCGCGCAAGCCCAGCCAGAGCGGTGCGATCACGCCGGGCGCGGGCGTGCAGAGCAGCGTTTGTGGCGCGGCAGTTGCCGCGGCGGTGCGGCCCGACAGTTTCAACGCGATGACCGTCGCAGGCGCCAATGTCCCCGACAGCGGTGCAGGGCTGGTCCCGCGCGGCAGCGGCGACCACGCGGCCTGGTCCAGCGATGGTAGCGGCCATGTGAGCTGCTCGCGCACCACACCTTCGGTATCGAGCACCTGATAGCGAAACCCATCCTGATCGAGCGCGGCTTGCACGCAATGCAGATACTCGACGCCTTCGGGCATCCGGTGCGCGGTGCCCGCACCCGCCGTGCAGACCTGCAGCACACTGCGATGAACCTGGACGTCGAAGGCGAGAATGTGGCTGCACAGATAGGCGGTGACATCGGCGCGGACGAGGATATCCCAGAACCGCTCGCGATATTCGTGGCCGATCTCGCGCTGATAGCTGCCGCTGTAGCCGTTGATGGCGTACACGGGATGATGGCCCAGCACCAGCTTGTGCCTGGCGTCCTCGTGCTGTGCGAGGACCGCTTGCAGCCAGTCGGTCTCGACATGCCCCTCGCCGCCGAGGCCGCTCCAGAGCGTGTGCACGAACACCATCAGGAGATCGCCGCGGCGAACCCAGTAGGACAGCCCATCCTGACCGGGCGGGCCGTTGCTCGGCAGCTGCAGCACCTCGCGGAACACCGCCTCGCTCATCTCGTCATAGGTGGTGTGGTTGCCGGTCGTGTGCCACAGCGGCACCACGCGCCGGTCGAGCCAGGACATCTCGACCTCGAACCAATGCCGCCATTGCGCGCGCAGCGCGTCTGCATCGGCGGTGAGGCCGATGATTTCGTCGCCGGGGAACAGAATGAATTCGGGCGCAGGATGCAGCCGGCGCACCACGTCGTTCACCGACGCGAAGGTGCGCTCATGCAGCGCGCCCGGAACGCCCGAGCAGGCATCGGCATAGATCACGAACTGGTGGCCCGAAGTTCTCGGCAACAGAGACGGAATTGCATCATCCATGGTCGGACCACGTCCTCGCGAGCCACATCATAGAGGAAGGCAGACTGATCGCTCAAGGCAGACATTCGCAGGCGCAAGGTTGCGGCCGACAGGCGCTTCTGGGATCGTGCGCCGCGCATTGCATTCGTCCATGACAAGGAGTTCCGGCGTGGCCATCCTCAAGGACTTCAGCATCGGATTCTACAAGATCCCGCTCCCGGTGGTGCTCAGCGACAGCACGCATGGCGAGATCAAGGCGTTCGAGCTCGTCACGATCCGCGCCCGCGATGCCGACGGCGCGGAAGGCACCGGCTACACCTACACGGTCGGCCGCAATGGCGGCGCCGTCGCCGATATCCTGGGCCGCGAAATCGGCGAGATCGCGCGCGGGATGGAGGCCGACGACACCGAGCAGCTTTGGCACAAGGTGTGGTGGGCGCTGCATTATGGCGGCCGCGGCGGGCCGGCAGTGCTGGCGCTGTCCGCGCTCGACATCGCGTTGTGGGACCTCAAGGCGCGGCGGGCATCGCTTCCGCTGTGGCGGCTGCTCGGCGGCTTCGACCGCCGCGTGCCCTGCTATGCCGGCGGCATCGATCTTGATCTGCCGCTGGATGGTTTGCTGAAGCAGACCGACGACAATCTCGCCAAGGGCTTTCGCGCCATCAAGATGAAAGTCGGCCGGCCGAGCCTTGCGTCCGACGTGGCGCGCGTGAAGGCGATGCGCGGCCATCTCGGCGACGAGTTTCCGCTGATGGCCGACGCCAACATGAAATGGACCGTCGAGGAAGCGATCCGCGCCGCGCGCGCCCTGCAACCGTTCGACCTGACCTGGCTCGAGGAGCCGACCATTCCGGACGACGTCGCGGGACACGCGCGCATCCTGCAAGCCGGCGGCGTGCCGATCGCAGCCGGCGAGAACCTGCGCAGCCTGTGGGAGTTCAAGCCCTATATCGCCGGCGGCGCGCTGTCCTACGCCGAGCCCGACGTCACCAATTGCGGCGGCGTGACCAGCTTCATGAAGATCGCCCGCCTCGCCGAGGCTTTCAATATTCCGGTCACCAGTCATGGCGCGCATGACATCACCGTGCATCTGCTGGCGGCGTGCCCGAACCGGTCGTATCTCGAGGCGCACGGCTTCGGCCTCGATCGCTATATCGAGCATCCGCTGGTTCTGGAGCAAGGTATGGCGATGGCACCGGATCGCCCGGGGCACGGCATCGCCTTCGACTGGAAAGGCCTGGAGCGGCTCAGCGCGGGATGAGGGACGGCTGGCTTGGGCTATCGGCTACAGTGGCGGATGAACCTTACATCCCTGGCGTACAGGTACGTGTAAGGGTCCACCTGTTCGAGCGCATGGTGCCGCATCACCCAGTCGCGAACCTCGGGCGCATAGGCCGACATCATCAGCTGGGTCTCGCCGGGGTTCATGCTGCGGTCGCCGTGATGTGCAGCGTGAAACATGAAGTAGCCGCTCGGGGTAATGCAGATCTTGTTGAGGGGAACGGTCCCCAGGACCGTCGTGCAAGAAGACTTGCAGCGACCATCGATCACCACGCGATCATACTCCGCATTGACTTGCCGGTACTTGTAGATGTGCGCGGCGGTGTTGCCGCCAGGGTCGTGAAGATAGTAGATCTTCTCTGCGCGTGCGAAACCCGTCATTACCAAGGTGAAGATCGCGATACTGACCACGGCGAGTATCCGATGCATATCACTTCCCCTCTTGCGGCCCTCTCTACTTCAACGGGCATTGCGAAATGAGTACTATGCGTGAATCGGTTTCGCAACTTCCGCTGTTGGACCCTTGACGGACACAATTGGACACGTTGGCGACATCCGCCGTCGAAACCAAGCCGGAAGACATAACCTCAAGTCGCGGATCGGCTCTGCGAGCAGGTGCCCTAGTCGCGCTCACGCCAAGCTGCTAGCCTTTTGCGCTTCAGATTGCCCAAAGCGCGATGAGATCATCGCACTTTGGCTCATTGTCTGAGCATGATCCTTTCGGAAAACCGCTTCACACTTTTCCGGATCATGCTCTAGCGAGTTAAGGGATCGGAGCAAATGGACAACCGTAGTGATGTTTGGCGCGGCGTCGACGCGATCAAGCCGCGTTTCATCGAATTGAGCGACCGGGTCTGGGCGATGCCCGAGGTCTGCTACACCGAGGCGCGCTCATCCGCCGAACATCTGGCCGAACTGCGCCATCAGGGTTTTCGCATCACCGAGAACCTCGCCGACATCCCGACCGCGGTGATGGGCGAATGGGGCGAAGGCGGCCCGGTGATCGCCTTCCTCGGCGAATATGTCGCCCTGCCCGGCCTCAGCCAGGAGGCCGGAATCGCCGAACATCGCCCGGTCGAGAGCGGCGGCCACGGCCATGGCTGCGGACATAATCTGCTCGGCTCCTCCGCGCTGCTCGCCGCGACCGCGGTGAAGGACTGGCTCGCCGCCAACAAGGTGCCGGGCCGCGTGCGCTATTACGGCTGTCCCGCCGAGGAAGGCGGCGCGGCAAAGGCCTTCATGGTGCGCTGTGGCGCCTTCGAGGACGCCGACATCGCCATCACCTGGCATCCGCACAGTTTCTGGGAGGTGGCGGTGACACCGTCGCTCGCCAATACCCGCGCCGACTTCATCTTCACCGGGCGCACCTCGCATGCGGCGGCCTCGCCGCATCTCGGCCGCAGCGCGCTTGATGCGGTGGAGCTGATGAATGTCGGCGTCAACTACATGCGCGAGCACATGCCGAGCGACGCCCGCGTGCATTACGCGCTGCTCGACGCCGGCGGCATCGCGCCCAACGTGGTGCAGGCCCATGCCCGCGTGCGCTATTCGATCCGCGCCCGCGACCTGCCCGGCATGAACGAGCTGGTCGAGCGCGTGCACAAGGTCGCGCAGGGCGCGGCGCTGATGACCGAGACCAAGGTGGAGATGAAGATCATCTCCGCCGTCTCGAACATCCTGCCCAACACGCCGCTGGAACAGACGCTGCACCGGATCATGGAAGAGCTCGGCCCGCCGCATTTCGACGATGCCGATAAGGATTTCGCCGGCAAGATCCGCGCGCCCCTGACCGACAAGGACATCGCCTCGGTCTATTACGCGATCGGCATGGAGCCGACCGACCGGCCGCTCGCCGATTTCCTGGTGCCGATCGACGCCAAGCGCAATCCGCTGATCGGCTCGACCGACGTCGGCGACGTCAGCTGGGTGGTGCCGACCGTGCAGGTTCATGCACCGACGGTTGCAATCGGCACGCCGTTCCACACCTGGCAGGTTGTGGCGCAGGGCAAGACGCCGGCCGCGCACAAGGCGATGGTACAGGCCGCCAAGGCGATGGCCGGCCTCGGCGTCAAGGCGCTGATGGAGCCGGAGCTGATCGCGGCCGCCAAGGCCGACCTCAAGAAGCGGACCACAAGAACGCCCTATGTCAGTCCGCTGCCGACGAATGTTGCACCGCCGTTGGACATGTCGATCGCCTGAGAGCCGCATTGAGAGCGGGCCGGACCTGCTCTCCGGGATCAAGCAATCGCATCTCCCCATCGTCATGGCCGGGCTTGTCCCGGCCAACCACTACTTTCTCACGCGGAAACGGCGACGTGGATGCCCGGCACAAGGCCGGGCATGACGAGTTTGTGGAGGGATCGAGCGCATATGCGATAGCTCGGCCTTCAGACGCGAACTCCGGCCTGCGTGGCAAAAAAGCATCTCGGAACAAAGGATAACGAACAAATTTTCCGCACTGCGAGGCGCGCAAGGGCACGCTTTTGGCGCCGATCTGCTGAACCGATGTGCGGCGAGCGGAGGTTCTGCACAAGCGATAGCCAAAAGACCTAGGCGCTGAAGAGCGGGAGGCGTTGACCTTCGCGGTCATTCGGTGTGCCATCCTGCCGCCAACACGGCGGCCGGTTCCACGGCCCGCCGCAATAACCAATTGAGCCGGACCGAGGGGACAATGTTCGACAGGAATCTGCGAGGCATGATCGACGACGTGAAGGACGGGCGGATGGATCGCCGCGCCTTCGTCAAGCGAATGATTGCCGTCGGCCTCACCGCGCCGATGGCCAACCAGATCCTTGCGATCGGCGGCGTCGCGATGGCGCAGAGCCCCAATCCCTACAAGCCGACCAAGCGCGGCGGCGGCGGTCCGCTGAAGCTGTTGTGGTGGCAGGGCCCCACCCTGCTCAATCCGCACTTCGCCACCGGCACCAAGGACCAGGACGGCTCGCGGCTGTTCTACGAACCGCTGGCAAGCTGGGACGTCGACGGCCATCTCAATCCGATCCTCGCCGCCGAAATCCCCTCGATCCAGAACGGCGGACTTTCCAAAGATGCCAAGACGGTGGTCTGGAAACTCAAACCCGGCGTCAAATGGCATGACGGCAAACCCTTCACCGCTGACGACGTCGTGTTCAACTGGGAATATGCCACCGATCCCGCGACGGCAGCCGTCTCGAGCGGCACCTATTCCGGCATGACCGTGGAGAAGGTCGACGACCTCACGGTCCGCATCAAGTTCAAGGATCCGACGCCGTTCTGGGCCAACGCGTTCGTCGGCGCCTATGGCTGCATCATCCCGAAGCATTTGTTCGCCGAGTACAAAGGCAGCAAGTCGCGCGAGGCGCCGAACAATCTGAAGCCGGTCGGCACCAGCCCCTACAAATTCGTCGAGTTCAAGCCGGGTGATCTGGTGCGCGGCGAGATCAATCCCGATTACCACATGCCGAACCGGCCCTATTTCGACTCGATCGAGATGAAGGGGGGCGGCGATGCGGTGTCGGCGGCGCGCGCGGTGATCCAGACCGGCGAATATGATTTCGCCTGGAACATCCAGGTCGAGGACGAGGTGCTGCTGCGGCTGGAAAAGGGCGGCAAGGGCAAGACGCTGTATGCCGTCGGCGGCGACATCGAATTCATCGCCATCAACTTCACCGACCCGAACACCGAAGTCGACGGCGAACGCTCGTCGGTCAAGACCAAGCATCCGATCCTGTCGGATCCGGCGGTGCGCAAGGCGCTGGCGCTGCTGGTCGACCGCGACTCCGTCAAGAAGGTGATCTACGGCCGCGCCGGCCGCGCCACCGCCAATTATCTCAACGGCCCCGAGGAGTTCGTTTCCAAGAACACCAAGTGGGAGTTCTCGGTCGAGAAGGCGAGCGCGCTGCTCGAGCAGGCCGGCTGGAAGGTCGGCTCCGACGGCATCCGCGAGAAGGATGGCAAGAAGCTGAAGCTCCTGTACCAGACTTCGATCAACGGCCCGCGGCAGAAGACCCAGGCGATCGTCAAGCAGGCTTGCCAGAAGGCCGGCATCGACGTCGAGCTGAAGTCGGTGGTGGCCTCGGTGTTCTTCTCCTCCGACGTCGCCAATCCCGACACCTATTCCAAGTTCTACGCCGACATCGAGATGTTCCAGATCCCGATGACGCAACCCGACCCGGGCCTGCATATGCGCCGCTATCTGTCGCGCAATGCCGCGACCAAGGAGAACAAGTGGCAAGGGCAGAACTTCCCGCGCTGGGTCAACAAGGATTTCGACGCGGCGATCGAGGCGGCCGATACCGAGACCGATCCGATCAAGCGAGCCGAGCTCTACATCAAGTGCAACGATCTGATGTGGCAGGACACGGTGGTGATCCCGGTGATGCACCGCCTCGCGGTGGAAGCCTGCTCCAACACGGTGCGGCCCGCGCTCTCCGGCTGGGCCAACCAGACCGACAATCTGCAAGATTGGTATCGTGAAACCTGAGACGTGACGTGCTCGGAATCGAACGGGCACTCTTCTCCCTCTCCTCGTTCTTACGGGGTCGAGACGAGCGGAGCTCGTTCTTGGAGGGTCGGGGTGAGGCTCTATCCGCAAATGCGTTGGAAGATGAGCTCGTGGAGAGTCCCCCTCACCCGGAATTCAAGCTGCGCTTGAATTCCGACCTCTCCCGCACGCGGGGCGAGGTGAAGCTCGCCTTTCGACTGGAAGCAAGATCAACGTGCTCAAGGTGCGAGCGTTAGTTAGATGATCTCTCGATGAGTCAATATGTCCTGCGTCGCCTGATGATCGCGATCCCGAGCCTGCTCGGGATCTCGCTCGTGCTGTTCGTCGTGCTGGCGCTCGCGCCGGGCGATCCGTTCAGCGAGCTCGCGACCAATCCGAACGTGCCTCCCGAGGTGCAGGCCGCGCTGCGCGCCAAGTTCGGCCTCGACGACCCGATCTATCTTCGCTACCTGCACTGGCTCGCGGCGATGGCGCAGGGCGACTGGGGCTTCTCCTTTGTCAGCCGGATCAATGTCGACACGCTGATCCTGCAGCGGCTGCCGACCACGCTCTACGTGATCGGCTCGGCCCAGCTGCTGGCGCTGCTCATCGCGATCCCGGTCGGCGTCTATGCCGCCACCCGGCCCTACTCGATCTTCGACCAGCTCGCCAACACCTTCGCCTTCATCGGCTTCTCGCTGCCGACCTTCTTCACCGGCATCCTGTTCATCCTGGTGTTCTCGGTGAAGCTGGACTGGCTGCCCTTCGTCTACACCGACGTGCCGGGCAGCGGCATTCGCTGGCTGCTGGAGATGATCCGGCAGGCCATCATGCCGGTGATGGTGCTCGGCCTGTTCCAGGCGGCGTCGATGACCCGCTTCGTGCGCTCGGCAATGCTCGACGTGATCCGGCTCGACTATGTCACCACCGCCCGCGCCAAGGGGCTCGGACAGGCCAAGGTGATCGTCAAGCACGTGATGCGCAACGCGATGATCCCGGTCGTCACGCTCATTGCGCTCCAAATGCCTGCCGTGTTCGGCGGCGCCATCGTCACCGAGCAGATCTTCCGGATTCCCGGCATCGGCTCGCTGCTGATTTCCTCCATCCTCGCCAATGACACGCCGGTCGTGATGGCCGTGACCTTCGTCTTCGCGTGTCTCGTGGTGCTGTTCAACCTGATCGCAGATGTCCTCTATGGCTGGCTTGACCCTCGCATCTCCTTCCGCTGAGCGGCGCGGCTATTCGCCCTGGCGCGAAACCTGGCGGCGCTACCGCCGGCACCGGCCGGCCGTGGTCAGCGCCGTGCTGCTGCTGCTTTTGATCGCGGCCGTCGTGATCGGCCCGTTCGTCTGGCGCGTCTCGATCAGCGACATGGACGTCGTGGCCGGCCTGCAGGGGCCGTCGCTGGCGCATCCGTTCGGCACCGACGATCTCGGCCAGGACCTGCTCGCCCGCATGATCTATGGCGGGCGCATCTCGCTCGCGGTCGGCCTCGCCGCGATGCTGGTCTCGGTGTTCGTCGGCACGCTGATCGGCGCGCTCGCCGGCATGTCGCGCGGCGCGCTCGGCTACGCGTTGATGTGGCTGACCGATCTGTTCCTGTCGCTGCCGCAACTGCCGCTGCTGTTGATGCTGATCTATCTGTTCCGCGACGGGCTGAAGGCGATGTTCGGCCCGGAGGGCGGCATCTTCATCCTGATCGTGCTGGTGATCGGCGGCCTGCGCTGGATGCCGGTCGCGCGCCTGGTGCGCGCCCAGTTCCTGTCGCTGCGCGAGAAGGAATTCGTCGAGGCGGCACGCGCGCTCGGTGCAAGCCCGGTGCGGCAGGTGGTGCGCCACATCCTGCCCAATGCGCTCGGACCCGTGATCATCGCCGGCACGATCGACGTCGCCGCCGCCATCATCGCGGAATCGACGCTGTCGTTTCTCGGCCTCGGCTTCCCGCCGGATACCCCGACCTGGGGCCGCATCCTCTATGACGCCAAGGACTTCCTCGACATCGGCCCGCATTGGGCGCTGTTTCCGGGCGGCGCGATCTTCATCGCGGTCGTCGCCATCAACTTCATCGGCGACGGGCTGCGCGACGCGCTCGACGCGCGCAAGGTGATCTGATGGCGCTGCTCGACATCAAGGGCCTGAAAACCCATTTCACCACCGACGACGGCATCCTCCAGGCGGTCGACGGCGTCGACATCAGCATCAACCGCGGCGAGACGCTGTGCGTGGTCGGCGAATCCGGCTGCGGCAAGACCGTCACCGCGATGTCGATCCTGAAGCTGATCGCGATGCCGCCGGGCAAGATCGTCGAAGGCGAGATCATCTTCGAGGGCCGCGACCTGGTGCCATTGACCAGCCATGAGCTCGACGACATCAGGGCCAAGGAGATCGGCTTCATCTTCCAGGAGCCGATGACATCGCTCAATCCGGTGCTGACCATCGGCGAGCAGATCGCCGAGAGCCTGCGCCGCCACGAGGCGGTGACCAAGAAGCAGGCGCTGGAACGCACCATCGAGATGCTGAAGCTGGTGCAGATCCCCAACGCCGCGGGCCGCGTGCATCATTATCCGCACCAGTTCTCCGGCGGCATGCGCCAGCGCGTGATGATCGCGATGGCGCTGGCCTGCCGCCCCAAGCTCGTCATCGCCGACGAGCCGACCACCGCGCTCGACGTCACCATCCAGGCGCAAATCCTCGACCTGTTGCAGGACATGAAGGAACGCTTCGGCATGGCGGTGATGCTGATCACGCACGCGATGGGCGTGGTCGCCGAGACCGCGCAGCGCGTCGTCGTGATGTACGCCGGCAAGGTGGTGGAAGAGGCGCCGGTCGACGAACTGTTCGGCAATCCCGGCCACCCTTACACCCAGGGCCTGATCCGCTCAATCCCGCGCATCGATCTCGACGCCGCGCACAAGACGCGGCTGGAGGCGATCGGCGGCTCGGTGCCGATCCTGATCAACCCGCCGCCGGGCTGCCGTTTTGCTGCCCGCTGCAAATACGCCATGAGCATCTGCACCGAAAAGGAGCCGCGGCTGCGCGAGATCGCACCCGGCCATCGCATGGCCTGCCACCTCGGAGACGCATCATGAGCGAGCCGCTGCTGCGCGTTTCCAATCTGAAGAAGCACTTTCCGGTGCTGGGCGGCCTGCTCTCGCGCGAGGTCGGCCAGGTCTATGCGGTCGACGGCGTGTCGTTCTCGGTCGACCGCGGCGAGACGCTCGGCCTCGTCGGCGAATCCGGCTGCGGCAAATCCACCACCGGCCGCTGCGTGCTGCGCCTGATCGAGCCGACCTCGGGCGAGGTCGTGTTCGACGGCCGGAGCGTCACCGGCCTCGGCGGCGGCGATCTGCGTGCTATGCGGCGCAACATGCAGCTCGTGTTCCAGGATCCGTTCGCCTCGCTCAATCCCCGCATGACCGTCGGCGCGATCCTCGGCGAGCCCTTTATCATCCACAACCTCGTGACCTCGGCCAGCGAGCGCGAGGACCGCGTCGCGAGCCTGTTGGTCAAGGTCGGGCTGAAGGCCGAGCACATGCGCCGCTACCCGCACGAATTCTCCGGCGGCCAGCGCCAGCGCATCGCGATCGCCCGCGCGCTCACCTTAGAGCCGAAGCTGATCGTGTGCGACGAGCCGGTCTCCGCGCTCGACGTCTCGATCCAGGCCCAGGTCATCAACCTGCTCGAGGATCTGCAGGCCGAGCTGAACCTCACCTATCTGTTCGTCGCCCACGATCTCTCTGTCGTGGAGCACATCTCCGACCGCGTCGCGGTGATGTATCTCGGCCGCATCGTCGAGCTCGCCAAGGCCAGCGATCTCTACCGCAATCCGCAGCACCCCTACACGAAGGCGCTGCTCTCGGCGGTGCCGGTGCCGGATCCCAAGGCGAAGCGCGACCGCATCCGCCTGAAGGGCGACGTGCCGAGCCCGATGAATCCGCCCAGAGGCTGCCACTTCCACACCCGCTGCCCGATCGCCGAAGAGCGCTGCCGGCAGACCGCACCGGAACTGCTGGAAGGCAGGAACGGGCATTCCGTGGCGTGCCATCTGGCGTAGAGCGGATCGCCTGCGACGATCGAACTGTCGGCGCGACCACTCTTTCACCGTTACCCTGAGGAGCGCGCAGCGCGTCTCGAAGGGTCGACGGCCCCGCTGGTGGCCGTGCATCCTTCGAGGCTCGCTCCGCTCGCGCCTCAGGATGACGGGGCAAAAAGCTTCGCCCGCCGCCGCTTCGCAGTCTTTGTCTTTGTCTTTGTCTTTGTCTTTGTCTTTGTCTTTGTCTTTGTCTTTGTCTTTGTCTTTGTCTTGGCCTTCGCTTTGGCTTTCGTCTTGGGCCGCGCGGCCGGCGCCTTCACCTGCGCTTCCTCGCTCTCGCTCACCTCCGTCCGCAGCGTCTCGAGCAGCCAGTCACGAAACGCGCGCATGCCCGGCGTCACCTCGCGCGACTTCAGCCAGGTCAGCCAATAGGATCCCGCCGGGACCTCGGCCGCGAACGGCCGCAGCAGCCGGCCGGACGCCAGCTCATTTTCGAACATCGCGATCGGCACCAGCCCGACGCCGACGCCGCGCGCGGCGGCCTCGGCCATCGCGACCGAACTGTCGAAGATCGGCCCCTGGATTTTCGGACACGGCGCGCCGGCGACCGCAAACCACAGCGGCCATTCCTCGGCGCGGTAGGAGCGCAGCAGGAATTCCTGTGCGAGATCGGATGGCTTGCGCAGCCGGCCCGCGGCATCGGGGCAGCACACCGGCGACAGCGGTGCGGACAACAGATGGATCGCCTCGGTGCCGTGCCACGAACCGTCGCCGAAGCGCAGCGCGAGATCGAGCCCGTCGCCCGCGATGTCGACGCGGTTGTTGTTGGTGAGCAGGCGCAAATCGATATAGGGATGCGCGCGCTTGAAGCGGTCGACCCTTTGCAAGAGCCATCCGGTCGCGAAGGTCGTGACACAGCCGACTGTCACGACCTCGCGCGCGCCCTTGGCCTCGATGCGGTCGATCGCGGCGCCGATCCGGTCGAGCGCATCTGACAGCACCGGCAGCAGCGCCAGCCCCTCGTCGGTGAGCACCAGCCCGCGCGGCAGCCGGCGGAACAGGCTCGTGCCCAGGAGATCCTCGAGCTGCTTGACCTGATGGCTGATCGCGGTCTGCGTCACGCGCAACTCCATCCCGGCGCGGGTGAAGCTGAGCAGCCGCGCGGAGGCCTCGAAGGCGCGCAGCGCGTTCAGCGGGAGATGCCGGCGCACGGCGTCATGACCAAGTTTTCCTCATGTCTCGCTGTATAAATGATTGTTTGTGCGCCGTCACGCCGCCCGGCAGGTTCGCGCCGCCAACGGGAGATTCGACATGCTGACGAAACGGACATTTGGATTGCACGCGCTGGGCCTTGCGGTGTCCTGCACCTTGCCGAGGCAAGGTGCGGCGGCGGGACCAAGCGAGCCGGCGCAGCGGCTGCAGCAGGAGTTTGCACGCATCGAGCTGGCGACCACCGGCCGGCTCGGCGTCGCCGCGCTCGACATGGAGACGGGATTGCGCGCGAGCCGGCGCGGCGACGAGCGGTTCCCGATGTGCAGCACCTTCAAGGCGATGGCATCGGCCGCGGTGCTGCACCGGGTCGATCGCGGCGAATCCAGCCTCGATCAGCGCGTGCAGATCGAGGCCAAGGATATCTTGGCCTACGCGCCCGTCACCAAGGAACGCGTCGGATCGGCCATGACGCTGTCCGAACTCTGCGCGGCCACCATCACGCTCAGCGACAACACCGCCGCCAACCTGCTGCTGCGCGAGATCGGCGGGCCCGCCGGCTTCACCAGCTTCTTCCGCACCATTGGCGATAATGTCAGCCGGCTCGACCGCTGGGAGGTGGAGCTCAACGAAGCCGTGCCCGGCGATCCGCGCGACACCACGAGTCCTGTCGCGATGCTGAAGGATTTGCAGCGCGTGCTGCTCGGCGACGTCCTGTCCGCGGCCTCGCGCCAGAAGCTGATCGACTGGATGGTCGCCAACAAGACCGGCGACGCTCGGCTGCGCGCCGGCGTGCCCCGCGACTGGCGGGTTGGCGACAAGACCGGCACCGGCGAGCGCGGCACTTACAACGATATCGGTGTGTTCTGGCCGCCCGGCCGCAAGCCGATCGTGGTGACGGTCTACCTGACCGGGGCAAGCGCCCCCATGGAGAAGTGCAACGAGGTGATCGCCAATGTCGCCCGCGCCGTCGCCAATGCGAGCGCCGGGCAGAGCGGCTAAACCAACGACGCCGCGATCAGCGTCTCCGACAATGTCAGGCCGGCCAGCGACCAAGCAAGTCGCTCGCCGCCTCGAACAACGCTGCAACGCGCAACAGTTCCGCATCGGCCCGGAAGCGGCCGACCAGGTGCAGTCCGATCGGCAGGCCGTCGCGGCCGAAACCTGCGGGGATGCTGACGGCGGGATGCCCGGTCATGTTGAACAGCATGGTCCAGGGAAACCAGTGCGGCCGCACGCTGTCGAAACTCCGGCCGTCGATTTCGATCGTACCGAACAGGTCCTGGTCGATCGGTAACGCCGACCGGGTCAAGGTCGGCATCGCCAGGAGATCGCCGCGCGCGAACAGCGACTGCACCCGGCGGAACAGCGCGGTGCGGTCGAACATCGCCCGCTGGTAGTCGACACCGCTGACCTGCGCCGCCAGCGCGAGCTGCTTCAGGAAGGTTGCGCTGAGATCATTCGGATGATCGGCCGCGAGTTTCTCAAAGCGGGTGCGCCAGACGGTGTGATTGATCGCACGCCAGATCGGCTCGATGTCAAAGCCGTCGCCGGAAAACTCTTCGAGCTCGGCGCCGAGGCTCGCCAGACGGTCGAGGCTTGCCTTGAACGTCGCAGCCACATCTGATGTGACCGGACGCCCCGGCGGCGACACGCAGAACAGCACCCGCCGGCCCTTGAGGCCGCCGCGCGGCGCGGCAAGCCCGAGATAGTCGGGCACGGGTACCCCGATCGACCATGGGTCCGACGGATCCTCTCCCGCCATCGCCTGCATCATCAGCGCCGTATCGGCAACGGTGCGCGTGGTCGGTGTGACATAGGTCTGGTTGCCGAAAGCATCCTGCACCTGGCTATGCGGGATCACCCCATTGCTCTGCTTGATTCCGACCACGCCGTTGCAGGCGGCGGGAATCCGGGTGGAGCCGCCACCATCGGTCGCAACCGCCAGCGGCGCGATGCCGCTCGCGACGGCCACCGCCGCGCCGCCGCTGGAGCCGCCGCTGGACCGCTCGACACTCCATGCATTGCGCGTCCGCCCGAACAGCGGCGAGTCGGTCAGGCACTTGCTGCCGAACTCCGGCGTCGTAGTCTTGCCGATCAATATGCCACCCTGGGCACGGAGGCGGGCCACCGCGACGGCGTCATTATCGGGCACGTTGTCCCGGTACGGCACCGCGCCGAAGGTCGTCCGAACGTCTTTGGTGCTGACGATGTCCTTCACGGTGAAGGGGATGCCGTGGAGCAGACCGGGCGGCTCGCCGGCCGTGATTTGCCGCTCGGCAGCTTTCGCCTGCGCCATCGCCGCATCGCCGCACAGCGTGATGAAGCAGTTCAATTCGGGTTGCAGCCGCTCGGCACGGGCGAGCACCGCGCGCGTAACCTCGACAGGCGAAACCTCCTTGCGGGCGATGCGCCCACGAAGCTCAACGGCAGACAGCAGACACAGATCGTCGCTCATTTGGGCAAGGACTCGCGCAGGCATGGTCGACGCCCGCATCGTGCCGCGCGGCATGCGGCAAGTCCATCGGCTCGGACGCATGGCGAAAGGCCGCGGCGCCGCGACGAGTGCATGGGCTGCCGGGTGCCGGCGGGCCCTTCCCGGCCGCGCGGCTTGGCAGCGACGGAGGATCATGCGACGCTCGATCCGCCATACGGAGGAACACGTCTTGTATCGCCGCCTCGCCCTCGCCGCGCTGATCGTTGCCGGCAGCGTGCACGGCAGCCTCGCGGCGGCCGATCCGGCACGGTGCCGCGAGCTGATCCGCAAATACGAAACCGACAAGGCCCAGCTCAGCGCGGTCGAGATCTCGCTGTCGCTGTTTGCGGCCGCCAATGCCGATTGCATCAACCTTGCCACCGAGCTGCTCGATCACGGCGCCTCCGTCGACGCGCGGGACCGGCTGGGCGCAAGGCCGCTGAGCCACGCCGCCCGCTCCGGCCATCTTGCCATGGTCGACCTGCTGCTGGCACGCGGCGCGCCGGTCGACGCGCGCAACCTCGCGGGATCGACCGCGCTGTATTTTGCCGCCGAGCGCGGCCATGTCGCGATCGTGCAGCGGCTGATCGACCGCGGCGCCGACGTCAATCTCACCGGACGCAGCGGCGCCTCCCCGGTCGCGGCCGCCGCCTATGCCGGCAGGGACATGGTGGTGCGCATGCTGCTGGCGCACGGCGCCGACGGCCGCAAGGCCGACGACACCGGCAAGCCGCCGGTCGTCTATGCCGCGGCCGGCGGCCAGCTCGGCATCGTCAAGCAGCTGCTCGCGCGCGAGATCGACATCAATGCGCGCTACGCCAACAATCTGACGCTCCTGATGTGGGCGGCCGGGCCGGATGAGACCGTGCCGGAGGCGCAGGCGCTCGAGGTTGTCTCGTACCTGCTGGAAGGCGGCGCCAAGGTCGACGATCGCGATGCGCGCGGCCGCACGGCGCTGATGATCGCCGCCGAAGGCAATCATCCGGCGATTGCCAGGACACTGCTCGCGCATGGCGCCGACCCTGCGCTGGCCGACAAGGCCGGCAAGCATGCCGCCGATCTCACCATCCTGTCGGCGCTGCGCGAGGAGCTGACGCCCCGCTGAGGCATGATGAGTTGAATCGAGCAACAGGTTCCGCATCACCTCGCCCCGCTTGCGGGGAGAGGTCGGAACGCATCGTTAGATGCGTTCCGGGTGAGGGGGAGCTTCCACGAGCACGTTTATCACCGTGTTCGCGGAGAGAGCCCCTCACCCCAACCCTCTCCCCGTAAGGACGGGGAGAGGGAGATCAGCCGCAACGAGGGGTGAACTTCAGCGCCGCTCACAGCCCCGCCAGATAATCCACCAGCGCGGCAAGGTCGTCGGGCGACGTTGCCAGCATCAGGTCGGACATGCCAGGATTGTTGCCGCGCGCACGGGTGCGGAAATCGGCGATGGTCTTGGCGAGATAATCCCGTCCCATTCCGGCCAGCCGCGGCACCGTGCCATCGCCCTGGAAGCGATCGAGATGGCAGGCCGGACAACCGACCGAGCGGCTGGCGCTGACCGCCTTCTCCGCCACGTCCTTGGGGGCGCGCGGCTGGCCCAGGTCAGGCCACGGCTTCTGCGAAAAATATTGCGCGATCGCCAGCATGTCGTCGCGCTCGAACTGCGCCGCGATCGGCTGCATGATCTCGCTCTTGCGATCGCCGCGCTTGAAATCGCGCAGCTGGATGTAGAGATAGCCGGCCTGCTGGCCCCAGATCGTCGGAATGGTCTTGTCGACCGGCTTGCCGTTCTCGCCGTGGCAGCCGGCGCAGACCTGCACCTTGTCTTCAATCTTCTCAGCGCATGCCTGTACCGCCATCAGCAGCAGCGCGACGCCGCCAATCATCAATCTACTGAACATCTGCCCATCCGTAGAAAACAGAAGCGGGACCGAACCGGTCCCGCCTCGCCGTCAATGTTCGCACGCGTGATGATGCATCAGGCCCGGGCTCAGTCGAGCGTGAAGGCGATGATGTTGTTGCCACGCTTGTAGTCGAGCTGGGTGTTACCGCCCGCGCCGACCACGATATATTGCTTGCCGCCGACCATGTAGCTCGACGGCGGCGCGTTGACGCCGGCGCCGGCCCGGAAGCTCCACAGCTCCTTGCCGTTCGACGAATTATAGGCCGCGAACTTGCCGTTGCCTTCGCCGGTGAAGACCAGGCCGCCGGCGGTGGCGAGGATGCCGCCGATCATCGGCTCGGGCGTGTTGACCTGCCATTTGATCTTGCCGTTGTTGTAGTTCACCGCGGTGATGTTGCCCGCCTGCTTCTCGCCCGGGATCACCTTGAAGGCACCGCCCAGCCACAGCTTGCCGTTCGGATAGGCCGAGCTCTCGACGTGGTAGGTCATCGGCTGGTGCAGGTTGATGGCGTAGGCCAGCTCCTGTCCCGGATCGGTCGCGATCGGCGACCATTCGACGCCGCCATTGGCGCCGGGCAGCATGCGCGCACCTTCCTTGGTCGGCAGCACCCACATGTTCTCCTGCGGTACCATCGCCTCGGAGAAGCGGATCAGGCTGCAGTCCTTGCGATCGTGCACATAGATGTGCCCGGTCTTGCCGGCATGAATGACGCCGGGAATCGTCTTTCCGCTCTTGTCCTTGACGTTGACCAGCACCGTCGGGCTGACCGCGTCGAGATCCCAGACGTCGTGGGCGATGTACTGGAAGTGGCAGACATACTTGCCGGTGTCGAGATCGAGCGAGACCAGCGAGTTGGTATAGAGGTTGTCGCCGGGCCGGTTCGAGCCGTCGAGGTCGGGCGACGGGTTGCCGACGACGAAGTAGATCCGGTTGGTCGCGAGATCGACCGACGGGTTCTGCCACACGCCGCCACCGAGCTTGGCATAGGGATCGCCGATCTTGGCGAGCATGTCCTTCTCGGCCTGGATATTGCGATGCATGTCGCGGCCGGTGGCATCCTTGGTCGCCCAGACACCGACGGAGTTCTCCGGAATGGTATGGAAATTCCAGAGCTGCTTGCCGGTCTTGGCGTCATAGGCGCGCACGAAACCGCGGATGCCGTATTCGCCGCCATTGGTTCCGATCAGGACCTTGTCCTTGACCACGGTCGGCGCCATCGTCTCGCTGTAGCCGAGCTCGGGATCGGCGATGTTGGTGGTCCAGATCACCTCGCCGGTCTTGGCATTCAGCGCCATCAGCTTGGAATCGAGCGTCGCCAGATAGACCCGGTCGCCGAGCACCTGGACGCCGCGATTGTTGGGACCGCAGCAATAAACCGTGATCGGGCCCATCTTGTGGGCATAGTGCCAGAGCTGCTGACCGGTCTTGGCGTCGAGTGCATAGACATGGCTGAACGACGTCGTGACGAACATCACGCCATCGACGACGATCGGAGATGTCTCAAGCGATTCCTTGACGTCGGTCTGGAAGATCCATGCGACGTGCAGGTTCTTCACATTGTCCCGGCTGATCTGCTTGCCCGGATAGAATCGCGTCTGGGCGTAGTTGCCGTTGGTAAGCAGGAAATCCCTGGTGTTCTTGTCGGCGGCGTTGAGTTGCTCCTGGGTCACAGGAGAAACATTGGCGTTGCCGAGGACCGACTGCTTCTCCTGCTTGACTTCCTGTGCGATGGCGGCGCCCGACAACAGGCCAACGCCGAGCGCGGCGGCGAATGCCGCAATCCCTTTCACGTACATATCTTCCCCCGTTATTTCTTGGTTGCAATATTAGGGATGCGTGTCTGCTACTTCCCTTCGAGGCCCGGCCGCCCTGGCGAGCGCGCAACCCGTTGCGTGGCTTGGTTGCGCTGCAATAGACGATCAAAAAAGGACGACGACAGGTATCGATGGATGGGTTCCATGTTAGCGGGGTCTTTCACAAAGACAACCGATGCGCTCAATGCGAAGCCGAAGCAGCATGACTTCGCACGCTCGAAATGCAGCGATCGCGGGTCGGCATCAAATCCGAACGATATCGGGTGCTTCGGACACCTTCACGCATCGCCGGGCAGATTTGCCTTCGCAGGCGCAGCACGCAAAATGAGACTAAGCGTCAAGCGACGGCATCGCGCGAGACGCCGCGCCGGCTGAGGTCGTGCGCGGCCTACCAATAGTCGGCCGGCAATTCCCGGCTCCGCGGTGGATCGGCGCCGGGCCGCGTGCAGGTGAAGGCGGCGCATTTGCAAGCAAAGGACAGCGCACGTGTCAGCTCGGCCGCGGAGATGTCGCGCAGCCGCTGTCGCGCGATCCGGTCCAGCCGATGCAACGCGGCGAGCAGCGCCGCCTGAAAACTGTCGCCGGCGCCGATCGTATCGACGACGTTCACCACCAGTGCTTCGGCCACGACCGGTCCGGCCTTGCGATGCCAGGCGCAGGCGCCATCATGGCCGCGCGTAATGACGACAAGCGATGCGCCGCCCGAGAGCAGCTCCTCGGCCCTCGGAGCATAGGCCTCGTCGCCGAACAGATAGGCGAAGTCGACGTCGGACATTTTCACGATGTCGGCCTTGCCGCAGAACGTCAGCATGCGCGCACGGTAGGCGTCCTTGTCCGTGACGAGGTTCGGCCGGCAGTTCGGATCGAGCGCGATCGTCACGTTCGGCCGCGCATCCTCGATCAAGGCCAGCGTCTCCGCCGCGCCCTTGTCATGGACCAGCGTGGTCGAGCCGGTGTGGAGGCAGGTGACGCCGTCAAGCGCGACCGCATCGCGCCGATAGGTCCAGTTCCGCGATGCGGTGTCGGCGTCGTAGAAGGCGTATTGCGTCTCGGTGCCGGTGACGCGCGCAAAGGCCAGCGTGGCCTGACGATTGCTGCGCGTGGCGCGACGAAGGTCGACGCCGGACGCCGCGGCATGATCGGCGATCATCTTGCCGAAGGTGTCGGTCGAGATGCCGCCGACAAAGCCGGTCGGAACGTCGAGCCGCGCGCTGCCGATCGCGATGTTGAGGCAGGAGCCGCCGACCGCGGGCGTCAAGGCCTCGCGTCCATCCGTCGTCTTCGACGGCAGGAAATCGATCAGCGCATCTCCGCAACTCAGCAGCATGGGATAAACCTTACGTCGGCGCTTCGCCGGGCGCCCGCCTCATCGCCTCGCGGCTGTCGCGGTCAAGCTCTCGCAGCATCTTGTGCACGCCGCGCTTCTTGCGGTGGAAATCGGCAAGCTCCGGCCTGGTCGGCTCGCTCAACCGCCCAAGCGCCGACATGCCGGCCATCGCGGCGTTGATCGAATTGTGCGCGCCGCTGGCGACCGCGCCCAGCATCGCGGCGCCGAGCAAGACGGGTTCTTGCGTCTGCGGCAGCGCCACCGTGTAGCCTGTCGTGTCGGCCATGATCTGGCGCACCAGGGGGCTGCGGCTCGCGCCGCCGCCGATCACGATGGTCTTGCCGTTGACGCCATGCGCCTGCAAAGCGTCGATGACGTCCGCAAGGCCATAGGCCAGCCCACACAGGCCGGCGATGAACAGCCGCTCCAGCGCCGACACGTCGGTGTCGAGATTGAGCCCCGCGATCACCGCACGCGAGCCGGGATCGGCATAGGGCGAACGGTTGCCGAGAAATTCCGGCAGGACGTGAACGTTGCGCGCCAGCAGCGCGGCGGCACCGGCATTGCCGCTGCGCGCCAGGATGCGCTTCTCGAGATGCTCGATGACGTCGACGCCGTCGCGCTTCGCCGCGAGCACAACCTCGGCATGCGCCGGATGCGATTTGAGCAGGTGATCGATCGCGGCGCCCGCCGCGGATTGGCCGCCCTCGTTCAGCCAGAAGCCCGGCACCATGCCTTCGAAATACGGCCCCCAGACACCGGGCACGAAGCAGGGATCGACCGTCGTCGCCATGATGCAGGCCGACGTTCCCATGATGTAGGCGAGCCGTTGGCAGACATCGACCTCGGCGCCGGAGCCATCGCGGCCGCCGATCGCGCCGACGCCGCCGGCATGGGCATCGATCAGGGAGGCCCCGACCGCGGTTCCCGGCAGCAGGCCGAGATCGCGCGCGGCATCCTCGGACAGCCCGCGGCCGAGCGGCGAGCCGGGCGGCACGATCTCGCTGCCGATCCGCCCAAAGCGATCGGCCGCGAGCGCCTCGAGCCCGACCCGCTTGAAAAAGGCTTCACTCCAGCCGCCCTCATCAGCGACGTAGGTCCATTTGCAGGTGACGGTGCAGGTCGAGCGCGCCAGCGAGCCGGACGCGCGGAACGAGAGATAGTCGGCAAGATCGAAGAAGTGCCCGGCAGCCTCGAAGGTCGCGGGCATATGCCGTTTCAGCCAGAGGATTTTCGGGATCTCCATCTCCGGCGAGATGGCGCCACCGACATAGCGCAGCACCTTGTCGCCGGTCGCGTTGACGAATTCGGTTTCGTCCATCGCGCGGTGATCCATCCAGACCACGACATTGCGTGCGGGATCGCCGGACGGACTGACGGTGAGCGGCCGGCCAGCTCTGTCGAGTACGACCAGCGAACAGGTCGCGTCGAAGCCGATGCCTTTGACGCTTTCGGCGATAACCGCGGCCTCCCGGATTGCGTGGCGCACCGAGGCGACGCAGGCCGCCCAGATGTCGTCGGACGATTGCTCGACGATATCGCCGGGCTCGTGCCAGACCCGGATCGGGTGCCGCGCCGACCCCAAAAGCTTCCCCGACTCGTTGAACACGCCCGCCCGGGCGCTGGTGCTTCCGACGTCCACCCCGATATAGGCTTGCCGCATGACCGCTCTATCTTCTGTTGAGCACGATCTCCCCGGGCAACCCTACCAGCAAGTGTAGCCGCCATCGACCAGAACGATGCTTCCGGTCATCAGACTTGCAGCATCGGAGGCCAGGAACAAGACGACGGAGGCGATCTCGTCAACCTGCCCCATCCGCGCCATCGGGGTTCCACCGATCCAGGCATCGTACATTTTGGGGCTGTTCTTCACGAACGCGTTCAGCGGCGTCTCGATATAGGTCGGCGCCACGGCATTGACGCGAACCCCGCGCGCGCCCCATTCGGCCGCGAGCGATTTCGTCAGGTGATGCACCGCGGCCTTGGAGGCATTGTAGAAGCACTGTTCCTGCGGCTTGTTGACGATGAAGCCGGACATCGAGCCGACATTGACGATGGTTCCGGACTTCGCCTTCAGCATGTGATTGCCGAAGGCGCGGCAGCACCAGAAGGTACCGTTCAGGTTGACGTCGATGACATTGAGCCAGTGCTCGTCGGTTACGGTTTCCGCCGGCGTCTCGCTGCGGGCGATGCCGGCATTGTTGACGAGGATGTCGACCTTGCCGTACTTGCGCACCAGCTCGTCGGCGACCGCGGAGACGCGGCCGGAATCCGTGACGTCCATCACCGCGATATCGGCGTCAAAGCCCTTGGCCTTCAGCGCGGCTAACGCGTCATTGGCGACCTTGACGTCACGGTCGCCGATGATGACCTTGGCGCCGGCCTCGGCGAGCGCTTCGGCGCAGGCGAGCCCGATGCCCTGACCGGCGCCGGTGATGATGGCGGTCTTGCCGCCGAGCCTGAATTTTTCGAGATACATTTTCTTCTTCCTTAGCTTCTTTTTGAGCATGATCTGTTCGGAAGACCGCTTCACACTTTGCGCTAACGCGGCCCTCCGGGTCCGGATCATGCTCTACGCGTGAATCGATTTTCCGCTGTCGTCGAAACGGTGGATGCGCGCCGGATCCGGGATCAGCGACACCCGGTCGCCGGGATGCAGATCGAGCTCGCCGATATAGCGCGCAGTCAGCATTCCCAGTGGTCCGGCGTCGACATAGAGGAAGGTGTCGCTGCCGAGATGCTCGGCGACCGAGACGGTGCCGTGCCAGCCGCCCTGCCCGTCGCGCTCGACCCTCAAATGCTCGGGCCGCACCCCGATGGTCGCGGCGCCCTGCTGCTTCGCGATCTCATCGGTGACGAAATTCATCTTCGGCGAGCCGATGAAGCCGGCGACGAACAGGTTGGCCGGCTTCTCGTAGAGCTCGAGCGGCGAACCGTATTGCTCGATCTTGCCGCCGTTCAGCACCACGATCTTGTCGGCCATGGTCATGGCCTCGACCTGGTCGTGGGTGACGTAGATCGCCGTGGTGCCGAGCTGCTTCTGCAACCGCGTCACTTCGAGCCGCATCTGCACCCGCAGCGCGGCGTCGAGGTTCGACAGCGGCTCGTCGAACAGGAACGCCTTCGGCTCGCGCACGATGGCGCGCCCGATCGCGACGCGCTGGCGCTGGCCGCCGGAGAGCTCGCGCGGCTTGCGGTCGAGATAGGGCGTCAGGTTGAGCGTTGCCGCGGCCGCCTCGACCTTGCGGTTGATCTCGTCCTTGGCGATGCCGGCCATCTTCAGGCCGAACGCGATGTTGCCGCGCACGCTCATATGCGGATAGAGCGCGTAGGACTGGAACACCATCGACAGCCCGCGCTTGGCCGGCGGCACATCGACCACGTTGCGCCCGTCGATCAGGATCGCGCCGCCGGTGACATCCTCGAGCCCCGCAATCAGCCGCAACAGCGTGGTCTTGCCGCAGCCGGACGGGCCGACGAAGACGACGAAGGAGCCGTCGGCGATGTCGAGATCGGCGCCCTTGATGATGTGGACCGGCCCGAACGATTTTTGGACACCCTGCAGCGTAATCTGACCCATGGCAAAAGCCTTTCTGCTACTTGACCGCGCCGAAGGTCAGGCCGCGGACGAGCTGCCGCTGACTGAACCAGCCGAGCACGAGAATGGGCGCGATCGCGAGCGTCGACGCCGCCGACAATTTCGCCCAGAACAATCCTTCCGGGCTGGAATAGGACGCGATGAACACGGTGAGCGGCGCGGCCTCGAGCGTCGACAAGTTGAGGGTCCAGAACGCCTCGTTCCACGCCAGGATCAGATTGAGCAGCAACGTCGAGGCCAGCCCCGGCACCGCCATCGGCGTCAGCACGTAGATCAGCTCGCGCCCGATCGTGGCGCCATCCATCCGCGCCGCCTCGAGGATGTCCTTCGGAATCTCCTTGAAATAGGTGAACAGCATCCAGATCACGATCGGCAGATTGCCGAGGCAGAGGATGAAGATCAGGCCGCTTCTGGTGTCGAGCAGGCCGAAGGTGCGGTAGATCAGATAGATCGGCACCAGGACACCGACTGGCGGCATCATCTTGGTGGACAGCATCCAGAGCAGCACGTCCTTGGTCCGCTTGGTCGGCGAGAACGCCATCGACCACGCCGCCGGAATCGCGATCAGCATCGCGATCAGCGTCGAGCCGCCGGCGATGATGATCGAGTTGAGCGCGTGGTGGAAATAGTCGCTGCGCTCCTGCACCGTGGCGTAGTTTTCGGTGGTCCAGTGGAAGAACAGGAACGAGGGCGGGATCGCGAACGCCTCGAGCTCGGTCTTGAAGCTCGCCAGCACCATCCAGAGGATCGGGAAGAAGATCAGGAAGCCGACCAGCCAGGCCGCCACCGTCGAGATCACCTTGCGCCGTGTCGTGACCATCCGCGCCATGACGTTACGCCTCCAGATTCCGGCCGACGATACGAACGAGGAAGAACGCGACGATGTTGGCGAGCACCACCGCGACCAGGCCGCCCGCCGAGGCGCTGCCGACGTCGTACTGGATCAGCGCCTGCGAATAGATCAGGAAGGCGATGTTGGTGGTCTGCAGGCCGGGGCCGCCGCCGGTGGTGACGAAGATCTCCGCAAACACCGTGAGCAGGAAGATGGTCTCGATCAGGATCACCACGGTGATCGGGCGCGCCAGGTGCGGCAGCGTGATGTAGATGAAGGTCGAGATCGCGCTCGCGCCGTCCATCTCGGCGGCCTCCTTCTGCTCCTCGTCGAGCGATTGCAACGCGGTGAGCAGGATCAGGGTCGCGAACGGCAGCCATTGCCAGGAGATGATCAGGATCACCGAGAACAGCGGCGCGTCGTTGAACCAGTCGATCGCCGGCAGCCCGAACAGATGCGCGATCCAGGCGAACAGGCCCGACACCGGATGCATCAACAGGTTCTTCCAGACCAGCGCGCTCACCGTCGGCATCACGAAGAACGGCGCGATCACCATCAGCCGGACGATCGAGAGCCCGACCACCTGCTGGTCGAGCAGCACCGCCAGCGGCACGCCGAGGATGATCGTGATCGCGAGCACCGAGCCGACCAGCACCAGCGTATTCTGCAGCGAGGCGAGGAAGGCCGGATCGGTGAGGAAGTAGCGGAAATTCTCCAGGCCAACGAACGATTCGGAGCCAGGATCGAGCAGATTGTAGTGCAGGGTCGCGAAGTAGATCGTGAGCGCCAGCGGCACGATCATCCAGATGAACAGCAGCGCTACCGCGGGCGTAAGCAGCGTGCGTGCAAGCAGTTGGGTCTGCTGGGTCGCCATCCCCGCCTCCTTACTTAAGGAAAGGAGCGACCATCCCGCTGCGGGACAGGATGGTCGCAAGTACCCAGCTCGGGAGGTCTAAGCTGGTCAGGCGGCAAGGCGTTTGACTCGCCTTGGCTATCGAGTCGCAGGCAGGCTTACTTGATGTAGCCCGCGCGCTTCATTTCGCGCTCGGTCGCGGACTGCGCAGCCGAGAGCGCCGCATCGACAGTGGTCGAACCTGAGAGCGCGGCCGAGAACTGCTGGCCCACCTGGGTTCCGATGCCCTGGAATTCAGGGATCGCCGCGTATTGCACGCCGACGTAAGGCACCGGCTTCACCGTCGGCTTGTTCGGATCGGCGGCATCGATCGAGGCCAGCGTCAGCTTGGCGAAGGGGGCGACCTTCAGATAGTCGGGGTTCTTGTACAGTGAGGAGCGCGTGCCCGGCGGCACGTTGGCCCAGCCTTCCTTCGACGCGACGAGCTTGGTGTAATCCTTGCCGGTCGCCCAGGCGATGAACTTCTCGGCCGCCTCGACCTTCTTCGAACCGGCGGGGACCGCGAGGCTCCACGCCCACAGCCAGTTGGCGTTCTTGCCGAGCCCGGTGTTCGGCGCCAGCGCGAAGCCGACCTTGTCGGCGACCTTGGATTCCTTCGGATTGGTCACGAACGACGCCGCGACCGTGGCGTCGATCCACATCGCGCATTTGCCGGCGTTGAACAACGCGAGGTTCTCGTTGAAGCCGTTGGAGCTGGCGCCGGGAGGGCCGGCCTGCTTCATCAGGTCGACATAGGTCGTCAGCGTCTTCTTCCATTCCGGCGAGGTGAATTGCGGCTCCCACTTCTCGTCGAACCAGCGCGCGCCGTAGGAATTGGCCATCGCGGTCAGGAACGCCATGTTCTCGCCCCAGCCGGCCTTGCCGCGCAGGCAGATGCCATAGACGCCAGCGGACTTATCGGTCAGCTTCTTGGCGGCGTCGACCACGAAGTCCCAGGTCGGGCTCTCCGGCATCTTCAGGCCGGCCTTGTCGAACAGGTCGGTGCGATACATCACCATCGAGCTCTCGCCGTAGAACGGCGCTGCATAGAGCTTGCCGTCGACCGAGACCGCATCCTTGATCTTGGGCAAGAGGTCGCCGACGTCGTAATCGGCGCCGAGCTTGTCGAGCGGCACCAGCCAGTTCTTCTTGGCCCAGATCGGCACCTCATAGGTGCCGATGGTAAGCACGTCGAACTGGCCGCCCTTGGTGGCGATGTCGGTGGTCACGCGCTGGCGCAGCACGTTCTCCTCGAGCGTCACCCATTTGACAGTGATATCGGGATTCTTCGCGGTGAATTCGCTGGTGAGCCCCTGCATGCGGATCATGTCGCCATTGTTGACGGTCGCCACCGTCAGCGTGGTCTGGGCGATCGAGGGGGCAGAGATCAAAACAGCAGCCGCGCCCGCAACGGCGCAAAGGACGTTTTTCAAGGTGACCTCCCTTATGTCACGTTGAGCATATGCCCACGTGTTGAGCGTATGTTCATCCTGTTGCCAAATTTTGTCAAGCGCGCGGGGAACGCCGTTCCGCGCGTTTGCGGGTTCCACCACAGCCTGAAATGGAGGTGTTTGCGGAGGTGAAGAAGGGCGCTGAGCCCCAGAAGGCAACTTGATTTGCGGCCACAGCGGGACTGCGCTCCCTCGCCCCGTTCTTACGGGGAGAGGGTTGGGGTGAGGGCTCTTTCCGCGCATACGAAGCGGACGAATGCGCGGAGACTCCCCCTCACCCGGATCGCATCTCCAATGCGATCCGACCTCTCCCCGCAAGCGGGGCGAGGTGAAGTACGACTCGCGACGCCTACCGATCGAGCACCGCGCGCGCGGTGGCCTCATCGGTGATGAGGCCGTTGATCACCCGGCCCGCCAATGCGGCCTTGATCGACGGCACCTTGGCGGCGCCGACCGCCGCGGCGATCGTGGTCGCTTCCGCGGGGATCTGCGGCGGGATGCTCGTCAGCCGCTTGTTGGTGCCGCCCTTGATCAGGCGGCCCCTGGCGTCATAGGCCCAGCCGGTCACCTCACCGATCGCGCCGAGCCGCATCATCTCGAGCAGCTCCTCGCGGGTGACGAAGCCGTCGACATGGACCTGGGCCTTCTGGTCCATCTGGCCGATGCCGATCAGCCGCAGATCGGCCTTGGCGGCGACCGCCCTCACCCGCGCGATCGGGTCGATGCGCACCATGCGGTTGCGCTCGTCCTCGCTCGACATCAGGAACGGCAGCGGCATCGGGTAATGGCGCGCACCGGTGCGGTCGGCGAGCCGTCCCACCGTGTCGTAGAAGCTTGCCGAGCCGTCGGCGGAGATGTTGCCGACCAGCGAGACGATCTGGTGATCGGGCCGCTCGATTGGCGAGACCCGCTCGACCGCGGCGCGCACCGCGCGGCCGGTGCCGAGCGCGACGATCACGGGCGTCTCCGAACGCAGCGTCGTCTCCAGCAGATTGGCGCTGCGCTCGGCGATCCCCGCATTCGACAGCGGCGCCGCCGGATCGGTCGGCACGACGTCGCAATGCACGAGGTTGAACCGCGCCTTCAGCCGGGAGGCCAGCTCCATGCAGGCCGCGATGGGGTGTTCGAGGCGAAACGTGATCAGCCGCTCCGCGAGGCACAGCGACACCAGGCGCTGCGCCGAGGCGCGCGACACCTGCAACATTTTGGCGATTTCGTCCTGGGTGTGGCCCGCGATGAAATACAGCCAGCCGGCGCGCGCCGCATCGTCAAGGCGAGACTTTTCGTTGTCGGGCGCAGCCATCGTCTTGCGTCAGCCTTCCATCCAGAAATCCGTCATCGCGGCGAAGATTCGATCCGCCCCGGCCTGCCGCAGCAGAACACTGCCATCCGCCAACCGATAGTGGGCGCCGCCGACAAATCCCCATACTTTCATGCCGGCCGCCTTCGCCGCGGTCACCCCGCTGATGCTGTCCTCGATCACGAGCGTACGGCGCGGCGCGGCGCCCATCGCGCTTGCCGCATGCAAGAACAGATCCGGGGCCGGCTTGCCGTGCTTGACCATCTGCGCAGTGTAGAGCCGCGGTCCGAAGCTGGCGGCGAGGCCGGTCAGCTCCAGCGAAAACTTCACCCGCTCGAGATCGCTCGACGAGGCGACACAATATGGCAGGCGCAATTCCGCGAGCACCGCCGCGATGCCGGCGATCGGCTTGAGCCGGGAGCGGAAGGTCTCACGGACCTGCAGCGCCAGGCCTGGCAGAAACGTCGCGGGCAACGGCTTTCCGACGCCCCGGCAGTAGTCGACCAGGGCCGCGGTGCTGCGTCCGAGGAAGAGTTCGAGCGCCCGCTCGGTGGTCATCCCGATGCCGGCCTGGACCATTGCCTCGGCGAGGCAGCGGCAGCTCAATTCCTCGCTGTCGACGAGCACGCCGTCGCAGTCGAAGATGACGAGATCGGTCTCGGGAAGCCGCGGATCCATCCCGACATGAGATCATATGCTCAGGCCATGAGCAATAGATCACAGCTTCGCGCGGAATGCCGCGCCTCAAATGGTCGCGGTGCACCGCCAGGGATGCTGTGCGACAAGGCGAAATGCCGCATGACACACCTCTGATCGCGACCGTCGTCGCGGGTCTCGGATTAGCTTTCGTCTTCGGAACCATCGCCCAGCGCTTTCGGGTTCCGCCACTGGTCGGTTATCTGCTCGCGGGCGTGGCCGTCGGTCCCTTCACGCCCGGCTTCGTTGCCGATCAGGCGCTGGCAACCGAGCTCGCGGAGCTCGGTATCATTCTCCTGATGTTCGGCGTCGGCCTGCATTTCTCGCTGAACGATCTGTTGTCGGTGCGGGCGATCGCGGTGCCCGGCGCGATTGCGCAGATTGCGGTCGCCACATTGATGGGCCTTGGCCTTGCGCTGTTGATGGGCTGGACCGTCGGCGCAGGCCTGGTGTTCGGCCTCGCGCTGTCGGTCGCAAGTACCGTCGTGCTGTTGCGCGCACTGCAGGAGCGCCGCCTGATGGACACCGAACGCGGCAAGATCGCGGTCGGCTGGCTGATCGTCGAAGACCTCGCCATGGTGCTGGCGCTGGTGCTGTTCCCGGCGATAGCGAGCTTGCAGGGCGGCGATGGCGCGGCGCTTACCTCCGACCCGCTCGCCGCCCGTTTCGGTCTCGGGCTGACCGGCGTGCTGGTGCTGACGCTGATCAAGATCGCCGTGTTCATCGCGCTGATGCTGGTGGTCGGGCGCCGGCTGATCCCGTGGGTCCTGCACTACATCGCGCATACCGGCTCGCGCGAGCTGTTCCGGTTGACCGTGCTCGCGATCGCGCTCTGCATCGCGTTCGGCGCGACCAAGCTGTTCGGTGTCTCGCTGGCGCTCGGCGCGTTCTTCGCCGGGATGATGCTGCGGGAATCGCCGCTCAGCCAGCGCGCGGCCCAGGAAACACTGCCGCTGCGCGATGCCTTCGCGGTGCTGTTCTTCGTCTCCGTTGGCATGCTGTTCGATCCATTCAGCTTGGTGCGCGAGCCCTGGCCGTTCGCAGCGACTTTGTTCGTCATCGTGGTCGGCAAGTCGCTCGCCGCCCTTCTGATCGTCGTGCTGTTCCGTCATCCGATGGCAACCGCCCTGATGATCTCGGCGAGCCTCGCCCAGATCGGCGAATTCTCCTTCATCCTGGCCGAGCTCGGCGTTGCGCTCAATCTGCTGCCGAAGGCCGGCCGCGACCTGATCCTGGCGGGCGCGATCGTCTCGATCATGCTCAACCCGCTGGTGTTCGCGGTGGTCGACTGGCTGACGTCGCGGCTCGAGAAGCCGCAGACCTCCTCGCCAACCGCCGCAGCTTCTGAACCAATCCCGGTCACCGAATTGCAGGATCACACCATCCTGGTCGGCTACGGCCGGGTCGGCAGCATCGTCGGCGATGCTCTGCATCAACGCAGCGCACCGTTCCTCGCGGTCGAGGCGTCCGACGACATGGTCGCCAAGCTCAAGGAGCGGGGCATCGAAGCCCTGATGGGCAACGCCGCGCGCGCCAGCGTGCTGCGCGCGACCAATCCGGCCGCCGCGCGATCGCTGGTCATCGCGATTCCCGAAGCTTTCGAGGCCGGCCAGATCGTCGAGCAGGCGCGCGCCGCGAATGCCGGTATCCAGATCATCGCCCGTGCGCATTCCGACGCCGAGGTCGATCATCTCAAGGCACTTGGCGCCGACATCGTGATCATGGGCGAGCGCGAGATCGCCCGCGGCATGATCGAGGAGCTCGACAGGGCACGTCCGGCCGCTATGCGAACCGCCGAGCAGGATTCGGCTGCTTGAGATAGATTACGCCCGCCGCACCGATGCACGCCGCGCGTCACGCGATGAGGGAGATCAAAACATGGCCTTCAAGAGCCCGCACGTTTCGCTGGTGTCGTTCTCGGTCGAGATCGGCGCCGCGGACACGACAAACGTCATGCAGGTCGAGACCGACCTGCATCTGAACACCCGTCATCCGAGCTATGACGCGGCCGCCGTGGAGCGGCTGGTGCGTGACGCGCAAGCCCATCTCGCCGGCAATGCCGGTCAGGTCACCCGGATCCGGCTGGTCTCCACCCGCAGCGGCCAGACCTGATGGCTCTTTATTCGAGCATGATCTCCGCGCACACGCTTCGCGTTTGTCGCGAGAGAAAACCGGCCTCCACTTTTCCGGATCACGCTCTAGCCGCCAAGGAATGCGGGCGCCAGATCCTCCTGCACGATGATGTTGGCGGCTTCCGTCGTCAGTTCGCTGCCGACGAGGTCAAGATTCTTGGCGGCCTCGAACAGCATCGAGCGGACGTCGTCTGGCGTCAGCACGCCTTTCGCGATCAGCTTGCGCACCAGCGCCTGCAGGATAAGAACGTCGATCTCGCCATGCGCCAGCGGCGTCGGCTTGTCCGTCATGATCGTCTCCCAGGCTGATCTCAAGGCTGAGGTTCGTCGTAAGTGAGGCGCCTAGCGCGGTGGTGACGCCATATCCTTGTGCAATTGCTCGAACGCGCGGCGCAGGCCGTGCAGCTGATCGACCAGATGGAGGATGACGTCGATGCCCTCGTCGTTGACGCCGAAGTCGCCCTTCAGGTCCTGGATCAGATGCGCTCGCGCCACGTCGGTGTCGGAGAAGCTGACCTCGCTGGCGGTCTCGTCCGGCACGAGCCATTGCTGCTCGATCCAGAACTCCAGCGTCTGCACCTCCAGACCTGCACTGGTGAGGAACTGCTGCTTGTTCATGATGCACCATCCTCGCGCGGATCGAACGCCTTTCGATCCCAGTTCGATACAAACGCCTCGAGCTCGGGATCGGGTCCCTTGGGCAGGACCACCTTGAGCTTGACGAGTTCATCGCCATGGCCACCGCCGACGCGGGGCGCGCCCTTGCCGCGCAACCGCATGGTCGTGCCGGTGTTCGATCCCTTCGGAACCGTCATGGTCACGGCACCGGTCGGCGTCGGAACGCGGACTTTTCCGCCGAGCACCGCCTCGGACAGCGAGATCGGCAGTTCCAGCGTAATGTCGTCACCCTCGCGGGTGAAGCGCGGGTCGGGGCGAACCTCCACCTCGATCAGCGCATCGCCGGGACCGCCCTTGCCGCTGCCGGGCATGCCCTTGCCGCGCAGACGAATGATCTGGCCATCGACGAGCCCTGGCGGGATCGTCACGTCGAGCGTACCGCCGTCGGGAAGCGTCAGCCGCTTGCTCGCACCGGTGATCGATTCCGCGAAGTCGATCGCGAGGGCGTAATGCAAATCACGGCCGCGCCGGTTGGCGCGCGCCTGCTCGCTGCGCCGGAGCAGCTCGGCGAAGGCGTCGTCCTGGTCCATGTAGTCGGCATAGCCGGAACTGTCGGCGTACGGATGCCCCGCATCCGCGTTGGCGAAATCCCGGTAGTAGCGATGCTGCGGCCGCTCGGCGCCATCAGCATCGATCTCGCCGGCGTCGAAGCGCTTGCGCTTCTCGGCATCCGAGAGCAGATCGTTCGCAGCAGCGACTTCCTTGAATTTGTCTTCGGCCGCCTTGTCACCCGGATTGAGATCCGGGTGCAGCTTCTTCGCCAGCCTTCGATAGGCCTTCTGGATATCGGCCGCAGACGCCGTCGGGGCAACGCCAAGAATCTCGTACGGATTTCTCACAACCTGCTCCGCAACACCGTGAGTGCACCTGCAATCATGAGGGCGCAAAAGCAGGCGATTTGCAAGTGCGCAGGCGCGCCGCGGGGCAACGGCCGACGCAGCATGCGCTCACGTCACATGACGAGCTAGGATGTATGTCCGGGGTCCAGATAGTTCGGCATGTTCTTTTGCTGCTGCGGCGTCATCTTGGCGGTATCCGGCTTGCCGGGCACGCCCCGCGGACCGAGCAGGGCGCGCTGCATATCGTCCTCGCTCAGGCGCGGCTTGCCATCGTCAAGCTGTCCATCGCCACCGTGACTCTGTGCCATGACCAACCTCCAGTGATGATCGCTTGCGCACAGGCGGGACAATACCGCGCTCCGCCGGAACGAGCCAGCGGAGCGCGGACGTGCCTTAGTGTTGCTCCTGCCGCTTCTCCTCCGCGGGATGACCTGCCGCGGGCGCAGCATGCGGAGCGGCGTGCGGCTCCGGCCGTGCGGCGGGCTGGGGATGGGCGGCCTGCGGATGCGGCTCGGGGCGCGCCATCGTCTCCGGGCGCGCTTCCGGCCTTGCCGCAGGCTCCGGTCGCGCTTCGGGCTTCGCTGGCTCAGGCCGCGCAACGGGCTTCGCGGCAGGCTCGGGACGCGGCTCTTCCTTGCGCACCTCTTCGGGCCGCTTCTCCTGCACGGCAGGCCGCGCCGCTTCTGCAGGATGCGGCTCAAGCTTCGGCTCGGCGGCAGGCGCTGCGCGCTTCTCTTCGACCGCAGGCCTATTCACTTCGGCGGGCGGATGCGCCGCGACGCCCTTCTCGGGAACCGGAAGCGCGTGGGATCCGGCAGGCGCGGGTGCAGCAGGATGCGGCTCAGCCTTCGTCTCGGGAGCAGGTGCCGCGCGCTTCTCCTCGGCCGCGGGCTTGTTCGCCTCGGCCGGTGGATGCGCCGCCGGAAGCTCCTTCCCCGGGACCGGGAGCGCGTGGGAAGCGGCCGGTGCTGTTGCGGGCGCGGCTGCAGCTCCCGGGTGCCCCGGCTCCCCGGCCGCCGGCCGTGCAGCGTTGGCAGGCACCGCCTCGCCGGCCGCCCGCGCGCGAACCACGCCCGGTCCCTTCAACTCGCCGGGACGCGCCGTTGCGGCGACAGCGGGCACGCCATTGTTGGTCCGCTTGAACAGGCTCGGATCCTGGCTTGCGGTCTCGACCTGCTTGCGTTGCAACGGCGTCGCCGCGAAGTGCTGCTCCTTGGCGATCGCGCGATCGGCCGGCGTCGGCCGCACCTCGATGCCGCCGCGGCCGCCATTGTAGCTGACGTTGTTGACGGTGGTCTGATTGATCGTGACGTTCTTCTCGTAGACGTTGGTGATCCGCGCGCCCTGCAGATTGTTCACGGTGCGATTGTAAAAGAAGTTGCCGTGATCCCAGCGGCCGCCTTCATACCCTGAACCGCCGTAGCCGAAGCCGTAATTGACGCCGCCGTAGAAGCCGACGCGATCACCCCAATAGCCCTGATGGAAAATGAAGCCGCCGCCGAACGCGCCCCAGTAGCCGGGCGTCCACAGCAGTCCGACCCGCGGCGGCTGCACCCAGGTGCCCGGCACCCAGTAGTAATCGCCGCGATCCTCGTCCCACGACCAATTGCCCGGCGACCACATGTAGCCGGGACCAGGCACCGGCGGCTGATCGTAAGTCGGCAACGGCGGCGGCGCGGTCTCGACGGCAGAGACCGGCGCGCATGCCGCATCCTGCGCGATTGCGGGCACCGCAGTCGCATAGAACAGCGCCGTGGCAATCGCTGCACACGACACGGTCGAATAGAGACGAGTTGTCATTGGGAGCCTCTTCGATGAGCACGTTCGACGTGAGACGGAACAAAAGTTCCGTGCATCGGCAATGCACCGACACACTTCATCGCTAGCGCCTTGACCTTACACCAGCCTGAAACGCATAGACGCAAACGGAAACGCGCACACGCGGCTATTCATGGTCGGTTCAGAGTGCGCCGTGACAACGTTGCGCGATTCAGTGGAACATCGCGCGTTGCTTCTCTGCATCATCGAGCAAGCTACGCGAAACGCGACGTGATCGATTCCGACAGCGTGTCCCGAACTTGACTTGGGCCTTTGTGCGATCACAACGATCCATGCTCATCCAGCGCTCGCTTCGCGAGCACAGCGATCTATCGAACCGCAATCAGCACGATGCGTGCACCCGGCTTGCCGGCGCGGCCGTAGCAGTGCTCCCGGATGAGTGCCAAAGACGAACGTCAGCCCTCGCAACGGCTTAACCGCAGCATCCCGGCGGTCGCGCTCCGCGATTGACACTCCCCTGAAAGGACCACACGATGCGAGATGCGGCGGCCTTCGGCCCGCGGTTTTTCCGCCGGCGCAATCGCACGGGGCTGTTGCATGATGGATGTCATCGTTCCGCCATCTGTCGCCGGCGGGACTGCGTGGCTGACTTGATCTCGACGAGCCTGCGTTGCCTTGAGGTGCCACGATGAACATAGAAAAATATACTGATCGCGTTCGCGGCTTCATTCAGTCGGCGCAATCACTCGCGATGCGCGAGGGGCATCAGCAGTTCTCGACGCTTCACATCCTGAAGGTGCTGCTCGACGACAATGAGGGCCTCGCGGCCGGCCTGATCGACCGTGCTGGCGGCAACTCGCGCGCGATCCTCAAGGCGACCGAAGACGCGCTGGCGAAGGTACCGAAGGTGAGCGGCGCCGGCTCGGGACAGATTTACCTGGCGCCGGAGACCGCGCGCGCCTTCGCGGCGGCAGAACAGGCCGCCGACAAGGCCGGCGACAGCTTTGTCTCGGTCGAACGCCTGCTGCAGGCCCTTGCGGCCGACAAGGACAGCGAAGCCGGCAAGCTGCTCGCCAAGGGCGGCGTCAATCCGCAGAACCTGAATGCGGCCATCAACGCGCTGCGCAAGGGCCGCACCGCCGACAGCGCGTCGGCCGAGAACGCCTATGACGCACTGAAGAAATATGCCCGCGACCTGACCCAGGCCGCGCGCGACGGCAAGCTCGACCCGGTGATCGGCCGCGACGAGGAGATTCGCCGCACCATCCAGGTGCTGTCGCGGCGGACCAAGAACAATCCTGTGCTGATCGGCGAGCCCGGTGTCGGCAAGACCGCGATCGTCGAAGGCCTGGCGCTGCGCATCCTCAATGGCGACGTGCCGGAAAGCCTGCAGGACAAGGCGCTGCTCGCGCTCGATCTCGGCGCGCTGATCGCCGGCGCAAAATATCGCGGCGAGTTCGAGGAGCGGCTCAAGGCGGTGCTGCAGGAAGTGACCTCGGCCGAGGGCGGCATCATCCTGTTCATCGACGAGATGCACACGCTGATCGGCGCCGGCAAGGGCGACGGCGCGATGGACGCATCCAACCTCCTGAAGCCCGCGCTCGCCCGCGGCGAGCTGCACTGCATCGGCGCCACCACGCTCGACGAATACCGCAAGCATGTCGAAAAGGATGCGGCGCTGGCGCGGCGTTTCCAGCCGGTGTTCGTCTCCGAGCCGACGGTCGAGGACACCATCTCGATCCTGCGCGGCCTCAAGGACAAATACGAGCAGCATCACGGCGTGCGCATCGCGGATTCGGCGCTGGTCGCCGCCGCCACGCTGTCGAACCGCTACATCACCGACCGCTTCCTGCCCGACAAGGCGATCGACCTGATGGACGAGGCGGCGGCGCGGCTGAAGATGCAGGTCGATTCCAAGCCGGAAGAACTCGATTCGCTCGACCGCGAGATCATCCGGCTCAAGATAGAGCAGGAAGCGCTGAAGAAGGAGACCGATCTCGGCTCCAAGAGCCGCCTGCAGACGCTCGAGAAGGATCTTGTCGACCTGGAAAAGAAGTCGGCGGACATGACATCGAAATGGCGGTCGGAAAAGAGCAAGCTCTCCGATGCGCAGAAGATGAAGGGCGAGCTCGAACAGTTGCGTACCGAGCTCGCCAATGCGCAGCGCAAAGGTGAATTCCAGAAGGCGGGCGAGCTGGCCTATGGCCGCATTCCCGAGCTCGAGAAGAAGCTTGCGGCTGTCGAGGCCAGCGAGACGTCGTCCGCCAGCGAAACCGTGACCGCCGACAATATCGCGCAGGTGGTCTCGCGTTGGACCGGCGTACCGGTCGACAAGATGCTGGAGGGCGAGAAGGACAAGCTGCTGCGCATGGAGGAGATGCTCGGCAAGCGCGTCGTCGGCCAGGCCGAGGCGGTCCGCGCGGTGTCGACCGCGGTCCGTCGCGCCCGCGCCGGCCTGCAGGACCCCAACCGGCCGATCGGCTCGTTCATGTTCTTAGGTCCAACCGGCGTCGGCAAGACCGAGCTTGCGAAAGCGCTTGCCGAATATCTGTTCGATGACGAGACCGCGATGATCCGCCTCGACATGTCCGAATACATGGAGAAGCACTCGGTCTCGCGGCTGATCGGCGCCCCTCCCGGCTATGTCGGCTATGACGAGGGCGGCGCCCTGACCGAAGCCGTGCGGCGGCGGCCTTATCAGGTGGTGCTGTTCGACGAGATCGAGAAGGCGCATCCCGACGTCTTCAACGTGCTGCTGCAGGTGCTCGACGACGGCCGCCTGACCGACGGCCAGGGCCGCACCGTCGATTTCCGCAACACGCTGATCATCATGACCTCGAACATCGGCGCCGAATACCTGGTCAACCAGCCGGAAGGCCAGAGCACAAGCGCGGTGCGCGAGCAGGTGATGAACATGGTACGCGCGCACTTCCGCCCGGAATTCCTCAACCGGATCGACGAGATCATCCTGTTTCACCGGCTGCAGAAGAGCGACATGGGCCGCGTCGTCGAGATCCAGTTCTCGCGGCTGCGCAGGCTGCTGGAGGATCGCAAGATCGAGCTGGAGCTCGATCCGAAGGCGCGCGACTGGCTGGCGGAGAAGGGCTGGGATCCGGCTTACGGCGCCCGGCCGCTGAAGCGGGTGATCCAGCGCAGCGTGCAGGATCCGCTGGCGGAGATGATCCTTTCCGGCGACGTGCGCGACGGCTCGGAGGTAAAGCTTTCGGCCACCAAGGCCGGCCTCACCTTCAACGGCAAGAAGCCGGAGAACGCGGCGGCGGACGAATTCGAACCGGTGTGAGACAGGCCGGATTGCCCACGACGCGTTGTCATCGCCGCGTCGTCTGCCAGCATCATATGCTAGCCGAATATACAAGCTGACCTGCAACCAGGGAGAGCGCCATGACGCAGCACCAGATCAAGGACAACATGGAGGTCATCGGCGCCGATGGCGTGCATGTCGGCACCGTCGATCACGTCGAGGGCAACCGCATCAAGCTGAAGAAAAGCGACAGCGACGGCTTCCACAAGGGCCATCACCACTTCATCGAGCTCGGCTTCGTGGCGGGTGTCGAAGGCTCCAAGGTTCGGCTCTCGGCCAACGCCGCGATTGCGGTGACGCTCGAGGAAGAGAAGTCCGGCAAGCCCGTCGATTGAGGCAGGCACCTCTGCAAGCGCGTGAACCATTCGAGCCCTTGTAAAGGCTCCACCGGCATGCTCCTCTGCCCCTGTCTGGACGCCGATCCGGCGTCCAGCGCTTGCCTTTTGTCCTCGTGGAAGTGCCGTTTTAGTCAAGGAGACCTGCGTGCCATCAGCCGTTCCGCAACCGGTCGCTGCGAAGCTGACGCGCGCGGCCATCTTCCTTGCGGTCACGCTCAAGCCCAATCCGGAATATGATGCGGTGGTGCGGTCGCTATGCGCCGACCTGGGCGCGCTCCTGCGCGCCGTGGGCTTCCGCGACCTCGAGGGCCGCCTGTCATGCGTCATGGGCATCGGCTCCGACGCATGGGACCGGCTGTTCGGTGCGCCGAAGCCGAAAGGTCTTCATCCGTTCCGCGAGATCAATGGCGTCCACCACGCCGTCGCAACGCCGGGCGACCTGCTGTTTCACATCCGCGCCGTGCCGATGGACCTGTGCTTCGAGCTCGCGACCCAGATCATGACGCGGCTCGGCGATGCGGTTGCGACCTCCGACGAGGTGCACGGCTTCAAATATTTCGACGAACGCGACCTGCTCGGCTTCGTCGACGGCACCGAGAATCCGGAAGACCAGGCGGCCACCGACGCCACCATCATCGGCGACGAGGACGCGGCGTTTGCCGGCGGCAGCTATGTGATCGTGCAAAAATACCTGCACGACCTGAAGAAGTGGAACGAGCTGCCGGTCGAGATGCAGGAAAAGATCATCGGCCGAACCAAACTGTCCGACATCGAGCTCGACGATGCGGTGAAGCCGAGCTACGCGCACAACGCGCTGACCACGATCGTCGAGAATGGCGAGGAGCTCGATATCGTCCGCGACAACATGCCGTTCGGCAATATCAGCAAGGGCGAGTTCGGCACCTATTTCATCGGCTATGCCAGGTCCCCGCACCGGATCGAGCAGATGCTGGAGAACATGTTCGTCGGCAAGCCGCCGGGCAATTACGACCGTTTGCTCGACTTCAGCCGCGCCGTGACCGGCATGCTGTTCTTCGTCCCGTCGGCGACCTTCCTGGAGGACGTCGCGAGCGAGGCGCCGGCACCCTCACCCGCCGAGCCCTCTCTGGATGACGCCGGGGCCGACGACACACCTGCACCAGGAATACCGCCGTCCGACGGCTCGCTCGGGATCGGCTCACTGAAAGGAGAGGCTGGACATGAATAATCTTCATCGGGGACTCGCCCCTATCTCGGACGCGGCATGGGCCCAGATCGAAGAGGAGGCCTCGCGCACGTTGAAGCGCCATCTGGCGGCGCGCCGTGTCGTCGACGTCGACGGTCCGAAGGGAACGGATTTCTCCGCGGTCGGCACCGGTCATCTCAAGAAGATTGCGGCGCCGGGCGACGGGGTCGAGGCGACGCAACGCGACGTCCAGGCGCTGGTCGAACTGCGCGTGCCGTTCGAGCTCTCGCGGCAGGCGATCGACGATGTCGAGCGCGGCGCGAATGATTCCGACTGGGATCCGCTCAAGGATGCCGCGCGCAAGATCGCATTCGCCGAGGATCGCGCGGTGTTCGACGGCTACGCGGCCGCCGGCATTCGGGGCATCCGTCAGGGCACCAGCAACCCGGTGCTGACGTTGCCGTCAAGCGTCAAGAACTATCCTGCCGTGGTCGCGCAGGCGGTCAGCCAGCTGCGGCTTGCCGGCGTCAACGGTCCCTATACGCTGCTGCTCGGCACCGAGCCCTATACCGCGATCGGCGGGGCGACCGACGACGGCTATCCGGTGCTGCAGCACATCCAGCGCCTGATCGACGGCAAGATCATCTGGGCGCCCGCGATCGAGGGCGGCGTGTTGCTCACCACCCGCGGCGGCGATTTCCAGCTCTCGATCGGCCAGGACCTTTCGATCGGCTATCTCAGCCACTCGGCGAAATCGGTTCAGCTGTATTTCCAGGAGACCATCACCTTCCTGATGCTGACGAGCGAGGCGTCAGTGGTGCTTGCGCCGGAGGCGAAGAAACCCGCCTAGTCTTACCGGCGTTGACTCATCCGGGAAGTCTCCGGCCGTGGCCGGAGCTTCCGTTGAACTTCAACGGAGAGGAGGCCCGCAATGGACTACGATCTCTACATCAATCCGAAGAAGACATCGATCGGTCTTTATGTCCGCAAGGGTGCGGGTCTTCCCGATCTTGCCGATGCCAAGGACTGGGTGTTCGACGGCACCTCGGCTCAGGCCAATCTGCCGCCGCAGCTCGTGAAGGAAATCGAGGCCAACGGCCACGCCTTTCGCGACATGGATTGAGCGCGTCTGCCGGCGTTATTTCTCACCAGTCTTCACCGGGGCGGTCTCGGGCATCAGGCTCATCGCCACGATGCCGACCGCCGCCGCGAGCAGGAGATACCAGGACGGCGCCAGCGGATCCCCTGACACGTGCAGCAGCCACGTGACCACGAGCTGCGCGGTGCCGCCGAACGTCGCGATGGCGACCGCGTAGATCGTGGCGAACACGCCGCCGCGAATGCTCTGCGGCAGCGCTTCGGTGAAGGCGGCATAGAACGCGGTGAACGGCAGCGATCCGATGAACGACAGGATGCCGAAGCCGAACAGAAGCGACCACGCACCGGGGTCCTGGACGATCCACAGGAAGGCCGGATAGGTCAGCACCAGCACGACCAGCTGCGGCCAGATCATGATCGGCTTGCGTCCGAGCCGGTCGGCGAGCCAGCCGCCCAGCACCGCGCCGATGATCTGCAGTCCGTTGCTGACCAGCGAGACCGTGAACGCCAGCGACGGCGACACATGCAGCGTGTTCTTGGCGTAGGTCGTCATGTATTGCGTCACATAGGTCGAGATCGTGCCGCTGGCCAGGATCATCACCGCCAGCACGATGACGCGAAGATGCCGGCGCGCCAGCGCCACATGGCTCGAGCGCTCGATTTGCCCGGCGGCGTGCTCGCCATGCGAGACCGTTTCCGGCAGCGTGCGGCGCATCCAGATGCCGAACGGCAGACAGACGGCCCCGAGCAGGAACGCGATGCGCCATCCATAGGCCTGCAGCATGTCGGGCGCCATCGCGCTGCTCAGGATGACACCGACAAGCGCGCCCACCGTCGCCGCGATCTCCTGGCTGGCCGGCTGCCAGGCGACCACGAGGCCGCGGTTCCTCGGTGCAGCGATCTCGATCAGATAGGCCGTGGTCGGCCCGACCTCGCCGCCGAGCGCGAACCCCTGCACCATCCGCGCCAGGATCACGATGATCGGCGCCACAATGCCGATCGCGGCATAGGAAGGCGTCAGCGCGATGGTCAGGATCGCGCCGCCCATCAGCGCGAAACTCAGCAGCATCGCCGGCCGCCGCCCGACCCGGTCGGAGAAGATGCCAAGCACGACGCCGCCGATCGGCCGCGTCAGGAAACCGGCGCCGAAGGTCGCAAGCGACAGCATGAGGCTGCCGTATTCGCTGTGCGCGGGGAAGAAGGTGCGCCCGATCTCGGTCGCAAAGAAGCTGTAGGTGATGAAGTCGTAGAACTCCAGCATGTTGCCGATGGTCGCGGCAAACGCTGCGCGCTTGACATCGAACTGTTCCCTGCTCGCAATCTCCGGCAACGCTCTCGGTTCCTTGTCTGCTTGTGCGAGCGGAGTATTATTCCTCCGACCATGTTAGGCAAGGCATGGAGAGCCGCGCGATCTGCATGTGACACAAGCGACAAGAGGAACAGATCCGATGCCAGCCGACAAACTCTTCATCAATGCCAGGCTCGGTGACGGCACCAGCCGCGATCTGCTGGTCCGTGGCGGCCGCATCGTTGCGATTGAGGCGAAAGGCGAACGGCCCAACGGGATCGAGATCGTCGATCTCGGCAATGCGCTGGTCGTGCCCGGCTTCGTCGAAGGCCACATCCATCTCGACACCAGTTTTTACGGCGATACCTGGCGGCCGCACCGTCCCTGCACCGACGGATTCGACGTCCATGAGCGGGTGGCGTTTCAGGCCGAGAACCTTGCCGCGGCCGCGCCGATGGACGTGCGCGCACGGAACCAGCTCGACCTCTGCATCGGGCACGGCACGACGCAGATGCGCAGTCACGTCATGGTCGACGGTTCGGTGGGGCTGAAGTCGCTGGAGACCATCCTCGGGGTTCGCGAGGAATACAGGGATTTGATCGATATCCAGCTCGTGGCGTTTCCCCAGAACGGCATCCTCACCAGCCCCGGCACGCCGCAACTGCTCGACGAGGCCATCAAGCTCGGCGCCAATGCCGTCGGCGGGCTGGATCCGGCAAGCTTCGACCGGGATGTCGAGGGCCATCTCGACGTCGTGTTCGGCGTAGCGCAAAAGCACGGCGTCGATGTCGATATCCATCTTCATGACGGCGGCATGCTTGGCGCCTTCGAGGTCGAGCAGATCGCGGCGCGCACGCGTGCGCTCGGCATGGAGGGCCGCGTCACCGTCAGCCACGCTTACGGGCTCGGCGACTTTCCCGCCGATGCGCTGAAGAAGACCGCCGACAGTCTGGCGCGCTCGGGCGTGGCGATCATGACGAATGCGCCGGGCAGCCGGCCGTTCCCGCCCGTCGCGCCGTTGCGGAAAGCCGGCGTCACCGTGTTCAGCGGCAACGACAACATCCGCGACTCCTGGTGGCCCTTTGGCGACGGCGACATGCTGGGCCGTGCCATGATGATCGGATACCGCTCGGGTTTCTACACCGATGAGGAGCTCGCGATCGCGTTCGACATGATCACTACGGCCGGCGCCAAGGCGCTCAGGCTCGAGGACTACGGCCTGCATGCGGGGGCCAAGGCCGATTTCGTGACCCTGAACGCCGTGCATATCCAGGAGGCCGTGGTCGCGCGGCCGTCCGGGCGTTCCGTCTACAAGGGTGGCGTGCTCACCGCGCGGGACAATCGCGTCGTCAAGGCCGCCGGCCGATCCTGAATCGGACGCTGCGTCCAATCGAACGGCTTAGCGGACCGGAGGGATGATCGCGCGGAGGATGTCCGCCTTCCAGCGTTGCCGGGCGCCGTCGAATGCCGCAAAATCGTGGTCGAACTGCCAGTAAGCCCACGCCCAGCCATTGCGTTCCGCGCTTCTCGCCATGAACGACAGATACGTCGCGCGGCTCTCCGCGGGCGCGCGTTCATAGACACCGAACTCGCCCAGATAGATCGGGCGTTTCTCCTTCTCGGACCAGGACCGAATCTTGTCGAAATCGGCCGAGGCCCTGGCTTCGTCTTCCGCAGAGCCCCAGCGCAACGGACCGATCTTCGAGAAGGTCGGCGACCACGGCGCGCCCTGATGGGTGAATTGCAGCGGCAGGTAATAGTGGAAAGTGACGATCAGGTTTCGGTCGCCGGCCGGTAGCACCAGCTGATCGATCGGCAGCTCCTCGGTGTTCAGGATCGCGACCACGACATTGCGCTTCGGGTTGGTATCCCGGATGATGGCAAGACAATCGTGGAGCAGCGCATTCCATTCGGCCGAGGTCATGTTGCCGCCGGGCTCGTTCAGGATCTCGAACAACAGCGCCGGGTATTTCCCCGCATAGCGCGATGCGATCTGCCGCCAGAATGCCCTGAGCTTCACGCCGCATTCGGCCACGTCGCGTTGGCAGAGATCGGTGTCGTGCTCATCGAGGATCGGAACGAGCCTATTCGCCAGCACCTGCTCGATCACGGCATCGAGGCGCCGCAGGACGGCATCATCGAGGATGTTGCCGGAATCCATATGCCTGAAGCCGAAGAAATTGATCCGGACATGGGAAAAGCCGGCCCTGCGAATCGCGGCGAAGTTTTCCAGTCGGAACGGCGCGTTCTGGTAGCCTTCCCAGATGCCGTCATAGCCGAGAATATTGATGCCGCGCCCCAACACCGCGGCGTCCGGCGATGCCCCCTGCCCCGCGGCCTTCGCCGGTGCGATCAGCGAGACAGCAAGTGCCGCCGCCACCAGCATGACGAAGGCTCCTTGCAGAAGCAATCGGAACGCGGTCATGGCTGCTCCAACTCGCGCGGCTCTACGCGCGACGACGGCACCGGCCGGCAAATGGCGAGGAAGAAGGCGATCAGCAGCACCGACGTGAACATCGTCGAGCGAAGGAAGACCGTCTCGGTGAAATTGGTCTGGCAGTTGAGGAAGACGAACCCGATGATCAACGCGCAGTGCAGACGGTCGATCGCCCGCCCTGCGATCAGGCAGAGCACCTTGTAGGAAAACAGGAAGACGCTCGCCGTGAACAGGAAATAGCCGAAGAATCCGGTCTCGACGAGAATGGCGATATAGCCGTTGTGATAATTGTCGAGGACCCAGCCGTGGTTCTGGTTGAAATAGTCGTAGATCGCCGGATTGGTCCAGAATCCGTTGATGCCGAATCCGAACAGCGGCGCGTCATCGAAATGGCTGATGGCGTACTGCCAGATGAAGGTTCGCTCGGTGAAGTCGATCGTCGTGTCGAAGACATGGATCGAGTCGTAGCCGGTCGTGTAGAAATACAGGATCAATAGCGCTGCCGCGACGCACATGACACATGGCAGGATCGCGTAGACCTGCATGCACCGGACCGACCACAGGGAGGTGATCAGCAGCGCGCAGGCAACCAGCGACAGGGCGCCGGCGCCGCGCGACTCCGAGAGCATGACGCAGGTGGAGGCCAGCACGAACGTCACGAGGAACGGCAGCCATCCTTGTCCCGTTATCTTTCGATAACAGGCGAAGAACATGAGATAGGCGCCGGCGAAGCCGAGGGTTTGCTTCGACTCGAAGACACCCTGCCACTGCCCGTTGTGCATCCAGGTCTGATCGATCCCGATGTCCGGGAGGACCACCGCACAAAGCGCAGAGGCCGCGATCAGCACGAACAGGCCGCGGGTGGCCGATGTCACGATGTCGTCGATATCGACGCGGGTGATCATGCAGAACGCGCCAAGCGTCGTGATCGCGAGCGCTGCGGCCTTCATCAGGGCCGCCACGCCGAGGTTGGTCCACAACACGGAGATAGTGGCGAACGCATAGAACGCGACGATCACGAGCGTGTCGAGATTGAGGGCCAGCCGCAGGCACGGACGGATGAACAGGCTTGCGTAGATCAGGACGCCCCACATCAGCAGGGCGACGGCCTGCTGCACAAGGGTCAATTCGGTCGGAAGCAACGCGGCGTGGAAGGTCCCCATCGACATGATCACATTGATGGTGATCGACCAACCGACGACGGTCCTGGCGAAATTTTCCGCCCCGACACCGGGTGCCTGCCAGATCGATCCGTCGATCGCACGTCCGTCCATTCGGTTGTACTCCGCTCATGGAATGAGCCTGCTGCTCCGGTGGATCGGAGCGGCACATTGCACTCGTTAGAGGCGTCAGTCCTTCGCTGACGAGGATCGAGTGCGGTTGAACAGCAGATAGAGCGCGTGCGGATTGGTCGTCAGGTAGCGCCAGAACAGCCGCCGCGGCTCGAGCCACAGGCGCCAGGCCCATTCGAGACCTACGATCTGCATCCATCTCGGCGCACGCGGCCGCGAGCCGGACAGGAAGTTGAACAGCCCGCCCGAGGTCTTGATGACGCCGACATTGCCGAGCCGAGGCATGAATTCGTCGACGAAAGCCTGCTCATAGGGCACGCCGAGCGCGACCCAGAGGAAATCAGGCGCAAGGGCATTGATCTCGTCGACCTTGGCCCGCAGTGCGTCGCCGCGCAGATAGCCGTGCGAATGGCCGACGATCTTGAGTGCCGGATAGGCCCGGCGGACATTGGCAATGGCAGCCTTGTTCTCGGCTTCGTTGGCGCCGAACAGATAGAAGGTCAGCCCGATCTCTTCCGCCTTGCGTGCGACGTCGTGAAACAGATCCGTGGTCGCGACGCGCTCGGGAAGCGGATTCGGCGACCGGAGCTTGGACACCATGACCAGCGGTTGGCCGTCGGCATTGACCAGGTCGGCGGTACGGAACAGCCGGTCCGTCATCGGCTCGGTCGAGCAGCGCGACAGCACCTCGCCGTTGGCGGAGGTCAGATACAGCGGACGATTGGCACGCCGGCTCGGATACACCGCCTCGACCATGAACTCGGCGGTCTGCTCGCGATCGAGCACGGCGAGCCGCAGCCCACCGATGGTGGCCCGGGGAACACCGGCAGTCGCAGCCCTGCCGACTGGATTGATACGCCGCTCCCGCGCACCGTGTGGCAATGATCCGATCTGCGCCGGCGCCGAGGACATCTGCTCGGCCCGCGGTATGTCGCAAATCCGGACAGGTGGCGCAGCCATGTCCGAATTGAGACGCCGAGGCGGCTTGCGGTCGGCCTGCGGGAACGAAATTGTGTAGGAAGCGCGGGTTTTTTGGCTGTGACTCAGCATTTCGGCGGGACTCCAGGACTTGCGAGCCCTTAACTGCAATATCCGGTCCAGACCGTGTGCGATTATCTCACCACGGCCCGATTGAGCTGATCCTTAAAGGATTGTTAACGATGCTGATCCCTGGGACGCGGCCACGTTGAGTTGACGGCCGATCGCAGTCGATACGATGACGGCAACGGCTCGACCCAGCAACAATGTGCAAGGGTCGACGCATTGCGTTAATACAAATCGTATTCTGCCGCTGCCCGAGCCGATCGACCTTTGCTATAAGGGCGGCGTGCCGGATTCAATCGGCGCTTTGAAACTGTCGTTTTGTTTGGTCTCACATGAACAAGAATGATGACGCGTTCGATGTCAGCATCGACGACGCATTCGACTTCCTGTCTGAAGAGTACGTAAAGCTATTTGAAGGCTCGGACGCGACCGCCTTCCAACATCCGCTATGGCTGGACAGCCTTTACCGCAAGCTCGCTCCCGCCGCGTCGGCCAGACCGCTGGTCGTCGTCGTCCGCCATCGTGCGAACATGTCGCTTGCGGCCGTGCTGCCGATGCTGCGCGTGCGGCGCGGCCCGATGCGCACCATCGAATTCGCCGATCTCCGCGTGTCCGACTATTTGTCGCCGGTCTGCAGCATCGCGACCTTCACCGACCTGCTGCGAGACCAGCATGCCTGCGAAAGGCTTCGACAGCTGCTGCGGCCGTTCGACCTGCTGCGCATACCCAAGCTGCTCGATGCGAGGATGCCGATCGAGAATCTGCTCGGCGCGCCCCATCGCAGCCTGATGGATACCAATGCTTACGCGACGGTCCTGGTCGCGCCGTTCGAGCAATGGCAGATCAATGCATTGGGAAAGTCGTATCAGAAGGAGTTGGCAAAGAAACGGCGCCAGATCCACAAGAAGGGCACACTCACCTTCTCATGCTGCGACGACAGCGCTTCCATCGGCGAAGCCATGGAGACGATGAGAAAGTTTCGCGGACCGCGGTTTCACGAACAGGGTGATGGCGACCTGTTGCAGCGACCGGAGTATTTCGATTTCTACTCGAGCGTGGCGCTTCGCGGCATGGGCTCCTTTGCCCGGCTCTACGCCATGAAGATGGACGGCAGCGTCATCGCCACCGCGCTTGGGCTGGTCCACCGCGGCAGCGTCCTCGTCGTCATGACGGCGTTCGACATCGAGGGATACAAGAGCCAATCGATCGGCGCGCTGACATTCGAGAGCGTCGCCAGGGATTGCGTCGAGCGCGGCGACCGCGTGCTCGATTTCACCATCGGTGACGAGCCCTACAAGATGCAGTTCGGCGGTCAGCCGACGCCGATGTCGGCGGTGACGCAGGCCGGCAGTGCGGCCGGCTCGCTCGCGCTGTTTGCCTTGAAGCAGGCGCCCTGGATCAAGCAGGCCGCCAAGCGTGTGACTGACCTCAGGCCGGTCCGCACCTCGACCGGCACGCGCTAAAGCGCGATGAGATCGGCTCGAATCATCATCGCGCTGCAGCTCATTGTGAACATGATCTCGGCGCGACGACTCGCCTAGCGGAGCGCGCTGCGGACGCGCATCACCCATCCCGGATGAATCCGGTCCACCCGGTGGGTGATCATGCGGCGCAGGAAGTGCAGCTTCCGCCGCAAGTTCCAGCGCACACCGGTGTTCGACGTCAAGGCCTGGCGGAAGTTCGCCAATTGCAGCGAGTGCTGATCGGCGGCGAGCTTGTCCCGATCTGAATAGAACTGCGCAATCTTGTCCACGCCCATGCCGCCGGTCTCCAGCCAGCGCGGCACATAGTCCGTGCAAAGACGTTCGACGTCCACCAGCAGTCGGCCAACGCCGGTTCCCGCCGCGGGACAATTGGTCTGAAACGCATCGCCGATCAACACGACGCCCGGCTGCAGATGGCCCTCGGTCACAGTCAGATCCATGACCCAGTTCTGCACCTGGCCGACCACCTCGAAATCGCCGAGATAGGGCTGCGATCCCGGCATCAGGCGAAGCAGCGTCCGTCTGGTGTCGCGGCGCAGCTCGCGCATGATCGGATCGGTCGGGTCGCGGAACATGAACAGGTTCGCCCGCATGCCGCCCGACATCGGAAACAGGCTGAGATAGTCGACACCGTCAGCCGCCTCCTCGCCATAGCAGGTCAGCGCATCGAAATCGAACGGCGCGTTATCCGGCCGTGCGATCGTGAAGCCGAACGAGACCGAGTGGCACGCGGCAAGCATCTGCCGGCGCATTCCGAGACTGTGGCCGAGCATGTTCGTCATGCCGGTCGCCAGAATGACCAGACGCGAGACGACGCGCTTTCCGGAGACCAGCGTCAACTGCTGACGTTCCTCGCTGCAGCTGACATTGGTCACCTGGTCGAGCAGGAAGCTCGACGCATCGGGCGTCAGGCCGCGTGCCATGTTGACGAGGTTGGCATAGGAAATCCCGTAGGACCGGCCGACGCCAATATCGACCAGCTTGCCGCTCCTGATGTTGAGCACCCGGTCATAGGGCGCGGCGATGGCCTCGACGTCGTCGATGAAGCCGAGGCGGCGCAGGATATCGATCTGCCGTCCGGCGATCTTCTCGACGCGGAATTCGTCCGGCGGGATCGAACGCTTGTCGATCAGGATGACCCGGTACCCGGCCCGGGCGAGCACAGCCCTTGCAAGCGAGCCTGCCAAACCGGCTCCGACAATTGCGACGTCCGCTTCGATGACCTCGGCCTCGCAGGCCACGATCGGCTTGGTCGCACTTTTCTCGGCAATCATGTTTGTCCGCTCCGACGGCTAGAGCGTTTTCGAGCGAAGTGGATACCGGTTCGCGTGAAGAAAACGCGTCAAAACAAGAATCTAGAGCCCCGTTCCGATTCCATCGGAACGGGAAAAGCTCAAGTTGGCCGCAGAACTGCAATTTCCTTGCCTGCGGTGCCGCCTTGCCGATCGAGCACGGCGAGTTCCAGAATCGAGGTTAATGAAAACGTTTGGACCACGATCGGCGGTCTCTCGGCACATGGCTTGCACGACGGTCGGCCATGAAACTGAACCTTTGCAGGCTCCGCAGCAGGATGGCGAGGCAATTGTCAGGCGATCGAGCTGCGACAGATGGCGTTGACGCGGAAGCCCAGTCTCATGCGGCAAGGTCCGCGCCACTGGACCGGGCGCCGGAGGCAAATCCGACCTGCGCCGTTTGGAGACAGGGCACACGGCGCCGTTCCAGAATGGAGCAACGCGACCTGGCCCCGTTCACAACTGCGTTGGGCCCGGAAGCCATTCGAAAGGAACGGAATCTTAGCAAGAGAACATTAACACTCCAGGCTTCACCGATTGCTACGGTCAACAGCCCCGACTGGATATTGAGACATCTCTGGTGATTGCCTCCGTGCTCCAATTGTTACGGCGCGACGTCACGCGCGGCGTTGCCGGGACCATCCTGCTCAAGGTTGGTAGCGGCGGGCTCGCATTCGCGTTGTTCTCGCTGGCCGCACGGGCGATGACGCCGGACGCGTTTGGAGACTTCGCAACCCTGCTCTCCGTCGCCCAGATCGCCTCGGTGGTGGGCCTGGTCGGCCAGGAGCTGCTCCTGGTTCGGTTTCTCAATGAGTATGAGGTGCGCGGCCAGACCGACTTCACCAAGGGTGTGCTGCTGACGAGCCTGAGGAACTCAGCGATCGGGATGCTGATTTCGATCGCCGCGATCGCCGCTGTGGCAGGCATTCGCGGCGAGTGGTGGCTCTTGATCCTGTCGGTCTCGGCGTTCACCGCGGTCAATGCAGGGCTCATGCTCGGCAGCCAGATCGCGCGATCGCTGGTCAGCATCCTGATGGGCGAAGGCAATCGGGAGTTCTTCTGGCGCGTCGCCGTCGTCCTGTTCCTGATCGCGGTGCTGTTCGGCCACCGGCAGCTCACCCCCGCCGAGCTGTTCAGCGCGATGTCGGCCGCCATGGCCCTCGGGCTCGTCGTGCAGATCGTATCGATCGTGCGGGTGCTGCCGAACCTGCGGTCGGTCACGGCGCGCTTCGAGACCTCGCGCTGGAACAAGAGCGCATTCCGGTTCTGGCTCGCCTCCATTCTCGAAGCGGCAAACCAGTATTTCGACGTCATCCTGGTCTACTGGATGCTGGATCCGGCCACCGCCGGCGTCTATTTCGCCGCCTCGCGACTGGCCAACATCTTCGCCATGCTGTCGGCCGCGCTGTACACGTTCGGCGCGCGCCGGCTCCCCTCGCTGTACTTCAGCAAGAATCACGACGAGCTCGAACATACGCTGAAGCTGATGGCCGAGGTGACCGCGCTCTGCGTGCTCAGCGGCCTCGTCATTGTCTGGGTGGGCGCCCCCCATCTGCTCGGCCTGTTTGGGCCGCACTTTGCGGCGCAGCAGTGGGTGTTGATCGTGCTCGCGATCGGAACGGCCTTCCAGGCGGCGGGCGGGCCCTCTGCTGCTGTTCTGCAGCTGACAGGCCATGAGCGCGATTACGTTCCTGTTGTCGCAGCCAATGTGGCGTTGCGGCTGCTGGGATTTGTCGTGCTGATCCCCTGGCTCGGCGTGCTCGGCGCCGCGATCTCGGCGACAGTTTCGCTGGTCGTCGCCACCATCGCGCTCAACGTACTGTGCCGGCGGCGGACCGGCGTCGACCCATCCATTCTGGTACTGTCGCATCTGTGGCCGTCGAAAGGTGACGCCTACGCGGTCCGCGTTGCGGACAGCAACGACTAGAGCGTTTTTTCGAACGAAGTGATACCGGCTCGCGTCAGAACAAGAACCCAGAGCCGCGTTCCGATACTCTGGGAACGGAAAGGCTCTAGCTTCAGCCGAACCGCCTTCAGCTCGCCAGGCCAAGCGCTTCGCCCTGGGGATCGCGAACGGCGTCATTAACCGCCACGCGATTGACGACCAGCGCGGTCGGGACCGAACCATATCCGGATAGGTCGGCCCGCGCCTTGCCGATCGCAGCCGAGTTGGCGGCCCCTTCGCGAACCACGAGGATCACGAGGTCGGCATGGGCAGCCAGCGCCACCGCGGCCGGCTGCAGGGCAAGCGACGATGCGTCGACGATGATCAGGCCGAAATCGGCGCGAATATCGTCCGGCGGATAGGGCGGCGCCTTGCTGCTGGTGCCCAGCAGCTCGACGACGGACGGCAGATCGGCCTTGATGATCCCCGATCCTTGCGGCGGCGCGGCCTCGGCGCGCCTGGATTCCATCTCGATCAGGACGCTGAGCATGCCATTCTTGACGGCGGATCGGTTCAGCGACCGTGCAACGGTGCTGCCGCCGGCACCGCCCTCAACCGACAGCAGGAGCGCCACCTTGCCGTGGTCTCCCGGCAATTGCTCGATGTTCTCGATCAGCCGCTGAAGATGCGGACTGAGATCAGGCTCGGCCGTCGTCGCGATCGGAGTCTGCCAGACGCTCCTGACGGCATCCGGCGACGCCATGTTGGGAATCCGGGCCAGCACCGGCAATCCCGGCGGCAGCGCTGGTTGCGGCGCGGCAGGCGCCGGCGGCGCGGGCGCCTCGGCCCGACGAAGCGGCGGAATGGCCTTGATCGGGAGCTGCTTCAGATTCAGACCGGGAACGGCGACGATCGCCGTCGATGTCAGCAGCGAGACGATCGCGAGCGCGACCAGCAACAGCGGAAGCGGCGGCAGCGTCGAGCGTACCGGCGGCGTCGCGGGCGATGCGACCTTGGTCTGCGAGCTCTGCAGCAGCCGCTGCTCGTCGGTGGTCTTGTAGCGCGAGAGGAATTGCTCGTAGATATTCTTGTTGGCATCGGCGTCGCGCTGCAATTCCTGCAGCTTGACGAGCGCCTGACCGTCGACAAGGATCTGCTGTTCGACCGCCTTCTGCTGATCCTCGAGCGCCTTCTGCTGATCGCGCTGCGCTTCATATTCCGATTTCGCGGTGTCGATGTTCTTCTTCCGCTCGATCTCGATCTGCCGGTTGAGATCGCTGAGCTGGCTGAGAGCCATCACGAGGTCTGGATGACGGTCGCCCAGCACCCCGCGCTTCTGTGCGATCTGGTCGTTGAGCGCGGAGCGCTGGGCGCGCAGCGCACTCAGCAGGTCCTGCTTGACGGGGCCGTCGACATTGGCCTTCAGGTCGCGCTGCAGCTGCTCATAGCGGACCTTGGCCTCCTCGGTGCGGGCGCGCGCGGCGGCGACCTGCTGGGTCAGATCGGTGACGCGCAATTGCTGCGTCGTCGATTCCTTGCCGGCGTTGACGATCCGGTGCTCGAGCTTGAACTTCGCAACGGCATCTTCCGAAGACCGCAAGCGATCGTTCAATGTCTTGAGCCGGCTCTTCAGCCAGTCGGCGGCCTCGTCGGTCGCCACGCTGCGCGTGCCACGCTGGCTGGCGACGAACGCCTCAGCCACCGCATTGGCGTAATACGCCGCGCGCTGCGGGTTGTTGGACGTGAACTTGATGGCGATGACATAGGTCAATCCGCGCCGGGAGATGTCGAGCCGGTTGCGAAACCGGTCGAGCAGGCGCGTGGGGTCGGTCCTGCCGCCGGAGATGTCGCTGTCCTCGGCGACCTTGAGTTGCTCGATCAGCGGTCCGAGAAATCCGTCGGATTTGGCGATCTCGACATAGCTCTGCAGTGCTGCGGCGTCCTGACCGATCCCCGGCAGGACGTCCTGATCGGTGGTGACGCGCTGCTCGCGCGGGTCGACCACGACGAGCGCGGTCGCGGCATAGCGCGCCGGAATCAACATCAGCAGAATGACGCCGACCGCGAAGATCACCGCGGCGAGCATCAGAATGCGCTGACCGTTCTCGCGGAAAAATGCCACCACGCCGGGAATGCTCAGCGCGCCCTTGGTGGTATCCGCAGAGGATTGGCTGGCCGGCACGCCGGCAGTTTCCCACGACGCGGCGGGTTCCGTGGCTTCGGAACGGCTCGAGCCTACGCGGTTACCGAACTTCATGAGGCTGTGACTCGAATTCAACTGACAGTACCGCTCCAACGTAAATATCTATGGTTAATCCACGGTTACCCCCTGCTGATGCGGCCGTAACCAATTAGTTAACGAGCCGGCTGTACCCTTTGTGTGAGACAATGGCTCTCGATTGCTGGCGATGTCTGACCGCACTAAATGAGCAGTAACCTCAACACGCGCTACTCGGTGTACGAGCGCGCTTCGCGTGATAAGCACGCGCGCAAGAGCGAGGGAGCCGTCTCCACTCCTTCGACGGGTGAGGAAGCCGTGCTCCATTACAGGCCAAGCACAGAATTGCGCGAGGCATCGACCGCATCACGCAATCAATCGAACGAGAGCAAGCCAAAGCTGCGTGTCGTCCTGGTACAGACCCAGGCCGAGAACGCCGGCGCGCAGGAGATATCGCGGCTGGTCGGCGCGGGCCTCACCGCGCGCGGCTATGACGTCGCCAACCTGTTCTTCTTCCGCAAATCGGATTCGTTCGACGAGCCGCCCAATACATTCTATTGCGCGCCGAGCCGCCCGGGAAATCCGCTGGCGCTGCTGCGGATGCTGTGGACGCTCGCCGGTCATCTCAGGACCCTCAGGCCCGATGTCGTGCTGACCTTCCAGCACTTCGGCAATGTGATCGGCGGAGGCGTGTCACGCCTCGTCAGCCGCGCTCCTGTCATCGCCAACCAGGTGTCCTCGGCGATGTCGATGAGCATGCCGGTGCGCGCCGCCGACATCATCATGGGCTCGACCGGCTTCTTTCAGTGCATCACGCTGAATTCGCGCGACATGGAACGTGAATACGCCCGCTATCCTGCGCCCTATCGCTCGCGCATGACGCACGTCCCGCATGGCTTCGACGACAAGTCGCGCAGCCTGCCGAAGGACGTCGCGCGGCAGCGGTTCAAGCTGCCGCCGGATCGCACGCTGCTCGGCTGCGCGGCAAGGCTGCATCCACACAAGCGGCTCGATGCGGCAATTCGCCTGCTGGCCTCCGACCAGTCCTGGCATCTTGCCCTCGCCGGACAAGGCGCGGATGAGGAACGGCTGCGAGCCCTGGCGAGCGAGTTGAAAGTCTCGGACCGGCTGCACTTCATCGGCGAGATTCCACCGCGCCAGATGGCCGATTTCCTGGCGTGCCTCGACGTCTTCGTATTTCCGACGCAGGCCGAAACCTTCGGCCTCGCCGCGGTGGAAGCCGCGAGCGCCGGCATTCCCTGCGTCGTCAACGATCTGCCCGTGCTGCGCGAGGTGCTGTCCTACCAGGGACAGCCTGCCGCGGTGTTCGTTGACGCTGCGAACGAGGCCGAGTTTTCGGCCGCCGTGGCGAAAGTCCTGACCGATCGTTTGTTGAGCGACCAGCTGCGGCAAAGTGCCGTGGGCCTGAAGTCGCGTTATTCGTTGGATGCCATGATAGAGGAATACGTCCGCATTCTCGGCAATGCCGTGGGAGTGGACGCGCACTAGGAAATTGGACTGGACATGATTATCGAGTTTCGCTGCGATCGCGCGCAGGCGCGACTCTGGATGCGTCGCGAGACGCTGCGCGTCAGCGATCAAGATATACCCGTTCAAATCGCCTGGACCGCGACACCGGGGCCGAGGCCCGCCGGCCTCGACATGCTGTTCGAACTCGAACGCATCGTGCTGCGCAAGGGCAAGGCGGGCGACGCCGACAGGCTGAAGACCATTGCGGAACGGCCGCGCATGGGCAACCCCGATGTGGTGGTCGACTTCACCACGGCCGCGCGGGACCCGAACTGCTCCGCCAGGCTCTATCTCCGTGCCCGCTTCAACGGACAGGCGGGCGAAGCCGCCGCACTGGCCGCCATTCTCGCCGGCGACCTGCCGGTGATTGAAATCGTCAACGAGCTCGACGGCATGGTGATGGACCGCGGCCATCCCTCGGCGGAAATCGCCGCCGGCCTGAGCGGCGGGCTCGAAACGGTGATGGCGCGCACCTTGTCCATGCTGCCGCCGATCCTGTCGGGGGCTCCGCGGCTGGTCCCGCAATTGGCTGCGCCGGCGGCCGGCAGCGCGCCGCGAAATCCCGCGCCCTTTGTCCTGCGCGGCGTCGCGACCTCGATCGCGAAGGAAATCTACCGTCTCTGCTGCTACGCGCCGCATTGGCATATCGGATGGCGCTATGCCGAGAACGCGGATGTCTGGCGGACCGGCGACCTGTCGGGACCTGCCTGGAACGTGCTCGGCGATCCCGGCAATCACTTCTATGCCGATCCCGTCCCGGTGAAGTGGCAGGGCAGGACCTTCGTGTTCTTCGAGGACCTCGACCACCGGACTGGCAAGGGCATCATCTCCGCGATCGAATTCGACGGCAAGGGACCGGTCGGCACCGTGCTGCCTGTGCTCGAAGAGCCCTGGCACCTGTCCTACCCGTTCCTGATCGAGAGCAACGGCGAACTGTGGATGATCCCGGAAAGCACCGCGCATCGGGATGTCCCGATCTACAAATGCGTGCGCTTTCCCGACAAGTGGGAACGGCAAGGCACGCTGCTGTCCGGGCTCGAACTCGCCGACGCGACCATCACGCAGCATGACGGCCTCTACTACATGTTCGGTGCCTGGCGCGACGGCACCGGCGGATATTCCGACACGCTGGCGATCTATTACGCCGAGCAGTTGTTCGGCCCCTGGCGGCCGCATGCAAGCAATCCGATCCTGATGGATCGCGCGACGACGCGGCCGGCCGGCAATTTCGTAACCATCAACGGCAAGCTGTGGCGGCCGGTGCAGGACTGCACCAACGGATACGGGGCGGCGCTCGGACTTGCGGAAGTGCTCGAACTGTCGCCGACGACCTACCGGCAGGCCGTGCGCCATCTGCTCAAGCCCGGGCCGCTGTGGACCGGACGCAAGCTGCACACGCTCAACCGCTGCGGCCAGCTCGAGGTGATCGACGGCTCGCGGGTCCAGCCGAAGACCACGGCGTTGCTGAACAGCCTGCGGTCAAGCGACCGGTCGGCGCAGCGGGAGTGGCAAAGCGCGCTGGCGAAGCCGATCGCGCGACGGCTCCACTAGCGCCTCGGTCGACCCGGCTCAGTTCAGGTCGGCACTCAGCACGCCGCCGAACTGCTCCCATGAGCTTCCGGTCCAGCGTTGCAGCTGAAGCTGCGTATAGGCCATGCTGTTGTCCGGGCCTGTGTTGATGGTGATGCCCGGCATCAGGGTCGGCAGCACGAGCCCCCTGATGTTGCGCGCCTGCTTGACGATGTTCTCGCGCGACAGGTCGTCGCCGCACTGCTTCAGCACCTGCTCCAGGATCTGGCCCTGCTGGGTGCCGAACAGATAATTGTTGTCGCCGATGTCGGCGCCGGGAAGATACTTCTCGAAATGGGCGCGATACCATTTCATGCCGGGATCGTCGGCCCACTTCTTGTCGTTCGGATCCTTGGTGACGGTCGCCACGACAACGCCCACCGCCTTGTCCGCTCCCGCCGGCACGATGGTCGCGGAGACCGAGCTCGACACATAGTTGACGATGGTCAGCGGCGACCAGCCGATCTCGTTCGCCTTCTTGATCGCCTGGGCCGCGAATTTCGGCGTGCCGGCGATCAGGAACGCCTGCGCACCCGACGCCTTCAGCGTCACCACGCGGGATTCGATCGTCGGCTCGGTGACCTCATAGGGCGACGTCACCACCTTCCTGTCGAAATCGGCCTTCAGCACCTCCTTGAACGCGGCCACGAAATCGCGGCCGAGATCGTCGTTCTGGTAGAGGATCGCGATCTTCGCATCGGGCGCCGTCTGCGTGATGTATTTTGCGTAGATCTTTCCTTCGGTGTTGTAGCTCGGCAGCCCCGTGGTGGTCAGCGGAAACTCGGTGAAGTTCGCAAACTTGGTCGCGCCGCTGACGACGAATAGATGCGGCACCTTCTTCGCAGTGACGTATTTGATGGTCGCGCCGATGCCGGGCGTGCCGAGCGGGCTGAACAGGAACGCCACCTCGTCGCTCTCGATCAGCTTGCGGGTCTGCTCCACGGCCTTGGGCGGCGTGTAAGCATCGTCATAGGTGATGAGGTTGATCTTGCGGCCGTTGACGCCGCCGCGGTCATTGACGGAATGGACGTAGGCGATCAGGCCCCTGCCGGTATTGCTGAGCGGCGACGCCGGGCCGCTGAACGGGAACGTCGCTCCGACCTTGATTTCCGACTCCGACACCCCCGGCGTTTCGGCGCGGACCGGAGCTGCGGCAAGCGCCGCGAGCATCGCAACGGACACGGCAAACGTCTTCAACAGCATGAAATTCCTCCTGAGCTTTTATGAATTGAACTGTTCCTGCAACCGCCGCGCGGCGCTACCAGGCTTCGCCGAACGGCCTGATCTCGACATTGAACGACCACGCGCTGCGATCCTGATGGGCGACGTGCCAGACCTCGTCCGCGATCGCTTTCGGCTTGATGAAGAAGTCGTCCGGCCGATCCGGCCAGCGCTTCCGCGTCCACTCCAGATCGATCACGGCATCGATCACGAGATAGGCGACGTGCACGCCTTGCGGCCCGAGATCGCGGGCCATCGCCTCGGCGAGAATCCGCTGCGCTGCCTTGGTCGGCGCGAACCCCGCGAAGCCGGCCTTGCCGCGCAACGCCGAGGTGTTGCCGGTCGCGACGATGGCGCCCTTGCCCGCATCGATCATCGCCGGGGCGAACCGCCTTGCCAGGTACAACAGTCCCATCGTGTTGACCTGGAAGTTGCGATTGAGAATCTCCGGATCGATCTCGCGGAAGGTGCCGAACGCCCCGCCGACGGCGTTATGAATGACCACGGCGGGATTGCCGAGATCGCGCTCCACGGTGGAGGCCACCGCCTCGACCTGCGCAGGATCGGACACATCGCACCGATAGGCCTTTGCGCCAGACAGCTGCTTTTCGAGCGCGGCAAGACGCTCCTCGTTCCTTGCGAGCAGCGCGACGCGGTAGCCACCCTCGGTGAATCTCCGGGCGAGCGCCGAACCGGTGCCGGGCCCGACGCCGGATATCAGACAGACAGGTACGGTCATGCGATCAACCCTCCGCATTGCGGCCTATCGCCTTCATGGTCAGGCGGCCGCCTTCGACAGCAGCTTCTCGACGTAAGGCTTGAGGTCCGGCCTGACATGCTCGTGCGCGATCAGGCGGTCAAAGTGGGTAAACATCAGCGGATACTCATCCTGCACACCCGGGTGCAGAATTTTCGCCAATCCCTGCTTGTGCAGCTGCTCGGCCCGCGCGTGTTCGTTCATGAACAGCGCGAGTTCAGCGGCAAAGCAGATGTCGGCAATCGAGATGCCGTTCCCGACCAGCGCCTCCCGCCGGGGCGACAGCGCCTGCTCGATCCCCGAGGCATAAATCGCGAACGCATCCTTTGCGCGCGCGTGAATGGCCGCATCGACGGTGCCGCCCGAGAGAGCCAGCAGATAGATTTGCGAGTCCCGCGCAAACACCAGGCTGACATCGAGAAAACTGTCGATCCTCGACGCCTCATAGGCGTCGCGCCCGTAGAGCGGGAACGCTGCCTCGCCGAGCCGCGCCACCGCGCGCATGATGCTGTTCGATTCGAAGATGCCGACCTTGCCGTCGGCGCCGAACGCCGCCGGCACATTGCCGAACGGCTGTGCCGCCATGAACGCGTCGGTCTTGAAGAGCTGCGCGCCGGTCAGTCCGACCCGCCCGGTCCGTGCCAGCGACGACAGCGAGGCGCGCTCATGCTCCGCCAGCGGACGGGCATCATAGTCCCACAACCAGTCGCGCAACTCCTTGCCCGAGGCGCCCCTGACCTCGACATCGACACCGCAGAACCGCGCCGCGATGGTTGCCTTCCAGACGCGCGGGTTCGGCAGATAGGAGAAGATGCGCAAGGCGGCCATGGTGGACTGCTCCGGTGCTAATGCCTCAGGCGGCCAGCTTCAGGATCTTGACGACGTCGGCGGGTTCGCGGATCGGCTGCGGGTTGGCCCGCGTGAAGATCGACAGCATGGCGTTCCGGCCGATCAGCTCAAACCGATCTTCGCCGACGCCGACATCGGCAAGCCGGCGCGGCAGGCCGAGTTCCGCGATGAACGCCGCGAAGGCTTCGCCGGCGTCACGCCCCGGCGCGCCGAGCGCGGCGGCAATCGATTGCTGTGCGGCTTCCGTCGCCGGGCGGTTATAGCGGAGCACGCTCGGCATCATCACCGCCGTGCAGAAATAATGCGGCACATCGCAGGTGCCGCCGAGCACGTGGCCGATAGCGTGACTGGCGCCCATCGGCACCCGCGACTGCAATCCGAACGCCGACAGCCAGGAGCCGAGCTGGCAGCTCAGCCGCGCCGCCGCGTCGTCGGGGTGGGCCTTGGTGCGCAGCAGGCCGTCATGCAGATAGCGCAGCCCCTGCTGGCACACCGCATCGACCAGCACATTGGGGCGGCTGGAGCAGATCGCCTCGATGCCGTGATCCATCGCCCGCGTGCCGGAACCGAGCCAGAGCTTCTCGGGCGTATATTTCGTGATCGCGGGATCGAGGATGATGCTGCGCGGCATCATCATCGGATGGTTGAAGATCTGCTTCAGCTTGCGGCCGGTATCGGTGACCAGCGCGCCGGAATTGTATTCGCCGCCGGACAGCGTGCTGGGGATCGCGATCATCCGGACCTTCGGCGACCGGAATGGCCCGAAGCGGCGGTCCGGCGTGGTCTCGAAGCCGTCGAGGCCATCCGGCTTGAAGATCGCGTGCTCGATGCACATCAGCACGATCTTCGCCGCATCGACCACCGAGCCGCCGCCGATCGCGACCACGAGGTCCGCCTTGGCCTCGCTGGCCTGCCGCGCGATCTGCGTCACGACATCCCTCGTCGTGTGCTGCGGCACGCCGTCGAAGGTCGCGGCATGGCGGTCGCCGAGGGCTTGACGGATTTTCTCGATCTCGTCGGTCGTGGTGTTCAACGTCCGGCTGGCGATCAGGTAGACGCGCCTCGCGCCCAGCCGCTCGGCCTCCTCGCGCAGCGCTTCGGCTGCCGGCCTGCCGTAGATCACGGATTCCATGGTCGGGTATTGATGGCTGCCGGTGACGCGCATGCTTTCACTCCCTCGATGTGTCCGTGAGTTCCGCTGTCGGTCAGGCCGACAGCTTGGTGAAATCAGGCTGCCGCCGTTCCGCGAAGGCGGCAAAGGCCTCGCGCGCCTCGGGCGTCGTCAGCCGCTCCTTGAACAACACGCCTTCCTCGGCGATCTGCGCCGCGATCTTCTGCTGCTCGCGCATCAGCTTCTTGGTCATGCTGAGCGACCCCGCCGGCCGCCTGGTCAGCGCGACCGCCGCGTCATGCGCCCTCTTGCGCAGATCGGCCTGCGGCACCACGGCGTTGGCGAGACCCGATGCCAGCGCGCCCTGCGCGTCCATCGGTTCGCCGAGCGCGAACATCGCATAGGCGCGCGCATGCCCGATCCTTAAGGGAAGCAGCCAGCTCGACGCCGCTTCCGGAACCAGCGCGAGGTTGACGAACGGCGTGATCAGCCGCGCGTTCTCGGCGAGATAGACCAAGTCGCAATGCAGCAGCATGGTGGTGCCGACGCCGACCGCATTGCCCTGCACCGCCGCGACGATCGGCTTGCCGACCTTGCTGATGGTTTCGATGAAAGTGTGGGCCGGACTGTCGACAGCGCTTTCACCGCGCGCCTGGCTTGCGAAGTCAGCCAGATCATTGCCCGCGGTGAAGCTGTCGCCGTCGCCCTGGAACAGGATCACCCGGACGGAGGCATCCGCCTCCACCTGCTTGAGCGCCGCGGACATGACATTGTACATCGCGCCGGTCAGCGCGTTCTTCTTTTCCGGCCGCTGCAACGTCAGCGTCATGACGCCGGCGGCGATCTCAACCTTGACATGCTCGGTCATGGCACTCTCCCGTCAGGCGACCGCGCGGGCCGGAGTGGTTTCGAATTTGCCGTCGAGGAAGCCGGTCAACCGCTGCCGGATGATCGCTTCGGCTTCAGCCATGATGCGGTCGATCAGCTCCTTGACGGTCGGGATGTCATTGATCAGGCCGACCACCATGCCGCAGCTCCAGGCGCCGGCATCCATCTCGCCGTCGATCATCACCTTCGGATAGACGCCGGCGACCTGCTCGTGGATATCCTCGATCTTCAGCCTGGCGCCCTTCTCGCGCTCGATCTCGAGCAGCTCGTCGACGCCCTTGTTCTTCAGCACCCGCTCGGTGTTGCGCAGCGCGCGCATGACGAGGCGCGTATCGAGCTCGTCGGCGTCGAGCAGCGCCTGCTTCACATTGGGATGAACCGGTGCTTCCTCGGTCGCGATGAAGCGCGTGCCCATGTTCATGCCGGCAGCGCCCATCGACAGCGCGGCGACAAGGCTGCGCGCGTCGGCCATGCCGCCCGAGGCGACGAACGGGATCTTCAATTCGTCCGCCGCACGCGGCAGCAGGATCATGTTCGGGATGTCGTCCTCGCCGGGGTGGCCGCCGCACTCGAAGCCGTCGACGCTGACCGCGTCGCAGCCGATCTTCTCGGCCTTCAGCGAATGCCGCACCGAGGTGCATTTGTGGATCACCTTGATGCCGGCCGCCTTCAGCGCCGGCATGTACTGCTCCGGGCTGCGGCCCGCGGTCTCCACCGCCTTGACGCCGCCCTCGCGGATCGCTGCGATGTATTCCGGATAGGGCGGCGCGGTGAAGCTCGGCAGGAAGGTGAGGTTCACGCCGATCGGCTTGTCGGTCATATCGCGGCAGCGCGCGATCTCCTTGGCCAGCAGCTCCGGCGTCCGCTGGGTCAGGCCGGTGATGATCCCGAGGCCGCCGGCATTGGACACCGCCGCCGCCATCTCGGCGAAGCCGACATAGTGCATGCCGCCCTGGATGATCGGATGCTGGATGCCGAACAGTTCAGTGATTGCTGTCTTCACAAGTCTCTCCCGCGTTGCCGCTCAGTGGACGATTTCAAACAGGCCCGCCGCGCCCATGCCGCCGCCGATGCACATGGTGACGACGCCGTATTTCGCCTTGCGCCGCCGGCCCTCGATCAAGAGGTGGCCGGTAAGCCGCGCCCCGGTCATGCCGTAGGGATGGCCGATCGCGATCGAGCCGCCATTGACGTTGAGCTTGTCCGGATCGATGCCGAGCTTGTCGCGGCAATAGATCACCTGCACGGCATAGGCCTCGTTGAGCTCCCAGAGATCGATGTCGTCGATCTTGAGGTTATGCCGCCTCAACAGCCGCGGGATCGCGGCAACCGGGCCGACGCCCATCTCGTCCGGCTCGACGCCGGCGGCGACGAAACCGCGGAAGATGCCGAGCGGCTTCAGCCCCTTCTGCGCGGCAACCTTGTCGCTCATGATCACGCAGGCCGATGCGCCATCCGAGAGCTGGCTGGCGTTGCCGGCGCTGATGGTCTTGCCCTCGAACACCGGCTTGATCTTGGCGAGCCCATCCGCCGTGGTATCCGGCCGCGGGCCCTCATCCTTCGCCAGCGTCACCTGCTGGTAGCTGACTTCCCTGGTGTCCTTGTTGACCACGGCCATTTTGGTCGTGATCGGCACGATCTCGTCGTTGAAGCGGCCGCCCTGCAGCGCGGCGCCGACGCGGCGCTGGCATTCAAGGCTGTATTCGTCCTGCTTGTCGCGGCCGATCCCATAGCGCTCGGCGACGACCTCGGCGGTCTCCAGCATCGACATGTACATCTCGGGCTTCATTGCCATCAGCTCGTCGTCGACGGCATGGAACCTGTTCATGTGCTCGTTCTGCACCAGGCTGATCGACTCGATGCCGCCGCCGATCGCGATCTCGACGCCGTCGAGCATGACAGAGCGGGCGGCGACCGCGATCGCCTGCAGGCCGGAGGCGCATTGCCGGTCGATGGTGGTGCCGGCGACCGTCACCGGCAGCCCGGCGCGGATGGCGCCCTTGCGCGCGACGTTCATCACCATGGTGCCCTGCTGCATCGCGCAGCCCATCACCACGTCCTCGACCTCGCCCGGCGCGATGCCGGCGCGCTTCACGGCTTCGGCCATCACATGACCGGCGAGGGTCGGGCCGTCGGTGTTGTTCAGCGCGCCGCGATAGGCCTTGCCGACGCCGGTGCGCGCGGTGGAAACGATGACTGCATCCTGTGACATGCTTGCCTCTCTGAATCAGGCGGCCGCGTCGAGCTGCGCATAGCGCAGCACGTGATAGGCGGGATCGCCGAACTGGATGTTGATGGAGGAAATCCGCTTGAAGTAGTGGCCGACATTGAGTTCGTCGGTCATGCCCATGCCGCCGTGCAGCTGCACCGCCTGATCGGCGACGAACTTGCCGGCATATCCGATCTTCGACTTGGCCCCGGAGGCGAGCCGGGAGACGCCGACCTCATCGTCGCTGAGACTGAGGCTGAGATGCTGCATCAGCGACAGCGCCTCCTGATGCGCGATGAACATGTCGACCATCCGGTGCTGCAGCACCTGGAAGCTGCCGATCGTGACGCCGAACTGCTTTCGCGTCTTGGAATAGTCCAGGGTCGCAGCGTTCAGTTCGCCGATCGCGCCGACCGCCTCGGCGCAGAGCGCGCCGATGGCGCGGTTGCGGCAGGCCTCCAGCGCGGCGACGCCCTCGCCTTCGCTGCCCAGCAATTCCGCGCGCACGCCGCGCAGGCTGACCTCGGCCGCCCTGCGGCCATCGATCGTCCTGAAGCTTTGCAGGTCGAGATTGGCCGCCCGGCGATCGACCACGAACAGGCTGACGCCGCCACGATCGTGGCGATGGCCCGAGGTGCGCGCGGAGACGATCAGATAATCCGCCCACGGCGCGGCGATCACCGTCGTCTTCTCGCCGGTGAGCACATAATCGTTGCCGTCGCGGCGCGCCGTGGTGGTGACGGTGGCGAGATCGAAGCGCGAGCCCTTCTCGGTCCAGGCCAGCGCCCAAAGTTTCGTGCCAGCGATGATGTCGGCGATGAACGCCTGCCTCTGCGCGTCGGAACCTGCCTGCTCGATCAAGCCGCCCGCCACGACGACCGTCTCGACGAATGGCTCGACCACGAGATGGCGGCCGAACTCCTGCATGATGATCATGGTCGACAGCGGCCCGCCGCCGAGCCCTCCGACCGCTTCGGAGAACGGCGCGGCGAGCAGGCCGAGCTCGGCGAACTCGGCCCATTGCCTGCGGCCAAAACCCTCTTCGCTCGCGACGATCTTGCGGCGGGCGTCGAAATCATACTGGTCGCGCAGCAGCCGCTGGACGCTGGACCGCAACAATTCCTGCTCTTCCGTGAACTGGATATCCATCCGATCCTCGTTGCTTGTGGCTAGAGTCCAAGCACCGCCTTGGCGATGATGTTGCGCTGGATCTCGTTCGATCCGCCGTAGATCGAGAGCTTGCGCGAGTTCAGATATTTCTCCGACGCGGTGTGGCCGTAGTCGGGGCCCGGCATGAAGTGGTTGGCGCTGACCGGATGCTCGCGGATCGCAAGCCCGTAATTGCCGATCGCCCGATGCGTCAGCTCGGTGATGTCCTGGAAGATCTCGGTGCCGCGGATCTTGAACAGCGAGGCCGCCGGTCCCGGGTCGATGCCGCGCGCCATCTGGGCGACGACGCGGAGTTCGGTCGCCTCCAGCGCCAGCACGTCGAGCTCGACGCGGGCGATGTCCCTGATGAACTCCAGATGCGCCGGATCGTGTTCCGGGATCTCGGCCTTCACGATCTTCTTCAGCCGCTCGATATAGCGCGTCGAACGGCCGATGCCGGCCATGCTGGTGCGCTCATTGCCGAGCAGGAATTTGGCGTAGGTCCAGCCCTTGTTTTCCTCGCCGATCAGGTTCGCGGCGGGGACACGCACGTTTTCCAGGAAGACGTCGTTGACCTCGTGCGAGCCGTCGATGGTGATGATCGGGCGCGCGGTGATGCCCGGCGACTTCATGTCGATCAAGAGGAAGGAAATGCCGGACTGCGGCTTGGCCGCGGGATCGGTACGAACCAGGCAGAAGATCCAGTCGGCGTGCTGCGCCAGCGTAGTCCAGGTCTTGTGGCCGTTGACGATGTAATGGTCGCCGTCGCGCACCGCCTTGGTGCGCACGGTGGCGAGGTCGGAGCCGGAGCCCGGCTCCGAATAGCCCTGGCACCACCAGTCCTCGCCGGACAGGATGCGCGGCAGGAATTTCCTTTTCTGCGCATCGTTGCCGAAGGTGTAGATGACCGGGCCGACCATGGTGACGCTGAATGCCAGCGGCGGCATGGTGCCGGCGCGCGTCGTCTCCTGCTCGAAGATGAAGCGGCGGGTGATCGACCAGCCGGGCCCGCCATATTCCCTGGGCCAGAGCGGCGCGATCCAGCCCTTCTCGTGCAGGATGCGATGCCACAGCAGCATCTGCTCCTTGGAGAGATCCGTCTCCGGATTGGCGACGCGCATCTCCGCTGGATAATTGTCCTTGATGAAGGCGCGAACCTCGTCGCGGAACGCCGCATCTTCAGGGGATAGCGCGAGCTCCATCTGCGGTGCTCCCTACCACTTCTCGCCGAAGGGCCGGATTTCCAGTTCAAAGGTCCAGGCGCTTTTGGGCTGCTGATAGAGCTGCCAGTAGGCGCCCGCGACCGATGCCGGCGGCATCAAGAGATCGGGATTGTCGAGCGCGTTCGGGCCGAGCGCCTCGATGCGGCGCTGCCGTACCCATTCGGTATCGACGCCGGAATCGATGATCAGATGCGCGACATGGATGTTCTTCGGCCCCAGCTCGCGGGCCATCGCCTGCGCCACGGCGCGCAAACCGAACTTGGCGCTGGCAAAGGCGGCATAGCCGCTGCCGCCGCGGAGTGACGCGGTGGCGCCGGTGAAGAAGATGTTGCCCTCGGCACGCGCCGTCATCAGCCGCGCCGCCTCGCGACCAGCCAGGAAGCCGGAGTAGCAAGCCATCTCCCAGACCTTGCGGAACACCCGCTCGGTGGTCTCGAGGATCGGGAAATTGACATTGGCGCCGATGTTGAAGATGCAAACTTCAAGCGGCGCATGCTTGTCGGCGTCGTTGAGGAAGGCCGTGATCTCCTCCTCCTTGCGCGCATCGAGCGAGCGCGCATGGATCTCGCCGCCGGCGGCCTCGATCTCCTTGACCAGCGGCGCCAGCTTGTCGCCGTTGCGGCGGCCGGCGAAGACCGTAAAGCCTTCGGAGGCGAACTTCTTGGCGATCTCGCCGCCGATGAAATCGCCGGCACCAATGACGGCCACCGTCTTGTTTCGCTTCTGCATGGTGTACTCCGGTCTTGTTTGAGTGAACTGGCTCGCGGCGGCGGCTCAGCCTCAGCTGCGCAGCGACTCCGCCAGCTTGTGCTTCAGCAGCTTGCCCGTCGATGTCGCGGGCAGCGCGTCCATCAGGATAATCTCCGACGGACGCTTGTACGAGGTGAGTTGCGGGGCAATATGCGCCATCAGGTCCTGTACGGTGGCGGTCGAGCCCTTGATCAGCTGCACAAAGGCGACCACCTCCTCATTGCCCTCGACCGGCCGGCCGACCACGGCGCACTGCACCACGGCGTCGTGCGTGCTCAGCACCGCTTCGATCTCGGCCGGATAGACGTTGAACCCGGAGCGGATGATCATCTCCTTGGTTCGCCCGACGATGTAGAGCGCATCATTCTCGAAGCGGGCCAGATCCCCGGTGTTGAACCAGCCGTCGGGATCGATCGCCTTGGCGGTCAGGTCGGGCGCGCGGTAATAGCCGCGCATCACGTTGGGGCCGCGAACATGCAGCTCGCCGACTTCGCCTGCCGCAACCGGCTTGAGGTCGCGGCCGACCAGCTTGGCCTCAAGGCCGGGCATGACGGTACCCACCGCATGGTCGGCCCGCGGGTTATCCGGCCGGACGCCGGAGATACCCGGCGAGCATTCGGTGATGCCATAGCCGTTGAGCAGCGGCAGCCCGAGCTCCTGCTCGACCCGTGACTTGAGATCGAGGTCGAGCGGCGCGCCGGCCACCGAGATCACCCGCAACCGGCCGCGATCGAGCTTCGGCAGGCCGGCATTGCGCCGATATTCGAGCAGACGCTGATAGGTCGCGGGCACGCCGTTCAGGATCGTGATGCCCTCTTCAGTCATCGCCTTGACCAGCGCGGCCGGATCGTATTTCGCTACCAGACGCACGGTGGCGCCGATCATCAGGGTCATGGTCAGCAACGAGATGCCGACGATATGCGAGATCGGCAGCACGCAATATTGCACGTCATCGGCCGCCATCTTGCGGAAGCTTGCCGTCGCCCGGGCGCTGAACAACAGATTGCGATGGGTCAGCATCACGCCCTTTGGCGTGCCCGTGGTGCCGGAGGTGTAGATGAGAACCGCGACCTGGTTTGCGCCGTCGGCCTCGACCGGCTCCGCCACCGTTGCCAGGTTCAGGCCGGTGACGGCGATGCCGCGGAGCGGGCCGACATCCTGCACGGCAGCCTCGTAGCGCGCGGCATGCGTCGCCGCCTCCTGCGAGACCTCGGCGGTCAACAGCACGCGGCGGGCGCCGCTGTGATCCCTGATCTGGTCGAGCTCACGCGGCGACAGCCGGGGATTGACCACGATGGACCAGACATCGAGCCGGCTCGCCGCCAGCAGCAGGCAGGCGAGCGGAATCGAATTCTCGCTCACGATCATCATGCGGTCGCCGGCGCGGATGCCGAGCGCCCGCAGCGCCTCGGCGACGCCGCCGACCGTTCGGACGAGTTCGCGGTAGGTCAGCCGCATCTCGTCATCGATCAGCGCCGGATGATCCGGCGTCGCCCCGACGTGGTGATCGATCACCTCGTGGATGCGGTTCGGCAAGCCTTCCACACTTCCTTCAAACTGGGTCGACGCCTGCACTGAAACCTCCCTGTGACAGCCCTTTGGGCCTGATTTGTTGTCTTGAGGAATTTTCCCGCTCAGGCGGTCTTACGCCGCCCCGCAGCCAGTTGCGCGACGATCTCCTCCTCGACCTCGCGCAGCTTGTCCTTGCCGAAGAAGATCTCGTCGCCGACAAAGAAGGTCGGCGAGCCGAACGAGCCGCGCGCCACCGCGTTGCTGGTGTTGTCGATCAGCTTCTTCTTCACCTCGTCCTGCTGGGCGCGGGCGATGATGCGGTCGATATCGAGGCCGGAAGACAGGAACGCTTCGCGAAACACCTGCGGATCGTCCATCTTCTTGGGCTCGGACCACATGTGGTGATAGGCGGCGCGAAAGTACGGCTCGAACTGCCCTTCGAAATCGGCAGCGACGACGCCGCGCATCAGCATCAGCGTGTTGACCGGGAAGAACGGGTTGGTCTTGAATGTCGTGATGTTGTGGCGGCGCAGGAAGCGCTCGGTCTCGAGCGCGTTATATTCCGGCTTGTTCTTGATGCCGCGCAGCGACTCGCCGGGCGACATGTTGCCGGTCGCCTTGTAGATGCCGCCGAGCAGCACCGGGATGTAGTCGAATTTCACGCCGGTGCGCTTCTCGATGTCAGGCAGCGCCAGTTCCGCCAGATAGGCGTTCGGACTTCCGAAATCGAAATGGAATTCGACCTTGAGCGGAGCAGCCATGGAACGCCCTTCCCTTCGATTGCCAGCGGCCGTCAGCCGCCGCGTTGATCGAGCCGGGACCTTAAGTTCTATTTTAGAACTGTCAATATGATATTTGTCATCCAATGACCAAGCTACGGCTCCAAGCTAGGCATCCTATTGAAATGACGTTAGTTCTGTTTTAGAATTTTGCTGAGCGATATCGTCGCCGGCCGCAGGAGATGCTGATGAAATGGGATGCCCTCGAGGAGGAGCCGTGCTCGGTGGCCCGCACGGTGGCTGTCATCGGCGACCGCTGGAGCCTGTTGGTCCTGCGCGAATGTTTCCTGCGCATCCGCAGGTTCGATGACTTCCAGGCGTCGCTCGGGATCACGCGGCATCTGCTTGCCGACCGGCTGAAAAAGCTGGTGCGGTTCGGCGTGCTGCGCAAGATTCCCTATCAGGAAGCACCGAAGCGCTACGAATACATCCTGACGCAGAAGGGGCTCGACCTCTATCCGATCATCATGTCGATCGTGCACTGGGGCAACGTCCACATGGTCGATTCGCGCGGTCGGCCGATGCTGCACGAACACAAGACCTGCAAGAAGATGTTCGATCCCGTCATGGTCTGTTCGGAATGCGGCGAGCCGCTGAGCGCGAAGGCGGTCCACGTGCATCCGGGCCCCGGCGCGCGGAAATCATCACCGGTGCACGCCAAGGCGCAGGAGCGGGCCAGGCGCGCCGCTGACTAGACGTGGATACTGTTTACGAAGCCGGCTCGCCTTGCGCTGGCGGCTGCTCAGTGTGACGGCGCAGCCATCAGCGCAACATTGCCGCCAAGCAGGCAGCCGACGGGACGGCCGCCGGCGAAGCCGATGCGGACGCGAATCTCGGACAGCCGCCCCATCGCCCTGCCCTGCAGGATTCGGATCTCGTCGTCATCAGGAGCGACCAAGCCATAGTCGAGCAGGCCGAACGCCAGCGCCGCGGCCGCAATGCCGGTTGCGGCATCCTCCCGATAGCCGGATGAGCGCGGGAATTGCCGCGCCTCGAACAGGCGAGCCTTTCGGTCGATCACGGCGAATGGATAGAGCCCGGTCGATCCGATCCGGCCGCAGACCGCCTCGACGTCCCCTATCGCGGGATCGAGCGCATTCAGCGCTTCGGGGGAGCGCATCGGGATCAGGGTCTTGATCCGCGATGTGACGGCATTGCACGGTGTTGTCGCATCGATCGCTTGCGGCCCGACCGCGAGCGCCCAGAGCACGTCATCGCGTTGCCCCGTGGTGAGCGGAACGGTCTTCCCGGCCGGCTGGGTGATCTCGACGTTGGGCTCGCCGTGACGATCACGGCTGATGAAGCCGGTGACCGGACCGCTGCGCGTCGATATCCGCATCGTATCGCCCGGCAGCTTTCCCTGGCGCGCAAGCAGCCAGAGCGCACCGATGGTCGCGTGGCCGCACATTTCCATTTCGTGATTCGGAACGAAGAAGCGGAACGTGACGTCGAAATCGTCGCTCTGCGCCGGCAGCACGAAACCGGACTCGTGGCCGTGGCGGCGCGCAACATCCTGCATCTCGGCGGCGCTCATGCCGCTTGCATCCACCACGATCGGACAGGGATTGCCGCCCTGCCCATCGACCGTGAACACGCTGACCAGTTCGGCTGTCGTCATGATGTCGCTCGCCTGTCTCGCCGTCTGCTACTTGACCAGCGTCGCGCCGGTCTCCGGGTGCTGCAGCCAGCCGAGCAGCGCCTCGTGGAAGCGCGCCGGCGCCTGGATCTGCGGCGAATGGCCGAGGTCAGGGAATTCGATCAGCTGCGCATGCGGAATCCGCTTGGCGGCCTCCTTGCCGAGCACCGGATAATTGCCGAGCGTCTTGCGAATCTCCGGCGGCGCGGTGTCCTTGCCGATCGCGGTTGTGTCCTTGTCGCCGACAAACAGCAGCGTCGGCGGCTTGATCTGCTCGAATTCGTAGAACACCGGCTGGGTCGCGATCATGTCGTAGAGCCGCGCCGAGCTCGACGCCACGGCGGCGCGGCCCGGACCGCGATACATGCCGGCCAGCATCTGCACCCAGGTCTCGTAGGACGCATCCCAGGTATCGGCGTAATAGGTGGCGCGCTCATAGGCGCGGATGCTGTCCGCGGTGACGCGCGTCTCGCGCTGCATCCAGCCGTCGAGGCTGAGCCACGGCACGCCCTTGGCCTTCCAGTCTTCCAGGCCGATCGGATCGACCAGAACCAGGTGGTCGGTGGCCTCCGGATACATCAGGGCATAGCGCATCGCCAGCATGCCGCCGGTCGAGTGGCCGACCATGATCGAATGCGCGATCCCGAGCGAGGCGAGCAGCGCGCGGCTGTTGCCGGCGAGCTGCTGGAAGGTGAACTGATAGCGTTCCGGCTTGCTCGATTTGCAGAAGCCGATCTGGTCCATCGCGATCACGCGATAGCCGGCGCCGCTGAGCGCCTTGATGGTGCCGTCCCAGGTCGCTGCACAGAAATTCTTGCCGTGCAGCAGCACCGCGGTCTGGCCGTTCGGCGTCGCCGGCTTGACGTCGAGATAGGCCATGTCGAGCTCCTGCCCCTGCGAGCTGAAGCGATAATGCTCGAGCGGATAGGGATAGTCGAAGCCCTGCAGTTCCGGTCCATAGGCCGGCTCGGCGGCCGATTGCGCCAACGCGTTGGACGATCCGAGCGCGACGGTCGCAGCGACGGCAAGGTGAAACAAGGCTTTCAGGTGCATCTCAGCAAATCCAGAACTCGGGGACGATCTCCGTGATGCCGTAGCCGAACGCGTGGGCGCCATCCAGCGCCCAGCGATGATTTGTTCGTGATCTCCGCGCGAAATTACGCCGGATCGAACGCCCGGATCGGCGGCAGATTGCCGTTGAAACGCTCGACCTCGACGCTGGTGAGCTGGCCGGTGCAGCCCTGCGCGAAGGATGACGTGCCGATGTCGCGCGTCAGCACGTTCGGATTGCCGTGCACGCAGAGCGGCGCATCCTCCTCGGGGTCCATCGGGTCGTACCAGGCGCCGGTCGGCAGCTGGACCACGCCGGGCGCGATGCCGTCGGTGACATGCACCGCGGCGAGGCAGGCGCCGCGCGCATTGAAGACGCGGATGATATCGCCGTCGGCGATGCCGCGCGCGGTTGCGTCGCGCGGATTCATGCGCGCAACCTCGCGGCCGCGATGCTTGGCGTCAAGCGAGTGACCGCCGAAGTCGAGCTGGCTGTGCAAACGCGTCACCGGCTGGTTGGCGACGAGGAAGCACGGCGCGCCCGGCGCCGGCGTGTCGGTCTTCTCGAGCCAGACCGGATGGCCCGGGCAATCCGCATCGCCATGGCCTGCGATCTTCCGCGAAAAGATCTCGATGCGGCCGCTCGGCGTCGGCAGCGGCCGCGCGACGGGGTCTTCTCGGAAGCGACGCAGCGAGCCGCCGTCGTCGAGATGCTGCGGCACGACCAGGCTGCCGCGCGCCCAGAACTCCTCGAAGCTCGGCGCTTCGAGCCCGCGCGCGGCGAGCGCCTTACGCGTTGGTTCATAGAGATGTTCCAGCCATTGCTGCGACGTGCGTCCCTCGGTGAAGGGCTCGCGGGCCCCTAGCCGCTCGGCGAGGTCGGCGAAGATCTCGTAGTCGTCGCGGGCAAGGCCGAACGGCTCGGCGATCCGGTGCATCGCGACCATCAAGGGATCGTTGCTGGAATAGCCGATGTCTTCGCGCTCCAGCGTCATCGTCGAGGGCAGCACGATGTCGGCGTGGCGGGCGGTGGCGGTCCAGGCGAGTTCGTGCACCACCAGCGTGTCGAGCCGCGCGAACGCCCTGCGCAGGCGGTTGAGGTCCTGGTGATGGTGGAACGGATTGCCGCCGGCCCAATAGACGAGGCGGATATCCGGATAGGTCCGCGTCTCGCCATTGTAGCGATAGCTGGTGCCGGGATTGAGCAGCATGTCGGCGATGCGCGCCACCGGAATGAAGTCGGCGACGCCGTTGCGGCCCTGCCCCAGCGTCGGTCCCGGCACCGCATTGACGCGCCGGCCGTAATAGCCGATCGCGCCGAGCGAATAGGCGTAGCCGCCGCCGGGCAGGCCGATCTGGCCGAGCGCCGCCGCCAGCACCATGCCCATCCACACCGGCTGCTCGCCATGCTCGGCGCGCTGCAGCGAATGCGACACGGTGATCAGCGCACGCCGGCCGGCGAGCCGCCGCGCGAGCGCCTTGATCGTGCCGGCATCGATGCCGCAGATCGCCGCGGCCCATTCGGCGCTCTTGGGCACACCGTCGCTCTCACCGGTGAGATAGCGCAAAAACACCGGCCAGCCCTCGGTGTAGCGATCGAGGAAGGCCTGATCGTGCAGGCCTTCGCTGACCAGCGTGTGGACGATGCCAAGCATCAGCGCGGTGTCGGTGCCGGGCGTGGCCGTCAGCCATTCGGCGCCGGCCTCGACCGGAAGATCGTCACGCAGCGGGCTGACCAGGATGAACTGACAGCCGCGCCGGTGCGCGGCTTCCATGGCGCCGCGCTCGACATGCTTGCTGATCGAGCCGCCGGCCACCATCGAATTCTTCAGCGCCATGCCGCCGAACGCCAGCACGATGTCGGTTTCGGCCGCGATCTGCTCCCAGGTCACGTTGCGCTTGGTGATGTCCTCGTAGCCGGTCAGGATCTGCGGCAGCAGCACCGAGGACGCGCCCGAGGAATAGGTGTTCACCGAACGGACATAGCCACCCATCGCGATGTTGAGGAAGCGGTGCACCTGGCTCTGCGCGTGGTGGAAGCGGCCCGCGCTGGACCAGCCGTAGGAGCCGCCGAACACCGCGCCGGGGCCGATGGTGTCGCGGATCCGCGTCAGCTCGCCGCCGAGCAGATCGAGCGCCTGCTCCCAGCTGACCGAGACGAATTCGTCGCGGCCGCGGCGATCGTCCGGACCGGGCCCACGCTCGAGCCATCCGCGGCGGATCGCGGGCTGCGCGATGCGCGCCTGGTGGCGCAGCGCGCCGGGGAAATTGTTGATGATGCCGTTCGGATCGGGATCAGCGGCATAGGGCCTGACTTCGAGACCCGCCTTGCCGAGCCGCGCCGAGAACACGCCCCAATGCGAGGTGTGCGGCTTGAAACCGTCGGACAGATCGAGGCCGGGATCGGGGTGGCCAATGGTCTCGCTCATCGATGCTCCTTCATCCGCAGGCCGGCGCCTCGGCGGGCCTGTCGCAACCCAAGTCTGTCGCAACGTTCCCCGCCAGTATAATGATCCAATCGGCGCACGGTACCCGCTAACACGGACCGCACCGTGCCTTGCCGGCATGACTACCCCTGACGGCGGCGGAACTCGCCACCGCAGGCAGGACTGTCGCATATGCGCTCGATCCCTCCACAAACTCGTCATGCCCGGCCTTGTGCCGGGCATCCACGTCTTGGTTTCCGCGTGGAAAAGACGTGGATGGCCGGGACGAGCCCGGCCATGACGATGTGGAAATAGCAGCGCCAAGCTTTGCCCTGCCATATGCGATCGCCCTACTCGCCGCAGGCCCGCGCCGCCAAAATATCGAAAACAACCCCATGCAAAGGAGCGGGCGGCTGCCCGGCGCCCGACAAGGCCACTTGACGCGTCGGGCAAATCAGGGATACATTTCCAATATTCCGAAATCGTGCAAGCCCCCTCGCCCGCAACAGCGGGCGCGACGGATGCACTTGCGACCGAACCCCTCCCCACAATTGACATCGCACCGGCTGCCGCAGCGAGCGATCGCCTGCGCACGTGCCGCGCGCGTTCCAGGGAATACCCGACATGGATACTGCACCCGAAATCACCGTGCCGACGATGCCCGCCGCAACCGCCCAGACCCAGGCTGCCGCAGCCCCGCGGATCAAATTCTCGTCGCACGGCTTTGCCATCGACCATCCCGATCCCGAGCTCGGCGCACAGCTGATGGCGAACGCGTTGGGCGTGGCCGATCGCGACGCGATGGACGGCATCCTGCGGCAATTGGTCAAGGCCAGCGTGAGCGGCGGCAAGCCCTGCGAGGTCCACCTCGCCTTCATGATCTCGATGGTGAGAAGCATCGGTCCGCGGGATTCGGTCGAGGCCATGCTGGTGGCGCAGATGGTGTCGGTTCATGTGATGACGATGCGATGTGCCCATCACCTCGCGCATGCCAAGGACCTCGCCCAGCACGACAGCGCCGCGCGGGCATTGGGCCGGCTCGCCCGCACCTTTCCCGCCCAGATCGAGGCGCTGAACCGCCACCGGAGCCATGGCGAGCCCGCCATCACCGTGCAGAACGTCAAGGTCGAGGACGGCGGCAACGCCATCGTCGGCAACGTGACGCAGCATGCGAGCGTGATCGTGTCCGACAACAGCCCGGCATCCGCGGCGCGGAATGCGCCGAAGGCTGCGGGCGCGAGGCGACGGCGGAATTCCGCCGATGCCGGGCGGGACGCCCTGGCATGAGCGGCCACATCCAAACGACCGGCCCGATGCTGGCGAGCCCGCGCTGCGGCGCCAGGACCCGCCCGGGCGGCGCGTGCCGCGCGCCGGCGGTGCACGGCAAGACGCGCTGCCGCATGCACGGTGGCGCAAAGGGATCCGGCGCGCCACGGGCGAACCGGAACGCGCGCAAGCACGGCCTGTTCACTCGGGAAGCGATCGCCGAGCGGCGGCAGATACGGGCGTTGTTGGGGGACGTGCGGAGGATGCTGGAGGGGATGAAGTGATTGCGTTTCGCAAATGGCCGCGCGCAAGAACGGCATTTGGGAACGTCGATCTTCGAGGCGTGTTACACCAGCCCGATAGCAAGGGAAACGTTCAAATGAAAATTGCGAAGATCGCACTGGCAACGGCATTCATATTCGGGTCAATCGCAGCAGCGAGCGCTCAAGGCGGTGGTGGGGGTGGAGGCGGCGGTGGCAACTCTCCCGCTGCGACCAGTGGTCAAGGCGCATCCAGCAGCCCCGGTGCAGCAAACCCGGGCGCGACGATGAACGATCCGAACTCGAAGGAAGGCAGTGGTGGCGGCAGCGCCATGAAGCATGAGACGATGCCGAAGGACCACATGAAGAAATAGACCGCAGCGGAACTGATCGTCGTTCGCCCGCACTCCTCAACGACCAATGGGCCGCCGGGCGTGAAATCCCGGTGGCTCATTCCCGCTAAAGCATGATCCGAAAAAGTGCGAAGCGGTTTTCCCTCGCGACAAACGCGGGACGCGTTTGCGCGGAGATCATGCTCAAACAAAGAGCTAAAGCGCGATGACGATTCAACCCAATCTCATCGCGCTTTAATGGATCATGAGGGCTGCGGCGATGCCGAACGCCGTGAGCGTTGCAACCGCCAAACTCATCAAGGTTATCGCTACTGGCCTCGGCATGAATATTAAACCCGCTGACGCAGTAAAAGGTTGCCGGTTGCCGGCATTGCCGCGTTCCGCGAAGACGACAACGCACCCCGTAGCGGCCCCGCGAGCAAGGATCCGGATTCCCGGCGGTCAGTGCACGAAAGCCAGCATCAGCGCAAAGGTGACCAGCGCGTAAGTGCTGGTGACGGTGATGCCCAAGTACAGACGCTCCATTGCGGCCTCCTGCCCTCAAGGCGCCGCCCCCGCGCTATCAACCTAGCGCCCGCTCCGGCGCCGGGCAGTTGGAATTCCGGATCATGGTAAATCTACGGGACCGTCCATCCGGGCTAGCCCCTGTAAGCTGCCGGCGCCAACCCTATGGGCTTTGCGTCCGACCGAAGAAGTAACCCTCTCTTTCCAATTGCCGGCCTGTCGGGCTTATCACCGTGCAGAACGTGAAGATGGAGGGCGGCGGCAGCGCCATCGTCGGCAAACGTCATCCGGCATGCGAACGTGGTCGTGTCGGACCAAGAGCCGGCATCCGCGACGCGGGCACTGAGGCCCGCAGGCGCCCGCCGACGGCATGCTGCCGCCGATGGCAGGCGGGACGCACAGGCATGAGCGCTCACAGACATACCGGCCCGATGCCGGCGAGCCCGCGTTGCGGCGCAAAGACCCGGTGCGGCGGTTCATGCCGCGCGCCGGCGGTGCACGGCAAGACGCGCTGCCGCATGCACGGCGGCGCAAAGGGATCCGGCGCCACGGGCCAACCGGAACGCGCGCGGGGACGGCCTTTCACGGGGGATGCGATCGGCGAGCGGAGGCAGGTTCGGGCGTTGTTGGAGGAGGTGCGGAAGTTGCTGAAGGGGATGAAGCGATTGGTTACGGGAACATTTCGCCAGCTCGCGCTGAATGGCTAAGCGAATTATTGGACAGTCACCGTAGTTTCCGCAATTTCGGACCGCCCGAGTGCGGTCCAGGGCATGGTCTGACCCAGCGCCGCAGCTCTGCGATAAATCGGGCAGCCGCATTCAGAAGGGCAGCAAGGCCAAAAAGAGTGAATGGGTCCATGAGCACGCTCCTGAAGGACCACCGCAAATTTCGTCTACGGAAAATGTGGCCCGACGCTTTGTGCTTCGAGTCCTAGTGTGTCCGTGACCTGTTCCGCAAAGAGTTTTTGGTGGGACAGGACCGTCCGTCAGCGCTTCAATCCATTGTTGGAGCCTTGGTGGCTCGCCGGCCACTGGTCTTGAACAACTCTTTCCATGGTTGTTCTCGTCCGAAATCGAGCCATCGTTGAAAATCTGCATCGCTAAGCCACCGCGCCGCGGTGGTTCGAGGAATCCCGGCAAGCAGCTTCAATCTATTTATCGATAGTCGCTCGTTGGGCTTTAGTTCTTGTGCGACCATCATCGCCACATTCTTCTTACGCTCCCGCAGCCGATACTCCGCATCCAGATCGGGTTGTACTCCGCGTAATTGATGCCGGATCAACACGACGAGTGAGGCCGGAACTCGGTAAACATCTTCATTCCAGTCGTAAGCCTCAAAGATGGTCGCGATCAAATAATCAACGGTGGCATCGCTGATCGCCTTGCGACGTCGATCAATAGACCCGGGTCCCTTCTTTGGAAGCTTCTCCCGCTCTGAAAGAAGTTCTAGCAGGCGCACGCACAACGCATCGACACCTGGCTCGACGGCGTCGAGCGCTCCGGCAATCAGATCGGGGTTTATGCCCTGGTCCCTAAAGTCAGCTTCGAGCGCGAATAACGGATCGATTCCTCCAAAGCGAGAGACCTGAATTTCAACCTCTGGAAATTTCTGCCGAATAGATAAGTAATTTTGGATGCTGGCATCTTTTTCATAAGCGACAACGGCATCTACGAACAACTTGAGCTTTTCCGTCGACCAGCTTAGCGACCCGATTCTCGCATGTATCTCTTGTTGTCGCTTTTCCTTACGTCGTGCAAAGGCTTCTGCATCTACTTCGCGCTTAAAGGTCGCTCGTTTCGTGGCGATCAGCTCTTCTAATTCTTCGTCGCGCCGAGACTCTTCGAAAACTGCGATATGAAGCCGTGGCCTGTTTAGCCATTCGAAACGCTCCCGCTTCGCCTTGACAGCCCAAGCATTGAGCAGGCCGCCAGCAAGCGACCTGCGGCCTGAGTTTCCACGCATTCGTCTATTGTCGCTAGTCGGCTCCTCCGGGCCCGCTTTCTTACGATGCACCCGGGTCATATAGAAATCCTCCTCGATTATACGATCGTTGGTTTAGGACCGCATGAGCTTCCAGATTTGAATCCTCCGAAAATTCGAGCAGCACAACCTTCGCACACTGATGCGCCTCCAAACGAAACACCATTGCGACGGTCAACCGGCTAAAATCAATCTCAAGGATCGCTTGGGTGATAGGGCCACTGGACAGCGTTCAACCTCTGCAACAAGTTCTTGGCGTAAGAATGCTCGATCATGTTTGCAAAATCGACTAACCCTCGAATGTGTCGGTACATACCCCAAATCGAATCGAAGCTTCGTTTCTCCGAATGCATTCGCGGACCATATTTTTCCAAGTAAAATAGATGCTGACGTAACGCTGCTCGAAAGCTGCGCGTCAGCCTCGGTTTAGGCCCATCTACCAAGAGACCTAGAACGACCTTTCGACCACCAGGAGGCACAATAGTGGTTTTGGATCGATTCTCCTTCAAGCCAATCTGCCTGAGAGTCCTCGCAACTCGCCGGATCAGTATCCGCCCGTTTTCTCGGCTGAAGTCACCAGTGGTAGAAAAAGTCAGATCGTCACTGTATCGCGTATATCGAACATTCATGGATTTCGCGATTGCTTCAATCTGCTTGTCTGCATCTCGCATGACCAGATTGGAGAGCATCGGACTCGTCGGAGCTCCTTGAGGAAGGTAGCCGATTGCTCCATTCCAATAGCTCGTTATTGGACTTGGATGATTGCGTGCACGCCATGACGGCAACCGATATCGGGAGCTACCGATCGGAGAGTGAGTCGTCAATCGCGCCAATTCAAAGGCGACAAGCGGCTCATAACCAATCTCTTGAAAAACGCGGTAAACTTGAATTTCAGAAATCGAACCGAAGAACGCAGACACATCCATCTTGATGAGCCATCGTGCCCCCGTGTGTCGACTGGCACACTTCAGAATGGAGGCCCCGGGGCTGAATGCAAAACTGCAATGGTGGACCGATTGCTTGCTAAGAATATGCGCGGCGATCCATCGCTGGACCCTCATGAGAGATGGTTCAGGGATGCTAATAAGCCGATGGCCGCCAGAACGCTTCCGGATCCGAAAATGAGTGTAACTTTCTTCGCCGCGGGCAACAATTTTTCGGAGCTTGAAATAGCTTACCCCTACTCGCGTCGCGAGATGATTCAAGCTCAGAACTGCGGGTAGGTCTGGTCTTGCTATCAGTATTCTTTCAATCTGAGCGGCGGCGTTCTGTAGAATTGCGGGATCGACTCCCGCTTCACGGCCGTCCAAAATGAATTGCTGAGAAGACCACGTCATGGGCTACTTTGATGCCGCCGTAGGCGGATGTAAGCACATTCGCCGGAGTCAACGATGGCACTTGGAATGTGTTTACAACCTCCTGCCAAGCGTGAACTGTCTCTTAGGGTAACAGAAATCTGCACCCCGACAGTCATAGCTGATGACTGCCTATGCGTAAGCCTTGCGGCCGACGCGCACTAGCCATGGACGGGTCTCCTCAGCTGTTTTGGATAATACTCGTTTTCGCCGATCATGGGAATCTTTTCGTAGGTAGGGAGCAACGATTTGGCGTAGCTTAGCTCTGCGAGCCCTGCTTTCGTTGGTCGAAGCTTCGGGGTCAAAAACTTCCAATCCACACACAGCTCCAGGATACGAGTACAGTCTCGTGCCGATATGGACGTTGCATGACTGAGGGCAGATCGCGTCCTAACTCCCCTGGCGGCGAGTGCCATTACCGTCAGAACGGCAATCCCAATTGGGCCACGGCGAGACAAGGCACCGGAACCCGCAAGTTTTTTCTGGCCGACGTCGATCATCGTTGCCGTCGGATCTCGCTGAGGGATTCCAGCAGGGAACGCAGATGCTTCGGGTGGCAGGACGGAGCGTTTGGGAAATAGTGGCTCCCAAATGCTGGTAGCAGCTGATGAAGCCCAAAAGATTACGGGGCAATTGTCGGGGCAACCATGCTCGAAGACCAATGTTGCCCCGGTATTGTCGTAGCCACGCGGATCGAACGGATAAGTGGTTCGAGCCGCATACTTGTAAAACACTCGATCAATGGTTTTCCGGAGCGATGACTGCCAGGGTAACGCATTAAATGTCGGACACTCGCGTTCAATGGTAACTTGCACCTTTGCCTTAGTGCTTTCCACCAGCGATCGACCGCCCTCGGTTGCAGAATAGGCTACAGCATGAAAGCGCAGCCATCCAAATGATGTCCATGAACGGATCGTTTTGTTCTTCCATATCGCATTGACATATTCGCTGGTTCGGTGGCCCGACCCGATAAAGTCATCGACGCAAATCAGCGCCGGGCACTTTGCTAGGCGCATCTCTTCGATGCTGGGGTGATTTAAGAATTTGTTCGGTTCCGCACGTGCCAGATTGCGAATTATTGCGGCCACCCGTGCTTCACTGCCTAGGTCATTTGCCGCATCTACGGCTGCCGGCCGCGTAGTGCGATTTACAAACAAGGGCGCCGCAGGATCAACCTCGCGCGTGGCGAAGAGCGCGACCGGACTACGGAATGAAGAAGCGATTCTGTCAATCAACGCAGACAGGCTCCGTTCAAACTCAGTATGAGACACCAAAGTTAGCGCCGCCAAGGCCTTTTCGGCATGTTGCACGTCGGCGACGTCAAACTGATTTAGCCACGCTTTCCCTCGCGGTGTAAATTTTAGCTGGTCTGCGTTGATCGTTGGCGAGGCGGACATTGCAATAGATGCGGTGATTGGCTTCTAATATCTCTTTACAAACTACCCTAGTCTCTCGCAACCACAAGATGCGCGCAATGGTAATAAGGGATTATGCGGCCTCCCGACCCGAAGGGTGATACTGCGCAAAATCAGAATGAAAGTTTGGGGGAAGCACGAAAACAGAAAGAAAAATCAAACCGATGAACGTCCGCATTATGATCCCTACTAGAATCGTCCCCTGTTTCAGCCTTGATGAGCGCTTGGAGCGAAAGGCAGCACCTTGACGCCCGCCCAGTCGAGACAATAGCTGATATGTATCATATAACAGCAACCGCGGCGCCCGGACGGTTTCGAATCCCGGCCATGCCGGTTCGCACGAAGAGCGCGACAGGAGAGCCATGCGTCGAATTGTTGTGACGGTCCTGGGGACGGTGTCTCCGCTCGGCTGTGGCACCGAACTGGTGTGGTCGAGGCTGCTTGCGGGACATTCCGGGCTCACAGCATTGCTGGCGTGGGCGGCCGCGCTGCCGGGGCGCGTTGCAGGTCAGGCCTGACAAGGCCGAGGATGCCGAGGGCGGGTTCGATCCTGATCTCGCAGCCCCGCGCAAGGACCAGAAGAAGATAAACCGCTTCATCCTGTTCGCTCGCCGGACTGAAGCCGTGGCGCAGGCCGGCTGGATGCCGGCCGAGGCGCTGGCGCAGGAGCACACCGCCACCGCTGATCCGGGCTACGCTCGTTGATCGAGATCGCGAACAAAGCGATCGCCGATTTCCGCCGCGACAGCGATTTCAAGACAGCTCCGCGGTGCCGCAACATCGACGGCGAGCACCGCCGGTAACTGAGTCCGCTGGCCTGTCCCGCGCGTCTCAATCCGGAATCCGTTCTATTTTCAGAAACAAATTTCCGGCGGAAATGGCGGCCCGGGTATGCCATCACTGCAAAATTCATTGCTCGATAGACGGCACGACCCAGGATTAATTTCATGATTGTGCGGGGACTTCTTTTTGTCATCCTCGCCGTTTTCCCGGCAGGCGCAATTGCCAGAAGCTGGTTTCTCAACGGATTGGGGAGCAGCGGTATTTATCACATCTGGGAGTTCGGCGACGATGGCCTGGTGTCGAGCCTGACGCCGGCGCTGTCGCCGCCCGATGGCGTTCTTCATTTGGCGTGGCCATCCGCGATCGCGCCGGATGCGCATACCCGGCGTCTTTATGCGTCAGCCTATACGACCGGCTGGTTTCAGCTGCGGCTCTGGACGTCGACAAACGAAGGCGCCTGGATCCCGCAAGGAATCGCCTTCCAGTCGGACGCGTCCGAGCCTGGCGGGATCGGCCCCGCGCAGGTGGTGTATGAGCCCGGAGCATCCGAACCATACATGATCTATTACCTCGACCGCGCGTCGAAGCAGATCAAGCTGGCCACCAGCGTTGACGGCATGACATTCACGCGCCACGGCGCCGTGATCACCCCCTCACTGCCGGAGGAAGCGTCCGGGCTGTCGATCAGCTATGCCTGCCGGCGCGCGAACGGTGAATATGTCATCTTCTATCACGGCTACTACAACAACACGCAGAATGCAGTCGCGCTGGTTGCCACGGCAGATAACCCGCATGGCCCGTTCACGAAAAAGACCGTCATTGCGCGACCCGATGGTTTTGTATCGACGCTTTCCGCCAACCGTCTCAATGCAACCGCCAGGTCGGACGTCGCGGTGCCGCTGGGGATTCCCCTGCTGGTCGGCGGCGGCACGGCAAGACAGGAGGCCAACGTCGCAATCAAGCAGGATGAGACGACGATCTGGTTCGAGCGGCCATTCGTGTTCGATCACGTATCGGATCGCCTGGTTTCGGTCTCGCGAAACAAGGTGGAGCTGTCCTACGCCCAGGAGCAACAGGACGGCAGTTGGCGCGGGATCTTCTCGTTCTATAATCCAGACCCAGGCGTCGCTTCAGAATATACGACGGAGGGCAGCGCCCGATCCCTGACCGCGCCATGGTCGTATTCGAGAACCGGATTTCGTTTCAAGCCATGGTATCGCGGCGGAGAAAATTCGACCGAGAACCCGACGCCGCTTCTCAGCAACGACGCGTGTTCAAGCTAGAATGGCGGCCGCATCGCGGCTCCGACCTTAATGGTCGAGATGACGCCTCCGCTTTCGGCGTGACCGTCCACGGTTCGGCTGCGGCCGACGAGGCAGCCGCTGGGCTGACCGAGGACCATCCGCTTCAGTCCGACTATTCGCGGAGCTGTTCCTGGAGGCCGTTGCGCAATCGAGGGCGATCTGCCAGTTTTCAACCTTTAATAGACGGGCGATCCATATCGCGGGCACAGGATGCGACATGTCTGTCAGCGTGAGGCCAAGACCCGGACACGGAGCGCGTGAAGACGTCTGATGCCCGAAACAGGTGAATTTCAAAAATCCAGTTCGACCGACTTGCAGCGCGCCTTCGCGCAGGCTGTCGCGCTGCATCAGCGGGGTCAGTTGGCGGCAGCAGAGAAGATCTATGAAGACATTCTCCGACAGCAGCCGGACAATTTCGATGCGCTGCATCTGCTGGGCCTGATTTCCGCGCAGACCGGCCGTAGCGAGCGCGGCGTCGACCTGATCCGGCGAGCGATCAGGCTCAACGGCAACGTCGCGGACGCGCACAGCAACCTCGGCAACGCGCTGCGCGCGTTGCGCCGCTTCGACGAAGCGCTCGCGAGCTTCGACAGGGCGATCGTGCTCAGGCAAGACCTTGCGCCGGCGCTCTACAATCGCGGACTTACGCTCGCGGAGGTTGGGCGCCACGAGGAGGCGCTCGCAAGCTACGATCGCGTGATCGCGCTGGTGCCTGACCATGCGGATGCCCATCGAAACAGGGGCGCCGCGCTGAGAAAGCTGGAGCGGCCTGAGGAGGCCCTGGCGAGCCTGGACAAGGCGATTGCGCTCAAGCCCAACGATGCCGGTGCACACAACGATCGCGGCAACGTGCTCAACGACCTCAAGAGGTTCGATGATGCGCTCGCGAGCTACGACCGGGCACCGGGAATCGCCGGCGCGTGTTACAACCGGGGCAACGTGCTGGTCGATCTGGACCGTCTCGAAGAGGCAGTTGCGAGTTACGACAAGGCGATCGCGCTCCAGCCCGACTATGCCGAGGCGTACAACAATCGCGGCTCGGCGCTGTTCAGGCTCAGGCATCATGACGCGGCGCTCGCCAGCATCGACAAGTCGATCCAGCACAAGGGCGACGATGCGGCTGCCTACGCCAACCGCGGCAAGGTTCTATCCGTTCTGGCGCGCTATCCCGAGGCACTCGCCGCCTATGACAAGGCCGTCGCGCTCAAACCGGACCAGGCCGACATCGAAGGCTATCGCCTGCACGCCAAATCTCACATTTGCGACTGGGCCGACTTTGACGCCGAGTGCGACCAGCTTATCGAGTTGATCAGGACTCGGAACGCGACGACGCCGCCATTTCTGTTTTGTAGCGTTCCCTCATCGACCGCCGACCAACTGCTATGCGCCACGCGATGGACCGCGAAGAATCATCCGCCATCTGCAAGCCAGCGCTGGCGGGGCGAGCGCTACGATCACGATCGAATTCGCATCGGCTATTTCTCGTCGGATTTTTGCAACCACGCGACATCGCTCTTGATGGCAGGGATGTTCGAGTGCCACGACCGGTCGAAATTCGAGACGGTGGCAATCTCATGGTCGCCCAACGACCCCTCGGAGATGCGTCGACGGCTGGAGGCGTCGTTCGATCGATTTGTCGAGGTCCGGGACATCAACGACGATGCGGTCGCCGACCTGATCAGACAATTGGAAATCGACATCCTGGTTGATTTGAAAGGCTTTACCGCGGGATCCCGCACCAGAGTCCTTGGCCGCCGGCCTGCACCCATCCAGGTCAATTATCTGGGTTACCCCGGAACGCTCGGTGCCCCGTTCATCGACTACATCATCGCCGATCGCACCGTGATCCCGGATCACCATCGCGAATTCTACAGCGAAAAGGTGGTCGCCCTGACCAACAGCTATCAGGCCAACGACGACAAACGCGTCATTGCCGATCGCGTGTTTACGCGCGGCGACGTCGGGCTGGCACCGACGGGCTTCGTGTTCTGTTGCTTCAACAACAACTACAAGATCACGCCTGACATGTTCGATCGGTGGATGAGGATTCTCGGCCGCGTCGAGGGCAGCATGTTGTGGCTCCTCGAAGCCAATGCCGACTCTGCCGCAAATTTGCGAAAGGAGGCGGCCGCGCGTGGCGTGGCTGCGGAGCGCCTTGTATTCGCACCGCGTATGTCGTTACCCGACCATCTCGCACGCCATCGCCTCGCCGGCCTGTTCCTCGACAGCACTCCCTACAACGCCCACACGACCGCCAGCGATGCGCTATGGGCCGGCCTGCCGGTGCTGACCATTCTCGGCGACACGTTTGCCAGTCGGGTCGCGGCGAGCTTGCTCCATGCGGTCGGCCTGCCCGAGCTCATTGCGGAATCGCCGGACGCTTATGAGCGCATGGCGGTCGATCTGGCGACCCATCCCGAGAAGCTCGCGGCGCTCAAAGCCAGGCTGGCGGCCAATCGGCTAACGGCACCGCTGTTCGACACCAAACGTTTCACCCGACATATCGAGGCCGCCTACACCGCGATGTATGAGCGTCACCAGGCGGGCATTGCGCCGGACCATATCGTCGTCCCGGCGTGATCGTTGCTGCCTATCTGCAGTCGCTCATCCGCGTAGTCGAGGTCGAAGACACCGCGATCCGGATCAAGGGGAGCAGGAATGGGCTCGAAAAGCCGGTATTGGCGACGCGAAAGGGCCGTTCGCGTTCGCGGCCAATGCAAGAAGCACAGCGCTCTTGGCATTCTGGGTCGCCATTCCAGCCAGCCGGTTTGAGACTGTTCGTCCAACCGTCGAGGCGGCCCTGGTCGAATGCCGTGACGAGCTTCTTTCCCGCGTTACTCGATCGCGCGACGGAGGGAGCGTTTACGGTGACAGTGCGCTAGAGCATTTTCGGTTCTGATTGAATCAGAACCGAAGCTCTAGATTCTTGTTTTGACGCGTTTTCTTCACGCGAACCGGTGTCCACTTCGCTCGAAAACGCTCTAAATCGCCGACGAGGTTAAGTGCACGGCCACCGCAATTGTCCCTGAAGGTGCCCCTATGATCGATTGCCCGACGCATTCTGCTCGTCAGCTTGCGCCCGCCATTGCTTGACGAGATCGCGTCTGCGACCGGGATAGCGCTCCTTCAACGGCTTGATGCGCGCGATCCGGTCTGCGCGGAAGGTTCGGAAATCCTTTCGCAGCTCACACCAGCCCGCGATGATCCGCCGGGCCTCGAAAAAGCCGAGCATAATTGGCCAGATGACGCGCGCAGTCTCCGCTCCCTTTGGGTCCCGATAGACAATGCGGAGCTTATGCTGCTCGCGCATCGCCTGGCGGAGCATCTGAAGATCCACGGACGCAGTCCTGGGCGCCCTGCGGCTGACGTGAAAGCTCCTGTCGTCCACCCTGTCGCGCAGTTCGGCAGGAAGCACCGCGCCGATCTTGGAAAGCGCATTGTGTGCTGCGAATGCCAACCCCTCGTCCGTTTGCCGTTGCACCCATTGTACGCCCAGTGCAACCGCCTGAATCTCTTCTTCGGAGAACATCAGCGGAGGCAGGAGAAAGCCGGGGCGCAAGACGTATCCGATGCCCGGCTCTCCTTCGATCTCCGCCCCCAGCGCCTGCAAGGCGGCAATGTCGCGATAGATCGTCCGCAACGAAACACCGGCCTCGTGCGCAAGGTGCATACCCGATACCGGACGCGAATGACGCCGGAGCACCTGCATGAGATCGAAGAGCCGTTCACTTTTGGACATGGAAGCAGTCTAGCACGCTCATGCCAGGAATTGGCAGCAGCCTGTCAGCCGACTGCGACGAGCCCTTTCCCGGCAATCTTCCGGCCTTTTTCGAGGGTCGTAATCAGCGTGATCGCACCGCCGAGCGGCACGGTTTCAGCAATCGGCAGCCTTAACTTCCCTTCTCCGGCTGCATCGGCAATGCCATCGAGAATGTCCGCGCGCGGCGTACACACGATAGGCTTCAGTCGCCGGTTAAAGGCCGATCGGAGAAACTTCATCGGGGTCGGGTCGATGTCCGCGAAGACGCCGTTCCTGCCCGCGAGGCGCAGACCGACCGCTGTCGGCATGATGGCCGCGGTGTCATAGACGACGTCGAACCGATCACGGAGCGTCGACAGTTCAGTCTTGCGATAATCAAACACCTTCTGGAGGCCGAGATCACGAGCCCTTTGCATGGCTCCCGCGCTGCAACTGCCTGCAACAGTAGCGCCAAGCATCCTCGCAATCTGCACCGCGGCCTCGCCAACCGCGCCGGTACAGCCATTGATGAACACCGACTGGCCGCGCCTGAGGTCCGCCTTGTCTATCAGACCATTCCAGGCCGTGACGCCCGGCGTCCCGAGGCAAGCCGCGTCCGCGAAGGACACGGATTCGGGCTTCTTCGCGAGAAAGCTCTCGCTGGTGACGACCCCTTCGCCAAGCGCGCCACTCTCCTTGAGCCGCGCGAGACCAAAAACGGCATCACCCGGTCTGAAGCGGGTCACCCCGCTACCAACCGAAACCACGATCCCGGAGAAGTCACTGCCCATGGCGCGTGGAAAGACCTTGCCCGTTATCATCTTCAGATAGCCGTTGCGTACCTTCCAATCGATGGGATTGATTGCGGCGAAGTTGACCTTCACCGCGACCTCGCCCCTACCCGGCGATTGGGGCGCGACATCCTCGAGCTTCATGGTCTCGGGGCCGCCATATGCGTAGTATTGAATGCGTCTCACGATACGCTCCGTCGACAAGGTCAGTGGGGCTGGACCGTCGCCGCGTAAGCAGCGAACGGTGCCGCATCATAAATCACGCGCGTGGAAGCGATCTTGCCGTTCTCGACCGTGAGGTGCTCGGCCACGATGGCATTCGCCACGGGATGCGTATCCGCGTCATAAACGATCACAGCCTCCGCATCGTCGCCGAAAGCGGCGAGAAGCGTCAGCTTCTTGATCATTCGCGAAAACCCTTGATGAAAGCCGCGAAACGCCGCGCTCCCGTTGAGTTCTCCGCGCGGCGAGTTGCAAACGATGTCGTCGGCGGAGATGGAGACGATCTTGTCCGCATCCCTGCTTGCCATTGCATCGAAGTAGGTGTGGGCTACAGCCAGCGCCTTGCCGTTACGTTCAGTCATCACGTATTCCTTTTCCTGAGGTGATGGACTGAAGCTAACGGGTACCACTGACAGATTTTGTCAGCATGATATAAAACCATGAAATCGCTTATTTTTGCGCCCAATTGCCAATAAATTACGATCATCATATATAAAAGGAGGACCGGCCACGCCGGCAAGAGCGACAGGAGAACCATGCGTCGAATTGTTGTGACGGGCCTCGGGACAGTGTCCCCGCTGGGCTGTGGTAGCGAACTGGTGTGGTCGAGGCTGCTTGCGGGGCATTCCGGGCTCACGGCATTGCCGGAGTGGGCGGCCGCGCTACCGGCGCGCGTCGCAGGACAGGTTCCTGACAAGAGCGACGATGCCGAGGGCGGCTTCGATCCCGATTCCGCAGCCCCGCGCAAGGACCAGAAGAAGATGGATCGGTTCATCCTGTTCGCGCTGCTCGCAGCAGCCGAGGCCGTGGCGCAGGCCGGCTGGATGCCGACCGAGGCACTTGCGCAGGAGCGAACCGCCACCGTGATCGCATCCGGGATCGGCGGATTTCCGGCGATCGCAGACGCCGTGCGCACCGCGGAAAAGAGCGGCCTGCGCCGGCTGTCGCCGTTCACCATTCCATCGTTCCTGGCAAATCTCGCCGCCGGGCACATCACGATTCGATACGGCTACAAGGGTCCGATCGGCGCGCCGGTAACCGCCTGCGCCGCGAGCGTTCAGGCGATCGGCGACGGGGCGCGCCTGATCAGGTCCGGCGAAGCCGACATTGCGGTCTGCGGCGGCGCGGAGGCCTGCATCGATCCCGTGAGCCTTGGCGGCTTTGCGGCGGCGCGGGCGCTTTCGACGTCGTTCAACGACACGCCGGCGCGCGCGTCGCGGCCGTTCGACCGCGACCGGGACGGCTTCGTCATGGGCGAAGGCGCGGGCGTCCTCGTCATCGAGGAGCTCGAACACGCGCTTCGGCGCGGCGCGAAGCCGATCGCCGAGCTCATCGGCTACGGCACGACGGCGGACGCCTATCACATCACCGCGGGCCCGGAGGATGGCGACGGCGCCAGGCGCGCGATGGAGGCGGCGCTCCGGCAGGCTGGCTTGCAGCCCGACGAGGTCCAGCATCTCAACGCGCATTCGACATCGACCCCGGTCGGCGATCTCTCCGAGCTCGAGGCCATCAAGCGTGTGTTCGGGCGCGAGGGAAAAGTTGCCGTCAGCGCGACCAAATCGGCGACGGGACATCTGCTCGGCGCCGCCGGCGGCGTCGAGGCGATCTTCACGATCCTGGCGCTGCGCGACCAGGTCGCGCCGCCCACGCTCAATCTGGAGAACGCCGATTCCGCAGCACAGGGCATCGACCTGGTCGCGAACGTCGCACGGCCGATGGCGATCGAACACGCGATCTCGAACGGCTTTGGATTTGGCGGCGTCAACGCCAGCCTGGTGTTTCGACGGTGGTCCTGAGCCGGTCGCGTCAAAACAAGAATCTAGAGCCCCGTTCCGATTCCATCGGAGCGGGAAAAGCTCTCGAATTGCCTAACCGCCCGCCGCTGCGTTGCGCACGCCAATCCGTTCCCCGTCCTGCTTGCGGACGTAGAGATGACGTTCCAGCACGGACTGCATGTTCTCGAACATCGAATAGAGATCGTCGCAATAGACCGACGGATTGTCGAAACCGTTCTTCGTGGAGAAGCGGTGCGGAAGATAGCCTCCGCCGCAGGCGTTCATGAACCTGCACTGCCGACATTTCTCGCAAAGATTGACTGAAGCGTCGCGCGCGGCTTTCCAGCGAGGCTCGTTCCTGACGTCGTCGATCGCGTGATCGAAGATGTTGAACCTCGTGTTGGTGAAACCGTCACCCGCAATTCGCAGCACGTCGTGGGCCTCCACCGTGCCGTCAGTCATGACCGTGCAAAGCTCGACCGGCTTGTGGCCCACACCTTCAGTCGGCGCGTTGTTGCCGATCAGGGCAGCGACCATGTCGGAAATGATGCGAACATTCGATGTCGGCGTCGTGCGATTGGCTTCGAGCCACAGGTCGAAAAGACCGTTATAGAACGGGGCAATGGACGACGGCTTCTCGTCCACCGTCGCGTCGGGAATCATGATGTCGTAGTTGGAGATGCCGCACGCCGCGAAAAAATCCGCATACTCCTGCGGCGCGTGAGCCGGGTTGCAAACCGCGAGGGCGATCACGCCGATGTCGCGCGAGACCAGCATGCGGGCGGCACGTTCCACGGCGGCATGGGTGCCGGTACCTTGAAACGTCTTGCGATGAGCGTCGTGAATATGTGCCGGCCCATCGATGCTGATCGCCACCGAAATATTGCGTGCCTCGAAGCAGTCGAGCCATTCATCATCGATCAGGACGCCATTGGTCGTCACCGCGATGGGGATCTCACAGCCGGTCCGGGATGAAACGCCCTCGCAGGCCTCCGCAAAACGGTGAAAGTTATCGACGCCCCAAAGCAACGGCTCACCGCCGTGCAGGATCACGGGAAAGTCGACGAGGGAGTATCTGGCGACGTGCTGCTCAAGGCGCAGCAACAGCTGCTGCAGCACCTCCGCACTCATCAGCTTGGGCTTGTCATAGACCGCAGCGTCGCGAAACCAGTAGCAATAGGAGCAATCGATGTTGCACCTCGCCGCTACCTTGACCAGCAACTGCGTGATCGGCTGCTCCTGGAACGCGACGGAATTTGAAGCGTCAACCGACATACGGATACCAGCGAGCTGCGATCGGCCTAGATCATGATGCGTTTCCACGGAATCGCATCATGATCTCATCTTTGTTTGAGCATGATCTTTTCGGAAAACCGGTTTCCACTTTTCCGGATCATGCTCTAGTAGCCCCTGACGAAGCCACCTCGTCGGAACGCGCCTGCTCCGGGATAATATCCGCCGGCCCTGCGAAATGCGCCGGCGCCCGGATAGTAGCCGCCACCCCTGCGAAAGCCGCCCGCATAGGGCCCCCTGGCAAAGGCCCCGCGCCTGAAGTAGACCTGAGTTGCCTGGGGCTGGTCGGAAATCACCCCCAGCTGGAAGCCCTGTACGTCTTGAGGGCTCTGTTCTTGAAAGCTCTGTTCTTGCGGGCTCTGTTCCTGAGCGCTCTGTTCATGAAGGCTCTGCTCGCGCACACCACTCAGCAATGCGTCGATACCCTGATGATCGCTTTCGATTGTCGCACCCGGCCCGTGCAGTTGCAGCAGGCTCGCCAAGACCGTCAGCGTAATCGCCATCGTCGAGCTCCTTTTCGCGATACCACAATCGAACGAAATGTCGGCGCGTGCCTTACGCCGGTCGAGCAACTGAAAGTATAGCAGCGGATTTGCAGCGGAGTCTAGGTATCGCGTCTGCGCTGATCGGTTCGCACGGGGTGAACGACCAAGGCACGCTCTCGCGCGCGCCGGCTTTCGCGCATCGGGCTCGATCCGGATCGACCTGGCGGTCCTCGCGCGATCCCGTTCCGAAAGACCTGCTTCCGAAAGACCTGCGCAATCGCTCATGCGTTTGATCGCGGCCAACGGCGCCGCAATCTGAAGCGGGAGCCGTAGGCATGCGCTCGCAATGGCCGCTTTTGCAGGCCGAAGCGGGTCAGTCCGGGTTTGCGGATGAGGGCTCAAATGGCGCTCCCTAGGGATGGGGCAGAAATGAGTGATTTCAGTGGGTTAAAGAAAAGTTTGGGCAGCAACTGCCTTATTGCTTTTCAAAGCGCTTCAGAACGGCTGCCCAAACGTACCCTATAGGCGATGAAAGCCGCGCCTCGCCGCCAATGCCGCAAACTCAACGGCGACGGCAGTTGAGCACCTCGCCGCGCCTCATGGCGTCCAGGCGCCGTCGTTACGACTGCAAATCACTTCAAGCGGAAAACTTCACTCATCCAATTTCTTGCTCAGTTCAGCATCGAGCTTGTTCCGGTCGACAGACTGAAAGAACGTGATGGGTCTGCATTTTCCTTCGAAATCCGCGAGGACGACGGCTGTCCACGGACTCGTGGTCTCGCCCGAACCGTCGCGGGTGTCCGGCATGACCTTGCGAGCAGCGATCACATACCAAGCGCGACCAGCCGTTGCCGCCTTCGCAGCCGCAGCGAACTCATCCAATATTCCACGCAGATTTTTGCGCATTTCTTCTTCAGTGTCACCGCGGAGGTATTTTCGAGCCGACTTTCCCGCCTCCCCGTACTCATGATGAATGTTCAACTGCAGTCGGGCATCGTCCACTTCGATCTTGGTCACCCGTGCCACCGCTCCGCCTTCGCGAAGATAGTCTCGCACCCGGACGTCGCAGGCAAAAAATCTGTCCGTGGGAGCGGCGCTGGCAGCAGGGGAGACCGCGGCAAGAGCCCGGGTGCTCCTTTTTCTAGAAGCAGCATCCGCAGGCATCGCGGCGATGGCGGCGCTGATGAGCGCCACGGCAAGCACGACTGGAAGAGGGGCATTCATGGGTGCGCTGCCAATACGGACTTTTTAAAACGCGCTGGCCGCAGCGTTGGTTCCGCGGCGCGGCCGGTCGGAGCAGTGCTGAGGGCCCGGAGAAGCGGGCGGCGGCGCCTCGGGAACTTTTTCCTCAATACAGGCTTATTCAATATTGTTCGGGACCTTACGGGGGCGGCTTTTCGACCGTCGGCAGGTCATGGACTCGATTCTCATCAAGATCTTCGCCACGGCGCTTGCCTTCAGCCAGGTCACTACCCGGCCGGATGGGGTCAAGACGGAGTTCGATGCGGTGCGCGACCGCGTCGAGGTGGCGCAGCTTTTGAGTGCCGGCTGCGTCCACATGCGCAAGGCTTTCGACATCGAGGACATCAACCTGGACGATCTGATTGCCACTGCCATGGATGACAAGGAGGCGTTGAGCAGCGAGATCAGGGCACTCAAAGGACTGAATCTGGCCGACCTCCACGTAGCCTACAGGCAGTTCTGCAAGGTCGAAAAAGTTGAAGGCTCTCCGGTCGATCTCGGTCAGGTCATCGCTTTCTACAACAGCGCGGTCAAGGATCTGCCCGACGCCGTGCAGCTTAAAGACCTCAGGCTTCCTGTCACCAGCGTCATCCTCGACAACAAGAGCCAGCGCCTTGCCGAGATTTACGCGCCGAACAATCGCCGCATCTGGGTCAAGCTTGCGGATATCCCAGAAGCGGTGCGCAACGCTTTCATCGCCGCCGAGGACAAGCGCTTCTTCCAACACACCGGCATTGACGAGCGCGGACTGGTCCGCGCCTTCATCGGCAACTTCACGCAGCCGGGCCGGCCGCAGGGCGGCTCGACCATTACGCAGCAGGTCGCGAAGAACCTGCTGGTGGGCAACGACATCACCTACGAAAGAAAACTGCGCGAAATGATCGTTGCCTCGCGGATCGAGCGCGCCCTGACCAAGGCAGAGATCCTCGAGCTCTATCTCAACTCGATTTATCTCGGTCGCGGAGCCTGGGGCATCGAGATGGCGGCGCGCAGCTATTTCGGCAAACCAGCCAAGGCGCTCTCCGCAGTCGAGGGCGCCCTGCTCGCCGGGCTCGCCAAGGGACCGAATTACTTCAATCCCGACCACCACCCTGAGCGCGCGCGCGAGCGCCTTGCCTATGTGCTGAGCCGCATGCAGGATGACGCCATGATCGACGCCGCCGCGGCGCAAGTAGTATTGCCGCAATTCGTGGAGTACCGGCCGACGCGACGGGACTTCGGCTTTCACTTCGTCGATCACATCGGCCGCGAGGCAAAGATGGTCGCGGGCCTCGATACTCTCACCAATTCCTCCTACACGGTGCGCTCGACCGTCAACTCTGCCTTGCAGCGCGTAGTCGAAGCGACATTGCAGGAGGGCCTCGCGCGGTACGAGCTGAACACCGGTCGTTACAAATTTGAGGGACCCGAGGCGAATATTTCCGATGCTGTCCGTCTGATTGCGGCAGACCCGAGGGCCACCGAACCGGCTTGGCGCGTGGCGTTGAAGACGACGCGGCTACCTCTCTATGACGTTCACTGGGAAGCGGCGGTCATCCTGGAGAATACGCGTGGCAAGCGCGGCCATGCGATCAACGTCGGTCTGACTGACGGAAGCATCCTGCCGCTGAACACCTGGAGCGATGCGATCCGGCGCGGTCTCAAGCCGTACGACGTGGTCTACGTACAGGTGCGCGAAGCCAAGGGTAAGCAAGCGGCGCTTGCCGATCTGCGCATTCGACCGGCCGTGCAGGGAGCGGCGCTCGTACTCGGGAACGAAAGCGGCCGCATTCTCGCGATGGCGGGCGGCTTTTCGTATCCGGCAAGCCAGCTCAACCGCGTCGTCCAGAGCCTGCGGCAGCCCGGCTCCACCTTGAAGCCGCTGACCTACCTCGCCGCCCTTCGCAAGGGATTGCAGCCCAACACGCTGGTGATGGACGAACCCATTACGCTGGCGCCGATCGGGGCGACGGTTCACGCGCGCCAGCGCGATTTCTGGTCGCCGAAGAACTACGACGGCGGCGCTATGGGCCCCATTACACTGCGGCATGCGCTGGAAAACTCTCGGAATCTTGCCACCGTGCAACTGCTCGCGACCGGTCTCGACGACAGCGCCGAGCGAGGCCTCGACCGGGTCTGTGATGTCGCGATGGAAGCGCAACTCTACAAAGAATGCACGCGCCACTATCCGTTCGTGCTCGGTGCCCAAGCAGTGCGGCTCATCGATCTTGCGGCGTTCTATGCAGCGATCGCCAACGAAGGCGCACGACCCCAGCCCCATGCGATCGAAACGATCGAACAGGACGGTCGCCCAGTCTACCAGCACGATCCGCATGCGGTCTCCTGGATCGGCCCCGCCGACCGCGCATCGTTTTACCAGCTGAAGTCAATGCTGCAGGGCGTGCTCGCGCGCGGAACCGCGCGCGTGGTAAAACATCTCTCGCCCTATGTCGGCGGCAAGACTGGTACCACTGATAATTCGGCAGATGCCTGGTTCGTCGGTTTCACAAATGACGTCACCATCGCCATCTGGGTCGGCTACGACAACGGCGACGGCGGGCGCCGCACGCTTGGGCCCGGCCAGACCGGAGCGAAAGTAGCGCTGCCGATGTTCGAGCCGATCGTGCAGGCAGCCTGGGACCTGCACGCTCCGAGGACGGTGTTGAACGGCCCTTCGCGCGAAGCCATGCATCAGCTCGTTGCTCTGTCGATCGATCCTTATACGGGCGATCCGGCATCGGCCGGCTCCGGGCGCGCTTTCACCGAGTACTTGAAGAGGGATCCATCGGGCAGAATCAATGATTCGCGATTTCGGATTGTCTCGCGTGCAGAACGCTACGCCTATCGTGGCGGTCAGGACGAAAACGACGGGCCATTCCAGCAGTGGTCCCACGATAACCGCCTTTACGGCGATAACCGGCCGCCATTTCCATTCCCGACCTGGCGTCTTGGCCCGCGCGAATATCCCTCCTCGCGCGGATATCCCGATGACGAGGACCGCCTCCCGCGACCGCCGCTTCGAGTCGATCCCGATTATTTCTGGCGGCGGCTGAATTGAGCATTGACGCCATGAGACTCTACCGTGCCGCTGCCCTCATCGCCGCCTGCGTGGCCGCCTGCACGGGCGCGGAAGCGCAGGAATTCCAGTTGGAGGACGTGCCCGGAGCCGCCAGCGTTCCGATCACGCAGATCAAACCGCTCACGGTCATCTTCGCCGACCAACGCAACGACAAGCTCGCCGATTCCTCGACCGGGCTCATTCCTTTCGACGATTGGGCTCGCTCACGTCCGGTTCAGCGGCGCTTCCTCTCACTCTTCCCGACCTTCGTTGAGCCCACGCTCAACCAACAAGCGAAGCTAAAGCTCTCGGTCTACCAGGCGGAGGCGCGGTTTCGACTTCCAAGATCGGCAGCGGCAATGGATCTGTCGCGGTATGCGAGTGTCGCGTTCCTCGAGCAGATCGATCCGGCAGTCAAGCACCGGCCGATCACGACGGGCGATGCTGTTCCCAACAAGGACGCGGGCGCCGCGCACAACCGTCCGCCGAATCGCCGCTGGTGCGAGGACGCGAAGGCGATCTGCGTGCAGTCCCGCTACATGTTCGAAGGGAAAATTCCGTCGGGCATTCAGCTTGCCAACAAGCTGCGCGAGGAGAGCAAAAAGCCCATTCCGGATTTCATCGAGTTCCAGAGTGAGATCATGTTGGTCACGCAGCCGCTCCTTGCCGAGCTGCCGAGCCTGACAGGGCTCGATTCCACAGTCACCAGCGCGCTCGAGCAGAACATCTTTTGGGTCAACCAGGTCATCCAGTTCGGCAAGCTTCTCGCGGTTCTGCAACAGCATCCGACCGAGCGGGAAGCCGCCATCGCAACGGTCTATATCCTGATTGCGGTCAGGAACGACGTGCTGAACAAGCAAAGGGAATACAGCAATACACCCATTCTGCGGAACCTCGTGCCCGCGCAACTGCTGATGGGCAAGAGCTCCTTCAACAGCGGCGATTCGCTGAGCGCCGGCCTGCCGAAATACGCCAGAAGCCGCATCAAGGCGATCGCCGACATGATGGAGCGGGAATGAGCAAATCGTGTGTGGCGACGAATGGACGCCGGTAGATGGACAAATCGCGTTGCAGTCGACAGGCGTCTAAGAAACCCCGAAGAACTGGCAAACAGTCACCGAGCCGGGGTAAGACTGCTGCCCACCACCGCTTGCAAGATCAGTCGATCGACGGGTTGACACTCCCGATCGGGACTCACATCGCAAAATGTCGTGGAATATCGCGTATTTGGCGCTCCCTAGGGGAATCGAACCCCTGTTTCAGCCTTGAGAGGGCTGGAAACAGTTTCCGCCGGAGTTCGCAGTCGTTCGTCATAATATAGCCTTTTCAATAGTTTAGATAGACATCGTTCTTCGTTGTTCGGCTTTGTACGCCGATGCTTATTCGACGGATATTCGACGACTCCGGGTTCGTATGCCATGACAAAGACGCTCACTGAGGCTCAGATCACGACTGCCAAGGCGCGCTCGAAACTGGAACTTGGCGTACATTGGCGCCGCCTCGATGCCGGGGCGCATCTTGGCTATCGCAAGGGCAAGCGGAGCGGCGTTTGGTTCGTGCGCTGGCGCAATCACCATGAAGGAGCCAACTACAAGCAGGCGCCGGTCGGCATCGCCAACGACGTCAACGACAAACTTGCCGAAGGCACGCTGACTTTCGAGCAGGCGGTGACACAAGCGCGGGAACACGTCACCCGGTCCAGAACAGAAGCGGCGGCCCAAGCCGCCGGACCGGCACCCACCGTGCGGACGGCTGTAGAGACATACATCAGGGAACGTAATGCCCGTGATAGCCGACGGGCCGGTCGCGAGGTTCGATCCGATGCTGGTCACCGCTTACGGCGTTACGTTCTTGGTCAAGAGCAGCGTGGTAGCCAGGAAGCCGTTGAGGCCGCCTCTCTCGCCGCAGTCCATCTACACGCGCTACAGGAAGATGATCTTTTGACGTGGCGCGAGGGCCTTCCTGTAGAATTAAAGGCGACGACAAAACAGCGGCTCATAAACGACCTGAAGGCCGGGCTGAATGCAGCATGGCCTCGCCTGTCGGCGGAACAAAAGAAGCTGAACCCGACATTCCCTTCGATTGTGAAAGACGGGTTTAAAGCTGAGCGCATCGATGATGATGATGAGGCATCAGTCGCCCGAGATAACCAGGTCCTTACGGATGCGCAAATCGGCACCCTACTTCGAGCCGCGCGCGAGATCGACGATGAGCAGGGATTTGAAGGCGACCTACATCGCATTGTCGTGTGCCTTGCAGCCACGGGTGCGCGATTTGCGCAGGCGAGGCGGATGCGCGTCAGTGATGCACAACGGGAAGAGCAGCGCTTGATGGTACCAGGTTCCTACAAGGGACGTGGTGGCAACGGTGGCTCCGTTCCAGTTCCGGTGGGCGAAGATGTCATCGAACTCCTGTCGCCAGTCATTTTAGATCGCCCAAAAGAGGCGCCGTTGTTCGAGCGATGGAGCTACGAGCAGGAGGCCGGCAGCATCGTTTGGAGAAAGTCAGAACGCGGTCCTTGGAAGACGGCAGAACTTACTCGTCCGTGGCACGCCATCCGCGATCGCGCAGCGCTACCAGGGGCCATTCCCTATGCGTTGCGACATTCCAGCATCGTTCGCGGCTTACGAAACCGGCTCCCTATTCAACACGTTGCTAAGCTGCACAACACTTCCGTGAAAATGATCGAGCGACATTACGCGAAATATATCTCAACGGCGTTGGAAGATCTCGCGCGGGCGGCAGTTGTCCCCCTAGTACCGCGGCACGCCGAAAATTCGGTTGGGCGTGGATGATCAATGAGACGCGCTCGCCGGCGAACGCTCACTCTTAGTGGCTTCCACCACACGCCTGATAGTATCAGGCTTCAAGACTCGCGGCTTTTCGGACTGAGCCAGTGTAGTCGTCCGTGAAGATCGGCTAAGCGATTGAGGCAGAATCGCATTTGCTGGTGTGGACTGTTTTTGGATTGCAAGGTTTTGATGTTTCGAGCCTCGGAACCTTGCAATTTCATTTTCAGGATTCAGT